>Ga0316204_10000044_pt1 | contig 530647 bp, 457 predicted proteins | sample 6monrhotite_MG_2_FD_205661 | JGI IMG/M metagenome (GOLD analysis project Ga0316204, IMG submission 205661) | Microbial mat bacterial communities from mineral coupon in-situ incubated in ocean water Damariscotta River, Maine, United States -... | ecosystem: Environmental > Aquatic > Marine >...
TGCCAAGCTTGGGGCGCGAATTATACATCCTACACACACCCTGTCAACCGTTATAATCTAAATAAATTAACTTTATTTTAATTCCTTCATAACAACCAACCTTACCACCTTCCTTGCGCTCCCTTTTTACCTCGAAGCGGACGCGCATTATAGGCAGTTCAATTTCAGTTGCAAGCATTTTTTGTCATTTATTTGAAATATTTATTAAAACATTTAAATGATAGATAAAGACGCCTCAAGCGCTAACCTAGATAAACACTTAACCATCTGAATTTAAAGCATTTATTAAAAAAACAAACAAGGTGATTATTATTTGTACAGCTGGCTATTTTATAACTTTGTGCCAATTCAAATATATCTTTGCATATACAATATAATCACTCATCAAGATAATGTTTTTCTATCTTACCTATAGATGCCTCTTTATCAATTTTTAACTCAACTTTCTTATGTAAATGAATGGTTCCTTTTACCTGAGAAGTCGCATCAATTTTTATCGTCAGTTTTTCACTATTCCAATTTGAAAACCAACTGGATGATGTACCTATTACAAGATCCCCATTTAAGATGGTTTTATCTGTTAGGGTGACATCGCCATTAACGGTTTTAACATTTTTCTCTATTTTACTTTTTGAGATTTCAATATCACCATTAACTGTTGTTACATTTCCGCCAATTGTGCCGTCTTTCTTAATTTTAATTCCACCATTAACCGTTTCTAGATTTCCTTTAACAACCAACCGACTTCCTGCATCAATGCCACCATTAACCGTCTCCGCGCTCTTGATATTCACATCATCACCAATTTCAATGCCGCCATTAACCGTTTCAACACTCAAAACAGTCGCGCCAGAATCGATGGCTATTCCACCATTAACACTAGAAACATTACCGACTTTCGAATTTTTGCCTACCTCGACACCACCAAAAACACTGTCAAGATCTTGTCCTTGTTGGTTTGAGTGAGCATTGACGTGGATGGTTCCACAACCAGAAGCTATCAATAAAAAGCTAGCCACAAATGTACGTTTAATTACCTGATGCATATGTTTTCCTTAAGAATAAAAAACCTAAAACAGAGCAAATACCTTGCCATCAGATTTATTGTTATTATTCAACAAGTTAAATAAAATTCCAATTGACATCTTTTGCTAATTGGTGAAAATGGCTAATTTATTGGTTAGATTTTAATAATTTTCAGAAAAACTAGGCTTCATTTATTAGGACTTCTTTGATAAATACGATACCCCAATAGAAATATCAACCAAAGCAGATAAATGAGCGGTTGATTTAAATCTGATTTCGTTTGCCAAATAAAGTGGACAATTGCCAAAATAGCAATCAGGTAGACTAATTGATGTAGCTTTTTCCAGTTTCGACCTAACCTTCGTTGCATTTTTTTTGTAGAGGTTACCGTTAAAGGTATCAACAATACCGCTGCAAGCATTCCCACAGTAATATAAGGACGCTCGAGTATTTCAGTCAATAAATAGGCCAAATCCATTTCTAAATAAAATATAAAGAAGACGGTGATATGAAGCAACAGATAAAATGTCGAATAAAGTCCTAAAAGTCGCCTGAACTTAATAACTATTGGCTTTTTTGTGATTCGCGCAAGAGGTGTAATACTCAAACACAAAAACAAGAAAATTAGTGTCCACAAGCCTAATAATTCCAACATCGCTTCTTGCGGATCAGCCCCAAGTAAACGATTATTCACGGCGTATAAAATATAGCCAATAGGAAACCAACAAAGTAGATGAGAAAGGATTTTTGATATTTTATACAACAATGTCTAATAATTCCTACGAAGATCCATTCCTTTATAGAGATCTGCAACCTGTTCTGCGTAACCATTAAACATTTGAGTCGGAATTTTTTTCACTCCAAAAATAGATTCATCAGTAATTCGCCTTTCCCTTGCTTGACTCCAGCGAGGGTGATCCACCTCAGGGTTAACATTGGCATAAAAACCATACTCTCTAGGTGCACTTTTATGCCATGTATTTTGTGGCTGACGCTCTAAAAAACGAATTGATACGATAGATTTAATACTTTTAAATCCATACTTCCACGGCACAATCAATCTTAAAGGTGCCCCATTTTGTCCAGGAAGTGGTTTTCCATAAACGCCTGTAGCGATAAATGTCAAAGGGTTCATTGCTTCATCCATCCTTAATCCTTCTTTGTATGGCCACGGCAAAGAGTGAAAACCCAGCGAACCTCGCTTCTGCCCAGGAAAAACAGAAGGTGATTTAAGCGTTTTAAATTCTACAAATTTAGCTTTTGGTGAAGGCTTTACTCGATTAATCAGATGACTGAGTTGAAAGCCATCCCAAGGAATAACCATCGACCACGCCTCAACACAGCGTAAACGATAAATACGCTCTTCAATCTCTGACCACTTTAAAATATCTTCCAAAGTGTAATTACCCGGCTTTTCAACAGCTCCAGAGATTTCAACTTTCCAATCGTTATTGGGCTTAAAATTTCTGGCTAAATTGGCAGGCTTACTTTTACTGGTCGAGAATTCATAAAAATTATTATGATTAGTCACTACAAATTCACTGGATAACGCTTCGTTGGTTGAAAATAAAGGATTCGGCTTTTCTGATGAGTGCAAAAAAGAGCTCCCTATAATCGAGACGCCAGCACTAGACAACGCTAGCTTCTTTATAACCTCTCGTCGGCTCCAAAAGGTATTTTCACAAGTGACTTGGCAATCTTTGAAGTCAGAGTAAATACTTCTCTCTTTTCGATTATTCATACTCTTCTCATATATGTTTTTTATAGACAACTTATCTAAGTCTCGCCCATATCCTATAGATATGACCTAATGACTGCTTTAATGTTACGTTTAAATAAAAACCAAATAAGTAGACCAGTCTCTATTACTGTGGCTAACTTAACAAATAAACAAATCCTTTTTCACTTTAAATTAGATAAGTTCTAATTCTTTGCTAAACTTATTGTCAAGTGGGTTAATTTGGCACTTATCAAATTACCTTTTCAGTTTACAGATTAATGCGTTTAAAACAGTGAGTCAGGGCTATTGACAAGCCAGCATATTCTGGCATTATTCGCCGCGCCGTAAATGCCGTCATTAAGAGATAAAAATATGAGTCAAGTCGATTTTAACCGATTGATACTGAAAGGAATAACGCCAGAAGGTAGTAAGTTTCGACCTAGCGACTGGGCTGAGAGGCTATGCGGTAATCTTTGTACCTTTCGTAATCGCCGAATGTACTACTCTCCAATGCTTCGTCCTGCAGTAATTGATGGCGTCAAATGTGTTATTGTGGACTCAAAACTCGATCTTGAGCATCCGGCAATTTTACAAGATGTTATCCATTTTGCTCATAAGAATAATTTGCAAACGGAAAAAGAAAGTTAATAAATCACAAAATAAGAACTAAAATAAGAATCTAAAACTTTTGTTTGTTTCTGTTTTAATTAGAAATTTTTGAATCTTTTTCTCATTTTGTTGACAAATGACTTAACTTTTACCCCTTTTTAAAGCTATATTTAGTGTAAATGGATGGTTTAGGAAAATTTATGAAAATTTTATTTCGTTCCGTTGTAAGTGTATTTGTTATTCTCGTTAGTGTTAATCTGATGGCTGGCGAAAAAATCATGTATAAATGGACTGATGACAAGGGTGAAGTTCATTACAGCGAGAGAGCACCAAAAGGCGTTGAATATAAGCGTATTAGAACTTATGTTGATTCAAATGCGAGTAGTCCAGCTCCAGTAAAACTCCCTAAAACTCCGGATGAAGCAAAAAAATCAGCTAACAGTTATGACACATGGCGGGTAGAAAACTGCACTATTGCTAATCAAAATTTGGATATGCTAAATACAGCAAAAAGAATCAGCGCAGATGACGGTCAAGGCGGTAAACGCTTGATGACCGACGAAGAAAAACAGGAACAAATTAATAAAATGGAAGCTCAGCGGGATAAATATTGCGAAAAGTCTGACGAAAAATAGAACTTGCTATTTTAACCAAACTTGCAATTCCTCAAATTCAAATGGCCAAGCTAATTCGCTATTAGATTTGGCCAACACTGGAATCCTAATTCCGTATTCTTCAACCAAATTATCACTTTCCGAAATTTCAACCAACTTGATAGTATACCGATTATTAATATCCGGATTATGCTGGCATAGATAATCAAACATTGCTAAAGCTTGTTCGCAAAGATGGCAGCCGAGCGTGGTATACAGTTTAATTTCAGTTTGACTTATATTATCTCTTCGATTCATTTTAATTCTCTAAGATTTATACTAAATCAATTCTCCAAGCACGATGGAGCGGTTTTCTAAAAAAATCTTCTGAAGTGGTTTGTTTGGTAATTTCACGAACTTTAAACTCCTCTGTTCCTTTGAAAAGCATTTCAAATTGTGAAAAATTATTAGAGAAAATTAGGGTTCCACCTTTATCCAGTAATTTTACACATTCTTCAATCAACGACAAATGGTCTCGCTGAATATCAAAATGTTGTTCCATTTTCTTTGAATTTGAAAAGGTTGGTGGATCAAGAACAATCAGATCAAACTTTTCTTGTTTTGATATCGCATCTTCAATCCACTTTAAACTATCATCTCGACAAAATAGATGCTTATCCAATTTAATATTATTTAATTTGAAATTTTCCTTAGCCCAATTTAAATAAGTATTAGACATATCAACATTCACCGTTTGAGAAGCTCCCGCAGTCGCCGCATAAACAGAGAATGATCCGGTATAACAAAAGAGGTTAAGTAGCTTTTTACCACTGACTAGGTCGGCAACCATACTTCTTGTTTTACGCTGGTCGAGAAACAAACCTGTATCTAAATAATCTTTTAAATTAACTCTAAACTTTCGCCCAGACTCTTCAACATCAAAATACTCCTTGTCGATCTCACTACCAAACTCATCACGGCCTTTGGTTTCATATTGCCAATCACCTTTTTGTTGGCGCCGTTGTTTAAGATAAACATTTTTTAGTGGCAACTGAAACACTCCAGCTGCTACTCGTTGAATTTCTTTTATTCGTCTCAAAGCCACTTTGTCATCAATGGATTTTGGAGCACGGTATTCTTGAATATGAAGTTTATCCTCATACACATCGATTGCCGCATTGTATTCCGGAAGATCAGCATCATAAATACGATAACAACTAATATCATTTTTAGTTAAATATTTCCTCAGCTTTGAGCGGTTTTTCTCAATTCGGTTACATAACTGAATGGCGGAATCTGACAATTTGTCTTTGAAGTTTTCATCAACTAAATTATCATCTTTTCGCTCGATAAAATTATTATCATCAAGATCTAAATTTAATAATTCGCAAGCAATACTGGCATTATTAAATTTGTAGATTTTTTTTGCACGGATCCCAAGAGAATGGCCAAAGTCTTTATCCGGTGACAAAACGGATGCTTTCCAACCTTTGAATTTAGTTTTAAGTAGACTACCAAGCTCAAAGTAAAGTGACTTAACTTGATCAAACTCACCTAACCTTTCACTGTATGGCGGATTGACGATAACAAGCCCTTCATCTGGAATATCAATCTGTTCAACTTGATCAATCCCTGCGATATGAACTTTAATTACATCTTCAAGATGCGCTAATCCGATATTTGATTGCGCACTCCTGACAGCTTTCGGATTGATATCGCTGCCTATAATTTGTAAGCGATTTCGATTAACAGACTGTTCTTTCTTTTGCTCAGCTTTGGCTATTGTTTGATTCCATAAGTCTTGATTAAACTGGTTCCAGCCAAAAATCCCAAGATAATCTCTATAAGTTCCGGGAGCAATATCTAAAGCCATCATTGCCGCTTCAACCAAAAAAGTACCCGAACCACACATAGGATCGTATAAAGTAATCGCCTTATCAGTCACTTCTCTCACTGATTTTTGCCAACCTGCACGTATTAATAACGCCGATGCTAAATTTTCTTTAATCGGCGCAGCGCCACCTTGAAGACGATAACCTCTGTGATGTAAACCAAAGCCCGCCAAATCAATAGAAAGGATTACTTGGTTTTGTCTGATACGACATTGGATAGAAACATCAGGCTGCTCAAACTCTACGTCAGGACGCTGCTCATCCATATCTTTAAAATGGTCAACGATTGCATCTTTTATTCTTTGAGAAACAAATTTAGTATGACTTAATTCAGAACGAAAACTTTGCGAATTAATTAAAAAGCTTGAATTAGAATTCATATGTTGAGACCAATCTATAATCGAGGCCTGATCATAGAGTGCTTGTTCATCTTTAGCTTCAAATTTAGCGATCGGATACAAAACTCGACTAGCGATCCGGCTCCACATTAAAATATCGTAAACAACAGGCCAATCGGCTTCAAAATTAACTAAAGATAACCCTTCTTTAACATTTTCTGCACCCAGCTCTTTTAGTTCATCAACTAATAAATATTCTAGGCTGGTCGCGCAAGTGGCAAAAAATTGAGGCATGAGATTATCCTTTTAACGCTTTAGCTATCGCAGTCACCAAACTTGGTCCTTGATAGATAAATCCTGAATATATTTGAACTAAAGATGCACCTGCATCGTATTTTTCTTTTGCATCTTTTGTTGAACAAATTCCACCAACGCCGATAATTGGAAACTCACCATCCACCTGCCCCGCCATTTGTTTTAACACTTGAGTGCTGGACTTGAAAACTGGTTGCCCGCTTAATCCACCAGTTTCATCACAATGCTCTAGTCCTTCTACATCTTTGCGTGAATTAGTTGTGTTGGTCGCTATCACGCCATCAACTTGATATTTTTTAAATGTTTCGACTAATTGTGAAACTTCTTTCGAAGACAGATCCGGTGCAATCTTAATTAAGATAGGAACATATTTTTTATATTTTATTTCCAATTTTTTTTGAGATTGTTTGATTGAAGAAATCAATTCAGCCAAGGCTTCTCCAAATTGAAGCTCTCTTAAATTAGCGGTATTAGGAGAAGAAATATTAACCGTGATATAGCTCGCGTGAGAGTAAACTTTTTCTAGGCAAATCAAATAATCTTGAGTCGCTTTTTCTACTGGGGTATCAAAATTTTTGCCTATATTAATTCCGAGTACACCACCAAACTTAGCCCCTTTAACATTTTCTACAAGGTTATCAACACCAAGATTATTAAACCCAAACCTGTTAATTAACCCTTGAGCTTTAGGTAAACGAAATAATCGAGGTTTTGGATTTCCCGGTTGAGGTCTAGGTGTAACAGTGCCAATCTCTATATGGCCAAATCCCATTGCCGCAAAAGCATCGATACAACTTCCGTTTTTATCTAAACCGGCCGCTAACCCAATTCTATTAGGAAACTGAATCCCAAAGACTTCAACCGGATCACTGATCATCGGTTGATGAATCAGAAATTTGAAAGACGATTTTTCTATCCTTGCTAACCATTTTAGGGTTAGATCGTGAGTTTTTTCTGCATCCATACAGAACAGAAAGAAACGAATCAACGGATAAAGCATTTTGAGCATTACAAGACTACCAAGAAGTTTTAGGCCGCAATTATAACGGTTGAATTAAGCTTTGTCGTGGTTAGTGGCCAATAAGGCTAATAAAAATCGTGCCAAAATAAGCCTGACCACTTATATAACGTGTCCCATTAGTCGGCCATAGTTGAGATTTAGTTCTTAATAGAGCTCACAAAAACTACAAACGAATCGAAAACTTATAATACTTTGACCAATAAGCGTTATCTAGATTTGAAATAATGACCCCTTTACTCGTCGATGCATGCATAAACTCTGCATTTCCTAAAGCCATTCCTACATGAAACTTGTCATAGCTCGTTTCAAAGAACACTAAATCACCGGCTTGAAGTTGCGATTTTGATATAGTTGTTCCAAGGTTAGCCTGCTGTTCAGCTGTTCTTGGTAAATGTCTTCCAAATTTATTTTTGAAGGTGACTTGTACAAAACCAGAGCAATCAATACCTTTCTTGGATAAGCCACCATATTGATAGGGTGTGCCTTTCCAATTTTTATATTGAGACAAAAGTTTCTGCTTTGCTTGATGAGAACTTGATGCTTTGTTGCTATTTTTTAGCTTTTGGGAAAGTGTTTCTTGATAATTAAAAGGTAAATTAGAAGGTCGCGAAGAATGACCGACACAACCGGTAACGGCAAGTATGGATAATAAACACAATATATTTTTCATATTTTATATTCGATTTTGCAAGGGGCTATCTCAATACATTAAATCATAAAAGATGAATGGAGGGTGAATTTTGTAATATACTCTATCTATCTTGGAAAATATAAATTGCGATACTGGAACGTCTAAGTTGTATTATTTTCAATACCAACAATATCTAAAAGGATAAAAGATGCCATATAGGTTATTCAAAAACAGACCAATGCAACTAGCTTGGCTTTTAATCTTGTTGAGCATCGCATCATGCGCTCAAACGGAAGTATCACAGAATAATAATATAAATCCTGTTGTTATTATTTCACTTGATGGATTTCGCTACGACTATATTGAAAAGTATCAGACGCCTAACCTGCTTGATTTAATCAACACTGGCGTTAGGGCAGAGCGAATGATACCGGCTTATCCGTCCAAAACATTCCCCAATCATATTAGCATTGTTACCGGTATGTATCCTAGCAAGCATGGCATTGTGCACAATAAATTCTATGACCGAGAACTGAACGATGTTTATAGGATGGGAAAAGCATTTGAGCAACCCAAATGGATGCAGGGAACACCTTTGTGGATCCATGCAGTAAGGAATGGAATGATTACTGCAAATTATTTTTGGGCGGAGTCAGATTCTACTTTAGAAGGATTATCTTCAACCTACTCCCATCATTACGATAAAAAAAAGCCCTATCAGGAACGGATCGATCAAATTATTGATTGGCTAAAGTTACCACAAGAAAAACGACCAACATTTATAACTGGCTATTTTTCTTTAGTTGACTCCATAGGTCATCAACATGGCCCAGATTCTCAACAAGTTAAGGAAGCTGTTTTAACAATGGATAATTATATGGGGCAACTAAAATCCCGATTAGATACCGAGCTAGATTTCAAAGTTAATCTAGTAATTGTTTCCGATCATGGAATGATTGATATCGATTATGAAAAAAGAGTTGTTTGGCCTGAATTAAACGATTTTAAAAACTTTAAAGTAGTTAATGGAGCAACTCAATTAATGGCATACGCCAATGAAAGTGTTAATCAGAGTGATATCAAGGCTCTCGTCACGCAGCTAAATGCGCAGAGCAACAACCGATTTAAAGCCCACAAAAAGCAAGATTTACCTAAACACACACATTATTTTAATAATGATAGGGTTGCCGACATCATCGTTGAAGCAATTCCCCCCTTCGTTTTCACTAGTAGCCGTAAAAACTATTATCCTTACAAAGGAACCCACGGCTACGACCCTGATATCGTTAAAGAGATGGGAGCAATATTTATTGCGAACGGCCCGAACTTTAAGGAGGGAGTTACTATTCCAGAATTCAGAAATATCCATGTATTTCCAGCTCTGGTTGACATTTTAGGGTTGCCAATGCCAACCAATATTGATGGTAAATTGGAAGTCCTGAAACCAATACTAAAATAAATAGAGAGAAGACTATCTATTAGTAGCAATTAAGAGAATCGAGATTCTCAAAGCATGGTTATTCTCACTAAAAACTATTTTTTAGCTGCAGTCTTCTTCTTAACCGGAGCTTTTTTCTTGGCGACCTTTTTCTTCACCGCCTTTTTCTTTAGTGTTTCTTCCCATTTACCATCGACATAATGAGCACTCCAACCACTGGCTTTACCATCGACTTCCGTCATGACGTATTGCTCTTTCATTTTACGGCTATAACGGTACATGGCTTTATTGCCATCAGGATCGGCTACCGGCGCGGTAGTCAAATAGTCAAACTTAGGATCGAGCTTATCTTTAACCGATAATACTTCTTCAACTAGCGGAGCTCGGGTTTCTCTATTTCTAGGGAACTGGCTTGCTGCTAAGAATATTCCAGAAGCACCATCACGTAAAATATAATGGTCTTCCACTTTTAAACATTTTAATTCAGGCATAGGAATTGGGTCAGCTTTTGGTGGAGCTGCTTCACCACTACGAAGAAGCTTGCGAGTATTTTTACAACCTTCACTGGAGCAGCCAAAATATTTACCAAAACGTCCAACTTTTAATTCCATATTATCGCCGCATTTATCACATTCGATAATTGGGCCATCATAACCTTTAATTTTGAAACTACCTTGCTCGATTGAATAACCTTTACATTTTGGATTGTTTCCGCAAACGTGTAGTTTTCGATCTTCATCAATTAAGTAACTATCCATTGCCGATTCACAAATAGGGCAACGCTTTTTCAATAACAAGTTTCGACTTTCAGCTTCTTCATCTTTATCAACCGCTTCTATCTCATCGCCAGTCACTAGATTCATCGTGTGCTTGCAACGCTCTTCAGGGGGAAGAGAAAATCCACTACAGCCTAAAAATGTTCCCATCGATGAATTACGGATCATCATAGTATTCGTTTCACACTTAGGACATATCATATCCATATCAACCGATTTTTGATTCTCCATACCACCTTCTTCAACTGGCAATTCGGCTTTTTCTAGTCGGCTGGTTAAATCTTTATAAAATCGCGTCAGGGTTTCTTTCCACTCTTGCTTTCCGTTAGCTATCACATCAAGCGTTTCTTCCATTTTGGCAGTAAAGGAATAATCCATTAGATTTTCGAAGCTTTCGCCCAAACGGTCAGAAACGATTTCTCCCATCTTATTAGCATAAAAACGTCTATTTTTAACAATCACATAACCACGATCTTGAATCGTTGAAATGATTGAAGCATAAGTCGATGGTCGACCAATGCCTCGTTTTTCAAGCTCTTTAACTAAAGCCGCTTCACTATAACGAGGCGATGGTTTAGTAAAATGCTGCTTTGGTAATAACTCTTTTAATTTTAATACTTCACCAATAGTCACCGCGGGCAAAATCGTATCGTCATCATTTTTGCTTTTGCGAGGAGGCTGCACCGATGTCCAACCATCAAATTTAACCACTCGGCCTTTGGCGGCCAATTTGAACTCATCAGCTTTGACAATCAAATTAGTGACATCGTAAATAGCGTCAGTCATTTGGCAAGCAATAAACTGCCCCCAAATAAGGTTATATAGCTTGATAGCATCATCATCAACATTTTTTAGATGCTTAGCTCGAGTACGGGCATTTGTTGGTCTAATGGCTTCATGCGCCTCTTGAGCGCCGTCTTTACTTGAATAGAACTTTGGCGATTCCGGTAAATATTTATCGCCATGATTTTCCTTAATATAATCACGACACATTGCCAAAGCATCTTGGCTTAGCATGGTAGAGTCGGTACGCATATAAGTGATGTAACCGCCTTCGTACAAACGTTGTGCTAACATCATTGTCTTCTTAACATTGTATCCAAGACGAGTACTCGCTGCCTGTTGTAAGGTTGAAGTAATATAGGGTGCGCTCGGTTTACTTTTGCTAGGCTTAGAATCGCAGCTATCAACCACAAGATCGGCATTTTCAAGTTTCGCCAACATTGCATCACTTTCTTGCTTATTCAAAGGACGGTATTTTTTGTCTTGATAACGTCTGACTTCAAGGTTTAACGATTCATTACCTTTGGTCAAAGTATCGGCATTTAAGCTCCAAAATTCTTCAGGGATAAAAACTCTGATTTCACGTTCTCTTTCAACGATCAACTTAACCGCGACCGATTGAACTCTACCAGCTGATAAGCCACGAGATACTTTCTTCCACAGCAATGGGGAAACCATAAAACCAACGATGCGATCAAGAAAACGTCTGGTCTGCTGAGCATTAACAAAGTTCATATCTAACTCTGTAGGTTTAGCAAACGCCTCGGTAATTGCTTTTTTGGTTATCTCATTAAAAACAACCCGCTGATACTTTTCATCTCCGCCACCTATTTCTTCACGCAAATGCCACGCGATTGCTTCTCCCTCTCTATCCAAATCCGTTGCGAGAAAGATTTGGTCAGCGTCTTTCGCATATTTTTTTAATTCTTTAACGACTTTTTCCTTACCCGGCAAGGTTGCATATTCCGCAGCCCAATCCTTTTCAGGATTCAAACCCATACGTTTAAATAATCCCTCTTTCGCCATTTTAGCTTTGTGTATTATTTTAGCTTCTGGTGACAACTTTCGAGTCACTGCCGCTTTTTTTGCACGCTCTTTGGGATCGGAAGTGCCAGTTGATGCTTTAGTCGGTAAGTCACGAACATGACCAACACTGGATTTAACAATATAATCGTTACCGAGATATTTATTAATGGTTTTTGCTTTTGCCGGTGACTCGACGATAACTAATGACTTGCCCATGAATTAAATTGATTCCTGGTAAAATTCTTATTTAATATTAATAAGTTATAGGTTATTTGGTTACGGTTTTCGGTCGCTATTTATATATTCGACCAATCTCGCCTTTTTTTATTTTAGTGTTATTTGTATAGTGTTAGTCAACTGTTTTTTTGTTTATTTTAAAAAAAATCTAACTCCTTACAAACAGCTGACTAAATTTTGTTCACTTCAACAAACTAAGTGGAGCAGGCATTGTCACTTTATTCACGCCTCGCCAAGAAGCAAGCATCATCAATAGAAATAGAGCACTCGGTAACTGCCACCATAGTTGAAAATGAAATTCAAATTCGATATTAAAAATCTGGTCATATAAAAAATAACTGGCCAGTTCTATACAGGCAATAGCGACAAAAGACGATAAAATTGCTAACCACAAAAACTCAAAACGAAAACTGACGGCGATAAATCGTCGACTTGCACCTAAGGTTCTTAATATCGCTGATTGGTGCATTTTTTGTGTAAAACTATGCTCCATAGCCGCCCATAATAGTGCAGTACCTGCCGCCACAACAAAAACCATGATCAATTCGATAGCTGAGCTGATCTTCTCAACAATTTGACGAATTTCATCAAAGATTCGATCCAGCTCGATAATAATCGAAGTGGGATGTTGGTCAGTCAACTCCGCGACAAGCCGTTTTTTATCCTTAGGTAGATTAAACGCGTTAATATAGGTTGGAGAAAAACCTTCAAGCGTTCCAGGGTTAGCAATAATATAAAAGTTAGGGGTAAAGGTTTGCCAATCGATCGAACGAAAGCTGCTTATTTTAGCTGTCCAACTATCGCCACCCACTTTGAAAGTTAAACTATCACCGATCTTTAAATCTAAGGCCTTCGCCATTTTATCTTCAATCGATATAGATGCGCTGATTTGTTGGTCTGGTTCATTATCACCATCAGATATATTCTCTTTATCAGATAAAGCTAGCCAATCCCACTGACCCTTAACAATCTTATTTCCCTTAGGAAGGTTATCGGTCCAAGTCATATTTAATTCTCGACGAAGCGAATTATGTTGCTGGGCTTTTTCTGAAACGGCTTTTTTCACCTCAACAGAATTAATGTGACTGACTCTCCCCCTAACCATTGGATAAGTTTCCGTCGACTGAACTTGATGACCCGCGAGAAATTGATCAATGCTGTCAACTTCGGCTGCTGGAATATTGACCATAAAATGATTAGGCGCATCTTCCGCTAAACTTTCTTGCCATTTTGCCAATAGTTCAGTCCGAACGATAATAACCAGAGCGATGACAAAAACGGTACTACTAAAGGCCAGTAGGTGAAGTAATGTCACCCCTTTGTTAGCATCCAATTGACGCAAGCTGTAATTAATTGCCGCATTTTTAGAATGAGTTAAACGGCGAATTTGAGCCATTAATAGTTTGGAAATTAAAGCAAAAATAAATGCCATTAAAGCAAGGCCGGCAAAAACGCTCGACAATAATTTAAGATCGCCCATTTGAATGTACATGACGATAAAAAGAGAAATGATTGCGATTGCATAAACCGCCCAAGAGCTCACTTTCATCGGTTCGAGTTGGCGACGCAAAACACGCATCGGGGGAACACTCTTTAATTGCATCAGTGCCGGCATGGAAAAACCGATCAGTAAAATAAAGGAAGTGAGAACCGGCAGCCAGAGTACAGAAAAATCGGCGGAAGGTAAGTTTTCACCAAAAAGCTCAGCTAACCAGTCAACCATAAAGGATTGAAATATCGTGCCGAGAATAGCTCCGAAACCGATTCCCAAAAGGCTCACTAACAGTAAAATAATTAAGAAGATAGTTAACACTTGATTATTGTTCATACCAAAACATCGCATTAGCGCGCTCATATCAAACTGGCGTGTCGCATAACGGTTTGCTGACATAGCAATCGCAACACCTAACAAAATCAAAGTGAGCAAACCGGATAAACTGATGTATTTTTTACTGCGGCTAATAGTTGAACCTGCCATGGGTGATTCATCTAGCACACTAACCAATCTTTGACTGCTATCGAGTTGGGGTTTTAGCCATTGTTGATAATCTGAGATTCGATTCTTTTCACCAATAAATAAATAGCGATAATTCACCCGACTGCCCGGCTGAATAATCTTAGTTGCTTCAAGATCATGAATGCCGATTATCGCCGTTGGTGCGATATTAAAAAGTGTAGAACCTTGGCCTGGTTGCAGCATAATCGCCGCATCAATCTCTACATCCATATATCCTAGCTCAAGCGTTTGGCCTTTTTCTGCTGATAGAATAGCTAGAATTCTTGGTTCAACCCATACTTTTCCTTGAGCGGGATGCCCCGTCACAATACGTTTTTCTGAATAAGGTGTATCGGCGATTTCAATCCGACCTTTTAAAGGGTAATTGTCAGACACAGCCTTAACGGAGGATAGTTGCAACTTGTCATTTGCAGATAAAACACTGGCGAACTCTACGGTTGTTGCACTTTCTAAATCTAAATCAACCGCTTTACTTAACCAGGCTTGATCAAGAACATGGGGGGATGTAATGACTAGATCCGCACCAAGAACTTCTGAGGCTTGTCGATTTGTTGCTGACTCAACACGATCAATAATAAGATAAATAACACTGACCGATGCCATTGCAATGACCATCGCAAAAATGAGATTTAATAAATCACCTCTTCGCCAATCCCGACTAAAGATCCGCAAGGCTATTTTAAACAGCTGCCATTGACTAATCATTAACTGTTTTCTCAATAGCATTCATTGAATTCTCAACCATTTCACCAGCACTCAAGGTGATTGAATGATCACATCGTTGCGCCAATTGATGGTCGTGGGTAACCAGTATCATAGTCGTATTAGACGCTTGATTAAGATCAAACATTAAATCGATGACTTTTTGGCCGGTATTAGTATCCAAATTGCCGGTCGGCTCATCAGCTAATAACAGTTTAGGTTCAGCGACAAATGCTCGCGCGATTGCCACTCTTTGTTGCTCACCGCCGGAAAGCTGATTAGCAAAATGAGTCAATCGGTGAGACAGACCAACCTTCTCAAGCATTGCCGTTGCTTTAACTTTTGCCTGTTTATCACCTTTCAACTCTAACGGCATCATCACATTTTCAAGTGCGGTTAAACCGTCGATCAATTGAAAACTTTGAAAAATAAAGCCAAGGTTATCTTTACGAGACAAGGCTCGTTGCTCTTCCGACAAACTAAAAATAGATTCTCCAGCTAACCAAACCTCGCCATTGCTCGGCGTATCAAGGCCAGCTAGAAGTCCTAACAAGGTTGTTTTTCCTGAACCTGATTCACCAACGATTGCTAAGCTTTGCGCCTTTGGTAATTCAAAAGAAATATTATTCAGGATTAGGATTTCACCTTCACTGGTGGTCACTCGCTTGGTTAAATTTTTGGATACTAGCATTAACAGTTAACTCTATGAAAATTTTAAAAAAATTGTTAAGCCCTCGAACTCGATAAGAGCTTATTCAGCCGACAAGTCTACTCGATCTCAAATAAGAATCTCAATCAAAACTCAGGAATTGTGTTACAAATTATTCATCCTTTCACATTTCGATCCAAAAGATTCAATCCGCAACCATTGGCATAGCGATTAAATTTTATGATAATCTGAATCATCCTTGGTTTAACTGTGCTTTTTTGTGAATTATTTTAAAACCCTATTTTTTATCTTTTGTTTATCTTCGACTTTATCCCTGACTCTTTCGAACAAGGTATTCGCAACATCGGTAGCTCTTGCAAACAAAAGCTCTAACAATATTGATGTTTTAGTTTTCGGTGATAGTCTAAGTGCTGCATACAATATCCCCACCGACAAAGGCTGGGTTCATTTATTACAACAATCCCTCAATGAAAAAAAAATCAATTCTCTCGTCAGCAATGCAAGCATTAGTGGCGAAACCAGCTCAGGTGGATTGGTCAGGTTTCAATCACAAATAGATAAATCAAAGCCCGGTATTGTTATTTTGGAACTCGGTGCAAATGATGGTTTACGTGGCGCCAATCTACAAACAACTCAAAGCAACCTTGTCGCTATGATTAATATGAGTCATGAAATTGGTGCCGATGTTATTTTGGCTGGTATTCTTATCCCACCGAATTATGGAAGAACCTATACCCGCAAGTTTTCCCAAATTTATTCAGATCTCGCCTTATTGGAAAAGGTAAGTCTGATCCCCTTTATTTTAGAAGGTGTCGCCACTCATCAAGATTTAATGCTGGATGATGGATTGCATCCAAATGAAGAAGGGCAAAAGATCATTGTACAAACCGTGTTAAAACATCTATTACCCGTTATTGAAAGTCGAAAAATCCAAACAGAAATTAAGTCTAAACTTGAGTAATTTGACAAGATAAAATATCATTGCCCGCCTCGGTTCAATGTGTCCCGAATAAAGAGTCATTCAATCCGGCTGTTTACAAATGACGCTCAAATTGAGAAAAGGAGTCATTGACAATGAACCCATCTAATACAGTTATATCAAATACTGCGTTTGAAATTAACTTCGACGGCCTCGTCGGACCTACTCATAATTATGCTGGCTTATCAGTCGGTAACGTTGCTTCATTAAAAAATGCTGCTCAAGCGTCAAATCCGAAACAAGGCGCATTGCAAGGGCTTGCAAAAATGAAAGCCTTGAGTGATATGGGATTAAAACAAGCAGTATTACCACCACTAGAGCGACCAGATGTACACGTACTGCGTCAATTAGGTTTTAGCGGAACAGACAAGCAAGTTATCACTAAAGCCGCTAAAGAAGCTCCAGCGGTTTTTGCAGCGACTTGTTCCGCATCAAGTATGTGGACAGCTAACGCTTGTACAATTTCGCCAAGCGCCGATACTCAAGACAAAAAAGTCCATTTTACAGCAGCTAACTTATCCAATAAATTTCATCGTTCAATTGAAGCACCAACCACCTCTCGGGTATTGAAAGCGATATTTTCTGATGATCAGCATTTTGCTCATCATCAAGCATTACCGATGGGCGACCATTTTGGTGATGAAGGTGCAGCTAACCACACTCGTTTTTGCGATAACTATGGCGAGCAAGGTGTTGAATTTTTTGTTTATGGCAAATATGCCTTTGATAGCAGCAAACCTTTTCCAAAGAAATACCCAGCAAGACAAACCTTTGAAGCTTCTCAAGCGATTGCTCGACTTCATCAGTTAGATAATTCTAAGACTGTTTTTGCTCAACAAAATCCCGATGTGATCGATGCAGGGGTTTTTCATAATGATGTAATCTCGGTGGGAAATCGTAATTGCTTATTTTATCACGAAGAAGCATTTTTAGATTCTGACAAAGTCATTGCGGATATTCAGCGAGCTTACGGCGAATCACCGATGCATTTTATCAAAGTGCCTACGTCAGCCGTCAGTCTCTATGATTCGGTACATACTTATCTATTTAATAGCCAATTAATCAGTCTCGCTGATGGTTCAATGGCGATTATCGCCCCTGGTGAATGCCAAGAAAATCAAAATGTGAAAACCTATCTGGATTCGGTGATTGCCGATGATAACCCAATCAGTAAAGTTGAAATATTTGATGTCAAACAGAGTATGCAAAATGGCGGAGGCCCAGCCTGTTTAAGACAACGTGTTGTGTTGAACGAAATGGAAATCGCTGCCAGTAATCAGTCTGTTTATATTAATGACCAGTTGTTTCAACGTCTTAATCAATGGGTGGAAGCCCACTATCGTGATTCATTAATGGAAAGTGATCTAGCTGATCCGCAATTACTGGTGGAATCTCGCAGCGCACTTGATGAACTCACTCAAATCTTGAATTTAGGTTCTGTTTATCCTTTTCAAAGGTAGCTGGTTCAAAGAATCCATATCTAAAGAACAAATATTGTCAAAGAACAGTTATTTGCAAAAATCAGCCTGAGGCTTTACCCTTACAGGCTGAAGTCGCCTTGTGACTGTTAATAATCAATAAAAACACATCAATCTAAGAGCAATAAAAAATAATGAATTTAACTTCCAAAGTTTTAGTGGGTATGGCACTTGGCATGATTGTTGGGCTTGGAATCAACCTGACAAACAGCCATCTTATGAGCGGTTCGCTAATGGCGGCAGGCTCCTTCGTAAACGAATATGTTGTTAATGGTTTCTTTCATGTCATTGGAAAGATGTTCGTTAATTCTCTAAAAATGCTAGTCGTCCCATTAGTTCTATTCTCACTAATTTGTGGTGTTTGCGGCATCGGCGATATTAAGCTACTTGGACGTATCGGTTCAAAATCTCTCGCATTATATGTACTAACAACAGCCGTTGCGATTGCCACTGCAATAGCAATTGCAGCAAGTTTTGGCATAGGTAAAGGAATGAACGCGGTAACCGAATCAACATTCATTGGTAAAGACGCCCCTCCTCTTTCACAAGTCATAATTGATATCATTCCTAGCAATCCGATTCAGGCAATGGCTAGTGGCGAAATGCTTTCAATAATTTTCTTTGCCATGTTAGTTGGTATTAGTATTTTATTAGTCGGTAAAAAAGCCAAAGGCTTAGTTGAAAGTGTTGAGCTAATGAACGAAGTCATGATGAAAATGGTTGGTCTTATTATGTCATTCGCCCCCTATGCAGTTTTTTGTTTACTTGCAAAAGCGATGGCTAATTTAGGCATGGATCTACTCTATCAATTAATCGGTTATGTGTTAGTTTTAATCGGCGCATTACTTTTCCATTTGTTTGTCACGCTACAAGCGGTATTAGTTTTATTTTCACGTTTAAATCCAGCCGTATTTCTGAAAAAGATTCGCAATGCTCAAGTGTTTGCATTTAGTACATCAAGTTCCAACGCGACCATTCCGGTTACTTTAAGAACAGTCACCGAAAGACTTGGTGTTAACAATTCCGTCGCTTCTTTTACCGTACCTTTTGGCGCAACCATCAATATGGATGGAACAGCAATTATGCAAGGTGTTGCTACGGTATTCATCGCGAATGTTTACAATGTTGATCTCGGAATTGCTGGTTATTTAACCGTTATTTTAATGTCTGTACTCGCGTCGATTGGTACAGCAGGCGTCCCTGGTGTTGGTTTAATTATGCTTTCAATGGTATTTGCACAAGTCGGATTACCAATGGAAGGTATTGGTTTAATTCTTGGTGTTGACCGTTTACTTGATATGGTTAGAACCTCGGTAAATGTTTCTGGTGATGCCGTTGTTTCAACGGTTGTTGCCAAGAGCGAAGGTAAGTTTGATGTCGATATCTTTAATGATCCTGATGCTGGTGTTTTTGCTGATGATGAAATTGAAATCGACCTAGCAACGGAACAAGAATTAGCAGCAGCGGTACAAGCGGCTCACGATAAAAATTAATTGCTATAACAGCAATAACCATCAATATAAAACCATAGGTGACTTTTATCTCCTATGGTTTTTTTGATAGTCAATATTCAACTTAGAAGTTATCGTTTTTTTCAGCGTGTTTACGGACAACCTTTTTTATCGATAACAAGCAATTTTCTGAAGATACCATCAATGAAAAACATTCTGCAATTTTTAGTATTTATTCTGTTAATTTTTAACAGTCAAATTAGTTGGAGCGAAAACTTAACCGAGCCAATGCGTCTTTGCTTACTTAAGCAACTTGAAATTAATCGCACAGATAATCAGCTAGAACAAATCATTAAAGATTGCGAACTGTCTATCAAAGAGAATCGAGCAGCCATCAAAGAAACTCAGCTCAAACGCGAACTTTCCAATATCGAAAAACGAATAGCCCGTGAAATATCCACGGCCTCTAATCCAAATGTGATTACTTCTCACAACCGAAATTATTTTTTACCCTTGAGTTATGTTGATAACCCTAATGATGCGCCATTTAGAGATTTGTTGACGGATAAACCAATCGACAACCTAGAAGCAAAATTTCAAATCAGTTTTAAAGCGCCGATTTTTTCTAATATATTCAATGATAAGGATGCACTTCAGTTTGGCTTTACTTTGCAGTCCTATTGGCAAATGTACAACACCAATTTATCCTCCCCCTTTAGAGAAACCAATTATCAGCCGGAAATTTTTTACTCTTCACAAAATGACTGGCAGTTTGGCGACTGGGTTAATCGCGCCTATATTTTCGGAGTTGAGCATCAATCAAATGGACAAACCCAAGACTTTTCTAGAAGTTGGAACAGGGTTTACGCTAACTTTATTTTCGAAAAAGAAAATTGGGTAATCTCTTTTAAACCTTGGTATCGAATTCCAGAAAAAGACAAACTGGATGTTAATCAACCAGATGGTGATGATAACCCTGACATTGGAAAGTATATGGGTAATTTTGAACTAGCAACGGTTTATCAATGGGGTGAGCAGAATATCAGCTTGATGCTTCGTAATAATTTACGCAGTACTAACCGAGGCGCATTACAAATTGATTGGTCTTTTCCAATGGGTTCGCGCTTTAAAGGTTACGTTCAGTTTTTTAATGGTTATGGTGAAAGTTTGATTGATTACAATCACTCAATTCATCGCTTAGGTTTTGGCGTTTTGTTAACTGATTTTTTCTGATGCCTTTAAACGGTTAACAAAAAACCCTTATCAACCATCTTAATTCAGAGAATTAAACAGCCACAACCTTATTAGCACAAGGTCCTTTTTGGCCTTCACCAACTTCAAATTCCACTTTCTGACCTTCATTAAGACTTGCGTATCCGCCACCGCTTTGAATTTCTGAATGATGAACAAATAGATCCTTGCTACCATCTTCTGGAGTGATGAAGCCAAAACCTTTGTCTGAATTAAACCACTTTACCGTACCTGTACTCATACTCTGTTTTCCTTAGTTTATTGAATGTTCGTTAATTTCGATTGTTTTGCTATGTATCGCCGGTTGATAGCACTTAGTTCTAGTTTTCTAGTTTAGATTCAGCGTCCTGCGGCTGACTATTGTCACCCCCTGCTTTTTGTAAACGTTTCTCTTCCTTCTTTTTCTTTTTAGCGATTTCTTTCTGACGCTTTTCAAAAGCGTAATTAGGTTTAGCCACTCGGACTCTCCTCTAAATAATTCTAGTGTTAAAGTCGTAACAATACAGCATTTTGCAACCAATTGCGCTCTTCGTGATAGATAAAATATCCAAAGTATCGAAAGGATACATAATCAATAAAGAGCTAAATTGTTACTGTTGTCTATTGTTTGTAGATTATCTATTTTGTAAAACATCGACCAAATTTCTTGTAAGCTATCACTCTAAGTAGACTTTTCGTCTCGCCTATTGTCTAAAAGGAGCAGAACCCGCGTATTCTCAGCATCGGCAATAACAACACACCCTCATTTTAAATAAGCGCGCATTGTTATTTTAAAGCCCTTTAAAAATGAAACTGCTTGTTCTGCATTTTGTAGGTTTCAATATTTTGCTGTAAAACAGATGAATTTAAGCTGGTTCAGGAATCAATTCTCTCTCTGGTCGCAAACCTAGCTTATCTTCAAGCTTAAGAATTTTTATAACGTCTTGTACAATCTGCACTAGGTTGACCGCTAGTTTAATCATTTTTGCTACCAATGATGCCCCTGCGGTAACAAATAACAACGCCACGGTTCCAACAAACTCTAGCACCGCCAAAGCGATTTCATACCATTTTAACTTGCTCATTATTGCCTTAACGACTGCATAAAGTTGTTTCATAACATTTATCTGTTTAAATGCATAAATAAAGGTTGCAACTTTCTCACTCGCCTCTACCTTATCTTTAATTGATTTCATTGCGTTTACAAATTTACTCCATTTAGAACTCGATTTTTCAACAACTTTGCTTACTCCATTAACAGCCGACCCTTGCGCCTTTGGCATCCAAATACTTGCTACCGTGGCAATAAAAGAAACCGAATGCCAAATTAAAAAGGTCCAAGCCAATAACATCTCAAGACTCACTCCCAATTTTGTATTTTTTTCTTGTAATGGAATTTCCAAAACAATCGTGCCGTTGATGGAATAAACAATATAATCAGAATTTTCTTCGGCATTGACTACCAAAGATTCTTGATTATTTTTAATCAATTCAGCCGATGGAATACTCGTAAAACTGCTTTGGATACTCTCACTTGCTTCAGTTTTTAATTTAGCTAACTGCTCAGTAGTGATCTTATTAAAGTCTTGATCAGTCTGAATTTGAGCTGAGACTTGATCTAAAATATTAACCAGCTCTTCATCTCCATTGAGCTCACCAGTCTTTTCAAGATCAAGTGGTTGACTAATAGAAGGTAATATTTGAGTAGCCGATTGTAACGACAGACTAGGCAAGTCTTGCTTGATGAATGATTGTATTGTGTTGATATCAAAGTAACTCGGATTAAACTTAATCTCGCTATCTTCAAACTTCTGCATTGAATTTGACATAATTTTTCTCCTTAAATTAAACGCCCTCCATTGGGCAATCGCTAGATTACGAAATTAATTAAGATGAGACACTCCCCCAAACGGCTATGTATTGAACTAATCCTTTTGGGTGATAGCCAACCCATCCAATACATGAAATACTTGGATATGACAGTGATGCAGACACCCATGATAAATGGAAATACAAAGGAGAACCATTATGTCAACTTCAGCCAGTCAATCGATAACCGCACTTAAAGAGCTACCTGGAGTACATTTTGCCGATTTGCGGCGGGGTGATATCCTACTATCCCGAGGAATTTGTCCCGGCAAGAAGTTATGTATTTCAGATATTATCGTTAAGCTAGACGGTGGCGACTATTCCCATGCAGCTTTTTTTGATGGTCAACACTTTGTAGAGGCAACTAGCAAAGGCGTAAAAGCAGATCCGCCCCATCGCCAATCCGAACATCAGAAATATTTACACGTTTATCGTTTTCATGATGACGCTGGTAATCCGCTAGATTCACCTAACCTGTCTTCTACACCGCTTATAACACAAGCTCATAAACTACTAGAAATGCCCTACGGCTACGACGAATTGCTTTTAGTCGCGGTGTTAGTTTGTCTAAGAAAAACCACTAGTATCCCAATTTTAAAAGACTTATTGGAACTGTTAGGTGGCTATGCACTAACCAAGTTACGTGAGTTAATTAATAAATACATTCGCCACCACGACAAAAAGTCCATCATATGTTCAGAACTTATTGCTGTCAGTTTTTGGAATGCGAGCAATAATGGCGTGCCTTATGGAATACCCATCAAAATTACCGGTCGTCATAAATTAAAACTCGCGTCGTTTAGTGCCGAACAGATTAAGTCCTATGATCAATTAGTAGCAGAAATTGAATCGCTTTTCGACCAGATAGACCCAAAAATAGTCACTGACATAAAACTTCAACTAGATCACCAAGATCAAGTGTCGGCAGGGAATGCCGATCAGTTACCTCTGATTGCTGGAAGCAAATATTTGCCTGCAAACTGCGTTTCTCCCTGTGATTTACAACGATCACCTGCTTTGCGCTGTATCGGGAATTATCTAGACTAATCTTTGATACCGGCGGTAGCCAAATGATCAAAAAGCAATTCCACCAAATCTGGGCGGGCACCTTTTAGCATATTTTTTAATCCCTCCAGTTTAAAATCTGGATGGCGTTGCTTGAAATGCTGTTTCGCGACTTCAGCTTGGGCTATTTCGTTAAGTGCGATATAACATGCAATTAACGCAATATGCGGTACCGCAGATTCACAGCCAAACGCGATCGCTTCGCCAGCGTATTTTATTGATTCAGAATAGTTTTGTGTCGACAAATGCACCATTGAAAGCGCAGCAAAATAAGTCCAACGGCTAGGATCTCTAGGATTAAGTTGCAATGCATTATTTAAATGTTTAATTGCCTCTTTATCTTGTCCCGCCATTCCACAAATTTGGCCTAGTAGACCATAAGCGTGAGCTAAACTTGGATTTAAACTGAGCGCATGCTGCAGTGACTGAACCGCCACCATCATTTGCCCTTTGGCTATTTGAACTAATGCATAAACTAAGTGACCATTGGCTAATTGAGGATCAGACTGAATACAACGATTAGCATCTTCTTCAATAAGTATCAAATGTTGTTCACGATCTTGGCACCATTGCTCAAACCATTGTTGATAGCGTGCCATTGCTCGTCCGTAATAAGACAGCGCCCAATTTGGTTCAAGCTCGATACAACGTTCAAATCGTTCCAGTGCTTTTTCACTATGGTTTAATCGACGGTGACTCAAATGCCACAAGCCTCGCATTGCCTGTTCCCAACAATCACCGCTTTTCAGACCTTTCGGAAGAGACTGGTCTTTTACTACTTCAAAATCTAATCCGGCGGCCATTTCAGTTGCGATTAGATCAAGTGTACCCAACATATCGTTATCGTCGTACTGATATCGAGCGCTCCAAACAGCAATCGGATTATCACGGTTTATTAGTTCGACTGTGATACAAACTTGATCGCTAATCCAACGAACACTACCAGTCAAAATATAAGTTACGTTTAATTTTCGTGCTATATCGCTCAAATCATCTGCACAGGAGTAACCTCTGCAAGAACTAAATGCAATAACCGGTAGCCACCGTAAACAAGCAATACGAATACTTAATTCCTCAGCAAACCCCTCTCCCAAATGATTATGATCGGCTTCTTGTGTCATATTAGTAAAGGGAATAACCGCAATAGCAACTTTGTCGAGTGATTCGTTCGGTGAAGAATTAACTTGAGTTGGATCGAGATCAGTGGTTTCCATTTCCCGAATTAATTGCTGATAATTAAAAACCGCTTCAGTTCGATTTGACGCTTGCAGAGCCTGCAAAACGGCTGCAATATGAGCTTTAACTGTATTCACAGAAATATTGAGCAATTTGGCAATTTCTTTATTGCTAAAACCCTTAGCAATCAGTTCCAAAGTATCTATTTGGCGAGTAGTTAGGTCACTGACTAAAGGCATTTAGCTCTCCCTTGAAACGTTGAAATTCCTTTAATAAAACGAATGAATAATTTAGTAGGTCTGTCTTTTTTCAAACCCTACTGGACAAAATAATAAGTAACCGCCACCATATCAACAATCTATTACAAAAACAAATGATAACCTCTGACACAAAGAAGCTAATCATGCCGAAAATAAGATTAGAATTTTAATCAATAACCTACTGTTTTTTGTTATCACAAGCTATTAAATCGCTTAATCAAATTTATCCTTTTCTTTCCATTTGTGCGCTGAAAATGTTAACTTTCACTTTTTATTCGCTAGATGCTAATTTATGACCATAAAAACACCACTGCAAGAACCAAAAGATGGTTTGTTTAATCGATTTTTATCTTCGGTTGAATTCTTGGGGAATTTACTACCCCATCCAATCACATTATTTGCCCTATTTTGTCTATTCATTATTGTCTTTAGTGGTATCGCTGATTGGTTCGGTTTAAGTGCAATCGATCCTCGACCTATTGGTGCTATAGGCCGTGATCCTGACGGCGTTATTGAAGTGGTTAGTTTATTAAACGCTGAAGGCTTACAAAAAATAGTGACCGGCTTAGTCACCAATTTTACCAACTTTGCGCCATTAGGTACGGTTTTAGTCGCTTTATTAGGTGTCAGCGTTGCTGAACATTCGGGGTTCTTATCGGCAGTCCTTCGCGGCATGGTTATGGGTGCATCCAAACGTTTAGTCACCTTTACGATCGTACTCGCAGCTATTTTATCTAACACTGCTTCTGAACTTGGTTATGTGGTGTTAATCCCACTCTCTGCGATGATTTTTCACAGTTTAGGTCGTCACCCCTTAGCTGGGTTAGCTGCTGCCTTTGCAGGGGTATCAGGCGGTTATAGCGCCAATCTGTTACTTGGAACCATTGATCCTCTTTTAGCCGGAATAACAACCCCAGCCGCTCAAATGATCGATCCTAGTTACCAAGTAGGGCCAGAAGCCAACTGGTATTTCATGATGATATCGACTTTCCTTATTGCTTTTTTAGGGACATTTATTACTGAAAAAATAGTTGAACCAAGACTCGGTAAATACAATGACGATGAAGCCAGTGAAAGCCTTGATTCCAATATTGAACATTTATCTGACCTTGAGCGTAAAGGGTTAATCTATGCCGGAGTCGCTTTTTTATTGCTCGCCATTTTACTTGCCCTCACGATTGTTCCTGCCGATGGTATTTTAAGAAATCCTGAAACAGGCTTGGTAAAAGGCTCTCCTTTTCTAAAAGGCATTGTTGCCTTTATTTTTGTCACCTTTGCAATCCCTGGTTTTGTTTACGGTAAGGTGGTTGGTACCATGAAAAGTGACCTCGACGTCATTAACGCGATGAGTAAAAGCATGAGTTCGCTTGGTATGTATATCGTACTGGTCTTTTTTGCATCACAATTTGTCGCATTTTTTAAATGGACGAATTTTGGAACTATTTTAGCGATTAACGGCGCGGAATTATTGCAAGCATTAAATATGACAGGACCGGAAATCTTTATATTATTTATTTTAATGTGTGCCTTAATTAATCTGACGCTAGGTTCTTCATCAGCTCAATGGGCGGCGACAGCACCAATATTTGTTCCCATGTTAATGTTAATCGGATATGCACCAGAAACCATACAAGCGGCTTATCGTATCGGTGACTCAGTCACCAATCTTATTACCCCAATGATGAGCTATTTTGGCTTGATACTCGCGGTGGCTACTAAATATAAAAAAGACATGGGGATTGGTACTTTGATTGCCACCATGCTGCCCTACAGTATGGCTTTCTTTGTTGGTTGGGTTATTTTATTTTATATTTGGGTATTCGCCTTAGGTTTGCCGGTTGGGCCAGGCTCACCCATTTATTATCAACCTTAATTAAAGCTCATATTTTTTGATCATAGTTACCTTTGTTTTGATTTAAAGACTCGACAACTTTATCAAAACGGGTAACTCTCTTCTGCTCAAGTTGAAGTGGCAGATGAAGTCAAAATTAATACGCCAAACGAGTCCAACTTTGCATCTATTCAGATAGTATAATAAGCTATTGTTCGATTATCGATAATACCCATCATTATTTTGTTTGAGATCAGTAAGTCCTATTAACTTAGAAGTTAGGCTGAGGATAGTGAAAACACTAAATCTGCTTTTTGGGTAGAATTGATCTAAATTTATCAAGCTGTAAATTTCGTTGTAAGTTCTAAACTTTAGTTAAATATACTTATGGACACTTCAACAATTATTTTGCATATCGCAATGATCCTCGTTCTTGCTAGGATATTTGGTGAAATTGCAGCCTACTTTCAAGCGCCTTCCGTTATCGGCGAACTGGTGGCAGGTGTTATTCTTGGCCCATCATTACTAGGACTTATTCAACTCGACGGATTGATACAGATCCTCGCCGAAATCGGCATTATTCTATTACTATTTCAAATAGGGTTAGAAACAGATATTGGCGATCTGATTGACTCTGGTTCTAAATCTGTTGTAGTGGCATTAGGTGGCTTTATTCTGCCTTTCGTTTCTTGTTTCTCCCTCAGTCATTATTGGTTTGATCTCTCAATTCTGACGTCGTTAATGATTGCTGGAACCATGACAGCAACTAGCATTGGTATAACGATGCGTCTACTATCGGATCTTGGCCGAAACAATAGTAAAGAAGGACAAATTATTTTAGGTGCTGCGGTGATCGATGACATTCTTGGCGTAGTATTATTGGCGATTCTCTTTGATTTCTCCTTGCACAATAAAATTGATTACGTCGGCGCATCACGCATTCTACTTTTTATGTTTGTATTTTTCCTGGTCGCTCCCACGCTAGCAAAAGCAATCAGCTATCTAATCAAACGATTTGAGCCAATCAGTACAACTCCCGGAATAATACCCAGCACCATCGTTTCTTTAGTTTTATTTCTAGCTTGGTTATCCCACTCTATTGGTATTCCAGAATTACTTGGTGGATTTGCTACTGGACTAGCTTTGTCACGACGCTTCTTTATTCCATTTGGTATCGCTTTACGCGCGGATCAAAATTTTTCCACCCACATACACGATCAAATGAGACCAATAATTCAATTATTTACGCCTATATTCTTTGTTTCTGTTGGTTTATCCCTTGACATCAGCAAGGTAGATTGGAGCTCTCATTTTTTCTGGTATTTTTCATTGTCACTCGCCGCTTTAGCAATCCTTACAAAAATCGGTGGTGCTTTGCTAATCAAAGAAAAGCTAGCCCGCAAAATTGCGATCGGTATGTCTATGGTTCCTCGAGGGGAAGTTGGTTTGGTGTTTGCCGAACTTGGTAGAATGACCGAAGTGTTTAACGATGAAATATATGTGACCGTCGTAATTGTTATCGCCTATACAACCTTATTCACTCCATTTTGGTTACGTTTTTACTATAAACATTTTGGAAAATACATTAAGGATTAGCTATTAACACTAAGTAGGCTGCTTGATTATTTCTTAAATTACTAAATTTTATTAACTTGATTAGAAGAAGACTAGCCGCCTTCCTCGTACTTTGAAGATCGTAAATGGTTAAATATTTCTAACCAACCAAGTCCAATAATTTATCAGTGGTGTCAACATTACAATATCCAAAACTTAATGCCGCCATAAATGCATAATGAACACTTTTAGCAGGCACGATTACACCATTAAATTCAAGATCGAGTGTTGCACAGGCATCATGTGCGACATTACATTCATATCCAAAATCTACAGCTGCACGAGTGACTGCATCTATACACATATGACTCATTGCCCCCACTATAATCAGTTTTTCTACCTTAAGCTTTCCCAAGACACTATTTAACTCAGTATCACGAAAACTGTTTATTTGGTGTTTCAAAATCACAGGCTCATTATCTATCGGAGCAACACTAGTATGAATTTTGGATCCCTCAGATTCGGGCAGAAAGAAAGGAGCATCATCCGAAGGAAATTCATGACGGACATGAATTACTGGTAGTTCTTGTTTACGAAATTCAGTTAGCAAAGTTGCTGCATTCGATGCTGCTTCTTCAGTACCGGATAGCGCCCATTTAGCGCCTGAATATGTTGGGTAATAGTCATTTTGAAAATCAATTAATAGTAAAGCTGTGTTAGACATAGTAATTTCTCTTGTGTTGTTTAGATGTTTTGTTAAAGCTATTATGCAAAACACAAATCAATCAAACCTATGGCGTAACTGCCATAAAGCAGTGCAAAAATGACAAAGAGTATCAGTGTAATAATTATTGACTACCCGAATGCATTACAGAGCGCAGTGCAAGGCTTAAAAGAGCTGTTTTTAATAGCTAATCAGATAGTTATAGAGAACCAGCTTGATATGAAATTTTCAGTGAGCCTAGTTCAGCCTGATAAAAAACTGGATAATATCATTCAGAGTGACATTGTTATTCTTCCTCCCTGCCTAGATGGAAACTATTACAATGCGCCCCAAGCAAAATTATTGACCTTTATCAAGGATGCCCACCGAATGGGGTCAATATTATGCTCTGCTTGTGCCGGTGCATTTATACTTGCCAAAACGGGTCTGTTGGATAACCGACCGGCGACGACACACTGGCATTTGGCAGATGAATTTAATGAACAATACCCTAAAGTATCTCTTAAAATTGATAGTTTGCTGATTAATGATGGAGACATAATTAGTGCTGGTGGTCTTATGTCATGGATTGATTTAGGGTTAGAAATAGTTGCACAATTCACTCAACCGCACATTATGCGCTCACTTGGTAAATACCTTATTGTAGATACTGGCAAGAGAGAGCAACGTTACTATGGCAGTTTTACGCCAAATTTTAATCATGGAAATCAACAAATATTACAAGTACAACACTATATTCAACGGAATTATAATCAGTCACTGAATATTTCTTTATTAGCTGATTTAGCCTTCATGAGTGAGCGAACTTTTCTACGCCAATTTACCAATGCCACAACTTTTAAACCTATACAATATATTCAAAGAATTAGAGTGCAAAAAGCATGTGAATTATTAGAGTCGAGTACTCAGAGTTTTGAGAAAATCGCTCTAAATATAGGCTATGATGATGTAAATAGTTTTCGTAAAGTTTTTATAAAGATTATAGGGTTAAGCCCATCAGCATTCAAAGCAAGGTTTGTTTGAAACAAAAAAACCAATTTTTCCCAATCACAAGTAAAGTTTTATTATTATTTCCACTCTATTAAAACCTAATATCTATTAACAGGATAAGTACCGATACAATAAGTACCAGTCTCCCTATCAGTTAATCTTTGAATAATTTTTCTAGCGTCTTCGCCACAAAATATACAAGAATAAAATACCTGCCAAAATGAGTAGGTTTTTAGTTGATGAAAGTTGAGATAAAATACTTTCTGAGTTTGTTTGAGCGGTTCCAGAATTTGTTAGAGCCTTTTCTAAACCAATCGCTTCCACTTTATTTTGTACTGGCTTTGTTTTTTTTATTTCTTTAAAAAATGGATTGTTTTGAGGGTCATTTATAATGGTGTTTATATAAAGATAAATATTACGGCTATTTTTTGACAAGGTTAAAATATCTAGATCACCATCACTGTCCATATCGATCGGGATAAATTTTCTTGCGCCCCTCATCCAATCTTTTAGGTGTGGCGCCCAACCACCAGAACCATCATTAAGAGCTACTGTAATAAAGCTTGAATGAATACCTAATATATCGACATAACCATCTAAATCAAAGTCAACAAAGCTAGAGCTGCTTGGTATCTTAAGCGCACGAGGATATGAAAACTGTCCATTGCCATCATTAACAAGTATTTCACTAAATACACCATTAAGCAAAAGATCCATATCGCCATCATTTTCAATATCTGCAATTTCAATTCTATATATATCCTTATTATTACTTAGCTTTTTCTCCGAGATATTAAAGGTTCCGTTACCTCGATTTAATAATAATCTCACCGGTTTATTTCCCATAATTAAATCTGGGTCTCCATCTTTATCGAAGTCAGCAATTGCTATATTAGGGCTGCTTACCGAAGGGATAGCGTACAATGAACGATTTTGGAACTCTCCCATGCCATTATTGATATATAAGGTCGTGCCATCCTTTGCGGAAACAAAAATGTCCACATGACCATCATTATTAATATCAAACACATCAAAACGTTTTGTTTGTTTGCTTTCATAACCAAGTTGAGTTCCCGTTGACTCGAATTGACCATTGCCATCATTAAGATGAATGGTATCTGGACTTTGGAACCAGCCAATCATCAAATCTTGGTCACCGTCGTTATCTAAATCAGCAAATGAAACTTCTGAAACTTCATCAAATGAATCACCCGAAATGGTAAAGTAAGGACTAAGAACACCTTTTGTCTTTTGCTTATAAAAAGTGAGATTAGCTATTCTATTTTCGGTATGAACCGTTAACAGATCAACTAGTTTGTCGCCGTCAAAATCAGCCGCTGCAAAGGCTTTTAAATAGTCTTGAGTTACCAAGTCTATTGCCGGAGCAAAAGCCAAAGAAGATGTCTGAAAGGCATCAGAAGAATTTGAATCGACTTCTATATTTGTGACTAAAGTGGCCGGCGGAGTTTTAGCTTTGTGGCAATTAGTTTGTTGCTGTTTAGTTGCGTTGTTATAAAACTCAATCGAAAATTCCTGATCTCTGATTATAAAAACAAGATCTAAATCCAAGTCCCCATCAAAATCAGCTAATGCAGTTGACCAGGTGTGTTTTATTGAGGGGCCAAATTGATTTTTTTGATTAACAAATTTTCCTGAACCACCATTTATATAGATTGAATTTTCTGCTCTCTTGTTAATCACCAGCATATCCAGATCACAATCATTATCGATATCGGTTAGCATAATATTATCAATATCTGAAAACTTGTCTGTAATAAGGGTATCTTTAATAGAAAAATTGCCAGCACCGGAGTTAAGCAAAACTTTAGAATAATCCCAACCAGAAATAATTAAATCCAAATTAGCATCATCATCGATATCACCAGCGGTTATAGTGTAAATTTTTTCGCTTATAAAGGTCAGTTCTTGTTTGTGGATAAAATCGCCTTTACCATCACCCATAAAAAAATTGATACCATTTTCTCTTTCGTTTCTTCGGGATTCTTTGACATAGGTTATTAAATCTAGGTGGTTATCTCCGTTAATATCACCGAGTAAAAGATGCTCCGTTCTTAGTTTAATACCAATAGGTTTTCCGGTTGCAGCAAAACGTCCAGCGCCTTTATTAAAATAAATCACAGCGGCATGCTTATTGTTACTTGTAATAATATCAAGGTCATTGTCGTTATCAATATCGGTGATATACATTGATTCTGGATCGCTATATTCAACGCTAAATTGATAACTCTTCTTAGTAAAATCCCCTGCACCGTCATTCCAATAAATACTCATAGGAACACCGCGTCCGGCAGTGATTAAATCTAAGTCATTATCGCCATCAATATCAGCTAAAGCAATGCTGAGTATCTCGGATTTATCGCTTGTAATTCTTTCTCTTTGACTAAAATTTCCACTTCCATCATTAATAAAAACAACAGCTCCATAGGTCGATGCAATCATGTCTAAATCGCCATCATTATCAATATCGCCAAAAATCATTTCTTTAACTGAATAATTCACTTTTAAAGATTGTGAAAGCTTAAATGTAGCTGGAGAATCTTCTTGCACTTTTGGAAGGTTATTTTCCGAACCTATGGTGAAGGGACTGAATAGCAAAACAAATAGCCATGCTAATCTGGTTAGTAAAGGTATTGTATAAATAAAATTTACAAAAGTTTGCATATTTGATTCTCGATTGCTGAATTGCGCTATAAAATACTTATTGTTGTTATTGATTATTTAAGATTACGACCATGTATTTTTATAATATATAACTCTAAGTAGCTTGTCTGGTTATTTTTTCATTCTTGATCTTGGGTTGATAAAACTAACCCAGCCTACAGCGTGATCATTTATTATCGGCATACGAGCGCGCAAATAAGAAGATCCCTGCTGCAGCCGCAAGATGTTTTAGGCTGTGTCCACTCAAGCCAAAAAGTAGCCTATATATCTGTTCATCATAGTGTTCGAATACTTTTGAAAGCGCATAACAACCTAGCAACAGCCAGTAACCTAATGTGTTTGTCGAATGTTTTCTACCAATCACTAAAAAAATAGGTATCAGGATCATAGGTAGAAACTGAACCAAAATATATAACCTCAAATCACCGACACCTTTTGCTTCGGTCATACTCCAATAAACGACTGAAAAAATTCCAATCGAAAGCAAAGACACCAGAAGAATTTTAGAATGTTTTGTAGAGACAAATTCGCCAATAGTCACAGAAAATAAAGCCATAAAGGCAATCGTCATAGGTAATCTATCCCAAATTAGGGTCTGATTATCTGGGGATATATGATAGTAGCCAGAACCAACGGCTACCAGTGCGACGCCAATAAAAAATGCCATCAGACCCAGTTTTAGTTCACTTTGTATTTTCATTGATTTTGATGAAACCACAACCCAAAGCCCGTACACTCCGACTAATAAAAATGGGATATTTGAAATGACATTGAGATTGTTTGGGATTAATAACAGAAAACGATTGTCGGCAAACTGGTGATAATTGATGTCTTGCGCTATTGGGGCAAAGCTAAATACCAAAGTGATTAGGGATAAGCAAATTAAAAAAATTATGTAGGTGCTGGTTTTAGTCATTTATGTTGTCTGATTATTTTTGTTGAGGTAATCATAGGCGAACTTTCATTCTGTGTACTCTTCTGTTTAAAAAGTACCATCATTTAATACCAAGGGCATTAAGACACTGGTATAAAACCAAGCAAGAGGTTGCCAGTACAGATTTTGGACTATCAACCTTTCTCAATGGATTGTACCATGGTCTCAGTTTATCAATAACCAATTAGAAATGGAGAGAACATCATGATTAAACCACTGATTGCCATTGCTCTTGCAAGCATAATAACGCCTTGTTTCGCCGAAGAACCGCAAACTGCTACACCTAAAGAACAAGTCGCTGTCGCAGCAAAAATGTGTGCTGATAATACAGAAGCCATGAGCGCGAGACATAAAGCAAAACCACTTTACTATCGTTTAGGGGAACGTGAAGGTATCAAGACCTTTGCAACTAAATTATTGGCATCGCACAAACAGAACCCGCAGATCAGCCACATATTCAGTAAAGTTCCTGAAGAGAAGTTTGTCACCAGTGTCACTGACTATATCAGTGCAGGCTCTGGCGGCGGTAATGAATACAAAGGCCGTGATATGCTCACTATTCATAAAGATATGGCTATTACCAATGAACATTTTCTAGCTGCTGGTGCAGATGCGCAAATGGTTATGAAAGAGATGGGACTCGGTGAAAACGAAATCCAAGAAATGGTTTGTTCTCTAGTTGCCATGGTGCCACAGGTTGTAACAAAATAGTTGATTATAGGTAGGTCAGCCTTTAGGCTGACTTATAGTGGAAATCTAAAACGATAAGAAAATCGCGGCAGAGACGCCGCTCCTACCAAGATTTTAATCGTTTCTCCATTTCATCCAACATTAAATTAGCACAACCGCCCGGCGATACTCTTGCTTTTAAACTATCGATTGGCTGCCGCTTTTCTAGTTCATCATAACTATTAGCCACTTGCTGATACGCAGTTCTAAATGGAATATCTTGCGCGCTTAATTCAATCGCTAGATCCGTTGCATACATAGGCGCGCCAATTTTACTTTCACATGACTCGGTTAAAAATTGAGTGCCAAGAATAAGATTTGGGAAAAGCGCTAAAGTATCGATAGTCTTTTTGATCCCTCTTAACATAGGCGCTTTAGTGAGTTGAAGATCTCGCTGATAACCTGATGGCAGAGATAACAAGGATTGCAACTCAACAATCGCAGCCTGAACAACCGCATAAGAGGCTCGCATTAATTCAACCAAATCCGGATTGTTTTTATTCGGCATAATTGAACTGCCGGTCATCATTTCATCGGGCAAGGTAACCATAGCAAATTCTTGGGTTGAAAAAAGCGAAATATCCCAACAGTAACGTCTAACATCTAATAGACAAAGTGACATCGCATTTAACGCGGCGATTTCAAATTTACCTCGGCTATTTTGTGCATAAATCGGATTAATTTGCATCCTCGAAAACTCAAGTTCTTTAGTGGTCAATTCTCGATCTAAGGGCAAATTAACACCATAACCCGCAGCAGTACCTAATGGATTGGCATCGACTAAATCCAGCGCGGCATTTAATCCAATTAAATTATCGGTCATAGATTCTGCAAATCCCGCAAACCACATTCCGGCAGACGATGGAACCGCTTGTTGTAAATGAGTGTAACCAGGCATAGGTGTCAACTCACCCTTTTTAGCCTGCTCTAAACAAGCTGATGCACTTTGTTTGCATTGTTCGATCACCGTTTTTAATGAGTCTTTTAAATAAAGACGAGTTGCAACCGAGATTTGATCGTTTCTTGATCGACCAGTATGAATTTTTTTACCTAACTCTCCGAGTTTTTCAACTAACCAATATTCAATCGCTGAATGACAATCTTCAAAACGATTATCTAATACAAACTCGCCAGAGGTTAACGCCTCACTTAATGCTTCAAGTTGCTGTAAAAGTTGACTTGATTCTTTTTCAGTTAAGATCTCAATTGATTGTAAAGCTTTAACATGGGCTCGACTTGCGACTATATCGTATTGGATCAATTCTCGATCGAGAATTACATCTTCCCCCGCCATATAATCCATCATAATTTGATTAATGGAAGTGGTCGATTTTTGCCAAATTGGTTGTGCCATTTTTATCACCTAAAAAGTTTTACGTTGGGTTAAGCTTGCGAACCCAACAATTTTATTCATTCAAACAAACTAATGCTTTGTTGGGTTTCGTTCCTCTACCCAACCTACAGTTCTATACTCTACACGCTGAACTCTAAACTCAAAGCCAAACAAATATTTTGTAACGCCTGACTCGCTGCACCTTTTAAAAGATTATCTAAACTACTGACTAATGAAAGTCGCTTTCCATCTTCGCTGATTTTAAAACCACCGACATCACAGTTGCGTGTGTTGACTGTATCTTTGATAGTCGGAATTTCTTCTCGAACATTTACCAATGGACTGTCCTGATAAAACGAGTTAAAGATTTCCAAAACTTGATCAACCGTCATGACTTGATTTAATTCCACCTGAACCGTCATAGATATTCCTCTAAAAAAGGAAGCAACGTGCGGAGAAAAGCTGACCGGGTAATTTAACTGATAAGACACTTCTTTTTCATGCAGATGTTCAAGTAGTGCATAAGGCAAAATATTATCCCGTAAATTATCGGGATCATTGTTTGCTGACGGTGTTGTGCCTGCACCGCTATAACCAGAAATGCCAAAACAGTTAGCTCGCCCATCAATATAACTAACCAGCGGAGCAAGGGCAATTTGCATGGCTGTTGCGTAACAACCGGGATTACTGATTTTAATTAAATCCGTCTTGGAATCAGACTTAGTGAAATCAATATTAGACGACAAAAGCTCAGTAACCGAATAGATCCAATCCGAATCAAATCGATAATCAGCAGACAAATCAATTATCAGTTTACAAAGCCCTGCTTCTTCAATTGCCTCTACATAAGGTTTCGACAAGCCATTAGGAAGCGCCAGCACGATAATGTCAGCTTTCCTGTTAGCAATTTCACTTTCATCAAGAGTTTCTATTTTAAGTTGGTTTAGATAGTGATCTTCACTCAAACCTTTAAAGGAAAAATTCTCATCAACTTCCAATAAACTTGCAACGGTCAAACCTTGTAGCTGACGGGAACTCACCCAATCAACTTGGATATCTTGACGGTGAGCCAGCAGACCGAGTAGTTCACGACCAACATAACCTCTTACCCCAAGTATTCCTAATGTGTATTTTTTCAATTTAATTCTCTTTTATCGATTTTTTGTAACAATGCTTTTTATAAAAAAAATTTTCTTATATTAATACCAATTACGACACTGTTAATCTTTTTTGTGCCGCTTGATTGACACACTGACTAATATCATCAAAATTATTTAAACCGTACCAAAAAATATTCCAATCATCTTTTTTTATACAACCGTCTGCTTTCTTAAAATAGAAATCATTAATCGAATTGTTTGGTCTTGCTCGCCAATGTAAACTTTGATTATCACTACTTAATTTTTCCCATAAGACTTTCCCTAATCCTTCGCCTTTAGCTTCATCTGCAACAACAAACTTATCCAAATAAGGAATGCCGTTGATCAAGGTAACAATTGCGGCCGCTCGATAACAATAAGTAATATAGGCTTTATGAATAACCGTGGTTTCAAAATAATCATCATCCAATACTTTACCAAAACTCTTTTCAATCAAAGGCTTTATTTTCTTTGTTTTAATAGTATCAACACTATCATGAATCATGATCGACTCACCTTTTCTAATTAGTGTTCCTGAACCTTTATGAGTGAATAACTCTTTTGCTAAATGAGCTGGCTTTGTAATTGAAACCGAAGAGGTTGATGGCAACTGACTAAGAATTTCTGCCACCTGCTGTACCTTTAATTTCATCCCCCCATGAAGCCACTCTTGTTTCATCATAGGCTCATAATCAGTGATAAGGTTAACCGAAGAAATGATTTTTCCATCTTGATCTAACAGACCACCCGTTCCAGTTAGGAATATAATTTTATACGGATTGATCGCAATCGCTAATTGATTGGTTGCTATATCGGCATTCACATTAAGCGCTTGTCCAGTTTCAGTTTCTGCAAGTGAGGATAATATTGGAACCGCACCCGCATTGATTGCTATATTAATCGGTTCTAAATCGATATCTGTCACTTCACCAACAAAACCTAAATCAGTTTGTGAAGTTTGTTTGGCAGTAAAAACACCGGAAGTAATCGAAGCGGTTTTCACTCCCATTGCTTGCAGATTACTGGCTAGCTTTAAATTCTGCTCAATAAAGGTCTTTTTAGCGATTTTTAGTACTTCCGGAGTCGTAACCCTTTGACCATCGATAAACTCCGCTTTAATTCCCGCTTGTTGCAAATTCAAATTTAATTGAGGGCCTGCGCCATGAACCACAATTGGAAACAACCCGATCCTTTCTAAAAATGCCAATGAAGAACAAAGATTTTCTAAGTCATCATTGAGTACCCCACCGCCAACTTTAATCACCGCAAACCGAGTCTGACCAGCTTCAACAAAACGAGTCATATACTGATTAAATTCTTTAGGGTTCGCCAAATTAGAAAGCAATTGAATAATGGTTTCTTTCACTTTGGTTTCTGATTGATTGTTTGTCTTAATAACGTTCTTCATAATTTTTCCAAAATATTAATATAGGCTTTTTCGACTATTTCTAATTGAGCGATTTCCACCCATTCGTTTGCTGTATGGGCTTGAGAAATATCGCCTGGACCGAAGACAATTGCAGTCATTCCTGCTTGAGAGAATAAACTCGCTTCTGTCCAAAAACTAACTGCACTACCTATCGGTATTTCTAGTTCAGTAGAAAAGTTTTTTGCTTGTTGCATGGCTTCTTCAAAATTCTGATTTGCCGCTGGTAAACAAGGACCAAAAAACCCTGCTTCAATTTCTATATTAGTTGAAAGTGATTCTAACGAAGATAATACTTCTTTAGAATCTTGACCGGGCAAAGGTCTAAAACCAAATTTCATCTCGCAGCTAGCAGCTATCATATTGGCTTTTATTCCACCTTCAATCGTTCCAATGTTAAAAGGTAGACCTGATAAGCCTTCAACCTCTCCTGTTTGCTCATTAACCCAGTTTGTTGCCTGATCAATCCATTTGCCTGCCTTATGGATTGCATTATCTTTAAGTGCTCTCGCCTCAGATGCATGGCCTGATAATCCAGAAAAGTGAGCGGTGGCTGTTTGAATCCCTCGATGAGCAACCACCGCTTTAGTTTTTGTTGGTTCCGATACAACGACTTGTTTAAAACCATGATCCGTTGTTAGAAATTTTTTAACTGCTTGGCTCGAACCATGCTCTTCATCGGATGAAAATAACAGTGCGACATCGCCGCTCGATTGGTTGACGGCTGACAGCATACAAGCAGAAGCGCCTTTGATATCGCAAGAACCTAAACCAAGCAACTTGTCACCTTGCTGAATCAGCTCAAAAGGATCACTTGTCCAACCTTTAGCAACTGGAACAGTATCAATATGAAAGTTAAATAATAATTCCGGCTCGCCTCTTGTTGCCAACAAGCATAAACATCCATCACCGGCATCAATCATTTTAAATTCAAAACCGGCAAGATTATCTTTTAAATATTCGAATATATCGCTCTCTGCACTCATTTCTCTTGGAGGGTTTTGAGTATCAAAACTCACCAATTTTTTAAGGTGCTGGAAAACTGTCGATTGCGTATAACCCATGTTTATTCCTATTTTTATTCTTACCAACTACTCGGTAGGAGCTGCGTCCCGCTGCGAAACAATGCCTGAATTTAACACCTTTCGCGGCGGGGACGCGCGCTCCTACCACTAGCTATCATTTCTGCTTTTCAGCCGCCATCGTCGTTGACTTACCAAACAACTTAATAAAACCAAGCGCTTCTTCAATATTCCACGAAGCTGATTGCGCGTAAACAGATTGAGTATCTAAAAGAATATTATCTGAATCGACTTCGACGGCCATTAGCTGACCCGGCTTAACTTCTAAAGTGACTGTACCGGTTACTTGTGTTTGCGATGATTTTAAAAATGCTTCTAAATCATATTTTAATGGCTCATAGAAAAAACCTTCATATACTAGCTCTGTCCATTTTTCTGCAACCGTTGATTTAAATCGATTTTGCGCTTTTGACAATACTGCTTGTTCTAATGCTACATGAGCCGCTTGCAATGCGATCAGTGCGGGTGCTTCAAAAGCAATTCTGCCTTTGAGTCCAATACTGGTATCACCGGTGTAAAGTCCTCTTCCAATCGAGTAAGATCCTACTAATTGATTTAATTGCTGCATCACTTGTTCACCAGTTAATTCAGAACCAAGTTTTTTCCCATTAAGAGCGACCAAATCACCTTGATTAAATTCAAACGAAATTAAACAATTTTCTTTGGTTACATCCACCTTTGGAGAGGTCAACAAATAACTTTCATCTGACGGTTTTTTCCATTCATCAATTTCTGAACCTGAAATTGTCGAGCCTAGTAAATTTTCATTGATTGAATAGGCAGAAACTTTATCGGACACTCCAAATCCTTTATCAATCAAATATTGTTTTTCATATTCTCTGACTTCGTCGGTTACTTTTTGTATTTCTCGAACAGGGGAAATGATTTCATAATCACCTAAACACTGAACAGCCAAATCAAATCTGACTTGGTCGTTACCCATTCCAGTACAGCCGTGAGCAAAATTCTTTGTACCGATTTTGTCACAAAGTTTTAAACAAGCGGCAACAATTAAATATCGGTCAGAGCATAACAAGGGATATTGATTTTGATACCAATGGCCACCCCAAATCAAGGGTGTAATGACTTGTTGCCATAATTCAGTCGCGATACTTTCTTCAACATGCTCAACAGCTCCTAAAGATAAGGACCTCGCTTTGATTTCTTGTTTTTCCTGTTCTGTTACTCCACCCGAGTCGACGAAAATAGTGATTACCTGATAACCTTTTTCAATCAAGTAAGGTACGCAAAAGCTTGTATCTAATCCACCGGAAAAGGCTAAGACGATTTTTTTGTTTGTTTCATTATTCATAATTTTTCCAATTAATTTAAATATGTTAAATTTTTTACTGTCCAGCTTTTATTGTTTAGCCAAATAACTCATCATCGCTTTTTGCACGTGAAGACGATTTTCTGCTTCTTCGATTGCAAAACAATAATCAGAATCCATCACTTGATCGGTTGCTTTGATATTTCTTCGTAGCGGTAAGCAATGTGAAAATGCACCACCATTGGTTTTATCCATTTTTTCTTGATCAACGATAAAGTGTTTATATTGATCTCTTATTTTCTTTTCTTCTTCCCAATTCCCAAAATACGGCAAAGCTCCCCAACTCTTGGCATAAACAATATCAGCATCAGCATAGGCTTCATCGATATTGTGGGTCACGGTAAAGCTGCCACCATTTTCCTCTGCTTGTTTACTTGCCGCTTCCATGTATCGCTTATCTAACACATAGTCTTTAGTGGGGCATAAAAGGGTTACGTCCATGCCAAACTTGGTTGAAATTAAAACTGAAGAATTTGCAACCGCTGTATTTAATGGTTTTGGATGATATGTCCAAGTTAACAGATATTTTTTATTTTTAGGTTTTCCGATTAATGATTGAATCGCTTGCATGTGAGCTAATTCCTGACAGGGATGAGTAATGGTTTCCATATTAATCACCGGAACAGTCGAGTACTTAGCAAAGGCTTTAATCACTGCATCTTGTCGATCATCTTGCCAGCTTTCAAACTTTGGAAAAGCCCTGACACAAATCATGTCACAATAACGAGACAATACTTTAGCCACTTCAATTACATGTTCTTCCGCAAGACCATCCATTGTTTTTCCGACTTCGAACTCAATTGGCCATGCACTTTTACCCGGTTCTAAAACCACAGCATGTCCACCAAGTTGCCACGCACCTAATTCAAATGAGGTTCTTGTACGCATTGACGGATTAAAAAACAGCAAGCCAATTGATTTACCTTTTAAAGATTCATCGCTCGCGCCCTGCTTAAATTTATTCGCCATATCAATAATTTGTTGAAGCTCTGATTGGCTCCAATCGATGGTATTTGTAAAATGTTTCATAGTTTCTCGTTTATAGTTCGTTGTTCTTAATTTCGTTGTTTCTAATTCTCTCCGGCAAAAGCTGCAGGTATAAAAAAACCCGACTATTGCCGGGTTTTATGAAAACGTTTGAAGTTATTTACTCACTCACACGTTATCGCACCCAGCAAAATTGCTACGGCGGCGACGGCGTAAAACAGAGAGATTAATGTTTAATAATTGTGAGTTCATTTCAAATTCTTTATATCGTTTTGGTAAACAATCTTACTTCTTGACTGCATTTAAACACGAAAAGGAAAGTCTGTCTAATATGAATTCTGGCTATATAACAAAATGCTATAACAGAATGGGAAGACGATAATAGTTAGTAGGTTGGGTTGAGGAACAAAACCCAACAATCGGGAAAATCAATAATTCAGGTTTATCAATTAAAGTTTATACTTTAGTTAGCCAATGTTGTTGGGTTCAAAAAGGCCAACCCAACCTACGAGTTAAAAGCTAAAGGCATCCTTATTTAGCATAAAACTTAACATTAGGAAGGTCTCTAAAATCACTATCCTGAGTCCATAAAGTCGCATTAAATTTCATCGTAGTCGCATAAATGATACTGTCAGCCAGAGGCAACTTATGTTGAACCCCGTAACTACCCGCATCAATCGATAATTGCGTATCAAGAGAAATAACTTTCCCTTGTGTCATATGTGCAATAACTTGAAGAGCAAGTTCTTCACCTTTTTGACGAAGTACATGCTTAAAGACCTCAGTAACCGTGATGCTTGGAACCAGTAATTTATCTAAAGATTCTATAGGCTTAGCAAAAGAGACCGCATTTTTATCTCCCGCAAAATAAGATAGCCAAGCCGAGGAATCAACAACATTCATAACCGATCTTCTTCTCTGTTAATCTCTGTATTGATCCCTTTGAGAATGCCTTTCAGTTCTTTTATAGGTTTGATTGGTATTAGCTCAATCCTATTACGAAAATTGAGCATTTGGATTTTTTGTCCTGATGTAATTCCCATAGATTCACGGATTTCTTTTGGGATTACTACTTGAAATTTTGGGGAAACAGTTACGGCAGTCATAATGCGCTCGTATCGATAAGCTGTGCGTAATACCATACGACTATCGATAGTCGTTGTCAAGAATGAATGATTTTCTATGTGATGAGGTAGGTTAGAGGGACGAAACAAACCTACGGGCTAGCTGCGTAATTTCGATTCAATAAAACCCGCTGATTCTTCGGCGGATAGATTTGTAGTATCCAAAGAAGTTGAACTTACTCCAGGAATATTTGGTGAAAAGTTAAATTTCTTTAGGTACTCTAGTAAGTATTCCTTAGTTTGGATCTTATTAGTATTTCTGCGGCCTTCGCTAGTAACTCTGCGAACATGTTCATCTAAGTCACATTTTAAATGAAAAAACTCACTAGATATTTCTAGCTCTTGAAGTAAAGTTAACAACCCTTCAATAAAGAAATCGCTAGCTTTTGAGACGTAGCAGAACGTAAATACAACGCCCTTGGCATTACGAAAGTACAGAGTTTTAAGTGCTTTGAGGCAGACATCTCTTTGATATTTTTCAAAACCATCATTCCCAAAACCTACTACGGCACTCGCAATATCAAATGCCAAATGTTGAGGAAATACATGCCATCCTTTTTTATGACCTAATCGACGTGCAATTGTTTCTTTTCCAACACCCGATGGACCAAATATCATTACAAATTTCATATTCCGAACTCCTTATCGTAATTGATTGGTTTTATAAAAAAGTTCAAAACAACCTACGGGCTTTCTGCACTTTGTTGCAATAGAAAATATTCCATTCATGATATTTACTCATTGAAAAATAATTTGAAAGCACCCTTTCGGCTTCATATAAGCCTGAGGTTATTTTGTAATTTATTGAAATAAGGTTGAGGTAATCGTTGGAGCTTAATATCATTTCGAGTTCTAATGCAGAATACACCCATTTTTCAAATTTTTATAATTCAATTTCTCGAGAAATTAACTTATAAAAAACCAACTCAACAGGATTCAATGAACTCACGCCTACAATTAACAGTTAATAATATTCAGTGAATATACTTAATTCTCCATCAAAAATCAGTTTTTACTTCCATTCGCGGCACAGAGGCCGCTCCTACCGACAAGAAATAAAAATTCTATTCCCCAAAATCCTCAAGTAACTTTTCACTTGGATTTAGGAAAAACATCTTCTTCCATCCTTGATTCGATAAATCAGCTCGCCAAAAATAAGGAAACGGCGTCACGATAGAATAATGAAGATGAGGCTGTTTACCTTTAGCGTTACCAGTATCACCAACTGTACCAATCAATTCAGCAGCACCGACAAAACTGAACGAATCAGTAGAAATAGAATCCAGATGCGCATAATAATGTAGCCGCCATTTTGGTCCGAGTACAACCACCACATTCCCACCCATTGCAAGAGTTCCCGTGTAAACAACAATTCCTTTGCTGGAAGAAATAAGCTCCTGCCCTTTCGTTCCAAAAATATCAATCCCTTTATGAACACCTGATTTACCCCAAGGTTCATACCAAAAGGTGTCATGATTCCAATCAGAAGAACTTGCTCCCTTAATAGGAATTACTAATTTCTCTGGAATTAAAAATCCAATCAAAAATATACCGAGTAAAACGACCAGTAGTTTTTTCTTTTTGCTCAATTGACTAATCAACGACTTTACACCAATTTTTCTTTCTTCGAGCTAATCTAACTTCACTCGATTCATTTGAAAAATCATGATAATCAGATTCTATTCTGTAGCCTTCAATATTTAAATTAGAGACATTAACCACCGCATAAATTTCACCCTCAATTTCACTGGTAACCAGTATCAAACCACAATTCCCACACTCATGAAACTTGGCAGTATTAAAACCATGTTGAATGATTTTCTGCTGAACATCATCAGTTACCTTAAAACTCAACTTAGAATTAGGATCACTCATATACTCTGTTTTACACGAACGACAATAATCACAACCACATTGGCGAGCAACAAGGTTAGAGAGATTTACATCCCATTCGATTTGGAAGTTTTGGCAGTGACAGTGATATTTCATGTGATTAAATATATCTTAGCCGGCGGATAGAAACAATCGATGATTAGAAGCATGAGGATCTACAAACTAATCGCCCTATGAATGGGATTCTGCAGGGAAATAATTGTATCCGTCGCTCGTATTTTATCAATTGATTGAATTTTATCCACTAACAACCAATGCAAATCATCGATTGAATGGCAGAGTATTTTAATAAAAATACTATAGGCTCCAGTCGTGTAATAAGCTTCAACGACTTCTTCTATGCCCTCTAATTTAGCTAAAACTTCTGGGTAATCTCCGGCACTTCGTAATGTGATTCCGATAAAGCAACAAACATCAAACCCCAATTTTTTAGGCTCTACCGTTAATCGATGACCAGTGATAATTCCCGATTTCTTCATTTTCTCGACTCTAACGTGAATTGTCGCAGGACTTACTTTGTATTTTTTACCTAGCTCAGCATAGGAAGCCCTAGCGTCAACAACTAGAGAGTTAATAATTTTTTTGTCCAAACTATCAATTTTTGGCAATTTTTCAGCAACAACCTGATTAACGGTTTTGTCGATTCGTTGATTTGGCATGAGCTTTTCCTTTTATATTTGTCGTTTCAACAAAATAATAACAAATAATTAGAAAATATTCAGCAGAACTATTGAATTTAGTGAATACTATTCACTTTTAATGAAAATTAGTTGATGATCACATCATTAGATGAAAGATATTTTAAATAAGGTTTAGCAGATGTGCTCCATATTCGGAATTTTAGATATTAAAGGTGATTCTCAGGACTATCGTAGTCTTGCCATCACCCAATCTCAAAAACAACGCCATAGAGGCCCTGACTGGTCAGGCGTTTGGACTAGTGATACTGCTGTACTAGTACACGAACGCCTTGCGATTGTTGATATCGAAACAGGTGAGCAACCTCTGGTAAATAAAAAGAATGACATTGCATTACTCGTTAACGGTGAAATCTATAATCATAAAGCTTTAGAAGAGTCAGAAATAACCGATTATGAGTTTCAAACAAAATCTGATTGCGAAATTATTTTGGCACTCTACCAACAAGATCGCTCACATGGTGTTGAGCTTCATACATCGCTGATCGAAAAACGTCTGAACCAGTTAGAAGGAATGTTTGCCTTTATCTTGTTTGATAAAAATGATGAGCGATATTTGGTTGCGCGTGATCCCATTGGCATCATTCCTCTTTATTACGGATATGACACAAACAAACAGCTTTACGTTGCTTCCGAATTAAAGTCATTAACCGATGTTTGTACTGAAGTTCATACTTTTCCTCCCGGGCATTATTTAGACAGTAAGATTGGCGAAATACGAAGTTATTATCATCCCGAATGGAAAGAATTTGATAAAGTAAAAGATCAACCTGCTTCTTCGAAAGCTGTTCAACAAGCGCTTATTGAATCAGTTAAGAAACATATGATGTCAGATGTTCCTTACGGTGTATTACTATCGGGCGGACTTGATTCTTCATTAATTTCTGCAATCGCTCAACTTAATGCTGCAAAACGAATTGAGGACGATCAACAAAGTCCTGCTTGGTGGCCGCAACTTCATTCTTTTGCAGTTGGCCTTGAAGGTTCACCGGATTTAATCGCAGCCAAAAAAGTCGCTGATAAAATTGGCACTATTCACCATGAAATTCATTTCACTGTTCAGCAAGGAATTGACGCTTTAGCTGATGTTGTTTATCACTTAGAAACTTATGACGTAACCACTATTCGTGCATCCACTCCAATGTTTTTAATGGCTCGCAAGATCAAATCAATGGGAATTAAAATGGTTCTTTCGGGCGAAGGTGCTGATGAAATCTTTGGTGGTTATCTATATTTCCATAAAGCGCCTAGTGCCGAAGAATTTCACGCTGAAACGGTTCGTAAACTAGAAAGACTTCATCAATTTGATTGCTTAAGAGCCAACAAAGCAATGGCAGCATGGGGCGTTGAAACCCGTGTTCCATTTTTGGATCGCGCTTTTTTAGATATCGCGATGACCCAACCACCACAAGCAAAAATGTGTGGCAATGGAAAAATTGAAAAACATCTATTAAGAGAAGCATTTGAAGGTTATTTACCAGAAGAAGTTTTGTGGCGCCAAAAAGAACAATTCTCTGATGGTGTTGGTTATTCTTGGATCGATTCATTAAAAGATTTTGCGGAGTCCTCTATTTCTGACCAAGACTTTGCAAATGCAGGTAATGAATTTCCAGTTAACACGCCCGATACCAAAGAAGGGCTAATGTATCGTAGATTATTCGCCGCTAAGTTTACTGGTGAATGTACAGCTAAAACGGTTCCTTCTGGAAAATCAATAGCCTGCAGCACCAAAGAAGCACTGGCATGGGATGAAAGTTTTATTAACAACGCCGATCCATCGGGAAGAGCAGTTTCGACGGTTCACTCAATGGCTTCATAACCATTAAACGATAAATAAAAATTTAAACTATTAGGACAAATTCTGACAAACCATCAGAGGGTAAAAAAATGAAATTACAACAACTAAGATTTGTATTAGCGATTGAAGAATGTGACTTAAATATTTCTAAAGCCGCTAAATTTCTCTACACATCACAGCCGGGCGTCAGTCGCCAGCTTCGTTTATTAGAAGAAGAATTAGAGATTAATATTTTTGTAAGAAATGGAAAGCAATTGATTGGAACAACAGAGCAAGGAAAAGTTGTGTTGGAAAAATTTAAAAATATTATGCAACTAGTCGGCGATATTAAAGATTTTTCTAAAGAAGGAACTCCGGAAAGAGTATCTTTTTCAGATTTGCCTCAGTTGGCTTGTGCGTAAGATAAAGTTGATGTACCAACTACGAGTCATGGATAAATACCTCTAGAAAAATTGTTCTTATCTAGAGGTGTTTCGGATTTATTTTGGGTCTGACAGGATTAAGAACTAGGATGCAATTGGTAGATTGCTTCTAGTTGATTAATCGAATTAGTTGTCACGCCCAAATCTTTTAACAACCCGTCTTCTACACCGTAGATCACTCCATGAACCGATAATTTTCTTCCTGCTGCCCAGGCATTTTGAACAATTGGTGTATGACAAATATTACGTACTTGTTCAACGACATTCAATTCACAAAGACGATTTACTTTTTCCTGTGGATCAGTTATCGCATCGAGTTCTTGTTGATAAGTACGGTAGCTATCCTTTATCACTCGAAGCCAGTTATCAACCATTCCATGCTCGCAGTTTTCTAGTGACGCTTGAACACCACCACAACCATAATGGCCACACAAAATAATATCTTTAACTTTTAAAACATTGACCGCATATTCTAGAACAGATAAAACATTCAAATCTGAATGATTCACTAGATTAGCAACATTACGATGCACAAACACTTCGCCTGGCTGTAATCCGATAATCGTATTGGCTGGAACGCGGCTATCGCTACAACCTATCCAAAGATAATCAGGCGTTTGCTGCTGCGCTAGCTTAGCAAAAATTCCAGGGTTATCTTGTTCAAATTGAACAGCCCACTCTCGATTTTTTTTAATTAACTGGTTAATTCTTTCACTCATTATTTAATAGTCTCTATAGATTTGTTTTTAAGATTTCAATAAAAAATTAATTGCTAACTTGTCGGCCACATTATGAGGAATACCTAATACTTGTTGATAAAAACTCAACTCGGAATTAAATGCATCAATAATAGTTTCAGCTTTCCTAAACCCATGCCCCTCACCTTTGTATAAACGATAAGCATAAGGAATTTCTTTTTCCTTAAGAGCCTCCACCATCATCTCTGCCTGATTAGGCGGAACAACCTTGTCGTCTTCACCCTGTAATAATAATATCGGGCAAGACAATTGCTCAGTAAAATGTATGGGTGAGCGCGCTTGATATAGTTCCTTTTGTTCAGGATAAGCACCGACCATACTATCCAAATATCTCGCTTCAAATTTATGACTATCAGAAGCCAAACTTTCTAAGTCAGCAACGCCATATCGACTCATGCCCGCAGCAAAAACATTATAAAAAGTTAATCCGCATAAAGTGGTATAACCACCCGCACTCCCGCCTCGGATTAATAACGCATTTTTATCGGCAAGCCCTTCACCAACCAGATAGTTGGCTGCTGCAATACAATCTTCGACATCAAAGACTCCCCAATTCCCATTCAATGAGTCGCGGTATTTTTTACCAAAACCGGTGCTGCCAGCATAGTTAACATCAACCACCGCGAATCCTCGATGAGTCCAAAATTGAATCGCCGGGTCAAGTGAATTATTAGTCATCGCAGTTGGCCCACCATGACTCATAACAATCAAAGGAGGTTTGGTATCTGACGGTGCTTCAAACTGAGTGTTATTTGGTTTGTAATAAAAAGCGTGGCAAGGCCTTTGATCAACCGATTCAAACTCGATGGGTGTAGCAACACTTAATTCAGAAACCAGTAAGGGGAATTCCTTTGCTTGACTTAATTGTTTAGTCTCTTGAGTAGATAGATCAAATTGATAAATAGCTTCTGGGGATGCTGGTCCGGCAGCTCTGAAATATAAGTGATTTCCTAAGCAGAGAAGGTGATCACCAAAGTATTTATAAGGTAATGCTATCGGTTCAACATGTCCTGAATCTTCATCAATGAGGCAAAGATGTTGTTGTCCATGTTGGATATAAACGGCATAAATTTGATTATTTTTTGTTAAGGTATAAGTGGAACTTGCTAAAACCCATTGTGGTATCCCAAATTCCCTGTCAATCGGAGTAAGTGCATTGAGGACACCGTCTCGACATGAGTATAAATTTGTCCAACCACTCGCATCCGAAATAAAATGCAATACTCCATCATCACTCCAAGATGGTTGATAGATAGAATACTTATTACTATCATCGCCACCACCAGCAACTTTATGCGCAGCATCCATCGTGCCATCGACACGAAAATCAGCCACCCAAAGTTCCGCAGCATCCCAAGGCATATCTGGCTGATTCCAGCAAGTCCAACAAACCCTATTTCCTTGCTTGGTTAGTCGGGGAAAACTGTAAAAATCAAATCCTGTGTGCAATAAATTTATTTTAGCAAATCTATTTTCATCTAAAGACCCATCTAAGGATAAACTAATCAGTTCGTTCACGACTCGATCAGGGAAATGATTTTCTCTAACACAAATTAGAAACTGTTTATCAGCCGATAGTATAAAATCGGCGTAGCGAGATTCATGCTCAGAATTAATGGCTGTTAATTGAGTTAAACTTCCATCATATTTATAAATGCATTGATCGGTAGCATTACAAAAGTATATAACGCCATCATTAACCGTAAAATCTCCACTACCATATTCATGTACTTTACTTCTGACGCTAATATCCCCTGGCAATATGTCGTTTAAATTTCCAGCAGAATCACATTGAACAATGGCCCCTCTGCCTTGTTCTGATGCTCTTGATTCAAGCCAATAAACCGAATCACCGTCAACACACATATGACCAAAACGGTTGCCTTTTTGCGCCAGAACTTTGGCACTCAAAGATGAATCCCAACTTCCATAAGGTTTTATTGTCTTCATACTAATCTCTTAATATTTTTTATTGCAGAGCTGAAAAATTCAAACATCAACATCCTCTTAATTACCAACTGATATGATATGCTGTTTGATTAAAATTTGTTAAACCTTTGCTTTTGAATTTTGGTTCATTTTCGATAATATTTTTACGATGAAGCTGCTTAATTTTCGCAAAAGAAAATAATTCAATGACTTCTTCATGATCAACCGAGAAAGGAGGCCCGTTCATTATTTTTTGGTCATAATCTAATGTAATTAATAACATAGAAGCTTTAGGGAAGAGCGTATTAAGTTTTTTAACATAAGGCTTCCTCATTTCTGACGGTAAAGCGATTAATGAGGCTCTGTCATAAATTTGTTTTGCTCCGTCAAGAAGCTCAGATGTTAAACTAAAATAATCACCAACCAAAATTTGAATATTTTGTGCTGAAAATTCTTTAAAATGAGATTGTTCAACTAGACGGTTAGTTAAGGTGCAATCAGGGTACTGTTCCTGGAAAAAGGATTGTGCTGCAATATCACTTAACTCGACACCGAACACTTTTTGACCTTTCATTTGCAAAAAAGTCATATCGATAGTTTTTCCACACAAGGGTACAAAAACAACTTCCTCTACTAAAAAAATATCTGAATAGAATTTTTTTAGTAGAGGGTGAACATCATTCAAATGAAAGCCTATTTCATTTGTTTCCCATTTATTGTGCCAAAAAGATTGGTCGTTCATCGTAACCTTGTGTTGGATTAATTTATTATTTATAAAGCCTTGATTCTATATTTTTCTGAAGTACGGACATTATCCCTTTTTCAATTGCCGAATGAACAGAAAAAGATAATCTTTCAGCCAATGGCTTTTTAACTTGATAAGTGATCTCAAAAACATCCTTATCTTGCGCAGTGTTAACGATATAATCATCACTGGTTTGAATTTTATCAATCAACCCTAAATCAATTGCCTGAGTTCCGTACCAATGCTCGCCAGTAGCAACCTTGTCAATATCAAGCGAAGGGCGATTATCAGTAATAAACTGCTTAAACAAATCGTGTGTTTCTTCTAGTTCTTGCTTGAATTTTGTTCTAGCTGCTTCACTATTTTCTGAAAACATCGTGAGTGTTCTTTTATATTCGCCCGCTGTATGTTGCTCATAATCAACTTTATTATGTTTTAATAATCGGTGAAAATTAGGTAGTTCAGCAACCACACCAATCGATCCAACTATTGCAAAAGGCGCAGCTAGAATTTCGTCGGCAACGCAGGCCATCATGTAACCACCAGAAGCTGCAACTTCATCGACTGCAACAATCAGTTTTAAATTAGCTTGTTTAATACGACTTAATTGAGAAGCGGCTAAACCGTATGAATGAACCATACCACCAGGGCTTTCTAAACGAACTAGCACTTGGTCGTTTTTATCTGCTGCAGAAATGATTGCGGTAATTTCTTCTCTCATATTTTCAACGGCCGATGCTTCAACATCTCCATCAAAATTAATGATAAAAAGTCGACCTTTGGTATCATCCGCTTCTTTATCACTGCTTGACTCATCATCCACCGCTTCTGAGTCAGTTTCAGGAACTTCACTTGAATCAGTAGCTTCGTCTTGAGCAATTTCTGTTTGAGGCTTTTCTTGGCTTTTCTTGGATTGCTTCTTTTCTTCTTTTAAGCGCTTCTTTTCTTCCTTTGCTTCCTGTTTTTCTTGTTTTTTCTTTTCTTTTTGTAGAGTCTTATATTCTTCTTCAGATAGCAACTCTTCTAACATACCGTCTTTTATTTCTTTGTAATCTTCAGACATGTTAGTAATTTCAATATGCCCTTCAGCTTGCTTCTTATTTTTATTACCTAAATTGGCTAACGCTCCAATTACAAGAATAATTGCAACAACGATTGTTATTGCTTTGGCCAAAAAAACACCATATTCAATTAGAAATTCCAAAATACACCTCGGGTTGGTATGACGTTTGTTTTTATCTAAAACGCCATTTATTTAAATTTGATTGTAATTAAGATAATTGGGATGGGATTTTACGGGAATTAGCAACTTTCGACTAGGTAAATCGGGCAGCAAATTTTCAATTCTGGCTATTTTTCAATCAATCTGTTTGAGTGAGTGTAGATTCTTGCGAACAGACATCCATAATTCACCGCTTTCTCTCCCATAACTCCATATCGCATCGTTAAGTTCTTCAACATTTTGGGTTAAAACTATCTTACTTAAATTTAGATAGTGATTTAATGCTAACTCACGATTTTTTTGATGACCAAAATAATAGTAACCAATTCGGTAATAGATATTCTTGAAACCGTTAAGCATTAATACGTAGACAGGATTACCTGATAGAAAAGCACATTGATGCTGTACTTGCCAATCAAAATCAATGTAGGACTGAGCATCTTTATCGATATTAGCAATATTTGCAAATAACTCACTCATTTTCTCGGCGTTTTCTTTCATTGCAAAACGAAAGAAAATACTGCCAAATTGTGTACGCACATCCAATAGCTGATCTGCTAGCGTTAAAGAGCCTTCATCATCTAAACGAGTGATGGTATCCAGAATATGTAAACCGCCTGTTTCCCAGATATTATTAACCTTAGTTGGTTTGCCATGCTGAATGGTTAACCAACCATCGCGAGCCAACCTTTGTAAAACCTCACGTAAAGTCGTTCGGGTAACACCTATTAATTCGGAAAGCTCTCGTTCTGCGGGTAAAATCGTCCCCGGAGCAAACTTTCCATTCCAAATAGAATCAACAATATATTCTTCGGCAAACGCCGCAGGACTTCTTGCAGTAATAAGATTAGCCATTGATTTCCTTTGTACACTCTCGCATTAGGCAATACTTGAAGTGTTATTATTTTCTATTATTAATAGTTTCAAACGGCGAAATTATATCAGACTACTGGTCAGATATGTCTAAATTTCATAAAGTTGTCATATTTGAGGTGTAATATCGATTCAATTTGCCAAAATACTAAAAAGATAAGTAACAAAACTCGAAAAACAGTGGATTAAAAGCGAATTATTCCTAAAGGATTTGGCAAATTAAGCAGAACAGACTAAAATTTCCTATACATTAAATAATTAAGCAGTAACTCAACTGGAATAATTCTGGTTGATGAACATATCCGTCAAATCGGATTCACTTTTAAAGGATCGCCATGAACCAAACCATGCCCCAAGCTTTTATGAAAAATTTCTTAGGCCAATCACCTGATTGGTATAAGCTCACCATTGTTGCTTTTCTAGTCCTCAACCCTTTTATCTATTACACAATGGGTGGAACTGTTGCTGGGTGGGTACTCATTCTTCAATTCATTTTTACCCTTGCTATGGCATTAAAATGTTATCCATTGTTGCCCGGCGGTCTACTTGCCATCGAAGCAGTTTTTATGGGGTTAACTAATGGCGATACAGTGATGTATGAAATAAAAACCAATCTAGAAGTCATCCTTCTTCTAATGTTTATGGTTGCTGGTATCTATTTCTTGCAAGGATTGTTGCTATTTAGTTTTTCGAGGATATTACTTGGAGTTAAATCTAAAGTTGCTCTTTGTTTAATGTTTTCAGCTTCTTCAGCCATTCTTTCAGCATTTTTAGATGCTTTAACAGTAACAGCCGTTATTATTGCCGTCGGGGTTGGCTTTTATGGTGTCTATCATAAAGTCGCTTCTGGTAAGCATTTTCATGATGATAGCCATGATCACTCTCACGATAAAGAAGTAGAAGAGTCCCATCGACAAGATCTTGAACAATTTAGAGCCTTTTTAAGAAGCCTATTAATGCATGCTGCGATTGGTACCGCTTTAGGTGGCGTTATGACGATTGTTGGTGAGCCACAGAATTTGTTAATTGCGACTCAAGCTAGCTGGAGTTTTATGGAGTTTTTCTATCGCATGGCACCTGTGAGTATACCTGTATTTTTTACCGGTTTAACCACTGTTGTTCTACTCGAAAAGACTGGCTGGTTCGGTTACGGAACGACGATGCCTGAGCGGGTTCGTACTGTCATGGAAGAATTTATGGCTCATGAAGACGAGAAACGAACTTTACGCGAAAAGGTCTCATTGATTGCTCAAGCTATAGTAGCCCTTTGGTTAGTTGTTGCTTTAGCTAATCATTTTGTTGCCGTTGGCTTAATTGGTCTTTCAGTCATTATTTTTGCTACTGCTTTTAACGGTGTTACTGAGGAGCATCAAATCGGTAAAGCTTTTGAGGAAGCCCTTCCTTTTACCTCATTATTAGTGGTATTTTTCGCAATTGTTGCGGTTATTCAAGATCAAGGATTATTCACACCGATTATTAATGCCGTGCTTCATATGGATACTGACTTAGAAACAAAAACGTCTTTATTTTTTATTGCTAACGGTGTGCTCTCAATGATCAGCGATAACGTATTTGTTGCAACGGTTTATATTCAAGAAGTGAAAAAGGCATTACTTGCTGGTGAAATTACCCGTGATACATTCGATATGCTAGCAGTAGCAATCAATACGGGAACAAATATTCCAAGCGTTGCAACTCCAAATGGTCAAGCTGCATTTTTATTCTTATTAACATCAGCAATTGCTCCGTTAATTAGATTATCTTATGGCCGCATGGTGATAATGGCACTACCTTATACAATTACTTTGTCAATCGTTGGATACCTGATGGTTAATAATGCATTAACACCAGCGACTGATTATATGTATGACAAACATATCATTAAGCATCACACAGTTGAAGAGATGTTAGAGCAGGATAAAAAAGGCGGTTCAAGCCATCATTAAACGAATGAGTTAATGAAAACTAAAAAGCCAGTCATAATGACTGGCTTTTTTTTATTCCTAGTTCCGCTAGGTAGAAATTATAAAAAACTACATACTGGCTAACCGATTTAACTGTTCACCATCAACTCGTTGCACAGTCCACTCTTCCAGTCCCTCAGCACCAATACTTCTGTAGAAATCAATTGCTGGTTGATTCCAGTCTAATACTGACCATTCAAACCTTGCACAATCTCGCTTAACAGCAATTTTTGCTAAATGAACTAAAAGCGCTTTACCAACCTTTTTCCCCCTTGCATCTGGTACTACAAAGAGGTCCTCTAAATAAAGGCCAGCCTTGCCGATAAAGGTTGAATAATTATGGAAAAACAGTGCAAAACCAACGGCTTCACCATCTAAACTACCGATGATAACCTCCGCAAAAGGATTTTCTCCAAATAAGGTATTTTCTAGATCTTTAACCTTTGCAACCACATCGTTAGACATTTTCTCGTAATCTGCAAGCTGCTGAATAAATGATAAAATTAACTCGCAATCTGCAACAACTGCATTTCGAATAGTGATTTCAGCCATTCATTTACTCCTAGATTTGAATTATTTAACTCGTATTTTTTATTGATAATAACTTTCTAAAAAAGCTTCAAAACTAATACTATCGGCGTCTTCCATTTCAGCTTTCTTTTGATGCGATTCTTCGGCCATTTTTTTATAATAAGCTAACCTTTCTGGTGATAAAGGATGTTTAATAAATTCATCTTTATGGCTATTAGAGAGTTCAAGCGCAAATGGAAAAAATCCCTCTTTACGCGTTTCAATTTCTTTCACTATTTTACCGGAATAAGTTTGATCGAGATTACTGAGCTGCCCTCGCAAACGGTTTAATTCATTTGAATGTTCCTTAGTTACATAAGTATTATCTAACATTTCAGCGAATGGTAAAATTTCATCTAATATATTGTTGGCAATATCCGCTAGAGGTACGCAGGTATTTTGCACCGTTAAACAAAGATCAGGATGACGTCCTTTTAATACCACTCTATCAAAATTAGCAGTGTTTTCGCCCTTTTCTCTGGCGGTGATTGGCTCTGATTGGGCAAATAAACTACATAAAAGAAAAGCATCTAAGAACGCCATTTGTGAAGCATCAATTCCAATTGGTGAAAATGGATTAATATCTAATGCTCTTACTTCAACATATTCGATCCCATGAAGTTTTAACGATTTTGTCGGTCGCTCACCAGAAACAGCAACCCGCTTGGGACGTATGCTGCCGTAAAACTCGTTTTCAATTTGCAGAATATTGGCATTCAGTTGTTGGTATTTTCCATCCTTTTTAACACCTAAATCACGATAATAAGGGTCTTCTGTTCTGATCGCCTTTTCTAAGGCTTCAATATACGAGTCCAAGCAGTTATAGCCCACATTAAGCTGGCTTTGGACTTTATTTTGGTATCCTAAGTCGCTCATTCTTAAAGACGTCGCATAAGGCCCATAACGAGTCCCCGGCACTAACTCCTTTAAATCAATATTTTTGCCTTGCAAGAAACTTTCACATAATGCGGGAGATGCGCCATAAAACAAAGGAATCAACCATGAATAACGTAGATAATTTCGAATCATTCCCATATATTTCTCGGAAATAAAATCTTTCAGTGGTAATTCCGATCCCTCTTCTTTATGAAATGTCTGCCAGAATTCATCGGACAGTGAAAAATTATAATGTACACCCGAGATAGTTTGCATAAATCGGCCATATCGATGTCCAAGCCCCTTGCGGTAAATCTCTTTCATTTGGCCGCTATTTGAACTGCCATATTGGGCTATCGGAATATTTTTCTCGTCTCCCATAACGCAGGGCATACTAGCCGACCATAATATTTCATCTCCCAAATACTGGTAACAAAATTGGTGGATTTCGTATAATTCCTTTAATGGTTTATCTCTGTCAATAGTAGCTTGGGTGATAAATTCTGGTAGGGCTTCCGAATAATCAGTGGTGATATTTGGATTGGTTAAAGTCGCACCTAATTCATAAGGATGAAGGGTTTGGGCTAAATGCCCATCCGCCGAAATACGTAGACTTTCTTTTTCTATGCCACGTTTGATACCGGAAAATAATGGCGATAATTTGAGTGCTAACGCTTTGTTGCACATTTTTATGGGTTGCATAAAATCTCACAGTCAAAAACTTGAGCAGGAAAGCTCCGATTAAATAGAAAAAATTATATCAATTGATTTTGTCTCGGCTAATGATGCTTATTTTGACTGAATTGGTCAAGTATCGATTAATGCTCTAATGTAATATTTTGTCTCACTAATAAATAGTATCAAAACTATTAAGACAAAAGCTCACAAGAGTTGGCTTAAGCTGCGGCGGGCCTTCGAATGCCGGAATGTTTCATGATGGCAAGTAATTCAGCTTCTGCAGGAGCAATATCGCAAGACTCGACAACTTCTTCAATGGTTGCCCCTCGCGAAAGCAAAAGTCCAGCCTGCTGATAAATTTTTTCGCTCGTTTGAGAAACATCTGAAGCAATATGATTAACTTCAACTTTAGCAATTTCCTCGGCACATTGGTTTAGCTTTCGCCCCATTCCAAGATTTCCGCTATTGATAGCTCGGATCTCATTTTGCAATTGAAATATTTGATGTTGTAGCAAAGAATATTTACTGGATAAGCGACGATAAGAAAAAAGCAGTATAACAATGCTAATAAGAAGCAAGCTATAGATATAACCTGCATAAACGCTAAGATCTAAAAACCACTGAGCCATTTCTAAATTTCCTGTACTAGATGTTTTGTTCGAAGAATCAATACTTAGAAATGGGTTTGGTTTAACTCAAACTAGTAATCGAGAAAATCTAGTTCGTCCCACTCCTCTTCACCTAACAACTTGTTAAGATCAACGAGTATTAACAATTCGCCCTCTCGATGAGTCACACCTTGAATAAACTTGGCAGATTCATCATTTCCGACATTTGGCGTTGAATCAATATCCGAACGCTTTAAATATACAACTTCAGCAACGGCATCAACTAATATACCTATAACCTGCTGATTTGTTTCAATCACGATGACTCGCGTATTATCAGTCAACTCAATTGGTGGTAACCCAAAGCGTTGGCAGGTATCGATTACCGTTACCACGTTCCCACGTAGATTAATAATCCCCAATACATAACTTGGTGCGCCCGGAACTGGGGCGATATCACTGTATCGGAGTACTTCCTGTACCTGCATGACATTAATTCCATAGGTCTCATTCGCTAAACGAAAGGTTACCCATTGGAGTACCGCATCTTCATCACTTGTTAGTTGCTTTTCATCTGAACTCACGACAGTTTTTCCTATTAGTCAAATTTTTGTCAGAATTACCTGAAAACAACCACTAGTATCGTTTACAGGCAAGATATATACCAAATATTATAAAATAGTTTATTTACTGAATAATCACTCGTAGAAATAAGCGGTATAAATAATCATTTATTCAGTAGATGTTTATAAATATAGTCAAATTTTGGATATTTGTGTTGTTTTTTTAGCTGTAAAATTAAATATCTCTGTTTTATACATATAATATTTAAATATGGCTGTTATTTTACGCTTGACAATTTAAGAGTCAAAGGTTTAAAGTCGCCACATGAAACAAATCAAACAAAATATAAATGCACTTTTAATAAACTCTTGGTGGCATAGCTGCAAACGGGCGATTGCTTATTTTGATTGATTGAACCAAAAAAATTAATCCAATTTAAAAAAGCCCGCTAGATAAAACTGACGGGCTTTTTTGTTTTTAGTAATAAACAGTTTTAATACAAAATTAATAGATGAAACAAATGATTAAATTAAATAATACAAATTGGTGGCGCTGGCATTTAGATATTCTAAGTGGGCAATCAACTGTGCGATGACAAAAGTTATATATCAACCAGAAAGCCCGCTACAAGCGGGCTTTTTATTGCCCAAATGCAATTAATAATTTTAACAATATAAAGAACAATTCAAAGGAAACTAAAATGATTATCGTATTAATACCTCAAGCAACTGAAGAAGATGCCCAACAAATCCTTAATAAAATCGAAAGTGCGGGACTCAAACCGCTTTATATGCCCGGAGTCGAGAGGATCGTTTTAGGCGCGCTTGGTGATGAGCGAATTTTAGCAAGTTTACAGTTGGCAGCGCATCCATCAGTTGAAAGCGTCAAACCGATATTAACCAGCTATAAACAAGTCAGTCGAGAGATGCAATCTTATGACAGCCAAGTCAAATTTGGTGACCGTCTGATTGGTGGCGGATCTTTTGCGGTAATTGCAGGACCTTGCGCAATTGAAAACAGCGACCAAATCAATAAAAGCGCAGCCATAGTCAAAAAATATGGCGGTATCGGATTGCGCGGCGGCGCATTTAAGCCACGAACCTCCCCTTATAGCTTTCAGGGACTAGAAGAAGAAGGTCTTAAATTGATGCAACAAGCATCTCTGCAACATAATCTTCCTTGCGTAACTGAAGTGATCGATGCCAGTCATGTTGATATGATGAGTCAATACATTGATGCCTTTCAGGTCGGTGCGCGTAACATGCAGAATTTCCGATTATTAAAAGCGGTTGGTCAAAGCAACAAACCCGTTATTTTAAAACGCGGTATGTCAGCAACGATTGAAGAACTGCTTCTAGCAGCTGAATATATTTATAACGAAGGTAATAAAAATATTGTCATTTGCGAGCGAGGGATAAGAACCTTTGAAAAAGCGACAAGAAACACGCTAGATTTAGGCGCTGTCGCTTATATAAAAACCAAAAGCCATTTGCCTGTAATTGTTGACCCCTCTCATGGAACAGGAATCAGAGAACTGGTTAGCCCAATGGCTAGAGCAGCGGCAGCTTGTGGAGCTGACGGAATTATTGTTGAAGTTCATTACGATCCTCAAGTCGCTTTATCTGATGGTATGCAATCTTTAGATGAACGGGACTTTGAGAAATTAATGCGCGGCTTGAAACCTTTTGTTTCAGCTGCCGGTAAGGTAATGGCCTAATGAGTCACAAGACGTCTTCAAAAGTTGAGGTAACTACACTCAATAAATCCGTCGATTGCGATTTAACACCGATAGACCTGTTTAATAAATTATCTGATGCTTCTTCAGGTGAAAATCGAATGCTGCTTGAATCTTGCGAAATAGAAAGCAAAGCAGAATTAAAAAGTATTATCGTTAATAAAGCCGCTTTGAGGATCGAATGTCAACAGCAACAAGTGAAAATTCATTCATTGTCAAGTAATGGAGACAATGCGCTAAGTCATTTAGCTAGTTGTTTTAATAAAATAATCAATTTAGAAAATGATTCAAAGCCCCCACTTATTATTAATTATCCGACTATCGACAATAATAATATTGATGAGGAAACACGTTTAAAACAAACAACACCCATTGATTGTTTGCGACAAATAAACTCGGCGTTCAAATCGTCTCATCCTTATGCCGTTTTTCTGTGTGGCCTTTTTTCTTTCGATTTTATTGCAACCTTTGAAGAATTGCCTGATGTTAATCAAGGAGAAAACGACTGTCCTGATTATGTTTTCTATTTGGCCGAAGAAATCATCGTTTTTGATCATCAAACTCATCAAACCAATATCCATTGCAATATTTTTTCTGGAATTGATTCGGAAAAAAATTATTTTGAAAAATCGAGAAAAATTGAAATGATTGTAAACTTAATTTCTGAAAAAACAACTGAAGAAATCAATTTAAATCAAGGTTCACAGAAAAAATCAGACGCTCATCAATCAGTCAGCTGTAATCTGTCTGAACAAGCCTACCAAGATATTGTCATTAATTTAAAAAATGAAATCATTGCCGGCAATATTTTTCAAGTTGTTCCGTCAAGAACCTTTTCTCTTAAATGTGATAACTACCTTTTAAGTTACCAATATTTAAAACAAAACAATCCAAGTCCTTATATGTTTTTTATGCAAGATAAAAACTTTGTCTTATTTGGCGCATCACCAGAAAGCGCACTTAAATACGAAAAAGAATCGAACAAGGTCGAGCTATATCCTATTGCCGGCACTCGCATCAGGGGAATTGATAGCAATGGCAATATTGACCATGATCTCGACAAGCGGTTAGAAGCCGAACTAAAGCTGGATCAAAAAGAAATTTCTGAGCATATGATGTTGGTTGACCTAGCAAGAAATGATATCGCTCGAATATCAAACATCAATAGTCTACAAATTCCTCGATTATTAGAGGTAGATAGGTATTCTCAAGTAATGCACTTAGTATCCTGTGTACAAGGTGAACTAAAAAGCGATTTAGATTGTTTTCATGCCTACCAAGCCTGTATGAATATGGGAACCTTGACCGGAGCTCCAAAGATAAAAGCGACTTCATTAATCAGAGAAACAGAAAAAACACGTCGTGGTAGTTATGGTGGAGCCGTCGGATATATTAACACTCAGGGAAATATGGATACTTGCATCGTTATCCGAAGTGCTTTTTGTAAAAACCATCAAGCTTATATCCAAGCTGGCGCAGGTGTTGTATATGACTCGGTTCCAAAATTAGAAGCTGATGAAACGACCAATAAAGCCAAAGCGGTGATTAACGCCATTTTACAAGCTAACCAGAATAACTAGAGCACAAAACTGATGAGCCTTAACCTTAATAAAAATCAATCATTAAATAATATTTCAGAGAATATGGTCGATGAATTATTGGATCTTGAAATCATTCTGATCGATAACTTTGACTCTTTTACCTACAACCTGGTTAATCAGCTTAGACCGATGGTTAGAGGTTTAAAAGTATTCAGAAATAATACAAATTTAAACCTACTAATTAGAGCAGAACTATCAAACGCAACAAAAAAAATTATTGTTATTTCACCTGGCCCAGGTGATCCGACAAGTGCCGGAATTACACTTAATTTAATAAAGCAGTTTAAAGGCGCCATTCCCATTCTTGGAATATGTCTAGGTCATCAAGCAATTATTCAAAGCTATAAGGGAAAAATTGGGGCAGCAAAAAATATCTTTCACGGTAAAGCTAGTGATATAGAACTTGAAAAAGATGAGCAAGAAATATTTGCTTCGCTAACATCACCTTTTCGTGCTGCGAGATATCATTCACTTGCCGCAAAAAATATACCCAACGATTTAAAGGTCATCGCTAAATGTGGTGATGAAGTAATGGCGATAAAACATATTAAGCACAAGGTGTTGGGTTTTCAGTTTCATCCTGAATCAATACTTACCCCTAAAGGAAAACAGTTAATGGAAAATTCTTTGCGTTGGTTATCTAAGGCTAGCTAGATATTAATACTCTTAAAAAGATCAAACATTTAAATTAACAAAGATAGATATTATGAATCACTTATTACAAAAAATTTATAGCAAACAACATTTGACTCTCGATGAAGCTAATCAAATATTTAACCTAGTCATTAAAGGTGAGTTAACTGACATCGACATTGCTAGCTTACTCATTGGTTTAAAAATGAAAGGAGAGCAACCTGAGGAAGTTGCAGGAGCTGCTGAGGCGTTAAGAGAAAATGCTGTTGAATTTCCGGAGACTAACTACAATACCGCCGATTCTTGTGGTACAGGTGGCAGCGGTATGAATACTGTCAATATATCAACTATGGTTGCATTTGTTTTAGCTGAATTAGGGCTACCAATGGTGAAACATGGTAACCGCTCAATATCTTCTAAATGCGGTTCTGCGGATGTTTTAGAAAATCTTGGTATTAAAATTGATATGTCTCCTACCGAAGCAAAAAAATGCTTAGATAAAACTCGATTTTGTTTTCTATTTGCACCAAAATTTCATCCCGGTGTCGGTAATGTTATGCCGGTAAGAAACGCACTAAAAACTAGAACCATCTTTAATTTATTAGGCCCTCTAATCAATCCCGCAAAACCTGAATTTCAATTAATGGGTGTGTATTCACCAGAGCTATGTATGCCAGCCGCACAAACATTACAGTTAGCAGGCTGCAAAGCTGCTATGGTTGTTCATAGTAACGGTTATGATGAAATCACTCTACACAGTCCAACCTCGGTGGTTGAATTAAGTAATGGAAAGCTTAACGCCTATAACATTTCACATCTAGATTTTGAACTCCCTCAGTGTGAAAAGGAAGATATTGGAGGTGGCGACCCTCAATCTAATGCTGAAATATTTATTAATCTATTACAAGGTAAACTCGACACAGCAAAAATGATTGCCATTGCTAATACCGTTGCTGCAAACGCAGGAGCTTTGTTAAAAATATCAGGTAAAACAGATTCTCTAAAAAAAGGTGCCCAAGATGCGCTAGAAATCATCAATTCGGGAAAGGCCTTCATTCGTTTACAATCCGTCATTGAATTTAGTAAAGAATTAGAAGGCAATAACAATGAAGAATAATATCTTAGAAAATATCGTTACTAACAAACGCCGAGAGTTAGTGCTTCGGAAGAAAATTCAGCCGTTAGAAAAACTAACAGCGAACTTAAAAATGTCAAACAAAAATTTCTATCAGGCTCTTGCTAATAAAGAGTCTGATTTTATCTTCGAATGTAAAAAGGCATCACCATCAAAAGGCCTAATCAACCCGACTTATGATCTGGATAAAATTTTATCGATTTACAAAAATTACGCAAGTGCGATTTCAGTATTAACTGATAACAAATACTTTAAAGGTAGTTTTGCGCATTTAAAGAAAGTAACTAGCTCCGTAGAACAGCCTGTTATCTGTAAAGATTTTTTTATCGAACCTTATCAAGTTTACGAAGCACGATACTTTGGCGCTGATGCTATCTTATTAATGCTTTCAGTTTTATCCGATCAAGAGTATCGAGATCTGGCCGAAGTTGCCAATAAACTAAACATGGGGATTCTGACGGAAGTACATGACTCTATTGAAATGCAGCGAGCGATAAATCTAAAAGCAAAAATAATTGGTATTAACAACAGAAATCTTAAAGATTTATCGATTGACTTAAATACGACCGAAAACCTCATTGCTGAAGTTCCTAATGAGGTTAAGAAAGACAGATTATTCATCTCTGAATCTGGAATAGAATCACACCAACAAGTTAAACGATTAGCTCCTATGGTTAATGGTTTTCTAATAGGTTCTAGTATCATGGCAAAAAAAAACACCGCGCAACAATGCAAATCACTCATTTATGGGAATATAAAAATCTGCGGTCTAACTAATAAAAACGCAGCAATAGCTGCAGAACAAAATGGTGCGATTTATGGCGGTTTAATTTTCTATCCTAAATCTCCTCGTTTTGTGAGTGAAAAACAGGCTAAAGAAATCGCTAACGCTGCTAAACTAACGTTCGTTGCTGTCTTTGTGAATGAAGATCTAAATAGCATTGTAGAAACTGTAACTAATCTAAAAATTAAGATCATTCAACTGCACGGCGAGGAAACAGACGAATATATCCACCAACTAAAACAACAAATACCTAATTGCATTATCTGGAAAGCGATTAAGGTAAAACAAGACCTTTCCGACAGTGACCAATTGTTATTAAACTCTCCTCATATTGATCGATTTTTGCTCGACACTTATGATCAGCAGCAAGTAGGTGGCAGTGGTAAAACTTTTAATTGGTCGGTTTTTGATAAATTCGATAAGCTCGATAAAAGTAAGATTGTTCTTGCCGGCGGGCTAAAAATAGAAAATTTATTAGATGCAAAAAATCTTAATACATTTGCACTTGATATAAATTCTGGCGTCGAAACGTCTCCCGGAAAGAAATCACCTGAAAAAATTGCAGAAGTGTTTAAGTTATTGCATGCTTAAAACGTTTAAACAAAATTGGAATTGGAATTATGACAAAACTTAATCGATACTTTGGCGAATTTGGCGGCATGTTTGTACCCGAATTACTGATGCCTGCCCTCTTACAACTAGAAGACGCTTTCGTTTCAGCTCAACAAGATCAATCCTTTTTGGATGAGTTTTCTTCGCTGTTAAAAGATTACGCTGGAAGGCCTACACCTCTGACGCTCACTCAGAATTTTTCTCCCAATGACAAAGTGAAAATTTACTTAAAGCGTGAAGATTTATTACACGGTGGCGCTCATAAAACTAACCAAGTACTCGGTCAAGCTTTACTTGCCAAACGAATGGGGAAAACCGAAATTATTGCAGAAACAGGTGCTGGTCAGCATGGTGTTGCTACCGCTATCGCTTGCTCACTATTAGGCCTTAGTTGCCGAATCTACATGGGAGAAAAAGATTGTGCTCGTCAGCAACCTAATGTTTTCCGAATGGAGCTTATGGGTGCTAAAGTCATCCCCGTTTCTGCTGGAAGCGGGACTCTAAAAGACGCGGTTAATGAAGCCTTACGAGATTGGTCTTCATCTTATCAAAATGCTCATTACCTTTTAGGTACCGCAGCTGGACCACACCCCTTTCCAACGATGGTTAGGGAATTTCAAAAAATGATCGGAGAAGAAGCACATCAACAATTCTTAAAAAAAGAAGGAAATCTGCCCGATTATGCCATCGCCTGCGTAGGAGGCGGTTCAAATGCCATAGGATTATTTCATGAATTTATCAACAAAGAGAGTGTAAAACTGATCGGGGTTGAACCTGCAGGAAAAGGACTAGAAACCAATCAGCATGGAGCAACACTGACCAAAGGAAAAAAGGGAATTTTGCATGGCACTCATACTTTTGTTATGCAAGACAATGAGGGTCAAATTGAAGAATCATACTCGATTTCTGCAGGTCTCGACTATCCTGCAGTTGGTCCACAACATGCATTTCTAAAAGAAACCGGTCGTGTCGATTATGTATCGGTAACCGACCAACAAGCACTTTATGCATTTAAAAAACTCGCAAGCTGTGAAGGAATAATTCCTGCGCTGGAATCCTCTCACGCACTTGCTTATGCTTTGATATTAGCTAAACAGTTGACCGAACCAACTACTATTTTAGTTAACCTTTCTGGCCGTGGCGACAAAGATCTTGAATACGTACGCAGCCTTGATAGCAACCAAAAAATTACTCCATAGAAGAATTATTATGACTAACCGTTATTCAAATACCTTTGCAAAACTAAAAGCAAAAAATCAAGGTGCTTTTGTTCCGTTTGTGACACTTTGTGATCCCAATTATCAAGATAGTCTCAATATTGTTCGCTGCCTAATTGAAAGTGGAGCCGATGCGTTAGAGCTAGGTTTGCCTTTTTCAGATCCCATCGCTGATGGACCTGTTATTCAAAAAGCATCAATTAGGGCATTAAGCAACGGTGCGACAGCACAGAAATGCTTTGACCTAATCAAAACTATTCGTAAAGACTTTAACGAAATCCCTATCGGTTTATTAGTTTATTCAAACCTTGTCGTTTCAAATGGTAAGGATAATTTTTATCAGCAGGCAGCGGAAGCAGGTGTTGATTCAGTATTGATCGCTGACGTTCCTATATTAGAATCTGATCCATTTCTTAAGAGTGCTAGTAAATACGATATTCAACCGATCTTTATCGCAACGCCCAACGCCACTGAAAAAACAATAAAACAAGTCGCTCAACTCGGGCAAGGATACACCTATTTACTCAGTCGTGCGGGCGTAACCGGAACTGATGTCAAAGCGGAAATGCCGGTTGATAACATCATATCGACATTATCAAAATACAATGCGCCACCCAGTCTTTTAGGTTTTGGTATATCTAATACTGAACAAATTAAACAGGCTTTAAAAATGGGAGCTGATGGGGCGATTAGTGGCTCTGCCGTTGTTAAGATAATAGAAGATAATTTGGACGATATCCCTTTATTAATAGAACAACTTGAACAATTTATTTCATCTATGAAAAGAGCTACAATAAGAGATTAGATATAAGAACTCTATTACAACTCAATCTAGTTAACCTCAACTCGGGATAAGCACAACTATCCAACACAACTATTTTAGCGGTTCTCCGTGTTAAGTTTGCTTCCAATAACCAGTTATTACTTCACAAACTTGCCTTGATAACCACTAAAATAGTTGCATTGGCCATTAACATTGGCCTGCTCTGTTAGTTATAAGTACTTTGTTTAATGATAACTCATTAATATTTCTAGTTATCCTTATCCCGAGTTGAGGTTAGTTATTGACAAAATTTCTTGATTGAGCAATTTGCCACATAAACACAAAACCAACACTAAAGTTGTTCGAACGCTCTATCAATGGACTATCCATAAAAACTGCACTCGATAACACATCATAGCGAGCAAATCCTTTTATCGAGTATTTTTTGTAATCCTTATTAATAGACAAGGTCAATCGACTACCACTGTATCCACTCTCTGAAGTGTAGGCAGTTCGCTCTAGCGTTTGGTATTGAGGCTGCACATCATAAAAATAACTGTGGTAGCGCTGGCTTGCATAAATAGGTCCTAAAGAAAAGTTTCCATCCCAAGAATTATGCTTATGTTGTAAGTTCAAAAAGGGCGCAAAGGTCCATCCGTGATTTCTGATCGCCCAATTGTCTGTGTTCAATGAAAAAGCTGCCCTCATCGGAACTTCTAATGATAAACTTGTATTGTTATCAGTTGAATTCCATAACTGTTTGGTCATTGACGGGCCAATTTCAAATGTTGCATCTAACGCAGGCATCCCTATTCGTACATTATTATCATCCGCACTTGCAGGCAAACTTCCCGACAGACTAACATCGATGACTAAATCTTCCGATGAATAGAAAAGCCCTTGAACTTTTCCATCACTCGCTTTAAACCATTCACCTCGATAAATAAAACTGGGAAAAGGTATCGCTCTTGTCGTATAACTATCAGATCCTGGGTAATGGGGTAGCTGCATACCAGTCAACCCAATATTTGCCTCCCACAAAGGTAATTCCTCCGAACAAATTTTGGAAGAAATAATAACTAGCGAGAGGTAAAATATTTTGAGTAATCGTTTCATAGGCTCATTAAATCGATTTTAATGAGATGATTCATTAACCTAGGTTAAGACTTATGAATTAAGTTTCACAAAATCAAATAAGGAAAAATAAATAATAGATAGCTACAGTGTTAGATATAGATTCTTGGAACTCGATGGCTAATACCTGTGATTAAATCATAGCCAATCGTTCCCGACCAAGTAGCAACTTCATTTGCACACAAATTAGTACCCCATAGTTCTACCTTATCACCAACCGATACATTTTGAATGTCAGAAACATCAATGGTCAGCAAATCCATTGAGACCGCGCCAACGAGTCTCGCTCTTTTACCCTTAACTAAAACAGGCGTACCATTTTTAGCTTGTTTTGGGTATCCGTCTGCATAACCGACAGCAACCGTTGCAACCTGTGAATTTTTATTGGCTGTCCAACCCTTACCATAACCCACTGACTCTCCTGACTTCACCTCTCTTATTGCAATCACTTGCGATTCAAAACTCATAGCGGGTTTTAAACTTTTATCACTGGAGTGGGGTTCATCAAACAGTGGTAAACCATAAAGTAAAATGCCGGGCCGATTCCATTGATAATTAGCCTGAGGAATACTAATCATCGCAGAAGAATTAGACATGCTAAGTTGGGTAGTTGAATCTTCATTAGCCATCTTTAATAGGTTATTGAATTCTGTAAGCTGAGTAATTGATTCATCATTTTTCAATTCATTTGCACAAGAAAAATGTGATGAAACAACATACTCGCTTTTAATCCACCCACACTTTTTAATCAATTTACGAGCTTTAATAAACTCTTCAAGATTTAAACCTAGACGATGCATCCCCGTATCAATTTTCAACCAAACTTGCAGCTGGCATTCGCTTGGATGCGAAAGAATTAATTTAAGTTGCTGATAACTATAAATAGTCACCCATAGATTATATTGCCTTGCTATTTTTAATTCATCTAAAGAGTTAACACCTTGAAAAACTAGAATGTCTTCTTTTATTCCACCTTCGCGCAAACAAACTGCTTCTTCGATAATTGCAACACAAAATGCTGGAGCCGTTCCTTGTAAACATTTTGCAACTTCAAGCAAACCATGCCCATAAGCATTAGCTTTAATAACCGCCATATTATTCGAATTAGGGGCAAGTTGATTAGCTAAATTAAAATTGTGTTTAATATTAGCTAGGTTGATTTTTGCGACAGTGGGTCTAGACATAATCGTTAATTTTTAAAAGCTACAGCATAATAAGGCCAAAAATGAGATACATTAAAATCGAAGCTCCTCCCGCAACTAACGCATAGGGCAGTTGAGTTCTTACATGTTCTAGCAGATCACAACCCGAAGCTATTGCTGAAACAGCTGTTGTGTCAGAGATAGGCGAGCAATGGTCACCAAAGACTCCTCCACCTAAAATGGCTGCGATAATTAACTCAGGCGGTAACCCCATGACTTGAATAATAGGTACACCAATCGGAATTAATATCGCAAAGGTTCCCCAAGAAGTTCCCGTCGAAAAGGAGATAATCCCTCCAACAATAAAGATTATGGGCGCAACCAAATACAAGGGTAAAAAATCACCAACCACTTGAGAAATATAAATCCCCGTACCTAATTCTTTTAAACTCGCACCTAAAGCTAAAGATAATAAAACAATGGTAACCAAAGGTAACAACTCTGACATTCCATCAAAACCAATTTTAACTAGCTGACGATGTTTGAATCGACCACTCACTAACATCATTACATAGGCAGTAAAGCAAGCTAAGCTAGTGGCATAAAAAACTGATTTAGAGCCGCTTCCTGCTGAAAGAACTCCATCACCTGTCCAAATCATAAAACCAATCATACCGCCAACCATAACTAAAAGAGGAACCAGCATAAAACTTGGGTGGGCTTCTGCTTCAATATGTTCAGCTTCTAGATTTTTTGATTCCTGACTTTGTAACTCAAGACCTTCTAAACGATCATTTTTTGACTGTTCAATTGATTGGTTCTTTTCACTAGATTGTGCCACCTCACGAGCAGGACTTGTTGCTAATGGCCCATAATATTTTCCTGTGTAAGCGGTATAGAATACAATCGCCAAAGTTACCAAAGCATAGAAGTTAAAAGGTATCGTTCCCCATAAAATTTCTGCCGAAGTTGATTCCAACTCATAGTTACCCAATAGAGCCAATACATATGCTCCCCAAGCATTGAGTAAAATCAAAATACAAATTGGTGCAGATGTACTATCGATGATATAAGCTAACTTTGCTCGACTTAATCCAAACTTATCAAATAAACCTCTTGAAACGATACCAGCGGTTAAAACGCTGAGGTTTGATTCAATAAAAACCACCACGCCTGTAAAGCTAGCCATCAAAGATACTTGCCTTGGCGATTTAGCTAATCCTTTGGATATTAGGGATTTAACAAGCCCGGTGACACCACCAGAACTTCGCATATAAGCAAGCAGAGCGCCTACCATGACACTAAAAATCAAAATCCGAGTATTCCCTGGGTCAGCAAACACCCCGGAAATTCTATCTAGAGTATGTAGTCCACCAAATGCAATATTACCTACAGCACCACTACTTATTAATAGCCACTCAGAAACAAAAATAGCCATAATCAAAGCTAAAATAACTTCTTTTTTCCAAACTACAATCGCTACAGCTACAAGCGGTGGGACTATTTTGAGCCATTCCATATTGGATCCTTTATATTTTTAATTAATTTTTCTCAATGAATTTACGGTGCAATAGCTGACTAATAGACAAACTATCGGATAAAGCGACAAGCAAAATATAAGTTGGACTGTCATTTTTATGGAAGTAGTCAACTACTTTTCCGCCCTCTTGTGCATTTATCCAATCTTCAAATGCATGATTCCAACGCTCGTGATTAGTTTCCGTAACCAAAGTGACCAAAGCGCCTTCATCATAAGTATTCAATTTTTCTTTTGAAAAGCTTGTTTTCAACTCCATTTGGTTAAATGATGCCTTATCGGTGTTAACATATTTGACTATAACATAGTATTTATCATTACTATGACCATCAAGGATAATATCAAAACCAAGCGAATTTAAAAGACTAATAATTCGTTCACTTTGCCCTACAGCTTTCCGTCCCTTAAAGATTAATCGGCCAACTTTTGGCTCTGTCACTACCGCAATAACCTCTGATTCTTCAAGGTTCTGTGTGCTAATGATTGTGCCGGGATGAGCGGCTTGACTGGTTGAGCGAACATTAACGATGATTCCATTTTGTTCAGCCGGTTTAAGCACTCTGGGATGCAGAACTTTTGCGCCAAACTTAGCCATCAGGTAGCTTTGGCTATAACTCAAATAAGGCAAAGGTTTAGCTGTTCCAATCTCCCTCGGATTAGCAGAAAAAACGCCGGTCACATCGGTCCATATTTCTAATTGTTTCGTTCCAGTCATAGCTGCTAAATAAGCCGCCGATGTATCAGAACCCTCACGCCCCAGTAGTACAGTTTCACCTTTAGAGTCAGAAGCAATAAAACCTTGAGTTACTACTAACTGGTTATTTGGTTGTCTATTTCCATAAAGTTTTTCAATCGTTTGAACATCATATTCATAGTTACATTCCGCACTTGTATAATGATGCCATGGATCTTGCTGAGTGGTTGACTTTAATAACTTCCTCGCGTCTTGCCATAAAAGCTCAAAACCTTGTTGACGAAGGTACTCCGCTCCAATGGTCGTAGACAGCAACTCGCCTATCGCCAAAACCCTCGCATGTACACTAGGGTCAATCAGGGCTTTTTGATAAATAGACCGACAATCCTCTTCTAACTGGCTAAACCAAGGTTGAAGCAGTTTTTCGGTATCAAGCTTTAACTGTTGACTAAAAGTTAAATGCAATACTTTTAAGTCCTTAATTGCTTCATTATGCTTCCCTTGAATCGCCAGATGAAGCAATTCTTCTAGCCTATTAGAAACATTTTTCAGCGCCGAAAGAACTACTATAGGGCAATTGCCCTTGCCCAAATGGAACTGCAATCGTTCAGCAATTGTGCGCCAATGTTTAGGCTCTGCGACACTTGTTCCACCAAATTTTATAACTACTATTTTACTGGTCATTCGCTATCTCATGTAAAACCGTCAGACTTCTTCATTAAATGACATCCTTATCCGCTAAAAGTTGGCTACGTTATCATATAAATTTAAAAGCACCAGTAAACTCACCTTTTAAAGCTAAATATTTTACTCATAAATGTTCGAAAATAAAATTTTGCCATAATTATAATGTCATTTTTTTAATAAATAGGCTTACACCCCTTGTATTTTAGGGCGGATAAAAAATACAATTTTTATGCCAAATTTTTCTGTTATTTTTTTCACATATTGTGCTTTACATTCCGCATCGCCACCTATATATTGTGTACCCACTAGCGCAACAACTACCAGATATAGTAGATTGTTGATTTATAAAGAATTTTAGTTATCGTTCCTATAGGTATCTATTATTCATGGTTTGTTAACAGGCTTGCGCATAGTTTATACCGATTTTATTCACAGATGTATCATTCTGCGCTTATTCAAAATAGCCGATGAAGTTGTGTAAATCGAACAAAAAAAACAGATATATTTTTTTTGGCTTACAGTGACGTTTCGCTCATCGTATACCATTAAATATAAACCTGATATAACGACTCAAACTAATAATTAAAATAAGTTCTTACTTAAAGAGCAATCCGATTTTCAAGGGAAACCGTTAATGGCAGCATCATTAAAACCGAAAGATACACCTGAAAATTTTCAAATAGATTTTCAAGATACTTCCGTCGACATTTGGGAAACTAAGTACCAGCTAAAAACAAAAGATGGTGTCGCTGTTGATAAGACAGTCGATGATACCTATCAAAGAGTCGCGCGAGCTCTTGCTGAAGTCGAAGAAGAAGACAAGCAGGAAATGGTTCACAAAGACTTTTTGTGGGCGCTAAGACATGGCGCAATTCCCGCAGGTCGAATTACATCAAACGCTGGCGCGCTAGAACACAAACCTGCAACCTCTACAATTAATTGTACTGTGTCTGGAACCATTACAGATTCAATGGATAATATTCTAGAAAAAGTCCATGAAGCGGGGCTCACACTAAAAGCAGGTTGCGGTATAGGCTACGAATTTTCAACTTTAAGACCTAAAGATGCTTATGTATCTGGTGCAGGTGCTTATACTTCTGGGCCATTATCCTTTATGGATATATACGATAAAATGTGTTTTACCGTTTCATCTGCAGGTGGTCGACGCGGCGCACAGATGGCGACTTTTGATATCAGTCATCCAGATGTTTTAGAGTTTATCCGTGCCAAACGTGAAGACGGAAGACTTCGTCAGTTTAATTTATCATTATTAATTACTGATGAATTTATGCAGGCCGTTATTAATGATGAAGATTGGAAGCTCATTTTCCCAGTCACCCCAAAAGAAGTCGAAGTAGATAACCTAGATGTTACCGACCCAACCCAAATTGTTTGGCGAGAATGGCCAACCAGTGAAGGCTATGTTGGCAATGATGTCGGCCAAGTTGCTTGCCGTGTTCATAAAACAATCAAGGCGTCCAAATTATGGAATCTCATCATGTCATCCACTTATGATTATGCTGAGCCTGGCTTTATATTAATCGATCAAGTTAACAACAAAAATAACAACTGGTTTTGCGAGAACATTCGCGCAACTAATCCTTGTGGCGAACAACCACTCCCACCTTATGGCTCTTGTCTTCTTGGCTCAATCAACCTAACTCGTTTTGTTAATAAGCCTTTTACGGAACAAGCGGAATTTGATTGGAAAAAATTTAAAAAAGTCGTCAACATATTTACCCGAATGCTTGATAACGTAGTCGAAATCAACGGACTTCCATTAATCGGCCAACGCGAAGCAATTAGCTCAAAGCGTCGACACGGTATGGGGTATTTAGGTCTTGGTTCAACCATAACAATGCTTTGCAAAAAATATGGTTCACAAGAGTCGGTTGATTTTACAGAACAAGTTACAAAAACCTTAGCGATAGAAGGTTGGAAAGCAGGCCTTGAATTAAGCAAAGAAAAAGGTGCTGCGCCAATTATGGATGAGGAGTTTGAAGTCACAGGTGGTATGTTACATAAACGCCCAGAAATGATTAAAGATGGTTTCAAAGTCGGACATAAAGTCAAAGGAAAAGTACTCCACGCACGGTACAGTCGTTACATGCAAAAAATTGCCGAAGTTGAGCCAGAGCTCGTTGAAGCACTGGCAAAATATGGTTCTCGATTTACTCACCACTCTTCAATTGCTCCAACAGGAACTATTTCTCTGTCTCTCGCAAACAATGCCAGTAACGGTATCGAACCGAGTTTTGCACACCACTATGCAAGAAATGTGATCAAGCAAGGTAAAAAAAGTAAAGAAAAGGTTGATGTTTTTTCTTATGAACTACTTGCATACCGCACGTTAGTTAATAAAGACGCAATGCCCTTCTCTGAAAAAGAAGGTGAAAAACTTCCTGACTATTTTGTTACCGCAGATTCAATTACACCGACCCAACATGTTGATATACAAGCAGCATCGCAAAAGTGGATTGATTCTTCAATCTCGAAAACAGCTAACGTACCAACAGATTTTCCGTTTGAAGACTTTAAAGATATTTATCTTTATGCTTACAAACAAGGGCTAAAAGGGTGTACGACTTTCCGTTTTAACCCAGAGGTATTCCAAGGCGTATTAGTTAAAGAAGATGATCTCAAAAATACCACTTACCAATTTACTTTAGAAGATGGCACAACTATGGATCTTCAAGGTAATGAAGAAGTTGAGTACGATGGTGAGACCCATACAGCAGCTAACCTCTTTGATGCACTAAAAGAAGGTTACTACGGTAAGTTATAACCACCAAGAACTTTAATAATCACTATTTTATTGCTAACCAATATAGAATAGTGAACAACATTTAGAGCACTTATTGAAACTATTCAATAAATAGCAAAAGAAAACGACGGAATAAAAATGGCAAAGCAAATTAAACAATCGATTATTGGCTACAAAGTTAAAAAGAAAGACGAGGATACAACAGAAGCGAATATAGCTTCTAGTAATGATTCTGAGAAAAAACAATCTGCAGAAATCGTGCAAATGCACGAAAGTGTCAAACGTCCTGAGATGTTACTTGGTTCGACATATAAAGTTAAAACGCCGCTTTCTGAGCACGCGCTTTATATGACTATTAACGATATCGTTTTAAATCAAGGCACAGAACATGAATTAAGACGCCCTTTTGAGATTTTTATCAACTCAAAAAACATGGATCATTTTATGTGGGTTGTAGCACTAACTCGAGTCATCTCAGCAGTATTTCGTAAAGGTGGAGATTGCACCTTTCTTGCTGAGGAGTTGAAAGCAGTCTTCGATCCTAAAGGCGGTTATTTCAAGCCTGGTGGAAAATTTATGCCTTCATTAGTCGCTGAAATTGGTGATGCTATCGAATCACATTTACGAATGATTGGTTTACTTAAAGATGAAGGACTAGATGAACATCAACAAAAACTAGTTGATGCTAAAAGAGCTGAATATGAATCAATGCAATCTAGCGATGCCGAGTCATCAGCAGATTACCCAGATGGCGCTCAAATGTGTCCTAAATGTATGACTAAAGCGGCTATTTTGATGGATGGTTGTATGACTTGTTTAAGTTGTGGCGATTCTAAGTGTGGTTGATAACTATGTATGAATAACAATTGAATAAACTAATCTCTGTCGAGATTTTTATTTTAAAGCCCGATAATTTTATTGGGCTTTTTTATGAATAAAATATCAAAGACATCCTTGTCTCAAAAAAATTTTCTAAAGTGCGTCATTCAACTCCGGCAATACCTTAAACAAATCTGCCACCAAACCGTAATCTGCTACTTGGAATATCGGCGCTTCCTCATCTTTATTAATCGCAACAATGACTTTACTATCTTTCATTCCTGCTAGATGCTGAATCGCGCCTGAAATACCAACTGCAATATAAAGATCTGGAGCAACAATTTTACCGGTTTGTCCAACTTGGTAATCATTTGGAACAAATCCCGCATCAACTGCCGCACGAGATGCACCAACTGCCGCACCTAATTTGTCTGCTATCACTTCAATCAATTTAAAGTTTTCACCGCTTTGCATTCCACGACCACCAGAAATAATAATGTTGGCAGCTGTTAATTCAGGTCTTTCAGAAACCGTTAATTCTTGAGATACAAAAACCGAATTTGTTGAAAGATATGAGCTAGCGTCAATCGATTCAATAGAAGCCGAACCACCTGTTGATGCCGCGGAATCAAATCCTGTTCCACGAACTGTAATTACTTTAATTGAATCAGTTGATTGAACTGTAGCGATTGCGTTACCCGCATAAATTGGTCGTTTAAAAGTATCTGCACTTTCAACAGCTGTGATATCAGAAATAGGTTGTACATCAAGCTTTGCACCAACTCTTGGCATAAAGTTTTTACCAGAAGTGGTCGCACTCGCTAAAATATGAGAATAACCTTCAGCATTAGCGACAACAATTGCGGCTAAACTTTCAGCGGTAGGATTTTCAAGTGCAGCATCTTCAGTCAACAATACTTTACCTACAGAAGCACAAGCAGCAGCTTGATCAGCAACTGATTGACAGCTACTTCCCATTACTAATACAGCGATATCGGAACCAATTTTTTCCGCCGCGGAAAGCGTTGCTAATGTTGCTGCACCAAGATCTTGATTATTATGTTCTGCAATTACTAAAATAGACATTAGATCACCTTCGCTTCATTTTTAAGTTTTTCAACTAATTCTTCAACTGACTCAACTTTGATACCGGCTTCTCTTGCTGCGGGTGGTTCAACTTTTAAGGTATTTACACGAGGTGTAATATCCACACCTAAATCAGCAGGTGTCAGTTCTTCCAGTGGCTTGCGCTTAGCTTTCATAATATTAGGTAAAGAAGCAAAACGTGGTTCGTTTAAACGAAGATCCGTTGTAACGATAGCAGGCATATTTAAAGAAATGGTCTCTAATCCACCATCCACTTCACGAGTAACCGCCACCTTACCATCGGCAATATTCACTTCAGAAGCAAAAGTACCTTGAGGCCAATCGAGCATTGCTGCAAGCATTTGACCAGACTGATTATTATCACCATCAATTGATTGTTTACCCATAATCACCATATCAGGCGATTCCTTAGCAACCACTTCTTTGAGAAGTTTAGCGACGGCTAAAGGCTGAACTTCATCATCAGTTTTAACCAAAATAGCACGATCAGCTCCGAGAGCCAGAGCTGTTCTGAGAGTTTCTTGACACTGAGCTGGCCCTATTGAGGCAACTACAATTTCAGTTGCTACACCTTTTTCCTTTAATCGAACCGCTTCTTCAACAGCGATTTCACAAAAAGGATTCATCGACATTTTAACATTCGCTGTTTCTATTCCAGAATGATCGTCTTTAACGCGAACCTTGACGTTGTAGTCAACCACTCGCTTTACAGTAACCAGTAATTTCATGCAGACACCTGTATTTTTCTTTTTCAATGATTAGAATGAAGGTTTTACATTATAAGAAAGTAAAACTTCTAAGAAGTAGCAAGATCTTGCCGTTTTATGCGTTTAACGTCAACAAAAATTGGGTATAATGCCATACTTTAACTAATATAAAGCATAACAAGCTTAGATCTTATTTCTAAAGTAAAATCCCGAGCCGCTAATCACCCATTTTCGGAGCACAAAACGATGGAAAATACTGCCATTGAAAGAGAATCGATGGAATTTGACGTAGTTATTGTTGGAGCTGGACCTTCTGGCCTATCAACTGCAATAAAGCTCGCTCAGATATCTCAGCAACAACAAAAAGAAGTTAACATTTGTGTGGTAGAAAAAGGCTCTGAAGTTGGCGCACATATTCTATCGGGTGCAGTATTTGAAACAAAAGCGCTTGCCGAACTTTTTCCTGATTGGAAAGAAAAAGGTGCGCCTGTTCAAGTTGAAGTCACAGGCGATGATATTTATTTGATGCGCTCAAATGAAAAAGCACTAAAAATGCCCAATTTTGTAGTACCTAAAACCATGCATAACCATGGTAACTACATTATCAGTTTGGGTAATTTATGCCGCTGGTTAGCAGAACAAGCTGAAGCTCTAGGTGTGGAAATTTTTCCAGGGTTTACTGCAAGTGAAGCAATTTACCATGAAGATGGAAGCGTTAAAGGAATACTAACCGGTGATATGGGGGTTGCCGAAGATGGTTCTCAAAAGGATGGTTACATGCCAGGAATGGAGCTTCATGCCAAATATACTGTTTTTGCTGAGGGCTGTCGTGGACACATAGGCAAACAGCTAATTAATCAGTTTAAATTAGATGAAGGTAAAGAACCTCAGCATTACGGCATTGGTATTAAAGAAATTTGGAAAATCCCTGCCGAACAACATCAGCTTGGAAAAGTTGTTCATAGCGCAGGTTGGCCAATGTCTGAATCAGGTAGCCATGGTGGAGGGTTTCTTTATCATATCGAAGACAATCAAGTTGCGGTTGGTTTTATAGTTGATTTATCTTATTCAAATCCTCACCTCAGTCCCTTTGATGAATTTCAGCGATACAAACATCACCCCAAAATTAGTCAATATCTATCCGGTGGTGAACGAATTTCTTACGGAGCAAGAGCGATCACTAAAGGTGGCTTGCAATCACAACCTAAAATGGTTTTTCCCGGCGGATTAATTATTGGTGATGATGCAGGAACTCTAAATTTTGCAAAAATTAAAGGCTCTCACACAGCAATGAAATCTGGGATTGTTGCTGCTGAATCTATTGCAGAAGCTCTGTCTCAAGATAATCCAACAAATGATGAACTAGATAGTTTTACTCAAGCTTACAAAAATTCTTGGGCATGGAAAGAGCTACACATGCAACGAAATTTTGGTCCTGCTCAACATAAATGGGGAAGTATTTTCGGTTCAGCCTACTGCTTCTTTGATATCAATATTTTTTCTGGAATACTTCCTTGGACATTGAGTGACCCAAAACCTGACCATTCTCAAATGAATAAAGCTTCTGATTGCAAGAAAATTGAATATGCTAAACCGGATGGTGTTTTATCTTTTGACAAACTGAGCTCAGTATTTATATCAAATACCAACCATGAAGAAAATCAGCCCATTCATTTAAAATTAGCAGACTCAAGCATTCCAATTGAAGTAAATTTGAAAGATTTCGACGAACCAGCACAAAGGTATTGTCCAGCGGGAGTCTATGAAGTAATCCTTGATGATGATGGCAATAACCCGCGCTTTCAAATCAATAGTCAAAACTGTGTTCATTGCAAAACTTGTGATATAAAAGATCCCAGTCAGAATATTACATGGGTGACACCGGAAGGTGCTGGTGGTCCAAATTATCCAAATATGTAAACGTCGTTTATTTCAGGACGGGGTAATCAAAACAAAAAAGGGCTCTTATGAGCCCTTTTTCTTAAAATCACAAATGTTTATCTAAATTTCAAAATTATTTAACTTGTCGTCGACGCCTAAATAGAAGCATAGAAAACACGATACCTAGCCCAAATAATGACGTAGAACCACTACCACTTGAATCATCACTATCATCTGCACTACAATCCGGCGCAGTCCCAGCTATTGGCATCAACATAAAAGCACGCTTTTCGCCATCTTTTAGACCGCTACCAGTAATTACTCCTGAGTTAAAACCAGAATCATAATCATTGATGGAGCGAGCTTCATTTAATACCCAACCTGTATCACAACCAATCAAATCATTTAGATTTCTCATCACGCCATTGTCATAAAGAAAAGCATGATAAACCGAGGGAGAATTTTGAAATTGAGAAATACCAACGACTTGATTATTTTCATTGAGATCATAAGCTTCTGAATATTTAAAATTATCATTCAGATATCCAAGACCTGTAGCGGATCCAAAATCTATATCGTAAATAAATGCTTGAGTTGTTGAATTGTCTTCCGTTCGAGCACTCCCAACCACTTTATTGTTATTGTTAACCGCCCATGGTTGTTGAGCAACACTCCCGAATATATCTAACTTTTCAACGACATCTGGGTTGCTTACATCAACCATAATAACTTGATGTGTTGGTATTTCATCAACGATATCTGTAGTAACGCCTACCGCTATTCCATTGTTATTTACATCTCTTAAAATGACATTGTTAGAATTCAAAATATTTAATGGGTTAACCATCATTAAACTTTGCGCTCCGATATCATAAATAAAACCTCTATTTAACAGAGTGCTAACAGGATCTCCATCATCATCGACATCTTCAGGTGGATCAAAATTACCAAAACCTACCACTAGACCATTGTCATTAATAGCCAAAGCTTTTGCATCATGAGGCTCGCCTGGTAAGAATTGTGGTATACGAACAACTGTTGAATTAGCAATATCAAAAATAACCGCAGTATCTACATTAACATTATTATCTTCAGCGTCGGTAACCGTTTCTTCAGAAACACCAACAGCAATATTTGAATTGTTAATATCAAAGGCAAAACTATGCCCTTCGTAGCTAATACCATCTGTCTCAAATGTGTAAGGCAAATAACTTAGAAAATCAGATTGCCCATCGTTATATAAAAAAGCTCTATTTAAAAAATCAGTTCCATTGGCACTGCCAACAACTTGATTAGAATCATTAATTGAAAAAGCTTCTGATCTGGAACTATCTACAGGACCTAAATCGATTACTTGATAGTAATCAGCGGCATTAACAGCACCAATTAACGCAACAGACGTAGCGATAAGTGATAATTTTAAATTTTTGTGGTTGAAAATAGAATTAAGCATATTTGATTTACTTCTTAATGGTTATTTTAATTTAGTCTAAATTTAAACTGCATCAGGCTGGTTTTCTGGAATAGCATCTTGAAAACGAGTTAATTTAAGACAGTTTTCGTTGATCTCTTTTAATCTAGGATAATCATCTAAAGAAAATCCAAAGCGATTGGCATTATATAGTTGCGGAATAAGACAAGCATCAGCCATCGTTAGTTCCCCACCTAAACAATAAGAACCATCCGAACTATATTTTCCAATTATCTCGTTAAATGCATCAAATCCTAATGCTAGCCAATGATGATACCATTTTGTCTTGTTAACATCGTCAATATTCAAATCATTAGATAAATAGTTTAACACTCGAAGATTATTTAACGGATGAAGATCGCAAGCAATAATCTGACAAAGCTGGCGCACTACGGCTCTTTCCTGCAAGTCGCTTGGTAACAAGGGCTGTTGAGGATATTTTTCTTCAAGATATTCCAGAATAGCTAACGATTGAGCTATCACTTTTCCATCATCGACTAAAGCAGGTACTAAGCTTTGAGGATTTAGTGATTTATATTCAGGTAAATGTTGTTCGCCACCATCTTTAACCAAATGAACTGACTCTTGTGCATAGGCAATCTGCTTAATGTTAAGAGCCAACCTAACTCGATAAGCCGCGGTAGAACGCCAGTAACCATATAGTTTGATCATGGGCTTTCTCGCAAGTTCATTTTATAAATCATCATCCGATTAAGTCCTACTTACTTTTCAAAATTTTCAGTGGTTATATCAGTTTTTGATTCAGGATGATACTGAGTAATTTTTTGATCAATCGCCCCAAAAATAGAAGCCCCTTTTTCATCAAACATTTCAATACGAACCTGATCACCAAATTGCATAAATGATGTGGAGGGTTTACCTGCTTCAATAATCTCTAACATCCGTTTTTCAGCTAAGCAACTAGAACCACTACTACGATCAAGATTAGAAATAGTCCCTGAACCAATGATTGCACCAGTTCCTAATGGTCTTGTTTTAGCCGCATGGGCGACAATGGTTGGAAAATCAAAAGTCATATCAACGCCACAGTTAGGCTCACCAAACAACTCACCATTTAAATGCGTTACTAGCGGTAAATGTAATTTTTTACCATCCCATGCACTACCAAGCTCATCGGGTGTTACCGCAACCGGAGAAAATGAACTGGAAGGCTTACTTTGGAAAAAACCAAAACCTTTTGCCAGTTCCCCCGGTATTAAGTTACGTAATGAAACATCGTTAACTAGCATCAATAATCTAATTTTAGATTCAGCTTGTTCGGGTGTCGCAGCCATGGGCGTATCATCAACTATGACAGCCACCTCTGACTCCATATCAATACCAAAGTCCGTTGACTCGACAGCAACATCATCACGAGGGCCAATAAACGCATCACTTCCACCCTGATACATGAGAGGATCAGTCCAAAATGTTTCCGGCATAGCAGCGTTTCTAGCCTTTCTAACTAATTCAACATGATTAACGTAAGCACTTCCATCAGCCCATTGATAGGCTCTAGGTAAAGGCGACTCACATTGACTTTCAACAAAGTCAAAAGCATCCGCTATTTCACCAGTATTTAACTGCTTATAGACAGCTTCAAGTTGAGGTGACAATTCACTCCAATTATCCATCAATTGTTGCATGGTGCTGGCTATTTCTGGAACAGCCACCGCTTGACTAAGATCTTGCTTGACAACGACTAGCTGACCATCCCGTGTATTGTTTTTTAAACTTGCTAATTTCATGGTTTACCTATTTAATTTTGCACATTAAATTTTAATTGATTTTAAATAAAGGCTTCTCAGAGAAAACTCTCATTAATCTCGCTTAAAAAACCCTATCTACATAGAGTTATTATCGCCTTTACGTCTAAAAATTCCAACATTATTTTACAGACTCATTTAATAGACTGACTTAACGGTTCAGCCTTCTTTCATTGCCTCTAACCTATCCCAATTTGAATAGGCATCATCTAAGTCTTCTTTTGTTTGCTCAAATTGAGTAAGCAATTCGGCAGACTTAGTCGCATCAGTATAAAAATCATTCTCTGTCATTTTTTGCTCGAAGATTTGTACTTGATTTTCCAAGTTTTCAATTAACAAAGGTAATTCATCCAGTTGCTTTTGGTCTTTATAAGATAATTTTTTTACTTTTGCTTTAGCGGCACTTATTTTAGTGGCTTTGGCTTGCTTAGTTTCAATTTTGGGAAGAGCTTCTTGATAGTAACTTAACCAATCTTGATAACCGCCAACTATTTCTATAACTTGAAACAGTCCATCTTCATTATTATTAGCCGGTGGAAGCTGATTATCAAAAACTAAAAGCTCACCACAACAGTTGTCTAAGAAAGTTCTATCATGGCTAATAATCAATACGGTCGCAGAAATTTCAACCAGCATTTGTTCAAGAATTTCCAAAGTTTCTACATCTAAATCATTGGTCGGCTCATCTAATACAAACAAATTAGCTGCCCGAGTAAATAATTTCGCTAACAGTAGGCGGTTAATTTCCCCACCCGACAATGAATGTGCCGGTGCTCTCACTCGGTCAGGGGTAAAATTAAAATCAGACATGTAACTAATAACATGCCGTTGCTGACCATCAACCATCACAAAATCTTTCCCATCAGTCAGATTATCTGAAACGGTTTTGTTTAGATCGATCCCATCTCGCAATTGGTCAAAATAAGCAACTTCAATATTCTCACTGGCCGAAAACTCACCCTTTAGAGGTTTAATTTGACCAAGTAACGTTTTAATAAAGGTTGTTTTTCCACAGCCGTTATCGCCCAAAATACCTATTTTATCTCCTTTCTGGATAATATAGCTAAAAGGTAAAATCAGAGGCTTATCGTAACCAACTTGAATTTTTTCCATCGACGCAATAATTTTACTTCCCTGCTTGGCAACACTCGCTTTAAAGTTACTGTTGCCAATAACATTACGACGTTCGGAGAACTCTTGGCGCATTTTTTTGAGTGCTCTCACTCGTCCTTCATTACGAGTTCGACGGGCTTTAATACCTTGTCTGATCCACTTTTCTTCGTTTGCGAGACGCTTATCAAATTCTGAATTGGTTTTTTCTTCATCTTTGAGCTGCTGTGCTTTTAGTTCAAGATAAGCTTGATAGTTACCCGGATATAAACGTAAATGTCCCCGATCAAGTTCCATAATGGTGTCTGAGACTTTATTAACAAAATGACGATCATGTGAAACAAATAACAGAGAGCCTTTAAATTTAAGTAGTTGTTCTTCTAACCAGTGAATACTAGAAAGATCAAGATGGTTAGTTGGTTCATCTAATATAAGAAGATCAGGGTCTTGAACTAATGCCTTTGCTAGTGCCGCACGACGACGCCAACCTCCTGAAAGATTTGCCATTTTTAGTTCGCCATCTAGTGATAAACGAGATAATGTTTGCTCGACTCGTTGATCAATAGTCCAACCATCTTGAGCGTTAATAATTTCTTCCAACTTTTCAAGCTTGGGAGACATACAGTCTTCTACAATTAATTCTTGGTACTCATCAACAGCTTTTTTAACTTCAGCAAGTCCTGATTCCACAAAAGACCGTATAGATTGTTCAGTTTTTTCCGGCAAAGCCTGAGGAAGAAATCCAACTCGGTGATGACGAGAACGGTTAATCAAACCATCATCAGGCATCACTTCACCGCTAATAAGCTTGAGTAGAGTCGACTTACCGGTACCATTTCGACCAATTAAACAGATCTTTTGATTTTCTTCTACAACAAAAGAAGCATTATCCAAAAGGACTTGCGGGCCGTAAGAAAGGCTTAAATTATCGCCTCGAACTAATGACATAAATAAAGAAAACTGCTGTAGAATTAATGGTGCGATATGTTACCAATATCTGTGTGAAAAATCTCACCGCGATGCAAATATATTGTAATATCCCTCTATAATTCAGTAAAAGAAATTAACATAGAGCTTAAGTTATGAACATTCCTGATAAACTAGCCTCTCAAACGCCTTGTTTGCTGTTAGACAAAAATAAACTACAAACCAATATTGATAAAATGGTTGCCCGATATGCTGAAACAAAGATTACTCTTAGACCTCATTTAAAAACCTCCAAAAGTATTGACGTAGCAAACTTATTTATCGATGCCGGCATCAATCAATTCACCATTTCCACTTTAAAAGAAGCTGAATACTTTGCTGAAAACGGTATCAAGGATCTATTTTATGCTGTCTCAATCGTGGTTAATAAAATTGGACGTGTTGTCAAACTCAATAATCAAGGCGCCAATATATCTATTTGTGTTGATAGTGTTGAAACTGTCGACGCGCTAAATGAATCAGATATTGATAAACCAATTGACCTTTATATTGAAATAGATGTTGATCAGCATCGCACCGGTGTCGCTCCTGAAGACCATCAAAAATTGATCGCGATTGCTTCAAAAGCTGATAAATCAAATAAACTCAATTTTAAAGGTGTCTTTGCCCATGCCGGAGAAAGCTATTCTTGTATTAATCTAAAAGAAATTAAAAAAGCTGCTGATAACGAGCGAAAACTAACATCTTTAGCAGCTCAACATATCAAAGATTCAGGAATTCACTGCCCTGTCATTAGTGTTGGTTCAACACCCACAGCTTCCGTAGGTGGTAATTTTTATGATGTGACTGAAATTCGGGCTGGTGTATTCACTTTTCAAGATTTATTTCAGAGCAATCTAGGTTCCTGCCAGCAAAACGATATAGCACTGAGTGTTTTGACCAGCGTTATTAGCCACTCTTCAGTCAATAATCGAATAGTGATTGATGCAGGTGGCATGGCTTTATCGAAAGATCGTTCAACAGCCTCTCAAACAGATGATTTCAAATATGGATTAGTAATGGATGTTGATGGAAATATTATCGATAACCTTATCGTTGATGCTGTCAACCAAGAACATGGCTATATCACAACTAAAGATGCCTCCCCTGTTAATTTTGCAAGCTTTCCAATCGGTAGTCTTTTAAGAATTTTACCTAATCATGCTTGTATGACTGCCGCTGCACATGACGGTTATCATATTATTGAGAAAGATAATATTGGTGGTGACAAAAACGTGACTGACTTTTGGTTGAGGGTTAATGGCTGGTAGACAGTCCAAAAGTTACAATTTGACTATTTTTTTATCAACATGATAGAGTGCCCCATCGAAAATCATTAGCTGGTACTCCTCAGATGTTCAGACGAATCTTCAATAAAAATGAAAAAGCTACGAATAGCGAAAATGCTGCTCCAGAGGAAAGTACCAATTCATTTACTCAACTAACCGCTGAAAAACTTAAGTCCGTCATTATGAGCCTTAATCAAGCCGAATCTACTTTTAAGGATGCTGGCTATATTATGCAACAATTGGACGTTGAATTTGGTAACACACCAAAACTAACTCCCAGATTCAAACAATTAGAAATAATTGATGAAGACAAGCAAGACAAATTACTGGCTGACATAGTTGACCAACAGCTGATAAAATTCATCTTAATTTCCCTTTTTAAATCAGGCCGAATGAAATCTTTATTTGAAGGCTCTGAATTATATTTCTATGGTATGGAAATCGACATTTCATCCGAACCATCGGTTCGAACTATTTTTAAACGCAAAGATTCAATAGCTGAAGTTATTTCAATCAAATAATAATTGAATTAACCATCTATTCTATTTCAAATTATTTATAAATTCTTTTAGTTTTACTCTTGGAATAAATTATGAACATAAAAACAATCCTGCTCGTTACCCTAGTTTCATTTCTACTCACATCTTGTCAAACGGGTCAACGAAACACTGTCAACAATGAACAAGAATCACCTTTAATTAAAACAAAAACAGAACTCAAACAACTTGTAGAGAACTACACTAAAGAATCATTTCAGTTCAGCCCTATCAACGCTACTTTTCAAGGGTTGCGAGAATATAATTCTCAATTTTCACCAATCATCAGTCTGCAAAATACTAATAAAGAATTAGCTTTTCAAAAGAAATACTTAAAAAAAATTAATTCTCTTAATAGCTCAAACTTATCAGGCCAGGATTTATTAACCTACAATATATTTAAGAGTTCAAGAGAGGAAGCGATTCAAGCTTATAACTTCCCCCATCATCTTGTTCCAATTAATCAAATGTACGGGATGCATAACTTTTATGCCGTTCTTGGCTCTGGAGAAAGCGCACAACCATTTATTAACGAAGAAGATTACAGAAATTTTATTCAACGAAGTATTGGTTTTTCAAAATGGATGGATAGCGTTATTGACGCGATGAAAGATGGAATTGAACAACAAGTCGTGTTACCTGATTCAATCGTAAAAAAACTAATCCCTCAAGTAAAAGCACATGCCGTTACCAATATAAAAGATAGTATTTTTTATCAACCTCTTAATAATCTGCCAGAATCGTTAAAAGGAAACTCTCAACTTATTGCTGATTATAAAAATAGCATCAAAAATGTCATCATCCCAGCCTACAAAAAAGTACACCAATTCTTGCTTAACGAATACACTAATCACACAAGAAAGAGTGTTGGACTGTCTGATTTACCCAATGGGAAGCAATGGTATGAATTTATGATTAAAACTCATACAACGCTCCCATTAACCGCTGAAGAAATCCATCAGTTTGGTCTGTCTGAAGTTGAACGTATTTTATCTGAAATGAAAAAAATAAAACAACAAGTTAAATTTGAAGGTGATATGCCTGAATTTTTTGAGTTTTTAAGAACTGATGATCAGTTTTACTTTGATAAACCTGAGCAGCTAATCGCAGCCTATCAAAATGTAAAATCAAAAATTGATGCTACTTTACCAAAGCTATTTGATGTTTTCCCTAAAGCTGATTATGTCGTTAAAGCGGTACCGGATTTTAAAGCGGCATCATCAGCGGGTGCATCCTATCAGTCCCCCGCTCCCGATGGCTCCCGTCCGGGTATATTTTATATCAACACTTATAATCTAAAATCTCAGCCAAAATTTCTGATGGAAACCTTATCGATTCATGAAGCAGCTCCAGGACACCACTTTCAAATAGCCATCCAACAAGAAGTTCAAGATTTACCAGATTTTAGAAAATATGGTGACTACACAGTTTTTAACGAAGGATGGGCACTTTACGCTGAAAGTCTAGGTAAAGAGCTTGGATTATTTACCGACCCTTATATGTGGTATGGACGATTGGTTGATGAGCAACTTAGAGCAATGCGATTAGTTGTTGATACGGGTTTACATGCTTATGGCTGGTCACGGGAAAAAGCCATCCAATACATGTTAGATAATTCCTCAATGGCTCGATCTGATGTAGAAGCTGAAGTGGAAAGATATATCGTTATTCCCGGTCAAGCTCTCGCTTATAAAGTCGGCCAGAGAAGTATTAGCCAATTACGGGAAAAAGCAGAATCTGAGCTAGGGAATAAGTTTGATATAAAGAAATTCCATACTCAAATATTAATTGATGGTAGCTTACCCATGTTGGTACTTGAAGATAAAATTAATCAGTGGATAAGCACCCAAAAATAGATTGAAAAAAATAGCCGCTATTGAATAATTAATAGCGGCTAATTATTAATCCAATCTCAACCAATCATCCTGATCGCCAAGCCAATCTTTATATTGTTCTTGACCACCGCGACTTTTCCAATCTGAATCAATTGTTAAATGGGAGCTGATCCCACCTCGAGGATTACAGTGCATCACAATTCTAAGCCTATCTGGTTGGTATACGTCGATTAATTGATCGTAGATAATATTGATCAAACGTTCATAAGAAACCACTATATCGCGTAGTTGGTACACATACATTTTTAGTGCTTTTAGTTCGATAATTTTATTACTAGGATAAAACGTTAAGTAGATTTGCGCAAAATCTGGTTGTTCACCCACACCAAGAAAGGTAAATTCGGGGATTTTTATCTTTATTTCGTATGCATCATTCGAGGGGTTGGGTAATGACACTAATAGACTAGGGTCTATCGAATCAAATGTTTTTATTTTATCGCTCATAATTAAGCCTCTTTGTGTATGACTTGATTTAATTATAGTCAGAAATCTGTTTAAACACTTAAATAACCTCTTTTTCTAAAATGTAGCGGCTATTTTACATTTAGAAACGAATAAATCTTGTATGAAACTTGCACACCAAGGCCAGAATATGTTTTTATTCTGTATCATTTCCAGTTGCGCTCTATATAGGTAAAGTCGCACTCGGAATTCTGACCATATTTAACTAAAATCAAAAATAATTACTTGATATAAGGCAGGTACGTGTGAACACAAAACTAACTAAACCAACAAAGTTCCGAATAATCACGGCAGCAATATGTATTACTTTAGTAACAGCATGTGGCCAACAAGACACTGACAAAAAATCAAAGGAAGCTTCAGAACAAGCGTCCGAAGCAGTTCAAGCGTCCACACTTAGTTCAGGTATTGAAATTGCTAATATGGACAAAACCGTCCGTCCTCAGGATGATTTTTATCGTTATGTAAATGGTACTTGGTTAGACAATACAGTTATTCCAGAAGATAAATCAGCTTACGGCTCTTTTACCGCCTTAGCGGATAAATCACGCCAAGATGTAAAAGCTATTATTGAAGAAACTGCCAAATTCGGAAATGCTGAAAAAGGTTCTGATGCACAAAAAGTTGGCGATCTTTACCTTAGCTATATGGATATTGAGAAATTGAACTCCCTCGGCGCTTCTCCTTTAAAGTTAGAATTCGAGAAAATAGAAGGCCTTAAAAGTTATGATGATCTTTCGGTTTACTTTGCTGAAAGCCAGAAGTTAGGAACTGATGCTCCGTTTGGTTTTTTCGTCAATAATGACTCCAAAAACCCAACCAGCTACATTAGTTATTTCACTCAGTCAGGTTTAGGCTTGCCAGATAAAAAATACTACTTTAAAGATGACGAAAAATCTGTCGCCTTGCGAGCTGATTACGTCATTCATTTGGAGAAAATGTTATCGCTTGCTGGCATTGAAGAACCTGCAGTACAAGCACAAAAAATTATGGCATTGGAAACTGCTATCGCGGATCTACATTGGACACGAACAGAAAGAAGAGACCGAAATAAAACTTATAACAAAGTTGCACTCGCTGATCTATCACAATTAACCACAAGTTTTAATTGGCCCGCTTACTTAGAACATGCTGGATTGTCGAAAGAAACAGATGTCGTCATTAGAGAAAAGTCCTATTTCGAAAACTTCTCTAAACTTTTTACCGATACAAGCGTTGATGATTGGAAAGTCTATTTTAAGTGGACGTTAATTAACTCTGCTTCTTCAATTTTAAGTGAAGACTTTGATAAACAAAATTTTGATTTTTATTCAACAAAATTGAGAGGTACTCCGGTACAAGAAGCTCGTTGGAAGAGAGCTGTCAGTTCAGTTAATCGTTTACTCGGTGAAGTTGTTGGGAAAATTTATGTGCAAAAACACTTTAAACCAGAAGCTAAAGCAAGAATGGTCTCGTTAGTTGAAAACCTGCGCGCAGCATATAAAGAAGCTATTATTGGATTAGATTGGATGGGTGAAGAAACAAAAAAGCAAGCTTTAGAGAAACTCGAAAAATTCAAACCTAAGATTGGTTATCCTGACAAATGGAGAGACTACTCAACTTTAGAAATTAGTGCTGGTGATTTAGCTGGAAACTATAAGCGCGCCTCTTTATTTAATTATCAACGTCAGATTGATAAATTAGGAAAGCCTATTGATAAAACAGAGTGGCATATGTCTCCTCAAACGGTAAATGCCTATTACAATCCAGTAATGAATGAAATTGTCTTTCCTGCAGCAATATTACAGCCACCATTTTTCAATATGGAAGCTGATGATGCCGTTAATTACGGTGCTATAGGTGGTGTCATTGGTCATGAAATGGGGCATGGTTTTGATGACCAAGGTTCTAAATCTGATGGTGACGGAATGTTAAGGGACTGGTGGACAGAAAAAGATTTAGCCGAATTTAAAGTTCGTACTAAAAAATTAGCTGAACAGTATTCTCAATTTCAACCTTTGCCAGGTGAACATATTAATGGCGAATTAACTATCGGAGAAAATATTGGTGATCTAGGCGGATTAACTATCGCTCATCGTGCTTTTAGCATGTCTCAAAAAGATAAGCCTTCACCGGTAATCGACGATTTAAGTGGTGAAGAGCGTTTCTTTATGGGCTGGGCTCAGGTATGGGTTTACAAATATAGAGAGGAAGCTTTACGCAACCAGCTTGCAACAGGGCCTCATTCTCCAGCAACCTTCAGAGGTAATGGAACTTTGATGAATATGCCGGAGTTTATGAAAGCTTTTGATGTTAAAGCTGGTGATGGTATGTATAGAGCACCTGAAGAACGGGTAAAAATCTGGTAACTATTTTTCAATCTCAATAAAAAAGGAAGCTATTGCTTCCTTTTTTATTGACTAGTATTAAGCTTATCTAAAAGTTTACTTTTTAGAACGTCTCGGCTTTCTAGGTTTATCAGAAAAAGACTTTTTATCATCATTATCCCTCGGTTTCCTCGAGCCTCTATGACCACTTTTCTTCTTGTCAGAACTGCCTTTTAATTTATCAAAACTAAAATCTTTTGCTTTAGTCAGATTCATTGGCTTGCCACAAACTCTCACTTTTTTAAGGTGCGCCAATGCATCTTTTGGTAATTTACCTGGAAGATCAACTGTCGTAAAATCATCATAAATTTTTATATGACCGATATATTTACTTTCAACATCTATTTCATTTGATATTGCACCAACAACATTTCCAGGCTTGATGCCAGCCTGATATCCCGCCATTATGACGTAGCGCTGCATCTCAATTTTAGGAAATTCAGATAGTTGTTCGGCATCTTTAGGAAAATCTTTCCCTGAACGACTCTCGCCTTCCTTTCCTTTTCTCCGAGGTTTTCTATCACGTCCATAGTCCGTTCTTTCTTGCCGTTCTCTTTGCTGAGCTTTTGGAGAAGGTAAATCTTCAACCAGCAAAGGCGTTTTATCATGAGCCAGACTTGCTAAAGCTGCAGCAATTTGGATTCCAGTGATATCTGTTTCTAATTGATAATTTTCGAGAATTTCTAAATAAGGCGCTAACTCACCAGAATTAATCTTTTCAGTAATTTTTTCTTTAAACCTTTCTACTCTTTGATCGTTAATTTCATCAGTCGAAGGTAAGCCAATTCTTTCGATTTTTTTACCAGTTGTTTTTTCAATCAAAAACAGCATTCGTTTTTCACGAGGCGTTACAAATAAGATTGCTTTACCTTCTCGTCCCGCTCTTCCGGTACGCCCAATTCGATGAATATAGGATTCAACATCTTGTGTAATATCATAATTAATGACATGAGAAATTCGCTGAACGTCTAAACCTCTAGCCGCTACATCAGTCGCCACTAAAATATCAAGCCGTCCATTTTTTAACTGCTCAATGGTTTTTTCTCTAGCGGATTGTTGCATATCTCCGTTTATAGCCGACGCAGCATAACCTCGCGCACATAATCTTTCTGCAAGCTCAGTTGTTGCTGTTTTAGTACGCGCGAAAATAATAATTGCATCAGTTTCTTCAACTTCTAGAATTCGTGTTAAGGCATCAACTTTATTGTGATGAGAAACGGTCAAATAAGACTGTGCAATCGTTGTTGCCGTAGCCGTTTTAGTTTTTATTTTGATATGTTGTGGTTCTGACAAAAATCGGTCAGCAACACGCTTAATCTCTTTTGGCATAGTTGCAGAAAATAATGCTATCTGCCGATCATCTGGCGTCTGCTCTAAGACCCACTCGACATCTTCCAAGAAGCCCATTCTGAGCATTTCATCCGCTTCATCCAATACCAGCGTATGCATATGTTCCCAGTTAATTTTGCCCTTACGCATATGATCCATAACTCGACCAGGCGTACCAACAATAACTTGAGGACCTCTAGCCAGTTGTTTCAACTGAATTGGAAAAGATTGCCCCCCATAAATAGGAACCACTTGGAAACCTTTTAAATATTTAGAATAGCTATTAATCGCTTCTGAGACTTGTATCGCTAACTCACGGGTTGGTGCTAAGACTAGTGCTTGTGGTTTTCTTAAATTAAGATCTATTTTAGATAACAATGGTAAGGCAAATGCTGCAGTTTTACCGGTTCCTGTTTGTGCTTGCCCCACAATATCTGCACCAGATTGCAAAACAGGAATGCTAACCGATTGAATTGGAGAAGGTTTTTCATAACCTAGTTCATTAAGAACTTTGAGTATTTCTTGCGGTAGAGATAAATCACTGAAACTTAGTTCAGTAGTAGCTTGTTCGTCATTTGACTGAGACATTAAATATCCAAAGGGGGGAAAATTTGAGGCTATTATAGTCTAATAATTAACCAATAAGTAGAAATAAAAAGGCTCTCACATTACCTGTAAGAGCCATAAAACAAAATATTTGTTGATAAAAATTAATTACATCAGTGCATCTTGATCAGCACCTTCTTTTTCCACTTCTATTGGCATTAGGTCTTCTTTAGTAATTCCTAAGCTTAAGGCTACGTTACTTGCGACATAAATTGAAGAATAAGTACCAACCAAAACTCCAGAAATTAAAGCAGTAGCAAAACCATGAATCAATTCCCCCCCCAAAAAGAAAAGAGCTAACACTACTAACAAGGTAGTTATCGAGGTCATAAAAGTTCGAGCTAACGTTTGGTTCAATGAGATATTAACAACCTTTTCCGAATCCGTTTTTCTTAATTTTAAGAAGTTTTCACGAATTCTGTCAAAAACAACAATGGTATCATTTAAGGAATAACCAATAACTGCAAGTATCGCCGCTAATACCGTTAAATTAAATTCCATGCCAATCATAGAAAACAATCCAACCGTAACAATAATATCATGGGCTAAAGCAGCCACAGAACCAACCGCAAACTTCCACTCAAAACGCATAGAAACGTAAATCAAAATAAAAATTAACGCAACAAGCATTGCTAAGCCACCCTGCTCAGCTAGCTCTTCACCAACGGCAGGACCAACAAATTCAATCCGCCTCATCTTCACCTTTGAATCAGAATCTCTTCTTAATGCTTCGAGTACCAAATTACCAATTTCATCAGCCTTTTTGTCAGCCTGAGGTTCTAATCGAATAGTAAGATCTTTGGAAGTACCAAAGTATTGAACAATTGTTTTTTCAAAGCCCGCCGCTTCCAATTGAGCTTCCACTTGATCACGGTTAGCATCTTGCTCATAACGAACTTCAATTAATGTTCCGCCGGTAAAATCGAGACCAAGGTTTAACCCAAAATAAGCAATTTCAACAACACACGCGATTAACAAAATTGTTGAAAAAACAGATGCTGGCTTTCTATATTTATTGAAATCAATATTCAGATTTGATTTTAAAAGTTTCATTATCTTCGCCTCTTATATTGATAAATGTTTAATAGATTTTCCACCGAAAATCAAATTAACGATAGCACGCGTACCAACAATTGCGGTAAACATTGAAGTCATGATACCGATTAATAAAGTAACAGCAAAACCTGCGATGGGTCCCGTGCCAATACCAAAAAGAACCATTGCAGCAATAAGGGTTGTAACATTGGCATCAGCAATTGTTGAAAAGGCTTTATCATAACCGTTATGAATCGCCTGAGCGGGTTTCACCCCATCTCTTAATTCTTCTCGTATCCGCTCAAAAATCAATACGTTTGCATCAACCGCCATACCAACCGTTAATACAATTCCAGCAATTCCCGGTAAGGTTAGAGTTGCTCCAGGAATCAAAGACATAATTGCAACAATAAATATTAAATTAGTAAATAATGCAACATTGGCAATTAAGCCAAACAATCGATAATAAATCAGCATAAAAATCAAAACGCCGACAAAACCAACCACGATAGAATTTAATCCCATTCGTATATTTTCTTCACCGAGACTTGGACCTATGGTTCTTTCTTCGATTATATATGTTGGTGCTATTAACGATCCTGCTCGTAATATCAAAGCAAAATCACTTGCTTCCGCTGGAGTATAATTTCCAGTAACAACAAAGCTCGAGCCAAAAACACCGTTAATTCTTGGAGCACTAACAACCTCTTTGATTGTTTCATTAGCAATTACTTTTAATTCGCCTGATTCACTTCTATCATATACAGCTTTGGTTTCAACCATAACGATAGCCATTAATTTACCGGTATTTTTGGTAGTATTTGCCAACATTTTCGAACCACCCTCACTATCAAGTTTTACATTGATTTGAGGCTGACCGCTCTGCGGGTCAAAGCCAGGGGAAGCGTCAACAATTTGAGTGCCACTAACAATAACTTTGTTTTTTACTATCCAAGGAATACCAGTCTTTTGTTCATTAATTTTTTCTGAACCTGCTGGAGCTCTTCTAGCATTGGGAGAGGCACCTTGATCTACCATTCTAAATTCAAGCGATGCCGTTTTACCTAATATTCTTTTTGCTTGTGCTGAATCTTGAACACCTGGAAGCTGAATAAGAATTCTATCTTTACCTTGCTTTTGAATGACTGGTTCGGCAACACCTAGCTCATTAATACGATTTCTAAAAGTCGCTATATTTTGTTCAACCGCGTAAGTTTGAGCATCTGAAATAACTTGTTCTTTAAGATCTAAAACAAGCTCATACATATTATCCGAATCTCTTGTACGGCTTCTGAAATCCGAATAGCTTGTAGCAACGTCTATTTCAGCTTGATCTCTTAACTCTGAGGCTCTGAATCGAGCAACAATTTGAGTTTCCCCAGTTTTAACTACCGAAGAATAACGAAGTTTCTTTTCTCTTAACAAGGTTTTTAAATCAGTTACATACTGTTTAATTTTTTTATCCATGGCCGATTCCATGTCCACCTGCATCAGAAATTGAACACCTCCACGTAAATCTAAACCTAAATTAAGTGGTGAACCACCAATTGAACGAAGCCAATCAGGTGTAGTTGGCGCAAGATTAATTGCGACAACATGTTGGTTTAGACCTTTAGTCGATAAAAACTTAGGAACTTCAGCACTCGCCTTAAATTGATCATCCTTATGATCAAAACGAATTAACGATTTTCCATCCTCAACTTTAGCTGACTTAATAGTTAAACCTTTATCTACAAGCGTTTGTTCAATTTCACTGAACAGCTTCTCATCGATCAACGAACCATTTTCTTGAGTAATTTGAATAGCCGGATCAGGCGGATAAATGTTAGGTAAAGCAAACACTATTCCGATGATTAATAATACAACCAACATTAAGTACTTCCACATCGGGAACGTATTAATGGGTCGCATATACGCTTGGTTTGTGAACATAGTTTTTTCTCTAGTTATTTAGTAGCAAATGGCAAACACTTCTATCAATAAGAAAGCGGAGCAATACTAATTATTCATTAATTCCTTTAATCGTCCCTTTAGGGAGGGTTGCCGAAATCGCATGTTGTTGGAATTTCATTTCAACACCTTGAGCAACATTTAAAACAACAAAACCATCAGTAAGTTTACTGACTTTCCCAACTATTCCACCGTTGGTTACAACTTCATCACCCTTTTGGATTGCTTCAAGCATTGTTTTATGCTCTTTCGCTCTTTTACTCTGTGGACGGATCAACAAAAAATAAAAAACTACTGCGAATAATACCATCATAATAATGGTGCTAGTTCCACTTGCTTGACCTGCTCCGGTTCCTGCAGCTTGAACACTACTAATTAACATATTTAATTTCCTCTATTAAAGTTTTGCTTTTATTTGTTAGGTAAGGTTTTATTCTTAGCCTTGGTTAAATTCAATTTTTTATTCTTTTTCATTATTCGACAATCCAAGAGAAGGAACTTCCAACCCTCTTGCTTGGTAAAATTCAGCGACAAACTCATCGAATGTCCCCGTTTCGATGGCGTTACGCATTGCTCTCATTAAATCTTGGTAATAGTGTAGATTATGTATAGTTGCGAGTTCCGCGCCAAACATTTCTCCACATTTATCCAGATGATGCACATAAGCTTTACTGTAATTTTTGCAAGTATAACATCCACAAGCATCATCAATTGGTCCAGAATCCTTTTTATTGGGACTATTACGCAATCTTACAACACCTGTACGTGTAAAAAGATGTCCGTTTCGAGCATTTCGGGTTGGCATTACACAATCAAACATATCAATACCACGTCTAACGCCTTCAACTAAATCTTCTGGCTTACCAACCCCCATCAAATACCGCGGTTTATCGTCAGGCATTTTAGGCGTCAAATGATCTAAAATCATATTCATTTCCTGTTTTGTTTCCCCAACAGAAAGACCGCCTACGGCATAACCATCAAAACCAATATCAGTAAGCCCTTTTAATGAAATATCTCTTAGTTCTGGATACATGCCACCTTGAACAATCCCAAATAATGCTGAAGGATTGTCACCATGAGCGATTTTAGAACGCTCAGCCCAACGTAAACTCATATTCATTGAAGTTTCCGCTTGCTCAAATGTCGCTGGGTAAGGTGTACATTCATCAAAAATCATCACTATATCTGAACCTAAATCACGCTGAACCTGCATTGATTCTTCCGGCCCTAAAAAAACCTTATCGCCGTTGATTGGCGATCGAAAGGTCACGCCTTTTTCGGTTATTGTTCTTAATTCTCCAAGGCTAAAAACTTGAAAACCACCAGAGTCAGTCAAAATAGGCCCTTGCCAGTTGATAAAATCGTGCAAATCGCCATGCAATTTAACCACTTCAGTTCCCGGGCGGAGCATTAAATGAAAGGTGTTCCCCAAAATAATTTCTGCCCCTGTCTCTATCACTCTTTCAGGAGACATCCCTTTAACACTTCCGTAAGTGCCTACAGGCATAAACGCTGGAGTATTGATGGTTCCTCTTTCAAACTCGATTTGACCTCTCCGAGCTTTTCCATCTGTTTTTAATAAGCTGTACTTCATTCAATATTCTCTTTATTTCCTAATCACTAACTATTCGTCTTTTATCAATATCGTATTTATTCAAGCAAATTTATTCAGCCAAGTTTATTTTGAATAAACATCGAGTCACCATAACTAAAAAATCGATACTTTTTCTTAATTGCATCATTGTAAGCTTTTAGGACAAAATCTTTACCTGCCAAAGCACTCACTAACATAATCAAAGTTGATTCTGATAAATGGAAGTTTGTAATCAATCCATCAATACTCTTAAAACGATACCCTGGAGTAATAAAAATATTAGTCTCGCCACTTTTAGCCGTTAACTCACCAACTACCGAAGCTGATTCTAAACAACGAACAGACGTAGTTCCAACGGCGATAACTCTGCCACCATTTTTTCTGGTTTTGTTGACCAAATCCACTACTGACTGAGGCACACTAAACCATTCAGAATGCATTGCGTGTTCAGCAATGTTATCAACTCTAATTGGTGCAAAAGTTCCTGCACCTACGTGCAAAGTCACAAAATCGTGGCTAATTCCCTTATCAGCAATTTTTTTTAATAACATTTGATCAAAATGCAATCCTGCGGTTGGCGCAGCAACCGCTCCTGCATGTTCAGCATAAACGGTTTGATATCGTTTCTCATCAAACTCATCCGCTTTTCTTTCTATATAAGGAGGTAAAGGCATTGAACCATTCTCCTCAATTAATTCCATCAAAGGTCGCTGAGATAAATTGTCTAAAACAAAAAATGCTCCTTCACGCCCTGACACTTGCAAAACAAAATGTTCAGAAATAATAATCTTCACACCATCCTTAGGTGTATTGCTCGCTCTAACCTGAGCGACACAATGACTACCGCCATCATGTTCGATCACTCGTTCAATTAGAACTTCAACTTTACCACCGCTTTCCTTCTCTCCGAATAAACGCGCTGGAATCACCTTAGTGTTATTAAAAATTAAACAGTCTTCAGGATTTAGGAAATCGACCAATTGATGAAATTGTTGATGAAAAATACTTTGTTTTTGAGGATCGATAACCATCAATCGGCTATCAGAGCGATTTTCACAAGGCTTCTCTGCAATTAAGCTTTTGGGTAAATCAAATTGAAAGTCTTGTTTACGCATTCTCTAAAATATCCAACAAATCAATATTTAATTATCAACTAAACTAGTAAAAAATTAGCCGCGCATTCTAACAGAAAAGACAGTGAAGTTGTCGTTTTTCCGTGCTTTTGAGCAGTATTTATAAGTCAAACTTTGAATTTAGACATATAATATAAATCTTAATTAATCAAAAGGGGGTTTATCCCGATGAAAATAGCTTTATTTTTATTACCATTTCTTACTCTTGCTTTCATACCTAATGCAATGTCGGAGGGACTAGAAGCAGAAATTAAATCTGGAAGCTATTGTGAAGATAGTATTTTCAAAAGATATAAGTTAATTCACAAAACCGACCATCAAATGATTAAATTTGCTCCAAGTAAAAAGCTACTTGAATTTGTGGCGACTATGGAATTAATGTGCCCTTGGAGTGTTCAAAGAGACTTTAATGGCGATAAACGGGAAGATTGGATCGGTTATGTCAAATCAAAAAAAAAATACCATCTAATTGCCTATATGTCGGGAATAAGAAATTATACCTTGCAAGCCATTTCTGAATCCAAAGAGCTACCAAATAATAATTTATTACGGTGGATTCAAACCAAACACTTGAAAACTTTTACCGATAAGAAGTTAAAAATTGGTGCTAGTAAATATGCACTACAAGTATCTAATATTGAAGGAATGACTAACATCTATTTATGGAATGGAAAACAACTTGAAAAAGTGATTACAACTTCTCAAATACACTAATTTAGTCGCTTAATTTACAATAATGATCTATCAATAAAAAAAAGAGACGCTATACGTCTCTTTTTTATTCTAAGGGATATTAAATAGACCTTAACAAGAATTCCCACCTTCAGGCCAACAATTATCAGCCCCCCAAGTTCTTGCTCCTGTATTGGAAATCGTTAAAGTCTTTTTTCCAGACATGCTACCCGTAGGCGTCGCAGTTAATGTATAGCTAGCTGCATCGTTGACTAATGATAAAGTATAATAAGCAGTTCCACCATCAACTGGCACCTGAGTTGCAAAAACATCAGAAAGAGCTGGTACATTATAACTGTAGGGAGGATTTGAACGATACCTCTCCATCTGTTGAGACGCCAACATTAAAGCACTCATAGCATCACTCCTTTTTGAGCGAGTAACATAATTGTCGTATGATGGATAAGCAATTGAAGCAATAATTCCAACAATTGCCACAACAATCATCAGTTCCACTAAAGTAAAACCGCTATTTCGTTTTTCTTTCATTTTAACATCCATTATTCATTTCTCTTTTTCTTACTGATATCTGTGAAATTATAGTCGAGTCTAATTTCTACGCCACTTTATTCCCATTAAACCTTCAGAAATAGATGGTAATATCTCATCAAAACCACACTCAGTACCAATACAAAGTCTTGGTGTAACACCAGTCTCGCTTCCTTCCAATAGTACTTGCGGAGGCGGCGCAATACCGCCACCAGCTAAATCCACAAAACGGTCATTCTCAGTTAAAGAACCATCATGATTAGTATCTACATAAGGTGTACCATTAAGTATATTTAATGCGTATAAACGACCACCGCCTGCCGCCGCTTGGCATACTTCCCCCGCAGAACCCGGTGGAACATAACTTGTAAAAATCACTGCATTGTTGAAGGTTATCGAACGCTCAATAACTTTTTCACCAGTTGCACTAAAATTAATATACCAACCTTTTTTCGGAGAAGTATCATCGTTTAATAATTCAACAGCATCAGACACTCCATTACTATCGCTATCTACTAATGATGTCACATCTTGTAAATCATTAATTGTTGCATCCATATCAAACACACCCGTTAATACTCCTTTATCTTTCAATACGAAAAAATTATCCGTAATAGCTTCATTTAAAGGATGTGCTCTGAACCCAGAACCAATAGAGACAGAAATAAAACTATCTCCAACTTGCCTGATTAGAGCCGTATCAGCTGAATAATAAAAACGTCGGTTATCACTAACTCCACCGCCATTATTAAGATGAGCAATACGTCCACCTTTAATCAATCCCGTATCGTTATCAACATCGAAACGGAAAACCTGTGCTTTAGTATCAGTTACATACATATGATCAATGAGATCATCTTCAGTAAGATCAAACGCAGTTACTTGAGAAGGAACACCATTCATCGTCGAAACTGCGCCAGCACTTCCACCATGAGCAAGGGTGTCATCCTTTGAATTCCACAACAATTGCCCAGTTATCGCATCTGCGATATAAACAATATTACCTACAGTATCGGTTGCACTTGCTGTGTATTCTGTATCTTGAATATCATCGTAACCACCACCAAAAATCATCACCAATTTGTCATTATTAACACCCGGGATGTTCATCTTACCAATCGTTGGCGTCGACCAAGTCTGTCCAAGCTGCGCAAAGCTTCCTGTACCACCTGAAATCTGAAACATCATCTTAGGTGAATCCGGGTTAGTAATATCAATCGCGTAATAGTTCTTACCACCACGGCGCTGTCCAATATAAAGATACGCTGACTCGCCAGAATCTACTGCACCATTCCTGTTTGCGTCATTGACGTGAATAGCTACCGAACCATCCAAACCATAAGTATGGGCACCTGCAGATTGGTCAACAACCGAATCTAACCGAGAAAGTAAATCTTTAGGCAGAAACGCCCATTTTTCTTTACCATTAGTCGCGTCAATCGAATGCAAATAACCATGATTAGTTCCCACATAAATTCGAGTGGTTGATGGATCATTATATTGAAGTACTGTTGGCTGAGAATGCAGTGGATCACCAATAGTTTTTCTCGCAGGTGTCGAACTTAAAGATGAAACATCAGCTGGATCATAAGCCAAATCATTAACATCATATCCTTCAGCCCAATATAAAATACTATCTCTTCTCTGAGCGGTAACTCCCCCAAGAGTTTCTGTCGTAATTGAACTATTTGATTTTCTAACAGCGTTTGAGCCATCCGTTGCAAGATTATTTGAAGAAATATTAGAGTAAACTTTCCGTCCAATATAAAGTTGTTCAGCTGCACCACCTTGCTCTACATTATTACCATCAACAGTTGTACTCCAGAAACTTCTAGCATCATCTTTAAACTCAGAATTAATAGGATCAATTGCCAATTGAGTATTTGCATCAACAATATTACCTCCAGCTAATCTGTACCGTTTGATATTTCCAGGCCAAGTCGTCCCAGATTCAGGAGTAAATAATGAAAAATAAAGTTGATCATTATGGGTCAAACGATTGTACTGATTGACCGTTACACCGGACGTCACAAAGGTTGTATTTACGCTAGCGATCGAGTTAACTATATCGGTAATATCGGAGATTAATGAGGCTCTATCAGAAGGTGAATAATAACCACCACCACCAGCTGTAGCCATTTGTTCCATCAATGCAGGATCGGCTCCTGGACCAAACCCTATCATATGAGTGGTAACCGTTTGTTTTCCCGATAGAGTGGGTGATATATCATTATTATGTAACCAAGCCGCCATTTTGATTGAACAATCATTTCCTCCACTAGCACTACTACAAGTACCGCCACCACTCCAACTAGAATAAATTGCATTAGTAGAACTTAAATGAGAGTTAGAGGCACCATCAGTTAAATAGACTATATGATTGGTCTGACATGAATCTGTAAGAGGCGAATGATAGTTTGGCGATCCCGTAATTATTTCTGAAGCACAGGCCGTTGAATCAAGGTTATCATCAGTACATCCACTCTCTCTAATAACGGTTCCTGAAGCTGAATAAGAGAGATCATGACTCACTCTACTTCGTCGATTGCCATTTCTAGAAGCGCCATAAAATACAGTATCACCTCTAAAATAAGTACCAGCTTCCGCCATGGTTCCACTAATAGGGGTACCGCCAGAAGGTGTTAAACCCGCAATTGCTGTTTTCAAATCATCACGAATAGTGTTGACACCAGGCTCCCAAGTACCTTTATAACCGATACGAAGTTTTGGAGCTGTGCCAGAAAATGAGTCAGCAGTATGTCTTCCAGAATTACCTTTCATAACAATCGCAATACTGTTATTTAAAACCCATCCCGGTTTACTTGTGATTTGAGAAATCACATTACTTATATCAACAGAATTATAGCTACTACCATTAATCCAATTATCAGGGATATCCCAATTAACACCTGATGTTAGAGATGCAGAAATCATCGCTGCATAATTAGTCGGATCAGGAATATGGTTAGAGTTTACAGCAGCAATATCAACATTTGTGGTACCCACTGAATCTTGATTCGCAGAAAACACCAAATGCGCATACTGTATAACCGCACTTTGAGGAACTTTGATATTCTGGAAAACCATGCCAACCCCTCTCTGTCTGTCACTACCATCAAGATAAAACTCTAAATCCGACGAACCAGTCGAAATCGAGCCATTTTGCCTGACTTCAAAATCATGTGATTGAGCTGCTATCTGCGATACAGCTTCGTTAGTCATACATTTATTTGCCGACGCATCAAACGATTGAGAGTAGGTCACCTTTATCCTTGGCGAAAAAATATTTTCAATTGTTGTACTGAAAGTATCAATACCATCTTTACTGTAGGCGTTACGATTAGCGCCTGACTGGCTTTTGAAAAACAGCATCAAGTCGTTACCGCCACACCAACCAGGCTGCTCGGCAACTTCTTGAATTACGTTAGATATATCTTGCGTAGAATAAATGTTTCTAGCAGTCCAATCTTCAACGTTCCAATTCGCAGAAGCCGCAGTACCACTTAAAGCTTCTCGAGACACCAATTCGTTTATATTTCCTTCAATTGGAGCTGCTGAAGGTACTTTTTCTGCTGTTATTTTTATATTTGACGCTCCAGATGAATCTCTATCAGCAGTAAAGACCACATTAGCCGACAATATAGTTGCACCTTGCGGAATATTAAGATTTTCAAACCTTACCCCTACTACATCATTATTTCCATTTAGCTCTAAAGTATCACTAGCAATATCAACTGTTCCGACGAGGCTAACTTGAGATGCATCATTTACACCTGTTGTAACCGTTTGAAAAGCTGTAGGGGTCGCTTCTTGATCAATATTTAAAACAGGGTATAAAACCGGTCCTGGGCGACCATTATTAAAACGCATCAACCCAGCATTTACATTGGTAATATCAGTTAATACTTCACTCATTACATCCTGTACAACTTCCATCCTGCTATCAGTGGTTCCATCAACTCCCCACCCCATACTTCCTGAAGTATCAATGATAAACATAATATTAGGACGTATACCTTCGACATCATCAGCAGGAGCAAAGAAAATTTCGATATCTTCTCCTAAAGCTGCTTGCATACTTCCCATTGTATAAAGGCCTGCAACTAAAACTAACTGTAAAAAACTTGATAACTTCTTCATATTAACTACCTCAAATGACCACTATTCCTTAAAACTAAAAAATAATTCTTCTATTTCGAACACGCAGTAACTTCATAAGCCCACAAAGAACTGGATTCAGATTTAGTCGCAACTGTCCCAGTACCATCTATTTTATAAACCCTACAACCAATCCCCCCAGAGGCCGTATTACCGATACTAAAACCACCACAAGCTCTAGGATTACAATCTTGTAATACTGCTACATCTAATTGAGATGTGATCGCAGAGCCTCGATCACTATCCAAAAAGATCCCGCCACAAGCATTACGCACACCAGCGTTATCGTAGCAATTATTATTCAAGTTACCATTAATTCTAAGGTTATATAAAACGTGAGCGGGATCTAATTTATTGCCTGTATAAGACTCCACCACAAAACCACCAATAGCACTCTCTGAAGCATTAAAAGCTAGGTTTTGAATATGAAAATTACCCGCCATTCTCTCCTGTAAATTACTTCGATTAGCAGCAGACAATCCAATAATCGTCAGAGCTAATAGCATCATTAAACTCACAAATAATGCTGCGCCAGATTGTTTCTGGATATTAAAAGGCGCTCGCTTCATAATAATTGTTTCCATATTATTCTCCATGCTCTACTTAAAGGCCTACACTGTCTGCAGCACATGTAATAGACATATCCGGATTACCAGCTGTTGAATAAATTGCATTAGGCATAAAAATAGTTTGCTGGAAAGTTCTATAAGTTAATTTATCGTTAGTAACTTTTTGAGTATCAAGAAGATCATGTACCCTGCTTTCGGCAGTATTAGCTACATCTCCTTCACTCGCAATAAGCAGTGCAACTCTGACTGATACAACCAATAGGTTACCAGCGGCAACGATTTGATCTCTCGTCATATATTGATTAACCGCACCATCAGGACAAACATTATTAGTCTCAACACCATATAAAACTTGAAAGCCTTTAACTTGGTCTATCAGAGGTTGTGCAGCACCTCCACCATTACCTAAGCAAAGCAATTCTTCACCAGAAGCTCCACCAACATAAAACTGATTGACAATTAAACCATCCGCAACCAATGCACCATTACAATCTCGATTACTTATGCCATCAGCAGGAACTGCATAAGAGACTGCAACACTATCAGAAACACCATCAGAGGAATTATTCATATCAATAGCCGCCGGAACATCTCGAGCAAAATCATCAATCCACCCACCTTGCTGAATTTCGTTTTCTAGAAAAATCATCGCAAAACGACCATCTTCTTGGATATTAGCCAATTCCTCTTGAAGTGAATAATTTTGATTCGAACCAATAAATAACTGAATTACTCCAGCTGTTAAAATAATGCCTAACACACCAGCAATCATCAATTCCACAATAGTGAAACCTGCTTGATTACTCGCTATCGAGTTAGACCGATTCATGTTTTTTAAATGAGAATTCTTAACATATAAACTCATGGAAGAATCTCCAAAATAACGCAATTTTTCTCAGCATCACCAATTACCGCTGCACAATTTGTATTGATATTCTTTTCTTGTCCGAGATCTGAGCGAGCCTTGGTAGAATCCCATTCAACAATGACGGATAAACGCCACCCAGAACTTAAGACTCTGACCTTACCTCCTGGAAGTGTATTTTTAGCAATTTTACAAATATCCCATTTATCAAAAGTGGTAACATCGGCTAAATCATCGACACCATCACTACAGCCAACACTCGGTTCAGCCCCCAAATTCGCTCTGCAAAATAATGCAGGGTCAGCGTTACAAGTATAGGCGTTTATATCCGCATAATTTGCAATATAAGTTGGATGGTCAAGCGTGCTTCCAGGTACCATTTCGGCAATCTTAGATGAGCGAATTCTACCGGCAAGCTCTTCCGCAATAGATGTCGCCTGAGAAGTAAAAAAGCCTTCTTGGTTACTACTAACACTCGCAACCTGAAGCGAAGCTACACCAAGCAAACCAATCCCTAAAACCAAGGTCGTCACTAAAATTTCAATTAGCGAAACGCCTGATTGTTTAATTGTATCCTTAAAAATTATCATATTATTTTTCAACCTTGGTTGAACCAGCTGTTGAAATGGTTATTGTTCTAATTATCCCCCGATCATCTTCAAGCTTAATGATTTCAACCGAAGAGCCAAACGTTCTAAACCCAGTAGAAGTGTAGGTAATTGCGGGCAAAGTAGCAGGAGTCCATGTAATTCCGGTACTGTCTGGTTCAAATCGATTGATTTCTTCACCGCTAACGACTTCACTTACTGCCCACCCATTTGCGGTATTAGTAACTGTAACATCAAGCCCTCTATTTATAGCTTCCGAACGTGCCAAATTAAAAGCAGCGGCAACCAAACTAGCATTAGAAGATAATCGAGAGTTTTTTATTTGATTATCGAACGCAGGAACTGCAATTGAAGCTAGAATACCAACAATCGCAATAGCTACGATCAATTCAAGCAAAGTAACACCTTTGCAATTGGCAATATTCTGGCTAACTTTCCATTTATTTTGAATTTTCACTAAATAAATCTCTTGGTTGAGAAAATGAGTTAATGACTAATTAATCTCTAGTCTGGACTATCATCTAGATCATATAAAGTTGCAACCTTAGTCAGATAACTGTTTAGTTTAGAGGGATAAAAGGATATAAGACAGGTAAAAATGAGAGGCTAATCACAAAATTATCGAGATAAGGGTTATCTCAACTCAATTGGAACGGCAAATACCATATTTTCAGTATTTTCTGATGGAAAGCTATCCATTTCACCACCATGCTTTTTTAAACAATCTAAAACTTGATCAACTAAAACTTGTGGGGCTGATGCGCCAGCAGTCACTCCGACACTTTGCACTCCATCAAGCCAATCAGGTTGAATCTCAGACGCATTATCAATCAAAAAAGCTCTACTTCCTTCCTTTTCTGCAAGTTCTTTTAAACGATTAGAATTAGAACTGTTTTGACTTCCAACCACCAAAATCAATTGCGAAGAATCAGCTAGCTGTTTCACCGCATCTTGGCGATTTTGAGTCGCGTAACAAATATCATCCTTTTTGGGTCCTTTGATTTGAGGAAATTTAATCGCTAATTTTTTGATCAGTATCTGGGTATCATCAATTGATAAAGTTGTTTGAGTCATATAATGGAGCTTACTGGGATCGTGAACTTCTAAAGATTCGATATCCTGCTCTGATTCAACCAAGTAAATACCACCAATATCACTTGAATATTGTCCCATTGTTCCTTCAACCTCAGGATGCCCTTTATGACCTATTAAGACACACTCTTCATCTCTGCGACTACGACGATTAACTTCCATATGAACCTTGGTCACCAAGGGGCAGGTTGCATCAAAGACCTGAAAACCTCTTTCTTCAGCTTCTTTTTTTACTGCCTGAGAAACTCCATGCGCACTATAAATAAGAGTGCTTTCTGGTGGTACATCAGATAAATCTTCAATAAAAATGGCACCCTTTTCTTTTAAACCGTCAACCACAAACTTATTATGTACTACCTCGTGTTTGACATAAATTGGCGCGCCAAAAATATCGATCGCACGATTAACGATTTCTATCGCTCGGTCAACTCCGGCACAAAAGCCTCTAGGATTAGCAAGAACAATTTTCATAGTGTTTTATGACTAACAATTAGAAGTTAAAATAATTGATTAAATTTCATTTTTAACTTGTTGAATTTCAATTTCAAAAATAACTGTTTGCCCAACCAGTGGATGATTGAAATCAACCGTAACCGAGCCACCTTCAAAATTACGAATGATTCCAGGAACTTGTCCTCCATTTGGTTGAGAAAAAGAAATGATCGCCCCTTCTTTTAACTCAATATCTTGAGGAAATTGACTAATATCCATAAAATGAATTTGATCTGGGTTACTTACACCAAAGGCATCCTCAGCTTCCAGTTCAAATTGAAGGTTATCACCTATTGTATTACCAATTAGATATGCCTCAAAGGCATCACTAAAATGTCCTTCTCCAAGAACCATCCAACTTGGACTACCGCTCACTTTAGTGCTATCAGCAACACTACCATCTTTTAGTTTTGCCGTTATATGTGCAAGCACTCGACTATTTTTTATTACCAATTCTTTTGATATATCAAAATCAGTCATATCAAGGCTCTTTTGGAGAATCAATTTTCTCATCATCTTGTGGATACATAAAACTATCATAAAGCATCATTGCCGCCCCCAGAAAAATAACTGAGTCTGCAATATTAAATACCGGGAAATGATAATCACCATAATACCAATCAATAAAATCAACTACTTGCCCTAGCATAACGCGATCATACAAATTACCGAGCGCCCCAGCTAAAATCAAACATAATGAAATACTTAACCAGCGATTTTTAGCTGGCAAGGTATAAAGCCAATATAACAAACCGACACTAACAATGGATGATATTGTCGTGAAAAAAATAACTTGCCAGCCACCTTGGTTCGCTAAAAAAGAAAAAGCCGCACCTTTATTATAAGCCAAAGTAAAATTAAAAAAGGGCATCACTTCAACTCGGCCACCAGGATTGACAAAATAATCAACGGCCATATTTTTAGTTACTTGGTCAATGATGAAAAAAACTATAACAATCCAAAGCCAACGTAATCCAGTTTGAAGAAGAGGTGTTTTAAGCATAATGGCGAACCTCACCATTTCCATCAACATTTTCGACACAACGTCCACAAAGATCAGGATGATTATCGTCCACGCCAATATCTTCACATCGATGCCAACAACGCTCACATTTTTCGTTTGACGATGTTTTTACTTCAATAGAAAGGCCATCAATTTCTGAATCCTCACCACCTTGTCCTTTCTCGACATTAGCTTTTGAAGTAATCAAAACAAATCGTAGTTCATCTTCCAATTTTTCTAAGCTTGCGGCTAATTCATCATTCACATATAAAACAATCTCAGCTTCAAGCGAAGAACCTATCTCACCTAATTTTCGTTTCGCTTCAATCTGACGATTAACCTCATTTTTAACCTTTGCGATTAACTGCCAATCATCATCAGAAATCTTGGCATCTGAATCATTAGCATACAGTCCTTCATACCAAGTTTCCCAGAAAATACTTTCCTGTGTATTTCCAGGAATATGAGGCCACAACTCTTGAGCAGTAAATGACATCACTGGCATAAACCAACGAACAATCGCTTGTATGATATGGTAAAGAGCCGTTTGACAAGACTTATGAGCCAGTGAGCCAGCCTTAGCCGTATATTGGCGATCCTTAATAATATCTAGATAGAAGCCCCCCATATCCATCGCACAAAAATGATGCATAGTTTGAGTAGCCACTAGAAAGTTATAGTCTCCATAAGCAGACTTTATCTTTTCCTGTGTTTTGTACGCACAATCAACCGCCCAACGATCGAGCGGTAGCATTTCTTCCGGTGAAATCATATCCACTTGAGGATCAAAACCATTTAAATTTGAAAGAAAGAATCGAGCTGTATTTCGTAATCTTCGATAAGTATCTGCGGTTCTATTTAAAATCTCATGTGAAACCGTTATTTCTGAACGGTAATCAGTTGTACCAACCCAAAGTCTCAGAATATCAGCCCCTAATTTGTTGATAACTTGCATCGGAGGCATGGCGTTAGTTCCCGACTTTGCCATTTTTATTCCTTTCTCATCCACAACAAAACCGTGAGTTAATACTTCTTTGTAAGGAGCATGACCATTTATAGCAATCCCAGTTAACAGCGAAGATTGAAACCAACCTCTATGTTGATCAGAACCTTCTAGGTACATATCAGCAGGCTCTACAAGGTCATCCCGCCGATTTAAAACACATTGGTGAGTCACACCGGAATCGAACCAAACATCTAAAGTATCATTTACTTTGACGTAGTCATCAGCTTGGTTACCAATTAATTCTTTTAAATCTAAATCAAACCAAGCTTGCATCCCTTTTTGTTCAACTAACTTAGCTACTGTTTCCATTAATTCTGTAGTATTAGGATGTAATTCGTCATTATCTTTATGCACTAATAAACACAGTGGCACCCCCCAAGTTCTTTGCCTTGAAATACACCAATCTGGCCGACCATCAACCATACCTTCGATACGAGCCTGCCCCCAATCAGGTATCCACTTAACATCTTTAATTGTTTCTAATGCTTTATCTCTCAAACCATTTTTATCCATTGAGATAAACCATTGAGGAGTCGCTCTAAAGATAAGTGGGGTTTTTGTCCTCCAACAATGAGGGAAGCTATGTTTGAACTTTTCTTTACGAATTAATCGCCCACGATCAGCTAATAACTCACAAACAGGCTCATCTACTTTATAAACATGCTGACCCGCAAAGTGTTCAGTTTCTTCAGAATAAACTCCGTTAGCATTAACTAAATTTAACGTTTCAATTCCGTAATTTCTGGCTACCGAGAAATCATCCGCGCCGTGATCTGGAGCAGTATGAACTAACCCAGTACCAGCTTCTGTTGTAACATGTTCTCCCAGTAAAACAAGGACATCACGATCGAGATAAGGGTGACGGCAAACAACATTTTCTATATCCACTCCCTGACACAATCCAACAACCCGATAATTCTCAACACCGTAACGGGACATGACTTGGTCAACCATTTCAGCGGCTAAAACAATTCGCTCCTTACCCTGACCGAAGCGTGGGTCTTGATCGGTTTGAGCATCAAATTCAACTAATGCATATTCAAGATTGGCGCTAATAGAAATCGCTTGAGATGCAGGAATAGTCCAAGGTGTAGTAGTCCAAATAACGAGTGAAACATCACCATGACCTAAATCATCTTCAACTGGCTTAAATTTTTGCAATAGCTGACTTTCATCTGTGGGTGAATAACGAACATCAATCGATAAAGAAACTTTATCTTGATATTCAACCTCTGCTTCAGCAAGGGCTGAGCCACCAACAACACTCCAATAAACCGGTTTAAATCCTTTATGTAAATGCCCATTATCGATGATTTTAGACAGCGACCGAATAATATCCGCTTCAAACTGGAAATCCATCGATAGATACGGATTATCCCACTCGCCAAAAACACCAAGACGAATAAAATCTTTCTTTTGTCCTTCAACTTGCTTAGCAGCATATTCTCGACACTTTTGACGAAACTCATCAAAAGGGACTTTAACACCAGCCTTACCAATTTTCTTTTCTACACGATGTTCAATTGGTAACCCGTGACAATCCCATCCAGGAACATAAGGGGCATCAAAACCAGCAAGAGTTTTACTTTTTACGACGATGTCTTTTAATATTTTATTAACCGCATGACCAATATGGATATCTCCGTTGGCATAAGGAGGGCCATCATGTAAAACAAATTTTGGTCGACCTGCGCAATTTTCACGAATTTTTTTGTACAAATCCTGTTTTTGCCATGCAGCCAAAGTTTTTGGCTCATTTTGAGCCAAATTGCCTCGCATAGGAAAAGATGTTTCCGGCAAGTTCAGTGTGGATTTGTAATCAGTCATTTTCTATCAATCTCATTATTTTTTTATTTAAACTTTTTTATTTAAAACCGGTAATTAGTTTCTTCGCTTGTTTTACGTCGATTTCAATTTGTTGCTTTAAGTCTTGAACATTTTCGAATTTTTTCTCGTCTCTAATGAAAGCGTAAAAATCAACTTTCAATTCTATCCCATATAGATTTGGACTTACACCCAATAAATGAACTTCTAATCGATAATTTTGACCCTGAATCGTTGGCCGAGAACCACAATTAGCAACTCCCCAATAACTGACACTCTTTGTTAGTCCTTCATCATCAATTTGCTGCCAAGTCCCTTTTACCAAAACCACCCCTAGCACAGGCGGTTTACGGCGTTTCAAATTAACATTTGCTGTAGGAAAACCGATTTGACGACCTAATTGTTGACCGTAGCCAACTCGTCCGGATATAGCATAACGCCTTGACAATATTTTTTCTATGAATGAAAAGTTATGGCTTTTTAGCTCATCTCTCACTAAAGTGCTGCTTACTCTAAACGGAGAAACAGAATCCTTTTTAACCATTACCGTAGTGGTCGGTTCAACAGTATAGTTTTCTTGGCCGCACTCTTGTAATAACTGAAAGTTACCTTGACGTTTATAGCCAAACTGAAAATCATCACCAACCACAAGGTGCTTTATTCTTAATTGTTCAATCAGAACGTTTTGAATAAATTCCTTTGCAGGCATATGAGATAGTGTTCGATTAAATTTTAGAACGAGTAGTTTGTCGACACCCAGTTCTTTAAGTAAGCGGTACTTTTCTGAAAAATTTGATATTCGCGCTGGACAATCATCCCGCATAAAAACTTCTTTAGGATGAGGCTCAAATAAGATAACACAAGATTGATGACCGGTTTCTTCGGCATATTGGATCACTTTTTTGATGATGGCTTGATGCCCTAGATGCACACCATCAAAATTGCCAATCGTGGCGATACAAAAATCAGCTTGATGATTTAGATTAATCAGCCCACGAATCAGCTGCATAGCGCCCTTTAAAACCTTAAATAATAAGATACGAAAGCGCCGAATTATAGCCTAGCAGAAGGAGGGATGATAGAGCTAAGCGTGTTTTATATCTCGCCCTCTAACACCCATAAGGAACATAGCCGCGGCATAGATAACAACCGACAAAACGACAAGAATAACCATATTCTCAATCCTTTCCCAAGCACTCCAATTTTGCCACAATGAAATATCAGCCATTTGATACTTAATAAACGAAAAGAGAACCAGGTTACCTCCCAATATTTTCGCAAACCAAATCTTCCATCTTCGATCCGGTGTGAACACTTTAGTGCGATAAAGTACTATAAACAGCAACGTTGCGTTTGTTAATGCTGAAATACTTGTAGCTAATGCCAAACCCACGTGAGCCAATGGGAAGAATAGAATAATATTGAATAACATATTGACTGACATCGCGATAATACCAATTTTTACCGGTGTCTTCGTATCCTGGCGGGCAAAGAAACCTGGTGCTAAAACTTTGATCAGCATAAAACCAACCAAACCGACAATATAAGCTTTTAAGCTAAGAGAGGCAGAATGAGCTGCTGAAATATCAAAATCTCCACTTTGAAAGACTGTCAACATAATAGGTTCAGCCATCACGAACAACCCAATTGCAGATGGAATACCTATTAAAAACACCAATCTCAGCCCCCAATTCATTGTCTGATTAAAGTTTGTTGTTTCATTTTTTGCATGAAATCGAGAAAGCGAAGGTAAAATAACAGTAGCAATTGCTATAGCAAAAATACCCAACGGAAATTCAAGCATTCGCTCAGAATAATAAAGCCAAGAGATGCTGCCCTCTTCTTTTAAAAAGGAAGCTATCATGGTATCAAGTAATAAATTAATTTGGGCAACTGAAACGCCAAAAATAGCAGGTGCCATTATGCGTAAGATTTTACGTACCCCTTTAGATTTCCAACCCCAGCGCGGACGTAACAATAATCCTTCTTTCCAAAGAAATGGCAACTGAAACGATAATTGAATAATTCCAGCAACAAAAATCCCCCACGCTAAAGCCATCGCTATTTTATCGGGTAAAGCGGGAGAAACAATAATTGCAGCCGAAATCATCGACAAATTCAGGAATACTGGGGTAAATGCGGGAATAGCAAACCGACCGACACTGTTTAAAACAGAACTACTAAAAGCGGTTAAAGAAATAAATAATATATAAGGAAAAGTTAACTTTAGTAACAAAGAAGCTAATTCAAATTTTTCTGAATCACCTATAAAACCAGCCCCAAATATAGAAACAAGTACGGGTGAACCGATAACACCGACAATAGCTACTACAAATAATATAATCCCTAAGGTTCCAGACGTTTCAGAAATCAAACGCTTAACTTCGTTTAACTCTCTATTAGCTTGATATTCAGATAAAACTGGAACAAATGCTTGAGAAAATGCACCTTCAGCAAAAAGCCTTCGTAGAAAATTGGGAATCTTTTGAGCAACAATAAAGACATCAGACACCCAAGATGCACCAAGTAAATTTGCCATAATAATATCTCTCACTAATCCTAAGATTCGAGAAATAAAAGTCATACTACTGACAATAACACCAGATTTGAGCAAATGTTTACTCACTTAACCCTCATCGTTCCTTTAAATATTTGGTATTAAAAAAATGAAATCAATATTACTTAATTGATTCTGAAAAGTGCCGCTAGATTAGCTAGTTAATGATAGGAGGTCAATTGAAGATTAAGGAGGATTAAGGTAAAACTGTCAAATAAAGAGTTGAAATATGTCAGCATTATCATTGTAGCGTTAAAAAAGCTCGATATTGTCATCCATTTCACTATTAGCAGGCTCTGATTCAGTTGCTTGATTTCTATTAAACTCTTCAAGCAAGAGTTCCTGTTTGTGAACTAAATTCTGTAAATTAGTAAGTATAAAACTAAAAACAGATCGAACTTCTGCCCCAGCATCAAGTTTAATCATTAATTCTTCAACCACAGAATCAATTAGCTCTAACAAATATTCTTCTTGCTCTTCTTCTAGCCCCATTCCTAATAAATCACCATGTAGGCCTTGAATAAGACTTTCCGTGGTGGTTCTACCTTCATCTCGCTTTTCAACAATTGTCGTTCCCATCTGAAATAAATTACAACGAATATTTTTAAATAGGTTTAACATGCTCTGACTCTGTTCATTCAGCGCGGTTTGTGTTTCAAGTGAGTTAAGCTTTACGTTTACCGCTGAAAGCAAGATAGGTAACAAATCCTTAATTCGTCCATATCTTTCCATATTATCCAAAGGCATGTTTCTAACTAACAAACTGACCATAGGATAATTAACAATGGTTCGATGACCAAAATCTAAAAAACGAGCTTCCCTATCAGACATTTCTAGTAGTTCTTTTTCAATCGGACTAATCACTTCCTTAGAGGTATGCCAAGAAACACCTTCTTTAGTTTGAAGCATCGCGCAACAATCTAAATCAAAACGATTAGTTCCGTCGAATAAACCCAGCATGAGCTCCGCTGTTGAAGAATAAGCGATACTTTTTTCCAAAAACTGCATCGCAATACCCAACTCGCTAGTTCCTGTTAATGCGGTTACTGCAGTTTTTTGCGCTAGTTTATATTGTTCTTCGAGTAAAATGCGCTCTGAATGATATTTTAAAAGAATATTAATTCGAGCAAGTAAGTTTTCATTTTCGAAAGGTTTGACTAAATAATCATCACCTCCCACCTCATAACCTTGCATTCTTTCTCTTAGTGAAGAACGGGAAGATAAAAATATGATTGGCACTTTAGCAGTAACATCAGAACTTCGAAGCTTTTCACAGGTCTCATAGCCATTAATACCCGGCATCTCTACATCCAGTAAAATAATGTCAGGAATAGATTGATTTGCCATTTCAATGCCCGATTCACCATCAAAAGCAGCTCTGACCTCGATAGTCTCAGAACCTATTGCTCTAGCAATCATCTTCTGAACGAATTTGTCATCGTCTATGGCTAAGATATCAATCTTATCCGGCATTTAAATTTATTCCTTATACTTATTTAGCTAACCTATACCTATTAATCATAGGCACAAAAAGCAATAATAGCCTCAAAAAACATCGAAATTTTCATTTTATTGTCAACAAGGGACAAATAAGCCTTAACTCCTGATTAAAAAACTCTACCTATACTGTTTTTTAGAGCAATATCGACTTAAAAACAGCTTACTTCCTCTAGATATTATTGTTTGTCATTATTTATAGCCAATTTAGTTATAAATAATAGCCTTGCGGCTTGATATCACAATTAAAAGCAGGTATATTCTCGCACCTAATTTTAGACCCTAATCAATCTAGATTTAATTGAATATTTTGGAGCAAAGCCTTGGCTAATATAAAATCCGCAAAAAAGCGTGCTCGTCAGGCTGAAGGCCGTCGCAAGCACAATGCAGGTCGTCGTTCAATGATGCGTACCTACATGAAAAGAGTAGTTGCAGCTATCACATCAGGTGATAAAGCCGCAGCAACAACAGCGTATCAGGAAGCAGTACCAGTACTTGATGTTGCAGCTCAGAAAGGTCTTATTCATATGAATAAAGCTGCTCGTCATAAGAGTCGTTTTAATGCTCAAATCAAGGCGATGGCATAACAGTCCATTTATTTTGCCACTTGAATACAAAAAACCCGCTTAATGCGGGTTTTTTAATGAGTTTTTTATCTGTTGATTATTCTAAATCTGGTCGCAAATTATTCTCTTGTTGCTTTACCTGTTGTTCAGCAAGCTCTAATTCTTTGTCTTTCGCCTCATTTTCAATATTCTCTAAAATATCGAAGCACAATTCTTTCGTACCGGTTCCATCCATGCCGGAAATAACATAATGAGGCCCTTTCCATTCCAAAGCTTTCAAAATTGATTCTTTTTTAGTTTCCATTTCTTCAGCAGATAGCAAATCGCATTTGTTAAACACTAGCCAAACTTCTTTATCGATCAAAGGTTTTTCATATTCCACTGAGTATTTTTTTAACTCATTAGTGATGGTTTTAATGTTTTCTAATGGATCTGATTCATCAAAAGGATTTAAATCAACTAGATGAAGCAATAAGCGAGTTCGACTCAAATGCTTTAAAAAACGGACACCCAACCCGGCACCTTCTGCAGCACCTTCAATAACTCCCGGAATATCAGCGATAACAAAACTCTTGTAAGGTAAAGGAGCGACTACACCTAAATTAGGAATTAGGGTAGTAAACGGATAATCTGCAACTTTAGGTTTTGCTGAGGAGACACTTCGTATAAAGGTAGATTTACCCGCATTAGGCAACCCAAGCAAACCAACATCTGCTAGCACATTTAGCTCAAGCTTTAATTCTCTAAAATCACCTTCTGAGCCATGAGATGTCTGTCTTGGCGCCCGATTAACACTGCTTTTAAAACGTGTATTACCCAATCCGTGAAAACCGCCTTTAGCAACAAGTACTCTTTCACCCGCTTCTTTTAGGTCGCCAATCACTTCGTCGGTTTCGATATTAATGATCTTTGTACCAATCGGAACCGCTAAATCTAAATCTTTTCCTTTTGCGCCTGTACAATTTCTTGGCATTCCTTTAGTGCCATTTTCGGCACCATAAAAACGAACAAAACGATAATCTACTAAAGTATTTAGTTCGGAATCGGCAAGCAAATAAACACTGCCGCCATCACCGCCATCACCACCGTCTGGGCCACCTTTAGGCACATATTTCTCGCGGCGAAAACTACACATGCCGCTACCACCGTTACCGGCTTTAACTTTAATTTTTACTTCGTCGACAAATTTCATCAGTGACCCATATAAAACAAAAAAAGCCCCGAATAACTTCGGAGCTTTTCAATCATAAACCAATTGTAGGCTTTTTCTAACTATTCTTGTAACACCAACCTAACAAAACATAGGTCAAAACAATCTTAGTGAACTAGAATACTAACCGTTTTACGGTTACTCTGGCCTTTTACTTCAAATTTCACTTCACCGTCTGCTTTAGCAAACAAAGTATGATCACGTCCGATCCCTACATTAGTTCCAGGGTGAAAACGTGTGCCACGTTGACGAACAATAATGCTACCAGCTGAAACTTCTTCGCCACCAAATCGCTTAACACCTAAGCGTTTACTTTCTGAATCGCGACCGTTACGGGTACTACCACCAGCTTTTTTATGTGCCATTTTATCTCTCCAAAATCTTTTTCAATTCAATCTTGTGTTTACAAACCTGAATCGTTGAATTAGATATTAACTATTTATCCGCTTAAATTACTTGCTAATGCTAGTAATTTTAACTTCCGTAAACCACTGACGGTGACCCATCTGCTTCATACTATGCTTACGACGCTTAAACTTAATGATCTTAACTTTTTTACCGCGGCCTTGTTCTACGATTTCACCAGAAACTTTTGCCTTATCAAGATAAGGTGCGCCTAATGCTAAATCATTGCCTTCACCAACCATTAAGATTTTATCAAAATCAATAGTTTCGCCTTTTGCAAGGTCAATTTTCTCTAGGCGAACAACTTGCCCTTCTTTTACTCGGTGCTGTTTACCACCACTTTGAATCACCGCGTACATAGCGACACTCTCTCCGTCTTATCGTGTATTGGGCTTACCCGAATACAAATTTAGTTTCTTTACAGTTCAAATCAGAACAAACTGCGAGCGACTCCCATTAAAATACAGGGAATCCCTTAAATTAGGGCGCGCATTTTAAGTCATTAACCTCTTCCTAGCAAGAAGAATTGCTATAAAAGCGCACATTTTATTAACTGAAACAATTTCCGTAGCGAAAACCATAGTTTTCACTTGACCCCAGCCCGCGCAAACAATAGCATTCTGCCTTAATGTTTTGCTTGGAATTATACACCAATTGCAAATCTAATCCGAAGTATCACTTTAACAGAAATATCACTTTATCAATGGTTGAATCATTTGTCTGATATAAAAACAATTACCAAGCTAGTTGAAAAGGATTTCCAAGCAACCAATCAAGTCATATTAGAGCAGTTACGTTCAGATGTCGCCCTGGTCAATCAATTGGGACATTATATCGTTGCCGCTGGTGGTAAACGGCTAAGACCTTTGCTAGTGTTGATGGTCGCAAATTCTCTTGGTTACAAGGGTGATCAACATCATCAAACGGCTGCGATTATAGAGTTTATTCATACTGCCACGTTACTCCATGATGATGTCGTCGATGAAAGTGATAGACGTCGCGGACATGAAACTGCAAATGCTTTGTTTGGAAATGCAGCCAGTGTGTTAGTTGGTGATTTTCTCTATTCTCGCTCATTTCAAATGATGGTTTCTATCGACAAAATGGAAATCATGAAAATTCTATCTAATACAACTAATCAGATAGCTGAGGGTGAAGTATTACAACTAATGAATTGTAATGACCCAAACGCTACGGAAGAAAGCTATTTTAAAGTTATCAAGCATAAAACAGCTATACTATTCGCGGCAGCTTGCCAGCTAGGCGCCGTCATTGCAGAAAAAACCGAACTATCTCAACCACTGCATCAATATGGAATGCATTTGGGACTCGCTTTTCAGTTGATGGACGATGCACTTGATTATATTGCTGATAGTGATGAACTAGGAAAAAATGTTGGCGATGATTTAGCCGAAGGCAAACCCACTTTGCCCTTGATTTATGCTATGCAAAACGCAGATGATAAAGGCACTCTACTAATCAAAAATTGCATTGAAAATGGTGGCCTTGATCAATTAGATCAGGTGCAATCAATCATAAAAGAAACCAAGGCAATCGAATACACTCTCGACAAAGCTAATCAAGAAATTGTACTAGCGAAAGGCTACTTAAAAGAAATGCCGGATAATCTCTTTACCCAAGCACTTTATGATTTAGCCGAATTGGCCGTGAAAAGAAGTTTTTAACTTATCAAAACTAAATAATACCTATCAGTCCTATTCTCCAATAACCGACTATTAAATGGCGTATTTACTACACAAACCAGTCTAAATTCCCACTCTCTTAATTTATCTAATAAAACCCTAAAACTTTGCTAGTTACTGGCATTTTTATTTGATAGAATGCCGCTCAAATTTCACCCAAGCCAAAAAACATGACAAATGCCAGTCAAAATGGAGCCAGTTGTGAATAATCATGCCGTCGAATATCTGAACCTTTCTAGTCACCAGCTTATTGAACATGCACTGCAACGCAAAGAAGGCACTTTAGCTGCCACCGGTGCATTAAGCGTCATTACGGGGGCTAGAACCGGTCGTTCACCAAATGATCGCTTTATTGTAAAAGAGGCTTCGACTGAATCAGAAATAGATTGGGGAAATATTAATAGGCCAATCGCTGAAGATACTTTCAATAATTTATGGGACAGAGTAAAACAACATTTAGGGCAAAAAGATGCTTATTTTGTATCCCAGCTCCATGTTGGTTCAGACCCCGCTCACTATCTTCCGGTTAACGTAAAAACAGAGACTGCGTGGCAAAATCTTTTTGGTCAGAACCTATTTATTAGACCCGAAAACTATAATCCTTCCAACAAACAAGAGTGGCAAATTATGAATGCTGCTAACTTTGTTTGCGATCCTGAACGGGACGGCGTTAACAGTGATGGCACTGTAATCATTAATTTTGGCCAAAAGAAAGTGCTAATCGCAGGAATGAAATATGCTGGCGAAATGAAAAAAGCCATGTTTTCTGTACAAAACTTTCTTCTTCCTGCAAATGATGTTTTACCTATGCATTGTGCATCGAATACTGACGGTCAAGGCGATGTCACTTTATTTTTTGGCTTGTCTGGCACAGGTAAAACCACACTTTCAGCTGACCCATCGCGCTATCTTATTGGTGATGATGAACACGGCTGGGGTGTCGGAACGGTGTTTAATATTGAAGGTGGTTGTTACGCTAAAACGATCGATTTATCTCAAAAGAATGAGCCTGTCATTTGGAATGCGATTAAAAAAGGCACAATCATTGAAAATGTGGTGCTAGACCAAGATGGCGTTGCTGACTATAGCGATACAAGTCATAGCCAAAATGGTCGAGCTGGATACCCAAGAGAACATATTGAATTAATGGTCGATGAAAATAGAGCTGGAGAGCCCAGTGCTGTCATTTTCTTAACCTGTGATTTGACTGGCGTTCTTCCTCCAGTTTCTATATTGAGTAAAGAAGCTGCTGCATATCATTTTTTAAGTGGTTATACAGCCAAGGTTGGTTCAACCGAAATAGGTTCAACATCGGCAATAGAATCAACCTTTTCTACTTGTTTTGGTGCACCCTTCTTCCCTCGTCCTGCAAGTGTCTATGCTGAACTTTTAATGAAGCGAATAGAAGCCAACAATGCGCAAGTTTATTTGGTTAATACCGGTTGGACAGGCGGTACTTATGCTAACGGCGGCAAGCGTTTTAGTATTCCTACTACTCGCGCGGTCATCAGCGCAATTCAATCAGGCGAATTAGCCGATTGCGAAACCGTCCATATCGATCAGTTAAATCTTGATGTTCCAGTTTCTGTTGAGGGTGTAGAAGATATTTTACTTCATCCGAGAAAAACATGGACTGATTCCAATGCCTACGATCAAGAAGCTGAAGCTGTCGCTAAATTGTTTGCAAATAATTTTGCTAAGTTTGAAGTTTCAGATGCTATTAAGGCTGCAGGGCCACAAGTTTAAGAGAGGCCAATAGAAAAGACCATTAAAAAAGGGAGCTGTTGCTCCCTTTTTTACAACTTGAAAAATTAAATTAAGAACGTTCGGTTACTTCTAATAAATGATAACCAAACTGAGTTTTTACTGGTCCATGTACAACGCCGACTTCACCATTGAAACAAACGGTATCAAATTCAGGAACCATCATACCAGGACCAAAAGAACCTAAGTCTCCACCGCTATTTCCAGAAGGGCAAGAAGAATGCTGTTTCGCTAAATCCGCAAAATCAGATCCTGCATTTATTTGACCTTTCAATTCATTACACTTTTCTTCAGTATCAACCAAGATATGTCTTGCAGTGGCGGTTGCCATAATTTTTCTCCAAATAGTTCAATATTAAATTAGTGAGCAATTATATCAGTAAATAGTATTTTCACTCTAGACTTAGAGCAACGAATCTAGAATAATCTATTGCAAATAAAACGATTGAGACAAACAAGTGAACAAAGATTTAATTATTGCCTGCCCTACCTGTAAAAAAAGTCAACGCTGGTCTGATTGTGGCGACCATAAACCATTTTGTTCAAAACGATGTCAACTAATTGATCTTGGCGAATGGGCTAACGAAAAGCATTCAATCGCAGGACAGCCTGTTCAATTACCGGATGATGAATCAAATAATTTTAATTAGGCTGGCCGACTATTCTTATCCCGAACTCTGATTAAGTAATTTCAATTTGTTCAACAATTAACTGAACCGTCTGATTACCACGATACTCATTAATATCTAATTTATAAACTGCGTGGATTGTATCATCAACCTGAACCTTTAGATTTTCATCAAAGAAAAAATGAATTGCATCAATTAATTGGTTTGATTTTTTTAAAACTAGCTTTAGATGTTTTTCACCAACAATTCGTTGACTGATAATGATAAATTCGTCATCAAATAATGGTTCCGGAAACCCTTGCCCCCAAGGGCCTACATTTTTTAATCTGTGAGCAAAATCTAAATTCATATCCACTTCATTTAAATGGCCGTCAGTTAAAATTTCATCGGAAATAAAATTAATACCGAGCAATTCGTCGGTAGATTGATGAAATACTTCAGCAAAAAAATTGAAATCCTTTTCTTTTAAAGATAAACCTGCTGCCATCGCGTGACCACCAAATTTTTCTATCAAATTAGGATGACGATTATCAACCAAAGCTAAAACATCTCTAATGTGAACACCCGGGACAGAACGAGCGGATCCTTTAATCATAGGCTCTGATTTTTCTTCATCTCGCGCAAAAACAATGACAGGCCGGTTAATTTTGTCTTTTACTCTTGAAGCTAATATACCAATCACTCCCTGATGCCACTGTGGATCGTATAAGCATAAAGTAGTTGGCCTTTCAGCTTGAATCTCAAGCTGATTATTTTGCAAAAAATAAGCCGTAAGATCCGCATTGGCTTGTTCTAACATATCTTGTTCTATATTTCGTCTTTGCTTATTCAGGCTATCTAAATGGCGAGCAATTTGATTCGCTTCAGCTTGCGATTTTGCTAATAAGCAATTTATTCCAATCGTCATATCTTGCAATCGACCCGCAGCGTTCAATCGAGGACCAATGGCAAAACCAAGATCTGATGCTTGGCATTTATGATACGAACGATTAGCGACTTCTAGCAACGCGTTAATACCAAAACAAGCTTTCCCGCTTCTGATACGCTTTAGCCCTTGTTCAACCAAAGTACGATTGTTTTTATCTAACACAACAACATCAGCAACAGTGCCTAATGCAACCAAATCAAGTAACTCTGCAAAGTTTGGTTCATCTATATTTTTTAATTCAAACCAACCGGCCTCACGCATGATTTTTCTAAGCGTTAACATCAAATAAAAAGCTACACCTACTCCAGCCAAGTTCTTACTGGCAAAATTATCTTTGGGCTGATTTGGATTAACAATGACAAGCGCGTCGGGAAGTGTTTCTGCAGCTAAATGATGATCCGTAATTATCACGGGTATACCTAACGCATTTGCTTTATCCACCCCTTGATGATTGGCGATCCCATTATCTACAGTGATGATCAGATCCGGTTTTAAAGTAGCGGCATGCTCCACTAGTTTTACCGATAAACCGTATCCAAATTGAAATCGGTCAGGCACTAGAAATTGAATTTTATTTGCCCCTAGCATATTCAGTGCTTTTAACATAAGTGCAGAACTTGTTGCTCCATCTGCATCAAAATCACCAACAATCAAAATAGAATGATTTGATTTAATCGCATCAAAAATAATTTGGCCAGCTTTATCAGAATTTAACAATTGATCTGGGGGGATTATTCCAGGCAATCGATAATCAAGATCCGACTCATTTTGAATACCTCTAGCTCCAAGAATTTGTTTAAGCTTTTTAGGATATGCACTTAACTCAAGCTCGTCATCTTGTTCTAAAGTCAAAGTTCTATGTCGAATCGTTCGTGTAATCAAAAGTTCATCCAGTAATTAGAGATTATCTCAATTAAAATATTTAAATATTTTCTGCCAAAAGGTCTGTTTAACGGAGATTTTGATCACTTTGTCCTGAGTAATGATTTTGACCATATCTACTTTCTCTTGATCGAGTTCTTGTAAAACTTGACTAATTATACTTATGTCATTATTTTGAGTTTTATCAATTAAAATGATTTTGTCTAATGTTGATTTATTAGATTTTTCGTGAAAAATTTCACTAAATTTTTCTAACTTATAGTTAGTTATGCCTGCTTCTTTAAAAAAACTTTCAATCAAATAATCAGAAGAAAATACGCATTGATTGGCATCCTCTATTTTTTCAAAAGGATAAGTTAAATTATCACTCGTATCTCCCCAAAAATGAACATTAACAATATTCTCTGGCGGCACTTGTGTCAGACCTTGATAATCCATCATTTGTTTTAATAACATCTGAATTTCTGTAGCAAGTTTATTCCAATAAAGCCCATCTAATCCCTGATAAGAAAAGCCAAACATATCCTTACCAATATACTTTTCGAAACTTTCTTGATTAAGCTTGATATGCTTTTTATTGGTATATAACCATTGATTATTGTTTAGTAAATAAAAACATTCATCATCACTCATTAATTGTTGATTAATTTGAGCGATAATCCTAATCACATCTTCTTTAGAAAAGCTTAACTGATCTTGCCCCCACAAGTAGGCACCTCGATGAGTCATTTGCATTAATACTGGGTCACAACAAGCAAGTGTTTTAAACTCAGAATCAATATCAAATTGAAGTGCCCTTAATTTGTTCCAAGGTAAGCTTTTTTTAGAATAACCAAGCTGATTACAAAATTCATGCTGCCAATCAACCTTTAATGCATCTACTGATATCAAATAATTGCCATTTTTGATCTTGTTATTATCCAGCAAAGCATGACTTGTAAGTTCAGTTAAATACAAGCATATTTCAGAATTGTTTTTTTTACTCATTAGGAGACTAGTCAAAATGTATTTTGCTTTTTATCATTATTATCTAACCACCTATTCTACCCTAATTTTAGTTTAATTGAATAATCAAGGTATAATCACGCTAAGGTTAATCAAAAGTAAAAAAGACAATGTTGTTGCAAAAAGAAATATCTCTTGAAAAAGTAAGTATTAAGGCTTATAAGCCAGGCGAAATCACTCTTAATATTGGGCAGTTTGATCATCCTGTACTTTTAATCAATGGTGCAAAAGTTGAATACACCGGAGCTGAAGAGTTTGAGCATTTATCTTTACAAGATATACAAAGCCATCTAAATTGCAGCCCAGAAATACTTATTTTAGGAAGTGGCGAGACTCATAAGATCCTACCTTTGGAAATTGCTAAAGGAATTAACGAAATGAGAATAGCGGTAGAATCAATGGCAAGCCGTCAAGCCTGCCATACTTATCAAGTATTGATTCATGATAAAAGAAGTGTTTGCGCGTTAATTTATCCTTAAAAATTCACTTATTTCCCTGCATTAGCATCTAATTTTGGTTTAGTTTTAAGGTGATTATGAAGCTTTTCAAAAGGAACATATCCAGCAATTAATTCGCCATCAGGTAAGATAAGGGCCGGCGTTCCTGTTAGACCTAAATTTCTGGTTAACTGATATTGTGAGGCGATCGGGTTATCACAAGATTTTGCAGAAAATTGACGTTTTAATTTAGCGTTATCCATCGCTTTAAGTCTGTCCTCAGCACACCAAACTGAAACTAATTTATCATAAGCTGAAGAACCAACACCAGCTCTTGGGAAAGCTAAATATCTGACCGTAATTCCACGTTTATTTAATTCTGGTACTTCCTTATGAAGTTTGCGGCAATAAGCACAATCCACATCAGTAAATACACTAATCACATACTCTTCATTTTCGGCTTTAAAAACAACCATATCTTCATCTTTAAGCGCAGCTATAGTTTTAGCTCTTTGTGGAGAAAGCTCAGAGGCTTTGGCATTGATCGCCTTTTCTGTCAAATTGACTGGTTTATTACCCGCAAAACCTAATAAATTTCCAGTAAAAATATGTTTACCATCAGTAGACACATATAAAACCTGTCCACCATAAAAAGCTTGATAAATCCCTTCTCTAGGACTTGGCTCAACACTGCTTATTTGAATGCCTTCTAATTTTGTTTCTAATAGCAACTTGATTGCTTCTGGACTTAGCTCTGCTTTTCCTTGAACGGCTGAATTCTCGCCTTTATTTAAATCAAACAACTGGAAACCTTCTGCTAAAACAGAAGTGGAAGATAATAGACAAAGCGTAATAGCCAGCCCTCGAAGAAAATTCATGTGAGATTATTCCTAATAAAAAAACTGATTAAATTGTAGCTTATAGACACTGGAACAGCGCCTTTTGATACCAAATACTATAACAGATTCAGACTATTTTGGACAAACGGTTTAAACATACAGATTAAACAATGGAATTAAGCTAAGAGATTAGCTGAAATTTAGTAAAAATTATCCACGAGGGTGATGAGTGGCATGAAGCAATTGCAACCGCTCTTTCGCAATATGCGTATAGATCTGAGTCGTAGATAAATCACTATGCCCTAAAAGCAACTGCAGCGTCCTTAAATCAGCTCCATGAGCAAGCAAGTGAGTCGCAAATGCGTGTCTAAGGGTATGAGGCGACAATTTGGTTTTGATGTCCGTTAAGGTCGCGTAATATTTTATCCGATACCAAAAAGTTTGCCGGGTCATCTTTTGACCTCGACTTGAAACAAACAAGTATTCACTCGACTTGCTTCCCAAATAGATATTTCTAGTAGTTTTGATATATTTCTCAATCGCAGCCAAAGCAACTTCGCCAATTGGGACTAATCGCTCCTTACTTCCTTTACCTAAGACCTTAACCACACCTTGTACGAGACTCATTTGAGAAAATTGGATACTAATTAATTCACTGACCCTAAGTCCACTTGCGTACATTAGCTCAATCATCGCAATATCACGGATACCAATATCACTTTCTAAGTCAGGTGCATCTAACAATTTATCAATATCGCTTTCAGACAATGTCTTTGGTAAAGGTTTACCTAGTTTAGGCGATGCTATTTTGGCCGTTGGATCTTGATTCATTAAATTGGCTTCAATCGCATAGGCATAGAAACGCCTTAGTGTAGACAATAGCCTTGCCGTTGACCTTTCTGACAATTTTTTATTAAACCGAAAAGACAAATAGTCTTGCATCAGTGCATCATTAACATTTAAAAGGCTGGAATGTTTTTCCTTTAACCATCGTGCAAATAATTTAAGATCCGTTTGGTAACTACTTAACGTATTTTGGCTCAGTCCATCATGCATCCACAAATGATCCGCAAATAAACTGATCTGTTGAGAATCTATTGAACTAATTGAATCTGTTTGGGACATATACCGGTATATTACCTTTACTCAATAACTATCATTCGAACGGCAGCCATAATCAATAAGATAAGCCTTCATGATTAAGTAAATCGCGTTTAATACCAAGAAATACGCCCTGTTTTTCACCAGAAAAACCGCCAATATCTGAAGCTGCAACAACTCTATGGCATGGCACTACAAGAGGAAGAGGGTTATTGCGGCAAGCGTTTCCAACAGCCCTAGCACTACTTCCAATTTTTTTGGCTAACTGACCATAAGTTAAAACATCGCCTGATGGAATATTGGATAGTGCTTGCCAAACTTTTAGTTGATGTTCCGTTCCTTTTTGCTTTAATGGCAGGTTGAATTGAAATTTAGCGTCATTAAAATAGCTTTGAATCTGCTGAGAAACCACCTTAGCAAAATCCGAACTTGGCAACTTTAGTTGTTGCTCACTATTGAGCTCAAGCTTAATAAGTTGGTTATTTTCTACCGCAATAAACAAACGTCCAACCGGCGTGCCGATCACAAAATTTTCTAATGTTAAATATTCTGTCTTGTCCAAATAGATACCTTTCTAACTTTCGCTAATAACTTATAATTAGCACTTGTTATTCCCAATCGAATGGTTGATATTCAGGAAAGGAAAGTGTTGAACTTTCTCCCTCACCCAAAACAATATCTTTTGCTTGTTGGCGCAAGCTTGAAAGATCATCGGTTATCGCATATCTAAGCTTGGCAACTCGTACCCAGTGCTTCATAAAATCCTTAGCTTTACCGCCCTCTTTTCTTTCTTTTAATAATGGGCCTAAAATCGAAAAAGCTTTATAAATTCGCTCTGCTTGCTGTTGTTCAAAATTATCAATTGATTGATTAAGTGCCTTAAGAGCTTTAGATTGATTATTTTTGTCATTCGTTACACCAATCAATAAACGGCTACGCTCTTTAGCAATCCTTGAGAAATAACTAATTGTATCTGGCACACTCACCTTGTCTGCATCTCTCCAGATATGCATATCCTGTCCGTTAATTCGCTCCTCTGTTTCAGGATCTACCACCAAAACGGTTGGTGTTGCATAAATAACGGGCATTCCAAAACGAGTAATAGGCTCTTTCACATGAGTTAAATATCCAACATCAACAAACAAAAGTTGGTAATTACTATCAATAACAGACTTTACTTCTGGTAAAAATAACCGGCTAGCTAATGCTCTACTGTCATGACACCAATTGGCTCCTAAGATAATCAATGCCAATTTATTTTCTTCTTTTGCTTTAGCCATCGTTTTATCAATATCAGCCATTTGTTGTTCTGATGCTAAATACAATTCCCCAGATTCATAGATGCTAGCTTCTTGTTTCACTTCTTTAGCGACTAAATGAGATCCCATTATCATTGAAATAAACAAAACATTAATAAAAATAAGTCTAACCATTGCCATTGAGCATTCCTCTATTCAAATAAAGCGGGTGAACTAGTTTAGTTACGATGGAGTGAATTTACCATAATCTGCCACAATCGGCTTGTTTTGTTTTGATGTTAACAGTCTTGAGAATTGGTACTTGACAGAATGAAAGCCAAAATGTAGTATAATTATTACATTTGTAACAATCATTTCTAATGGAGAATAATTATGAGAAAGAAACGCGTAAATAACGAAGACACGTCTGAAGTCGACATGACTCCTATGTTAGATATCGTATTTATTATGTTGATATTCTTTATAGTCACCACTTCATTTATAAAAGAATCGGGGATTACCATTAACAGGCCAGCAAAAGCACCGGATACCGACACGATCAAAACCGAATCCGTAGTCATTGAAATAACCGATTTAGAAGATGTCACTTTTGCAGGGCGAATGATCGACCGAGAATCAGTTCAAGCTAATGTTGAAATAACTTTAAGCCAAAATCCTGAAGTCGCAATAGTCGTTAAAGTCGCTGAAAGTGCTGATTCTGGTTTATTGGTCAGTGTTGTCGATCAGATAAAATTAGCCGGTATTGAGAAAGTTACCGTTAGTCGGTTGGATGGCTAAATAAGTTATTCCAAACTGATAGCTAGCGTTAATGAAAGTCCCTACTTGTTTGTTTAAAGGATTCTAATTGTTCGCTCACATCTTCAATATAACCAGCAATTACATGAACAACTGAATTCTTTTTTTCCATCTTACCTTTCACTAATAACAATCGACTATTAAGTAATGCCTGCCTAAACTTTTGCTGTAAAGACTTCCAAACAATAACATTAATATTGCCGGTTTCATCTTCTAAAGTTAAAAATAAAACCCCTGTTGCAGTCGCTGGTCTTTGCCGACAAGTAACCACTCCCGCAACTGAAATAAAGCATGAATGATTTAACGAATTTAAATCCGCTGATTGTTTGCAACGATTAAAAGGCGATTGTTTTCTTAGTAGCGCCAAAGGATGTTGAGCTAAAGTCAATCCAGTCGAGCTATAATCTGCCAACATATCCTCTTGAACCGTTGGCGCTGCCATTTTAACTGTATCTGAAAGCAAGTTTTTTGAACTATTTTCATAAGAATTTAATAAAGGTTTAGTTTCTTCAATCGCCGCCGCTTGCCATAATCCTTGGTGCCTATTTTGAGTTAAATATTTACAAGCATTAGCCGCTATAATTGCTTCAATTTCACTTTTATTTAATTTTGCTCTACAAGCCAAATCTTGTAAATTAGAAAAAAACTTCTCATGCCTAGCATTAACAATATTTAATCCGCTGTTTTTTGATAAGCCTTTAATCAAATGCATACCTAAACGAATCTTAGGTTGATGCTCTAGTACTGGTGAAACAATCGCTTTATGCTCTAATGATGAATCCCAAAAACTATAGCGTATATCTATTTCAAGTACTTTAACGCCCCTTCTCTTAGCATCTTGAACTAATTGTGATGGTGAATAAAAACCCATAGGTTGGCTATTCAATAAGCCGCAATAAAAAGCCGCGGGATAATGGCACTTAAGCCAAGCAGAACTATAAACAATGAGTGCAAAACTAGCCGCGTGAGATTCTGGAAAACCATATTCACCAAAACCCTGAATTTGTTTAAATAATCGCTTGGCAAAATCTAATGAATGTCCTCTCTCTAGCATTCCATTAATTAGTTTATCTCTAAATTGTTCAAGTTCACCCGTTCTTTTCCAGGCTGCCATAGCGCGACGTAATCGGTCAGCCTCTCCCCCTGAAAAACCAGCAGCAACCATTGCTAACTTGATCACTTGCTCTTGAAATATGGGGACACCTAAGGTTCGCTGTAAAACCTTTTTCACTTCTTCATTGGGATAATCGAACTTTTCAATACCATCTCTTCTTTTTAAAAAAGGATGAACCATATCTCCCTGAATTGGACCCGGCCTTACAATAGCCACTTGAATAACTAGATCATAAAAGCTTTTTGGTTTTAGTCGTGGCAACATACTCATCTGAGCTCGTGATTCAACTTGAAAAACGCCAATACTGTCACCACGACATAACATTGAATAAGTCTTAGGATCGCCTACAGGAATATCCGCTAAACTAATTGGTATTTCCATATAGCTATTAATTAAATTAATTGATTTACGAATAGCTGTTAGCATTCCTAAAGCTAGCACATCCACCTTTAGTAAGCCCATCGCTTCAATATCATACTTATCCCATTGAATAATCGTTCTGTCAGGCATGGCGGCATTCTCTAGAGGAACAAGGTTAGATATAGGTGATTGGGTAATAATAAAACCGCCAACATGTTGAGATAAGTGCCTAGGGAAACCAATAAGTTGATCGATTAAGTCTAAGAATAGCTTTGCAATATAATTATGATTATCGACCTTCACTTCAGAAAACCTTTTAACGAGTTCCCTTCTTGAATCCCACCAGGCGGTTGATGATGCTAGCTTTTCAATTAAACAAGGATCGAGATCAAGCGCTTTTCCTACATCTCGAATCGCACTTTTAGGTCTATAAGTAATTACTGTTGCCGCTAATGCAGCTCGATTTCTTGAATACTTATTATAAATATACTGAATCACTTCTTCTCGACGCTCATTCTCAAAATCAACATCAATATCTGGCGGTTCGTTTCTTTCCTTTGAAATAAAACGTTCAAATAAAAGCTCGCTTCTTGCTGGATCAACTTCGGTAATCATCAAACAATAACAAACAACCGAATTAGCGGCAGAACCTCGTCCCTGACATAAAATGTTATTGTTTCTTGCAAAATAAACAATATCGTAAACTGTTAAAAAATAATATTCGTAAGCAAGCTCTTTAATAATAGTCAGTTCTTTTTCTAAGAGCGTTTCAACATGGGAAGGAATACCTTTTGGCCAACGTACAGACGCCCCTTGATAAGACAATCTTCTTAAGTAACTCGCGGGGTTTTCTCCACTTGGGGCTAGCTCCTTAGGATAATCATAACGAAGCTCTGATAAGTCAAAATTACATAACTGGTCAATTTTTTGGGTTTGCTCTATTAATTCACTAGGGTAAAGTTGCTCAATGACAACAAGATTTCGAAGGTGGTTCTGAGCGTTTTTAAATAAATTTCCGCTAGTATTTTGTATTGATTTATTTAAGCGGATTGCGGTTATTAAATCCTGCAACCTTTTTCTTTCTTCGATATGCATATGGACATTTCCACAAGCCACAATAGGAATACTCAGATTATTTGATATATCTTTTGCTTGCTGATAAATTATTTCATCGTGTCCATCCTGTAAAAAACTGACGCCTAACCATAATTTAGATTCTATATTTTTTTTTAAAACTTTAACTTGCGCCAGACTCGTATTGGGTAAAATCTTAATGATAGCGATACATGCTCTTAGCTCATTCGATAAGTCATCAATCGATAATGAATACTCACCCTTTTTACTTCGTCTCCTTGCATCAGAAATTAATTTAGAAATCTGCTGGTAACCTTTTTTATTTCTAGCAAGTAAAACCAACTTTATCTGATAAGAATCAGATTCATACACGGATTCATGATTGAACTCAGAGCCATTTATCTCAACTAAAAACTCACTACCTATAATTAATTTAATTGAGTGCTTTTTTGATTCCAGCCAAGCTTTAACAACGCTCGAAAAAGAACATTCATCGGTAATTGCAATTGATTGATAACCTAGCCTAGCGGCTTCTGCAACTAATTCATGAGGGTGAGAAGCTCCTCGCAGAAAAGAATAATTGCTAACGCAATGTAGTTCAGAGTATTTCATATTGTATAGCCTGCATCCATAATACGAATCTTCCATTCCACCTAAAATACTCCATGAAGAAACCATTGCTCGGCGTTTAAATCAAAATAAATCCAATAACGAACTCCTTTGTTATTTTTAGCAATATAATATTTTCGTCGTCGATAATTATTCCACCAATCACTCTCTATGATTTCAGCCTTTGATAAGATAAAAATTTCGCCTTTATAGTTAAGCTTTAATGTATCTATCGATAAAGATGATTGAACTATTTCGGATTCCTCTAATAACCATAAGGGTTGTTGTTTAGTTGTGCTATTTCGCTCTATATCCCTACAGCTAGATCTATTTAGATGTTGCTTACCTTTAACCCTAAAGGAACGTTTTTCTGGTAGATGGTGATCCGTTATCTTTAATGAGTGGTATTTATCATTACCTAGCCGGACATTGATTTTATCCATTAAAGTGGAAATTTTATCTTGGCTAGAATTAACTAGGTTTAGTTCTTTATTTTGATTCATGTCGAAATCATCTTGGTATATCTCAAGATTTAAGTTTTCTTGTTTTTCCTCTAATTCTAAAAATGATTCCGATTTTAAAAACACCATTTCTATTTTATCTTTTAAAATAACTGATTGAAGTTTTAACCTAGTTAATATCATTAATTGTTCACAGGTCTGATTGCTACTTGAAAGGTTTATTTCATGTAGCAATTCTTCACCATTAAAGCAGATAAAAGACCAGCTAATCTTGGTTGCCATTTTCCGTCTTAAATTAATAAAAGAAACCAAAGTTTCTAACATACCTCTTGTAAGAAATAATATCTGCTCTACATTATCTAAGCCTCCAACAAAGCAACGCTGTATTGAAAAGGTTTCCGGCAACTCGAACAAAACTTGAGGATCATTTAAGTCACCCTTCAAGCAATAAAGATATTTTAAGAAAGATTGTCCAAAACGCTTACCCATCGCACTCATGGGTAATTTAAATAATCCTTCTAAAGAATGAATGCCCATCTTTTTTATTTTTTCTAACTTAACTAGCAATTGGCATTCACGATCGTATTCAAGAAAGCTGATGGGTATAACTTCTAACCTTTTTATTGTTTGTTGGGATATATCTAATATTGCTTGTTCAGAACTAATCAATGCAATATCTTCTATGGTGTTTTTTTCATAAATACTTAATAAATAAGAAGCCTTTGGCGTTGAAGCAAGAGCGGTATAACAACAGACTGATTGTTCAGAAAGACTGCTAGATAATTTATTTAATAACGATGCTAAGTCAATGAATAACTTGCAGCTAGCCTCGACTTCTAACAAAACTGTTTGTGGATTATAAATACAAACTTGAGAGCTAAATTCATAAGCAATGGTAGCTAGTTGAGTCAACCTATCTTCTTCTAATAAATAATCCCTTTGCTTAACCTCTAGCTCATTCGATAAAGCATAAGCGGTGGAAACTTTCATCTTAGGAAATAAACCTTGATTAATAGCATTTTGATTACAAAAAACCAAAAGTCCATTATCAACCACAGCAAATATTTTTTTAGCATCTGTTCCTAAAGATTGCTCTGTAAAAACATCTAAAGGTAGCTGATAAAAATTAAGTGATAGCCATAACATCATCAATCACTTGGTATTTGTTTTCGATTAAATTTTTTTCTTTACTAAGGTTATTTTGTTGATATAAATTAACCTTGGCCTTTTGCCCTGACCAACCACCAGACTGTTTTAAAATTTCAATATCAAGCCTGCCATACTCATGCTTATATTGATTATCTGACTTAACTACTAATCTCAAACTCGCGGGCGATGATTGTTTTGCGGCGGCATTGTTTCGAAAAATAAAATTAAGTTTGCTTCCTTTCTCTGCCGCTAGCTGTAATCGTTTTAACACCTTGTTTGATAAATAGTCCTTAGGAGGCCAAAACAGACAACAACTAACACCTTTAGTAGCCATTACCTGCTCTGCCGCCCATAACCAATCCTGTTGCTCACAAGACTTAATAACAATAATTCGGCTAATATCAATATTCGCCTTTAACCAAGCAGGAGCATAAGGCGTAAAAGGTGGTTCAATTAAGAACAAAAAACCGCCACCTTGCATAGTCTTTGCGATTGCCGATAAAACAAGCTGGGTTTCTCCAATATGATTTTGATCAACTAATATCTCCGTCAGTCGGTTCAAAGGCCATCCCGAAGAATGAAGTTTTTCATCTAATACTTGATAACCTGTTGATATTGAATAAGATTTATAGACTTGGTTTGACGCCTGCCAAATATCCGAGCGTTTCAAAACATCTTGTAGTTGTAACGACATCAGTAGAAAACCTGCAATAGGAAGATTAATAAAATAGGTTAATGTTTTTGCAGGGGGATTGTAATTATAGCTCTAAACACTACTTATGCAAGTAGTTATTTTGTGTTGGGTAGTTTTTGATTGTTGGTTAGTGGATGGGAAGTTATCTATTCAGAGGGATTGTGGGGGGATGTATCAATTGGGTTTTCTTTTTAATTAAAATGTGGGGGTTGGGTTTCGTTCCTCTACGCCAACAGCTAAAAATGATAATTTGGATGCTAGATATTGACTATTCTTGATATGATAAATTTCCGTAAGTCGGCTGTCTGATTGTTTTTTTTCATATTTTATTGAGGCTCAATTTCTGGGAGTATTTCTTGAATAGACTCAATGAGACCTTGCACGTTGTTATTTCTTAAAACTCTTACAAGCCAATGTTCAAAATTACTGCGGTTACAACCTTTCAAATGTGTGGCTGCAAATGCCATCATTCCTTTGTTGTCATAGTTTGCGAGCAACAATGGTAAGTTTTTATTTTGTATTGCTTGGCTTATTCTGCTAGTGGCCTCCTGAGCAATATTTTCGATATCTAGGTTTTCAGTTTGTTCCGTATACCCATTTTTTAGTGTTTCTAAGTCATCCGCTTCGCTTAGGTCAATCTTTTTGAGCAGGCGATCTATTCGCCGTTTACAGTATCTAGTTACTACCTTTTCTATAGCTCTACTTGAATTTAGAGAATTAAAAATAGCCTCAGCTAAGTTTACTAGCTTTTCATTAAGTTCACTGCCAGCGTGACCTTCACTCTGCGCAATAATTTTACTCACATTTGGAAGAAGAATTAAATTCTCAATTTCAGAAACTGGTAGAGTGGCAATACCTAAATTTTGTAAATAGTCTTGATCTTCTTGACTATAGTCATCCGCATCAACAATGCCTGAGCAAGTAACTCTTGTGAGGGAGGCATTACGCCTCATAGTTACTACAGAGTGAATTACTTCTTCGCATGAACCTTTCGGGACAATAGTCCATTCTGTAAAGCAACTTCTATATATAGCTATATCTAAACTGCAGTTAGTGCCTTCAACAAACAAAATCGGTTTTCGGCTACCTAGAATTAATGTGGTCAGTTCTTCATCAAACCCAGAGTCGGCGGGTACCTTTTCTATATTCCAGTATGGTACTGAATTGTATTGCCGAATTACATATTTATCGGCTACGCGAGAGGAGGCAAATTCAAGATCATGGGTAATAAACATAAAGGCACAGTCAGGGCGAAGTGATTCTAGCTCATCCCATAACTTAGCCATTATCGACCGATGAACATGCAGCTCAGGCTCATCGAAAATTATTAATGAGTTTTCTGCGGCAACTAATGTTTGTCCGAGCATATAAAACACAGCTCTTTCACCATCACTCATTTCGCTACCGGAATAAGTTTCCAATTCGCCAGTAACTGATACTAGAATATCGTCTCCAGAGATATGTAATATACGATGAGGCAACAACCTTTCCCAGACATCAACAAGGGTTTCAAATTTTGTTGGCTCAGCGGGGCTGCTATCACCACAGCGAACTTTTTTGTGAGTTTCCAATGATTTATTTGATTGCTCTGCAAACAGAGCCTGCACTAGGAAGTCAAAATCATTAAGAAGATGAACTGATCCTTTATTGCCCCAGCGATGACCAACCCTATGCTGGATTACTGCGTTATCATTTGCATTTCCTGTTCGAAGTCCTTTTAAGGCTCTATTTTCACTTATTTTAGGAACGGACGGGTTCAGTGAAAGAGCCCGATGAGCTGAAATTCTATGGGCATTTAGGTTTAATATATTTTCTACGTAGGTAGCTAATTTGGTTTTACCAGTGCCATTAGCTCCAACAAAAACTATGGAGGAACCCTCTTCTATTTGTATTGCTTCTTGCCCGTCTAATGTTGGTACGTTAATGTTAAACGTCATAATCCCTATTACCTCGATTTCCTAGCTTGTTCATAACAGTTATTCTACTCAGTAAAAACACAAAACCAACCAAAGGAAACACGCCTTCAACAGTATTTATTCTTACTTATCAATTAGTTATCTAACCCTAACCTATTCCAATGAATTTGGCTTTATATTTCTACTGAACAAAGCCTATTTACCTGTACAAAAAAGACACAGCATAGCACAAAAGAATTTACCGAAAGAATCTATCGAAGAATTGAGTCATTTATGAAAATAATAAACCCGTTTCTTGTAAATAGCTTAGATACCCAAACGTAAATAACGAAGTGATGATGATATCAATATATGCTTTATTTTCAATGAGATATAAAATTTATATGTGAATAATTGTTAGGCGCGATGTAAATAACAAATACACTTTTATGCGTTAATACGTACTGAAACAATGACCAAATATAACAATCAGATATAGATAAAACCTCAAGACACTGTCAGAACTTTCAATCTCTAGAATACCCATTATAGATCTCTGAAATAATCTCAAACTTCTGTGCCACTGTATTCTACTGCTTCCATAGCTGAGACAAACAGTTCTTTTTTCTCTGCTTAGTTATCTATTCCATAGAAGCAAATACCAGACACACATTTATAGCTTTACTAATAACAGGTAGAAAATGATAGGTTATGACTTAGATAAAGGTAATTTGTTAGACAAACAAAAAAGCCCCCATCTCTGGAGGCTTTGATATATGGTGGGTCGTGGGCGATTCGAACGCCCGACCAATTGATTAAAAGTCAACTGCTCTACCGGCTGAGCTAACGACCCGATGCGGAGCGCATTATCCGTGATTTGACGAAAAATACAAGCCTTTATTTCAAAAAAATAGTAAAAATACGATTTTTCTTATCCGCTGGATAAAGCTTAGTTCAAACTGAAGTTTTCGGGAGTTATTTAGCAAATTGGGTATGTCGCTAATCACTGATCAAGTGCTTGCCATTCCATCGATAAACTTCTTAACTTATCTAACCCTTTAATAACGGTATTAATAGCAATATCAACCTCGTCATCAGTGGTAAATCGACCAAATGAGAAACGCAGAGAGCTGTGAGCTTGGTCATCAGTCAATCCAATCAATTTGAGCACATAAGATGGCTCAACGCTAGCAGAGGTGCAGGCAGAGCCTGAGGATATGGCAAGGTCTTTAAAGGCCATTAAAAGTGATTCGCTATCCACATAATCAAAGCGAAGGTTAACGATGCCATCAATTGAATGCTGTGGGTCACCATTAACATAAACGCCTTTAATTTTTGTAACCGCTTTTATGAATTTCTTTTTTAGATTTAAGATATGTGAAGTGTTTTCGACTAACTCTTGCCTTGCTAACTCAAAAGCTTCCCCCATACCTGCTATTTGGTGGGTTGGTAAAGTTCCCGAACGAAGTCCTCTTTCGTGTCCACCACCATGAATCTGAGCCTGTATATTTGGCTGTTGATTTTTTCTAGCGAATAAAGCACCTATTCCTTTAGGGCCATAGATTTTATGTGCTGAAAAAGACATATAATCAACTTTTAACTTAGTCAGATCGATCGCAACTTTACCTGCACTTTGCGCTGCATCAACATGAAAAGGAATATGATGATCGTGTGCAATTTCACCGATTTGTTTGATATCTTGTATAGAGCCTATTTCATTATTAACATGCATTATAGAAATAAGAATTGTATCTTCTCGAATAGCCTTTTTAACTTGCTCTGGACTAATTAATCCGTTCCCATCAGGTTTTAAATAGCTTACGCTAAATCCTTGTTTTTCTAAAAACTCACAAGTATCCAAAATAGCTTTATGTTCAAAAGCTGTTGTAATGATATGGCCTTGTTTATGCCAATAAGCAATCCCTTTAAGCACCAAATTATCGGCTTCGGTCGCACCAGAAGTCCAAATAATTTCTCTGGCGTCTGCTCCAATTAAATCCGCGACTTGATTCCTAGCTATATCGACAATTTCTTCGGCTTGCCAGCCATAACGGTGAGAGCGAGAAGCGGGATTTCCAAAAGCTCCATCCATGGTTAAACATGACATCATTTTAGCCGCGACTCTAGGGTCGACTGGTGTCGTTGCTGCATAATCAAGATAAATAGGTTGTTTCATGTTCACTTATTCTTTTAGTAATCAAATAGTCTTATTCAGCGGAATTAGGCTCATTGGAATTATTTAACGGAGCATTTTCATCAAAAAAATCATTCGCGTTAATTCCGGGTAAGTTAAGCTTTTCTATATCTATTCCTTTATTTTCAAGTTCTTGTAGCAAAAGACTCAACTGATTGTCGACAGCTCTAGAATGTTGCAAAATACTGCTAATCACTTGAGCAACCGGATCATAACATTTTTCACTTTCACCATAGGCCTCAAATCCGATTAATTGCTCGACTCTCTCTCTATGACTATTCGGTTTATTACATTGCTTATCAATAATGTGACCGGGGATCCCTATCACCGTTGAACCCGCTGGCGCATCTTTAGTTACAACCGCATTTGAGCCTACTCTAGAACCTTCAGCAAGAGTAATAGGTCCCAAGATTTTCGCTCCGGCTCCAATGACCACATTATTTTCTAAAGTTGGATGTCGTTTACCGACATCCCATGTCGTACCACCAAGTGTGACACCATGATATATCGTGCAGTCATCGCCGATCACTGCAGTTTCACCAATCACAACCCCCATCGCATGATCAATAAAAAATCGCCTCCCGATGGTTGCTCCGGGATGAATTTCTACTCCTGTTAACCATCGTGTAATGGTCGATAGCATTCTGGCTAACCAAAACCAATTTTTTTGCCAAAATTTATGTGAAAGCCGGTGCATCCATATCGCATGTAATCCCGGATAAGTCGTTAAAACTTCCCAAGTATTTCTGGCCGCAGGATCTCTATCAAATACACTTGCTATATCTTCTTTTGCACGATCAAACATTATTATTAACTCTGTTACTTACTAACTTAATATTGCCTATTAAATTAAGACTACTTACTCATTTTTGAACTACTTTAAACGATTTTCTATCGATGACAAAAAACCACGTAAAACGCGATTTTCACTTTCTGTGATTTGCGCTTTGCTTAATAAACGATTCATTCGAATATCAATATCTTTGCGATGCTCTGGATTGATATATCCCGTGAACTGCATCACTTTATCAAAATGAGCAATTAAACCATCAAATTGCTGTCTTGAAATGATCTGTTCGTTAGCAATGACTCGTTGATCCGGTAATTGTTTCATCTCTGAAAAAGCTAATCGCATTTCATAGCTAATTAATTGGACCGCAGAAGCTAAATTCAAGGATGAATATTCAGGGTTGGTAGGGATATACACTTGATAATGACAAAGATGTAGCTCTTCATTGGTAAGTCCCGAACTTTCTGTACCAAATAATATAGCCACAGGTAGGTTATTAGGTTTTTCTTGAATAACCGAGACTAATTCTCGAGGTGTTACCAATTTTGAAGGTAAAGAGCGAGTTCTAACACTAGCCCCGACAATCAATCTGCATTCTGCTAAAGCTTGATTCATTTCATCATAAATCCTTGCATTTGCAAGAATATCCGAGGCCTTAGAGGCTCTTTCAGTTGCTTCGGCACAAGGAAATTTTTTTGGATTAACAAGTGCTAAATCAGATAACCCCATCACCTTCATCGCACGTGCAGTCGCACCAATATTTCCTGGATGGGTTGTGTGAGACAAAACTATTTTTATTTGATCGAGTATTGAAATTTGATCTGTCATAACAAAGAAACCAAGAGAAGTAGTTGAAAGGTAATGTGACATTTAAGAATGTGAAAGAATAGTACCATCGAGTTATAACCAAATGAAATGAAAAGAAAAGGCTCATTATTAGAACATTTAGCTATTAAAAGATTCTGGTTTAATAATCAGATACTTTTATTAAGTTCAAACTAGATTAAACATCCTAGCTAACTCTTTGTATATTCAGGATCTATGAATTTATTTACCTTAATTAGTAACAAAATAAACATGTTCTATACTCATTTTAAGGCTTCAATGAATATTAGTTTCTCATTATTAGTAACAAATTGTGAACTAAATAAAACTTTTTGGTCATTTAAGCGTCATACTTAATAGATACAATGTTTTCCCCTTTAGGTTTTCCTTTGTCATGGAACCTGCCCGGCCTGATCTGCCAATCTGTCCGGGATTTTTTTTGCCTTTAATTTATGAAAGTAAAACAGGAGGTCGTGGCGAACAGTTATAATTACCACCCAAATATAACTTATGCACTAAAAATAATACTATTGTTTAGATTTCCTATAAGCAGAAACGACACCATGGGTTTCTTGGCTTAAGATTTCCCAAAGACGATCAAAGCGGGTTTCTAGAAACGCAGCTTCTCTCAACTGTTTAACATTAACTATATTAGGGTCATTTTCTAGCATTTTTATGCTTTTCGTGGACGCTATAATCAATGCGATTTGCATTAATTTGTCTTCAGCACAATATCGTCGATCATGGTTTGAGGAAGTGTTGATCTCCTTTGTGTAATAACGTTCGTCATACTCCAACATATTCTCATTAACAAGGGGCTTAATTAACTTAAGGAATTGCTGTCGACGAGCAACACCAACAATTGGTGAATCAGAACCATTGGATTTAGCTATTTTTTTAACTATTTTAGTATTATTTATTTCATCATCCACATTAACAGCTGATAAAAAGGTTGTTATATCGGATCTTTCCTCTTCGAGTTTTAATCCAAAGAAGTCTTCAAGTTTTAACATAGCGTAACCATCAGTTCAGAATAAAAATAGAATTATTATTTATAATTTTTGTTGAGTATAGAAGAATATCTCTAAAAGCTTGATTTTACAAGAGAAAGCAAAAAAGATTGAATTTTGGATATTCAAATTTTTCACACAAAAAAGGCCGGTTAATTCACCAGCCTTTCTAATAAAAGTTAGATTAAAAAAATCTATTTCTTTTTAATCTCTAATTTTTCTTTAATACGTGCCGATTTACCACTTAACTCACGCAAGTAATAAAGTTTAGCTTGACGAACATCACCACGTCTTTTTACAGTAATGCTGTTGATAATAGGGCTGTGAGTTTGGAAAACACGCTCAACACCTTCACCGTAAGAAATTTTTCTTACCGTAAAAGCTGAATTTATGCCTCTATTTCTTATACCAATAACAACGCCTTCAAATGCTTGTAAACGTTCTCTATCGCCTTCTTTTACTTTCACTTGAACAATGACAGTATCACCTGGAGCAAACTCAGGGATATCTTTATTCATTTGTTCCTGTTCCAGTTGTTCTATCAATTTACTCATGATTCACTCCTAGGTTTCAAACCAAACTTTTAAACTATTCTAAAATAAAATTACAAAATCATTTCGCGTTATGCGTGTCAATAAACTCTCTTAACAACAACTTTTCATCAACAGATAGAGCTGTTTCTTCTATTAACTCTGGCCGATTTAACCAAGTTTTTCCAAGTCGTTGTTTTAATCGCCAATTAGCAATTTTTTGATGATCACCACTTAATAAAACGGCAGGAACATCAACACCCTGATACCTTTCAGGACGTGTATAATGAGGATGATCTAACAAACCATCTTCAAATGAATCTTCTACAGCTGAACTAGCGTGCCCTAAAACATCAGGTAGCAACCTTGTTACTACATCAATTAAGACCATTGCAGCTAATTCACCGCCGCTTAAAACATAATCACCTATCGATATTTCCATATCGACATTTTTGTCGATAAGGCGTTGATCAATTCCTTCGTAACGCCCCGATAGTAAAACTAAATGTTTCTCTTTACTTAACCTTTTAGCCAAAGCATGATCAAGCTTTCGTCCCTGCGGTGATAAATAAACCACCTTTGTTGCATCAGCCACTTCTTTTCCGCTAGCTTTAGCCGCCAAAATCGCTTTCTCAAGCGGTTCAACCTTCATCAACATACCGGGGCCACCGCCATAAGGTCGGTCATCAACAGTCCTATGTCGATCCTCAGTAAAATCTCTTGGATTGACGCAATTTAAGGTAACCAAATCGGACTTAATTGCTCGCCCAACAACCCCATAATCAATAATTGCGTCAAACATTTCTGGAAAAAGAGTGATATTACTGAATAATAGAGAGGATGTTCTACTCGATTGACGAGTCATTTCCTCATCCACCCTATCAGTCAAACTCTTCATCCCAATCAACCTCAATCAATTTATTATCTAAATCGATTTTTTTGACCACATTACCAAATAGATAAGGGATCAATATCTCTTTTTCTTTCGAAATAACTGCTTTTTCTTTATTCAGCTTAACCACAAGAACATCATTTGCGCCAGTGGCCATCATATAATCTACAACACCCAGTTCATCACCGCTTAGGTCAATGACTTTGAGTCCTTGTAGATCTCGCCAATAAAAATCATCTTCAGATAAGCTTTTTAATTGGCTCTCATCAATAGATATATCACAACCAATTAACGATTCTGCGTCATTTCTATCATTAATATCTTTTAATTTCGCGACGATAGTTTTACCTTGTCGCCGGCCTTTTTCCAGTTCAATCGAAAAATTGCCACTTTTTTTCTTTACTAACCAAGGTGAATATTGAAGTATATTTTCTCTTGGTTCGGTATGGGAAAAAATTTTTACCCAACCATGTACGCCAAAAACTCCAGAAATCTGACCGACAATTATCGGTTTATTTACCGGAGCTTGTGTACTCATTGTTAGACTAGCGATTAAGCCGCTTTGTTGTCTTTAACTAATTTTCTAACACGGTCACTCATTTGAGCACCGAGTCCGATCCAATGATCAACACGCTCGTTATCAACACGAATACGTTCTTCTTGTCCGCGAGCAACTGGGTTAAAGAAACCAACACGCTCGATAAAACGACCGTCACGAGCATTTCGCTTGTCAGTTACAACCATATGATAAAATGGACGCTTTTTTGAGCCACCACGGGCTAAACGAATGGTAACCATGCGTTGTATATCCTCTAAATTCTTGGTATTTATCTTTGTTAGTTTAAGAAGCTTTCACTTTGTAAAACTAACCATTTTGTACCCTTGATGAACCCTTATTGGTCAGTGAAATTTCACTCAGAGCACAAAGGACGCGCATTTTATCTTTAAATGCGCCATTTGGAAACCTTTTTTACGGTTTAATTGATGGTTTTTACTGATTTATAGATGAATATTGAAGCTCACTAACAGTTTTCTTGATAACAGTGCTAAATATTTTACTTATTAGCCCATTGGTGGCATTCCACCACCGGGAGGCATCATGCCTTTCATTCCACGCATCATTTTCATCATGCCACCCTTCCCTTTCATTTTCTTCATCATTTTTTGCATTTGTTTAAATTGCTTTAACATCCGATTAACATCTTGTATTTCAGTTCCAGAACCGGAGGCTATTCTTTTTTTACGAGAACCTTTTATCATATCTGGGAAGGCTTTTTCCTTTGGCGTCATTGAATTGATGATAGCTTCCATTCGAATGGTTATTTTGTCATTTAGTTGATCTTTTGCAGCCTGAGGCACATTTCCCATTCCGGGTAATTTGTCCATCATGCTCGTTAAACCACCCATATTCTTCATTTGTACCAATTGCTCTCTAAAATCTTCTAAATCAAACCCGGTACCTTTTAGAACCTTTTTCGCCAGCTTTTCTGCTTTTTCTTTATCAACTTTACGCTCTACTTCTTCAATTAAAGAGAGAACATCTCCCATTCCGAGTATTCGTTGAGCAATTCGATCGGGGTGAAAAGGTTCAAGTGCATCTAGTTTTTCACCCATACCAATAAATTTAATCGGCTTACCAGTAATATGTCTTATAGAAAGTGCCGCTCCACCACGAGCATCACCATCTGCTTTCGTCAAAATAACGCCTGTCAAAGCCAAAGCATCATCAAATGCTTTGGCCGTATTGGCCGCATCTTGTCCGGTCATACTATCAACGACAAAAAGTGTTTCCGTTGGCGAAACCGCGGTATGTAATGATTTAATTTCTTCCATCATTTCTTCATCGACAGCCAAACGACCCGCGGTATCGATAATTAATACATCAGCAAACTCTTTTTTCGCCTGCTTAATAGCTGCTTTAGCAATATCAATTGGTTTTTGTTCGACAGAGCTTGGAAAGAATGTTGCGCCAACTTCTTCGGTTACTCGTTGAAGCTGTTCGATAGCAGCGGGTCTGTATACGTCAGCACTTACTAACATTACAGATTTTTTCTCTCGCTCCATTAAATAACGAGCCAGTTTTGCACTAGAAGTTGTTTTACCTGCACCTTGCAAGCCAGCCATTAATACGATTGCAGGAGGTTTAGCTTTTAAGCTTAGGGATTCATTTGCATCTCCCATTGCTTTGACCATCTCACTTTGAACAACCTTAATAAAGGCTTGTCCCGGTGATAAGCTTGATTTGACTTCTTTACCTAAAGCACGGTATTTAACCTTAGTGACAAAATCCTTAACCACAGGAAGCGCGACATCCGCTTCAAGTAAAGCCATACGAACTTGCCGTAAGGTGGTTTGAATGTTGTCTTCGGTAATTCTTCCTTTACCGCTAATATTTTTTAGAACTTTATTTAAACGTTCACTTAAGCTATCAAACATAGTTATATTTACCGGAAATCGATTCTGCTTCTTTATAAAGCTTTAAATTAAATACATTTATTTCATTGCTGACTATTATAACTTCATATTTTTTAGTAACAACCGATTTGTTTAAGATTAAATTTTTTTATAAAACCAGTAAAAGCTGCTTGTTACATACGCTTAGCTAGTTAATAATAACTCTCTGTTCGATAAAAGGTTAAAACATTGAGCCTACTTGTATTAGAAATCTTTGGTTTTTTACTTTACACAGGTATTTTAATCTATACATGGCAACGCTTATCTAACTCAAAAGCGTTGGGCAGTCCGCTATCTAGCATTCTCCTAGCGAGCATTATCATTCATGGCTACATTGTTTATCTCAATATCGATGGCGGTGAGGGGCAAAACTTAGGCCTTTTTAATATTTTTGCAATGACCACATGGATTTCAATGTTAATTGTTTATTGGAATCTATTAAAGCACCAAGCTCATGCTTTATTATTAATCTCACTACCGATTGCCGCAGCCAGCCTACTTGAAGTAGCCATTTTTGATAGCTCGCCAGCAAGAGAAATTAATCAACCGGGAGTTGAACTTTGGCATATATTGCTAGGGGTAAGTTCAATGAGTCTATTAATGCTCGCGGCGATGCAATCATTATTAGTCTTATACATTGATAACGGTTTGCGTAATCATCCCGCACATATCCACTCTTGGCTTGGCCCTTTGCAGTCTATGGAGCGCTATTTAATTCAGCTTTTATCCATTGGTTTTATATTAATGTCCCTAGCTTTGCTAATAGGTATAACTTTTCCCAGTGACGCTGAAAGCCATCAGAGTATTCATAAAATTGTACTAACTATTTTATCTTGGTTAGTACTTGCCACCCTATTGATAGGCCATTACAAGAAAGGCTGGCGTGGAGTATTTGCGGCTAAATGGACGTTGGTTGGAGTATTTTTGTTACTACTTGGATATTTTGGTAGCAAGCTAGTATTAGAATTTTTCTTACAACCTTAATAATGATTGATTACCTTAAATCGACCTGAGATAGACTCCATTGGAAAGCATTTCAACCTTCACCTTATCGCTAATATTACTAGTGCTGATTATTTTATCTGGTTTTTTTTCGAGTTCTGAAACAAGCATCATGTCGCTAAATCGCTACCGACTAAAGCACCTTGTTAAAAAGAACCACAAGGGTGCAAAATATACTCAAGCATTGCTTTCAAGACCCGATCAACTTATTGGGCTTATTTTAATCGGTAATAATTTTGTGAATATACTAGCCGCAGCCATTGCAACAGTCATTTGCGTTAGACTGTGGGGAGACATTGGTGTTGCCATTGCTACGGGAGGCCTAACCATCATCATTTTGGTTTTTGCCGAAATAACACCTAAAACACTCGCAGCATTACACCCAGAAAGGGTAGCATTTCCAGCGTCGTATGTTCTTACTCCATTAAGGCGCCTACTCTATCCAATTGTTAAACTAGTCTTAACACTAACCAATAACCTGTTAAAACTTTTTGGTGTTAATACTAACGAAGGAATCGACGAAAGCATTAGCACTGAAGAGCTCAAAATAATTGTTAATGAAGCTGGCGCTTTAATGCCTAAAAGTCATCAAAATATGTTCCTCAGCATTCTCGATCTAGAAAAAGTAACCGTAGAAGACATAATGATCCCCAGAGCTGAAGTCTCAGGTATCGATATTGAGCAAGATATTGATTCTATCCTCGAACAAATAAGGGGCGCAGTTCATACAAGAATGCCTGTTTATAAAGGAGATATTGATAATATTGTTGGCTTCTTACATGCCCGACAGGTGATCAAGCTATTGGTATTGCATCAAGACGATTTAACTTTAGAGCATATTAAAGAAGCGATGACAAAAGTTGATTTCATCCCCGAAACAACCCCACTAAATACTCAGTTACTTAACTTTCAGCACAAAAAGACTCGTATTGGTTTAGTGGTTGATGAATATGGTGATATTCAAGGACTCGTTACTCTCGAAGATATTTTAGAAGAAATCGTGGGCGAATTTACAACTGACTTTGCCGCAATTAGTAAAGATATTCAGATTGAAAAAGATGGAAGTATTATTATCGATGGAACCGCCACCATCCGGGATATTAATCGCTCTCTAAGTTGGGAACTAGCGACTGACGGCCCTAAAACATTAAACGGAATCATTCTAGAGCACATGGAATCTATTCCTCAATCTGGAACAGGATTGCGACTTGCGGGATATCCTATGGAAATTTTGCAAGTTAAAGGAAATATGATCAAGAGTGTAAGAATTTGGCCTGAACTTTATCGAAAAGAAGATGATATTTCTGAAGAATAAAAAACCTTTTTTCTTTAAATTATCTTAAAGTAAAATTCATAGACTCGCCTTTTTATTGATTTTCTCTTAAATAACTTGAATAATACAATTAACTCATAACCAAGGACTAAATGATGACTAACAATATTTCGTCATTTCAATATCGCCAAAATGAAAATGCTATTGGTTTATTTGACCGAAGTGGTCGTTTTTTTTGTCGTTTAGGTAGTTGGTTTTTCAAAACCCGAGAGGGGGTTGATTACGGACCATATAAAACTCGAGTAGAGTGCCGCCACGCTTACAATGATTTTATTGATTTAGTGTCTGACGCCACAAAGTTAACATCAGAGTCTTTCGACTTTAATGATACAGACTCCGATTGGCAGCCGCCAAAAATCAGTTTTAGCTAAGTCATTTTTCAACTAAGAAATTCTTATCAAACCCTTTTTTATTCTCTTAGTACCAAATAGAAACAAAGGCGCGGGTAACTAACGCATCAAATTGATAAAACGGTTCTGTACCGGGGGTAGAAAGCTCTCGAACATCTCTAAAATTTTCGTAATCAAACTCTATATAGTCAAAAGCTAAATTAACACTAAATTTGTCGAAAAGATCCCAACTTTTTATTTCTCTTTCATAACTGACTTCGAAACCAACACTATCATTACTAAAGGTGCTCATTTCTTTATCTCGAGCGAGAAAATTTTGCGCATCGATTCTTGAAAATAAATCACTATAAAAATTTGCTTGGGTTTGTTCATAATGGCGTAGTTTAAAATCAAAAATCCAATGCTCTCCAAGCGGGTGAGTATAGGATATTTGCATGTTTTTAGCTTCGATACCCCAGGTATCTGAGAAAACTCTTGCTTCGGCTTTAATTGCTGCCCTATAAGGTAAATAGTACATACCTCTTACTGCAAAGGCATCACTTGTTCGAGTTTCTGGGTAAAGCTCTGATTGATAACTGTAACCAACAGCCGTTGTTGGATCGAGATATCTAACAGAACGGTAAGGATTATTAAGAAAGCCTTGATCCGTTATGGTTTCCCAAGAAAAGCCTATCAAACTATTCTTTGTAATGATCTGAGACAAACCAAAGCGGTATTGTTTTCTGGCGGCATCTTTGGCAAACTCTTCATCATCACGTTTACCAACAACATCCCAACCTTGAGAATAACCTGCCGAAATAGTGGTTAAATCTCCAAAAAAATCTTGGGTAAAATTAAACCCTGCAGTTCGCGCGGAATAATCATTTTCTTCACTTTGCCCATAATTAAGGCTTAAAACCATTTTATCACGAAGATAATCAATGCTTACCGAGCTTTCAATTCTTTGTTCAATATAAGCACTTGCTGTCGTCACTACATCAATAGATGCACTACTAACATTATCGACATAATAATTTGCGGCAATAGAAACAGTATCTTTGAATGATTTTCTGACCAAAATAGATGGTCCGTCAATCACGACACCACCACCATCAAATCGATGATATAAAGCATCAGCACGATCTTCTGGTAGAACTGCAGCATTTATGGAAAAAATAATAGGCTGAAAAGCAACAATCAGTACAACAAGCCACCTATTAACCTTTAATTTCCTAGTTGCAACCACATCCACCTCCAGCGCTTCCTTCCGCTCCACGCGCGCTTTCTCTTGCTTGTCTCACATGATGCAAATAACCATCGGATACAGGATCTCTTCCGAAATACGTAATGGGATCTGCTAAATTTTGTCTTTCATAAGGTTTGACCCAAGGCTCAATACTCGAACAACCTGAAATGATCCCTAAAAAACTAAAGGCTATTATTTTTACACTTAAGCGCACCGCTTTAATCATTCTCTCAGCAATTCCTTTATCTGCTTTACATAATCATCTTCGTAGCCAGTTTTATATCCTTCATGTAAATATCGAACATTGCCATCTTTATCAATAATTACCGTACTTGGCATTATTTGAACACCATATTCTCCGCTCACATCTCCTTTGGGATCATACAAAACAGGAAAAGTAACAGGTGTATCTTTAAGGTAATTAATTGCTTTACTCGATTTTGCATCTAAATTCACACCCAAAACGGAAAAACCAAGCGGTCGGTATTTATTGTGAATTTCATCCAGAATCGGCATTTCTTGACGACAAGGGCCACACCATGAAGCCCAAAAGTTTAACAAAACGACCTGACCTCTTAAATCAGAAAGTCGCACGTTCTTTCCTTCTTTGCTTTTGAGGGTAAAATCAGGTGCAGGTGTTTTAGCAATAACACTAGGGCTTACTAACAGGCTAGATAGCATTGCAGTAATCATTAACAAAGATAATAAAACAGGCTGTTTAAACAACTTCATATTTAAGTGTTCCTATAAATTTAAATTCTGTTCTCAAATTATAGACAAATATTAAAAATATATTGTGAAGCCGGTTGAAATTTCTAGATCATTTGCTGTTTTTGCAGAACCTAACAACTCAATATCATAAAAATGGTCTTTTAACGTTAAATGCATAGCAAACCAATCAGTAAATAATACTCGATAACCACCTCCAACCATTAAAGTAGAACGCTGTTCACCAGCAAAATCAGTACTACCTAATCCAGTTAATAAATAGAGAGAACTAGTAAAAGCAAGATCACTACCCAAAAATGCTTCCCCCTGAAATATGTTAAACCCAAGGCTCACATTGTAATGAGCGTATTCGCGCTGCTCTGGCGTTAACAGAACAACGTTACCATTTAATCGCTCAAAGCTAGAAAGCCCAGCTGTAGTCTGCGCATAACTGGTTTCAATAAAAAAATCTTCCGTAACATGGTAAGCAATACGAGCACCGGTTAGCTCTGACGAGCCAAAATCCTCAATACTAATAATTCCGTAATAAGCACCAACTTCCCAATTTTCGGTATCTATGGCTTCTCGTTCCACTTCGCGCCGTTCAACGGTAGGATCAAATATCCGACGACTAGAATTGGGTGACTCTTCATCACTTTCTTCGCTCGCAAGCACAGGCACAGCAGTACTAGCACCAAAAGCTACTAGTGAGGCCGCAAATAATTTTAGAAAAATACGCTGAATCCTAATTTCCATTCTTCCACTTCGTCGTTGTCGTTTCTACTGGTTAAAATTGTATAGCTTGTATATTCCACCCGAACAAAAAATTGGCGGGAAATATATGCTTTTACCCCTAATCCTACATTAACAATCTCATCGGTTCTATCTTGGGTTTGGATCAATGTCGTAAAAGGGCTGGTTTGAATAACGCCCGCGCCCAATTTGAAAAATGGGGAATATCGCCATTCTGGAAACGGCTGATGCACCAAATGAATACCTCCATGGCGGATATCAGAAACATTTCCAAGAGCTTGCGATAGAGCTAATTCTGCACTTAGATTTTCCGTAAAATTCCAGCCACCATACAAGGTTAGGCTAGTTGCGCCACCAAAATCACCACCCATGACTCCAGCTTCCCAATTTCGTTTTGAAAAATCGGCTAAGCTATTATTGCCACTATCAAATGCTTCGTTTGAAAGAGAAAGAGTCTTTTCCATCGTCTCTTCATGCACCCATCCTTCGTGCCCCTTAGAAGATCTCACTTTAAACCATTGAGTCTTCTTTTTTAATAACTCGACTTGCTGACCTTTTTCTTCAATATGGAACACTGGGTATCCTCGACCAGGTCCAGTATGAAACTCGATAAATGGCTCATTAATAATGACTTTCTCAAAGTTATTATCGTCTGCATAGACGATTATGGGGGAAAGCAAAGAAAGCAATACCCAAAACGATAACTGAGCAAAAATTGATTTATAGTGTTTCAAGTTTATTATTTTTCCTTACAAACTGTTATCGCTACATTCATTGTATTGTATCGTTTAGTTTTGGGGAACATCAAACGGATTATTATAATATTGCCCACCAATATCCAGCCATTCGGAAATAAGCTTTAATTCTGCATCACTTAGCCTTCCTGAATGGCTTCCACCAGCAGTAAACAAATTAAAAAAAGCACCACTATTATTGGCAGCCGCAGCACTAAGTGAAGAACCTATAGGAACCGTCTGCATCACAGGTATTGGATTACCATTGGCATCTAAAATTAATACACCATTTTCATCAACTTCGTATACCGGATTACCATTAGCGTCAAGAACTGGAATTAACTGATCGATCAAAGCATCATTTATGAGCTCTTGCTGGTTATCTCCGAATAGCAGTTCTCGATAAGAAACCAGATGGTCAGGTTCATCTGCTGATACTCCATTAGTTAACTCAAGCTGCCCCGCAGGTATTTGAGTGAGCCCCATATCATCGACATTATTGTGACACAAGGTACAAGTATTATCTGCAATCAAGTTGTTCATCGCATCAAATTCTTGTCTAGGAACATCCCAAATCGGCTGTATATGATCAACATAATTTATTGAAATTCTACACTGAGCATTCCAATTTGTTAGACATCCTGCAGATGTAGGAGCTGGAGATTGCAAATCTGCGTAACTAAAATTGACATCGGCATTCAAGGTAGTAACATTAATGTCAGTCCAGTAGTCTGTATAACTAAGATCAACATCAAGTGGTTGATAACCATTAATTCTGTTGTAAACCTGCGCCATTGTCTCACCTTGATTAGCGAATAAAGCAGGATTGGTATTCGGAAAAGGCACGCCTGTTGTTGGCGCACCCAAATTTGGAGAATCTGGCTCAGCAGCATATCGACCATGAGGAAGCTCACTATCACTTGTATGACAACCGTGGCATTGTTTAACTTCTCCAGCTTTTACAGTGATCCAATTTTGGTGTCTTTCACTGATTCTTCGCCCATTGGCGTCCAATAAACTGATTCCAAAAGCAACGTTTGCTGGAACCTTAAACATTGCTGAACCATCAGGTTCAACAACTGCATAACCGAGAATATCTCTCATTAATTGCGCTCGACTTCGACCAAAAGCAGTATTATCTATTTCAACTAAATCTTCACTCGGTAAAGATACTGCTTTAACAATACGAATAAACCTAACGGGTCTATCGGCTGCCGTCGTTTGCACAGGATCAGCCATCGCACCAATACCAAATGGGCTAATATCAGTTCCATCAAAATCATAAACACTTTCAATATGAACAATACCAACATTTTCATTGACTAGGTTTTGATCAGCCGTAGGCTCGTTATCAAGTATGATGGTAGCCAGATCTCTCGGCGACATAGCAACCACTTCATGAACCACAAGCCCTTCAACCCCAGTAACAATTGGTAATTGAGTGCCTTCCGCGGGGTCATAACTCCATATTCCATATAAAGGTTGAGCTTCTTCGGCTCCTTCTGCATTAATCGCGCTATCGGTACATGCAATAATAATCGGATTACCTTGAGCATCAACATCATTTAGGCGACAAGGACTCCAACTAATCAAAAATCGTCCTGAGCCATCAAATAAAGGGTAAACGCTCGCAAACCGTCCTCCAATCGATGGTTCATCATCAGTTCGCACATCAAAAGGAGTCGCAGTTACTTGAGCTGGAGCACTTGCTCCTTCAGATGTAGCTGTTGTTTGGTTCATTTCAGTAAAGTTTTCCCAATCGATAAAGACTATTTCGCCACCTAAGCGTATTGATCTATTGGGTCTTAATTTCACAATCAACCGCCCATCAGGAGCTTGCCTTGCTTGCATAAATTCTATTTCAGAATCGTCAGTTCCAGTGTCATGAGAGTGGTAACCATAAAGAAATTCTAACCCTGTTCCATCTGGGTTAATTTGATATAAACTGATTGCATCATTGTTAGCGGCATTATCCCAACGACTAAAAACTATTTTTCCATTGGTTAAAACACTTGGTGACAAATCATGACTCTGATTAAAAGTAATTTGTTTAATATTCGTACCATCAGCATCCATAACGTGCAAAGTGAGAGTCGCAACATTTTGGTCTTCATCAAACGCATCATACTGAGGCTTACCTTCGTCTAGCAAAATCGCTTTGGCTTCTCTCTGCCTTGTCGAAGCGAACACAATCCGGCCATCAGGTAAGTATTTGGGGGAAATATCTTGACCTTCTTCAGCATTAATATTCGAACTAATGATTCGTCTAACTTCTTGAGTAGTGCGATCATATTCCCATATATTCCATGTCGGCTGATCTTCTTCATCAGCATTTTCAATTTCTGGCGCTCGCATTGAAAATACTAATTTTTCGCCATCATAAGAGGTGTCCACATCTTTAACATCATAAAGAGCCCCTTCTTCAAAAATCCCTTCAGTAATATTGATTTCCGATGCACTTGGTGTCGCCCTCTGCCTAACATAAAGAGCTGCTCCAGGAAAAAAATTGATAGGCTCTCTCAAATTAACCTCTGCAGGTTGCTCATTATCGTTCCCATCTAACTCGACAGGCATAGAACGCTTCACATAAGCAATTGGAAAATCAACAACTACTGGGTCATCATCTTGACCAGCGCCCTCCACTGCGGCACCACCACTTGTACAGCTCGAAACTAAAACGCAAGCTATGGCTATTAAAACAAACCTCACTAGAGAACTTTTCTTAAAAAAACTGTATTTCTTGTATGTAATCATAAAAATAAATTACCAAATTTAAGAGAGTATTTAAGCAAACCATATGCTTGCCAAAACAACTTAACGTCTCACCAACTACCTAGAACGTGTTCGATTTAACACTTTAAAGACTATAGACCCATTATAGATAGATGGCTTCATAGAAAGGTCATTATTCATCAATGAATTAGTTATTTCTGTGCGAAGTATCACGAAAACTTGATTTCAACTAGGCTAAAGTATTAATACGCAACAGTGGAAAAAGGACTATTTATGGATAAATCTAATAATTTATATCAATTTACTAAATTGTTTAAATTCAAAAGTACGACCAACAATTTTTCCTATAAATTGAGTACCTCTTATGAATAAGCTGAAGAACAACCCAAAACGAAAGCATAGAACTGCTGGTTTTGTTAGCCTAATAGCAACTCTTATGCTCAGTCAAATCGTATTAGCTGGTCCAAGAGAGCAGGCCAAAAGAATTCACGATAGAATTACCGGCGTACCACCAACAAGTGAAGTTCTTGATGCGATGGAGACCGATATTAATAACAACGATGAGATTGCCGCGGCATTTCGTGCAATAGAGAATCCAGCTTTTTACTCAGTGACCCTCAAGAACTTCGTGACTCCATGGACCAATGAGGCGCAAACCGTATTTGCTCCTCTTAATGACTATACAGCTACAGTAATTGGAATAGTCAGAGATGACGTCGATATTCGTCAGATGCTTTACGAGGACATCATTTACACAGGTAATGCCTCAGGACTGCCGGCTTATTCCAATAGTAACAATAACCATTACCAAGAAATGGAAGATCAAGCATTAGATTTAAAAGCAACTTTACAAAGGTCAACCCAATCAAGTGTCACTCAACTAGAGGCCAATGCAACATCGGGCGTACTTACAACAAGAGCTTCAGCAAAGGCCTTTTTAGTCGATGGCACCAATCGTGCGCATTTTAGATTTACCCTGTTAAATCATTTATGTGACGATTTAGAACCTCTAAAAGATATTTCCAGAGCGGCGGACAGAATTAGACAAGATGTATCGAGAAGCCCAGGTGGTGATAGCCGAATTTATAACAATAGTTGTTATGGTTGTCACGCAGGAATGGATCCGATGATTCAATCTTACGCATACTACAACTATGAATATAATACTGAAACTGATCCCGAAGGAGAAAATGGCCAACTTTCCTATAACTCCGAAGGAACGATTGATCCCGAGACAAATAGCAGAATTAAAGCTAAATATCATATTAACAGCGGTAATTTCCCTTATGGTTATATTACTCAAGATGATAGTTGGGATAACTATTGGCGCCAGGGACAAAACTCAAATATAGGCTGGGATTCAACTTTGCCTGGGAGCGGAAACGGTGCAAAATCGATGGGACAAGAACTAGCTCATAGCGCTGCATTTGCTCAATGTCAGGTTAAAAAAGTTTTTAGCAATGTTTGTTTACGTGAACCTAGCGATGCAGCAGATCGTGCTCAAATTGACAGCATGGTCACATCGTTAGCCAACAATGATTACAAGTTAAAGCAGACCTTTGCTGAATCTGCAGTTTACTGCATGGGAGAATAACTGATGAATTCTAATCAAGGGAAGTATTTTAACTTAAGCAATCAAAAGCTAGTGTTAAATACCGGCTTAGCAATCACTTTAATTGCTTTTCTTACGGCCTGTTCGGGCGGAGGCCAAGAAGTCATTGAAAATCCAGTGCAAGCTCCACCCGCCACCAGTAATTATGCAGGTCCACCACCAAGTACCGATGACGTTCAATCCTTTAAAATTAATGTATGGGATAACTTAGCGGATCAAAATCGCTGTGGTCAATGTCATGGCGTCGGGCAGGCACCAGAATTCGTTCACTTAGAAGATGTTAATATTGCTTACGCTGAAGCAAATACTGTTGTCGACCTAAATTCTCCAAAAGATTCCTTACTAGCCACCAAAGTAGGCAATGGGCATAACTGCTGGTTAACAAGCGATAGTGCCTGTGCCGACACAATAACAAGTTATATTACGGCTTGGGCTGGTGATGCAGCAGGAAGCAGTAACGCAATAGCTCTCGAAGAACCACCAATAAGAGATCCTGGTGATAGTAAAACCTTTCCGGAAGATTCAACACTTTTCGCGTCAACTATTCATCCAATATTAACCGCTAATTGTGCTAGCTGTCATACGGAAGCAGCATCATTACCAATCGCACCATTTTTTGCAGGTAGTGATCCAGATGCCGCCTACGAAGCATCTAAAACAAAAATTGATCTTGATGTTCCAGAAAATTCTCGCTTTGTTTTAAGGTTAAGAAATGAATTTCACAATTGTTGGACTGATTGCAGTGCTAACGCCACGGAGATGGAAAATGCAATACGTGCATTTACAGATCAAATTCCATTAACCGAGGTTGACCCAACTTTATTAAAAAGTAAGGCTTTATTTTTAACTGACGGAATCGTAGCTAGCGGTGGTGGACGTTATGATGCCAGCGCTATCGCGGTTTGGAATTTTAAAACAGGTTTAGGCGATCAAGCTTTTGATACCAGCGGTATTGAACCTTCTATCAATTTGACTCTTAGCGGAAGCTATAACTGGGTCGGCGGTTGGGGTGTCCAAATTATTGATGGTAAAGCTCAGGGAACAACCGGTTCGAGCAAAAAATTGCATGACCTAATTACCTTAACGGGAGAGTATTCTATTGAAGCTTGGGTCGTTCCTGCCAATGTTACACAAGAAGGCCCTGCAGGTATTGTTAGCTATTCTGCCGGAACTGAAGCAAGAAACTTCACTCTTGGACAAACGCTCTACAATTACAACTTCTTAAATAGAAGCAGTGAAACCGACCAAAATGGAGATCCTCAATTATCAACCAGTGATGCAGATGAAATATTACAGACCTCGCTGCAACATGTCGTAGCTACCTTCTCTCCAACCGAAGGCAGGAAAATATTTGTTAATGGACAGTTGGCCGCATCAGAAGATGTAGAAACCGGTGGCAGCTTAAATGATTGGAACGATACTTACGCACTAGTGTTGGGCAATGAAACCGACGGAAGTCGATTATTTGCCGGAACATTTAGAATGGTGGCGATTCATAACCGAGCACTGTCTCAAGAACAAGTAGTACAAAACTTTGATGTTGGAGTAGGTGAAAAATTCTTTATGTTATTTTCGATATCACATTTGGTTGATTTACCTGATTCTTATTTAATGTATGAAGTTAGCCAATATGATAGTTTTAGTTATCTATTTACCGAACCAACCTATATCAATCTAAACTCGGAAGCAGTTCCAAATAATATTGATATCGAAAAATTTCGTATTGCAATTAATGGAAAGGAAGCAAATACGGGACAAGCTTATACTAATATCATCGCTAATGTTAATTCAAATGATTACACTAACGAAACTGGACAATTATTATCTCGAATGGGTACTGTGATTAATTTGGAAAAAGGCCCACAAGGCGATGAGTTCTTTATCACCTTTGAAAAGATAAACGGAGAAGAAAGAGCCTTTGTAGAACCTCCTGTTTCACCTCCGGCTGAGCCTGCGGACAGAGAAGCAAGACCACAAATTGGCATTAGAGATTTTGCAGAAATCAATGCGACTATGTCTCAGATTACAGGCATTAGTATGGCAAATACAAACGTCATGGAAACCTATCAAGCAGTAAAACAACAATTGCCTACATTGACGGATATAGATATATTTGCTTCGTCTCAACAAATGGGGGTGACACAGCTTGCTATCGAATATTGTAATGCCTTGGTAGAAGATCAGACAGCAAGAGCAACTTACTTTGCCGGCTTTGATTTTACCGCAAACTCGAATCTAGCATTTGACTCTACAATCAAAAGAGATTTTGTGTTTGACCCGCTCATTGATAAAACAATGGGAATCAACCTTGCTAGCCAACCGAGCGAAACAGACATTAAAACTGAATTAAATAGCCTCACTGATAAGTTAACCGCTTGCGGTACTAATTGTGGTTCAAATAGAACTGAAACGGTGGTTAAAGCTGTTTGCGCAGCGACCATTGCTAACGCTGCAATGTTAGTTCAATAGGAGCGAAGAATATGAACAAGAAAACAAAAAATTTAACCGCCGATGCTCCACTTTTTCATGCAGCACACCGTAAACCAGTAACAAGAAGGGATTTTATCTCTCAAGGTATGATGGCAGGTACTGCAAGCGTAATGGGACCATCCATGCTTGGGTTGTTTGCAAATCCCCAAAAAGCAAATGCTGCATTATCATCAGATATTGAAGCACTAAAGAGCGCATGTGGAATAGCGGTACAAGGTGCAGGGAAAATACCTTTTATTTGTTTTGATTTGGCCGGTGGAGCCAGCATAGCGGGATCGAATGTGTTAGTTGGAAACCGAAACGGACAACTAGACTTTCTCTCTTCTGCAGGTTATAGCAAAATGGGATTACCCGGTGATATTATTCCTTCGGTTGTCAATCAGCAAACGGAGTTATCGGATTTTATTAACAGCGATTACGGATTGTCCTTTCATACTGATAGTGGATTTTTACGGGGTATCCAAGAGAAAACTGATGCCACAACGGCAGCCAATACCAATGGTGCGGTCATTCCCGCTCGCTCTGAAAATGATACAGGTAATAATCCTCATAACCCGATGTACGGTATCAATAAAATAGGTGCCGACGGTTCATTGTTAACTTTAATTGGTTCTAGAAATAGTGATTCAGGTGGTAACTCAATGTCCCCAGCTTCTATGATTGATCTATCGGTCAGACCAACAAAAGTAGATAGACCTGGTGATGTAACAGGCTTAGTTGATGTGGGAGATCTTGTTGGACTTCTCAGTCAAGAAGATGCGGTTTCAGTAATGGAATCCATTTACCGAATTTCAGATAAAAAAATGAATAATGTACAAACAGGTATCTCCAGCGATGCCGTCATTAAAGAATTGGTTCGTTGTGGCTATGTAAAAAGTGCCGATCTCGCTGATCGATTTGGTGATCCAAGTACTTTAAATCCAGAATTAGACCCCGATATCGTTGGTGACAATGGTATTTTTACTCAAGAAGAATTTGATAGCGACGCAGAATTTCGTAAAACAGCTTCAGTAATGAAATTGGTTGTTAATGGTTTTGCTGGTGCAGGAACAATTACCATGGGTGGATTTGACTATCATACCGGTGACCGAAGCACCGGAGAAGTCAGAGATCTTAGAGCGGGTCGATGTATGGGCGCTTGCCTTGAATATGCCAAACGAGTTGGCGTGCCTCTTATGATGTATGTTTTTAGTGACGGCTCTGTATTTAGTAATGGTGCGATTGATGATTCAATGAATGGCCGGGGCAAAGGTGTTTGGACAGGTGACAATTCTTCAACAGCAGGATCCTTTTTTATGGTTTATAACCCCGATGGTCGACCCAATCTAATTGGAGCTACGCCCGACGAACAAGCAATCCATCAACAAATAGGATATATGCGGTCAGATGCGTCAGTTGAGACAGCTTCCTCTCCTGCAGCCAATAATCCAAACCTACTAGTTGAAACAGTACTTCTTAATTATATGGCTCTTCATGGAGAACAAAATCAATTTGGATCGATATTCCCAGGACATGGTTTAGGTAATTCCACATTACAAGATAGCCTAACGGCCTTTGAACCAATCGTTAACGGTACAATAGGGAATTGATTAAGACACACCATAACAACCAAATATTATGCAATACGCTCTAAGGGGTGCTGGCTTTTATCTTCTCCCAAAAAACTTTTGTAAGCGACCGATGCAAAACCTCTAAGAGCTGTCACACTAAAAAGACAATTCAATGCAGTTCTCAAAGTTGCTTCTGGAATATGATTAAGATGTTCTTGAATAGCTGCAATAGCTAAATCATGTGAACTTGAGGGTAACTCTTGAGCAGTTCCTTGCTCCAATAACCTCACTATTTGATGTGCTGATAAGCCGCAAATAGGGTTAAATACATTCGTTTTAGTTATCATGTCATCCTTGATAGGTTAAATCGAAACTTCGTCAGTAAGTTCGATTATACTCATTTATAACAATACCGCCATCAAAATTTTCCACATTATTTTAATATATTTAATGCCAAATCACCTTTCCATCATTTTGCTCTGATAATACTTTCATGTAGGCATCATGCTCAGACTGCTCTTTCTCAGAGGCGGTTATCACTTTAAAAGGTAACCGTTCCTTAGCTAAACGTCTAATTCCTCCGCTGTCACGGTTGGATGTCAAATAGTCTTGTTTATGAGTCAAGGTAAGATCCGTTTGTCCGCCCGTCATTCCAAGATAGACTTCAGCTAAGATCTCAGAATCAAGCAATGCCCCATGCAATTCACGATGAGTATTATCAATAAAATAACGTTTGCACAGAGCATCCAAGCTATTTTTTTGTCCCGGATGCATTTGCCTTGCCAGCACCAAGGTATCAAGTACTCGGCAATAATCTGACATTTCACCCAAGGATTTTTTAAGCATCTTCAATTCATGATTTAAAAAACCAATATCAAAAGGAGCATTATGAATAACTAATTCAGAATCTTTTACATAATCTATAAAATCTTGAGCAATATCCTTAAATAAGGGCTTATCTTGCAAAAATTCATTGGTAATTCCATGAACTTCAATCGCTCCTTCTTCTACTTCTCTTTGCGGATTAATATAAACATGAAAATGATTACCAGTTAGCTTCCGATCAATCATCTCCACGCAGCCGATTTCAATAATTTTATGCCCCTGAGAGGGTTCTAAACCGGTTGTTTCTGTATCAAGTATTATTTGTCGCATGATTCTTTAAATTCTCAATTATTAAAAACTAACTTAGCCTCTCATCGATTCCACGGTTAGCAAGTAGATCTGCTATTTCATTTTCTGGATGACCGCTATGTCCTTTCACCCACTTCCAACTGACCTTATGTCTCTGATTTTGCTCGTCGAGCAACTTCCAGAGATCTGAATTTTTAACTGGTTTTCTTTGAGAATTCTTCCAGCCCTTTTTTTTCCAATTTTCAAGCCACTCCGTAATCCCTTTCCTAACGTATTGAGAATCAGTCGTTAAAGTAATTTCACTTGATCGTTTTACAGCTTCCAAACCTTTAATTGCTGCCATCAGCTCCATCCGATTATTGGTTGTTGCGTCCTCACCTCCAAACAATTCTTTTTGATGCTTGCCTGCTCGAAGCAACGCACCCCAACCGCCAGGTCCAGGATTTCCTCGACACGCACCGTCTGTAAAAATTTCAATTTGATTCACTCAATAAATTCCTTTGTAGTACCCAATAAATTCAACTATAGAAAATCTAATTAACCTTTTATCTGTTTATAGCAATCTTCTACTTGGCTATTCACCGAAGGCTCGGTCAATCTCGGCCTAACCAATTTTCGATTTGCTCGCCAACTAGGTCTGATCGGAATCATAGTCGATACTTTTTTCTTGGCGACGAGTATATAATAACTTGAAAAATATTCGCAGCCCAATTGATTCAATTTATTCAATAACGAAATCTTTATTTCCTTGTCTTTCGTCTCGGAATGGCTTTTATTAATCGAATGGCATATTGGAATTTGGTTAATGATTTCTAAACCCAATAATCGACACCAATCATTAATCCTTAGCTTCCCTATTGGCTTTGGTTGTGCTGAACCAGATATAAAATAAGTAAGCACCCATTTTTTTATACCGGACCAACTGAGAGGATTAGCAACAATCATTAAAATGTGCCCTTCTGGAATTAAAACTCTCTCAACTTCTCTCAAAATTTGATGTGGATACTGACTTCGCTCAAGTATTTCAGGTAGTACTGCTAAATCAATAGTGTCTGAAGCGATTGGTAATTCTTCATATTGGCAGATCAAATCACCCGCTTGAACTTGATTTGACAAAACCACTGAATTCTTAACAATAACGTTATCAGCAACCAACTCCTTAGCTTTAATCGAATAAAGCAGCGCATAATAACCAAAAATTCCGCTCAACACTTTTTCTAGGTGCTCACTGATAATATTGGTTTCTTTTTTGGAGAAAGCCTTATTTTGATTTTTAATAAGTGCTTTTAATCTATCGTCTACCCGCTTTTTAAGTGATTTCATTAAAAAGTTCCTGATAATGTCACTTGATGCTTAATCATAACTGATTGAGTATATTTACCCAAGAGCTTCTATAATTAGGACTTATTCCCAATACTTCAATAACAAAGCGCCCCTAAATGCCATAAAAAAGCTCTTTTTAAATTGAAATTTGACATATTAGGCTATAGAAAATACCATCTAACTCCGTTATCTTGGACAAAAATAAACTGACAGATCAAAGCATTAAATAAATACACTGCTTGATTGATCGACTGCAGGAATCCATCTTGATAAAAAAACTCTTCTTTGTTGTTCTATTCGCAAATTTAAATGGCTGCAAATTAATTCAGATTCAGAACTCTTTGAGTGACGTGCACTCTCAAAAAGCCGAAATATCTGAGCCAACAAAACCGACTTTGCAGCCCATAGGGTTTTGTGAAATTAAAGATGGTCCAATCGATCCAGAATCATTTTCCGACGCTTGGCAGAGAGTTGCCCATCAAATGGAACTGGCTATTCCCGACAATCTCAGGGTACGCGCTCATAAATCATGGTACTTAAAGCATCCAAAATATTTGGAAAGAGTCACCAAACGCTCTGAGCCTTACCTTTATTTTATTGTTGATGAAATTGAACGTCGGAAATTACCCTTAGAACTAGCTTTATTGCCCATCGTAGAAAGTGCTTATGATCCATTTGCTTATTCACACGGTCGCGCCTCAGGAATGTGGCAATTTATTCCCGGAACTGGAAAAGGTTTTGGGCTTTCACAAAATTGGTGGTTTGATGGCCGTAGAGATGTATTTTTATCTACCCATGCTGCACTAGATTATCTTGCATACCTCAATAAACGTTTTAAGGGTAATTGGCTACACGCCCTAGCCGCTTATAATTCAGGCCAAGGAAATGTCAGTAAAGCAATTAGAAATAATAAAAGAAAAGGAAAACCTACAGACTTTTGGTCATTGAAATTACCCGCAGAAACAAAAGCTTACGTTCCAAAGCTTCTAGCTTTGGCTGAAATATTAAGAAACCTAGAAACCAATAAAATGCCTTGGTCATTAGTTGATAATAAACCCTATTTCACTCGTATTGCGACTGAAACACAAATTGATCTTTCATTAGCCGCCGACCTCAGCGAACAATCCATGAAAGAATTTTATAAACTAAATCCTGCTTTTAATCATTGGGCAACCCCTCCTAACGGTCCTCATTATTTATTGTTTCCGATCGAAAAAGCTGAAATATTTGAACGTAATTTAAAAACAATTCCAACAAACGAGAGAATTTCTTATAAGCGTTACGCGATCAAATCAGGTGACACTTTAAGTCAAATTGCACAAAATTTTTCAACCACCGTTTCCCTGCTAAAAAAACATAATCAGATCAACAAAACAAGCATTCGAGCAGGGAAAACTTTGCTGATACCCGTCGCATCAAAAGCGAGAGAAAAATATTCTAAAAGCAATCAACAGCGTTTATTAAGCAAACAAAGTGCTAAACGAAAAGGTAATAAAGTAGCAGTAAAGGTGGCTAAAGGAGACTCATTTTGGACCTTATCCCGTCGTTATGGTGTTGGTGTGCGTCAATTAGCAAGTTGGAATAATATGGCTCCTACAGATACTTTAAAAGTAGGCAAAAAACTGGTGCTTTGGTCAAAACAGCCTTTAATAAAACAGGCTAATCTGATGAATAGCAAACAACGAACAAAGAAAATTCATTACAAAGTAAGAAATGGCGATTCATTTGCTCGTATTGCAGATAAATTTAATGTGAGCTTAAATAAAATAAAAAAATGGAATACTTCATTAAGTAAAAATAAATACCTTCAACCGGGGCAGTCATTAACCTTGTTTGTGGACATTACCAATCAATTTTAGTTTATTGTTCGCTAGACATGCTGTGCTATTATATCATCCATATTTTAGCAACCCATTTTATTTATGATTCTTTCTAATCTAAGTAAGACAAAGAAATTCTTTCTTATTTTTATCATACTCTATCTATTTTTAACTCTTATCTATTTAGGCACATTGAGCTTTGTTGATCAAAGGCTTGAAGAAAGAACATTCCCCAATATTTATAATAACTGCAACAAAATATGGGCAACTCGGGGATTGGTAACTGATGGGTATTTGGAGCCCGCTAGTAAAGGTAATACCGTCGAATCCCTATTATTAGCCTTTAAACATAACGCTAAAGGTTCTGAAATCGATGTGTTCTTCGATCCTTCACTCAATAAATATATTGTCTCTCATGATTATCCTTATAACCTGAAAAATGGAAAGTTACTTTCTTTAGAAGAGCTTATTACTAAAATAGGAACCGATAATTTTATTTGGTTAGACCTAAAAAAATTAGGTAAATTATCTAACTCTCAAGTAAAAATGGCTGTTGCAAGACTGGACCAAATTTCTAACTTAAACAGCTTCAAAGAAAAGCTTTACATCGAAGGTGAGGATCCCGTAAATCTAGGTTATTTTAGGGACTCTGGATTTAACACTATATTTGATACCCAGCCTCTTCCACAAAGTTATTTTATTAGCACTTTTGTTTTAAATTTTTATAAAATCGCCTACTACTTTGGTGATTTTACGGTGATGTCGATGAATTCAGGAAATATTGATAATCCAATTTTTAGCAGTAAGGCAGAAAAGCTATTAACAAATATTCCAATGTTTTTATATCATGTTCCTGATGATAAAACCCTGCTGAGTCGACTTTCAAATATTGAAAACGTGAAGGTTGTTCTTAATACAGACCACAGCGCAAATCGATTTAATATCAATAATTGTAAAAAGGAAAGCGATTAATCTGGCCGTTTATTCAGGCGCACTACGTATTTCTTCTTGCTTAAAAACCATATAAATATCCGCCCTAGAATAGTGTGAATCGCCTTTAGGATGTTCTTGTTCAATAAACCCAAGTTTATCGTATAAATTAAGTGCCGGCGTTAATTGACGGTTTGATTCTAGAAATAACCCCTTGAAATCAGTTGCTTGATACTGCTGTATGGCAGCAACTGCCAATTTCTCACCAATTCCTAAGCCTTGATAATCGCTATCCACGGCCATCTTTGATAACTCTAACTGGCCATCAGAAGATACTATTAAAGCGGCAGTACCAATAATTTTATCATCAATTCGAGCCATCAAAATAAAACCGCCTGGATCGATGATCCTTTCTCTAGGCTGAGACAAAACTTCATGATCAATATCTTCTACATAAAAATATTTTTCTAACCATGCACGATTTAATTGGTAAAAACGCTCCGCATGCTCATCATTAAAGTGAATAATTTCGACCGCATTCACTAACCTCTCTCGCGTTAAGTTGGCCATTCTATCAATCAGATTTTGTTTAGTTAATTGCCTTTCAAGTAATTCCACACTATTTAGTAGGTTTCCACTAGAGATTGACATCAATCTACCGAGAATCACTTGCATATCTTTCCAAACGGGGGTCAGTTGATCAACTAATTCAAAACCTGCAGGAGTAATACTTAACAAACGACGTCGGTCATCCAATGCATCTGAATGATCATAAATAAGCCCTTTTTGTTGCAATTTCTTACTAATCTGACTAATAGCTGGATGCGTTTGACCTAGAACTTCAGCAAGTTCAGTTACAGACATCGATTCATTTTCTTTTAACAGTTGCAACAGGGGAAAATTTCTTGCTTGAAAATCTACTTTTTCCTTTTTGTAGACCTCATCAATTTGTTTATACAAACTATCGCTTAATCGTTTGAGACGAGAACCAAGGCCAAGAACACCAAGATCATTAAGGTTTTTCACTATAAATTTCCTATATATCAATGGATTGCAAATCAAATCTAGATAAAATCAAAGAAACAGTACTTTATTTATGTTTATTAATCGCGAATAAATATTTTTTAAATAACTGTTAATACCAATGTCCGTAATGTATTACGTAACTTTATATTAGCAGGCTTTGTTATCAGGACAAACTTCATTTAGGACAAAAGGTTATTCCTGTTGATTAAGTCACATTTCACCCAATTATTTGATTACCGATAAATTCGACTTAGCTTGATGAACAAATAATTTGAATGCTGAAATTTGATTTTCAGTAATTGGTTCACCACTTGGTCCATTATCTGCATACAAACAACCAATTACTTTATTCTCAACTATCAAAGGCCCCCAAATTGAATTTTTATGTTCTAATTGCTTGATAATTTCTAGTCGAGTTTTGCCTTTCTCTCTAAAATCATCTAATAATAAAATATTACGATTAGTTAATACCTTTTGATGAATCTCTGGGATCTGCGACATACAGTTAAAGTCAAACCTTTGCTTAACATGGCTACTACCTCTTTCAATTGCATGCTTAGAAAAAAGCTTGGTTCTCTGCGGGTTTAATAGCCCTACTAAACAACTACTGAAACCAGCGCCTCTCGAAACTCCCTCTAGTAATAGTTGCAATGCTAAATTAATGTCAAACTTTTCCTGCACTAAAGACGACAACTCTTGAATAGCGTCAAGTTGATTGGACTTGTCAACGATCACCTCAAAAGCTACATTTTTTTTATCTTTGACTACCGGCTCGTTAATACCTGCTAATTTCAAGCCAAAACCTTGCAAACTCTTTTTACTCGATTCACTAGCAGAGACTAACCGTTCAGCCAATTCATCCGGAGTTATTTTGCAGTAGCGTGAGACCGTTCTAATATGGCTATCAATCGCAGAGTCTATTCCCTGCTTCTCACAAGCCATCGCCAAACTATTTGCCAACAAAATAGAACGACAAACACTGGTTTCAGAATAGTTTCCACTGAGCGTTTCACTAATCATGGGAGCAATTCCCCACGAGCTACAAAGAGATCGAGTCAGCTCATTAAAATAGCAGCCTATAATATCTTTTTCTTTTCCTCCTGCAAACGGATAACCCGCAACTAATTTTTTAACCATTTCATCCTTCTCAGTAAAAGATGAATAAACCGATATTTCACCGACATTAAGGAGTAAAGCGGAAATAAATATTTCTTCAACGTCTTTGTCTCCCCTGATATTTGCAATTTCTTTTGCTTGAACTGCAGCATGAAAAGAACGAGCTAAAACTGATTTTAGAGTGCCTGAAGCCCCATCCTTTAAAAAGCTTTCCAATAATATACAGCTGGTACAAATTTCTTTAATTGTTTTATGACCTAACAGCATGACACCTCGGCTAACGGTGCGAATAGGACCACCAAAGGAATTAAATTGTGCACTGTTAGCTAACTTGAGTACGGAAGCGGTTAAACTTGGATCTTTTAAAATAGTTCGGGAAAGTTCTGACGAATGTGAGCCAACAAAACTATCGGAATTGGAGAGTTTTTTTATGCTGTCATTAAAGCTCGGCAAAGACGTTTGCTGTAAACGTCTGAGCCAAGCATCCTTGTTGTCAGGGGTTTTACTCATTCACTATCATTTATTATTTTTAATAGTCTAAGTATAGCCCCGAATATTCAATTGTTCAGAAAACAATTATGTTGTATGACGTGATTAACATTTAGGCTTTGATCCAGCGGTAAACCTCTTTCCAATTCGGTTTCTTCCCTGTCTTCAGAACACCTATACGGTAAATCTTTCCAGCAAAAGAAAATACAAAAAGTAACGTTGCCAAATTAACCAAGATCGCTACTCCAACTTCCCACATGGGAACATCAATGACAGCCATTCTTACCGGCATCACAATAATTGAAGAAAAAGGAATCATCGAGCTAACTTGAGCTATCGAATTAGTCGGATCTTTTAACATGGTAAAACAAATGTAGAAAGGAATTAATATTAAGAACATTATTGGCATTGCACCTTGTTGCGCTTCGGAGATATTATCAAAAATTGCTCCAACAGCAGCGTACAAACCTAGGAAAGTCACTAAACCTAAACCATAATTCAAAATAAAATAACCTATCTGAAAAAGAGTTATTGTAAATTGGAGCTTTTCAGGTAAGACAAATAGACTCGTTAAACTTACGAAAATAAAGGGTAGCATCCAGATAATAATTTGTAATAACCCTGCACAAGTGGTTGCTATAATTTTTGCAGACATCAATTCATTGGCATGAACCGATGATAACAAAACTTCAACGACTCTATTTTCTTTTTCTTCAATTACGGCTTTAAGTATTTGCATACCTATCATTATTAGGCTCATATAAAGCATAAAAGCTAAAACCCCTGCTAAAACAAATGCACCATAATTATCCTTTTCAACTTCATCCTTTTCACTTATTTTAAAGTTCTGAAGTTCCATCCGATTTCTAGCATATTTAATATCTTCTTCAGAAACAGACCTTCCTTTAAAATGTTGTTCCACCAAAACGCTATTAATTAAACTATTTATTTTACGAGTAATATTGGTGTTTTTTGGGTTAGAAGAATAATATTCAATCTTTTTATCAAAATGTTCCCCTTGCGGAAGGAAGAAGACACCATTAATTTTAGCCGTCAACAAATCAGATTTAATTTCTTGGATATAACCTTTAACTTCTTCTCTCGACTTAGATGTAACCTCTATATGAAACATATCGTGATTAAATTCATCACTTGCTAAGTATTCATCATTAATTAACGACACAAGCTGACTATTTTCTACCACTATTTCAATATTGATATCTTTTTTATCTTCAAACATCATCAAAAATGTTTGTAAACTCATTAAACCAACCAGAATAATTGGGACAAAAATGGTAGTAAAAATAAAAGTTTTAGTCATTACCTGAGCTTTTAGCTCACGCTTTATAATTGCCATTGTTCTAAACGAAAATAACTTAAACATTGGCTTTCTCCTCTTCGTTTACCGTCTCATTTTGTAAATCGATTTCACTGATTTCTTCTTCAGGATCGCCAGTGAGGTTAATAAAAATCTCATGTAATGAAATATCATTAGCGTCAAAACGTTTGATTACAATATTTTTTTCAACTAACAAATGTAATAATGTTTGTACATCTTGCGGTGATTTAACGCTAATACCCGTAAACCGCCCAAAGTCCTCAATTTTTTCGATGATTGGATGATCTTGTAAAAAAGAAATATCGCCTTCATAAACCAAACTAACATTCCGTTGACTGTATTCTTTTTTTAATTCAGTTAATGAACCATGCTTAATCATCTTTCCATGGTGAATAATGGCAATGTGGTCACACATCTTTTCTGCGAAATCCATCAGGTGCGTTGAAAAAATAATAATTTTTCCTGCTTTTTTTAAGTCGAGAATAATATCTTTTAATAAATTAGTATTGACGGGATCAAGTCCAGAAAATGGCTCGTCCAGAATAATAAATTCAGGATCATGGATAACAGTACAAATAAACTGCACTTTTTGTTGATTACCTTTTGATAGATCTTCTATTTTTGCGTCTTGTCGATCAAGTAAATCAAATCTCTTGAGATAATCCAACGCTTTTTCCTTGACTTCACTACCTTTAACACCTTTTAGTTCCGCAAAAAATAAAATCACCTCAAGCAATTTCATTTTTTTATAAAGCCCTCTTTCTTCCGGCAAATAACCAACACGATTTCTAAATTCTTGACCGATAGTTGCTCCGCGTAACAAAACTTCTCCTGCATCAGGGAAATAAATGTTCATTAACATGCGAATAGTGGTAGTTTTACCTGCTCCATTCCTGCCTAACAATCCGAAGACTGAACCTTCAGGTATATTAAAGGAAACTTTGTCAACAGCGACAAAATCACCAAAGTTTTTACAGAGCTCTTTTGCTTCTAAAGCGTATTCCATTTAATTCTCCAATAAATTTAATTCAATAATTAGTCCGTATTGGCTAGATCTAACTGGTTAAGGTTAATTTAGACTCTTAGCTAGATAAATAGGAATAATTAGTTATCAGATTCGTTAGTCTAACCGTTCATCAATTTATTACAAACTAAACATAAATAATCTGAATTGCTAGCTTGACGAACAAATCGATTTTTTATTTCATAACTGTAAGATAAAATGATTCAGATTATGATGTAATAAAATCGGGATTGAGCTGACTAACCAGTTTAATGAATAGATATTTAAATGATAAAACAGTTACTCAATAACAAATTGACTAATAATAAAGGAAATAATAATGACTGATAATAACCCATATGAGCCTGAACAACCGGTAGAAGAGCAGAAATTCTCCAGCAATATAACCATCCTCAGTAATATATTTACCTCTCCATCACAAGGTATGATTCAAGTTCAGGAGCGATATAGCATCGCTTTCCCAATGCTTTTGATGGCTCTTTTGACTGGTTTAGCCACCTATACCTACTACACAATGGTTGATTATGAATGGTTAGTTGATTATTTAGTTCAATCGACCGCCGGCGATCTTAGCAAAGCTGAACAAGACCAAACTAGAGCAGGGTTAAGTATGATGCCTCAAGGCGTTTTGGGAGCTGTTAGTGCAGTATCTGTCATTATATTTATTCCAATCATGTATGTTCTTCAAGCTGTTTATTTTATGATCATATCTAACATTAACAATGATGGGTACGAGTTCAAACAATGGCTTTCTTTTATTAGTTGGACTGGCCTGCCGTCATTATTGGTCGTTATCGCTATGTTCGCCCTCTTATTTTCTAGTAGTAACGCTCAAATAGCACCTGAGAGTATTAATCCTCTCAGTCTGAATGAGTTATTTTTTGGACTTGACTCATCTAAAGGTGTTGGTAAGTTATTAGCCTCTATCCATATAGCCCAATTTTGGAGCTGGGCCATCATGATCCTGGGATATCAAATATGGACTAAAAAATCGACAGCCTCCTCCACTATCATAGTACTAACTCCATTCGTTTTGTTTTATCTTATTTGGTACTTGTTTATCTAATATTCATCGTTATCAATATCACCCTTTTAATAAAAGAGGGTGGTATCAAACTCCATTTATATAACTTATCTAGGCACTTGTATGAAAAAGAAAATCATCATTTTTGTAATCATTGCTATTGTCATAGGCATTCCGGTGTCAAAACGATACCTATCTTCAGATGATATAAAATCAGTCTCGGTAGAAGCATTAAGTACACAAAAAATCAAAGCTTCTATTCTAGCCTCAGGCCAATTAAAGCATGAACAAGAAGTTAAATTAAGTGCGGAAGTAATAGGAAAGGTCACTAAGTTATTCGTTGAAGAAGGTGACCAAGTAACCAAAGGTCAGCAAGTTTTACAAATTGATGATGAATCTTATGCCGCAGCAGTCGAACAACAAAACGCCGCAGTTGAACAACAAAAAATAGCCATAAAAAGACAACAACTTGTGGTCGCTAATCTTAAACAGCAATGGCAAAGAAAATCGGAATTGTTTAATCAAAACTTAATCGACAAAGATAGCTATGAATCAATGACTAATTCCTATGAAGTTGCAAAAGTGGATTTAAAAAGCTCAAAAGAACTATTAAAACAAGTCACTGCTCGCTTAGATCAAACCCTTGACCAATTATCTAAAACCAAAGTTATTTCTCCAATAGACGGATTGATTACCTCTTTAGACATCAAAGAAGGTGAAACTGCAATATCAGGAACAACCAATATTATGGGTTCATCATTAATGACAATCGCTAATCCTAACAGCATGCTAGCGGAAATTAACGTTGATGAAGCCGATATCGCAAATGTAGCTGTTGGACAGAAAGCTGAAATTATCTCCATCGCTTTCGCCAATAAACCAATTTCCGGTATTGTTGAATCAATCGCCTCCAGTGCAAAAAGAACTCAGGGGCGACAAAGTCTTAGCTTTGCAGTAAAGCTGAAGTTAAATAAAGACCAAGCCATTAACTTACGCCCAGGAATGAGCTGTCGTGCAGAAGTTTTCACCCAAGGAGAGCAAGAAAAACTTGCCATTCCGATAAAAGCTTTACGTATCAAAGAAGATAATGAAAACGAATTAGTTGAAAACTTTGTATTTATTTATGCAAACAATAAAGTGAGCAAGGTAAAGGTGGAAGTTGGAATATCCGATGACGACCATCAAGAAATAATTAAAGGTATCTCTCTTGGTGATCAAATTGTTGTAGGGCCAGATAAAATATTAAGACATCTAAAGGATGGTGAAACTGTCAATATAGAAGAATCTGACATTAAAAAATCCTCAGATAATGAGACACCAGCAAAGTCCGCAATTAACAATTAAATATACCGACTATAAGATTAGCCAATAATATGTCATTGATTTCACTAAAAAATATTTGTAAATATTACAGCATGGGCGACCAAACTGTAAAAGCGCTTGACCAAATAGATTTGTCTATCGAAAAGAATGAGTATATTGCATTTATTGGTTCCTCAGGCTCAGGGAAATCGACCATGATGAATATACTCGGTTGTCTAGATAAACCAACCAGTGGCAATTTTTTCCTTAACAACAAAAACGTTTCACATTTAACCCAAGACCAACTAGCCGATATTCGTAACAAAGAAATTGGATTTATATTTCAAAGCTTTAATTTGTTACCCCGAGCCAGTGCTCTGCATAATGTAATGCTGCCACTTGTTTACAAGGGGGTTGCTTTAAAAAAACGAAAAGAGCTTGCTATAAAATCCCTTGAGAAGGTTAATTTGGCGGACAGAATGGATCATATTCCTAGCCAGTTATCCGGTGGTCAGCGACAGAGAGTTGCAATTGCAAGAGCGTTGGTTACCGAGCCATCTATCCTTTTGGCAGATGAACCAACAGGTAATCTTGATACCCACACCACTCAAGAAATCATGAAGCTATTCGACCAACTGCAAGATGAAGGTCAAACGATTATTATGGTTACCCACGAAGATGAAATTGCTAAACATTGTCACCGAGTTGTACGATTAAGTGATGGGAAGATCGTCGAAGACTACAGAAATAACCATGATGAGAATCTCGATATAAAGGTAACAAATAATGTTTAGTCTAATAGAAAGTTTCCGAAGCGCTATCAGCTCCGTCCGCGCGCATGGCTTTAGAAGCTTTTTAACGACTTTAGGAATTATTATCGGTGTCAGTTCAACTATAGCAGTAGTTTCGGTAGTCCAAGGATTAAGTTATTCGATTAATCAACAATTTGAAGGGTTTGGTGCTAATAGCCTAACAATTACTTCCTACACACCTTTAAGAGAGGCATTAAAAGGCAAGCGTTCACGTATTACCAATGATGATCTCCTAAGAATAAAAACAAAGGTTGATGGAATTTCATTTGTTACACCACTTTTATATTCTCAAGATGGTATAGGCAGCATTGTAAAATATAAAGGTGAGCAAGCATTTCCAAATGTCTATGGAACGACATATGCGTATCAGGATGTGCAGAATATCGATATTAAATATGGTCGCTTCATCTCATACAGTGACAATCAATCTAGAAGAAAGATTGTTATCATCGGTGAAGATTTAAGAAAAAATTTGTCTCTCCCCAATAACCCAATAGGAGAATATATTGAGGTCAATGGTGAGTGGCTAAAAATTGTTGGTTTAGCCGAACCTAAAGGCTCTATGTTTGGATTTAGCCAAGATGAATTTGCGATAATGCCATTTTCTACCATGCAAAGCCTAGTTGGCCATTTAGTTCAGCCAGATATTAGGATTCAAATCGAAATCAAAGACATCAATAATATTGAAGAAATAAAAACAAACATTCAACGCTTATTAAGAAAACAACATTCGTTAAAGACAAAAGAAGAAGATGATTTTAAAATACAAACTGCAGAACAACTGACTGAAGGCATTTCAAAAATTATTGATACCATGACAATTGTTTTGGGCGGAATCGTAAGTATTTCATTACTAGTTGGTGGAATAGGCATTATGAATATCATGCTTGTTTCGGTCACCGAAAGAACCAGAGAAATAGGTATCTGCAAAGCGATTGGTGCCAAAAGACATCACATATTGCTACAGTTTTTAATCGAAGCAATTGTATTATCGCTACTTGGTGGGATTATAGGAATCATTTTAGGATACGGATTAGGTATGTTAGCCGCTGCTTCAATTCCTAGTTTTCCACCGGCTAACGTACCCCTTTGGGCGGTTGGTATAGCATTTGGTTTTTCAGCCTTTGTGGGAATTCTATTTGGAATTATTCCGGCAGCCAAAGCAGCTAACTTAGATCCGATTGATGCTTTGAGGTATGAATAATTTTGACGTATATTAGTTTATAGATACTAAATTAACCCGTTTTATAGAGGTAAACCGTTTAAAACAATACAACTAGTAATTTCAAGTCGTATGCTCTAGTATCATTTAGATAGATTTCGCTTTTGGATAACGAAATTAATAATTCAAAATTCAACAATTACTAATCAGTGAGTTTTATTTAAAGGGATCTTTCATTTCAATGCTTTCTCTCTCAAATATTTCAAAATCCTATCAAATGGGTAGTGTTCAGGTTGATGCACTAACATCCATCGATCTAAATATTCCTAGCAATCAATTTGTCGCAATCATGGGATCTTCTGGTTCTGGGAAATCAACGCTAATGAATATTTTAGGCTGCCTCGACCAATCTGATACCGGAAGCTATGAATTATCTGGAATAGAAATATCAACCATGGACGATGATCAGTTAGCACATTTAAGAAATAAATCTATCGGTTTTGTATTTCAAACATTTAATTTACAGGCTCGTCGAACAGCACTTGAAAATGTTATGCTGCCTTTGCGTTTTTCTAACTGTTCAAAAATCGAAGCAAAACAGCGCGCAACCGAGCTATTAGAAAAAGTCGGTTTAATGAATCGAGCGACACATAAACCTTCAGAATTATCAGGCGGACAGAGACAACGTGTCGCAATTGCTCGCGCTCTTATCAATAACCCAAAAATTATTCTCGCTGATGAACCAACAGGTAATCTAGACAGTAAAACGACTGAAGAAATCATGCAACTATTTCATCAACTTCATCGCAAAGGTCAGACAATTATCATGGTCACTCATGAAGATGAAATTGCCGATCACGCACAAAGAATTATTACATTAAAAGATGGATGTATATTAACCGACACGATCAAGCAGAAGGAACTAATCTATGAATAGAGGAAGTATATTATTTACGCTAGCTACTTTATCTGTAGCTTTACTAATACCTCAAAGCAAAGCGGAAAATAGTTTACTCTTAACTGGTCGGATCGAAACCGGTGATACCCAAGTATTAACTGTACCTTGGTCTCAAACATGGAATCATCAAATTAAATGGCTAAAGCCCGAAGGTGAAAAAGTTAATGTGGGTGATCCCGTTATTACCTTTGATGCATCTGGTTTAGAAGGACAATTAGAACAACAACAAACTAGCTTAAGACAAAGTGAGGAAAACGCAAAAAATAGTAAGCTTACTCTTGAAAAAGATGTTATCAATTCAGAACATGCTTTAATTAAGGCAGAACTAGAATTAGAGTTAGCAAAAGCGTCAATTGATATTCCTAAATCTTTTCGTAGCCAGTATGAAGAAGATAATCAACAATTTGAATTCAATAAAGCTACTAAAGGCCTCGCTACAGCAAAAGCTAAACTAATAACAAGTCAAGATGCGCTAACCGCAGATATAAAAAAACAAGCTATTGAAATCAATAAACGAAAAGCTGAACTAGAATTAAAAAAGCAACAAATAAGCTCGCTTCATCTTGTCGCAAATAAACCAGGTATTGTTCTTCACGCTAGTCATCCTTGGAATGGAACCAAAATAGCAGAAGGACAATCGGTACAAACAACTTGGAAGGTAGCTTCCATTCCGGGCGATGGAAGTGAATATGTCCGTTCATGGGTAAACGAAGTCGATTGGCCAAAAATACAAATCAACCAGAAAGCTTTGTTGACTCTTGATGCTTACCCAAATGCTAGCTTTAAGGGGCAAGTAATTCTTATCAGTCAACAAGCGGAATCCAAGAAAGATTGGGGCTCGGCAACCTACTATGACGTTCAGATCAAAATACTCCAACAACCAAAGGTAAAACTTATTTCAGGTATGAGCGTTGGAATAGAGCTTTTACCGGAAAGTAAAAACACCGAATTCAATAGGAAACCTCTCAGTACTAAGGTGGCAGAATAATGAAATTTATCCAGAAATTCTTCCTGCTGCTAATAATATCATCATGTCAAACCCAAAAAGACGAAGCAAAAGATATAAAAAATATCTCTGTATATGTAGAAGCTAACGGAGAGCTCGCATCAAGCAATTCAGTTGCTATTTCGCCGCCACAGGTTCTTCACCAATGGCAATATAAAATCACTTTTTTAACTCCAGAAGGAAGCTTTGTAAATAGGGGGCAGCCAATTATCGGCTTTGATTCAAGTCAATTAATGCAGAAGCTCTCTGAGAAAAACAGTCTATTAAATACGACCAAAAAATCTTTAGAAAATACTTTACTCACAACCGTAGCAGAAAAAGAGAAACAAAAATTAGATCTCGCTAATGCAAAAATGAAACAAGAAAAATCAGAAAGGAAATGGCGTCAATCTCACGGTTTAGAGAGTAACTTGCAAGTTAAAAAATTATCCATCGAATATCAAATTGCTACCAATGAAGTAAAAAGAATCAAGCGAATATTAAAAAAATCTGACGAGTCCAATAAAGTTAAAATAGAAATTGAGAAAACAAAAGTAGAAAGAATACAGAATGAAGTTTCTCAGCTTCAATTAGACATTAATAAGATGAACATATCAGCTCCAAAAGATGGGATTGTCATTTATAAGGCCGATGGAGGGGGAAATAAAATTTCTTCTGGAGATACTGTATGGAGAGGAAGGCAGCTAATAGAATTACCTTCACTTGATAAAATGGTAGTAAAGGCGACAATACTTGAGGCTGATGCTGAAAAAGTAAAAGTTAGCAATCTAGTAGAGGTAGTGCTAGATGCGGTTCCAGAACGGATATTTAAAGGTAAAGTAAAGCAATTAGGGCAAGTCTTTAGACGTAAAAGCAGAGAGCAAGCCAATATTATTTTTGATGCTGAAATAGAACTTGCAAATCCAGATATTGACCTAATGCGCCCAGGTATGGCGGCTAGAATAAAAATCACTAGTAATAAAAAATAAGACCCTATTCATTGCGGGAAATCTATGTATAAATTTTATAAATATTTGATTATCAATATAACCTTCCTCGCAGTTGTTGGTTGTAGTTCTGAAAAAACAATTAATACTATTGAGATAGAAATAAAAAAGCGTGATTTTGTGGTGACGATTCCTGCAATAGGTGAACTAGAAGCGATAAAAGCAACCAATATTTCTGTTCCACCAATGGCGAGAGGTCCACAGTTGATAGAATGGTTAGTTGAAGAAAATTCTTATGTAAAGGCTGGTGATATTGTTGCAAGATTTGATGGCACAAAATTTCGTCATCAAAGTGAACAAGAGAATTTTGAAATAGCAAAAGCAAATATTAGTCTAGATACAAAAAAACAGTCACTGATTAATGAAATGCATGAAATTAATACCGATGCGACCATTATCAGCGAGGAGCTTGAAATAGCAGAGAAATACAGCATTGAAGATTTATCACTTTATTCAAAAAATGAAGTTATTGATGCATTAAAAAGTCAAGACTACATAATGGCAAAACAGTCACATACTCAGTGGCGAAGTGATAGTCATCAAGTAAAGTCAGATTCAGAAATACAACTTCTATCATTGCAAAAGGCGCAACATGATTCTAAATTAGAGACTTACCAACAAGCTCTAAATACACTCGAAGTTACCGCACCCCATGATGGGTTATTTGTATTACACAAGAATTGGCGTGGTGAAAAAGCTCGTGTTGGCAATACTGTATTCCCTGGAAGTCAAATAGCTAAATTACCGGATCTATCTTCTATTCAAGCTAAAATTCAAATTCTAGAATCTGAAACAGCCGGTATAAAAGTAGGTCAACGAGTTGAGATAAAATTAGATGCTTACACTAGTGAAATTATAGAAGGTACTCTATCTAGAATTGATAGCATAGCCAAAAGAATATCACGCGAAAGTCCGGTAAAATACTTTGAAGCAATTGTTGATATTAAAGCAAAAAAACTTAGTCATTGGCGTCCAGGTAGTCAACTAATAGCAACTATCTTTGTCACACAGAAAACCAATATTATTAGTGTCCCATCTCAAGCAATGTATTCCAATAATGGTGATTATTATGTTGATATTATTAATAATATAGGAACTCCTGTTGCTCGAAAAGTCGAAATTGGTATTAGAAACGTATCACGGACAGAAATAATATCTGGATTAGTAGAAGGCGACGTTATCGCACTCTTTAATATAGATAGATTAAACAATAAGGAATCATAAACGATGAATTTCATTGATGCATTTAAAGACTCTTATGAAGAATTGTGGCATCACAAGTTACGAACGGCACTGACCTTGCTTGGAATGATATTTGGAGTTGGAGCAGTTATAGCAATGCTGAGTATTGGTGAAGGAGCTGAACAACAAGCGCTTAAACTAATCGATTCAATGGGATTGAGAAACATCATTGTTAATGCCAAACAAATGGACAACCAGCAACTTAAAGAAATTAGAGAGCAATCAAACGGACTTAGTTTACGTGATTTAGAAGTCGTATCTGACACATATGAATTCGTAGAAAATGCTAGCGCGGAAAAACATATTAAAAGTTACTTGGTGATCAGTAACGGTAATACCAGCGATGCATCAGTTATGGGAGTTTCTCCAAGCTATTTTAGTTTGTCTGGTTTTAAAACGAGTCAGGGTAATCTGTTCGATGATAATAATGATCAGCAATTTGATCAGGTAGCAGTTATTGGTTCTGAAGTAGCTGAGGAACTCTTCTTAGACGAAACAGCTGTTGGAAAAAAATTAAAGGTTAATCATGTCTGGTTAAAAATTATAGGTGTATTAGAGAATAAACAGCTTGATACAGATGAATTTCAAGGGATTAAACTCGGTGGGGAAAAAAATAGGGTCTTTATACCGATAAGTACGGCTATTAAAAAGTTTAAATCTCCAATATTAAGTAACGAAATTGATTCTTTCAAAATACAAATATCCAAAGGAATTTCTCCCGAACTCGCAGCTATTGCTACTAATCAATTACTCGCTCAACGACATGGAAACGCAAAGGATTACGAAGTTGTAATACCAGCAAAACTAATGCAACAACAAAGAGAAACTCGTAGAATTTTTACTATTGTAATGTCTTGCGTTGCCGGGATTTCTTTGTTAGTTGGTGGGATTGGAATAATGAATATTATGCTGGCAACAGTTTTAGAGCGAACAAAAGAAATTGGGTTGCTTAGAGCCGTTGGTGCAAGGCAAAAAGATATCGTGAACCTCTTTATGGTAGAAAGCTTTACTGTATCGGCAATTGGTGGAGTGCTAGGTATCTTATTAGGTTTTGTTATCGCTCAGGTGATCGCTTTTTATGCAAATTGGAACGTAGGATGGTCATTTTCAGCAATCATTTTATCTGTTGGTGTTTGCGGAATAATTGGTTTAAGTTTTGGTTTATACCCGGCAATTAAAGCATCAAAGATGGATCCAATAGAAGCTTTGCAGAGAGATTAAACAGAGGCGAATCATTGCGCTTTTATAAGACTGCAGCAAACAGCTATCAATCTTATTTTAATGAGCAACCGTTATTTTATTTTTTTCTAATTCATAGCCATAAATGGCTATATAGAGTTGGGTGTTATGAGCGGAAATCTATATGTTTATGTAAAAAAGCCGTTCAATAGAATTAAACGGCTTAGCATCAAGAGACAAAAATTAATACTATAATTTAGCTGCTTGCTTTTTCCTGTTCTTTGCATGTGAAGAATACTGAACAGCCTGTCTTCGCCATTTCTTGTACTTAGTTGCTTCCTGAAATGAAGCTATAGAACTATTGAATTGTTTGAGCTCAAGATAAGCAATACCTTTTCTAAAATGAACTTTTCCTATATCTTTTAGCCCACCTTTTTTCAAACCTTTATCAAATGTTTCTATCGCTTTTTTATACTTATAACGATCCGAAAGAAGCTCTGCTTGCTTAATATGTTTTTCACCGTCTGTGGCTTTAGCAGCGGCTCGACCATAAGCGTAAATAGCTTTATCTAATTCACTAGATATATGGAAGTTTTGAGCAATATTATTCCAATTTTTTTCAGTATCCTCAACAAGACCTTTATCAATACCTTCTTTCAGAATAACCGCCGTTCTGTAAGGAATTTCACTATATGCAAAGTAATTAGAAAGTTGTTTATAATCATTCTCAGTTTCCATGAATCCTTGCGCATAAAACATCTCCATAACAACTAGACCATCTTCTATCATGTCTTGCTGTAGGTAAATAGATGCTAAATTCCTCCAAAAACGTTTTTCTGTAGGAAATTCAAAAACCATGCGTTTTAGTATAGCAATTGTGCCTGGGTAATCTTTAAATTCAAAATGCCCATTAAGCAAAATCCCAAGTGCATTTTTATTTGGTTTTTTAGCAATTTTTGCCGCCCAATAAGCAGGACATATAGATTCTCTAAGCCTGCCAGAATCCGCTAAAATTGCGCTATACAGTAAATAAATAACCTGATCATCTTTATTAGAGTTTTTCATCCAACGCTCTAAAAACTTAAGCGATTGAACTTTATTGTCATTACTATAATGCATACTAGCCACATTGCTAGTTAGATCTTGGATCTCTTGATGTTGTAAATACCCTTTACCTAGATCCAAAGCTTTTTCAAACCAAACAGTCGCATCTTTAGTATTATTTTGCTGAGCATAAACATAGCCTATAAGACGAGCTGCTAGCGCTTGTACATATTGATCTTTAGTTGATTCGAACAAACTTGTAAATAACTGAGTGGCTTCATCATATTTTTCTTCAGCCATTCTTTCCTGAGCTCTACCAATTCTCTTGGCACTTCTTTCACTCAAACCTCTCACTTGAACTTTAGGGATTTCTAGGTTTTTATCAACTAATGCTTTACAGTTTTTAGTTAAACTTGTGCTTGGAACGATATTCTCTGCATTTACCGATAAAACACCGGTAAAAAACAGTACCGGAACATAAATTAGCGTTGTTATCTTCATATTCTATATTCTCTTCCTAAATTACTCGGCAGCTAATTGAAATTGCATCGTATAAACCATGTTATGTTGCTCTACAGCCTTACCATCGACAACATTTGGCTTAAATTTCCACTTATAAATAGCTCTTCTAGCGTCTCTTTCGAAAATTCGCCTTGGCTGCGCATCTACTAATTCAACATCTTTAGGTGTACCATCGGGGGAAATTGTAAATTTAAATTTAACCCAGCCTTCGATACCTTCCATTGCGGCTTTTCTGGGGTAACGAGGCTGAATAATAACCATAGGAATAGCCTCTCCATCCCCCATATTTCCGCCTGCAGGCCCCATATACATCCCGTTACCTTTTACAGCGACATCAAGCTTGCCCATATTTAGGTTCATACTTTGAACTTTTGGCCTTTCCGCTTTAACAACTCGTTGAGTTTTAGGTGGTGGTGGGTTTTTAGGAGGCTCAGGTTTTTTAGGAAGCCTTCTTTCCCTTAAATTAATATCGTCATCCGGTTCAACCATGCTAATTTGAATTGAAAGTGTTTTCTCTTCAATTGGAGGACGCACATCGGCTTTAATCAAATAGGCCATCAGAATGAAAAGCCCATAGGTCACACCGCAACCAATCCCTAAACCAATAATTAATCTTTGCATATTATAGATCCGCCGCTACTGATATGTTCTTAACTCCAGCAGCTTTGGCCGCATCAAGAACTTTTAAAAGAACGCCTGCATCGGCACGGTTATCTGCTTGTATTACTACTGTACTTTCTGGATTTTCTAACAACATATCTTCTAATCCAGCCTTAACCGCATCTTTATCAATTTTATTCTTTAACATATAGATATCACCACTAATATCAATTCCAATAAAGATATTAGCTTTAGGTCTTTTCTCAGCCGTTTCGGCGATAGGTTTATCAACTGTTATACCAGACTCTTTAACAAAAGAAGCGGTAACAATAAAGAAAATTAGCATAATGAAGACAATATCGAGCATAGGAGTCATGTCAATTTGAGCTTCTTCTTGAGCAGGCTTTACTTTTTTTCTAGCCATAGTTTTTTATCCTGAATTCTATTAATTTATTAACCAACACTAACTAAATAAATCAAATATAAAGCTAAGCATAGTCACCTCGGAGCCAGTAAATTATCACTTAACCCCGGGCATTTATTCTTGGGTTTAATACCCAAATTGCTTGTATTATTTATCGAGGCAGATCAATGATGTGGCATATGATCAGCCAATTCTTGCGATCTCACATTGGCAGCATATTCTAAACGAGCACTAATAAACAAACCAGATAAAGCCGCTACCATCCCTGCCATAGTGGGAATAGTTGCTTGTGATATACCCGCAGCCAACAACCTAGCACTACCTGTGCCAGCTAACGCCATCATTTCAAAAACGCCAACCATTCCAGTAACGGTGCCTAACAAACCGATCATAGGACAAATCGTTACGATTGTTTTAATCACTAATAAGCCAGAATTCAATTGCTCGGACATCTGAGAAATCCAAGCTTCTCGAATTCTATGAGCTTTCCAAGATGTAGTATCTTCACGAGCATCCCATTGAGCGACAAGTAACCGAGCCTGTTTAGGATAAGTTCGGCTAAAATACCACAACCTTTCAATGATCAAAGTCCACATTGCAATTAATGCTGCCGCAATAAACCAAAGAACGCCGCCTCCCGTATCCATGAACTTGGATACGGTTTCAAATAGTTCTTCAAGAAATAGCATGGATTATGCTCCTGCTTCTTCTTCGTGCTGTGCAATTAAACCGGTACTTTGCTCTTCAAGCATATGATTTAAACCTTTAGCAATACCAGAAACAACGCTGTGCAATAAGATTAACGGTAACGCCGCTACAATACCCAATACTGTTGTCATGAGAGCTTGAGAAATACCACCTGCCATAACTTTCGGGTCGCCAGCACCATACAAAGTAATACTTTGGAAGGTTTCGATCATACCTGTAACCGTACCAAGTAACCCCATCAAAGGAGCTACCGCAGCAAAAACTTTTATCATGGTAATACCACGTTCAATTCTTGGCGTTTCTTTTAATACAGCTTCATCTAATTTCAGTTCAAGATTTTCTGTATCATCATCTTTATTAGCTAAATAAACGGCCATAATACGTCCTAAAGGATTATTTCCAGGAGTACTTGATTTAGCTTGAGCTCGCATTTTTCCACGTAGAGATAATAAGGTGAATAGACGCTCAATAACGATTAACAAGCCAAGGAAAAGTACAACACCAATAGCCGCACCAACAACACCTGCGTATTTCTTTACACGGTCAGGCCAAGATTCACGCTGTACTTCGATAGTTAGAATTGTTCCACGTGATGGGTCAATCGCTAAACGCTCGACACCGGATGTCGTTTCTTGGTATGGGTCAATCGTGTCAACAAAATCACCTTTTGGTTGACTTAATAGCTGATTTATATCTTGCTCTTCACTGTTAAATACTAAGTATTCACCATTTGAAACCAAGTTAAAACCACCAATTCGATCAATTGTTCTTTGCTCTTTACGTCCATCACGATTAACAATTTCAGTTGTAAATTTAACGATTTTAGACTGTTCAGTCATCTCAGTTTGAATTTCAACCCAAAGACGACGGATTTCTGGAATTTCAGGAAATACCGTTGCTTGAGCAAGTTTTTCAAGAAATTCATGACGACCGGGATGCTGGGCAGTGACTACAGAACGCTGAAATCTTGCTGCAGAATCACCTGCAACCTGACGAACAACCCCAATCATTTCTCCCAAAGAACCTGCCTTTAATAATTTAGCGTCTGTTAATTCCGCCAATTTTTTATCATTCGCTTCGTATTGTGCTTTTAATCGTTCAGTTCTATCTTCTTCACGCTTTTGCTCAGCTTTAGCGTTATTTAATAAAGAGCGTTGTTGATTACGTTCTTTTCTAAAAGTTTCAACACGTGCAGCATTAACTTTAGATTGACGTATTTTATCGCCTTTAACTAATTTTAAGAGCTCGCTGAGTGTTTCCGCTGCAGGTACTTCTACTGCACCTGTATCTTTTTTAGCTTCTTCCGCGGCTGATATGTTAAACGTTGCGCCAACCAATAGTGCCGCTGCAAATATATTTCTTATTTTCATTATTCTGCCCTCTTAGCTGCAGGGATTGGAAGCTCTATCAGATTCATGGTAGCTTGTTTGTTCGCCATTTTAATGCCGTGTTCAATACTTCTTATATAAGAACTATCGAGCTCTTCATATCGTTTTTTCTCAATATTCCAAAAACCTGCCGATTTGCCATCTAACGTAAGATAAACAAGAGCAATACGACCAACTTGAAGGAATTCTACTTGAACTTCATCAGTTCCATCCATTATTGGAGCTTGGTAGGCATCTATAGATTCACCGTACCCAATCTCGGCTTGATAAGCTTCAAGAATTTTTCTGTATTTTTCTGAATTAGGAATATCAGCACGAATCATATAATTTTTGAGTTTTCCGATTCGCTCCATACGACTTTCCTTTTTAAAAGGAATATCAAGCGAAACAAATGCTTCAATTGAGGCAATCATTTCGTTCATTAACGGAATCGCACCACGTTCTGTCGCATCAATAGTTTCCATCTCACGCTCAATCGAAGCCATCTCTTCTTCTTGAGACTTAATGAGTAGCTCTAACTGATTATTATAGATTTTTAAACTATCAATCAATTGTAAAGTTGATTTGTACTCAGCATTTAAATCAACCGACTGCTCAGCAAAACGGTCAACACTTTTTTGAGCTTTTTTGGTAGCTACATTAATCTGTTTTTCGATAGTGACAGATTGCTCGTAAGGGTTCGCTGCAACAGCATTCCCCACCATGAATAAAGCTGACAGCGTTAACGCTGAAGCTTTAAGTATGTTTTTCTTATTGCGACTATGCATATGGCTTCCTAATTGTTTTTTTAGGGTTGAAATTAAACTTATTTATATGGCAATAACCTCTATGAGGTTCAGAGAATATTAGTATTCAAAGTTAGCGAAAAAATAGTAAATACCAGAATTTCACTTTTGCCACACGAGGCTACCTAGATTTAATTAATATATTTATATTATCTTGGTAACTGAAACTTTTACTTACAAAGTGCAATGCCCTATTCACATATGCACGATGACCCGACTATAAACAGAAATTTTGGGCGAGTCAAACAGTTATCTAGGATGTTTTGATTCTTTTCTTCACAATGTAACTATTTTTTTAGTTGTTTGGAAATTCAAAGAACTTAATTAATATAATGGTAAAGAAAACGGACACCTGTTACCAATGTAACACTAAGTGAGGTGTAATGCAATCCTATTGCTTTAATATTTTACAATAATTATAAACAAAAAAGCCGCACAAAATGTGCGGCTCGGATAATACACTAAACAATATTATTTAAAGTAACGTCTTCTCATATAAAGAGAACCGCCCATTAATAATAGTAATAGCGAAATAGCTCCTACACCACTATTAGGCTCCTCACCTTCAATCGTGATTGTCACTTGGTCAGAAGAGGAGAACTCTCCATCTGAGACATCAACATTAAAAGTATATGTACCATTAGATGCTTCACTGAAATTAAAGAATGCATCAATAGCACCTTTGGAATGGAGTGTCACAGACTTACCTGAAGTTTGAGTCCATGCATAAGACATCACATCTTCATCCAAATCAAGCGTTCTGCTAGCAGAAAGCTTAATCTGATGAGGTGCGTCATTACGGTCATAGGTCATATCTGGTCCAGCGTTGGCTGTTGGTGCAACGTTAACCAATTCAACAGGAGTTCCACTAAACATCATATCAGTAGTGTTTGACATATCAGTTTCAACAGTGACATTAGGCTGCGCAGTAGCACCTAAGTATGATGCTGTTGGAACCACACTAAAAGTAACTTGGTAACCTTGTGAAAATTCACTCGCGTCAAAACAAAGTTGGGTGCCTGCGGCGATAAGTGAACTCGCATCCGTCCCATGAGAACCGTCAGCATTTTCAACTCCTGATGTGGCTCCTGCTAGGCTTCCAGTTTGGTCTCCCGCAAACGATACAATCAACTCGTAAGGCCCAAATCCACTAGTTTCGTTTTGAATACTATCAAAAATCTGCATTTGATACTTAAATCGATCTGAATTTACCCCATCAGGAGTCCAAGATTGTAATCCGTCAAAGTCGATTATCGCCATTGGACCTAAATTAGCAATTCTCAAACCACGTGTTCCATCATCTACAAGAACTTGATCAATCCAAAAACCTGCAAACATATCATTAGGAACTGAAGCATGTGGTATTGGCCTGTTAAACCATGCGTTTGCTCCAACTCCGCCAGAGAAGGTTACAAATCCATTTTCCGAAATCGTTAAGCCTTGACGCTCATTACCAAAGATAGGAAAGCTTCTAGTAGATAAAGCGTTAATAGCGATTTCATCTCCAGAAATCCCTGTTGTTCCAATTCCAAAAGCTGACAGAGGCGTATATCCGGGATTTCCTGCCCAGCCGCCAAGTCCAGCATTATGACAGACATCGCTGACATCACTAGATACTACGCTGTACGAAGGAATAGGTGCAAGCGAAGATACATTATAAATAAAGCCTTCTCCCGCCGCAGGTACCGTTGTAATAGTGACAACCCCCGTATCTGAAGCAGCACTACTTGCAGCCCAGTTCTGGATGATAACTCGATATAACCCTTCCGCAGGCGAACCAGCCGTCGCAGATTCATTTGTCGCTCCGGTTGCAGCATAAGCGACTAGAGTAGCAAAGCTGCCATCACCAGCCGAATCAAATTCAACAAATAGATCATTGTCTGGAGAAGTTGAGTCACTAATTGTTGCTGTCAGGCTCAAAGTTCCTGGTGGAACGTCAAACTCATAGACATGCACTTGACTTAAGTCATCTCGATAATCGTTGTTTGTTGGATCAACAGGTATGTCAAAATCGGACGCCAAATTTAATCCAACCGCATTGGGGTCTTTGACCGTAAACAGACCATCAGAAGCAACAATAGAACCTTCAACCAAGGTCATGTTTGGAGGCATATCAACTGAGATAGCTAGATCTTGATTTTGATTATATACACTTGGGTTTATGTTAAGCGTATATTCAATAACATCTCCACGAGAAGCTAAAGTTGCATCCGTAGTTACACTTATATCATCAGCTTCTCTATCTAAAGTAATTGGAAAGCTACCAATTTCAATTTCGCCAGCAGAAACAACCACATCGCCATAAAAAGAATCACCAGGAACCATATCGAAATTCCAATTGAATTTTACATCAACATTGGCAATGCCATCAGTTGAGGTTGGTGCTTCAATGGTTAAGCCCGGCATAGGATCTGTTTGTGGTACAACATTAACCGTCACTGTACCTGTATCTTCAGGTGCGTCGCTTCCAGCCCAGTTTTGAACAATAATTCGATAATGCCCTTCATCTGGATCTGCAAGAACAACAGACTCTAAAGTACTAGCGGTTGCAGAATAAGCAACTAACCCATAATCACCTCCCCCTGTATCAATCTCTAAAAACAAATCAAAATCAGGAGAAGTCGCTTCAGTAATAGCAACTCTTAGCGAAACACTATTTGCAGGAACATCAAACTCATAAACAAAAACATCAGCTAAAACATCTTTGTAATCAGAATTAGTAGGATCCTCAGCAATTTCAAATGTTTCCGTAGCTGAAAAACCGGTTGCATTTGCATCGTATAAGCCATCAAGAGTAAATGATAGACTATCAGTTGGGAATGAACGAATTCCGTCAACCACCCATGAACCATCATTACGTCCAGCTCTCATATTCACAGATTCAGGAACAGCTCCATTATTTACCTGTGCGTAAATAGGTAAGTGTAAATCCGGCTGGGATGCTACAACCATGCTAAGCGAATCAAAAATTTCAACACCCGTATTCATTGTAGACACATCCGCTGTAACTGTAACAGTGTAATTCTCACCCGCAATTGCATCAAAATTAGCTGGTTCAACAGATAAAGCACTATTAGCTACACTCAAGGTATAAGATCCATCGTTAACTGCAGTGAATGTTCGAGTCCATGAACAAGTAGAAGCACAATTAAAGGATGCCATACTTGGAACGTTAAGGGTTGTTGGGTCACCACCGTCATTAGGACTAGCCGCAGTATAATTTGCTTCTGTTTCAGACATGACTAGGCCTGAATTAATTGCTGATCCTAATTGAATTCGTCCAGCCCCCATATCCCATGCATCGGCAGCAGTCGAACCATCTTCTTTCAACATAACCGGTGTTGCAGTCATCATTAAAGCAGAACGAATTTGATCAGGATTCCACGTCGGATGTGCCTGACTGATCAATGCCGCAGAACCAGCGACATGCGGTGATGCCATGGAAGTTCCTTGAAGAAAGGCAAAATCTGAAGGTGTTCCACCTGTTTGATCATTGAATGGTTGATCGTCCGAATAGGCCGCATAAACGCTAACCCCTGGAGCAGCTACCTGAGGAGTAATAATTTCACCAAAATCATTAGGCCCCCTAGATGAGAATCCAGCAATTTGATCTGGGGTATTAGTATCTCGCACTAAGGTAGCAGAAGTAATAGTACCTTGATGTCCTGCACCAGTTGATAACCATAACTTCAACGCGTCACCATTGGCAGCATTGATATGAATACCTGGTACGGCATAATAATCATCCGCTATTGTATCAGAACCACCTTGAATATTAGCTAGAATAAACCCTCCAGCCCCACCTGCAGCGGCATTAGCCCCTTTTGCAACTCGAGCAATGGCACCTCGATCACATACGACTATCTGAGTCGCTGTAAAAGTAGCCGCTGGAAAAGGTTCTAAACACTGAGCGGAGTCACCATCAGGATCATTGGGGTTAGCAAAATCTCCCGCATATACTATATCACCCGTAAATGAACCATTAATACCTCCACCTGCGATGTCTGCAGGAACAGCAGTATCACCACCCGAAAATGTACCAACGGCCTTACCTTCACCGGAAATTCGATCATTACCGTGATTTGCAGCGGCAACTGATGTATACCAAGGTGAAACTTTTGTAGTTGTTTTTGCATCAGGGCCTGAATTCCCTGCAGAAGTAGCAACAAAAACACCTGCAGCATTGGCGCTTAGAAAAGCTATTTCAACAGCACTATTCCAAGGGTCAAAAGGTGTTGAACCACCAATAGAGTAATTTAGTACGTCCACTTCATCTGCGATTGCATCATCTATTGCTGCAAGAGTCGCGTCAGTTGGACAACCAGCATATGTATCACCAGTATTTCCCGGTAGACAAACTTGGTAAGAGATAATATTTGCATGCGGAGCTACGCCAGACATCGAAGTGAAAGTATAAGAAGTGTCAATACCGTCCCCTGTATTTCCGTCAAGGAAACTATTGATGTTGTATGGTACATTGCTTAACACATTTCCGCCTGAAGTACTGGCAGTGTGTGAGCCATGTCCGTTGTAATCCTCACCATTTGCAGGGCGAGTATCAGAAGCAAAAATCTCATCGGCATACGCATCAGTAACAGCAGAATAACTTCGTACACCAATAAGTTTAGAGTTACATAAACTTGCAGTGGTAGCACAGTCACCAATATAAACACCATCACCTAATGGGTTAACAACGGTATAGCCATCATCACCAGTAGCGGCGAAAGAACGATGATCTGTGTTAACGCCAGTGTCCAAAATACCAATAACAGTGCCTTCACCTTTGTATTCTGTTCCGTTAGCTGAACCGTCCCAAAGCGTATTAGCACCAATGAGAGTCGGCCCAGTATCTGTATTTAGTTGATGCATTTCTACTTGTTGAACAAAAGCGACTTCACTCATCGAGGCTAATTTTTGGGCTTCGACCTGAGTCAGTTCCGTTACTAAGCCATTAATTGCATACTTAAATCTTTTCAGCTCGGGTATTACTTTTCCTATTTTCGATGATGCCTTTTGAACAAAACTGTTTTGCTTTTGCTCTAAGAAAGACTCATATTTTCTAGCGGAATTACTATCTTTCTCGAATTTTTGATTAGTCAGGCCAGCTTTTTTGGTCGATTTATTAACAGCATCTAAGCCTTGTAAATCTCCTTTATAGGTCGGTACAGAATCATCTACCAGTCGAACAATATATCTTTTTATACCTTCATGCTGATTAGCCTTAAAGTAAGCTGATTGAGCTATAGATTGTTGTTGAGTTTTAGATTTGAATTTTAATTTATTATTTTTTACTTGTTTTACATCGGTGGCTTGCTGTAATTCGAACTCAGGGGCTTTAGTTATCATTCCCGATTCAGTTGCCGAAACAGCTATCGCACCAAATGTACCGGCCATCGCTATCGCCGTTACAATTGATTTAACTTTCATTATCCGTCTCCAATAATTATCTTACAAACATATAAGACGCCAACACTTAAATTTAATGTTGGCGCCATAAACAATTTACGTCATTTTCTAAAAACGGTGCTCTACACTAAATGTGTAAAATGTACCGATATTATCGTAAATTGCAGAGCCAGCACCTGTACCGAAAAAGGGATGTGGAGGAAGCTCATCTGTCGCATTATTAATTAACAATTGAAGAGTCGTATCCTCTTCATAGACATAGCTAGCACCTAAATTTAAATAAATTTTTGAATCTAAGTGTAGGTTATCGCTTGCATCCAGATTAGGATCATCTTCATCATATATAGACTCTTGCTCACCATTAAGCATCGAATCAATATAAGAAGTGGTAGCAAAAACATTCCATTCATCAATTTCCCAATTCAAAGACAATCTATATTGCAATTCTGGAGTACCAAGCTCTCCAACTTGTGGGTCAATATTATCAGCAGTATTTATGATAAATGTACGCTCATCCAATAAAGAACCATTAAATTGAGCCGTTAATTTACCCATACTTCCAAAATCATAAGTATAATCCGCTTCAAAATCATAGCCTTTAGATATCAAAGTATTTAAGTTAACCGGTGATGAACGGATAAAAGAAACGTTATATTCATTAGATGCGTCTCTATCACTTAATGAACAAAATTGATTGTCGATTCCATTTGGATCATCAACGCAACGATTAAGAATCGCTTGCGCACCAGTGTTGGCTATTGCAAGATTAATTTCGATATCGTAATAATCAATGGAAAGATTAAAATCATCTAACCAGCTAGGTGAATACACGAAACCAACGGTTGTTGTAGTTGACTCTTCACCGATAAGATTAGGGTTACCGCCTGATGAACCTGGAACAGTCACAGCATCATTTGCAAGCCAATAGTTGTCATCACCATAATCAACACCTAAAGCTTCACAGTTTGCTATACGTGTAGAAACGCCATTAGTCGCAAGTCCTAAATTATCCGTTTCACAAGGGTCATTAATTCCAAAAAAGTTTTGTCCCGCAGGTGCGAACAACTCACCTATATTAGGCGCTCTTAAAGAATCACCTGTTGACATACGGATTGTTAATTCATCTGTAACATCCCAGTTCAAACGCGATTCCCAAGTAGTGAAATCTCCTACAGTAGAATAATCAGATGCTCGAGCGGCAATTTCTAAAGTCAAATCTTCAACTAGCATTACACCATTTAATAACGGTATCGATGATTCAAAGAAGACATCCGCAGCCGAATAACGTCCATTAGTTGGTGCTAAAGAATTAAAAAAGGTCAAACCAAGTTCTGAAGCTGTATCAACTTTTGATCTTGAACGCTCTTCTCTAAACTCTGCACCAGCAACAAAGCCAACATCACCAGCCCAAGTACTAAATAAGTCTTCTTTAGAAATATAGGCAGCCACTTGAGACTGTTCAACTAAATCAGTAGCAATTGCAGTTTGAAGGAACCAGTCTAATGCTTCTTGGCTTGGAGCCCCATATCCAAATAAATTAACCGGTACACAACCTGAATAAGCAAACGCCGACTGACCTGAGCTTATACCTGTACCTTCTTGTAAGATAGAACGACATACGACATCACCTACTTGCGCTCCAGCAAGTTCATCCATTCCTGCACCGTATGTGTTAATAGCATCTATATCAGATTGACTTAATCTAACAGCATCAACCGCATTGAAGAAACGATCGTCTACACGATTATTATAATTAGAACGAGTGATACTCGAACGCCCGTAGTTCGCATAAATATCCCATTCCCACTCATTAAAAAACCCTTTAGCTCCCGCTACAATTCTAAATGTATCACGATTATCGATTTCCATTCGTCGACCAAAATCAGTATGGAATCGACGTAAACCAAAACCATTCCCGCCTGTCATAGCTAAAACAGAAGGGTGAACATAAGCATTGTCTGCTGCAATAGGAATAGCTGCACCGAAATCAAATGAAGGTTGTCCTTGTTGGTTTGATTCAACAGCAGCAAAACGTGTATCAACGTACAACTCTGTCTCATCAGTTAAGTTATAACGGAAGTTAGCATCAATAGTAAACCGCTTAAAACCAACTTGAAGGTCATTAAACGTACTCAAATCAAGCGGTGTACAACCAGTTCCCGCACAACGAATACCATCTATATACTGAATAGAACCTAAATCTAATAAAGAATAAGTTCCATCGGGATTAAAATGGCCATGGATTCCAGGAATAGTCCCTGAATCAGAAATCCAATAATGCCCTTGATTCGGAACCGTAATTCGGTCAGGAATCCCATCATCAACCTGAACACCATCAACTATTGTATCGTTGTTAGCTGGGTTACTTATCGTTCCCCATTTTTCAGTAAAGACTCCGCCTCGTTCAGCAGCAGTTAACTCATCTTGTTTATCATAAGAAAATGCAAAGGTAACGTGTCCCTTATTTTCGTCGAAGTTTGATCCTGCAATAAAACTAAACCCTTGTCTTTCGAAACCACTATCTCCTGCAACCCCAGAATATAGATTGATTTCACTACCTTCTAGGTCATTTTTTAGAATAAAGTTAACAACTCCCGTTACAGCATCTGCGCCGTATACCGCGGCGTTAGCCCCAGTAATAATTTCTACTCGTTCAATCAAAATCGCAGGAATACTATTAACATCAACGCTACCACTACCAGCGGAGCCAGAAACATGTCTTCTTCCATCAATTAATACTAATGTTCTATCTGTACCTAAGCCTCGTAAATCAAGATTACCCACCCCTGATGTACCGATAAATCTACCGGAATTCTGAGAAGTGAAGGTAGAATCTAACTGCGGTAATTTTGCCAATATATCGCCAAGAGCCATTGCTCCCGAACGTTCAATTTGTTGAGAAGTTAACACGGTTACGGGCGATGGCGTTTCAAATGTTTCTCGGCGTAATCGAGAACCGGTAACAGTAATTTTCTGACCTTCTTTAGCTTCCTCTTCTTCTGCTGCGTATGAAGCAGGTATCGAAAAAGCGACCGTTGTTAGTAACGCAATTTTCACAGCTGCAGCAATTGCATTGTGTTTATTTAGTATGCTCAATTTAATTTCTCCCGAAGTGTCATGGATTGTTTTAAAGAAAATTTAGGTTTTTATAATTATCTAACCCCTAAAAGTTTAGATAGGACCTTTTAAATCTAATTATGCCAGCTTTGATACTAACCGGTAATAATTGGGAAGGTCAACCTCTATAACTCAGTTTATAAAAAAACTTGTTTTCCTAGAGTAATGTTTTTATATCCTAGTTTGATACAACCTAGGGGGAATAAAAAGATTGTAGCAAAGCTATCATATTGGCTAATTTACTGCTCAGAACCAATAACTACCGGTGTTCCTTTGGAAAGAAATTCTGTCAACATATCCAATTTAGCTCTGTATAATTTTTGTAAATTAGAATCCATACTATTTTCCAGTGCCTTATTCATTGCTTTTTTAGCCTGTTCCGGCGCTCCTAATTGAAATTTAGACCTGGAAATCCCAGCAAAGCTTTCATGAAGATAAGGAGCGATTTTACTGGCTCTTCTATAATACCGAACGGCTTTTTTATACTCTCTAGAATTATAAGCACTATTGCCTAAACTAATCCATTTAAATGGATTAGTATCATTTTTTCTTCCAATCTCTATTGCTAGCTTTTCAGCCTCTTTAGTCCGACCTTGCTGCTTCAACAATGAATGATAATTATTCAATACATCAAGATTTTCGTCTGAATAATCAATACCGTATTTAAATAACCGCTCAGCGTAATTAAAATCGCCAACTCTTTCATACAATAACGCCATCATATTTATGGCGTGCGAATGATTGGGCTTTAAATCTAAAGCCTTCTTAAGGTGCCAATATGCGGTCTTATTATCTCCAATAATGAGATGTTCAGCAGCTTTGTTTGTGTAATACATAGATTTGAATTCAAGTTCATCTACCGTTCTTAATACTCTCGTATTATATGAAGGGAAATAGTCTACAAAAATCCTCCCTCTAAATACTAATATTTCATCGGGGTCGGGGGCGATATCAATAGGAGCATACAATATCGTTCTTATATGTTGAGAACTAAGGACTATATTTCCTTTTCTACTAAAGACTGGTGCTGTTTCTACTAGTTGATAAGAAGCGTCAACATTGGCAAGATCAGCTAACGACTTAGTCAAAATTGCAAGCGACAAACAATTTCCTTTGTTTTGTGCCAAAGACTCACTAGCAGTAAAAGTATCCGCATAATAGTTAAAATTTGATAAATTAGTTTCTAAGTATTTATAAATTCGATTGTGCGGTTCTACCGACATATAACTCTGACTATTAAATTGTTTTAAAAAGTGCTCCTTTTGCTCCTCAGTCAAAGCGTACACTTCTTTTACCGAAACAATCGAAGGTGGATTACTGAATTGAACAGAAAGGGGGGCCAGTGGTGGCAAAGGTATAGAAGGTTTACTTTCTGCACTTACCCCCCCTTTTTTAGCTGCGTTTTTTTGAGTGGTTTGAATTGCACAACCATTAATTATTATTAATAAGGCTAAAAATGAAAGCGCTCTACCAATATTAGTCGATACTATTTTTTTCCTGTTTTTAATTTCCATCTGAACTATTATTCCCCAAAAGCTATAGGTAAATTATTGATTAGCGGCAGTAACTATCTCTTAACTTCATTAAAAAACCTTATACTATCTACTTTATTATTAAGAATAAACAATAAATTTTCCGCTAACTATTGCAAATATACTGTCCATAATCAATAAGAAACAGTAAAATTATGCTACTGTCTAATTTCATGATTTTATACTTTAAATACTTCTAAATTAAACTGATAACTTTATGCAGCTGATCAATAGCAATTTACAACAAGCAATAAATGCCTTTCAGACCAGTGACTATAAAAAGGCTGACAAAATATGTTTACAATTGTTAAAAGTTGCCCCAAAACATCCAGACGTTCTTCATTTGCTAGCAATTTCAGCAAAGCAGCAAAATGATTTGGTCAAAGCTGAAAATTATTTCAAAAGCTCCCTACTAGTCAATAACAATCAACCTATTGTTTTAACCAACTATGCGAACTTACTCGTTAACATCGGAAATTTAGAGCAGGCTAACTCATCCTATGAAAAAGCTATCTCATTATCACCCAATAATATAGATGCTCTATATAATTGGGCAACATTATTAAACCAAATGGGAAAAACGGATAAAGCAATAGAAAAACTTAATCAAGCGATCGCAATTAATAACAAGAATCCATTGTTTTTTAATTTGTTAGGTAACTGTTTTAAAAAAATAGAACAATACTCGGATGCTTTAGAAGCCTACGATAATGCGTTGAAAATATCCCCTTCCAACTTTTATGCCTTACACAATAAGGGAGTTGTATTACGAAATACCCAAAAGCCGCAGCAAGCGATTGATTGCTATTTAACTATTTATGAAAGTGGCAAAAATATACCGGAGTTTTTATTTAACTTAGCATGTGCTTATTATGATCTCGGAGAGTTTAATAATGTAGAAAGTTATCTAAAAAAAGCTATTTCTATCAATCCTAACTACACTGAAGCCCACGAAACACTCAATAAATTTTATTGGGAACATTCTAGGAAAGACGACTTTTTAAGTTCGTATAAAAATGCTATTGCAAACTCGAAACAATCGGCCGAATTACGTTATTCTTACGCTTCTTACTTAATAATGGCTCAAATGGAAGATAAAGCTCAGGAAGTCCTAGAAAAAGCAATTAAAGATCTAGGTAACCAACCTGAATTCACACACGCCCTTGCGATTCTTATTGGTAAAAAAGGCCTTTATGATAAATCTATCCAGCTTTTAAATGATGCAATAAGCCTTTATCCTAAAAATACTCGGTACCGCATTGATATAGCAAATATTTTAATTCAACAGGGAGATTATCACGAAGCGTTATCCCATATTGAATTAGCATCAAGCCTAGAACCTTTAAATCAAGAAATTTGGGCATTTAAGGGGACTTGTTGGCGACTTCTTAATGACGAACGCGAACATTGGTTAAATAACTATGACCGGTTCATACAAGCAAAGCGTCTCGACACCCCTGAAGGCTACGATAATTTTGAACATTTTATTCACGAATATCGAGCTGCTTTAAATAAAATGCATATGACCATCAATCAACCGCTTGATCAAAGTGTTAGAGGTGGCTCTCAAACTGTTGGAAATTTGCTATTAGAGCCGTTGAAAGTTATTCAAGATTATAGGAAAGTACTAAACAAAAGAGCTCAAGAATATTTGAGTAGTTTGCCCGAAGATCCTAAACATCCGTTCTTGAATAGAACAACGGGGCAATTCAAATTTTCCGGTTGCTGGTCGGTTCGACTTAAAAGCAATGGTTTTCATACTAACCATGTGCACCCACAAGGATGGTTGTCCGGTCCAACTTACATCTCAATACCTAAATCAATATCAGTTAATGACCCAAGAAAAAGCGGTTGGGTAAAGTTCGGTGAAACTTCGATGAAGCTTGGCGAAAGAGAAAAAATATCACTGGAAGTTTGCCCACAACCAGGCTTGTGTGTATTTTTTCCTAGTTATATGTGGCACGGAACAAATGCTTTTCAATCTTCAGAATATCGTATGACCTCACCTTGTGATATTATGCCGGCTTAAGTAGGGATCTGATACTTATTATAACCCTAGTTCACGATTGTCTTTTTAACCATATCTAAAGATATAACAATATTTTAAGAGTTTTAAATAATCCCAATGAATGATCTACTAATAACAGAAATCCAAGACATAGAAAGCTTGCTCAAAAGTTCAAAAGAAGAAGCATTATCAAGAGCTGAAAAACTAATTTCCGAACATCCTAACTCAGAAGATTCGTTACTTCTGTTGGCACGATGTCAGCGCTATTGCGCACAGCTTGATTTGGCGCATCAAACACTCGATAAATTAATCGAAAGCTATCCAAACAACATTATCGCCTACATGGAACTCGCTACCGTGTTAAATCAGAAAGAAATGTTTTCTGAAGCTATTCACACTCTAAGAACAGCTTCGACTATCGCACCCGAAATTCATGAGATATGGGATCTCCTGTCACAACATTTGTTTCAATCAGGAGACAAGGACGGAGCAAAAGACGCATTAAATCAGTATAAAATGATTAAAGAATTCAATATTAAATTAGCCATTGCTCAAGAGCAATATCAAAAAGGGGAATTAAAAGAAGTCGGAAATATATGCCAACACTTACTCTCTTTAATACCTACAGAGATAAGAGCACTTAAATTGCATGCAAAAATACTTTCTCATTATAAAGAATTTGAAAAAAGCATAGCCACATTAGAATATTGTATTTTACAACAACCTAGCGATATGGAACTTGGTATTCAATTGTTAAATGCCATAATTGATTCAGGAAATAAAGAAAAAGCAATTAAGGAATCTGAACGATTAGTTAAATTAGATTCTAAGAATCAAAAATTAAATCAAGTTATTCAAAAAATGCAATCGCTATAGAACATTAAAATTCCATTATTCATAATAAAATTACCGGTGCAACCACCCTAGATAACTTAGCCGCCCTTGCCCGGCAAAAGGAGAAATCAGTTGTACGGCGTGTTGTTGGGGGATTAGGAAAATGTTCAAGGTGTTAAAGCTCGGAATAAAAGCTTCTTTGATGTTACCTCTATCATCAAAAAAAGCCAAATGTCCTCCCCAATTTCTATCCCAGCTTTTATTCATGCTAAAAACATAAGCAGCCACACGGTCATGCTTATCATGTCGGTCATCATGCTCAGTCAAGAAGTGTCCAGGCAAAAACTCTGTTGCATAACTATCTGCTTTTTGGATTGCCCCCTCCCCTGTAAGTTGTCTCATAAAATCTAAAGCGAACTCGCTATTCATAAATTCGTGCATTTGATGAAGTGGGTGCCCTACCTGTTCATTTAACTGAATAGCTTGAGTGATATAATATTGATGAAATACGTACTGGAATTTAGTTCGAGCCCTAAGGTAGATACTGTTCATAAACTTCTGACGCTGAACGTGATTCAACTCTTGGACTTGCTCAAGAGAGCTTTCGTAAAATGAATTGCCATCGTTATAAGCAAGATACCAATCCTTATTTTCAACAAGTAATTTATGTAAATAATCACTGCTGTTTTGAGTGAAAAAATTTGTTATTTGTAGCCTACCATTCTCCCTAAGGGTGTCGCTAAAATCACTAGCATTAAGTGATGGGTTAATTTCAATTTTCATATTAAATCCAATCGTGTAATTTGATTACCAAAAACAAATGGCCTACTTTTCTAACCACTTATATAATAAATTGTTATATCAACTCTTAAATTGATTGATAAGAGTTGTAATATGTTTCTCATAATTTTTCCAACGTCCCGAGCTAGATTTGTACAGAGGTTGATTAACTTGCCATACACTAGCAGTTTTCACCCTATTACCTACGCGGTGAAAATCTAAACATTCATCTCGCCAATTTAAATTTAGGAAATTAAGAAGTTTAGCTATATTTTTTTCTGGTCTGTCAACCAAATCATCGTACGAAACCTCATGGATAGTGTCAGGGAATATTGACTTCCAATGGTTCATTAGCTGTATATGTTGCCTATAATAGTGGGCTATATTTTCTAACGATGTTGAATAACTCATTCCTGCGCCAAGCCTAAGGAAATATACTGAAAGACAATTATCAAAAGGATTACGAGAAGTATGTATAATACGTGAATTAGGGAAAAGTGTTTTGATTAAACCTAAATATAAGAAATTGTCGGGTCTTTTATCGGTAACACATAACGCATTAGGAAAAGCAGACATCAATTCATGCAAATATTCTGTAGCTATCAACTTCATTTCAGAAGCAGTGCTCTTAAGAAAATCTTCTGGGTATGATGGTAATTTTGCATTTATAAAGCGAGGAAAATATTCTTGCTCTCCACCAGCCGTGACTTCAGGATGAGAAGCCAATATTTGCTCTGTTAGAGTTGAACCAGAGCGAAACATCCCGCAAATAAAAATAGGCGAAGCATCAGAAATGGGTTCCAAATTATCAAACCATTTTTGTGAGAAGAATGAAATGTTATCTAAAACAAATTTTTCTTGCCTTTCTCTGTCGTACAAATTAGAAGTAGCAAGCTCCAAAAGGTTTGCCTTTTTATATTGAGAAAATGCTTTTTCATATTCACCACAATCATTTAACGATTTTCCTAGCGCATATTGCAAATTTATTTTTGTCGATTTATCGATAACCTTTGTAGCAAGCGTATCTGTTATATTCTGCACAAGAGGGTCTTCGGAATTAGATATTTTTTTTAAGTAAACTAACCGCGAAAGAGCCTGATAATTTAATGGGTCTATCAATATAACATTATTAAAATAAAATTCAGCTTTTTCCAGCAAGCCTTCCTCTTCATACAAATTTGCCAAGTTGTAGAGTGCAGGTGTGTATTTAGAGTTAATCTCAATAGCTTTATTTAGATGCTCTATCGCTTTGGCATCATCACGTAAATAATCAGAAAAGATAACGCTCATATTTAAATGAACCTCTTCCGGCTGTTCTATTTTTTTTTCTAGAGATTGTTGGTAATATTTTATGGCCTCTTCATACTTTCTAGCCATTCTGAGATTATAAGCGCAATTATAATAGGCTATAGCCTCACCTGGATTAATCGCAATCAAGCCGAAATAACATTGATAGGCAGCTTCCCAGTTCGATAATTTACCGTACACATTGGCGAGCATTTCACAATAATGCATTACCGAAGGTTGCAGGTTAACAAGACGTTCTAAATGTATAACAGCTCGCTGAAAGTCATTATCCCGTAAATAAATTTGCGAAAGCATATAGGATATTTTTTCATCAGCATCACCGCCTAATGAATCCAAATAGATTGTCTCAGCTTTTTTGAAATTCTTTTCTTTAAGGCACGCTTCAGCTAATTGAAGTGCTTTATGAAGTTGTAGTTTTTTGTGCGACATTAGAATAGTGTTCTTAGTTCAAGCGGTATTGGCATTAAATATTTTTAACATATTATGAATAGCAAAACGGCGAGTCAAAGACTCGCCGTTTTATTACATCTTATTAAGTTTTAATCTAAAGATTAGAACCTAAATGTAACACTACCGTGAATATAACGACCTAATGTATCGTAGTATCCAGCAACCGTATTAGCATTTGAAGATAATGTTCCACCAACCATTGGCGGCTCTTTATCCATCACATTGTTAATACCAATTAAAACAGCAACGCTATCAGAGATATCGAAAGCAGCTTTAAGATCGATATAACTCTGAGAATCAATACCGTTTTCGGCTAAAGTATCAGTAGTTCCATCATATTCAACTTCACCATAGTAACGCCATTTTGCTGAAACATTCCAAGCACCACCTTGAGTGTAAGAAACGTTTAAGCTGTGACGCCAGTCTGGTTGAGCAAAACAATCAGTACTTACCATACCTGTACAATCGTAAGTCGCAGTAGAAACACCTGGTAACGGTTCAAACTCTTTAGTTTGCATCAACACACCAACAAAAGAAGCTGTCATAGTGCCACCAGCAAGTTCAGTTTCAAAGTTAGCAGAAAAATCCACTCCTTCGAAATTACGGCTTGCTAAGTTGATATTTGTACCTTGAACATAACCTGATGTACCTAACCATAAACTACCACCAGCACCACGTACTACGTTATCACAGAAAGCAGCTAGACCTGTTAGTCCACACTGTTCTACTGTTAATTCAGCGCCAACGCTTCCGATAACTTCTTCTAGTTCGATATTCCAGTAATCAACGGAGAAATTGAAATTCTCGATTGGGTTAGCTACAACACCAAAAGTAATAGTATCAGCAATTTCTGGAGCCAAGTCAGGGTTACCACCAAACAGGCCGTTGTACTGGCTTGCTGGGCTCAAAGATATGTTTCCGTACTGAGCAGCAGAAACACCAGAATTCGCACACTGAGCTGCAGATTGCGCAGGACTAGTTCCACCACATGGATCTGTACCATTCCACAAACCTTGGCTTTGAGGTGCAAACAATTCAGCTACGTTTGGTGCACGAACAGCTCTGTTATAACTTGCTCTAACCTTCCAATTTTCTGTTGGATTATAGTCAATTGCTGCCTTATAAGTAGACTCACCACCAGAAGTATTGTAATCAGAATAACGATAACCTAAGTCAAGCGTTAAACTATTAATACCCGGAGCATCTTCTACTAGAGGAATACTTGCCTCAACAAAATAATCACTTACGTTGTAACTACCGCCAATACTAGCCGTCGGCCCACCTTGTCCAAGCAATAGTCCTTTTTCAAAGACTTCGTCAGATAGACGCTCGAACTTTTCTTCACGGTATTCAACACCAGCAACAACAGCAATAGGAGCTTCAGCTGTAGGCATAGTAGCGTCTAATTCACCAGTTACATACGCATTAAAAACAGTTTGCGATGTAATACCATTAAGAATAGCAACCCCTGTCAAAGCTGAAGCAGATTCAGCAGTCACGCCGTTAAGAGTGAATACTTCGTATGGAATACATCCTGCGCCACATACTTGACCATCAGAACCAACCGCCGTAGCGATACGAGGAGCAAAAAAGTCATTCAAGTAAGCAGCTGAAGAAGATGTTGAACCATATTGGAACGATGCATCATAGCTCCAATTATCATTAATTTCGCCTTCTGTACCAGTAACGATACGGAAAGAATGATGCTCTAAATTAGAAGAACGAGGTCCACCTTCAACGTTACGTTTACCGATGTAAACTGCAAATTCCTCTCCTGCAGCGATACCAAAAGCATCCATTATTTGAGTGCGTTGATTTGCACTTAATAAAGGGCTATCAACATTAATGTTGTATTGCTCAGCAAAGAAAGTTCCAGATTCAGCGATCTGAGCAACCGTACGGTCACGCATATAGCTTATTTCTAGGTAAGGTCTGAAATGTTCGTTCATTTCATACTCAACAAATGCACCTAAAGAAATACGTGTATCTGGACGCATAAAATGATTTACAGGTGCATAGTTATAGATATTGCCTGAAGAAGGAATAAATCCATTTCCGTCTAGAGTCCAATAATCCCAATTTCCCCAATCAAAGGCTCCACTATCGGTTTGACCACCAATATAGAAATTAGGAACGATCGCGTTACCAGAACCACCACAAGCAGTACCAGCAGAGTTTAATGCACAAGATGAATAATCACGTGCTTCCTGACGCAATTCATTGTTTTTTCTCCACGTAGCATAAGCCGTTGCATGACCTTTACCATCTGCAAACTGGCCACCAGCGGTAATATCAATATTATAAGCTTTCCCATCAATACCGCTGCTTCCTGTAGGGTATTCAAAATCACGCAAATCCATCAAGTCTTGGATGTATTTGTTGTCGTTGTTATGTTGGTAACCAGAAGCGCCAACATTGATTTCAAGACCTTCGAAATCATCTTTCATTATAAAGTTAACAACACCAGCAACCGCGTCAGCTCCATAAGTTGAAGAACCACCGCCTGTCAACACTTCCGCACGCTCAACTAATGCAGCAGGAATTTGATTAACGTCAGGGCTTTGCGAATAAACACCACCTGGCTGTAAACGTCTTCCATTTACAAGAACTAGTGTACGGTTAGCACCTAAGCCACGAAGATCTAAACTAGCAGTTCCCGACGCGCCATTAGAAATAAATGATGTTTGAGCTGCTTCCACTTGTGGCAAGCTGTTCATCAAATCTTCAATACGAGTGAAACCAGATAATTTGATATCTGCAGCCGACGTGATATGAACAGGGCTAGCTGTTTCAATATCTGTTCTCTTAATACGAGAACCTGTTATGGTTATTTTAGCTTCTTCTTCAACTTCTTCTTCCTCTGCGTAAACAGTAGGTGCAGAAAGCGCTGAAACAGTCGCTGTACTCAATAACGCGAGCTTAATGGCTCTAGCTATTGGATTACGTTTATTTAATGTACTCAATTTTATTTCTCCCGGGTTGTCATGGAGGTTGTTATTCAGCGATAAATAGCATTCCGTTATGTTCGAAAAGTCCAGCTATCACCATTCATGGCCATAAGGCCTGATCTGCCAGTGCCGATATTAACCGTTATCAATTGGAAAGGTCAACTATTTGTTACAAAAAATATATGTGTATAACAGCCTATTAAATAGGCTTTTTAAGAGGTGGACTATAAATTTTGTGCATTGAAGCATTTAATTTAGCAGCTATTTGCAGTTATGTAGAATCTATAGTTTTTTTGTGGATTGTTTTACTCAAAATCTCAGTTTTATAATTTTATTTGCTTGAAATCTATTTATATATTAAAAAACTACTTACCCATCTTCTCAAACTCTTTTTCTAATTGATATTGGTTTGAGGTTACGTAAGATTCCATGGCTTGAAGCTTTGCCTCCATTTTTTCAAACGAGCCTTCTACTTTTTGCAGTGTCTCAGCGGGTGCAGTACCTTTTTTCCAAACATCTTTTACACTAGGCTTGTATTGGCGCTCTTCAGAATCTGTTTGATTATTACGTTTCTTATCGCTACCAAAGCATCCTTTATTACTTTTACTACCAGGCTTAGGTTCCATGATGAAACAAGCTACAAAGTAAGCTATTATCGCCCCACCTCCACCAGAGAATAATAAAAACGAAACAGCTATTAATCTTACAACCCAAGTTTCCAAATCAAAATATTCAGATATTCCGGCACAAACTCCACAGATTTTGGCTTTATCTGGATTTTTATATAGCTTCCTTTTTCTTCGACTATATTCCGAACCTTGCCTGTATTTAGGATTAGGAGATTGGCTAGTCATGTTTTTCTCTCCAATTAGGTGTCTCTTTATCTAGAATTGATTCTAATGTTTCTATTCGTTCCATCATCGTCTCAGCAATCTGTGTCAATTCTTGCAATCGACCATGTTCAGCCTCAGTAATTCCACCTTGTTTAGCACCTTTTGAACGATAATGCATAACAATCCAAATTGGGGCTACAACCACCATAAATAAGATAATTGGTGCTTCTAACATAATGCTTCTCCTTTATTCGACTTTTTTACAGAGCTAGGCTTATCTTTCACTCGCTTTTTTAATTCAGCAAGTTGTTGGTCAATTGCCTCCTCGTTCTCTAATTCGTTAATTTCATCAGCAAGCGAAGGATTTCCAGCAATATCATAGGATTCAACTTCTGACTCTAGGTCATTAAGCTTTCTCTCGAACCGCTCAAACTTATCAACAGCTTGGTCTCCAGAGTTTTCATATAATGTTTGCTTGACCTTCAAACGAGAAGATGTTGTTTTGTGCCTCATCAGTAATGCTTTTTGCCGTGCACGCGCATCATTTAATTTTTCTTGTAGTTGACCTACTTCAGTCGTTAGACGATTTAGTTCAGACTCTATTTTTTCGAGTTCTTTTTCAAGCTCTTGTGCTATATCCGCAGATTTATTGCGTTCTTTTAACGCGCCTTTAGCTAAATCTTCACGACCTTTTGCAATTGCTAGCTCGGCTTTTTGTTCCCAGTCTTGTGCATCCTTCTGTAATTGGGAAATGCGGCGGGAAATATCTTTTTTGTCTGCAATCGTTCGCGCTGACGCTGTACGTACTTCAACCAGCGTATCTTCCATTTCTTGAACTATTAAGCGGATCAGCTTTTCGGGATCTTCTGCTTTATCTAATAAAGCATTGATGTTTGAGTTTACAATATCTGCAAATCTTGTGAATATACCCATTTGGGTTACCTCCGTAATTCGAAATTAGGTGACACGAACAAATCTTTATACAACTATAATAAAATGTTAATCCAATCAATTTTTAAAGCCAATGGTGAAGCTGTTAAATCTTGGGTCTTGGTTATTTGATGAGTAACGCTCAAATGGCTGCTGTTTGCATTTCCACTCGAAATTTGCGCCAACATAATACCAATAATTCCTATGATACCAATCGATAATTCAACAAGTGTCTTACTTATTCTTCGATTGTTGTGGCTAACAGTATTAACAAGCGCTGTTTGTTTACTGGCAACTTGGGCATCCTTTAACATTTTCTAAAACCTCATTTTAACAATTTATATTTTTCTACAAATTGGCTTTGTGAAATTAGCCAACCATTTATTTATACTGTTTACTAATACATTATCCGTGCCAGTTCTTTCCGAATCTCTAACCTTTTGTATTTAATAGTTTTTTACAAATTAGGCTGATATCTCAATTTTCTTTAGTGTAGAATTCCCTAAAGATTGGTTAATTTAACTAATAGCAAATACAATTTTGATATTGCGTTTCACGATTAACAGGCTCATACAGAATATTAGCTGTTAAATAGACTAAAGGTAGGCTCGATAATTAATGAGAAATCCAAATGATAATTTAATTGGTGAATCAAGCTGCTTTTTAGAAGTGCTTGAACAAGTATCAAAGCTAGCACCTATCGATAAACCTGTTTTGGTGATAGGGGAACGAGGAACCGGTAAAGAGCTTATAGCTGCGAGATTACACTACCTTTCAAGTCGCTGGGATCAACCTTTTATAAAACTGAACTGCTCCGCAATCAATGAAAATTTATTAGAGACCGAGCTATTTGGCCACGAAAGTGGTGCATTTACCGGAGCAAGCAAGAGACACCTTGGCCGGTTTGAATTAGCTGATAAAGGAACTTTATTTTTAGATGAATTAGGCAATAGTTCGCAAAATGTACAAGAAAAACTACTTAGAATTATTGAATATGGCGAGTTTGAAAGAGTCGGAGGTAATAAAACTATTAAAGTTGATGTCCGAATCGTAGCTGCAACTAATGAAGACTTGCCCAAACGAGCAGCCGAGGGAAGGTTTAGAGCCGATCTTTTAGACCGACTTGCATTTGATGTTGTAACTATCCCTCCGCTTAGAGCAAGACCCAGCGACATTCTTATTTTAGCACGCCATTTCGCACTTGAAATGACCCGAGAATTAAAGCGAGATTTTTTTGCAGGCTTTAACAAAAATGCAGAAATGCAGTTAGCGACCTTCGAATGGCCAGGAAATGTACGAGAACTAAAGAACGTAATAGAAAGAACTATTTATAGAAACGAACCCGAAGAAATAATTTCTGAAATCCAGTTTGACCCTTTTGATTCTCCCTATCGAATCGACAATGGAAACAAAATTTCAGTTGATGAAAGTGCGGTCAATGCAGCAAAATTTCAACCCTCGGTGGAGACTGATACAGAAGGTAAAGCGGACTCTGGAGATAACTTATCCTTTGATGAGAAAAGATTCCCTATTAATTTAAAGCAATCAATGGCAGAAACAGAAGTCCTACTTATTAACAAAGCATTAGAAATATCGCAATATAACCAGAAAAAGTGTGCAGATTTACTTGGCTTGACTTATCATCAGCTAAGAGGATATTTGAAGAAATATCAATTATTAGAACACAAGGACTAATTTTTCCTTGTTTAATCCAATTGCTTACTCTTAAATGCTATTACTTACTTTTGATAGCTATCAATGGTTCAGGAAAACCGATAAATTAAAAGTTATTCAATGAAAAACTTAAATAAAATTTTCTCGATATTTCTGGCCTGCTCATTATTCTTAGCCGGCTGCTCGAAAGATACAGGATCCAACGTTAAAGATAACGTATTAGTTTATTGTTCTGAGGCGAGCCCTCAGAGTTTTAACCCTCAGCTAGTCACTTCAGGTTCTACCTTTGATGCATCAAGACAAATCTATAACCGTTTAATTGAATTTAAGCCCGGCAGCAGCCATATCGCGAGCAGTCTTGCAAAAAAATGGGAGATTTCTGATGACGGTAAAGAATATATTTTTAACCTTCGTAAAAAAGTTAAATTTCACTCCACTGATTATTTTAAGCCAACTCGAGATTTTAATGCTGACGATGTTCTGTTTTCTTTTCAGCGTCAATGGAAAAAAGACCACCCTTATCACTATGTTTCAAATCTAGGATTTCGATATTTTGAATCGATGGGATTAAACAACCGAATAAAAGACATCGTAAAACTGAATGAGCACCGAATAAAGTTTATATTGAATAGGCCTGATGCGACGTTTTTGGCAACACTAGCAATGGATTTCACCTCAATATTATCGGAGGAATATGCTGACCAATTACTGATAAAAGGAAAACCTGAAAACATCGACAACCACCCAATAGGAACCGGTGCGTTTCAACTTGTCCGTTATCAAGCCGACGCGTTTATTCGCTACAAAGCACACTCACAATATTGGAAAGGTAAAGAGGAATTAAATGAATTAGTCTTTGCAATTACTCCCGACCCATCACTTCGATTTGCACGTTTAATTGCTGGCGAATGTGATCTCATGGCAAAGCCCCTACCAATACACCTCAAAGCCGTAACTAACTATCCTTATATTCAAATGATGAATGAGCCAGGTTCAAATATCGCTTATCTTGCGATGAACACCAACAAAAAACCTTTTGATAATTCAAAAGTGAGAGAAGCGTTAAATTATGCCATTAACAAAGATGCACTAATCAAAATCGTTTATCAAAATACTGCTGAGGTTGCCAAAAACCCCATACCACCCAACATGTGGTCCTATAATCGAGAAACTCCAACAATCCCCTTCTCTTTGAAAACTGCTCAAAGTTTATTAACACAAGCAGGGTACCCTAATGGATTTGAAATGGATTTGTGGGCAATGCCTGTTCAGCGCTCTTATAACCCAAACGCAACAAAGATGGCTGAATTAATTAAACAGGATTTAGAAAAAATTGGCATTCGTACAAAAATTGTCACATATGAATTTGGTGCTTTTTTAGAAAAAGTAAAAAAGGGTGAACACCAAACTGCGTTACTCGGCTGGATAGGCGATAACGGCGATCCAGATAATTTTTTCTCCCCCTTATTAAGTTGTAATGCGACGCTTTCAGGTAACAATGCAGCTTTTTGGTGTGACCCCAGCTTTGATCAGCTGATTAAACAAGCTGGCACGATTTCAGATATTTATACACGTACTCAACTTTATCAGAAAGCCCAAGAACAATTTAATAAGGCCAAACCTTGGGTACCTATCGCTCACTCCAGACAATTTATTCTAGCGAACAAACGAGTTCAAAATTTTCACTTAGCTCCTACCGACGGTATGTATTTTAGCGGTGTTACATTAAAGACTTCTTCAAATAATGAAGAGCGAGATTAGAATCATGTCTGTCATGATTCTACGCCAACTACTTAATTTTGTTATCAGTCTATTTGTGTTAACTCTTTTCACCTTTGGTTTGACCCACCTATTTCCTGAAGACACAGCTTTTATAATTTCGCAAAACTTACAACCTAATAGCCTTGTAAAAATAGAAGATGTCGTTTCTGACGGCAGTCATTTTTTTAGTGAATACATCCAATATATCAATCAAATTTACCAAGGAAATTTAGGTTTTTCTTCTGTACGAGGAACTTCTGTTTTTAAGGAATTCTTCATTTATTTTCCAGCAACTCTTGAGTTATCTTTAGCAGCATTAATTTTTGCCACTTTTGCGGGAATTCCATTAGGGATCATTGCTGCAAAAAATAAAAATAAATGGCCGGATAAATTAATTGTTTCAAGCACTTTATTTGGCTATTCAATGCCTATATTTTGGTGGGCAATGTTACTTATCTTATTTTTTTCCTTATGGCTAGGGGTAACACCAGTGGCAAGCCGACTAGGATTTGAATTTGATATTCATCCAATTACAGGGTTTATGTTAATCGATACTTTGTTATCAAATAAAAGCTACTCCATCGAAGCATTTTATAGTGCATTACATCACCTATTGTTACCTGCTGTTGTTCTTGGAACAATTCCTTTGGCGGTAGTTACACGTTCAACTCGTTCAGCTATGATTTCTATATTAACTGAGGATTATATTCGAAGTGCTAAAGCAAGAGGTTTATCTCTTACCAATGTTATTTGGAAACATGCCTTGCGTAATGCCATGATACCAATCGTTACTACTATTGGTTTGTTAATTAGTATATTAATTACCGGCTCGTTAATAACGGAAAGTATTTTTTCATGGCCTGGAACAGGAAAGTGGTTGTTAGAGGCTGTTTACCGCAGAGATTTTACTGTTATCCATGGCGCAATATTGACAATCGCAGGCTTCATTATTCTAGTTCACTTTATACTCGACCTTCTCTCTATTTATTTAGACCCTAAAAGGAGAAGAACATAATGGATTTACGGTCACAGTTTTATTTGCAAACAAAAATTCCTAGCAATCTATATCGGTGGTGGTCTCAATTCCGCTCAAACAAGTTATCGCTCGTTGCGTTAGTTGTTTATTTATTCATTGGTACATTTGCATTATTTGCACAATTTATTGCTCCCTATGATCCAACGACTCAATTTACTGGTGCGATCCATATTCCCCCCTCCTGGTACGAAGAAGGTCAAACCAAATTCATTCTAGGTACCGATTATATTGGCCGAGATATGTTTTCTCGATTAGTATTTGGAGCACAATTATCCTTATCTTTAGCTTCAATTGTAGTTTTTTTATCTGCTTCTATTGGTATTACTTTAGGCGTTGTATCTAGCTTTGCAAGCTATGGGATAGATGGTTTAATTTTGCGGATTATGGATTTTGTCTTAGCGATCCCTTCACTAATATTAGCTGTAGTAATTGTCGCTATAATTGGTCCAGGTTTACCTAATGCCATCTATGCAGTTGCACTAGTACTCATTCCCCATTTTGTAATGGTAACACGAACCGCGATTGAGCAGGAAAAGAACAAAGAGTATGTAACAGCTATGTTGCTTGATGGCGCATCCAAAACAAGATTGTTTTTTCAAACTATTTTGCCTAATATTTTTCCTCCAATTATTGTTCAACTTACCTTCGCTTTTTCAACGGCTATATTGGAGATAGCTACCCTCGGTTTTCTAGGACTAGGAGCTCAATCACCGGATCCTGAATGGGGTACAATCTTATCTGAGTCTCATCATAATATAATGTTTGCCCCTTGGACCGTTGCCATTCCTGGACTCGCAATTTTCTTTACCTTATTAAGTGTTAACCTAGTTGGCGACGGCTTAAGAGATGCTATTGATGCTGAGAAAAATAAATGAATTTATTGCATATTGAAAATCTCAGCATCGAACTACTTGGTCATCACACTCCTCTAACAATTGTTGATCAACTGTCTCTTCGAATGTCAGAAAATGAAATTTTAGGGATTGTCGGAGAATCAGGCTCCGGAAAGAGCATGCTTGCACTTGCCATTATGGGATTATTATCTCCAAAAATGTCTATGCGTGCAGACTATCTAAATCTCGACGGTCAAGATTTAATGAAATTATCGCTGCCTGAGCGGCAGCAGTATATATCATCAAAAGCATCAATTATTTTTCAAAACCCTAAATCCAGCCTTAATCCATGTTTTACAATCGCAGAACAACTAGATGAAACATTATCGGCACATGGTGTACATCATCGAGCAGAGCGGAAAAATCGAGCGTTAGAATTACTGGATGAAGTTGGAATAAATCGTCCAGAATACGTTTTGCCATTATTTCCTCATCAGATATCTGGTGGAGGAAATCAAAGAGTGGCCATTGCGATGGCGCTAGCTTGTAAACCGAAACTGTTGATAGCTGACGAACCAACAACCGCGCTCGACGTCACCATTCAAGCTCAGATTCTGGATCTGATCGTTAGACTCAACAAGGCTGAAGGATTAGGCGTCATATTAATTACTCACGACTTCGCTCTACTATCCGAAACAACCGATAAGATCGGGGTTATTTATTCTGGACAGATGATGGAACACGCGTCCACCAAGAATATATTACGCTCTCCAAGACACCCTTACACTCAATCATTGTTAAATAGCATTCCTCAGCTAGGACAAAGGCATTGCAAAGGAAGTCGTTTGTTCAGTTTACAAGGACATATTCCATCTATTGGCCAACTACCCGTTGGTTGCCGTCTTGGCCCACGCTGTCCGAAAGCGGAAAAAATATGTGTTAAGCCGCCTAAACTAATTAGCATAAAAAACCATGGTAAAGTAAGGTGTCATTCAGCAAAAAATAATAATATCAAAAAGCAACAAACTCACTCTGAAAAACAACTCGGAGAAAATGTATAAATGTCACTTCTTCGTGTAGAAAATATTTGTAAAACCTTCAAAAAGTCCTCTGGTCTATTTGAAAAATCATCTTTAGTCGAAGCTAATTGTAATATTTGCCTAAACCTAGAAAAAGGCAAAACCTTAGCTATCGTTGGCGAATCGGGTTCAGGAAAATCAACACTTGCTAGACAAATTATTGGAATAGAAAAACCAACTAGTGGTTCAGTTTGGTTAAATAACAAAAAGCTAAAATATGGAAATCGTAAAGATAAGAAAAAACGCTTTACCAATATCAGAATGATATTTCAGAACCCTTATGATTCATTAAACCCTAATTTAAGAATAGGACATTCACTTGATCAAACCCTTGTCATTAATACCAATTTTTCCAAGAAGCAAAGACAAAAAAAGGTAGAAGAAACGTTAAAGAAAGTGGGGTTACTAACTGAAGATCGACATAAGTACCCGCACATGTTTTCTGGGGGCCAACGACAACGTATCGCTATTGCTAGAGCAATCATACTTGAACCAAGTATTATCATTGCTGACGAGCCTCTATCAGCTCTGGATGTGTCAATACAATCTCAAATTATTAATTTACTACAAAGCCTTCAGGAAGAAATGGGTATTTCTTATATTTTTATTTCTCACGACCTCAATGTAGTTGAGCACATCGCAGATACAATTATGGTTATGTATCATGGCCGAGTAGTTGAATACGGTAATGTCTCACAAATATTTGATGAACCTTTACATCCCTACACCCAAGCATTATTTGCTAGCACCCCAATCTATAAAAACCGCTTCCCTCATTTTCTACCTCAAGGTCCAAAAAAGAAAATTATTAATGAATCAAAAGCATGTGGTTTTGCAAGGCGTTGTCAATATTGCGAAGACCGCTGTAAAAATGAAAATCCAGAATTAGTAGAAACGAGTGAAGATTATCAAATTGCTTGTTTTAGATTTGAATAAATATCATATTTTATGACTAGAAAAGACATAAACTATCTGGCATATGATATACAACCAGATAGTTTAAAGTTTGAATACTGATGATAAGTGGTAGCTTTATCTATTTATATTATCTAGATTGAGAGTAACATCAGCATTATTTCTTTGATTTTCAATCAAGCTTCCGTAATCCGCATCAGCATAAAATCGGCTAACACGCTGACCAGTTTGAGTTTTTACAGCCTCTTCAGCTTGCTCTAATTGACCATCCTGTATGTCATTTAGTATGAAGATAACTAGCTCGTTTGCATCCTGCATAGTATCAATAGTACTTTCACCACTCATTGGTCTATTCATCTTAAAGAAATGCTGAAGCTGGCGATAAGGTAAAGCCGCACTCGTCCGCTCTGTTTTATCAAGATCTTTCCAAAGCAAAGATTTGCCAGTTAATAAATTAGTAACATCTTCCTTGTTTTGTAGTTTTTCTTTAATTGAATTAGCGTAGTCAACCGCTAAGTCTTTTGCTTTACTCGATTTTAAAGTAGCAACGACTTGATCTTTTACTTTATCAATCGGCTGTATTTCGCTCTGTTGATGGCTATTTAACCGCATGACAACAACATGGTTTTCATTAATACTAATTAAATTAGAATTAATATTTGCATGCAGTACGTTTTCGCCAAACGCTTCTTCTTGTAACTCAACATTCGTGAAAATACCTGTTGCTGAATTTCTTCCAAACAAAGGACTGGTTTTCACATCAATACCAATCTCTTTAGAAACTTCAGTCAAAGAGTCAGAAATTTCAAATGACTTTTCTTCTAATATTTTAGACTTTGCAAAAAACTCTTCTTCTGCCACTTGAGTTTTTAATGTATTAGCAATTTGCTCTTTAACCTCGTCTAAAAGTTGAGTTTCACCCTCAATTAATCCTGTCAGTTTAATAATATGGTAACCAAAAGACGTTTTCACCGGTTCAGAAATATCTCCAACTTTTTCTAGTGCATTCATTGCGGTTTCAAATGATTCTTCCATATCACCCGCTGACAAGACACCTAAATCACCATCACTTTCCGCAGAAAACTCATCACTTGATTCAGATTTAACTAACGCAATAAAATCTTCTCCAGAGTCAAGTTTTGATTTAATTGATTTTGCTCTAATTAAAGCATCTGACTCACCATCATCGGCAGCGATCAAAATGTGCGATACTTGTCGCTGTTCATCACTTCGAAAAAGGTCAATATTTTCATCGTAATAAGAAAGAATTTCTTCATCGGTTACTTGTATATTTTTTTGTAAACTATCAATCGAAAGCTCGATATAATCCAAAGCTATTTTCTCTTCAACCCTAAATCGTTCTTTAGTTTCCTCATAAAAATCTGCAGTTTCTTCTTCAGAAATCTCAATACCTGCATCAAACAGTGAATGCTTAATGGCTAACGCTCTACCACTTCTCTGTTGTCCAAGAATTCTATATTCATTTGATAGTTCGGAGGGAAGAACAAATTCAGTATTAACAACTCCCGACGACAAATGATTTAATAAAATATTCATAACCGTATCATTTTTTAATTTTGCCCGAGACATTCCTGCGCTTACTAAAGCTCTGTCCAACAAATCTGAAGAATAAACACCTTCTGATTGAAGTTCAGGCATACTTTGAATAGTGTTACGAACTAATTCATTTGAAGCTCGTAGACCCAGTTCTCTCGATGTTTGAAGTACGATTGTTCTTGAAATCAAACTTTGCAAAACATTTTCTCTAAAATTTCTCTCTTGCTCTTCAGTTTTTACAAACTGATTAAAAGCCTCACCATATTGCGATTTAGTGCGAGAGTATGCTCTTTCAAAATCTTGGGTACTAACACTTTCATCATTAACTACAGCAGCCGCATAGGGGTCGCCTAAAAACAAAGCAGAGGTAAAATAACCCGCTCCTACAAAAGATATACAAATCGCAAAAATCAAAAATTTTGCCCAAGGTTTTTTAACACCTTCTCTAATACTATCCATCACCATAATTAATTCACTTTTTCAATAAACAATAATTTTTAATAAACAATAAAAAACGCGCCTTATAAAAGGCGCGTTAATTTTTGGCGGAGTGGACGGGACTCGAACCCGCGACCCCCGGCGTGACAGGCCGGTATTCTAACCAGCTGAACTACCACTCCACACGATTCGCTTATACAATCTGCTTTATATAAATTACTTTGTTAACAAAACGGAATGTAAAACTTGGTGGGCGCTAGTGGGCTCGAACCACTGACCCTCGCCTTGTAAGGGCGATGCTCTCCCAACTGAGCTAAGCGCCCTAAATTAACGGTGGCTAGTTTACCGCGTCTTTCAGACCTTTTCCAGCCTTAAATCCAGGAACTCTAGCTGCTTTAATTTGGATAGTAGCTCCAGTTTGAGGATTACGGCCTTGACGAGCAGCTCTGTCTTTTACAGAAAAAGTACCAAAACCAACTAAAGCAACCGAATCACCTTTTCTTAGGCTTTCAGTAACAGCATCAACCATCGCATCAAGTGCACGACCAGCAGAAGCTTTAGAGATATCAGCACCAGATGCCACAGCATCAATTAATTCAGATTTATTCACAATATTCCCCTTAAAAATTCTTTTCTATTTGTATTTAGAGCACACATTAAAAGTTTAAATTCCTTTCATGCCCCATCCGATTAACTTTATACCAATGGACGAATTTAACTGTCAAGCTACAATTACCATTAAACGTAGAAAAACGCTCGCTTTGCTCTAATTTTCGTTATCTCTGCCTCAATTCATCAATAAATGAGCAAATATTAAACAAATACACTAAACCGCATTATTTAATGTGGTTTCGATTTTCGTCCTACAGATAATGATGTTTTTGATTTTTCCTTAGTTTTTTTCACTCCAATTTTTGGTTCTATAATTAAAGGAACTGGCACACTAATTAATGCTTTTTCCAACACCTCATCAATCCATCGGACAGGTAATATTTCTAAATCACCGATCACGTTTTCTGGAATTTCGGCTAGATCTTTAACATTCTTTTGAGGTATTAATACTCGCTTAATTCCACCTCGATGAGCTGCAAGCAATTTTTCTTTTAATCCACCTATCGGTAAAACCTCTCCACGCAACGTTATTTCCCCAGTCATAGCGACATCTCTTCTTACAGCAATTCCGGTTAGAGAAGAAACAATTGCTGTACACATCGCACAACCAGCGCTAGGTCCATCTTTTGGTGTCGCGCCTTCAGGTACATGCACGTGAAGATCTTTTTTCTGATAAAAGTCCTCGTCAATTCCAAGAGACGCAGCCCGACTCCTCACAACCGTAATAGCAGCGGTTATAGATTCCTGCATTACTGTTCCTAAATGCCCTGTAGAGGTCGTTTTACCTTTACCAGAGGTCACTGCGGACTCAATCGTAAGCAATTCTCCACCAACACTTGTCCAAGCTAACCCTGTTACTTGACCAACTTGATCAGTTTCACCAGCCACGCCAAAATCAAATTTCTGCACACCTAGATATTTATTGAGGTTCTTAATCGTCACTCGTAGAGATTCTTTGCTCTTATCAAGCATCAACTGCTTAACTACTTTTCGACAAATTTTGGAAAGTTCTCTTTCTAAACTCCTTACACCTGCTTCTCTAGTATAGAGTCGAATAGTATCAACCAGCGTTGCTCTTGAAATATGTAAATCTTGCTCTGCAAGCCCATTAACTTTCTTTTGCTTTGGCAACAGATATCGTTCTGCAATATTAAGTTTTTCATCCTCGGTATAACCTGACAAATTAATTACTTCCATTCGATCCAGTAATGGTGCTGGAATATTCATAGAATTAGCGGTACATACAAACATGACTTCTGATAAATCGTAATCAACCTCTAAATAGTGATCGTTAAAACGGTTATTCTGTTCAGGATCAAGAACTTCTAACAGTGCTGAAGCCGGGTCACCTCTCATATCCATTGCCATTTTATCTATTTCATCTAATAAAATTAGAGGGTTTTTAACCTTAGTTTTGTTGAGCTTTTGAATAATTTTACCAGGCATCGAACCGATATAAGTCCTTCTATGACCACGAATCTCTGCTTCATCTCTAACACCACCTAAAGAGATTCTGACAAACTCTCTCCCTGTAGCCGTCGCGATTGACTCACCTAAAGATGTTTTTCCAACACCTGGAGGGCCAACTAAACACAAAACAGGTCCTTTAAGTTTTTTAACTCTCGTTTGAACAGCTAAAAATTCCAAAATTCTTTCTTTTACTTCTTCCAAGCCAAAATGGTCTTTATCCAATATTTGCTGAGCCTTTTGAATATCCGATTGGAGTTTAGTTCTTTTCTTCCACGGCAACCCTGCTATCCAATCAACATAACTTCTGACAACAGTTGCTTCTGCGGACATGGGCGACATCATTTTAAGTTTTTTAAGCTCCGATTGGGCTTTATCTTTTGCTTCTTTGGGTAACCCACCTTGATTAATTTTCTTTTCCAAATCATCAAAATCAGACGCTCCGTCATCTTCTCCAAGCTCTTTTTGGATTGCTTTCATCTGTTCATTAAGATAATAATCTCGCTGACTTTTATCCATCTGATTTTTGACTCTGCCTCGAATTTTCTTTTCGACATTAAGTAAATCAATCTCAGCTTCCATCATCGACATTAAATATTCTAAACGCTTGGTTACATTATTAATTGTTAGTGCTTTTTGTTTTTGATCAATTTTTAATAACATGTGAGCAGCGATAATGTCTGAAAGTTTTTCCGCATCATCTACAGAAGATATTGTATTAAAAACCTCGTGAGGAATTTTTTTATTAAGTTTGACATAGTTTTCAAACAATGATTTAGCCGTTCTAATTAGCACAGGTTCTTCTTTTTGACTGATGGCTATCGAAGTTTGAATCGTTGCAGATGCCATCATAAAACCATGTTCAGAATTTAATTGATTGATTTCTACTCGTTCAACCCCTTCGACTAACACCTTCAAGTTACCATCTGGCAGTTTCAATAATTGAAGAATATTAGCAACGCAACCATATGAATAAAGATCTTTTTTTGAAGGGTTATCCGTATTAGCGTCTTTTTGGGCAACCAACAACACTTGATTATTGTTTTCTGACGCATAGTGCAAAGCTTCTATCGATTTTTCTCTACCAACGAAAAGAGGAATCACCATATGAGGAAACACCACTACATCCCGTAGCGGCAATACTGGATATTCTAAATCTGTTGGTACGCTTGGTTTTAACTTGCTCATACTTAATATCCTAGAGAGTATTAACGTGAATTAATTAATCTTTGCTCAAATTGTTATAACCTATATGGGTATAATCTCAATATATTTCAAGCAGAATAAGCTCGCACAACACATTTAATCGACAAAAAAAAACTGCGTAATACGCAGTTTCCTTAAATCAACACCAGTATCATTCCGACACTGCTTTTTTATCTTTATTTTCATAAATTAATAACGGTTCAGATTCACCTTCTACCACGGCTGCATCTATCGCAACTTTAGTAATACCTTCCATTGATGGTAAATCGTACATTGTGTCTAAAAGAACTCTTTCTAAAATGGAACGCAAACCTCTCGCTCCCGTTTTTCGCTCCATCCCCTTTTTAGCGACGGCTTTAAGAGCATCTTCTCTGAACTCTAATTTAACATCTTCCATGTCGAATAGTTTAGCGTATTGTTTAGTAAGAGAATTCTTTGGCTCAGTTAAAATCTTCACTAAAGACTTTTCATCAAGCTCTTCTAAGGTAGCAACCACAGGCAAACGACCAACAAACTCAGGAATTAGGCCATATTTAACTAAATCATCCGGCTCGATTTCTTTAAAAATTTCACCTAAATTTTTACTATCATCTTTGCTACGAACTTGAGCACTAAAACCAATACCCGATTTCTCAGAGCGATCTCTAATAATATTTTCTAGTCCAGAAAATGCCCCACCACATATAAATAGAATACGACTAGTATCTACCTGCAAGAATTCTTGCTGTGGATGTTTTCTTCCACCTTGAGGAGGGACTGAAGCAACGGTACCTTCAATAAGTTTTAATAATGCCTGCTGAACACCTTCTCCAGAAACGTCTCTGGTAATAGAGGGGTTATCCGCTTTACGTGAGATTTTATCGATCTCATCAATATAAACAATACCATGCTGTGCTTTATCAACATCATAATCACATTTTTGAAGTAATTTCTGAATAATATTTTCAACATCTTCACCTACATAACCTGCTTCTGTTAAAGTGGTTGCATCAGCGATAGTAAAAGGAACATCTAACATTCGTGCCAAAGTTTCTGCCAACAAAGTTTTACCGCTCCCCGTTGGTCCAACAAGCAAAATATTACTTTTACCTAATTCTACATCATCATTTTTAGCATCATTGATTTTCTGTAAACGTTTGTAATGATTATAAACAGCTACGGCTAAAACTCGCTTAGCCTTGTCTTGTCCAATCACATACTCATTAAGGTGTTCATCAATTTCTCTAGGAGTCGGTAACTTCTCTGATTTATCTTGTTGAGTAATTTCTTGAATTTCTTCACGAATAATATCATTACAAAGTTCAACACATTCATCACAGATAAAAACGGAGGGTCCAGCAATTAATTTGCGTACTTCGTGCTGACTTTTGCCACAAAATGAGCAATAAAGCAGTTTGCCCGAGTCATCACGTCCACCAGTTTTTTTCTTATCAGTCATTTATTATTTCCTATCGGTACTTCAAATCTATCTGCACTTCTAAAGAATCAGCCCCAAATCACAATATAAAAGGACTAACAAAGCCAACTAAATCATTTGATTCATAGTGTTAAGCTTAGACCCTTTCAACGTATTTTGTCGACAGAATAATGTCTATTTAAACTAAAAAATGTGATTATTTAGGCAAAAATTGACAAAATAGTTCATTTTACGAATATCGCTTGTTTAGATTCTAATCTCTAGTATTAATCACTTTATCAATTAATCCATATTTAGCAGCTTCCTCTGCACTCATAAAGTTATCTCTATCTGTATCTTTTTCTAATTCTTTCAACTTACGCCCAGTATGATGCGCCAAAATTTCATTCAAATTAGCCCTCATTTTAAGTATTTCTTGAGCATGGATTTCAATATCAGAAGCTTGCCCTTGATAGCCACCCAAAGGTTGATGAATCATCATACGAGAGTTAGGTAAACCAAATCGTTTTCCTTTGGCGCCGCCAGCCAATAAGAATGCCCCCATACTCGCCGCCTGCCCAATACATAAAGTTGTAACATCAGGCTTAATAAATTGCATGGTGTCATAAATAGCCATTCCTGCAGTGACTGAGCCACCGGGAGAATTGATGTAAAGCGAAATATCCTTATCTGGATTTTCAGATTCAAGAAATAACATTTGAGCGACGATTAAGTTAGCCATATGGTCTTCTACTTGCCCAACCATAAAGATTACTCTCTCTTTAAGAAGGCGAGAATAAATATCGTAAGATCTTTCGCCTTTAGCGGTTTGTTCTACAACCATTGGTACTAGAGCCATTTGAGCATCACTCATATTCGAATTTTTCATGTCTAATTAATATTCCTGTTTGTATGATTTTGGGTGCTTTCCATTCTGTTATTAAAACAATGTTGGCAATAATTAGCTAATAACTTTCGCTCATTACCCACAAAAAAGCCCAGAGACAAAAGTATTATAGCTAACTTGTGGGTAAACTATAATTTTTTTGATTCTGGGCTTCAACTAACCAACAGCAAATAAACAAGTGTTGGATTTTTCTTTAGTTAATTATTCGCTTTTAGCAACTTCTTCAGAGCCATCTTTCTTTGGATTCATCAATTCATCGAAAGTACTTTGCTTTTCCGTTACCGTCGCACCATCTTGAACCAAGTCAATAACCGCTTCTTCTAGCACTAGTTGTTCAACATCATTCAATCGGCTTTCATCAGAAAGATAATAATTAATCACTTCTTCTGGTTGCTCATAAACAGATGCTAGTTCTTCTAACTTTATTCTCACTTTATCTTTATCAGCAGTAATCTTGTTCAACTTGATAATTTCACCAACAATCAATCCTAATTTAACTCGTTTAGTTGCTTTATCAGCAAACAATTCATTGGGTAGATCAGGTAAATTAGCCGCATTAGCCCCAAACTGTTGAAGAGCTTGTTGTTTTTGATGACCTATTTCTTGTTCAATCATCGCGGCTGGCATTTCAAAATCATGGGCTTCAACAAGAGCATCCATCACCTGCTGTTTTACTTTAGAATTAACTAGTTGAGCAAGTTCTCGCTCCATATTCTTACGAATATCAGCTTTCATTTTAGATGTGTTTCCATCTTCAATGCCTAATTTCTCAGCCAATTCGCCAAGTTTTAACGATTGTTTCTTATTAATTTTATGAACTGTTGTCTTGAAAACTGCATCTTTGCCCGCAACATCTTTGTTTTGATAGTCATCAGGGAAAGTAACTTTTATTTCAACATCATCACCGGCTTTAGCATCTTCTAACTGCTCTTCAAATCCAGGAATCATTTGACTGTTACCTAGAACTAATTCAAAATTTTCTGCCTTACCACCAGCAAACTCTTCACCATCAATAGTACCGATAAAACTGATCACGACTTGATCGCCTGATTTTGATTTACGCTTAACTTCAACCCAATTAGCCTGTTGCTCTTTTAAAGTATCAAGCATTTTATTGAGGTCTTCATCACCAACCTCTGCAGTTTCCTTTTCGATTGATATTTTAGAAAAATCTTGAATTTCGATTTCAGGATAAACATCAAAAGTTGCAATAAACTCTAGATCTTTACCTTCTTCCATAGAAACAGGCTCAATCTTAGGTGGCCCTGCTGGTGTTAGCTTTTCTTGCATAACAGCTTCATAAAATGAACGCTGCATTACGTCTGAAATGACATCTTGACGAACATGCTGACCAAAACGCTTTTTAATAACATTAAGCGGTATTTTGCCTGGTCTAAAACCATTCATTCGCTGTGTTTTAGCAAGCTCTTTCATTTTAGAAAGGGCTACTTCGTCAATTCTTTTAGCTTCAACGGCAACTGTCAGCTTACGCTCCAGACCAGAAGTCGTTTCTACAGAAACTTGCATCTATATGCTCCAACTTGGATTTCAAATTTATTAATAATAGTGATTTAGATAACACAAAAGCAAGGGAGGCATCAATTGAATAGAGAGTTTTAAGTCGTTATTCATGGCTAGCAGCTAAACTCAGGCAGCCACCTACCGGCTCAAGCCAAAAATCACTGAGAGTTTCCCATTTTTCTGAAAACTACTCAAAATAGTTACAAATGGTGCGAGAGGAGAGACTCGAACTCTCACGCCGCAAGACACTGGAACCTAAATCCAGCGCGTCTACCAATTCCGCCACTCTCGCACATCGCTTGTAACTAACCGTTGTTTTTTCTAAAACAACAAAAAAAACTGGGGTGGACGAAGGGGTTTGAACCCTCGACAACCGGAATCACAATCCGGGGCTCTACCAACTGAGCTACGCCCACCATCATACTTTACAGATTAGAAATATCTCATAGCTCACAAAACAATTCAAACTCTAAAACTGTTTTAGCTTATTTTCTAATCATTTAAAAACATATAGGGACACCAATGGCGCGCCCGGCAGGATTCGAACCTGCTACCCTCGGCTTAGAAGGCCGATGCTCTATCCAGATGAGCTACGGGCGCATTGCTTCATTGTAAACCCTGCTCTTAATTCTCACCTCATCAATTTTGTAGGCAAAAATAAGAAAATTTTGGTCGGGGTGGAGAGATTCGAACTCCCGACATCCTGCACCCAAAGCAGGCGCGCTACCAGACTGCGCTACACCCCGACAAATCCTTAAAAAGCAGAGCTATTCAAGGAGCGCGGAATAATACTGATTTAACGGTTTAAGGTCAACAAAGAAAGACTATTAAATTAAAATAAATAGGCTATTTTTGGTGACTTTTAGTAATTCACTTCTAATAGAGTGTGTTCTTGTAGTTTGTAATCGATATAGAGCTATCAAAACGGCTTTATTTCGGAAATTATCTTGGCTAAACCTCTTACAATTGAGAGAATAGCGTCCTATAAGCTTTCTGGTAGTGTGGATAAAGAGTATGACAGCAAAAATAATTGATGGAAAAGCGATATCTGCCGCTCTACGTACGCAGATTAAACAAAAAGTTGATGTTCGACTTTCAACAGGAAGGCGACCTCCGGGACTAGCGGTTATTCTTGTGGGAGAGGATCCAGCTTCAAATGTCTATGTAGAAAAAAAAGTCGCTGCTTGTAATGAAATAGGCTTTTCCTCTCAAAAGATTTGTTTTGATTCAACGATTACTCAAATTCAATTACTAGATGAAATCGATAAACTTAATTTGGATCCCAATGTTGATGGCATTTTGGTTCAACTTCCGCTGCCCAAACAGATCGATTCAAGCCAAGTCTTGGAGCATATTCTTCCAGAAAAAGATGTTGACTGTTTTCACCCATATAATGTTGGGCGTTTAGCCCAAAGGGTTCCCAAACTCAGACCCTGTACTCCATACGGCATCATGCATATGTTGGAACATGAAAACATCTCAGTTAAAGGACTTAATTGTTGCGTGGTTGGTGCGAGTAATATCGTTGGACGTCCAATGGCAATGGAACTATTGTTAGCAGGTGCAACCGTTACCATTTGTCATAAATTCACAAACAATCTAGCTGAACATGTCTCAAAAGCGGATCTTGTAGTGGTTGGCGTTGGCATTCCCAACCTGATTAAAGGTAAGTGGATAAAACAAGATGCTATTGTTATTGATGTGGGAATGAATCGGTTAGAAAATGGAAAATTGGTTGGTGATGTAGAATTTGATGAAGCAAAGCAACATGCTGGCTGGATTACTCCAGTCCCTGGAGGCGTTGGCCCAATGACCGTTGCAATGCTAATGAATAATACACTTTATGCCGCTGAAACAGCAGATAAAAACTAAGTTTTTTTATAAAGTGTATTTATAAATAGTCACCCTAGCCTTGCCAGAATAAATCGCCACCATGTTCTTCAATCGTTTCTAAGACTTTTCCACCACCTCTTGCAACACAAGTTAAAGGATCTTGTGCAACGATAACCGGTAGCCCAGTTTCTTCCATAAACAGTCGATCTAAATCTTTAATTAACGCACCACCACCAGTTAGAACCATACCTCGTTCAGAAATATCAGCCGCTAATTCAGGAGGCGATTGCTCTAAAACGGAACGCACCGCTCTGATCATTCCCGCTAAAGGATCTTGCAATGCTTCAAGGATTTCATTGCTATTAATGGTAAACTTGCGGGGAACGCCTTCTGCTAAGTTACGCCCTCTCACATCAATTTCCATTACTTCAGTTGCTGGAAATGCTGTTCCAATTTCGTGTTTGATTCGCTCAGCTGTTGATTCACCAATTACAGTGCCATAATTTCGTCTAACATAATCGATAATGGCATCGTCAAATCGGTCACCACCAATTCTGACTGAATCAGAAGACACCACTCCATTCAGCGACAAAATAGCAATTTCTGTTGTACCGCCACCAATATCAACAACCATAGAACCACGAGCTTCACCAACGGGCAACCCAGCACCAACTGCCGCTGCAACAGGTTCTTCAATTAAATAAACATCCCTCGCGCCGGCACCATAGGCTGACTCTTTAATAGCTCGCCTTTCAACTTGAGTTGAACCACAAGGAACACAAATTAATACTCGCGGGCTCGGACGCATGAAAAAAGCTGTATCATGAACTTTCCGAATAAATTCTTGTAGCATTTTTTCAGTGACTTCAAAGTCAGCTATTACACCATCTTTTAGTGGTCGAATAGCTGTAATATTACTAGGCGTTCTACCCAGCATCGCTTTAGCATCAGTACCAACGGCTGCTATCGATTTATTACCTCCTCGCTCTTGTCTAATTGCGACAACAGAAGGCTCATTAAGCACAATTCCTTGCTCACGCATATAAATCAAGGTATTGGCTGTCCCTAAATCAATGGACAAATCGGCGGAAAATAATCCTCTAATTTTGTTAAACATATTGAGTTTCTTATATCCTAAGTATTATTATTCGAGTAATTATCGCTTACTTCTATTACAAACAGAAGCATTTGCAATTAATTTATCTCATTTTATTAAGTTAAATGTTAGATTAGATCACTAAATAGATATAATCATTTTTAAAAAGTTCATTTTTACTAAATAAGAAAATTCAATGACCACTCAAATTATTGCTATTATCCCAGAAGAAGCACCTACAATTGCTAAATTTGCTGAACCGATTTGGTACCAGCATTACTCACCTATTATTGGTGATGCTCAAGTTAAATACATGCTCGAAAAATTCCAAAGTAAAAAAGCAATTCTGAACCAACTAGATGAAGGCTACCAATATTTTAAAGTCACCCATAAATCAGAATTAGTTGGCTATAGCTCCATTCAGTTTCGTAAAAATCATAGCTTATTTATCAGTAAATTTTATTTATCAGAAAGCGCTAGAGGTAAAGGCATAGGCAAGAAGATGCTTAATTATATCGAGGAATTAGCTAAATCTAAAGGTTCCCTAACAATCGACCTAACGGTTAATAAAGACAACCCTGCCTATGATATTTATCTAAAACTAGGTTTTGTTAACCAAGGCGCAGCTGAATTTGATATTGGAGAAGGTTATATTATGGACGATTATTTAATGTGTAAAAAAATCAGCTAATAATCTAGCTTAACCGATTCACAACCATCAATATTTTTTAAATTATACAAAAGCTCATCCGTGGGCTTGACTGACCATTCACCAGCAACAGCCAACTCCGCAGAAAAGAAATCCTGATCACAACAAATCCTTACTGGACATAAACCTCCTTTGTGTGGAGAAAGAGTATTTATCAGATCTTCGGCTAACAAACTGCCATAATTTATATTAAGTTTCAAAACTAAACATTTAACGAGATTCTCCCGTACATCCACCAAATTTTGAATATCAACACAGCTCATTTTCAAGCCACCCGAAAAATCATCATTTGAAATATCGCCTTTAACAACAATAATTTGATCCTTGCGAAGGAGCTCTTTCGTTTGTTCATACAGATCGCTATAAACCATCACATCAAGTCTGGCACTTTGGTCATCAAGAGTAACAATCGCCCAATTTAAACCCTTTTTTGTTTTCATCACTCTAATATTAAGAATTAACCCCGCAATCATGACATTGTCACCGCGCCTTGTTGGCTGCAATGAATTAATACGCAACTTACAAAATTTCTTAATTTCAGGAAGGTATCTGTCTATCGGATGCCCAGTTAAATAAAGTCCCAGAGTTTCTTTTTCTCCCTCAAGTACCCGTCCTTCCGGCCAAGGTCTAACAAGCGCGTACTCAATGCTTTGCTCCGCATCTTTTTCAGATGTTGTGCCAAATAAGTCATTCTGACCAAGGAGCGAGTTACGCTTAAACTGTTCCGCACTTTTAATTGCTTGCTCAAGAGAGGCCATTATAACGGCACGATTTGGCCCCAATTTATCTAAAGCCCCCGCTCGAATAAGTGCTTCTAAAGTTCGGCGATTAGCTTTTTTTAAATCGACCCGATTACAAAAATCAAATAGGTCTTTATAGCAACCATTTGTCTCACGTTCGTCAACAATAGATTCTATTGCCGCTTCACCAACGCCTTTAATCGCTCCAATCCCATAGATAATAATTTGTTCGCCATCTACAGTAAATTTGTACTCACCTCGGTTTACATCTGGTGGAACAATTTTTAACCCCATATCTTTGACATCATCAACATAGATCACCACTTTTTCAGTATTGTCCATATCTGCCGACATAACAGCTGCCATAAATGCCGCTGGATAATGCGTTTTTAGCCATGCAGTTTGGTAAGAAACCAGAGCGTAAGCTGCAGAATGAGATTTATTAAATCCGTAGCCAGCAAATTTTTCCATCAAATCAAATATATGACCAGCCAGCTCACCTTCGACATCTCTCGCGATTGCACCATCGATAAAAAGTCGACGTTGCTGTTCCATCACTTCTACTTTTTTCTTACCCATGGCACGCCGCAATAAATCTGCTCCGCCCAAAGTAAAGCTCGCTAAAACCTGAGCGATTTGCATGACCTGCTCTTGGTATAAAATAATTCCATAAGTGGGCTCTAGAATAGGTTTCAGATCTTGATGCTGATAATCCGGGTGGGGATAACAAAGCTCTTGTTTGCCATGCTTACGACTAATAAAATCATCCACCATTCCTGAACCTAGAGGTCCAGGCCTAAATAGAGCCACAAGAGCAATAATATCTTCAAAACAACTTGGTAGTAATTTTTTGATTAACTCTTTCATCCCTCTTGATTCAAGTTGAAAGACAGCGGTCGTTTTTGCTGCTTTTAATAAATTAAAAACTTTAGGGTCTTCCAAATCAATATGATCAATATCAAGGGGTTCATCACCATTTAATCCAGCGCTGTTAATCGTATCAACCGCCCAATCAATAATGGTTAAAGTTCTTAACCCTAAAAAATCAAATTTCACTAATCCTGCAGTTTCTACATCATCCTTATCAAACTGGGTGACCAAACCGCCACCAGAATCATCACAATAAAGCGCAGAAAAATCCGTTAATTCACCAGGTGAAATAACCACGCCTCCAGCATGTTTCCCAGCATTACGGGTAATTCCTTCTAACTTACGAGCCATATCCCAAAGCGCTTGAAATTCTTCTTCCAGCTCATATCGAGAACGAATCTCAGGCTCTTGTTCCCATGCTTTTTTAAGCGACATACCTACTTCAAAGGGGATCAGTTTTGATATTTTATCAACAAAACCGTAAGGTTGACTAAGCACTCGGCCAACATCTTTTATTACCGCTTTTGCCGCGAGTCGACCAAACGTAATAATTTGGGAAACACTATTTCGACCATATTTTTCAGCAACATAGTCAATCACTCTATCTCGACCATCCATGCAGAAATCAATATCAAAATCCGGCATTGAAACTCTTTCTGGATTAAGAAATCGCTCAAAAAGTAATTCATATTTGAGAGGATCTAAATCGGTGATCTCTAATGCATAAGCAACTAATGAACCTGCCCCAGAACCTCGTCCCGGACCAACTGGCACACCATTATTTTTGCTCCAACGAATAAAATCAGCAACAATCAAAAAATAGCCAGGAAAACCCATTTGGTTAATGACATCGAGTTCAATTTTTAATCTATGATCGTATGGCTCTCTAATTGATGAAAAGTCTTCGGCCTTCACATCAAACAATATTGCCAAGCGTTTTTCTAATCCCTCTTCACTCAACTGACAAAAGTATTCTTCTATAGTAAGCCCATCAGGTATCGGGTAATTAGGTAAAAAATACTCTCCTAAATGAAGTGATAAATTACAACGCTTAGCAATCTCTAATGTATTTTCAATTGCTTCGGGAATGTCAGAAAATAATTCGTGCATATCCTCACTGGTTTTTAGGTATTGCTGATCGGAATAAGTTTTAGGCCTTCTCGGATCATCAAGTACCCTACTTTGATTGATACAAACTCGAATCTCATGAGCATCAAAATCTGATTCATCAAGAAAACAAACATCATTAGTTGCAACAACTGGCGTACCTGAAGCTTGGGCAAACGAGGCAACTAAATGAATATAGTCGCCTTCCCCAACACGGCTAGTTCTTTGAAGTTCAATATAATAACGATCTGAAAAATACAGCTGCCAAAAACCAAGCTTTTCTGCAGCTAGCTCATGATTTCCAGCCAGCAAAGCTTTTCCTACATCACCATCCTTACCACCGGATAAAACAATCATGCCTTGATTCATCTCTTTAAACCAAAGCTTATCAACAACCGGTACTCCGTGATGCTGGTTTTCTTGGTAAGCTTTTGAAACTAATTTTTTAGCATTGAGATAACCTTCATCGTTCATACACAAAATGGCAATTTTAAATGTCCCAGAATCTTCCGATTCATCTCTCACTAATAAATCGACTCCAACAATCGGTTTAATACCATTGGTTCGACATTTTTTATAAAATTTGATTAAACCGCAAAAGTTAACATGGTCGGTTATTGCGATCGCAGGCATTCGATATTCTGCAACCCTATCTAATGTAGGATTGATTCGGCAAATACCATCAACCATCGAATATTCTGAATGAGTTCTTAGGTGTACAAAAGGATAAACATCATCTTTAGGACTGACTAACTTACTCTTTATCTCTGAGTTTTTTTCTAGAGATTTAACTTCTTCAGTCATCTCGCTGGCTTCAGTTTCGCTCATTATCTTTTCCTAGCACTCACTGATTGTTCAGAATTTTTCTGACAGGAGCAAAACTTCTTCTATGGATAGCTGTTACGCCTAATTCTTGCAAAGCTTGGATATGAGCCTTAGTCGGGTAACCTTTATGTTGAGCTAAACCGTAACCGGGAAACATCTGTTCAAATTCCACCATCTCATCATCTCTTTCAACTTTTGCAATAATCGAAGCTGCGCCAATCGACTGTTCTTTTAGATCGCCTTTTATGATCGCTTCACAACTAATATTAATATCGGGTATTTTGTTTCCATCAATAAGACAATGTGAAGGTTCAGTCGTTAATCCTTCAATGGCCCTTTTCATTGCTAACAGACTCGCTTGAAGAATATTAATATCATCAATTTCAGAAACGCTTGCACGTCCCAAAGACCAACAAAGTGCTTTTTCTCTTATTTCTGCTGACAAGAGTTTACGCTTTTTTTCAGTCAATTTTTTTGAATCGGTTAACCCTTCAATCGGATTTTTGGGGTCTAAAATAACCGCAGCCGCAACAACATCTCCCGCTAAAGGCCCTCGTCCGACTTCATCAACACCGGCAACTAAATCTAGCTTATCCATTATTCTGCTTCATTAATAAATTAGCAATCGCTTCTGCTGCTTTATCGCTACCGCCACGACGTAATTCTTCATGTAATTGGTTAAATCGAAGAACAAGATCATCATTGCGCCCTGCATCAATCAAACGGCTCATTTCTGACACAATATGATCTTCATGACAATCATCTTGAATCAGCTCAACTACTAATTTTTCTTTAGCTAATAAATTGGGTAAAGAAAAATTATTTATCTTCAAAAATTTAGTATAAACCCAATAGCTAAAATCTGAGACTTTGTATGCGACAAGCATTGGCTTTTTTAACAACATAGCCTCTAACGTTGCAGTACCAGAAGCTAATAAAACAAAATCAGATGCCTGCATTAGCTTTCTTGATTGTCCATCAAATAAATTTATTTCTAGATGGATTTTATTTTCATCCAAATAACGCTCTAGCTGAGCACGCCTTTTGCTATTTGCACAAGGAATTGCAAATTGTAAATTTGGGTATTTTTCTGATAATTTTATTGCCGCACTAATAAAAGGCTGTAATAAAAACTTCATTTCTGAACCTCTACTACCTGGCAATATCGAAATTAGTATTTTTTCTTTATCTAGATTTAATTCATCTTTGGCAATTAGCTGATCAGTATTCATTGGTATTTCTTCAGCTAGAGGATGACCTACACACACCGATGGCAACCTATGTTTTCTATAAATTTCCAATTCAAAAGGAAACAAACAGATCATTAAAGAAACACTTTTAACAATTTTGTGAATTCGATTTTCTCGCCATGCCCAAACGGAAGGACTCACGTAATGTACTGTATTAATTCCTTTTTGTTTTAAATTATATTCTAGCTGAGTATTAAAAACTGGCGCATCGATACCAATAAAACAATCCGCTTTCTCATCTATTACCGATTGAGTAAGCCGCTTTCTTAATCGCAATAGTTCAAAAAAACGTGCTAGGATTGGAAAAACTCCCATAACAGAAAGACGCTCCATGGAGTAATAAGAATCTAGCCCCGATTCGCACATTAAGGGACCTCCTATCCCTTTAAAAATAGCATTAGGGAAATGCAATTTGATGGCATCTATAAGGCCAGAACCTAGAATATCACCCGAAGATTCTCCTGCAACCAGATAAAAAAGCAGTGCTTTTTCTGAATAGTTTTGATCTTGATTAGCTGATTCTTTCACGGCAAATTCTTGTTATTTCAATTAATTAACTATTATGGACAATATTTCTATTGAAAATTATTTAACGAGCAATCCCTCTATCTGATTTTTTTATAAAATCAGTCATTGTTCTTAATACTTCTGAATTTTCAGAAAATTCTGAAATCGCATCTACTGCATTATCGATCGTTAGTCCTTGACGAAAAATAGCTTTGTAAGCTTTTCTTAACAAAGATATTTCATCTTTCGAGAAGCCTCTTCGTTTGATCCCTTCAACATTTATTGAACGAGGTGAGCCTTCCGCAAAAAGAATAAATGGCAATATATCTTGAGTAACATGAGAACGGATGCCAAGAAAAGAATGTGCACCAATATGACAAAATTGATGAACACCAGTGAACCCTCCCAAAATGGCCCAATCATCAATAGTTACATGCCCAGCAATATTAGAGCTATTAGCGATAATTATATGATTACCTAACTGACAATCATGAGCAATATGGGTGTAGGCCATGAGTAAATTATCATTACCTATCTGGGTTATTTGGTGATCTTGCGTTGTTCCTCGGTGAATTGTGCAAGATTCCCTTATGACATTATTATTTCCAATAATAGTTTGTGTCGGCTCACCATTATATTTTTTATCTTGATTCGCCTCTCCAATCGAAGAAAATTGATAGAAATGATTATTCTTACCTATTGTAGTATGTCCATTGATGACAACGTGAGGACCCACGATTGTTCCTTCATCAATTTTTACATGTTCATCAATAACAGAAAAAGGACCAATTTGAACATTCTCAGCAATTTCTGCTGAGGGATGAATCACTGCACTTGAATGAATCATTAAACGATATCCTGTTTAGAACACATTAATTCAGCTTCACAAACTACCTTACCATCAACAATAGCCTTGGCTTCAAATTTCCACATAGTTCGTTTTCTTTTTAGCAAATTGACTTGTAACAATACTTGATCGCCAGGTTCCACGGGCTTTTTAAATCGAGCGCGGTCAATTCCTACAAAATAATATAAAGATGACTCGGTAGGAAGTTCACCTAAAGTTTTAAAGGCTAAAATCCCCGTTGCTTGCGCTAAAGCTTCAAGTATCAACACGCCCGGCATCACCGGTCTATGAGGAAAATGCCCTGTAAAACAAGGCTCATTAACCGTTATATTTTTTATCGCATTAAGATACTCGCCTTTTTTAAAGTCAGTTACTCTATCGACTAATAAAAAAGGGTATCGATGAGGTAAATGCTTCATCACTTCATGAATGTCTAAGCTACTGATTTCATTTGGTATTTCATTCATATTATCTACACACCTTGAATTTCTTTTAGCTTTTTTTCTAATTCACGTAATTTTTTTGCCATTGAATCAAGCTGCTTAAACCTAGCCACGTTTTTTCGCCAAACTTTATTCTCTTGCATACCTGTACCGGAAGAAAAAACGCCCGGCTCATCATTTGAACGATTAACTAATGTTCCCGCTGTTATATGAGTACCGTCAGCAATATTTAAATGACCAATGATTGAAGTGCGCCCACTAAAAGTACATGAACGACCAATTTTAGTACTTCCAGCAACACCACTACATGCCGCCATTGCGCTGTTCTCTCCAAATTCCACATTATGAGCAATATGGCACAAATTATCGATCTTAACACCATCAGAGATAATGGTGTTATTAAGTGCTCCACGATCAACACAGGAATTAGCGCCTATTTCAACATGATTTCCGATAATAACACCGCCGGTTTGCGGAATTTTAATCCATTGCCCTTCATCATTAGCAAATCCAAACCCGTCACTTCCGATGACTACACCAGAATGAAACAAGCAATTTTCGCCAATTTTTACATCATGATAAATGGTGACATTAGGGGAAAGGATAGTACCTTTATCAATTGAACAATCGGGTCCAACAAAACTGTTGCAACCCAAGCTAACATTGTCAGCTATAAGGCTATTTTCACAAACGACAACTCCGGCACCAATTTGAACATTTTCACCAAGAGTTACACTAGGATGAATGCTTGCATTTTGATTAATATTTTCACTAAGCAAGGGAGTAGTATCCAGAGCTTGAGATATTTTTGCAAAGGCAAGATAAGGGTCGCTACATAATACCCAGTTTGCAGGTTTGTCTTTTTGCTTTACAATCATTTCCCAATCGGACTTTTGGTATGACGTAGAAAGCAAAACACAACCAGCGTTGGTTGTGTCTAATTGTTGTGCAAATGCTGGATTACTTAAAAAAGAGACTTCATTTTTGCTCGCTTTATCAAGAGAAGCTGTTTTTATTACCTTATCTTTCGCTTCTCCAATAACCCGACCATCAACGATCTCTGCTATTTCAGCAATCGTTAATCCAGAATTATTCAATACTTAACCTGCAGGATCACTAATGATGGTTATAATTTTATTTGAAATATCAATGTGCTTTTTGGCATATACCGCTGCTTCAATGCGTAAAATCAGGTCGTAACCTTCAGCTTCTGCAATTTTATTGATCGCTTTTTGTACAACCGCATCAACAGCCATAAGTTCTTTTTGTTCGGCACGTTTACTATCTTCTTGTAACTGTTTTTGCTTGATCTGTAAATCAGTTTCTAATTGTTGAAAATCTCTACCAGACTGAATTCGTTGCTCTTCCGTCATTGTCATAGAATCGCGCTGCAATTTTTCGCCAAGGGTCTTACGTTTCTCTGCTAAGGCTTTTAACTCAGTCACTCTATCAGCAAACTGCTTATTTAATTTATCTTGAATGGCTTCCATCTGAGGTGCTTTACTAAACACCAAACGGTTATTATAAACACCTATTTTCATCTCTACAGCGAATGCGCTTGAAAAAGTCGATAGTAAAATGGCTATCGCTAAAACTGATTTTTTTAACATTTTTTTACCCTTAAATTTTACTTAGTTAATATTAATATGCTTAGTGTACACCAGATAGAGTTCTATCTGAAATCTTAAATCTGTTGATTATTTATCTAAATTTATTCAATCTCTTCAATTAGAAAGTTTGACCAACATTAAATGAAAAGTTCTCACTTCTATCACCATCTTGGCTTTCAAGTATTTTTGATAGACTGATAACAAGCGGCCCCATAGGTGAAAGCCACTGTAATGATATCCCAGTTGATGCTCTGTACCCGTCAGGTGTTGAGAAATCGGGAATTTTAGCAAACTCTTCAGGTGCTAAATGTGCGTAATCCTGTAAGTCAAATTTAGTATTCCATAAATTACCGACATCAACAAAAAAGCTCGTTCTTAGTGAATTACTTTCTTCAACAAAAGGAATTGGGAAAATTAGTTCCATACTTGCTAAAGCCCTAGCATTTCCTCCTACACTACGTTGACCAACAATTATTTTGTCAAAATCAGACGGTAACGATGTTTGAAATGGTTGTTCAAAACTATCGATGATAGTTGAATCAGCAAGTGATTGGTTACTTCTAAAGATCTCTCTTGGACCTATTGTATTCCTCTCAAAGCCTCTTACCGTTTGAGAGCCTGAGCCGTAAAAATTCTCAAAATAAGGTAAGTCTTCACTATCACCATAGCCGTCACCATAAGATAGTTTTAAACGACTTAACAAGGACCATCCAGGAGAAAAAGGTATATAGTGGTCAATGCTGTAATCTATTTTATAAAACTCTAAATCACTGCCTGGAATTGCTCCACTAAACGAGAGAAGCTGCTTTGTCCCTCTATCTGGAAAAATCCCACGGTTCAAACTATTTCTAATAATCGAGGTTGAAAACTTGACCATATCATAAGATAAGTCAGGATTAACTCGAACATCCTGATCATTATCTTCAAAGAAATCAATAATTTGTTGAGATAATTGACCATTTGCACTTAAATCATTAGTTTGAAAACCTACACCAAAATTTAGCCGCGTTATTTCATTAATCGGATAACCTAAATTGAAATCAATCGCTGCAGTGTCAAGTAATGTCGCCGCAATATTAATCTCACCAAAATCGGAAGAACGGTAACTCGCACCAGCGCCAGCACTGATCCCATCAATGGTAAAATAAGGGTCAAAATAATTGAGTGAATAGCTGGTAGAAAAACTATTTTTATTTACTGCTAAACCTACCGTTTTACCAGAACCTAAAAAGTTATTATGACTAACATTAGCATTAACCGATAATCCATAGACAGAGCCATACCCTAATCCACCCGAAATGGTTCCAGCAGAACGTTCTTTTACTTCATAATTAACATCAACTCTATCTTCACTTTCTTCGACTTTTGGCGTTTCAACTTCAACCTCTTCAAGAAATGATAATCGTTGAAGCCATACTTTTGTTCGTTCAACCTGTGATGTTGAAAGTGCGGCACCTTCCATCATCCGAGCTTCTCGACGTAAAACCTGATCGTTAGTTGTTTCATTACCAGTAAAATTTATTCGATTAATATAAACCTTATGTCCTGGGTCAACATAAATATTTAGATCAACTTTATTGCTTCCAGCAACTACATTTGGAACAGAAGTAACTTTAGCAAAAGCATAACCAAAATAGCCCAAATTTTGTTTAATTTGTTCTTCAGCGAAAGATATTGCAGCAGCAGAATAAGTATCACCTTTAGTGAGAGGCATTAATTGTTTAAGGCGTTTTTCGTTTAAAATCAAATCACCACTGAAAGCAATTTTCGCAACTTCGAACTTTTCTCCCTCGTCAACATTAATGGTAATAAAAATACCTTTACGTTCTGGTGAAATAGCTACTTGAGTCGAGGTTACATTGAACTTCAAATAGCCCCTGTCTAAATAATAAGAGCGGAGAGTTTCTAAATCACCTGAAAGTTTTTCCCTTGCGTATTGATCGTCACTCGTAATAAAAGATAACCATCCACCAGTAGTCAACTCAAACTGTTCTAATAAATTTTCATCTGAAAAAAGTTGATTGCCTACAATATTGATTGACTCAATTTTTGCAGGATCGCCTTCTTTCACATCAAACTGAACCAAAACTCTATTTCGAGAACGACGAATTACTTTATTAGTAATTTGGACAGAATATTTACCGTGAGAAAAATATTGTTCCTGCATCCCACCAATGATATTTTTGATAGCCGCCGGGTTGTAAACTTCCCCTTTTGCAAAACCTGCGCCTTTCATCGCTTCTAGAATTTGTTCGGTTTTTATATCTTTATTTCCATCAATAGTAATATCTGAAATCGTGGGCCTTTCAACTATGTCAATCAATAGGATATTACCTTCTTTAAATAGCCGAATATCATCAAAATTTTCAGCCGAAAACAAAGTTCTGATAATTGTGGGAATACGATTTGACTCTAATCTTTCGCCAACCTGAAGTGGTAGCATATTAAAAAATGTTCCCAGCTCCATTCGTTGTAATCCAACAACTTTAATATCTTCAACAATAAAACCATCATCATTGGAAGATTGAGCGCTAATAGCTGTGTGGCTCAAAACTAATAGAAATAATCCAAGGAATGTTTTAATCCTACGAGACATCAAAATTTGAAGATTCTTGTTTATTTTTTGCAAGAGATTACCCATAAATATTTAACTTCTTAATCATTATTTCTATTTATAAAAAATCGCGCTACAAATTACGCGAAATATCATTAAAAATGGCTAATGCCATTAAGGCGAAGACCAGCATCATACCAACTTGTAAACCAAATTCCTGCACTTTTTCAGACAAAGGCTTACCTTTAATCGCTTCAATAACAAAGTACAATAAATGTCCACCATCGAGCATTGGTACCGGCAGTAAATTAATAAAACCTAAATTAACACTGATCATCGCTAAAAAACTAATAAAATAGACCAAACCAATACTAGCCGTTGAACCTGCGCCCTCAGCAATTGATATCGGCCCACTAAGACTCTTGGTTGAAATTTCACCGCTTATCAACTTCAGAAACATCTTGGTGCTCAACACGACCATTTTAACCATTTCATCAACAGCTAAACCAAAAGCTTCAATCATTCCCGCTTGGCGAGTTATCAAATACTTTGAAACATCTACCGGAGAATTACCAATACCAATAACGCCGGTTAGCTTATCCTTTTCATTTGCAGAACCTATGACCACGAAAATGGGTATCAGTTCACCATTCCGCTCAACTTCAAATAAAACTCGCTGATTTGGCTTTGAAGCTATAATATCTCTCATGTCTTGCCATTGATAGATTATCTTTCCATCAATCTTAGTGATCTTATCTTCAACTTGTAATCCAGCTTTTTCCGCCGCACCATTCACTCCAATACTTCCTATAATGGCATCAAGAGATTCTAACGGATGATATATCCCCAGCGACTTTAATAGCTTAGGTTCACTGTCATCCACCTCCCAAGTAGAAATATCAAGAGAAAGCGTTTTTGGAGCCGATTCGCCCGCTCGCCTTACTGATAATAAAATTTCTGATTTTTCTCCAAGCCTCTGAGCAATAGCCTTAGTAACATCATGCATTACAATCACAGGCTCATCATCAACCTGACTAATCACATCATCTTTTTGCAAACCCGCCTGATAAGCAATTGAGGTTTCTGGTACATTACCTATTTGAGGAACAAGTCCTTTAATCCCGATTACAAACATTAACCAATATAAAGCAATCGCCAATAAAAAATTGGCAACAGGACCTGCCAGAACAATTGCCATACGAGCCCAAACAGACTGCCGATTAAACGCTCTTGTCCGATCTTCCTCTGAGATAGGCTGTTCAGAATCTCGCTCGTCAAGCATCTTAACAAAGCCTCCCAAAGGAATAGCAGCAATCACATAACGAACACCATCTTTACCAATTTTTTGCAACAGCGGCTTGCCAAATCCAACCGAAAAGGTTAATACTTTTACTCCCAGTTTTCGAGCCACCCAAAAATGTCCAAATTCATGGATCGTGACTAAAATCCCGAGTGCCACAATAAACGAAACTAAGTTCCACAAAAATTCCATTAAGCTGTCACCTCCTCGATTATAGAAAAAGCAACTTTTCTCGCTTGATTATCAACTTCTAAAATTTGTTCAAGACAAGTTAAATTTTCAAAATCTGATTGTTCTAGCGTTCTCTCTATCACTTTTGCTATTTGATCAAATCTTATCTTTTCACTTAAAAAGCTATCCACAGCAACTTCATTGGCTGCATTCAATATACATGGTGCACTCTTACCTATTTTAGCGGCTCGGATTGCTAGGGCTAAACAAGGAAATCTGTCAAAATCTGGTTTTTGAAATTCTAGACTATTAAGCTGAAAAAAATCTAACGCTTTAACACCCGCATTGATTCGCTCTGGCCAAGATAAACAATGGGCGATAGGTGTTTTCATATCTGGGTTGCCTAACTGGGCGATAACAGAACCATCAATATAAGAAACCATCGAGTGGATAATACTTTGTGGATGAACAACTATATCTATTTTTTCAATACCAACATCAAACATAAAACAGGCTTCGATCAACTCTAAACCCTTATTCATCATAGTCGCAGAATCAACCGATATTTTTTTCCCCATATCCCAATTTGGGTGAGCGCAAGCTTGAGCAGGTGTCTTATATTTTAATTCTTCGACTGGAACGGTTAAAAAAGGGCCTCCCGAACCAGTTAATAATATTTTATTAACTCCATTAAGATTAGCCATCTTGTTATCCTTCGCAGGAGGTAGAGCTTGGAAGATAGCATTATGTTCACTATCTACAGGCAATAAGGTAGCACCATACTTAGCTACTTCAGACATAAATAATTCACCTGACATAACCAAAGCTTCTTTGTTTGCAAGTAATACTCTATGACCTTGTCTTACACTCGATAAAGTTGGCAACAATCCAGCGGCACCAACAATGGCCGCGACCATTATATTAATTTGATCATTTTCTGGAGCTTGATTAATTGCATCAACACCCGCTCGAACTTCAATATTTAAATTAGAATCTGAAATCAGTTGCTTCAATTTATTCGCAGAATCTAGACATCCCATAATAGCAATATCGGGTTTAAATTTTTGACACTGCTGAAAAAGTTTTTGATAGTTTTTATTGGCAGTCAATAATTTTACTGAGTAACGTTCGGCGTTTTTTTCAATCACTTCTAGCGCACTACAGCCTATCGATCCTGTCGAACCTAGAATGCCAACTTGTTCAGACATTAAACAACTCTAAATAGCTAAAACTCAAATAGAAAATCGGTGCAACAGTAATTGTGCTATCTAACCTGTCAAGTAAACCGCCATGTCCTGGTAATAAATTTCCTGAATCTTTGATGTTAGCAACCCGCTTTAATGCACTTTCAAATAAATCACCAAAAACTGAAATAATTCCAAGCAATAAAATAATACTCATATATTCCAATCTATTTGAAACATTAAGACCTAAAATGGAAATACCCATCCAACCAACTAGACAAGTAAAACACAAACCTCCAATCGCCCCCTCCCAGGTTTTGTTGGGACTCACTTTGGTCAACTTGTGTTTACCAAATAATTTCCCCGTTACGAAGGCACCGATATCCGCAGCCCAAATCATCAATAACATAAATAAGACTAACTTTGCCCCAAAATAAAAATCACCCTCAAGGTAACCTTGACTCCGAACACTTACCAACGAAACGTACAAAGCAGGCAAAAGAATAAATGCAAGAGCCGTTTTTACAAAACTATTTTGCCACCATTGATTGTTTCTAGAAAAAGATAAAACAATAGTAACCGCAACAATAATTGCAGGAAGCGATAATAATAGAAAAATCAAAGGAAGATCGTTTTTAAAATGATGTGGCCAACTCAGAGAGGGCCAAACATCAATTCGTTCACTAAAATACCAAATTGCTATATTCACTAAACTAACAGCCAATGCAAAAAAACTACAATGAACAGATTTATTGATACCGGAAAGTTTTGCCCATTCAAGAGCCATTAGATAAACAATTACAATAATTAACGCCGAAAAAATCTCTAGCTCTAATCTAAAGAGCAACAGGAAAACTGCTGGCAATAAAAAAAGCGCTGTTATCACTCTTTGCTTCAACATGGAACAGAATACCTTTTTATTATTTTAATTAACAACTTGTTCACCCGTCTTACCAAAACGACGTTGCCTTGATGCATAATCAGTAAATGCAACTTCTAGTTCTTTTTCATCGAACTCAGGCCACAACTTATCAGAAAAATAGAGTTCTGCATACGCAGACTGCCAAATCAAAAAATTACTAATCCTTTTTTCACCACCGGTTCTAATCATCAAATCAAGTTCTGGGAGACCTTGGGTTGAAAGTTTTTCAGCTAAATTCTTCTCAGTAATAACCTGCTCAGGTGCTAATTCTTTTTTTAGCTGATTAGCAGCATTCACGACATCCCACCTTCCACCATAATTTGCAGCTATATTTAAACATAAAGTGCTATTATCATTAGTTTGTTGTTCCGCTTGCAAAATACTTTTTTGTAATTTCTGATTGAATCCAGAAATGTCGCCAATAAACTGTAACTTAACTCCATTCTTATTCAACATTTTTATTTCGCGCTTTAAAGCCAGAACAAACAATTCCATTAAATAATTTACTTCATCTTCAGGTCTCGACCAATTCTCGCTACTAAATGCAAAAAGTGTCAGTGATTTAACACCTTTCTTACCACAGGCTTCGACCATTTCTCTGGCCTTCTCAACACCGGCTTTGTGACCAAAGGTTCTTTTTTTATTCCGCAACTGTGCCCAACGACCATTACCGTCCATAATAATTGCAACATGCTGTGGAATATTATCTGGTGTCATAAGCTCTTTTTTAAATCAATGCTCTGTTAATACTAATAAAAACCGCTAATTCAGCACTAGGGTTAAAACAATAACGCCGCGTCACCATTATGGCCACACGGCGTAAATATTTTAAGACTCAAGAATGAAACAAAAGTCCTTTTATATTTCCATTAACTCTTTTTCTTTTTCGTCACTCATTCCATCGATAATTTTCACATGTGCATCAGTAATTTTTTGAATTTCGTCTTCCGCTCGATGTAATTCGTCTTCGCTAATTTCTTTTTCCGCTTCTAATTCCTTCAAGGTTGAATTAGAGTCTCTTCTAATATTTCTGATCGCCACTTTCGCCGATTCCGCTTCTGAACGAACGATCTTAGTCATGTCCTTTCTTCGCTCTTCCGTCAAAGCAGGTAGCGGTAATCTAATCACATTACCAGCAGTATTAGGAGTAATTCCCAAATCAGATTCCATCAAGGCTTTTTCAACGGTTTGAATCATCGATGCTTCAAAAGGTTGAACAACCAAAGTTCTAGAATCTTGTACCGAAACTGTCGCTGCTTGAGTTAAAGGTGTATTTACACCGTAATAAGAAACGTTCAAATGAGCTAATAAACTTGGATGAGCTCGCCCTGTTCTAATTTTTTGCAAACTGATTTTAAAGGATTCAATGGTTTTATCCATTCTAGTTTGTGCATCTTCTTTAATTTCATTTATCACAAATATTCTCCTTATTTTATTCTTTTAAAATCGATTATTCTTTTCATATCTATTATTTTGTTCTGTTTATTTAACTTAAAATTAACAATGAATTAATGTTCCTTCCGAACCATCGGTAACCGCATCTATCAATGCGCCCGGTTTATTCAAATTAAAAACGCGTATCGATTTTTGATGATCACGCGCCAAACAAAATGCCGTTAAATCCATTACACCTAATTCTTTTGATAGCGCTTCATCGTATGTCAAGCTGTCGTATTTTATCGCATTCGGATCGATATTAGGATCTGCTGAAAAAACACCATCAACTTTAGTAGCCTTCAAAATCACATCCGCCTCAATTTCTATACCACGTAAACATGCTGCTGTATCGGTAGTAAAAAAAGGATTCCCAGTTCCTGCGCTAAAAATAACTACCTGAGATTCTTTCATAAAACGAATCGCAAAACGTCGGTCATAATCTTCACACACCCCAGTCAGAGAAATCGCTGACATGACACGAGTTCCAACCTTTATTCGCTCTAAGGCATCTTGCATCGCTAAAGAATTCATCACGGTTGCAAGCATTCCCATATGGTCACCCGCAACTCGATTCATTCCCGCATTAGCAAGCTTTTCACCACGGAAAAGATTACCTCCACCGATGACTAGACCGACTTCAATCCCCTTATCGACGATAACTTTTATCTCTTCAGCAATTCGATTTAGGATTTTGGGATCAATCCCAAAAGACTCTGCACCCATTAAGGCTTCGCCACTTAATTTAAGAAGAATTCTTCTATTTACTTTAGTAGGTGCAGAACTTGGCATAAATTTATTCCCCTTTAACTTGAGCCATAACCTCGGCTGCGAAATCGTCTTCAACTTTTTCGATACCTTCACCGACTTCCAAACGAACTAGGCTAGAAACCTCAGCAGAATTTGACTTTAACAAATCACCAACCGTAGTAGAAGGATCTTTTACGAAAGCTTGCCCAACTAAACAAACTTCAGCCGCAAACTTACGCATACGACCGACAACCATTTTCTCAGCAATTTCAGCAGGTTTTCCACTTGCAATTGCTTGAGCTGTGAATATATCTTTTTCACGATTGTAAACATCTTCAGAAATTTCATCTTCAGTAACAAATTGCGGATTAGTCGCTGCAGCGTGCATTGCCACATCTTTTGCTAAATCAGCTGTTCCGCCTTTAAGAGAAACAACAACACCAATTTTTCCACCGTGGATGTATGTATTCAATACTCCATCAGTAGCTTCTACCGTTTTAACACGACGAACGGTAAGGTTTTCACCAATTTTGGCGATTAAATTAGCACGGGCTTCTTCAACTGTTTCACCAGAAGGCATTGTTGCAGCGTTTAAGGCTTCTATTGAATCAGTTTTGTTAGTTAAGGCTACGTTCGCTACAGATTCAGCGAATGATTTAAAATTATCGTCTCTAGCGACAAAATCGGTTTCACTGTTGATTTCAACAATAACAGCAAAGGTAGAATCATCAGACGTTTTAGCAACAATGACACCTTCAGCAGCAACACGGCCAGCCTTTTTCTCGGCTTTAGCTGCGCCAGATTTGCGCATATTGTCGATTGCTGTTTCCATATCACCATTAGTTTCAACAAGTGCTTTTTTACACTCCATCATTCCTGAGCCGGTTCTTTCGCGTAATTCTTTTACTTGAGCAGCGGTTATCGCCATTTTCTTCTCCACTTAATATTTTCATTGATATCTTTTATCTAGGCGTTAAATACACGCTCCTCTAAATAAAAGCATCTCTTTGCTAAAAAATAGGGGGCAATGCCCCCTACAACAAAAACTTGAAACAGCAGTTTATTTTTCAGTTACTTCTGCTGCGTCTTTTTTCTTAGCCACTTTCTTTGCTTTAGGTTTTTTTTCAGCTTTCGCTTCTACTTCAGCTTCTGCTTTAGGCTCAGCTTCTTCTTTAGTTTCAACTTTAACTTCTTCTTCGGTTTTAGCTTTAACTACTTTGGCTTTTTTAGTCTTTACTACTTTAACTTTCTTTTCAGTCTCTTCAACAAATTCATCTGAAGGAGATTCTTCTGCTGGTGCAGTAGCAGTAGATTGACGACCTTCGATAATTGTATCCGCAGCACTCGACAAATAAAGCTGAACAGCCCTAATTGCATCATCGTTTCCTGGGATTACATAATCAATACCATCAGGATTCGAGTTACTATCAACAACAGCAATAACAGGAATTCCTAATTTTTGAGCTTCAGCAATAGCGATTCGCTCATGATCTGCATCGATAACAAATAGAACATCAGGTAAACCACCAATATTTTTGATACCACCAATACTAGCTTCTAGCTTAGTCATTTCACGACTTAGCAATAAACCTTCTTTCTTTGTTAGTCTTTCAAAAGTTCCATCTTCGCTTTGTTTTTCAAGCTCTTTTAAACGATTGATCGACTGACGAATTGTTTTGTAGTTAGTTAACATCCCACCCAACCAACGCTTATCAACAAAGAATTGCTCACAACGAGTTGCTTCTTCTTTAACGATTTTGCTAGCTGAACGCTTTGTACCTACAAAAAGAACTTTGCCCTTTCTTGCAGCGACTGAACTAAGGAAATTAAGTGCATCATTAAACATCGGTAAAGAACTCTCGAGGTTAATGATATGAATTTTGTTGCGCGCGCCGAATATAAACGGCTTCATTTTAGGGTTCCAGTAACGAGTTCTGTGTCCAAAATGCACACCCGCCTGTAGCATATCACGCATAGTGACTTTTGCCATTGTAAGCTCCTGATTTAAAAAGGGTTATACGTCCACCACCCCCAAATAACAAACCAAAATAAGATAAACTTATTTCAGCACCCTGAAATCTGTGTCGAGCAGTGTGTGAATTTGGTTAACTCAGCTCGAAATTCTGTATGAATATCAATACTTCATTAACTCGGCGCGCTTTATACCATAAATAATAAGAATAGAGCAATAAATTTAATAAAAAATTGCTATTTAATTATTGCTCAAAGCCCTTCTATGCCTGAGGCTAATCAAAAAACCATTGCGGTTGTCAGTTAAACTATTTCTTAGTTTAGTATTTATTGCTTAATTCGACCTTCGCCAAGTAGCAAAGCTCTCTATAAAGTCTTTCGCCTAAGGATTTGCGAGAAAATAACCATGCTTTTTCAACATTATTTTGTTCAAATTTCAACAAACAAAAATTCGCCGTTATCCAACTGGTCGGTAATAAATCTAAATAGTTAACTGTTTTTGATTGATTATCTTGCATTAACCAGCTTTCACCGCTCCAACATAAATCATCATCAGAACGGGTAATAGATTGATATTGTTTTATAGAAAAATAACATGACGCCACTGTTAAACTAAGGATAAGTACAATACTCCAAAAACTTGTCAGCAATATAAACACCAAATAGATCAGCCCCAAATGTGCCAAGCATATTAAACTAAAAAGTAATCGATTTGATTTTATGGGAAAACGGGAAGCGATCTTCACAAGCGCAAAATCCTTTAGGCGATTGACATTTTCTCTCTAATTAATTGAATGATATTAAGCAGCTCAACTTTATCACAATCACCATAACCCATGATCCAAGTGTAGAGATCGGGATCAGCTTGTTTTAATAAGTCTTCAAATGAATTTTGTTCTTCCTGCGGTAATTCGTTAAAATGTTGCTCTAAAAACGGGAATAAAATCACGTCTAGTTCTAACATTCCTCGACGGCACTGCCACTTCAGCTTATTGGTCAGCTCTATATTAGCCATTTATCTTTCAAATTTGTAGATTAGAGAAAATCAATAGTAGCAACTAAACTCATGACTTCCAATCTACTTCAAGTAGAACAAGTAAATTAACGATTCATAGAAGCTGCTCTCAAATTAAGCTAAAATCATCCAATCTAAAATTTAAATGATAATTGATTGTGAGCATACACCTATCTCCGCTAGTTTTATCTTCTTATAGCTTCATTGATGTGACGGGTATTGACGCTGAACGCTTCTTACAGGGTCAGCTAACCATTAACATATCGACACCTGACTACAAAACTGCTTATTTAGCAGCTTTGTGTAGTGCTAAAGGAAGAGTTATGTCATTATTTTTTATCTCAAAAATAGCTCTTGGCTTTCGATTATTTATGCCTCAAAGCATCGTAAAAATGACTGTCGATCACTTAAATAAATATGGTGTATTTTTTAAAACTGAGATTAAAGAAGCCCGACCAGAAAGCAAACTCATTGCATTTTTTGATCATCCAAAAGAATCAGATAATCGAATCACTATCGCCAACACTGAATTATCTTTAACTGTCTGCTGCAATGAAGATGAAATTGAGGCCTTTGCTCACACTTATTCAATAGAGTTAAAAAATATCGATTCACAATGGTATCAATATCTAACAAAACATAAAATTCCTTGGCTAAACAACGACAGCGTTGAGCATTTTCTACCTCACGATCTTAATCTGCCAAAACTAGATGCCGTTGATTTTAAAAAGGGTTGTTATACCGGACAAGAGATCATTGCTAGAATGCACTACAAAGGAAAACTTAAGCAACATCTTCAGCGGCTAACTAGTGAATTTAACTCGGATATACTGCCAAAAACCGCCTTATTACAAGATGATAAAAAAGTTGGTGAAATTATCTGTAGTATCAGCTCAAACCAAAAAAGCGTATCAGTTCTCGCATTGGTCAAAGATAAGGCAAATATTGACGATTTTTTTCAGTTGGATAACGAAAATAGTTCTATACTAAAGATAGAAAAATAATCCTACTCATTCTTTAATTAAGGAGTGAGTACTAACAACCCTGCAGAGCCCATATATGAGCCTTGAACAAGATTTTTTAAATGAGTTAGTCGATGCAATTAAAAACGATCGCCTCACTTTACCTACATTGCCTGAAGTTGCGCTAAAGATAAGAGATGCGGTTAACGACCCTGATGTAAATTCAAATACTTTATCCGGAGTTATAGGGCAAGACGCAGCATTAGCTGCGCGAATTATCAAAGTCGCTAATAGCCCTTTATTAAGGGGCGCTGTGGTAGTTGATAATCTACAATTAGCAATTACTCGAATGGGAATCAACTTTGTACGAAATCTAGCAACCGGTTTAGCAATGGAGCAAATGTTCCAAGCCACTCATGATTCAGTTGATAAAAGGTTAAGACAATCATGGGAACACTCGCTAGAAGTAGCCTCGATCAGTCATGTACTAGCTAGCCATTTCACTAAATTAAAACCCGATCAAGCAACGCTAGCCGGCCTAGTTCATCAAATTGGTATATTACCAATTTTAACCTTGGCTGAAGATAATCCCGAAATACTCGAAAAAGACGAAATACTCGATAAAATCATTTCACGATTACACGGTAAAGTTGGTAAAGCTATCATGCGCGCATGGGAATTCCCTGAAGAATTATTAGATGTTCCTCTTGGTTGTACCGATTTTACAAGAGACTCTGGCCCAAAGGCCGACTATGTTGATGTAGTGACTGTAGCAAAAATCCAAAGCTATACAACTGAAAATAATCCCTACCCAAATTTAGATACTTCAACCGTCCCAGCTTTTACAAAACTGGGGTTATCAGGCGAAACAGATGTCCATGAAGTTGACCAATTAGCAGAAGAGATGGATGATGCAAAGCAAGCATTTGCTTAAAACCTCAAATAACGATTCGAATTATGAGGATTAATTTATTCAATAAATACTTCTGTAATCTTAAATTCAGTAATATTCGATTTTTTAATCGAACCATAATAATCATTATGGTTATCTTTTCTGGTAAAGCCTATTCAGTATGCTCTGCGTATAAAGGGCTTGCGACTATAAACGAAGCCAGTGCCACAGGTTTTGTCGAAATAAAACTGCTCGATTTATCCGTTCCACCCAGTGAATACCAGAACTGGACAGTAAAAATGTGTCGGGAACAAGCTAACGGCAGAAACTATACCTGCGACGCCCCAAGAACACTTGGAAATATTACACCATTAAATAATGCTTATTTAGTTTTATCCACATCCTTTCTTATACAAAACCAATATTTCGACATACTGCTTGAAGATTCAATGGGCAATACAATTGATTATTTTAGAGCTGGAGATATTACTCCGGTTCAGCACACTCCTCCCACTGGGTGCGATCCAGCATTTGATTGGGATTCTACTTTTATTACTAGTTTTGACTATCGCAGGGAGCCGGATGGAATAGGTGATTGGAACAGATTACCTGGAAATTCAGGTGGTAACTCTGAAGGCGATACAAATGATGGAACACCACCGCTAGTTGGGGCGTGCTCAATTTATTTTCCAGACACTATTCAAGGGCACAACCCAAATAGCGAATTGAAATTTGAAGACAACGGACAAGTTCTGAATGATCCAGATAATATTTTGACTTTTCCTATACTGGATGATGATTCCGATAATGACCACAATACCTGTAACAGTGTGGACTGTACGATTTCTTCATCAACCACTCCAGCATTGAGTACACCAACGTTTCAAACCTCATCATCATCAATCAATATTAATTCCAGTTCCGGAGCGACAACTATTGGAGTTGGGGGGGATTACCCAAACACCGAATTCAACCAGCTAAATTTAAGTGGATCATCAGTGGTCACCTTTTTACCTTCTGCAACAGATTATAAAATTACTACCGCAAGTTTTACTGGTAACACTCAAATAACATTTAATGCTGGAATCTACTGGTTTGATTTTCTGGAAATACTCGATTCCACTCAAATTATAATAAATGGTTCCGTCACCATTTTTGTCAACCAACATTTTGATATTGAAGATAACGCTTTAGTAAACGTCTCTGGACCAGCTCAAAACTTAGCTTTTTTCGGGTACGATAAAGTTCATTTAAAAAATAATGTTGAAGTTAATGCTGTGATTTATGGTGCTGGTGAAGATGTCTCGATAAGAGATAACGCAATACTAAGGGGTGCTATTTCTGCAAATGAAGAAGTTGAAATAGAGGATTCGGGGACAGTTATATATGAGAATGTTTCTGGAGTAAAGATAGCTAATCTCTGTGAAGGAACGACATCCATCAGCCACTACCTCATTGAACACGATGGTTTAGGATTAACTTGCGAATCGGAAAGCATCACCATTAAAGCATGTACAAACGCAGACTGTTCAGCCTTAAGTACCGTTCCCGTTTCTTTAGATTTTCAAGCCGATGGCATAACTAAAACATCCCCAACATTTACCGGAAGTATCGTAACCAACTTGGTTCACACGACTGCCGAAATCTTAACGCTGTCCTTAGCTAATGCAACACTATCGGCATCCAGCCCAACCGTATGTGATAGCGGCGCAGGAAATAGTTGCGATATTGTATTTTCAGATACAGGCTTCAAATTTTTTGCTAATGGTATAGTGGATAACATAGGTAACCAAATTGCGGGGAAGGATTCAAATACTGCTCCAGGCGATCAAGCAATAACACTCAAGGCCGTACAGACTAATCAAACGACTGGTCAGTGTGATGCTTTAATTAACAACGCAACCGCTAACATTGGATTTGCTTATCAATGTACCAATCCTATAAGCTGTGCTATTAGTAATAACGGTATGGCAATCAATACTAGTCAAACGGTAGATGATATCAATATTGGATATAGCAATATTCCTATTAATTTTGATAATACTGGTACAGGCACCCTTGTATTGAATTATTTTGACGCGGGGGAAATATCATTATTAGCAAACGCCACTTTAGATGTTGATGGATCACCGGTCACTGTACAGGGAAGTAGTAATTCTTTTATCGCCAGACCTTTCGCTTATGATGTACAAGTTACTGGAAATCCAAATGCGACCGCTGCAACAGATTCAGTTTTTGCCACTGCTGGCAGCTCTTTTGAAACGACTATTCGTAGCATTTTATGGGAATCCGCTGATGATACCAATAATGACGGAAATGCTGATACAGGAACCAATTTATCGAATAATGTCGTTACCCCCAATATATCTAACATAACAGGTAATATTTTACTCACTCCTGTCGCTCAAGTAGTTAGTAACAGCGGTGTATTAGGCGTAGCTAACGTTAATTTTTCTAGCTTTTCAGCAGGGATCGCCACCGTCACTCAATCATGGAATGAAGTCGGTATCATGACCATTAATGCTTCAACGCTTCCCTTTATGAATACAGGCGGAGATGTATTAGGTAGCCGAACCAATATTGGCCGATTCATTCCCAACCATTTTGTCCTTTCAGCCCCTGTAATAGCTAACCAATGCGGCACTTTTACCTATGGCGGTTTTTTTGATGGCGTTAATGCCGGGCTAAACAAATCAGGACAACCTTTTATTGTCTCTGGAACCATTACCGCCGAAAACGCAGACAACCAAACCACGCAAAACTATGAAGGTGATTTTGCTAAGTTAGTAGTGGCAAACATCAGTTCCCAAGGGATGGATGACAATACCGGATTAAATGCTTCTGGAAGAGTTAACTTTCTCTCAACTGTATTAAGTTTCAACAATGGCGTATCAGATTATGAAGATCTGGCATCTGATTTCCAATTTGACACACTGATTGCGCCATTTAATCTAAGGCTAGATTTAGCAGCAGTTGATTCTGATGGCGTAACCGGTCTAGTAAGTTCAAACTTTTTTGAAGTCCGAAATGGCAGACTCAGATTAATTGACGCTTATGGTCCAGAAACGAGCGATTTAGAGATGCCAATAGTTTCCGATTATTTTGATGGTAGTCAGTGGCTTGTTAATGACCAAGATAATTGCACAACCTATATTGATACCAATATAGTTTTAGATGCTGCCTCTTATACACTTCAGTTAAATGCTGGAGAAACCGGTATATTTGCGCCGGTAGCAGAGCAAAATTTAACCTCTGGGGTAAATACAGCATTAAACGGCTTACTATTTTCAGCTCCTGGTGTTGATAACTTTGGCAGTGTCGATGTTAATTTTGACTTAACAACTCAATATTGGTTAATGTTCGATTGGGATGAGGATGACAACCTAGATACTCCCAGCGCACAGCTTAACTTTGGTTATTATCGGGGTAGTGACCGAGTCATTTACTGGAAAGAAGTTAAAAACTAACTTCTAAAAGAATTTCAACCCTAAAATTCAACCAGTATTTACTTAATTTGTCAGAGCCTTGAATCTTACCCTATATTTAAAAAAAGAGTGGATTAGTAAATGGCGAAATACGAAAATTTTCAATTTGGTACCCGCCCCTTTAGAAACCTCACCATAGGGGTTACTTGCTTATTTATTATTTTGTCTACCTGGTTAACATTAACAACATTACAACATAATAAAAAAGAGCTCTTAAAAGGAGTTAATAGTTCTCTAAAAACCGTTTTAAATACAACAACTGAAGGTATTACAATATGGATGGCAGACAAAAAATTCTTCATTCATCAACTCGCAAAAAATGACTTTCTTGTCAATTCCGTCGAAAGATTACGGAATATAGACCCAACACCTCAATCTCTGTTAGCCGCCAAGGAGCTAGGAGAAATAAGGCATTTTCTTAATAAAAATCAAATCCAAGATGAAAATACCGGTTTTTTTATCATTAATTCAGATAATATCAGCATACTATCTATGCGTAACAATAACGTTGGCAACAATAATTTCATTGCTAATGTCCGTCCTGACCTGCTAAAACGAGCATTCCAAGGAGAAACCGTTTTTGTTCCACCTATTCGTTCTGATATTCACCTAGGGGAAAGCTCTGCTTCATCGGGTCTTCCGCCTACCATTTTTTTTATAACCCCAATCACTAACAGCGAAAATAAAGTTATCGCCGCCTTAGCAATGCGCCTTGATGCTGACAAACATTTCTCTAGGGTCATTCAACTAGGTCGAATTGGACAAAGTGGGGAAACTTACGCATTCAATAAACAAGGTAAGCTCCTTTCAGAAAGTCGCTTTACTAATCAATTAAGAGAGATTGGATTCATTGATAAAAATGAAGAAACCATTCTGAATATTAGTATCACCGATCCGGGGTACAACCTACTAACCGCTAATTCACATGACATTGCGCGTGACAATCTCCCTTATACTCTTATGGCCGCAAGCGCTATTAAAGGAGAGTCTGGCCAAAATACTCAGGGTTATCGCGATTATAGAGGTATTCCTGTTTATGGCGTTTGGCAATGGAATAAAGAATTAGGTTTAGGCTTAACCACAGAAATTGATGTTGACGAAGCTCTTGGTCCCTATATTTTACTGAGGTCAACCATTCTTAGCGTATTAGCATCGGTAATTTTTGCTGCAGGTTTCGGAATAATATTTACCCTCGTTTTTGGTGAAAGAGCTTATCGCTTAATGAGAGCTAATCAAGACTCTCTGGAAGAGAAGATTAACCAACGAACTAGTGAATTGCAAAGAAGCGAACGGAGCTTACTTAAAGCACTTGCCGTATCTGAAACCGCTACTCGAACTAAATCAACATTTTTAGCTAATATGAGCCATGAAATAAGAACCCCAATGAATGCGGTTATTGGCTTTACCGACATAATCCTACAAACAGATCTTAGTAAGATACAAAGAAAACACTTAACAACCGTCAGCCAATCAGCAAAATCATTACTTGCATTGTTAAATGATATTCTGGATATTTCCAAATTGGAAGATGGAAAAATGCAACTAGAAGAAGTGAGCTTTATGCTTCCTAGACTCATTGAAGAAGTACTATCTACATTAAGTATCAAAACCAAAGAAAAAAATCTATCAATCCATTTAGATTATGATGAAACTTTATCTAATTGCTTTTCTGGCGACCCCACTAGACTTAAACAAGTTATTATGAACCTAGTTGGCAACGCCATCAAATTTACTCCTAAGGGAAAAGTAACTCTTAAAATTGAGCCTGATAAAATATTTGGTTTTCTTCATTTTCAAATTATAGATACCGGGATAGGCATACCAGAAGACCGCTTATATTCTATTTTTTCTCCTTTTACTCAAGGTGACACTTCAACCACTCGAAAACATGGTGGTACTGGACTTGGTACAACTATAAGCCGTCAAATAGTCGAGCTTATGTCAGGTGAAATTTGGGTTGAAAGCCAACTAGGAAAAGGTTCAACTTTTCACTTTACCGCAAAACTACCAATGTCTGAATGTACAGAGGTATGTGCCGCGGGAAGAGGAGAAGAACATGTTGAGTTTAGAGCTAAGCGTAGTCTCAATATTTTAATAGCAGAAGATATCCCTGAGAATGTAGAACTAGTTTCTATTCGCTTAGTTTCAACCGGACATAAGATCTCCGTCGCAACAAATGGTTTAGAAGCTGTTCAAATGATTTGTAACCAATCTGCAGATTACGACTTGGTTCTAATGGATATTCATATGCCTGAAATGGATGGACTCGAAGCCACAAAAGAAATACGTCGGATAAACAAAAAAAACACATTCCAAATTCCTATCATCGCGCTGAGTGCAAGCGTACTTAAACAGGAGCAAAACAAATGTTATGATTCTGGTATGAATGGATTTGTCAGTAAACCCATTGATTTTTTTGAGCTTTTCTCAGAAATATCACGTGTCGTACCAAAAGATGCAGGAAAAGAAATAACCCATCTGGAAATCATAGCTGACGAAAAAGATGGACTCCTTTGGCGATTAAATGGAGTCAACATTGATAAAGGATTAAAAGCTTGGCGAGACACTAGTCGTTACATCAAAAGTTTAATCAGTTTCGCGAATAAGCATGAGCAAGATGATAAACGGATTAAAGCAGCTATAGATGAACAAAACTATACATCGGCAAGCGAATTAACTCACGCATTAAAAGGCGTAGCAGGCAACCTATCAATTGAAAATGTTTCGCTAATCGCATCAAAAATAAATGATCAGTTAAAAACAGAACACAGAGGTTTTTCTGCATTGATTGAGCAACTATCAAAAGAGTTAAATACAGTCACACAATCAATCAATAATCTAGAACAAGAATTAAACGATTCGAATACCTTTCCAGATAAAAAAGACGTCAACATCACACAAACAATTATCGCTGATTTATTAAAAGCCATAAACCATGAAGATATTGACCTAATCGAATCATTATTCGGCCAAATAAATAGAAATGGCAATAACCCACTAATCACTCAAGCATCTCAACAAATCGAAAATTTTGATTTTAGTGATGCAAAAAAAACCGTCTTGAAACTAGCGTCAAGCTTACATATTGAGTTGAAATAAAAAATGACAAATAAAAAAATACTCGTTGTGGACGACGAACCCAATAATTTACAGTTAGTTCGCCAAATACTTAAAGATGACTATAAATTATTTTTTGCTAAAAATGGTATAGAAGCAATTTCCGCCGTTGAAAAACACAATCCAGATTTAATCTTACTCGATATTATGATGCCGGATATGGATGGCTACGAAACCTGCCGACGGTTAAAAGAAAATCAACTAACAAAAGATATTCCCATCATTTTTATTACCGCAATGAACGATGTAAAAGATGAATCAAAAGGTTTTTCTGTTGGAGGGGTTGATTATATAGCTAAGCCTATTTCCCCCCCCATCGTTCGAGCCCGCGTAAAAATACATTTGTCGCTTGTCCGTGTTGACGAATTAGAAAAAAGCCAAAAAGCAGCCATCTATATGCTTGGAGATGCGGGACATTATAATGATGATGATACAGGTGTTCATATTTGGCGAATGGCTGCCTATAGCGCAGCAATAGCGAAACACATAGGTCATTCAGAGGAATATTGTAAGTTAATTGAATTAGCCGCACCAATGCACGATACGGGAAAAATTGGAATCCCTGATCAAATATTAAAAAAACCTGCAAAGCTTGATGTTGAAGAGTGGGAAATAATGAAACAACATTCAAGGGTTGGCTATAAAATTCTATCTAATAGCGATGCACCTGTTTTTAAATTAGCTGCTGAAATAGCACTTAGGCATCATGAAAAATGGGATGGTAGTGGCTATCCAGATGGATTAATCGGTAAAGATATTTCAGAAGCAGCCAGAATAGTTGCTATTGCCGATGTTTTTGATGCTTTGACAATGAAACGTCCCTATAAAGAAGCATGGCCTATCGAAGATGCTATTACGGAAATAGTTAATAAATCCGGTTCTCATTTTGATCCCGAACTAATAGAAGTATTTCAAGGGATCATTCCAGAACTTTTGGCTATTCGACAGAAATGGCAAGAAGAATAAATAAAGATTTACTTTAGTGACATTAATTCTGAGTTCATTTGACGTTTCAACTTGTTCGGAACTAGATTTAAGCTAAGGCACCAAATCCAATTTACTTTGTAAATTCCTTTTAACGCTTTCAGGTGTAATATAGTGATGCCTAAATTTCCCTTGTGAATAATCTAACGCCTGATCATCGTAATGATGGTCGGTAACAATTCCCGATTGTCCTGTTGGATTGATTCCCCAGCTATTTTCAATATCTGCAAAATCAATAATTCTTCTTGTTGAAGGTCCCATCATTATTTTTAAATCATCACCAACTTGAGTAAACATTAAATTATTGATCGCTTCCAAACCAGCTTCGCTAGGTAAGGGGCCGACGTTAAAATATTTTTCCAACAATGCCACTTTTCCTAAAGGATGTTCATGTATCATTTTAACATCATTCTTCCAAGTCCAAGTTGAAATATTATCACCAAAACGTTTTCTCAAAAACTGCACCGTTTCTTTCCAAGCTTGAACAATTAATTCATCTCGGTTTTCGATTTTTTCTGTTGTTATATTATCCCACCAAGGCGAACCCTGATTTTTCAAAACTCTCCAAATGGTTCGTCCCATTAAAAAACGGAACTGAAAATTAATATATAATTCTTGACCAATTTCATCTTCCATCGCCAAGCGCATAAGCGCCATTCTAAATCGGTTAGATAAAGTAGCTCCTACTTCACTTGTCGAATGGTTAGCCTGCCAATTTGAATATAATTCAAAAGCCTCTTTTTCTATCTTTTCTAGTTTATCCTTTTTGCTCATAATTACCGGGGATGAAATTTCCTGAAAAAGTTTAGCCGTCGGGATAGTATTATCCATCAACATCTTTTTCATATCGTCAGCATTAAATTTTTCCTTTTCTGAAAGTAATTCCATAATTCTAGATGCTCTGTCTGTGGGAGAATAATACCCAGGAACGAATCCATTCCCCATATCGGCAGGTTGATTATTTGCCGAATAAAGAATACCTGATTCAGGGTTAACTTGCTGAGGGTTATAGGAAAAATCGTAGTAGCCTAATATGTCATCCTTCCCAGATGCCCCATCCAAAATAAATTTTGAATTGACGTGTTTAGGACGAACGGGTAACTTTGCACTCGCCCACCAACCGATATCTCCTGCTTGATTTGCAAACATGACATTCAATCCTGGTGCATGAATTTTTGAAGCTGCATCTTTAGCTTTTTCTAAACTTGTTGCCTTAGGTAATTGGTAAAAAGCTTCCATCATTTGATTTTCCGTATTTAAAAAAGCCCACCAGAGTGCAACTGGCTGCTCCGCTTTTTCAACTGCATGTTTACCATCTTTTATTGAATCAAATATGTTATTTACAACTGGGCCATGCCGTGTAGACTTTATCTCTAAGTTGATATCCTTTTTATCTTTTACCTTAATCACTTCTGTTCTAACATCAAAATCTAACCAACGGTCAATTGCCCAGTATTGGTTCCCATCTTCTGGGTTTATTTTTTCTGCATAGAGATCCATATCATCATTCTCAAACATGGTTAATCCCCAAGCATGCTCTTTGGTCATTCCCAACATTGGTAGAGGAATTAAACCTAAAAAGTGCCCATAAATTTCAGTATTATCTGAGCTTAACTGTGCCTCGTACCAAACTGAAGGCTGACTAAAAGCAATATGGGGATCATTGACTAACATAGCTTTACCTGACTCGCTACGTTTTGCAGATAGCACCCAGCTATTACTTCCATGAAATAGACCTGCTGATTGAAGACCTCCTATAATTTCGCTCACTTCAACAGAAATACCTTTTGAAAGCATCGGGTCAACTGGAATTTTTTGAAAGCCTGGAGTATATAAAAGTCCTAAATCTTTCATATAAGAATCCCCTAGCTTTTGAGAGAGGTGATGAACTAAAGAATCATCTTTTAATCCTTCAGCAAAAGAAAATCCCATAAAACCTGCAATAGAGGCAATATCTTCCAAGGTATAATGATGCTTAGGAATTCCTATTAAATCAAACTCTATCGGCGTTGTACCTGAATCAACAAATGCATTCACACCATCCAAATAACTTTGCATAACATTAATCATTTGAGGCTTAGCTCGCTGCTTTATTTTTTTTATCCATAAGTTAGAAAAATGCCCTATTCCCAACGTTCGAAATAACCTATCAACACCAATTAACTCCTCTCCCAATATTTCTGATAATTTACCTTGAGATAAGCGCCTAGTTAATTCCATTTGAAATAAGCGATCTTGCGCATGAACGTATCCAAACGCTCGATAAAGATCAGAATCACTTTTAGCTGATAAATGTGGAATACCATGACGATCATATGAAACGGTTACCTTCTCTAATAATCCTTCTAACCGAATTTCTCCTTCTCTAATTGGGCTTTTTCCTTGCAAGTAAAAATACCCAGCGATACTTAACAAAAATAGAGAAAATAAGGTAAACAACAGGATTTTTTTCAACATTTTTAGATTCCGTCTTTTTGATGGATTGATCATATTATTAACAAGTAAAAAAAAACCTCGCGACAAACGAGGTTTTTCTATGACCAAAATATTAAATAATTAGTCGTCTAATAAAGTTGGATCAGTCACCACTACAGCAGTACCACCAGAAGCCAAAAAGCTAACAACTTGTGTTTGCATTTCTACAGTCGCTTCATCGGGAATAGCGATAGAACTATGACCACCAATATTTATTTTACTAAATATTCGACTACCAGCTACAGCACCAGCTTCTTCAGTAACTAAAGTTGTCAGTGCTAGTGTGCGAGCCAGCGGCTCTGTTCCAGACAAAGGTGCAGTCGTTACAAAGTTCGGAACAACCGTATCACCAAGATTTTGAAACATTAATGTCGGTATATTATTAGAAACAGCATGAGCTGAGGTATTAATCGGGTCGCTCGAATCAAGAATAGTTTGAGCCGCAAAATAATAAGCCGCCAACTGTGCCTCAAACTCTGGTGTGCCTTCAGTTAGTCCGAATGCAGCTGACAGTCCTGTACGAATATCAGGTCCAAATGTCGGAGATCCATCTAGCATCTTAATAATTCCGCCGCCTGGATTAACCAAAGCACCAGCTTTTATAACTGGGGTAACATTATCGGCACCGACCAAAAATTGATTAGTACCAGAATAAGCCAATACACCAGTACCAACAATTCCGCCCAATGAATGACCAACATAACCTATATCAGCACCATCAAAATCAAAACCAGGCGTGCCATCAACATCCATAAAGGGAATGACTTGTTCAAGGTATAATAAATCCAATGCCGCTTGACGGGTATTATCACGCGCTACTAATAAATATTGTAAGTTAATAGTGTGCTTTCCAGAAGTATCTGCGACGCCATCTGCCCCTGGCGCGCCGGTTTCGTTATTAACATAGTCAATACCAAACGTTCTCTCTCTTAAAGTGTTGGGATTGTAATCCTCAAATAATGCACCACCTAAAGCTACGTTCAAGGCATTATCCGCAGCGATACCATGGAGCGGTAAATCCATAGCTACCGCTGCCCGACAGCTTGGAGGTGCTGCTAATGCATCAGCCATAGTCAACATCGCGGTTCTGTTAGAAGTAATACCATGTTGATAAATAGTTACCGGATAACCACCTGCTGGTTTTGCGCATCCTAACGCTGCTTTTGGCATAGATACTAGTAGAGGAACTGTTTCAACACCGTTCGCTCTCGGGAAAGAATTTGCATAACTTAAGTTCTCACCAAATGGATTATCAACCAACGAACCTCCTGGTCCAATTGGAAGTTGTTGCAGAGCTTTCCAATGAACGTTTAATGGTGCTATGGGGTTTGTTTCGGTAGGAGCGCTAAGAAGGTAAGTTAAAGATACCGAGCCTTTGTAAAGATCTGCAGCTCCAAAACCTCCAATAGCAGCGGTATCAACACCTAAACTACTAAAACTAGTTGCTGGAATCTGACCACCGCCTAAACCTTGTGCAATTGGTCCATCAACATAAGCTGTTTTCGCCGACTGCATCACTACACCAACTGATTGAACCGTAAACTGGAAGCTCAAAATCACCTCAGAACGTGCTGGACCGCCTTCATAAGCTGCAGCAGCATTTTCCATTAAATTAACAAGCTGACGCACAGGCTCTAACGCACCGACATCTGATGTAGATGGGATAGGATTAGTCGATTTAGCAATAGCATACTGCGAGTCGTGTAAAATTGGCAAACCATCGGTATCAGTTAGACCGTTAGTTAACACAACCATATAAGAAGCTTGTTGCTCAAAAGGAACTGTTGGAATAATTGCTATTGAAGTTGCGCTAGTTGCCATAACAACATATTCTTGATTCGCAACCAATTCTCTTTCAACACTCTCAACTGGAGAGCTTGGTTTTCGTATCCCAGTTCCAGGCACTGCTTCACTAGGAAATACATTGACCTTATAAACATGAACGTTACTGCCACCAACAACACTAGCAGGATCAACCGCTAAACCATCATCTAGACTTGAAAAATTAATTGCAAAGGGCGCCACTGCTGACCAACCATCAAGCGCACTCAATGCCACACTTGGGTCGCTGTAATTTTCAGCATCAACAACAGGAATATTTAAAGTCAAATCAGTAGTTCCACCAAAGAGAAGGTCATTTGGTAATGGAATACTTCCCGTAGCGGGTGAATAAACCGCAACCATTCTGGCTGGAACGTTTTGGGTTTGAGATTCTAGTGGAAGGTTCGCCCCATCACCGGAACACCCAAGCATACTGACAGTTATCCCTACTCCAGTGATAGCTGAGAGTAAAAAATTACGTTTTTTCATGAAAATCTCCTGTTATTGTTCTATTTTCAATCCTACAAAGTTAAGATTTCGCGTATTGATTAGTTTTACTAATTATCATTATTATATTTGTATTGTTATTGGCTAACTCTGAAGCAGAGAAGCTAAATTATTCTGATGAGATATAAACACTCCAATCCTAACCGCATTGGCAGGTAAAAGGCAAGTGATCTGACCAGACCTAAGCCATTTTCCTCAAGATTTAAACCGAGATAGTTGGATACCAATCAAAATTCAGCTTAATTTAGTACAAGAGTGTTATTTTTTAGAGCACACAGCGATAAACTTTACTGTCGACAAATGTCTGTAGCATGCCCTTATCTATCTTGCCCCGCTTAGCTTCATCCCATAATATATCTAAAGCCAATTCGAGTTGTACGGCTTTTTTATAGGGACGATCTTGAGCCGTTAACGCATCAAAAATATCAGCGATCGCCATAATTTTACTTGGCAGAGGTATACTTTTATCCTTAAGGCCTAATGGATATCCGGAACCATCTAGTTTTTCGTGATGAGCCCCTGCTATTCTGGGAATACCTGATAGTTCATCCGTCCACGGAATTTTTTCTAAAAACTTTTGAGTATGAACAACATGAGATTGTATTTCTATTCTTTCATGTTCAGTCAAACTCCCTTTTAAGATAGATAAAGAAAGAAAATCTGAATCATTTAATAACTTATCTGAAAAAGGAAAATCATTATGCATGGCATAATCAGCCATATGATGTAATTCATCTGCTGTCCTTTCTTCCATTAGAGTTGGTTGGTTAGCTTTAGTTAACATTCTTTTATATTGATCGAGTTTATCAAGTTCCAGTAACAAATCCCTATAAGCACTCGTCTTATAGTTAAGAGCAAAAATATTATTATTTTCCAGATAATTCCGAACAAATATTTCTTTTTCGACATTTGATAATTCTTGACTTAACAACTGTTGATAAAACTTCTTTTCTAAGATTTGTTTTTGCCACTCGATTTTTAATAGCAAATATTGAAAACGGCTCTCGTGTAGTTTATTTGCTTTTAGTAATACATTCTCTTTAACTCCAACTTTACCAAAATCATGTAACAGTGAAGCGTATTTTATTTCTTTAATTTGCTCGTCTTTAAAGGTTAAATTTTTATAGATTCCGGTAGTTTCTTTGTGGAGCATTTTTGCTAAACCGGTGGTTAATTCAGCAACCCTAAATGAATGCCCGCTAGTAACTGGATCTCGAGATTCAATTGCATGTACTGATGCCGAAACAAATCCTTCAAAAAGATTTTGTACGTTTTCTATAAGATGACTGTTATCAATTGAAACCGCCGCTTGACTCGCTAACCCAGCCAACAAGCCTTGTTTAGCCAATGAAAATCCGTGTAATTCATTGTCTTCTTCTAGTTCAAGCAGAGAATCTTTACCAAAAGAATTAACAAATTGTAAAACGCCAATAATTTTCCCTTTATGGTTTTTCATTGGTAACACTAATAATTCTTTAGAACGATAATTCGCTTTAAGATCAAAACTTTTATCAAATGAGTAAGGATGACTCTCATCTAAAAGATAAACGTCTTTTATATTTAAAATTTCTCCATTTAATGCGACATAACCAGCTAAAGAACGATTGGTTAACGGAAATCGGACTTCCCTAAAATCAAAACTAATTTTACTGTTCTGCGTAAGCTTAAAAACTAGCTCATCTTGTCCTAGTTCATTCTTTTCAATAAGATATAAAGAAGCCCCTTCGCATTTACCAAGCGAACGCCCTTCTTCTAAAACCATGCCTAATAATTTATCAAGATCTTTTTCAGCACTTAAAGCTACGCCAATAGCACTCAAATTTTTACGCTCTTTACTGACGATTAAATGCTGCTTCTCAATTTCTCGCAAGTCTGATTTAGCCGAATGATATTGAATAGCGGAATTTAAAGATGAAGAAAACTGCTCAAAAGTAAATGGCGGCTTTATTTGAATATCACCTAATATATTTTTACAAAAGGAAAGATGAAAATAACGTTTATTTGTCAGAGAATCAGGTTCGACATCTTGGCAATTGGGTGAAAAAATTATGACTGAATAATTTTCGCGATGATAACTTTCAGGCAAGTTATCAAAGACATCTAGCTGGTAACGCTCAAGAAGCTTTTGGATGGCTGATTCAAAATCCGAAAGATGACCAACAATTAGCACTTTCTGCTTATAGCGCACTAAATTATTAATCATCTCTTCTATCATTTGATAAGCACTTGAACATTAGTCCTTCTTATCAACCTTATTGATTGATTTGTGGTTTCATGTGAGGGAATAAAATAACATCTTTAATAGTTGGTGAATCGGTGAACAACATCACTAATCGGTCAATCCCTATCCCCTCACCAGCTGTTGGAGGCAAACCATATTCCAATGCATTAATATAATCATCATCAAAATGCATCGCTTCATCATCACCTGCATCTTTTTCTTCAACTTGTTTTCTAAAACGTGCCGCCTGATCTTCCGCATCATTTAATTCAGAAAACCCATTAGCTATTTCACGACCGCCAACAAAAAATTCAAATCGATCGGTTATAAAAGAGTTCTCATCATTACGTCTTGCGAGCGGCGAAACTTCCCAAGGATATTCCGTAATAAAGGTTGGTTGAATTAATAAATGTTCAGCCGTTTCTTCAAAGATTTCACAAATATATTTACCTACACCCCAAACACCTTCAATATCTGGTTCTTTAACATGTACTTGTTTCGCATAAGCTTTTATTTGCTCAAAATTTTCTTCAGGATTTCTGAATACTGATTCGTCAAATTCAGGATTATATTTTAAGATAGCATCAACCATCGATAAGCGCTCAAACTTTTTACCAAAATCATAATCGACACTTTCTGTCACATTGCCCTCTGAATCTTTGATTGTATTAGTCACAATACTCGTTCCTAATACACTTTCTGCAACGGTTCGAATCATATCCTCAGTTAGGTTCATTAAATCTTCATAATCGGCATAGGCATGATAAAACTCTAACATAGTAAATTCAGGGTTATGTCGAGTAGATAGGCCTTCATTTCTAAAGTTTCGGTTAATTTCAAAAACGCGGTCAAAACCACCAACAACCAATCGCTTTAAATAAAGCTCAGGTGCAATCCGCAAATACATATCAATATCCATTGCATTGTGGTGTGTCATAAAAGGACGTGCAACCGCGCCGCCTGGAATAACCTGAAGCATCGGCGTTTCCACTTCCATAAACTCTCGCTCAACTAAAAAACGTCTAATTCCTTCAATCACTTGGCTTCGAATATGAAAGTTTTTTCGCGTGTCTTCGTTAGTCATTAAATCAATATAACGCTGTCTGTATTTAATTTCTTGGTCAGCCAATCCATGAAATTTTTCAGGTAATGGCCTTAAGGATTTAGTCAATAAATGGTATTCATCCATACTTACAAAAAGGTCACCTTTACCGGATAATTTCAATTGCCCTTTTACCCCGATGATGTCACCAATGTCTATCCCATTCCATTGTTCTTTTATTATTTTTTGAACATCCTTACTAGCATATGCTTGTATTCTTCCTTTCATATCTTGAATAACAAAGAAAGGTCCCCGCTTAGCCATCACTCGCCCAGCTATACTGACGATTTTATTCATTTCTAAAATCGTTTCTTTATCTAATTTAGAAAATTCGTCTTGTAAATCTTGAGTATGATTTTCTGGTTTAAAATGATTAGGGTGGCCATTTGATGAACAATTTTTGCGAATAGAAGCCAGCTTTTCTTTTCTTTCAGCAACTAATTTATTATCTTCGTTTAGTATTTCTGTCTTTTGTAAACCTGTAGTGTCTTGATTGCTCATACTTAAATTTCGCTCTTGTCTTATTTTTAAGTTAAATAATTATGTGTTTTTACAAACCGGCTTTTAAACTTTCTTCTATAAAACCATCTAAATCACCATCTAATACAGCTTGGGTATTGGTTGATTCATATCCTGTTCTAAGATCTTTTATCCGTGATTGATCAAGTACATAAGATCGAATCTGACTGCCCCAACCTATATCGGACTTTGCATCTTCCATGACTTGTTTTTCTGCATTTTGTTTCTGGATTTCTAACTCATACAATTTAGCTTTTAATAGCTTCATTGCTTGATCTTTGTTCTTATGTTGAGAACGATCATTCTGGCATTGTACAACGGCATTGGTAGGAATATGGGTAATTCTTACCGCAGAATCAGTTTTGTTAACGTGCTGGCCACCCGCTCCGCTCGCTCGATAAGTATCAATTCTCAAATCCGCAGGGTTAATATCGATTTCAATATCATCTTTAACCTCAGGATAACAGAAAACACTAGCAAAACTAGTATGGCGACGACTACCGGAATCAAAGGGTGACTTGCGCACCAATCGATGAACACCAGTTTCTGTTCTTAACCAACCAAAAGCGTATTCCCCTTTGACTTGAATCGTTGCACTTTTAATTCCGGCAACTTCACCATCAGATAACTCGATAATATCCGCTTTAAACCCTCTACTTTCACACCACCTAAGGTACATTCTTAGCAGCATATCCGCCCAATCTTGAGCTTCAGTACCCCCGGAGCCCGATTGGATATCGATGTAAGCATTTTGGCTGTCCATTTCGCCACTGAACATACGGCGAAACTCTAACTGTTCAAGATGTCTATCAAGTTCATCTAATTCATTGACCAGTTCATCCACGCTTTCTTGATCATCTTCTTCAACTGCCATCATCAATAAATCATCGGCATCAACTAAACCAGCATCTAATTTATCAATCGTTGTAACGACAATTTCTAATTCTGAACGTTCTTTTCCTAAAGCTTGTGCTCTAGCAGGATCATCCCAAACACTTGGCAGCTCTAGTTCTCGCTCTACTTCTACCAAACGCTCATTTCTGATATCGTAGTCAAAGATACCCCCTAAGGGTATCAGTACGGGCTTGTAGGCTTTTGATTCTTTCTTTTATAGCAGTGACTTCGATCATCGATATTTTCTAACTTAGCGACTAGTATTAATAGATGCTATTCTACTAAAGAACAAAGTGTTAGCCCAGACAATTTCCTTATAAGAGAGATCTATATGAAAAAAACTATTTTCTTATTATTTTTCACCTTAACCGCTTGTTCTAGCATTCAGTTACAAGAGGTTGATGACCGACTTCAAGCTTGGAAACAAAATGATATTACCCAAATTATTAAATATTGGGGAATTCCGACCAAACAACATGAAATCAACGGCAAATTTTATGCTGAATGGCTTAACAAAGAATCCGGGGATAGCAACACAGCCGTTAGTATTGGAACCGGTACCCGCTCTCGACATACATCGATAGGTCTAGGGCTAACTTTGTTTGAGTTTGGTGGAACCGATGATGTTTGTAGCCGAACAGTCACCTATTCTGAAGATGGTTCAATTATTGAAATTAGTTGGAAAGGGACTAAGGATTTTTGTTATGAGATTACACCTGATTTGAATCAGGTTATGATCAATCAAAAACTTACAGAACAATAGACTTATAGAAAATAAACACTGAAACAATTTAGCTTTCAAAGTGAAAAAAGGAACTGTAAGAATTAGATCTTGCTCACTTTTCCACATTTATTACATTTAATTCCATGTTTGTAAAAAAACAACGGGAAACCAAGCAAAAGAAAAACAATAAATGCGGGTTTCTTTCCTATTGTATATGGTTCGACATTCTCACTAGCACAAGCTGAGCACTTAATTTTTTCTAAATTAACGATTTTATTTAGATTGTCGCTAAAATCTGTTGATAATAACTCTAATGCCTCTTTTTGATAGGCTATAGGAACTAATAACCTTACTCCACCAAGAGCTGACGAATACAACCATTGCATATTAATTGTATGTTCATCAGTAATGAAAACCGGAATATCTGAAGCTTCTAAAAAACCTTTCGCGAGATAAGCTTCATGAACATAAGAAAAGGAGGCTATTTGTTTTAAGTTATTTGATATCATTTTTTTATTAAAAAATAATCCAATTAGCAATCAAAAAACTCAATCCAGGCAAGAGCAATAAAACACCTTTTATCATTAATGATTTAGCATATTCGCCTTCTTTGGAAATAATTGAATAAGGTATTCCAGTTATCGGCCCAAGCAAAAGTATCGATATTGCCCACAACCATTTCTTATTACCTAATGCTGTAACCAGAGCGACTAACACTCCAAACCAACATACACCTAGACCGATTATTCCTGTTGTTGCAAAAGTAGCTATCGTCCATTGATTAGTTAAAAATATTTCCATATTTATTCCCTCTCAAACAACATATTAACAATCCCTTTGTTAGCCTCAGGAAATTCATATTGATTTAAATCTTCAAAAGACACCCAACAGACCTCTTGCCCTTCCAATCCTTTTGCATCACCGGAAAAATCCATAACCATAAAAAAGAGCAAATGAACATTTTTGTCAGGGTAATTGAATTGAATATCATGGTACAAATCCGCTTGTATGATATCGAGACCGATCTCTTCCTTAAGTTCTCGTTTTAAGGCTTGAAAAGGTGTTTCGTTTGTTTCAACTTTGCCACCAGGGAATTCCCAAAGACCTCCCTGATGTTTGTTGGAGGGACGTTTGGCGATAAGAACCTTATCGCCTTTGAGGATGATGCCAGCGGCTACTTTAAGCCAGTTTTCCATGACATTGCTTATACTTTTTCCCAGAACCACAAGGACAAGGTTCGTTACGTCCAACTTTTACACCTTCTCTGGTGTAAGGCGTGTGAGCTTCCGCTGATTCTTGCTGCGCTTGCTCAGGCATTGCTGAACCTTTTTCGTGAGCGTATTTAACGTCACTTGTTTGCGCTTGTTTTCGTCTTTGCTCTTCGACCGCTTCGACATCTTCAGGGTCTTTAACTTGAACTTTTGATAGCAAAGAAATAACGTCAAACTTAATATTTTCTAACATTTCGGCAAACAGTTCGAATGCTTCTCTCTTATATTCTTGCTTAGGATTTTTTTGGGCATAACTTCTTAGCCCAATGCTTTGCCTTAAATGATCCATTGAAGCAAGATGTTCCTTCCAAGCACTATCAAGATTTTGTAGCATTACCGATTTTTCAAAATGACGAATAACAATAGCACCCACTTGATCTTCTTTGGCTTGATACGCTTCACTTAAGCTATCAAATATCTTTTGTCTAAGCGGTTCTTCATGTAATTCGTCATCATCATCCAGCCACTTTTGGATAGGTATATCTAAAATAAAATCAGCTTTCAAACGATCTTCTAAGCCTGAAATATCCCACATATCATCAATGCTTTGTGGTGGAATGTATTGACTAATAACAGTGTTAATAACATCACCTCTTAAAGAAGTGATTGTTTCCGATACATCTTCAGTAGACATTAATTCTGCCCGCTGCTCGTAAATAACTTTCCGTTGGTCATTTGCAACATCATCATATTCAAGTAGGTTTTTACGAATATCAAAGTTACGTGTTTCAACTTTCTTTTGTGCATTTTCTATCGCACGAGAAACCCATTTATGTTCAATGGCTTCACCTTCTTCCCAACCCATTTTTTGCATCATGCTCGACATACGGTCAGAAGCAAAAATTCGCATTAGGTCATCTTCTAATGAAAGATAGAAACGGCTATGTCCTGGATCCCCTTGACGTCCAGCTCGACCACGAAGCTGATTATCGATTCGTCGTGATTCATGACGTTCAGTACCAATAATGACTAGACCACCGGAATCTAAGACTTGCTGATGCCGCTCTTCCCATTCTTCGGTCAACTTTGCTACTTGCTCTTCACTTGGATTTTTGAGTTTATCTAAATCGGCTTTTAAGCTTCCACCTAAAACAATATCCGTTCCACGGCCAGCCATATTGGTTGCGATAGTTACCGCACCTGGACGACCTGCTTGGGCAATAATATCCGCTTCTTTGGAGTGAAATTTAGCATTCAAAACTTGATGCTTAATTTTTTTGTCTTTTAATACTTTCGATAAAATTTCAGAAGATTCAACTGACGCTGTGCCAACCAAAATAGGTTGTCCGGCTTCACGTCTAGATAAAATATCTTCGATAATTGCCATGTACTTTTCTTGTTTGGTCAAATAAATCAAGTCGCCAAGATCTTGTCTGAGCATCGGTTTATTGGTTGGCATTACAACCACTTCTAGCCCATAAATTTGGTTTAATTCAAACGCTTCAGTATCTGCAGTTCCAGTCATTCCTGAAAGCTTATCGTAAAGTCTAAATAAATTTTGGAAGGTAATGGAAGCGAGTGTTTGACTTTCGTTTTGAATATTAACGCCTTCTTTGGCTTCAACTGCTTGGTGCAAACCATCTGACCAACGACGTCCCGGCATGGTTCGTCCGGTATGTTCATCAACAATAACAACTTCGTTATCTTTAACAATGTAATCCACGTCTTTCTTAAAAAGTACATGCGCTCTTAAAGCTGCATTAACGTGATGAAGTAAGGAGATAGAGGCAGCACTATAAAGGTTTTGGCCTTCAGCTAATAATTTACTTTCCACTAATAATTCTTCAACTTTTTCCTGACCGCGCTCACTCATATGAACTTGCTTGGCTTTTTCATCAATAGTGTAGTCACCACTTTGCTGATCTTCTTCGTCAGTCTGAACTTCCAAGCTTGGTATTAACTTATCAACAGCGCGATAAAGTTCAGAGCTATCTTCAACCGCACCAGAAATAATCAGCGGGGTTCTGGCCTCATCAATTAAGATCGAATCAACCTCATCAATAATCGCATAGTTGAGTTTGCGCTGTACTTTTTCTTCGATAGAAAAAGCCATGTTATCTCTTAGATAATCAAAACCATACTCATTGTTGGTTCCGAAAGTAATATCACATGCATAGGCGGCACGTTTAGTTTCGGTATCTTGACCAGAAAGAATTACCCCAACAGTCAAACCTAAAAATTTATAAAGAGGCCCCATCCAATCTGAATCACGTTGAGCTAGGTAATCATTTACCGTGATAATGTGAACACCTTCTCCGGACAAAGCGTTTAGATAAGCGGCTAAAGTAGCAACAAGCGTTTTACCTTCCCCCGTTTTCATTTCCGCTATTTTACCGTCATTTAGAACCATTCCACCGATCAACTGTACGTCAAAATGACGCATATTTAAAACCCGCTCACCTGCCTCACGCACCACAGCAAAAGCTTCATTTAAAATATCGTCTATGGTTTCGCCTTGTTGCAACCTTTCCCTAAATTTAACGGTTGCTTGGGCAAGTTCATCATCTGATAACGCCTTAGTCGACTCTGCCAATGCATTGATTGCAGCGACACGCTTGTTTTTTTGCTTTATTAGCCGTTGATTTCGACTACCAAAAACTTTGGTTAGAATGTTTCCGAACATGGATAAAACTGCCTAGTAGATTCAATGTTATTATTAAATGCGTCAAATCGCGCAATCTGTTCATATAGCTCTAAATAGGAGCTAAAAATTTAATCGCGAAATTGTACCCTGTTAACCGTACCAACTCTAGCGAAAGATAAAATAACCACTAACCCTATCGCGTTATTTAGTGGGCACGCCCCCGATATTTGCATTATCATGGGGACAAATTTGATAATTCTCAACGAAACCAATACAAAACCATATAATTTTCTATGCGATTACCTTACAAACAAGACTTTCCTGCTTTAGCTAATCACGATACTGCCTATCTTGATTCTGCAGCAACATGCCAAGTGCCATCGGTTGTCATTGAGGCGATAAAGGATTATTTAACTTATGGCCAAGGCAATGCTGGTCGGGGTATGCATCGCTTTAGTCAAAATGCCGATTCTATTTTAAGAAGCTGTCGAGGCAAGGTTGCGGATTTCATTAACGCCGATAAAGACAAGGTTATTTTTACCAAAAGCACCACTGAATCAATTAACATTGTCGCTAACGGATTAATCTCTCAAATTTCTGATAAGGATTCAATTTTAGTTACAACTCTGGAACATCATTCAAACTTACTGCCTTGGCAGAGGCTCTGCCAACTAAGCGGTGCAAGACTTAATATTTTGCCTATTGATAGAAATGGTAATCTAAACGTTGATAATTTAGATGAATTTTTAAATGATAACTGTCGTCTTTTTGCCATCACTCAATGTTCAAATGTATTGGGAAACTATCCTCAAATAGAGCAACTAATAGCCAAAGCTAAATCTTGCGGCGTAAGAACACTGGTAGATGGCGCGCAAGCAATCGCTCACATACCTATCGATATTAAGCAAATGGATTGTGATTATTATGTTTTTTCCGGACATAAATTATATGCTCCGAGTGGAAGTGGAGTTCTCTATGCAAATGATCCAACGGAATTAGAACCCTTATTGCTCGGAGGTGGAAATGTATTAAAAGCAACCTTAGATGATTACCTTCTCACACAAGGCATGACTAAATTTGAAGCAGGAACAGCCAACCTAGTCTCTTTGGTGGGATTATCTGCTGCAATCGACTACCTATCAAAAATTGGCTACCCAGCAATCAGACAACATGAAACCAAGCTTCATCAGTATTTAACTGATCAGATCAAAGATAAAACAAACTTTAAGATTATCTCCCATTCGACAAGCCGTAGTCTTGTCAGTTTTTATTCTGAAAAAATTCACTGCCACGATGTTGCTTCTTTATTAGCCGAAAAAAATGTGGCTATTCGAGCTGGTCATCATTGCACTCAACCCTGTTTAAACGCGATTGGAATCAAGCATTGTCTCAGAGCTTCAATCGGGATCTATAATGATGTTCAAGATATTGACCAATTGCTCAGTGGACTAGTAGAAATAGAAAAGCTTTTTGACTAATTAATTTAAATTCTGATTAATCTAAATTTTGGTTGATTATATTAAATAACTTACCTCGCACCATTTGCCGATAGTCCCCTGGGGTTAATTGGCTTTTCTGCTTAAATTGTCGAGCGAAAAACGAACTATCTTTATAGCCTAAATGATCGGCAATATCTTGATGGCTAAGATTAGTTTCTTTTAATAACTCTTGTGCAGCTTCAATTTTTAAATCAACACCATAAGACAATGCCGATTTGCCCACTGCATTTTTAAACCGCCGAGAAAAATTTCTCACGCTCATATTAGCCATTCCACTTAATGCGGTTAAATTAAAGTTTTGTGACAGATGGTTTTGCATCCATTGTTGAACTTCCAAGATCCCTTCATCTGGATGACGACTTGCCCCTTTTGCAAACCATGGTTTATCATAAGTTCGATTAATTTCGTGACTATAATGCCTTTCGATCACTTGGCTCACCTCTTTGCCGTATTGGTTTTCAATAAAATATAAAACCAAATCAACCAGCGCATTGATACTTCCTGTACAGGTAATTGTGCCATCCTGAGTAATGAAATGTTGACGCTGCAAATTAACCTTGGGATATTTTGTTTCAAACTGATCAAAATAATACCAATGAGTTGTTGCCACCTTACCATCAAGCAAACCTGCATGAGCCAACAAACAAACCCCGGTTCCCGTAGCAACTAGTGGACAATCACGTTCATGCTGCTTGACCAACCAATCGATTAAAACCGGATTATTCTTAATCACCGTATCAGGATTTCCCCAAATTGGTGGCACAAAAACTTGCTGTGGTTCCGGAACGTTTTTAAGGTTATGGCTTGGAAGTAACATCATTCCATTAGCGAATTTAATTGGCTTAATCGCTTTGAAATTAGGAGAAACCACCAAACAATCCCAATTAACTTTAGACCGGTGCTCAATCCTAGCAATCGAACGAGCAGAGCTTATCATTTCCATCGGAAGACTTAGCCCAGTCAATAATGCTCTTGGATAACTAATAAAGATTGATGGGTTCATGAATGACATGGCTTTTTAGTTCAAGATGATGTCCCGATTATCCTATACTCAAATCTAATTAGTCAATATACTTACGCCCGAACCTTAATCACAAAATCCTAGCCACAAAATTATAAAAAAGAATCAAGAGACACAATAATGAAAAAACTCCCTGTAATCGTTGGTTTTGGCGGCATCAATCCAGCTGGAAGAAGCTCTTTTCATCATAGCTATAGAAGAATGGTTCATGACGCTTTGTCTGAAGAAGTGACCACCCCTATGTTTAAAGGGCTTGCTAACCTAATGCAGCTACCTGAAGATACTGAAACCAGTCAACTTTTGGATAAAACATTAATTCGTAAAATAGAAAAACAAACCTTTGATCTCGATGAAGTCAATATCTATAAAAAAGCTAACCTCAGCTCAACAGATAAAGATATTTCTTTTCAAATCAGCAAAAGACAACTTCCTAAGCAAATACCTGAAAATTGGCTATTAGAAGAAGCCGAAAAAGGTCGCTATAACGTAACCATTGCAGGTGACTTAGAAGTTATGGTTCCCGAAAAGCATAAAACAGCAGTTACTAGCGCTGGCCAACTTCCTTCTGGTTTTGATCCTGCAGCACTTTATACTTCAAGAAATCAACCACGTGGACTGCAATTAACGGTGTTTGGCGCTTCAGACGCACTTCATTCAATTGGTATCGAGTGGCATGAAATTTTGAATCATATTCAACCAGATGAGGTCTCGGTATATGCGGGATCAGCAATTGGTCAACTTGACGATTTTGGTGGTAAAGGACTTCTTCAATCGATGGTAAAAGGTGGACGAGTTAGTTCCAAGCAAATGCCATTAATGCTTTCTCAAATGCCTGCTGATTTTATTAATAGCTACATGATTAATAGTGTTGGCAGCACCGGAACCAATATGGGTGCCTGCGCCACATTTTTGTACAATCTAAGACAAGGCATTTCAGATATTCAATCTGGAAGCGCACGAGTGGTTATTGTCGGTGGTTCAGAAGCACCGATTGAGCCAGAAGTGATCGAAGGCTTTAAAGCCATGGGTGCACTTACCGAAGATCTTCAACTCGCGGAACTTGATGGAACGGATACAGTTGATAATCGACGTGCTTGTCGACCTTTTGCAGAGAATGCAGGATTTACTATGGCTGAAGCATCTCAGTTTTTTGTCATCATGGACGATGAATTAGCGCTTGAATTAGGCGCTACTATTTATGCATCGGTCGCTGATGTATTTGTTAATGCCGATGCCAACAAAAAATCAATTTCTTCTCCCGGTATTGGTAATTATATCACCGTTGCAAAAGCCACGGCTCTTGCTAAGAATATTCTCGGTGAAGAAGGCGTAAAACAGACCTTTGTTCAAGCACATGGAACAGGCACACCACAAAACCGTGTGACTGAATCTCACATACTGAATGAAGTCGCTAAAACATTTAATATTGATGATTGGAAAGTCGCCGCAATAAAATCATACGTAGGCCACTCAATGGGGCCTGCTGGCGGCGATCAATTAACAGCAACTTTGGGCGTTTGGGAATACGGTATTATTCCAGGCATTAAAACGATTGATAAGTTAGCCGATGATGTTTTTGATAGTAATTTAGACTTCTGCCTCGATCATACTTCAGTTGGCGAAAAAGGCTGTGAGATGAAGGCCGCAATAATAAACTCAAAAGGTTTTGGTGGGAATAACGCAACAGGGTTAATTCTTTCGCCACAAACGACAATGGAAATGTTAGAGAAAAAACATGGACCAGCTAGACTTGCTCAATATAAGCTACTCAATGAGAAGGTTTCTGCATCGGCTAAAGCTTATGATAAAGCAGCTATTGACGGTAACTATGATGTTATTTATCACTTCGGGTCTGAAGTCATGGATGGGAATGATTTAACAATTAGTGATCAAGGTATTGCAATGACTAAGTTTGAAAACCAATTAACCTTTAGTCAAGAAAATCCGTTTGATGAGTATTGTTAACAATTAACTTTATAGTTTAGATAAAGCAGCGAAGGACGAAAGCTAACCAACTGTTTAATGTTCGTTTGAGTAACTTGATAAGTAATTACTCAAATGGTTTAAGACTTATGTTTTCTTTTTTGCAAACTTCACTAATAGTGGGCTGATTTGCTAATTTTCTGAGATAAGAGCCAAGGTTAGGAAATGATAGAGGTGATTTTCCTATTTTTAATGACCACTCGGCTAACATGAACAGAAAAAAATCACAGGTAGATATATCATGACCCAAAAGGAAGTTTTTCTCATATAAGTGATTGTCAATAATTAACAGAGCTTCTCCAATACGTTCTTCTTGTGCTTTAATTATGCTGGGGATACAGGATTCATCTGTCGTATGCTTGTGTGGGTAATAATAAATCATCAATTCAGCTTGAAGAGTGTTATTTAAAAAAGTAAGCCACTGAAAGAATTTAGCTCTATCAGTACTTCCTACTGGTGGGATTAATTTCTTACTTGGATTTTGCTCGCAAAGGTGAATGCAAATAGCAGGGCTTTCAAAAAGAACCAATAAACCATCAATTAAAGTAGGAATTCGCCCAGCCGGATTTAACTTTAAATACTCCACTGATTTTTGGAATTGCGAAATGTGGATAAAGCGTCAATTATCTAAATGTAAACACAACTTGCTTAATTTTACCGGCTAGTCACCAATATGAAGCAACTAAGTTTATACTGCGTGAACAAATGATTTCGGTTCATGTTGGACTTCCCTGCTTTCATTAGACAGTTTTATCAAAACGGGCAACTCTCTTCTAGTCAAGCTGAAGTGTCAGATGACATCGGAACTACTACATATTTGTTTTACGATTTTTCGTTTAAGTACGATAAACACCTTATTTAACCAACATTGCGACAAACATACTTCACTTGCATAAATGCTTCCATTCCAAGACGCGAACCTTCTCGCTCAACTCCGGATTGTTTTATACCACCAAAAGGAATAGGAGCTCCCGTCACATGTGTACGATTAACCCCAATCATGCCAAACTCAAGCTCCCGACTTAAACGGCCAATGCGACCCTCATCATCAGTATGTAAATATGCAATAAGTCCATACTCTGTTTCATTTGCTCGATGTATTACTTCCTCTTCAGTTTCAAACGAAGTAATTGCTGCAACTGGACCAAAAGTTTCTTCACTCATTATTAATGCATTATCAGGTACATCACAAAGTACTGTGGGCTCATAAAATAAACTTCCTGCATTATGCCGTTTGCCACCGGTTAAAAGTCTAGCTCCTTTTTTAAGAGCATCTGCGACATGTATTTCCTGTTTTAAAATTGCCTTTTTATTCATTAATGGTCCAATGTCAGGGTCATTAATACCATGTCCTATGGTTAATTTCTGAGCGCATAATGTAAATTTTTCGCAAAACTCATCATACTTACTTTTATGAATAAAAAACCTATTTGCACCTAAACAGTCTTGTCCAGAAGTCTCAAACTTTGCTTTTATTGCTTCTTCAACCGCTTTTTCTATATCCGCATCATCAAATACAATGTAAGGAGCGTGCCCACCTAGCTCCAATATCATACGTTTTAACGTCTTGGCACTCTGACCATACAAAAGCTTCCCGATTTCAGTGGAACCCGTAAATGATATAGCCCGTACTCGCACATCCTGCATTAATGTTCCAACTACTTCTTTGGCTTGCCCCGTAATCACGTTAAAAACCCCAGGTGGGAAACCCGCTTTTTCGGCAAGTACTGCTAACGCCAGTGCTGAAAACGGTGTTTCACAAGAGGGATGAATTATTATTGAACACCCTGCAGCCATTGCTGCTGCCGCTTTACGGGTAATCATAGCTGACGGAAAATTCCATGGTGTTATTAACGCCGATACCCCAATAGGCTCCCTATAAACGTTCATCGTTGCGTTAGTTAAATGCGGATTTAATGTTTGCTCATTTGGACAAGCAGCTTCTTCACTATAAAATTTCACAAATGATGCCGCGTAATCAATCTCACCTATAGCCTCTGAAATTGGCTTGCCTTGTTCCAATACTATAACCATCGCAAGATCGTGCTTATTTGTGATAATTAAATTATACCACTCTAATAAAAACTGCGATCTTTCAGAGGGGGATAATTTTGCCCACGCCATAAATGAATTTTGTGCAACTGAAATTACATTAGCGCATTCATCTTGGGACAAACTGGTAACATTTCCAATACATTGCTCGCTTGCAGGGTTATAAACCGGTATCGACTTATTGTCTTTTGCATATATCCATTCACCGCCGATGTATGACGCATTTCTAATAAGCATAATATTTTTAATATCATTAGAAAAAAAATGCTCACGCGAACTTTCTTTTAAACCATAATTTTTTATCATTCAAATAACCTTTGCTCGTAATTTTATTCAAGTTTATAAAACCAATTTTTCCATTTTTCGTCTGGCTTCGATTTATGTGAAACATAAAATTGCTCTGCTTTTTCATTACCTTTCATAACAGTCCAAATAAGTTGACCACATTTATTAGAAGACGCAAATTTTTTTGCCTCCTCGAATAGGGTACTACCCAATTGAAATCCCCTAGCACTTTCTTTCACATAAAGCTCTTTCAAAACCATGCTAGGTTTGAGCGTGTAGGTGTACGGGATGATATATAGAACCGCCATTCCGGCTAAGGATTCGGATCCTTCGCGTCCCGCAACTAAAGCATAAAATTGTGGTTTTTTGCATAAACCACGACCAATGATATCTGCTTCGGTTACAACGAAGTGATCAATATAACTTTCGAATTCAGCTAATTTTTTCATTAGTATCAATAATTGCGAGACATCCGATCTTTTGAAATGCCTAACCCAGACTTGCTTGCCTTCCATTAATACCTCCCATTTTTTAGCTTAAAGACCAGGGTCTATAAATTCTAGAATGATTATTCAATCACTCGTTCGAGGTGCCAAACTTTAGAAACGATACACCAACCATCGCTATCTTTTACGAAACACAAATGATCAACAAATATATTATTATGTGCTCGTAAACGTAGTTTTACTGTCGCACAATCTTTCGATAACCAATCGACCATGATGATCTCTTCTTCTCTCACCTGATTTTTGCTTGCAGGCGATGGTCTATTAGCGACATCATTTCTAAAGCTGGCAATAGGATCGACTAACAAAGATCCTTCATCAACGTCAAATAAGCTAGACGTCTGGTGAAAGACCTTGTCCAGCAATTCGACATCACAATGGTATATGGCATCAAAGTAAGTGTTTACAGAATTAAATAAATCAGAATCTCTCATTTTGTCGTTTTCCTTAGTTGAATGGTGATGTAATTGAAACTGAATTTTAAAAGACTATAACAATCAAATAAATTGGCTTATAAGATAATATACGTTAATATTGAGCCATCTGTTCGATAAGAGACAAAATTGAGTGATGAGGGAGGTTAAAAAACCGAAGCGAGTTGCTATATTGGTTGATGACGAAATAGCCCTGTTTGAGCTCGGCTGCGCAGTTGAGCTATTTGCACTGCCTCGCCCTGAAATCCATAATTGGTACGAGGCCGAGGTAGTCAGCTTCGCCAACCAACGTCTGAATTCTGCTGGCGGGTTATTGATTCAAACCAAAACTATTTGTAGTTTGTCTGATTACGATATGCTGATTATTCCGAGTTGGCCAGTTAATAGCCTCGTGTCAGCACTCATATCGACGGCGGTGAAAGCTTTCTTTAAAACTGGTGGTAGAATTATTTCATTTTGTTCCGGCGCATTTTTATTAGGTGAGGTTGGATTACTTAACCAACGTAGTGGAATTACCCATTGGCGTTATGCTGAAGCCTTCAAAAATCGTTATCCGTCGACTGAGTATGTAGAGGATGTTTTGTACCTTTACGATGGGCAAATCGGCTGTTCCGCAGGAAGCGCAGCTGCAATCGATCTCGGTATTGAGGTTATTCGAAATGATTTTGGATATGAAATTGCTAATCAAGTTGCGCGCCGCATGGTATTAGCTGCGCATCGGAGTGGCGGACAATCACAGTTTGTTGAAACTCCAATCCCGAAGGGGATAAATCATTTTTCCAATACACTAGATTGGGCTATTCAAAATATCAACCAGCAAATCGATGTTAGTATTTTTGCCCAAAAGGCGAATATGACACGAAGAACTTTTGATAGACATTTTCGCAAGATTCTTAATATGAGCCCAAAAACATGGTTAATCCAACAGAGGCTAATACGAGCGAAATCACTATTAGAAAGTAGTCAGCAAAATATAGATGGAATCGCTCACAACTCTGGATTTGAGACAGCAATAACCATGCGGCATAATTTCCGTAAATATTTAGGTTTATCGCCTACGGATTATCGCAAACAGTTTGCCAGTAAAGCTATTTAGAGTTGATTCAAAGGCTAGATGGCCATCTAGTCACTCTCTCACAGTAACTCCCAATAATTTCTGACGAATAAATATTTAAAGCCAATTATTTTTGAGCTAAAAAATTAACTCCCTTTACTGCACGAGATATCTGTAAGTTGTCTGTCTGATTATTTCGTGTAGGCGAAAAAGGCTGTGAGATGAAAGCCGCAATAATAAACTCAAAAGGTTTTGGTGGGAATAATGCAACAGGGTTAATTCTTTCGCCACAAACGACAATGGAAATGTTAGAAAAGAAATACGGCCCAACTCGACTTGCTCAATATAAATTACTCAATGAGAAAGTTTCAGCATCGGCTAAAGCCTATGATAAAGCAGCTATTGACGGTAACTATGATGTTATTTATCACTTCGGTTCTGAAGTCATGGACGGGAATGATTTAACAATTACTGATCAAGGTATTGCAATGACTAAATTTGAAAACCAATTAACTTTTAGTCAAGATAATCCCTTTGCTGAGTATTACTGATATTTGAAATAATAGAAACGAAATATGGCTGAAAAATTACTATTGAAATAGATCAAACTTTATCTGATAGTTTTGAGGTATTTGCTAAAATATCATTTTAAATAAAGTGACTCAAAGCGGCTATTAATTCTAAAACATAACATTTGTTTAATTTTTAAGTAAAGCTTCAAATTCAAACCCTGGTTAAATTCTAGTTTGAATATTTCTCATTTATTTGTTTTGTCGACATTCGTTTTGCGACACCTTTTACATGAAACTCTTTTCCTTTATATGAATACTTAAACTCCACATTTGACTCAATTCCATAAACACTGTGAAGCGCAATTAGCGGGCTTGTAATATGCCATTTCGAAGGAGTAATTGTGTAACTATTACTAAATATTTTCTTGTCATGCCCCACCTGAATAAAGATTGGTCTTAAGGTAATATCGTCTTTAGATGTATTGATAAAATAAATTTCGGAAACCCAATCTACTATACCATCGCGGTATGCTCGTTGAAGATTCTGAGAAAAAGGCCCTTTGTGCTGATATCCTGATGGAACTCGCTCTGGACCAAGAGTGATAACAACACGAGCCAATACCACATCATCGTTACTTCGATGTTCAAATTCATAATAAGGAGAATACTCAACCGTTTCAAACACTCCCGTATCGGAGTTTGTCTTCGATTCAGTCATATATCCAACTTGAGCGATAGAAGAACATCCCGCAAGCAGTAAAACTAGTATTCCATATATAATTTTCATGTAATTTCCTTTCAAATATAACAACGGATTATTGCGCACGAATTTAATAAATTCAACTTACCCAGTTTTGCCATTGAATTCAAGCTCTATAGACAATCTAAAATGTATGAATTCAGATTACCTGTTGAAAAGGTTTCAACTCAAGTCCTGCAACTTATTTCTTTGCTTTAGCATAAAATGTATCAAAACGAGCTTCACTAAAGCCTTGCATTCTATATTCACCCATAAACATGACTGGAACGCCTGTTCCACCAAAGTCTTTAAATTCCGCCTTAAATTTATCAGATAAAGTGATATTTTTTTCGGCATAATCAATATTATTTTTCGCAAAGTACTTTCTTGCTTTCTCACAATAACCACAGCGAGTTGTTGTGTACATAACCAAGGAGTTAGCTCTATTAGCTTGCTGATTTACACCAAAATCAATTGGGACAAATTGAACTGACACTTGAGTGAAGCTGCTAATTCGTTTTGCCAATTCATCTTCATCGAGTTTTTCGACTTTATCTTTGTTTGGCGGTGCGTCACTAAAATGAGTTTTGCCGTTTTCATCCGTCCATTTGTAAATCTCAGCGATTCCAATAGCATGAAAAAACAAACAAAAAAGGACAAGTAGGCCGGTCGTTTTAAGTCTCATCGATCTTTTCCCTGTTATTTGAGTATTTTCCATTTTTGACTTAATGCCTACAAAGCCTGTTTAAGACTATTATGAAGGGTAATACACCAACTCATTTAACGCAAACTCTTCTGCTAGTCACCTATTTCATCAATTGAAAAATGGTGGCTAGAAATGATGAAACCTTCCCTAAGATAAAATTTATGAGCTTGGAATCGCTGTACACCGGAATCTAAATGTAATTGCTTGCAACCATTATCTTTACAATAAGATTTAAACCAATTAATTAAAAAGGTTCCCGCTCCAGTAGAACGACTATTTTCATCGGTCACTAGATCATCGATATAGATAGACTTACCCCAAGCCAGTTTTTCACCGACGACAAAACCTGCGACCGATAGAACTTTATCGCCCTCTTTGACATAAGCAATTTGATATCCTAATTTTCGTTGTTTGTTAATTTGCTCAATTAGTGATTCAATGGTGTATTGCGGTCTTAATTGAATAAGAACTTCAGCAACTAAAGGTAATTCATCGTCAGATTGTAATAAAAACGTTTTCATATTTTTCTCTAAACTATTAAGACCTATTCCAAGCTTGTTGTAATCAATAGATATAGTCAACCAAGTTCATATTAACTAAGCTCATCTTGATTTAACCTATTAACTGTCTACTTTTAAGTAACAATTTGCAATGATTTTCTAATGGCTATAGTCTAGATAAAAGAATACTATCAAATAAACCTGAACTCGGGATAATCAAAATCACCAGTACAGCTATTTTTGCAGCTATCAGCGTTAATCTTGTTTCCAATAGCCTGCTATTAGTTCACAAGCTTGCCTTAATAGCTACAAAACTATCAATACTGGATAACGATTGATGATAAAGACTATAAAATAATGTTTTAAGTACGTGCTAGTCTTTTGATTTTAAATAGATTAATTGATTATTATTATCCCGAGTTCAGGTTAATAACTATAATAATTTCAAACTGGTTGCTAATGGAACGACTCTATCAATGGAACAACTCTACCAAGATGTATTAAAAACTCATTACACCACACCAATCGGTTTTAATAAAGCGATTGATCCTACCCATATTGCTGAGGGTTACAATGCTACCTGCGGTGATGAAATCACCATTAAAATAAAAATAAGCAAAAAAGATCAATCCATAAAAGAGATCGCATTTGAAAGCGATAGTTGTGCTATTTGTAACGCTTCCGCATCTATCTTATGTCAAGAAATATTGCATATGGATACCTACTCACTCAAACATTATTACCAATACCTCGAATCAAAATTCAAAAATAAAATATCTGCAACGAATGACTCCAATATTCCTGAACAACTCAATTCCCTGCTCGAAGTAAAGACTTATCCAACACGAATTAATTGTGCTCTTTTGCCTTGGCAAACAGCCATTGATGCAATTAATTCAGCTGAACTAAATAAGATGGATACATGTTCAAATGTTTAGCTTGTTGAAATCACTTCAAGAATTTAATCCATCAAAAGATTATGTTTTAGCCGTCATTATCGACACCAAAGGATCAACCTATCAAAAAACCGGTGCCATGATGTTAATTGATGATGAGCTTAATTATTGGGGATTATTAAGTGGCGGTTGTCTTGAAGGTGATATAAGCCTACACAGCGAATCGGTATTTAATCAGAAACAAGATCAAACTCTCAATTACAACATGAGAGATGAAGCCGATAAATTATGGGGAATGGGGTTAGGTTGCGATGGCGAACTTACTATCCTCCTTAAATACTTACCCTCCAATCAACAACATCTCAGTTTTTTTTCAACTCTCGATTTAGTTAGATCCGGCTCTAGTCATTATTTGTCTATCGATAAAGGTGATAGCAAGCAAATAAATTATATTCAGACTAATAATATATCTCCTAAATTGAATGATAAGAAACATTATTTTTTATTAAACGCGCCTCATCATTTATTGATTTGCGGAGCGGCTCCCGATGTACTTCCCGTTACAGCTATCGCACATCAAATAGGATGGAAAACAACCATTATTGACCACCGAGAAGCCTATACAAACAATCAATTTTTTCCTTTAGCTGAAGATGTTACTCATATAAAACGTTCCGCTTGGAATAATTATGATTTATCACCTTTTGATAGTGTCGTTATCATGAGTCATCAATATGAACGGGATCAATCTTATCTAAAAAAACTATTAACGAGTTCAATGAAATATATCGGCCTTTTAGGACCAAGCAAACGACGTGATAAATTATTAGACGATTGCAGCACTCATTTTTCAGAACATAAAAATAGAGTATTTGCACCAATCGGACTTGATATCGGCGCAAATTCTCCCGAGACTATTGCGCTAGCCATTATCAGCGAAATCCAAGCGGTCATCAATAACAAAAAGATGTCGCATTGTTATCAGGATCAAACCCGATGACAAATCTAACTGACAATTTGGGAATACTAATAATTGCAGCAGGTAATTCTTCACGCCTAGGCACTAACAAACAATTAGTCGAATTAAATGGTGTTACTTTATTAGAAAGAACAATTAATATCGCAAAAGAGCTTAACGACCCACTCATTTGTGTTCTTGGCTATGATGCTGATAATATTAAATCATATATACATTTAGAACCTGATACTTTGGTGGTTAATCATCACTGGAAACAAGGTATGGGAAGTTCGATTGCTCGTGGGATCAATTATTTTTGTGATAAAAATATTATCTCATTTGATGCCGTAATGATTTTACTCTGTGATCAATATTTAATTAGTCCGTTTGATCTCAAAGAATTAAAAAAGCAATGGAAAATAAATAGCAATCAGAAAATTATTGCTAGCCAATATTTTGATCCAAAAGAAGAAAAAATTATCCAAGGCGCACCAGCAATATTCCCAAAAGACTATTTTGAACAATTAAAAAATTTAAAAGAAAAAGGCGCTCGAAAAATAATACAAAATAATCAACACAATCTTATATCAGTTCCATTAAAAAATGCTGCTATTGATTTAGATACCAAAGAAGATTTACAAGAATTTAAAACTTATCATCAAAAAACCATTAGATCGGAGAACTCAAATGATTGAACTCAGTATCAACGGAAAAAAACATAAACTAGATGTATCACCAGAAATGCCACTACTATGGGCACTTAGAGACGTTATTAAACTCACAGGAAGCAAATATGGCTGCGGAAAAGGACTTTGTGGTGCATGTACCGTACATATAGATGGTCAAGCAACTCGCTCCTGCGTCCTGCCTGTTTCAGCAGCTGTTGGCAAGCAAGTAACCACCATCGAAGGTTTATCGGAAGATGCTGACCACCCTGTACAAAAAGCATGGTTAGACCTTAAGGTCGCACAATGTGGTTATTGCCAAACCGGACAAATTATGTCGGCAGCTTCCTTGCTAAATACAAACCCAGAGCCAACCGATGACGATATTAATACCGCGATGGCTGGTAACCTATGTCGCTGTGGTACATACCCAAGAATCCGTACTGCAATTCATCAAGCGGCCAAACTTGCACGGGAGGTAAAATAATATGTCTTTTCTAAATAAGATTGGTGTCATACCAAACAACGAAACTATTTTTTCTGATTCATCGCAGAAAGTTAACCATGAAGATATTAAAAACGAAAATACAAGCATCATTCAAAAATTAAGCCGTCGGACATTTATGAAAAGTGCCGGGCTCGCCAGCTCGAGTTTAGTCATTGGTATGCAGTTTTCATCCGTAAGTGCTTCCACTACAAAAGGCGATTTATTTTCTCCCGATGTTTTTATCTCTATGGAAAAAGATGGCACCGTCACTATTATTTCTCATCGCTCTGAAATGGGACAAGGTATACGTAGCTCACTCCCTTTACTTGTTGCCGATGAAATGGAATGTGATTGGGAGCGTGTGATCGTTAAACAAGCCATTGGTGATGTGAAATATGGCAGTCAAAATACTGATGGTTCTCGAAGTGTTCGACGCTTTTATTATCGACTAAAAGAAGCAGGCGCAACCGCTAGAACACTTTTACAAAACGCTGCTGCAATTATTTGGAAAGTCAAACCTGATCAAGTAACCATTTATAATCATCAAGCGAAGCTTAAAAACACTTCTCAAGTTCTCGACTTTAGTCAGTTAGTTGAAGTTGCTGCTGGATTGCCTTTACCTGATAAAGCCAACTTAAAATTAAAAACACAAGCCGAATACCGTTACGTCGGCAAAGACAATATGGCAAATATCGATGGCAAAGAAATTGTCACCGGTAAAGCTATTTATGGATACGATGTTGAACTAGAAAAAATGACTTACTGTGTTATTGCAAGACCACCGGTTTTGTTTGGTAAAGTAAAATCCTATGATGCCTCTGAAGTTTTAAAAATTCCCGGTGTCATCCGTGTCGTCGAAATGCCTGAACTATCCCCGCCTGCAGCTTTTAAAATGCTTGGCGGCATTGCGATTATCGCTGAAAATACCTGGGCTGCAATGCAGGGAAGAGACAAACTAAAAATAGAATGGGAACACGGTAGCAATGCGAGTTATAACACTAAAGCCTATGAAGAAAACTTCAAACAAGCTTTAGAATCACCACCCCACCTTGTAAGAAATCGTGGTGACTGGGATAAAGCGAAACAAGATGCTGATAAAATCATTACCCATGATTATTATGTTGGGGGTATCGCTCATGCAACCATGGAGCCTCCAGCGGCTACTGCGATAGTTTCAGATAATGGGATCGATGTCTGGACTTGTACCCAAACACCACAATCAGCCCAGCAAAATGCGATGGCTGTAATGAAAGTTCCAAAAGAAAAGGCTGAAATAGTTCGTATTAACGTCACTTTACTTGGCGGCGCTTTTGGGCGTAAATCAAAACCAGATTACATTGCTGAAGCAGTATTCTTAGCTAATGAAACTAAGATGCCGGTCAAGGTTTTATGGACCCGAGAAGATGAAATAAAACATGGCTATTATCATTCTCCTAGTTATCAATCACTATCTGCTAGTTTTGACAAACAAGGTCAAGTCACTGGTTGGTATCACGGAATGGTTAATCATCCTATTGGAGCAACCTTTAACCCTAACGCAAAGCAAGCTGGTAGTGCGGAGCTTGGTCAAGGTGATATGCCTTATGATATTCCCAACATCAAAATAACCAATGGTGAAAGTGATACGTTTTTAAGAATCGGCTGGGTAAGGTCTGTAACCAATATAAATAATGCTTTTGCGGTTAGCTCTTTTGTTGATGAAATGGCGGTAGAAAATAAAGTTGACCCTAAAGATTATTTATTATCATTAATCGGAAATGACCAACATATAGACTTAGCCAAAGACGGCTTCAAATACAGCAACTATGGTGAAAATTTTGATGATTATCCAATTGATACTGCTCGATTTAAAAAACTGGTAAACATCGTTGCCAAAAATTCTGGTTGGGGAAAGAAACTACCAAAAGGACATGGGATCGGAATAGCCGTTCATAGGAGCTTTTGCAGCTATGTAGCAACTGTTGTTGAAGTATCCTCATCCAAGAATAAAATAAAGGTCGAGAAAGTTTTTTACGCCGTTGACGCAGGAAAAGTCATTAATCCCGATCGTATTCGCTCCCAAATGGAAGGGGCTGCTATCTTTTCAATTTCAAATGCTTTTTACGGTGAAATTACCGCAGACCATGGAATTGTTGAACAAAGTAATTTCCATGACTACGAACTTGCTCGAATCGGCCAAGCGCCAGAAGTGAGTGTAGAAATTGTTGCCAGTGACGCAGCACCGGCAGGTATTGGAGAACCTGGTGTTCCACCATTTGCACCAGCTCTTTGTAATGCTATATTTAATGCTACAGGAAAAAGATATAGACGACTTCCTCTTAACCAATATGGTATCGTCTAACCGTTAGTAATTGACAAGGGCAAAGTTAAGGTAAATTCTGAACCTTCACCTAAAACAGAATTTGCTTCAATTTTGCCGTTTAGTTGATTTACAAAATTTTGCACATAACATAAACCAAGACCTGCGCCATACCTTTTTCTATCATGACTTATATCTAACTGACCTATTTGTTTAAAAAGTCGTTCGAGATCATTTTCACTTATCCCGATTCCAGTATCACGAATACCAAATTGGATAACAGACCCTAGCCTAGGATGAGCTATTTTTTTTGCAGTAAATTCAACACTTCCTACTTCGGTAAATTTAATTGCATTATCAACTAAATGTGACAACATTTTACGTATATGTTTCTGATCGCCTTTAAATTGAATATCCAAGTTCTCAGGAAAAATTAAAGATAATTTTTTTTCCGCGGCTAAAGCCGAAAAATCGTTATTGAGATGAAATACAATATTGTTTAAATCAATATCATCTTCACTTAGCAAACTTATACCTTCAGCATCACCAGTAATATCAATTAATGTTTCAATAATCGACTTCATTTTTTCAGAATTAGTATAAATACTTTTAAGCGCGACCACGTCTTTATTACTTAAACAATCGCCTTCGTTCTTATTAGAAAATATATTTGAAAAACCCTGGACAGCATTCATAGGTGTATTTAATTCATGGCTTATGGTACTAATAAAACGTCGTTTGGTTAGCTCCGTTGAAACTGCTCGTTCTTGGGCTAACAGTTCCGATACAAAACGATCGGCAGTATCGGCTAGAATCGCCAAATTATCAGCGATACGCCCCATTCTAGGAATGTCATCAACAGGTAGACCTTCAGCAAGAATAACCAAGTTACTATGATTTATTTGAAAAGCGTTATCAAATCTAATGATTCTTTCTTCGCTTTTATTTTGAAGCATCAACTTCTTAAGATCTGGATCGACCTTGCCATCCGAACCAAAATAATAAAACGATTGTGCTCCCACCATTTCTACAATTGCCGAGTCAGAATAAATTTTTACCGCATCTAATATGCTATTTGCCATACCCTCGTATGAATGACATCTAGCGGCAGACTTAACAAAATCTATTGTTGCTCCCAGATCGCTACTATTTTCCATCGCAAGCAATGCCATTTGACTCGCTTCTTCAATTTGAATATTAGAATTATTTTTATAATCAAAAACATATTTAAGATGCCTTATCCTAAAATAAATTTCGGTTAGGCTTGCAGGCTCAATAATTAATTCATTACCACCAGATTGATAATAATATTCTTTGGTTTCTTTATCTAAAAACTCGCTAATCAACATTAAAGTCATGTGAGTACTTTGACTATTCGACTTAATAGTTAAACCCAAGTCAATACATTCTTGCGGCGTTGAATAACCGGTAATAACCAACAAGTCAGGGACTTTTTCAGCAATATTTTGCTGTAGTAATGTTGTATCAGAAAAAGAACTAATAGAAATCTGATTATCTCTTAACCTTTCAAGTCTAGAAAGATCCGTCTCATTGCCACTACCCAACCAGTAGATAACATATTCCACTTTGCGATTATAATTGCTACTCATTTTTTGCTAAGATCTCGTAAAGTCCTTCTAATACACTTCCTAATTCTTCTTGTAATTGTTTGGTCACTTCTTTCGATTTTTCTAACTTGTCTGATGTTCCATATACAAGACTCATTAACTGCACTTCTTGGTCTTCTTCTAAACCTAAACTAAATAGTTTTGCTTCAAGCTCAGATACCATATCCATCATAACTTCTCTTGATTGCTGATCATAAGCGAGAATTTTTGTGTTTAAATTCTTAATTTGTTTTTCAGTATGAGATATTACTCTTCCTAAAACACCACGTCTTTCTTCGGTAACATTCATCTGAGCCTTAATCGTCATAAGCCGACCATCAGATATGCTAATTAAAACGGCTAGGTGATCTTTAAATCGACCATATTTATTCTCATCATCAATCGGCATATTTTTAATCAATAACGACAGTTGATCACTTTTTACAATCGTTCTTATTCCAAGGTTAATAATTCTCTCTTCAGAAACTAATGAACGTTGCAATACTTTTGCTTCGATACTGTCAGACTCACAACCAAAATAGGATGGATTAGAACCCTCGATATATACGCATGCCTTTAAACCGAAACTTTGACACACTGTTACCATCATTTTACCCATATCTGGTAAATTCTTTGCTTTTTGCGCATCGGTAACAAATGCTATAAGCTGACCCAACTCACTGCTTGATGTCATAGCATCCATAGCGACTTTCATAGCCTCCGAAGCATCTTTTTGGCCTTGTTTTCTTTCCTGAACTCTGGCTAACTGAAAATCAATTCTCTCCATTAGCTCTTGCTCATTAACCGGTTTATTGATGTACTCATCACCACCTGATTCAAAACCAGCTAATCGTTCTTCAGAATTAATCATGGCTGAAACAAATAAAATGGGTAGGCTTCGAGTCGTGGGGTCTTTTCTCAATTGAGTACAAACTTCATACCCTGTCATTCCTGGCATGTTAACGTCCAACAACAATAAATCGGGAATCGATTGAGCAATCAAATCCAAGCAAGCTTGTCCAGAATCCGCCTGAATGATTTCAAAGCGTTCCTCTAACATCATTTCTAACAATAAAAGGTTGTCAGGTGCATCATCGACAATCATCACTTTTAAATCGGGCATAATTAACTCCTACTACATCTCTTGCTGATAACTACAAACTAGGTTTCTACCTTTAATTTTAGCATCATATAGAGCTTTATCGGCTTGTTTTATTAAAATTTCAATATTTGACTCTTTGCTCGTATTTGTAATGCCTATACTGGCAGTAATACTCAACTTAATAAGTTTTTCCTCTACAACAATCGACATTTCTTTTGCCGAAAGTTCTTTTCTAAATCTTTCGCAGGCCAGAATTCCTTGTTCAAGATTTGTATCAGGCAAACAAATACCAAACTCTTCCCCCCCAACTCTGCCAACCGTATCATAATCTCTAAATACCGCTGATAATAGGCTAGAAAATTCCACTAAAACCATGTCCCCTATATCATGACCGTAGGTGTCATTAATTTGCTTAAAGTGGTCAATATCTAATATCGCAACTGTCAACGCAGAATGATCCCTTTTATTTTTACTGATGGCTATGCTTGATAAATGATAAAATTGCCTTCGATTATTGATCCCCGTAAGAAAATCGGTCAAAGCCATTTTTTCTAACTCTCTATTTTTTTCTAATAGCCGTAAAGAAGTTCTAATTCGAGCTAGCAAAACTTTTGAAATATAGGGTTTATTAACAAAATCATTCGCGCCTAGATCGAGCGCAGAAACAATGTCATCTGACTGTTCAGAAGCCGATAACATAATGACCGGAATATCTTTTAGTTGGCTGTTTTGCTTGATCTGTTTCAATACTTGCAAGCCCGAAAAACCTGGCATGTTGATGTCTAATAAAAGTAAATCAATTGGTTCGTTACTTAAAATCTCGATACCTTCATAACCACTTTCTGCAGTAAAGATCTGATAACCTTCCTCATTCAATTCAAACTCTAATAGCATCAATATGTCTTTAGCATCATCAATGGCTAAAATATTGGCCTTTTTACCCTGTTTTAACTCATTTGTTCTCATGAAAACCAAAACCTATTTATTCGATCTGTTTGCGCAATTGCTCTACCAAAATATTGACCTGTTGTTCAAACTCTACGGTCAGTTCGCGAACACCACCTATATCTCCCTGTCTGGCCTCCATTTCTATCGAAGCCGCTAGTTTTGCAACTCTTATCGCACTTAAATTCCCACTACTTCCTTTAATTCTATGCGCAGTCGCGACGATTGTATCTAAATCTCCATGATTGATGTTCCCCTGCAGCTCAGTTAATAATGTAGGGAGTTCATCAAGCATTAATTGGATCAGCTTATTTGCCAGAGCTTCATTCTGCCTTACTCGTTCAAAAAGCGACGCTTTATCCCAAACAGGTTCACTATCATCTGAATGATTATCTTCTTGTTTATTCATGCTAGTTTTGCTTATTGATTCAGTTTTCTTTTTTACTGACAGCTTAGATATATCTTTGACATGATGGTCTTGTTGATCTTTAGGAAGCCAAAGTCGTAACTTATCTTCTAATTCATTAGGGTTAACAGGTTTCGTTAAATAATCACTCATTCCAGCTTGCAAACATTTTTCACGATCGCCTTTTAATGCATTGGCTGTCACCGCAATAATTGGTATATCGCAGTTCTTAATTGGATGCTTTTTAGAACGAATTTCTCTGGTAGCTTGGTATCCATCCATTAAAGGCATCTGACAGTCCATAATGATTAACCCATAATTTTTATCTGGCTTCTTAAGATATTCAAGAGATTCCAGACCATTCTCAGCAACATCCACTTCAATTCCCATATCTTCAAGAATCCCTAAGGCAACTTCTTGATTTACTGGGTTATCCTCAACCAGCAGGATATGGGCATTACTAAACATATGAGTGGCTGTCATGTTAGAAATATTATATTTGGTCACCATCCCATCAAGTTGCTCTAGGGCACCACTATCATCAACAAGCACCTGTAGAGCATGAAATAAATCACTTGTTGTTGCTGGCTTAGGAAAATAAGCTGAAAAGCCTATATTTTTAAACTTATTAATATCACCACTTCCAGCCATAGAAGTCATCATCACCATTTTGATTTTATCGTAATTTCGGTTCTGGCGAATTCGTTTCCCTAATTCCGCACCATCCATGTCAGGCATTCCCATATCCAGTATAGCTATATCAAAGTAACCTTTTTCTTGATTATGCTTCTTTTCTAAGGTTTCGAGAGCAGTAAAGCCATTGTGAGCAGAAATAACAACAGCACCCCAATATTCCAGCTGACCAGCCAATACTTCCAAATTAGTCGGATTATCATCGACTATTAAAATGCGTTTCCCACTGATATCCTGCTCTGGAATAACAATTTCGGATAAAGAACTAACCCCTAACCTAACTTCAAAAATAAAATTAGAGCCCTTTCCATACTCGCTTTCTAACCTTACGTTTCCGTTCATTAATTTGCTTAATTGTTTTACTATTGCAAGCCCAAGTCCAGTGCCACCAAACTTACGTGTCGTTGAAGAGTCAACTTGTGAATATGAGCCAAATAGCCCTTCAATTTTATCCGAAGGAATTCCCATTCCTGAGTCTTTAACTTCACAATGAAATAACCATTCGTCTTTATCAAAGGAGGTTAATTTTGCCTTAATCGAAATCTCCCCTTTATCAGTAAACTTAATCGCATTACCAACTAAATTACTCAATATTTGACACAGACGACCTGGATCTGCTTTAACCATTGAGTGCTCAATTCCAGTCACATCAAGAACCAATTCTAGGCCTTTATCCTGAGCCCTATAAGCCATAGATTCGGCAAAGATCCCTAGCTGTTCCCTCAAGTTAAAGTCAATACATTCTAATTCGATTTTTCCAGCATCAATTTTAGATAAATCAAGAATATCATCAATAATCGCGAGTAAAGAATCAGCACTTGAACGCGCTAAAGTGGCATAATGTTTTTGTTGTTTATCTAGATCCGTTTTCATCATTAAGCCTAACATCCCCAAAACACCATTCATTGGCGTTCTGATTTCATGACTCATGGATGCAAAAAACTCACTCTTAGAATGCACTGCAAGCTCAGCTCTATGTTTTTCAGCTAAAATCACTTGCTCTTTTAAGTGGTTCTGAACCTGCATATTGTGGAAACTTCGTGCTAAAACTCCGCCTTCACCTTTAGAGTCTATTGGTAAATTATCTAATCTGTTTTTATGTTCAAGCCCATTGATTGATTCAATTATCTGAGAAAGTGGGCGCGCAATTCGTCTTGCAGCAACTAATGAAATAATAAAAGCAAGAAGTGCGAGGCCTAACGACATCAAAATTGAGTGATTTTCGATTTGAATGATAGATTCAACGAGCCTATTACTACTTGGCTGAATTAACCAGATAAATTTATGAGCTTGTCCAAACTGTGTATTCTGATAACTTTGGAAAATACTCGAAATCATTTCGTCATCAAAATTACGACGATGGGCATCTAAAATTTGAGTTTTTTCACCTACAGACAAAAGATTAATTAATTCTGGAAAAATTGTCGTTAGCCACAATTTTTCAGACTCATTATCGCCATATTTATCTTTTTCATCCGAACTATAAACAATTTCCCCAAATTCATTCGCTAAAAATAAATCACTTTCCTTTAAGGCAATTCCCGATACGATTTCCATAAATCGTTGAAAATCAACTTCAAGAATAACAAGACCTGACTGTATTTGTGTTCCTTGAAAATATGAGGGTATAACTAGCTCAAAAACTTGATAATTTTTCTGTTCATCGCTTTTAATTTCTCTAAATTTTAACGGAGAAAATAACGCTTCATTTAAGCCAAGATTTTTTAATTGGTCAGCAAAAGGTAATTCTTCATAATACCTTAATTTTTCAGTTTGAGTAACTTCCAACTTATTACCTTGTTTAATAACAGAAAGTAACTCATTTTTTGAAGCTATATCAATATAAGTAATCGCGGTATATATTTCTCGGGTTTTCAAATAGTTTTCTGATATTTCTTTAAGATCATTTATATCATCAGAGATATCAGCTGCGGTATTTTCTAATAACTTCTTAGAAACTCTATCTAATAGAGGAAGTTGGCTTACAAAGGTAATATGGTCAAAGGCTTCTTTATAAATTGCCGAGAACACAAATTTAGTTTGTCGATTCTTTTCCTCTAAAAAACGTTGATTAGTTTCAATCGCTAATTCAGTGCTCTCTTTATAAAAAGCTAAACCAACCGAGATAGAAACCAACATAGAAATAATAAAGGCCGCAATTGGCAATGTTAGAGATAGCGGCCATTTCGCTTTGCCTATCTTTAACATACTTTCCGTATTGATATTCAAATGTTCTGATATATTCTCGTTTTGATTGGCATTATCAAGTTCTACATTTATCTTGTTGTTATTATTGGTTTTTTTCATTCTAGTGGAGTCTGCTCAAAAGTTAAACGGATCCCTTTGCATAAAATACTTCCAATTATAAAACTGATCACGCATTGATCAATAATAGTCCATATATGAAAATACTCAACTTTAGCCAACAATATCGCAAATAAGTATTAAAACCTAAAGTCCAATTACATATTCCAATCAATCATTGTAAAACGCCAATCCACACTTGCATCCGCAAGAATACTATCTAATCTTGTACTATAATATTTCTTAGGTGACTTATATTTAGGACTCCTCTATGGATGGAGCTAACAAGGACAAGCAGTTTTTATCAATAAGGACAGAGTTAATATTCTGGTTCTTATTATTATCTCTTTTACCTATCTCGGCCATTTCCATCTTGAGTTATCAACAGGCAAAGAAAGTGCTTGTTGAAAGTGCTATCAACGAACTATTTCTGTCATCAAAATCCAATAGTCGTTTTATTAATAACTGGTTTAATTACCGCTTTATGGAAATAAAACATCAAGCCAACGAAATACAAAATATCGAATTTTTACAGAAATTAAATTCTGGATTAGAAAAAAATCAACTAGACGCCTCCTCCTTTATTGAAAGCATTCAATGGAAAAAAATCATAGAAACGGTCCCTAATGAACTAACCACATTTATTGAACAATATGATTATATTTATAACGTGAGACTAACCAATACCAATGGAGATATATTATATTCCTTAAAGGAAAGAGATGACTTAGGAATGAATTTGCTATCTGGCAGCTATTCAAGCAGTCGATTTGCTAAAGGTGTTCAAGAAAATCTTAACACTGCTCGCTCTCTCCTTACCGATCTTGATCTTTACATTCCTTCAAACAATGGTTTATCTACTTTTTTGATAGAAAGTATTAAAAATAGTGAACAACAGGTTATAGGAACGATATCCATACAAATAAAATTAGATAGAATTTTCAATCTAGTAAATAATCCACAAAATAAATCAATACAGCACTACATAATGACAAACAATCGAGTCTTACAAAGTCATAATAACTTAATTAAATATTCCAACTATCAAAAATCTTCTTTAACAAAGCTAAAAGATGAAGAAATTCTGGACAATAGACGTAAAATAATAAGCTATAGCAATCTTGATAATGAAACGATTATCCGCACTAAGGAACGACTAGCATTAGAAAACGTCGATTGGTTTTTAATCAGTGAAGTTAAAGAATCGGATGTTATAGCGTCAGCAACTTGGATTAGAGATGCTATAGTTTTAATTACTCTGATTGTTATTCTATTCACTATTGCCATTGCAGTTTACATAGCACGAAGAATTACCAATCCGATATCTAAACTGGTTGAAGCAACTCAAAATGTAGCGAGTGGAGAGTTAGAATTTCAAATAAATATTACTCGAAAAAATGAAATAGGGAGATTGGCTGAAACTTTCAATAAAATGATCTTTAAACGCCGCTTATACGAACACAATTTACATGCAAGTCATCAAAGAATTACTAAAACGCTCAGAGAGCTAGCTCAACAAAAATACGCTCTCGATCAACATGCGATTGTTTCCATCACAGATATTGAAGGTAAAATTATTTATGTCAATGATAAGTTGTGTGCAATTTCAGGCTATTTGAAAAATGAATTAATCGGAAAAAACAACCGTATTTTAAAATCAAATATTCATGATAATGCTTTTTTCAAACATCTCTACCAAACCATTACTAATGGGTTTGTTTGGCATGGTGAAATATGTAACCGTTCGAAAAAAGGACGTTTATACTGGGTTGATACAACTATTATTCCTTTTATGAACGACAATAATAGCCCCCAAAGTTATATAGCAATTAGAACCGATATAACAAATCTCAAGATGGCACAAGAAAAACTAATCAAAAGTGAGGAAAATTTATTAGCCGCCCAAAAAACAGCCGCTATTGGGCATTATGAGTACAAAATAAATGTGGACACATGGAGTTGTTCCGAAGAATTACAACAAATTTTTGGTATCAACAAAAACTATAAAAAAAATATAAGCTCTTGGTTACAACTAGTTCACCCAGAATATAAATCATTAGTTTACGAGAGCATAAAGATTTTAGAGCCTAATGGCTCATTATTGTACGACATCGAATACATCATTATTTGCCAAGAAACTGGTAAGGAAAAATGGGTTCATGCAATAGGTAAATTAAAACATGACCAATATAATAAACCGCTAGAAATATTTGGTACTGTTCAAGATATTTCACATAGAAAAAAAATGGAAATCGCTCTTCAAAGAGCACAAAGAATGGAGGCAATTGGTCAATTAACTGGTGGAATTGCTCATGATTTCAACAATATACTGGGAATCATTATTGGCAATTTGGATATGCTTGATGCTCAACTATATGACAATGAAAAAGCGCAAAAACGAATAAGTTCAGCCTCAAAAGCAGCACTACGAGCAGAAAATTTAACTAAACAGCTGCTTGGCTTTTCAAGACGACAAACGACCAAGAACTTACAATCAAATATTAATCAAATTATTAAACAAATGGATGAAGTTTTTTTACAGTCCGTCGGTAAGGAAATTAAAATCAGTTATCATTTTGAGAACAAACTATGGTTAACAAGAATTGATAGAGGTGACTTACAAGACTCTCTTCTTAATCTGGTGTTAAATGCAAAGGATGCCATAAAGAAAACTGGTTATATTAAGATAGAAACTAAGAACATTTACATTAATAATGAAATGCAAAACAAATGTCCAGCATTATCAATAGGAGAATATGTTGTTATTAGTCTCAGCGATTCAGGTATGGGAATATCAGAAGAAATTCAGAGAAATATCTTTGAACCATTTTTCACTACAAAAGCACAAGGAAAGGGCACTGGTTTGGGGCTATCTATGGTATTTGGGTTTGTAAAGCGCTCTAAAGGTTATATCGACGTTACTTCAACGCAAGGAAAAGGAAGCCGATTTGATATCTACTTACCGCGCGACAAACACTCCAACCAAATCTCCCCTCCCCTACCCAAACTAGATAATAAAACTCAATCATTATTGGGTAATGAATCTATATTAGTTGTTGATGATGAAGAAGGATTAATCGAGATCACTAGAAAATTTCTTGAAGAATTTGGTTATCAAGTTTATACAGTGACTAATGCAAATATGGCACTGGAGTTTTTATCCGAAAATAACTCAGTCGATTTACTTTTTAGTGATATTTTAATGCCCGGAGAAATATCCGGTTTGGATTTAGCTAATACTGTTGTTTCAGAATATCCGTCTATTAGAATATTATTGACCTCGGGGTTTTCAGGTAATAAAGGTAATGGCGATAACCAAGATAATAATCAATTTACTATATTACATAAACCCTACAATCAAAAAAATTTACTTCAGAAAATAAGGTTGATCTTAGATGGTAATTTCTCATCTAATTAAGGCTACATTCACAAAGTAAAAATATCATCTAATTTTATATAACAGAGTTCAAAACTAAACAAGGAACTGAATATGAAAAATGGACTAGACAAAGGAATAATTCTTTACTTTGAAGATGATCAATCTTTAAGTGAAATTATCACTGATTATTTAACGGATGAAGGCTATCAAGTAATGCATTTTCTTCATTTTCCTGAAGGTGGGGTTCAGGAAATACAAGATAGGCTTTCTGAACCGCCGGAAATTGTATTAATGGATATTGGAATGCCAGGAATAAATGGCTATGACGCCTGCAAAAAACTAAAGACCGATTATCTTGATGAAGATACTCCGGTGTTATTTATTTCTGGAAAAATCTCAGAAAAAGATATTTTAGATGCTTATGAAGCTGGCGCAGATGACTACTTAACTAAACCGCTAAGAATTAAGCAACTATGTATTAAACTCGAGCAATACGCCAAAGCTAAACACGATAACCTTATTCGAAAAACTCAAATAAGTGGCGCACAAAAAATTGCATTTGAGGCTATGACCACCAGCTCAGAACTTGGTGAAATTTTACGCTTTCATGAAGAGAGTTACCTAATAAGAAATATTGATGAGCTAGCTTCGCTAATGTTAAAAGCCATAGCAAAATTTTCATTAAAATCCAGTGTAGTATTTTTTACTCACAAAACCCTTTATTACCGAGACGATGGTTTACATAAACCATTAGAAGAAAAAACCTTAATCGCTTTTAGAGAACAGAAACGAGTATTTAGTTGGAAAAATAAAACCTTTTTTAATTATCAATATTTTTCAGTATTGATCAGAAATATGCCAATTCACGATGAAATGAGATATGGCATTCTTAAAGATCAGCTTTGTTTATTATTTAATGGTGTTGATGCTCGGGTTAAAGCACTAACAATGGAAAGAAGCAACGAGCTAAAAGCGCTCACAATGAAAGCTGCAGCCGACACTATCGCTAATATGGTCATGGAAATAGAAAATGATAATGTTGAACTATCTCATAAATTTGAACAAGTCATTCTAAAAATGGAGGCTGATATCAGTGCAGACTTCGTACAATTTAATTTGCTTGAACATGAAGAAGAGGTCTTACTAGGGCATATTATGAGGGCAACCAAAGAATCGTCCAAAATATTTGAATCCAGCACAGTAAAAAAACATCAATATAAAGATATCATGACCAAACTACTAAAAGATTTATTAGATACTAGTCGATGATTAACCCTAAGCTAAAATAGACTTAAATTAGATTTTTTTTCTCCGATTGATATAAGGAGTAGGGTTAGTTGGCCGACCATCTTTAATGACTTCATAATGGACATGTGCGCCCGTAGAACGTCCGGTGTTTCCCATCTTCGAAACCGCTTGTCCTTTTGCTACAACGTCACCTTTTTTCACTAGCGCTTCTTTATTGTGTCCATATCGGGTTACCAATCCATCGCCATGATTGATTTCTATTAATAAGCCATAACCCGAACGTTTTCCAACCCAAGAAACAACACCCGCAGCAGTGGATATCACGTCATCACCTTCAGAACCAGCAAAATCGACACCTGCATGCCATGCAGGTTTTCCGGTAAATGGGTCATTTCTTTCGCCGTAGAAAGAGGACAACCAACCTTTGGTAGTCGGTCTGCCGGATATATAACGCTCCACTCCCATGTGTTTATCCATCAATAACGATTCTAAGACTTTTAACTGTTGTTCTCTAGATTGTAGTAACAAATCAACCTTTTCAAATGACTGGACAAGCTTATTTGACGAAGGAGCAAACGCCTCAGAGGTTTTTTCTGGACCACCTACAGCAGGAGAGGAAGAAAAATTAAATTCTTTAGCATCGATTCCCGAAATTTCTAAAATTCTCTCTCCCGCAGCGTCAAGCCGACGAATATGCGCCTGAAGCATACCAAGTCTTGCGGCCAGTGCATTAATTTGTTGCTGAGATGATTGCTTAGCAACTTCCAATTCTTCACTCTGCTTCTGTATTTCTAAATACCAATTGTCGATAGTTTTTTGTTCAACCTTAGCCACTTTATCTAGGCTGGCAGCATAATAGTAACCACTTACTCCGGCTATGAGTGGTAAGCTTACTAATAGGAAGATGATGCTATAGATCATTCCATTATGGAGTTTCATGCTCCTCATTCCTTGAGTGGAACGTTGTAAAATTGTAATACTCATTATTGTTGTTTCTTTGTTATATTATTAAAATTGTTATTGTTGTATATTGCATACTACTATATTAGTAGAAAAATGAAATATGTCTAAAAAAAAACCTAGAGAAATCAATCAGCTACTGACTCAGCCAACTGGTGATATACAAGCCTTGATGGATCAACTAGCGAAAATTAAAGCAATCAACTCTATCTTGCAGAAACAAATTAGTCCACCTTTATCCAATCATTGTCGCGCCGTCAACATCAGGAAAAATGCACTCATTTTATCTGTCGATAACCCCGTATGGGCAAATAAGCTTCGTTTCCAACTACCCGAACTATTAACATTCTTTCGTAACAACGGTTTTATTGGGTTGGTAAATATTGAAGTTATTGTCCAGCCGCAATAAGCACTAACACTGTCATTTTTAGCTAATAAAAACAAAAGCCGAGCATTGCTCGGCTTTTGTTTAGAATTTTACTGCTAATTAATCATTAAACGGCTAAGCCGGGCTTCATAATATAAGAAATAGGAGCAGCATCGTTATCTTCGAAAGTGACAACTTCCCAAGCTTCTTGATCCGCAACCAAAGCTCTCAATAACTGATTATTCAATGAATGGCCCGATTTAACACCAGTAAACGCTCCAACCAAACTATTGCCCAATAAATACAAATCACCAATCGCATCTAATATTTTATGTTTTACAAATTCATCGTCATAGCGCAAACCATCTTCATTCATCACTCGATACTCATCAAGTACAATAGCATTATCCATGCTTCCACCTTGTACAAGATTTTTTGAGCGTAAGTATTCAATATCGTTCATAAAACCAAAGGTTCTTGCTCGACTGATTTCCTTAACAAAAGATGTCGCAGAAAAATCAACTTCTGAAAATTTTGCACTTGCATGGAAAACAGGATGGTCAAAATCAATACCAAATGAAACTTTAAATCCATCAAAGGGTTCAAAAATAGCTTTCTTATCGCCATCGGAAACTTCAATTCGTTTCTTGATACGGATAAATTTCTTAGCTTTAGCTTGCTTTTCAACACCTGCAGATTGAATTAGGAAAACGAATGGTCCAGCACTACCATCCATAATTGGTACTTCCGGTGCCGACACATCAATAATTGCGTTGTCAATACCAAGCCCAGCCATTGCTGCTAGTAAATGCTCTACTGTTGATATACGAACATCACCATTAACAAGGCAAGTTGACAAGGATGTATCACCAACATTTTCAGGTTTTGCAAGGATTTCAACGACAGGATCTAAATCAACTCTTCGAAAAATAATACCAGTATCTACAGCAGCAGGACGTAAAGTTAGGTAAACTTTTTCCCCCGTGTGTAGACCAACACCAGTTGCCCTAATGGCGGTTTTTAAGGTACGTTGTCTAATCATGGTAAAAATTTTCTCCAAAAATGAATCTAAGCTAGCCTATATATTCCTTTCTGGCTTTTATCTATTTATATTTTTTACTTATTTTTCAGGCTCTTACCAACTCATCGGATGAGTTGATAGCTCAATTGCTGCATATTAACATAAATGACACTAATATGACATTAAAAAATTGTTCGTTTTTTGTCCAATAAAGTTTAACGAAAAAATATGTCAATTATCAATAAATACCTAATCTTCGATAATGCCCCTTATAAGCTCTTTTTGTGATCAAAACAATGTAGAACGTCTCAATTTGGGAAATACCTCTATACTAAAATAACTAACCGAGTTGAAGGGGAGATCTCGGTTAGTTATCCATAAACATAAGCCAAATATAAATTAGGCCGTTTATCCTTAAGCATTTAATTAATGAATTTAGAAATCAACTTCTAAGCTAAAACAATTAATCAGCCTGTTTTCTCAAGAATGCAGGAATATCTAGATAATCCATATCACTACCAACCGCCTGCTTAGGCTGAACTGCTTGCTGTCGCAAAATAGTTGGTCTTTGCAGTTTTTCATAATCATTAGAGCCATCTGCTTTTTTAGTATTATCTACTTTAACTTGAGCAATTGCTTGTGCCGGCTGACCAATACCTGTTGCTACAACTGTTACTCTAATTTCATCCTTAAGCTCAGGGTCAATTGCGGTTCCAATAACAACTGTTGCATCTTCCGCGGCAAAATCTTGTACCACGCTTCCCACTTCTGAGAATTCATCAATACTCATATCCTCACCAGAAGTGATGTTAACTAATATGCCTTTAGCACCAGATAAATCAACATCTTCAAGCAGTGGGCTAGAAACGGCTAGTTCGGCAGCCTTAATTGCACGATCTTCACCTGATGCAGCGCCATTACCCATCATTGACATACCTTTTTCAGACATAACTGTTTTAACGTCTGCAAAATCCACATTGATCAGGCCAGGACAAGTCATTAATTCCGCAATTCCTTGAACCGCACCGTGTAGTACATCATTTGCCGCTCTAAAAGCTTCCGTTAATTTTTTACCCTTCATAACGTTTAGTACTTTATCGTTTGGCACAATAATTAATGAATCAACATGTTGACGAAGCTCATCAATACCCTGCTCCGCAACCGTCATTCTCTTTTTCATTTCAAAGAAAAATGGTTTAGTCACAACAGCAACAGTCAGTACACCCATTTCTTTTGCTATTTCAGCAATAATCGGTGCGGCTCCTGTACCAGTCCCCCCCCCCATTCCTGCAGTAATAAAAACCATATCAGTGTCAGTAAGAATTTCAGAAATTCTTTCTCGATCTTCTAAAGCCGCTTGACGACCAATATCTGGATTAGCTCCAGCGCCTAGCCCTTTGGTCAACTCCCCGCCTATTTGGATGGAAGTACGTACTGACGAACGATTAAGCGCCTGAGCATCAGTATTGGCACAAATAAATTCGACTCCATCCACATTGGCTTTAAGCATATGCTCGACAGCGTTTCCACCACCTCCACCAACACCAATTACTTTAATAACGGCGTTGTCACGTACGCTATCCACTAGTTCAAACATATTAGACATAATCAATCCCCTTCTAGGTTGCTAATATTTAAGATAAAAAATAAATGTAAATAAAAAATTGTAAAACTCTTTTTCTGTTTTTCAATAGGTCTTTCTCACTAATAAGAAAACCTTAATAACCACTAAACCAGCTTTTCATAGTGTTCCATAGCCCATTAAACGACCCCGATCTTTCTTCATGAGAACCGCTATGATGATTTTGCTGTTGGCCATAAATCAATAAGCCCACACCCGTCGCATGAATAGGATTCCTGACCACATCCACTAAACCGGCAACACCTTGTGGCATACCTAGCCTCACTGGCATATGGAATACCTCTTCCGCAAGTTCAATTAAGCCTTCCATCTTTGAAGAACCGCCAGTTAAAACGATCCCCGCCGGAATGACTTCCTCGAAACCACTGCGCCTTAACTCAGCTTGAATTAGCGTGAATAACTCTTCGTATCGAGGCTCAACCACTTCTGCCAAAGTTTGACGAGACATTCTTTTGGGCTCTCGGTCACCAACACCCGGTACTTCAATGGTGTCTTCTAACGATGTCAACTGCCTTAAAGCACAGGCATATTTAATTTTAATATCTTCCGCATGCTGAGTCGGAGTTCTTAAAGCAACCGCAATATCATTTGTCACTTGATCACCCGCAATAGGGATAACAGCAGTATGTCTGATTGCACCTTCTGTAAAGATAGCAATATCAGTCGTTCCACCACCGATATCCACCAAACAAACACCTAACTCTTTTTCGTCATCGGTTAATACGGAGTAGCTAGATGCTAACTGTTCTAAAATGACGTTATCAACTTCCAAACCACAACGCTTTATGCATTTTTCTATGTTTTGAGCAGCACTGACCGCCCCTGTGACCATATGAACTTTTGCTTCTAAACGAACACCAGACATACCAATAGGCTGTCTAATTCCCTCTTGGTTATCAATCACGAATTCTTGAGGAATGATATGCAGTATTTTCTGGTCAGCCGGTATCGCGACCGCTTTTGCTGCATCAATAACACGATCAACATCACTTGCATTGACTTCACTATCTCTAATTGCAACAATTCCGTGAGAATTTAAGCTTCTAATATGACTTCCTGCAATTCCAGCAAAAACCGAATGAATTTGACAACCCGCCATCAATTCAGCTTCTTCAACCGCTCTTTGAATCGACTGAACGGTTGATTCAATATTAACCACCACGCCTTTTTTTAGACCATTGGATGGGTGACTTCCTATACCGATAATATCGGTTGTACCTTCATTGCCAATTTCACCAACAATAGCAACTACTTTTGATGTTCCAATATCAAGTCCAACAATCAGTTTCTTGTCTAATGTTTTTGACATAATTTATAGCTCTCTATTATCCGTTTTGCTTTACTTCAGCAGAATTTTTTATCAATTTAATTGCTAAACCATTGCTATATCTCAAGTCAACCGTTTGCAACAACCGTTTGTCTTCTATTCCTGCATAAACCTGAAGAAATCTTTCAATTCGTTTTTGTTGATACTTACGCCCAACATTTATAATTACCTTATTTGCTAGTTCAACTGACCAACTATTCGTATCATCAATAACAAACCGTTCAATTACTAATTCTTGAGATAAAAAATCTTGGCTAATAGTTTCCAGTTCAGTAATTAAATTAACAGGTTCATTAACTTGTTCGAACTGAGCTCGGTCAATATTTAGATTCAATAAATGCTTTGCAGTATTCAAATTTTCTATTTCTACCAGTTTTCCATTTTCAAGTAGGTAACGATTATTAACTAAACCAATCGGAAGATACTCATCAACCTTGAAAATTAATGTATCAGGCCATTGTTTTTTAATTTCAATATTTTTTATCCAAGGATTCACAAGTGATTTTTTTCGTAAGTTATCTAAATCAATCGTTAACATACCTGAGTTAGTTGTATTCAATAATTTTAATAAGTGAAGATGAGACACATGGTTATTTTCACCTTCTAAAGCGATCTTATTAACTGGCCATTTTTCATTCCATACATCTGATAATTGAGTTGATGTATACATCACCCCCGCGATTACAAGGAGAGGTAACACCATCTTTACAATATTTTTAAATAATGGTGAAAAAGAAATATTTATGTTCTTTTTTTCATTTTTTACTCTTTTTTTAATTGCCATCTTTTTAGCCATTTTCATCCCCTTGAAAACAACTAACCTTTTTAGCAATATAACTAGTGTCCAAAATACTCATTACCAATTCAGGAAAATCAACTCCTGTTATTTTGGCAGATTTAGGCACTAACGATGAATGAGTCATGCCAGGAACCGTATTTACTTCAAGCAACATAAAGTCACCACTATACCCATCGCGAATAAAATCAATTCGCCCCCATCCTGAGCAACCTAAAGCATCAAACGCATTAACAGCTCTTTGACCTAAAAATATTTCTTCTTCTTGGCTTAAACCGCTTGGACAAAAATATTCAGTTGAGCTAGAGCAATATTTAGCATCATAATCATAAAATTCATTAGGTGTTACCATACGAATACTCGGTAATGCCATTCCATTTAAAATGCTGACGGTATATTCTTTTCCATCAATAAATTTTTCAACCAAAACATCATCATATTTTTGTGCCAGTTTTATTGCAGCGATTAATTCCTCTACATTCGCCACTTTAGACATTCCGACACTAGAACCTTCTCTAACAGGTTTAACAAAAAGCTCTTTACCTAACCTAGCTATAAGCTGTTTAGCACTTTTAAAATCAAAACTCTGATTTTGTGTAACCATTTCAAAAGGAGCAGTGGAAAATCCAAGTTGTTTCCATATCTGTTTACTGTGCTGTTTATTCATTGCTAACGCAGAACTCGCTGTATCACTTCCTGTATATGCAATATTTAATATTTTTAAAAATCCCTGTACAACACCATCTTCACCATCTCTACCATGCAAAGCAATAAACACGCGATCTATGTCATGTTCAATTAGAGTCTTGTACCATTGACCGATAGCATCAATTTTTATTGCATCAATGCCTTTACTTAAAAGAGCCTGATAAATAGCATCACCAGATAACAAAGAAATATCGCGCTCACTACTCTCCCCTCCAAATAGGACAGCAACTTTGCCATAGCCTGCTTTTTCAGCGTCAGCTAATTTATTTTCCTTATTATTTGTTATCATCATTTAACTATTTTATAACCATCATTGATTAATAAAATTCATATTGTCTTCAGCCCATGTTCCAGCTAAACCACCCACATTTCCTGCACCTTGAGTCACAATTAAATCTCCTTCCTGAACAACCTTTGCTAATGCCATTTTTATATCTTCTGGTTCTTCAACAAAAATTGGGTCAATATTACCGTGTTGACGAATCGTTCGACAAAGTGAACGACTATCAGCTCCCGCAATTGGTGTTTCACCTGCGGCGTAGACCTGCATGATGATCAACACATCAACCTTTGATAATATATTGGCGAAATCTTCATAAAGGTCTCTTGTTCTTGTATAACGATGTGGCTGAAATACCATCACCAATCGTTTATCTGCCCAACCATTTCTAACCGCTTCAATCGTGGCATTTATTTCCGTTGGATGATGTCCATAGTCATCAACTAAATCAACAGTACCTTTATCGGTTTTGAATTCGCCATAACTTTGGAACCTTCGGCCAATTCCAGAAAAAGTTGCTAAGGCCTCCGATATCGCTTTAGCTTTAACACCATCTTCATTAGCTACAACAAATGCAGCCAAAGCATTTAATACATTATGTTTACCGGGCATATTTAACCTAATGTTAACTAAACCGGGTTTACCTTTTCTTTTAATTTTAAATTCACTCACAACACCTTTCTGTTGCATTTCAATTGCTTGATAATCAACACCTTCAGAAAAACCGTAGGTTATATAAGGTCTCATTAACGAAGGAATAATTTGTTTAACTCCATCATCATCAGCACAAAGAACAGCAAGCCCATAAAAAGGTAGGTTATGCAAAAATTCTATAAAAGTTTTTTTAACATTTTCAAAATCACCACCATAAGTATCCATATGATCCATATCGATATTGGTGACAATGCTAACCATTGGTTGAAGATGTAAAAAAGAAGCATCGCTTTCATCTGCTTCGGCTATAAAGTACCGACTTTTCCCTAGTTTCGCATTGGCTCCTAACCGATTGAGCAGTCCACCGATCACATAAGTAGGATCAAGACCCGCTTCTGCTAAGACAGTTGCAAGCAAACTAGTTGTCGTAGTTTTACCATGAGTTCCAGCAACTGCAACGCCATGTCTAAAACGCATTAATTCAGAAAGCATCTCAGCTCGAGGAACCACTGGAATTCGACGAGAACGAGCGGCCTCCACTTCAACATTATCATTAGAAATAGCCGTACTTGCCACAACCACATCAACACCCAAGATATTATTAGCTGTATGCTGATGAAAAATTTGTGCTCCCAATCTTTTCAACCGTTTAGTCGTTGCAGAATCTATTCGGTCTGAACCGGTAATTTGATATCCTTGATTCAATAAAACTTCGGCAATTCCACACATGCCAGCTCCGCCGATCCCTATAAAATGAATTCGACGAATCCGTCTCATTTCAGGAATACTTGCAATAAAGCTATTTGAACTAGAAGTATTATTACTCATGCGGCCTCCTTCACTAACTCTTCACAGGCATTTGTCATAATTTCAACCGCATTTAAATAAGCGGATTTCTTAGCATTATCTGCGAGACAATTAATCTGCTTAACATCATTTATTAAATCAATAATTTTATTTTTTCCACTTGGCAATTGAATTTCATTTTGAGGGAGAAGGATAGCTCCACCTCGTTCAACTAACCAATTTGCATTTAACGTTTGGTGATCATCGACAGCATAAGGATAAGGAACAAATACAGCAGCAACTCCAACCGCAGAAATTTCTGCAACCGTTAAAGCTCCAGCTCGACAAATAATGACATCTGCCCAAGAATACCTTTGTGCAATATCACTAATGAACTCTACAATTTCCAATTGCTTATTTATTTCTATTTTTAGGGCTGCATAATTATTTTTAGTTTCCGCTAAATTTCCTTTTCCACATTGATGAACAATATTAATTTTTTTCTCTGTTAAAAGTTGAGAGAAAATCTTTGGCAAAAACTGATTTAACGACATAGCTCCTCTACTACCCCCAACAACTAAAATGTTAATGGCTCTTTGCTCACTAGCTTTATCTTTTTTAGTAATAGCTTTAATTTCTTTTCGTATTGGATTACCGACCGTTTGGCAATTCTTATCTTGTAACGCATTAGGGAAAGCTTGGAATATCTTTGTCGATAATTTTGCTAATAACTTATTGGTTAATCCTGCGACCGCATTTTGTTCATGTATAAGCAATTTCTTTCCCGATAAAAAAGCTGCAAGCCCCCCAGGTCCTGAAGCAAACCCCCCAAAACCAATAACAACATCCGGCTGGCATTTTCTTATGATCTTTAACGATTGATAAACTGCGGTAACTAAATTGAAAGGCGCTTTAACCCATCCAATAACTCCCTTCTTTCTAAGCCCAGTTATTGCAATTAAAAATAGTGGTATATTTTTTTCTGAAACAATCGTTTCTTCCATACCACCTTTTGAACCAAGCCAATTAATTAGCCAACCTTGTTGTTGTAACTTTTTTGCGACGGCCAAACCTGGAAATATATGTCCTCCAGTTCCTCCAGCCATAATCAATGCAACATGTTGTTTTTCTAGGGCATTACTAGTCATTCTTACCCTCCACAATATCTAATTCTGCATCTTGGACAGACAAGAGTTTTCGTTCAACCATTTTATTTTCAAAATCAACTCTTAATAAAATAGCAATTGCAATACCGCAAACTAATAAACTATTACCACCATAACTGACAAAAGGTAAAGTTAATCCTTTGGTTGGTAATGCTCCACTCGTTACACCTATGTTAATTAGAGCCTGAAAGGTCAACCAGAAGCCAATTCCATAGGCTAAGTAAGCAGCATAAGCACGCTGTTGTATTAAAGCGATTCGGCCTATTTTCATCGCACGAAAGAACAAGATAAAAAATAAAACTAGAATAGCAAAAACACCTATCAATCCAAGTTCTTCTGCCAGTACAGCAAAAACAAAATCGGTGTGTGCTTCTGGCAAATAAGATAATTTCTGCAAGCTATTCCCTAAACCTTGTCCCCATACGCTCCCTCGGCCAAATGCAATTAACGATTGAGTCAACTGATAACCTGCACCAAAAGGATCAGCCCAAGGATCTAGAAAGGTCAAAATACGCTGCAATCGATAAGGTGCATAAATAGCAATACCACCAAGAATCGCCCCGACCGCTGTACTCAAACCAATAAATTGCCATAGACGCGCTCCCCCTAAGAAAAGCATTGCCAAAGCTGTAGATAGAACCACGACAACAGCACCAAAATCAGGCTCCAATAAAAGTAATAACGAAATCAATGCCAACACAGATAAAGGTCTCAAGAAACCTTTAAAGCTAGTCTGTAAATCATCAGTTTTTCTAACCAAATATCCTGCAATGTAGACCACAATAAAAAGTTTAATTAACTCTGAAACTTGCAAGGTTAACGGTCCAATGGCTAACCAACGCCTACTTCCATTAACACTACGCCCTGCAAACAAAACTAGCACCAACAATAAGATACCTAACACCAAAAGGTAAGGACTGTATTTTTGCCATCGAATAATCGGCTGAGATAAAACCACCAATCCTGCAATCGCAGTAACAAATAGATAAGCAAGATGTCTATTGACAAAATGATATGAGCGTCCAGAAAAAGTATTTTCCGCATAATAAAGAGAACTTGATGTAACCATTATTAAGCCGATAGCCATAAGTGCACCAACAACTAAAAGCAATTTTCTGTCATACCATAACTCTTGAGGGCTGAAAATGCTCATGCGCATTCCCTCACAGCTTCAATAAATGCATCGCCACGAGCCTCAAAACTTGAATACATATCCAAACTAGCACATGCGGGTGAAAGTAGAACAATATCACCTTGTTCAATCAATTCATTTGCTTTGCTCACGGCTTGATTCATATCATCAACAAAATAAGGACGCGCTTGAATTGGTAGTTGAGCAATTTTCTTTGCATCAACTCCCATTAAAATTAAATGATCCACAATATTGTTAAAAGGTTTTATTAATGGTGTTAGATCACTTTGCTTAGAATCTCCACCAGCAATCAATGTAACCTTTTGATTGACTGATAAATCCAAGCTATTTAAAGCTGCAACTGTCGCACCAACATTTGTTGCTTTTGAATCATTGATCCATTCACAATTATTTTTTCTTGAGATTAATTGAAAACGATGCTTAAGTCCTTTGTAAGCAATTAATTGATTTAGAACTTGCTCCGTAATTTTAATATCTAAGCATTTTAAAATTGTTAAACAGGCCAATACATTTGTCCAATTATGCTTGCCAGTAACATTCAATTTTTTTGCTAATAAAATCGATTGATGATTAACAACTAATAGATTCTCTTTATTTTCCTTTTTTAAGTAACTAATTCTCTCATCATTATTTTCTGGCTCAAGTAATGAAAAAGACCAAACACTCTCTGAAGAGATACTCGATGGGTAAGTTAGCGAATCGTCTCTATTGAAAATTGAAAAGTGTGCTCCATTAAATATCTTCTGTTTAGATTTTACATAATCATTAAATGCTGGATAACGATCCATATGATCTTCGCTAACATTCAAACAAACCGCAACTTCAGCTTTAAGAGATTCAGTTGTATCCAGTTGAAAACTTGATAACTCCAAAACATAAATATCTGCGCTCATTTCAGGTAAAAAATCTAAAACCGGCAAACCAATATTTCCACCTTTTTGGCAGTTAATATTAGCGGCATTAATTAACTGGTCAGCTAAATCCGTCACTGTACTTTTTCCATTAGATCCGGTAATGGCAACAATTGGCTTATTACAAATCCGGGCAAATAATTCCACATCACCACAAACATCGACTCCGGCCTTAATAGCCTTCACTACAAAATTAGTCGTCAATGCAACACCTGGACTCACTACTAGCTGCTCACAATTTTCAAGTAATGAATCATCAATTGTTCCAAACGCAATTCCCTGGCAGAAAGAAAGCTTATCAACTTGAGCTTGTACAGGAGGTAAATTTCGTGAATCAACAAGATAATAAGGTTGAGAAATTCGGTCAAAATAGCGCGCACAGGACAGCCCGGATTTTCCTAATCCAAAGATGATGTGTGTCGGCAATATTTTGTTTATTTGTCCCATAATTTTATTATTTGCTCTCTATCTTATTTTTAGAGTTGCTAATCCAATTAAAACTAAGATCACCGATATGATCCAAAAACGAACAATCACTCTAGGTTCCGGCCATCCTTTTAATTCATAATGATGATGTAATGGTGCCATGTTAAAAATCCGTCTTCCGGTTAACTTAAATGAGGCAACTTGCAAAATAACGGATACCGTTTCAACAACAAAAACGCCGCCCATGATAAAAAGTACAAATTCTTGGCGAACAATGACTGCCACCGTTCCTAATGCAGCCCCTAAACCCAATGCACCAACATCGCCCATAAAAACTTGTGCTGGGTAGGTGTTAAACCATAAAAAACCTAATCCAGCTCCAGCAATTGCGCCACAAAAAATAATCAATTCGCCAGTTCCAGATACATAAGGAATCGATAAATACTCAGAAAAATTAATGTTACCGGTCAGATAAGCAAAAACACCAAGTGCTCCGGCAACTAAAACGGTTGGTAATATTGCTAAACCATCTAGACCATCTGTTAAATTAACCGCATTACTACTTCCAACGATTACAAAATATGAAAATAAAATGTAGAAAATCCCCATATTAATTGCCACGTTTTTGAAGAACGGAATAATAAGCGTGGTTTCTACGGCACTTTGTGCACTCCAAAATAAATACATTGAAGCTGTTAGACCAATTACTGACTGCCAAAAATATTTCCATCTTGAGGCTAAACCTTTTGGATCTTTGTAAATTAGTTTTCGATAATCATCAACCCAACCGACTAAACCAAATCCTAGCGTCGTTAACAATACCGTCCAAACAAAGCGGCTTTCTAAATCACCCCATAAAAGTGTTGATACTGTGATAGCGGCCAAAATTAAAGCGCCACCCATTGTTGGTGTTCCAGCTTTACTTAAGTGAGATTTAGGTCCATCACTACGAACCGTTTGCCCTATTTGTTTTACGCTCAATTTTTTGATCATATAAGGTCCTAACAATAATGAAATTAAAAAGGCGGTAATAACCCCTAAAATCCCTCGAATCGTTAGATACTGAAATAAATTGAATCCCGAGTAAAACTGTTCTAAATAACCGGCTAACCAAAATAACATTTTATTGTTCCCCTACTAGGGAAGCGGAGTTATCGACCATCTCATTTGAAAATTCATTCAATTCTTTTAACTTGGAATTTTCTAATAGTGCCTTGACAATATTTTCCATATGAGCACTGCGTGATCCTTTAACTAAGATGGTAACGCCTTCATTCGCTTCTTTTATTAATTTTATTATGAGCTTTTGCTGTTCAGAAAAATGATTTAACAAACTGGTATCAGATAATTCGAAATCTTCATTACTGATCTTTTTATGGCTATAGGCAAGTTGAGAAGATTTAGTCAATTCACCATAAGTAAATAATTTATTAACTCCTTTTGAGCGAGCATATTCACCTACCTGTTGATGATACTGTCGGCTTAATTCGCCTAACTCTCCCATATCACCTAAAACCAAAATGGTTGGTGATGAATAATTCGCTAGCAAATCAATGGCGGCTTTAACTGATGCAAGATTGGCGTTATAACTATCGTCAATGACTCTGCAACCGTTAGATAGTTGACTTACCATTAATCGCCCGGAAACCACTGGACTATTTTCTAGACCTTGAGCAACTGTTTTAAGAGAAATACCTAACGCGATACAACAACTTGCAGCAGCTAATGCATTTGAAACATTATGCGCTCCAACTAAAGGTAGGGTGATATGAATCTTTCGTTGTTGGTAATTCAAATCAAAACTAGTTGATTGGTCACTGTTAATCAAAATATTTGAGGCAAAAACATCACTTTCACCTTTGACTGAAAATAATATCTTTTTTGAATTAACTTTACCTTCAAAATAGGATGAAAATTCATCATCGGCATTGATAATCGCTACACCGTTATTTGTAAGCGAAGAATAAATTTCAGATTTCGCTGTTGCGACTCCCTGTAGATCACCAAAACCTTGTAAATGTGCAGCTGTAACGTTATTCACTAAAGCAACATCCGGTTGTGTTATACCTGATGTATAAGCAATCTCTCTCTCATGATTGGCTCCAAGTTCAATTACGCCAAAGTCGATTGATTGATCAATTTCTAATAAGGTTAAGGGGGCACCAATGTCATTATTGAAATTTCCTCTAGTGGCATGAGTAGAACCAGACAAAGTTAAGATGGAAGCAAGCATTTCTTTAACCGTTGTTTTACCACAGCTACCCGTTACAGCAACAAATTTAGCATTAGAAGCAGAACGATTTAATTTAGCAAGCTCACCTAGTGCTATACGAGTATCTTTTACAATAATTTGAGGAAGATTTATTTCACATTGTTGCTCAACAATAACACCGGCAATATCATTTTTTGAAACGTCTTTAACAAACTGATGAGCATCAAAATTTTCACCTTTTAAAGCGACAAATAATCCATGACCTTCTTCAATTTTTGATTTATCAAGGCGACTATCAGTAAAAACAAAATCTGCCTTTCTGTCATGACCAATCAATTGGCCATCTATAGCTTTAGCAATTTGATAGAGAGTGAATGAAATCATTGAGAATAATCCTCTAATGCCGCTTCACAAATTTCTCTATCACTATGATGATGTTTAACTTTGCCGATAATCTGATAATCTTCATGCCCTTTACCGGCAATTAAAACAGCGTCATTTGGATTGGCTTGACTTATTGCAGATTCAATCGCTTCTTTTCGACTAGAAATATAAGTCACTTTTTCTGGTTTTTTAAATCCTTCAAGGATATCTGTACGTATAACATCTTCATCTTCTAAGCGAGGATTGTCTTGGGTCACTATTACGCGATTAGAGAGCTTTTCGGCAATTTTAGCCATCAATGGACGTTTGCCTGTATCTCTATCTCCACCACAACCAAAAACACACCAAATTTGACCGACACAATGTTCTCTTATCGCCATCAAAGACTTTTCTAGCGCGTCTGGTGTATGTGCATAATCAACAATTGCAATTGGTGTTTCATTACCACCAAAGGACTGCATTCTTCCTTCTGCAGCAGATACGTCCTTAAGTGCTTTTAAGATCGGAGTTATATCTTTTAACAGCGAACCAAGTGCCGCAATCACTAGTAATAAATTGGATAAATTAAATTGCCCAATCAATGGAGAATCTAATTTCCCAGTACCCCAAGGCGTATAAATATTGGCATGAATCCCTCTTATAGAATAATTAATGTCCTCAGCCCAAATCCATCTATCTAAATTTGAACCAGAAGTTGGCAAGTTAATACTTGTAAGCCATTTGTTAGCCACTATTTCATCATCTTTAGCTAACTTTCGTCCAAAACGATCATCCATATTTAATACAGCATGTTTTAAACTCTTGTATAAAAACAATTTCCGCTTAGTAGCACCATAATTTTCCATCGTATGATGATAATCAAGATGATCCCGCGTTAAGTTAGTGAATATAGCGGTATCAAATTCGATTGCCTCAGTCCTTTTTTGATCAATTGCATGAGAAGAAACTTCCATCGAAGAAAATTGCGCACCGCTGTCTAATGCATCTCTTAAAATAGCTTGCAAAGTAATTGCATCAGCAGTTGTATTCTCAGATTCTTTTAAATTACCGCAACACCCTATTCCTAGGGTTCCCATTAAATAACATTCAAAATTCAATTTCTGTAATGTCTTAGCAATTAAATAACTGCAGCTTGTTTTTCCATTAGTTCCGGTTACTGCGATATTTTTTAACTCTAAAGATGGATGACCAAAATAATTAGCAGCAATCGCACTAAGCTGATTACGCAAATTTTCAATCCAAATAATTTTGTCATTATCTATTTCATTATAAATTGATTTAAATTCTTCACATTGATTAGCTTCTGCAAAAATTAAATTCGCACCTTGCTTGATTGCCATTGGAATGTAGATTCTGCCATCATTTTGGCAACCAACAAGAGCAACAAAAGTATCTCCTTCGGTTACACTTCGACTATCTAGACGAAGCAAACCAACCGGAATATTATTCTCAATATCTGGCATCTGTACGCCAGAAATATTGTCAAGAACTAGCCTTAATTGTGGTTGATTAGCCATTATCTAATCCTCCACTTTTTATTTGAACGATAGTTTGTTTATCCGTTTTTTGATCGGGCATAACATTAAGTAAACGTAAAGTATCTGCGGCCACTTTAGCAAAAACAGGCGCAGCGACTTGTCCACCATAATAGTCTTCACTTCCCGGCTCATCAACAAAAACAACCATCGCAATTTTCGGGTCACTAACTGGGGCTATACCAGCAAAAAACACCGTGTAATCATCACCATAACCACCTGCGGCAGCTTTTCTTGCGGTACCGGTTTTTCCTGCAATTCTATAACCTTTCACACTTGCTTTTTGTCCTGTCCCACCTTCATTAACAACAGTTTCCATCATTTTTACGACTTGATGTGTAGCGCTTTTAGAAATAACTCTTTCACCAACCGGAACTTCATCAAGTTTTAATAAAGAAATTGGCCGTTTCATTCCGTTAGCACCTAAAATCGCATATGCTTGTGCAAGTTGAATTGGAGTCACAGTAAAACCATAGCCATAAGCCAATGTGGCCTTTTCGACGTCACTCCAATTAGGTCTAATATTAAATTTCCCTGCACTTTCGCCCGGAAAGCCACTTGCTGTATCAACGCCAAAACCGACACTATAAAATGCTTGTAAAAAATCCTGGTCTTTCATTTTCATTGCAAGCTTAGTAACACCGACATTACTTGATTTTTGTAAAATTCCTGCAACGTCTAAAATGCCATGATTTTTACTATCTGGAATCACTTTCGAACCAATTTTAATTCTTCCTGGAGAAGTATTTATCTTAGTTTTCGATGTAACAATACCCGCTTCTAACGCACTCGTTACAGTAAAAGGTTTAGCAGTCGAGCCAGGCTCAAAACTATCGGTAAAAGCTCTGTTGCGAGTCAATTCTGGCTGTCTTAAATCAAAACGATTAGGATTATATGAAGGCTGACTAACCAATGCCAAAACTTCGCTAGTATCGATATCAATCATCACTAACGCGCCGGCTTTGGCTTTATGTTTTAATACAGCCGTTTTTAGTGCTTTATAAGCAATAGCCTGGATTCTTGAATCGATGCTCAACTGTAAAGATGCACCAGTTTTTGCATGAGTAATCACTTTGGTTTGTTCAATTACTCTCCGTTGAAGATCGAGCAATACTTTTTCTGAACCTGTCTGACCGGTTAACCAATCATCATAAGATCTCTCTAAACCTTCCTGCCCTTTATCATCGATATTAGTAAAACCAACCAAATGAGCCGAAATTTCTGCCGAAGGATAATAACGACGAGATTCATTTTGTAAATAAACTCCGGGCAAATCTAGCTTGGCAACTAAACTTGCTTTTTGTGGATTCAAATGACGCGCTAACCATACAAATTGTTTACCTTTTCGTTTAGCAATCCATTGTTTAAATTCTTGAGGTCTTTTGTCTGCAATAACAGCTAAACGATTCCAATCATCTTCAATCAATAAAGGTGACTTCTTATAAACTTGAGTGATATCCAACCAAACAGATTTAACTGGAACGCTGCTAGCAAGTTCCACACCATTGCGGTCATAAATATTACCACGATAAGTTGTAATACCTTTGGTTCTAATGCTACGCGAATCAGACTGTTGATTTAGCACATCAGCCTCATCGATTTGGAGATAAACAGCCCTCGCCATCAGTGCAACAAAACCGAAAGACAATAACCCGCACAACAGATAAAATCTGATATTACAAAGTGGTATTGTATTTGGCCGTCTTGCCTGTTTCATGTTTACGCCTGACTTTCGTTATAAGGTAATAATTTTTTCATTTTTACTATTTACCTTATTCATTTTTAATTCTTTTTTTGCTTTGCTCGCTATTCGATTAGCTTCGGTCAAACTTGTGAGCTCCAATCTAAGTGCTTGCCAATTAATCTCTTCTTGCTGCCTTTCTTCTCTTAGTTTCTGTGATTCTGCAATAGCAAGTCTTGTATCATGCGCAGTTCTTGCCTGCATCATTGCCGAAATAACAAGGATCAAAACTAATAGCGTTAAAAACCAATGTCTTATTCCTAAATCAACAATGATCTCCCTTACTAAGGAAGGATTGATATTTTTTTGTGTGCTTTTTTTACTCACATTAAATACCCTCGTTTTCCTTTTTCATTTATTGTTTTTCTGCAATCCTTAGAATCGCACTTCTCGAACGAGGATTTTGCGAAACTTCTTGCTGAGACGCTTTAATCGCTTTACCAATTTTATTAAATTTTATTTCTATATCTTTAGCAAATACTGGAATTCCTTTTGGTAACACTTTTCCTTGAGACTGACGTTTAATAAATCGTTTAACTATTCTGTCTTCCAATGAATGAAAACTTATGATCGACATTCTTCCTTTAGGAGCCAATATCTCATACATACTTTCCAAGGTTCTTTCTAACTGGCCTAATTCATCATTCACAAAAATTCTTATTGCCTGAAATGTCCGAGTTGCAGGATGTTTGAATTTATCCTTCACTGGACAAGCTTGATCAACAATATTTGCTAATTCTAGAGTGCTCGTTATTTCTTTATTTATTCGATACTCAGCAATCCCTCTAGCAATTCTTAATGCAAATTTTTCTTCACCATACTCTTTAAATACTCGCTTCATTTCTTCAATTTCAGCTGTATTTACCCAGTCTTTTGCAGATAATCCCTTACTGGCGTCCATCCTCATATCGAGAGGTCCGTCTTTTGAAAAACTAAACCCCCTGTCCGCTTGATCAAGTTGCGGTGATGAAACTCCTAAATCCAACAAAATTCCATCTAGCTTATTTACCAAACCTTGCTGCTCTAAAAGCAAGCCAATACTGGCAAAATCCTGATGAAAAAAACTAAATCGTGAGTCAGTATCTAGTTCTTTAGCATTTGCTGCCGCTTGCATATCACGGTCAATCGCAATTAATCGTCCATTTTCATTCAGTTTTTGCAAAATCAATTTGCTATGACCGCCTCGGCCAAAAGTTCCATCAAGGTAAATTCCATCTGGTTTTATATTTAAACCGTCAACTGCTTCATTTAATAAAACAGTAATGTGTTTGTTTGATGTCTCCATATCGGTTAATAATAAAGATCGGGTAAATCATCACTGTCTAAATCATCCCCAGACAGAACTGACCTATCTTCATCTACCAGTTGCCCCCAACTGGCTTCATCCCATAATTGGAATGTTTTACCTTGGCCAATCAACATGACATCTTTTTTTAGATCGACTTTTTCTCGTAAAATACTGGGAATTAAGAGTCTTCCATTTGCATCCATGTCGACCTCCGTTGCGTGAGATAACATAGTGCGTTTTAACCGTCTGTGGAGAGGCTTTGAGTTAGATAGGGCTTGGAGATCTGCTTCAGTTGTTTCCCAATGTTCTAGGGTAAAGATCAATAAGCAGTTATCATAAGGGTCAAATGTGATAATCATGTGTGACGCAGCAGATTCAATAATGCATTGACGGTATTTTGCTGGTACAGCAATACGCCCTTTAGAATCTAAATTGATTGAATTTGCTCCGCGAAACACTTTTTTACCCTATTATCAAGGGGATACCCCCTAGTTTATGAGGCTCAATGATCAATTGAACCCATTTCTTTTTGATGAAATAGCTAAGTTCACACAAAAAGACACAAAAAGACACTTTTCTCCACTAAGATGCACTATAGGTATTTAGGCCTGCTTTTGTCAAGCAAAACAGAGGGTAAAAATTAACAATTATTACTTATAGGACAATGACTTAGCTCAAAAACCTATTAAGCGGAATTAGCTGAAAGATTAATCAGAAGTGAATTCATATAGTTAAGATACAAAGTTAATGTATTACTTTAACTTTGGCGGTTTTAAAAAAGCTTTAACTCAATTATTGAGTATTTCATTAATCAATTCCTAATAATTAATGTTAGCGGGACTAAGAAAATAAAACGATCAAACATAGGAAAAGCCTACTAAACTAAATAAATAAGTGACACAGAAAATGGAGACGAACATGGGTAATAAATCCTGTGTCTATATAATATTATTGTCATTAAGCGTTACGTTTGTAAGCCTGATCACATCGCTACCAATATTAACCTACATCTCACTTACATTTGTTGCAGTAATGAGCGGCTTAATTCTTCATAACGAAGATCAAAAACCCACTGAGCTAGCGCCAAAGAGATCAGATCTATCATCTCAATACCAAGATTCTATTCAAAAATTAGTTTCTCTTACCAACGATGAATTTAAACTCGCGACCGAAGAAATCGATCGAATAAAAAGTATCATCGGTGAAGCGGGTACTAACCTTGCCGGCGATTTTACAGGAATGCAGGGGGAGACCGAAAACCAACAGGAACTCTGCCGACAACTGATTGAGCATTTATCCACATTAATCATTCAAGAAAAAGATATCTCTTCAAAGGCACAGCATTTTTCAGAGCAAAGCTCGAGTATTTTCTCTTCAGTAAAGGATACTGTCACTACAATCGTCCGAGAATCGGAAGGATTAGAAAACGAATTTGGCAGCGTTACGGAACAAATGTCACAGATAGACAAGACCTTAGATGAACTTAACAGTATTACAGAACAAACTAATTTACTAGCCTTAAACGCTGCGATAGAGGCAGCTAGAGCGGGAGATGTTGGCCGAGGCTTCGCTGTTGTTGCAGATGAGGTTCGCGCATTATCTCATCGATCACAGACTTTTAATAAAGAAATAGCCAACCAAATCAATGGAATCAGAAACTCGGTAAAGGATCTGACTGATAAAATGGCGATCCTTTCCAATGTAGACATAGGGACAACCAATGAAGACCAACAAAAAGTGGATTCTATGTGGGATGGAATTATCTCACTCACTGAAGATGCTGAAGGTAAAAGTGAAGAAATTAAGGATATTGCAAAAATTATTGATAAACATGTTGTCAGAGGTGTACGTTCACTGCAATTTGAAGATATGACTCAACAGGTAACTGAACATTTAAGCAATCGACTAAAAATATTAAACAGCTTTACTAATGACGCTACAGGCTTACTATCAAAATCATTAACTAATGAACAAATAGAGTCGTTAAATGAGCTAACTTCAAAAAAATCATCTCAACTAAAAGGTTTAAATAAATCTGTCTTACAAGAAAATATGAATGAGGGAGAAGTTAATTTATTTTAACTTCTTTGTCGAGTAGATTAAAAGTGAGGGTCAACCTATAAGCCGGATCCTGTCGTGAACAGTCATTCATCTAGGCTAAGAATCGCTTCTTAGCTCGAGCAACCTACCCGGTTCCGACGCGAGCCACGCCTAAATAAATAGTAAACTACTTACTTTGGAACCCTATTTGGTTTTGCTTTGAGTGGGGTTTACCTTGCCACTGATGTTACCACCAGCGCGGTGCGCTCTTACCGCACCATTTCACCCTTACCGATTGAAGTAAAACTTCAACAGGCGGTTTACTTTCTGCTGCACTTGCCGTCAGTTTACACTGCCCAGGCGTTACCTGGCACTCTGCTCTATAAAGTCCGGACTTTCCTCTCCTTATTTCTACTTTCGTAGAAACAAGCAGCGACTGTTCGGTTGACCCTCAGAAACTATTTTATCAATTGAACAGAAACTTATCGACCTATTATTCATTGAATTCACTCTTATCACCGATAATTAAAGTCAATAGAATTCTAAAGGTATAAAAAAAGCTGCAAAAGCAGCTTTTTTAACCAATTCAAAACTACTTTTTCTTAGTTCGTTTTTTTGCAGTCTTTTTATTGCTGGCAGATTTTGGAGAGTCTTTTTTCTCTTCATCTTCTTTACCAGACAATTTCTCAATACTGGCTAACAAATCTTCGTCAAGCTTTGGTGACTTCTCTAAAGAATTCGCATCTTCAACTAATTCTTTCAATTGATCATATTGCGTTTCACTGAAAGTTTTTAATTCTCTCATTTGCTCAACTAAACTCGCACATTGTTCAAGAGTCGACTCAAGTTCTTTAAGCTCTTGCTCTGTTTTTTGCTTATCTTTCTTTTGTTTTCTGGCGTCATCTTCTGCTTTTTTTCTAGCATTAGACTCATCCATCTTTTCCTTTTTAAGTGTTTTTAGCTTTTTTACCACATTTTCTGGCGAATCAGCTAAAACCTTCTTAATTTGCTTAAGTGCTTTATCTCTTTCAGCAATTTGAGTGTTTGCTTTTTTTAACGCTTCAGAGTTTGCTTCTCTACCTGCTCCAACCCTATGTTCAGCCGCTTGATAATCTTCTATCGCTTTTTGAGACTTTTCTTCGGCTGCTTTTCGTGCGATTTCATTTTGTTTAACTTTAGCTTCCATTTCACTAATCGCTTTTTTTGCATCATCCTGAGCTTTAGTAATTTCACTATCAGCTTCAGAAGCGCGCTTAGTTGCTTGCTCAAATGCGGCTTTGATTTCTTCCATACTGCACTCAGAATTAATCCCAAGAGCATCAGCTGCGGCTCCAATTAACATTTGTTTGCTAATTGCAAGATCTTTCCAAACCTCTAACTGTAACTCTAACTCCGCACGATCCACTCAACGTTCCTCTTTAGTTATTAATAATAAAATAGCTCAAAATTTAGGCGGGGGATGATAACAAAAGAGAGTGTATGTGGCTACTAATTGACCCCCTTGAAGTAAGCTTTTTGAGGAAAATTTGATAAAAAGAAGCATTTTTCTCATTTTCTGAGCAAAATAGCCAAAAAAGACAACCATTTCCTTAATTATCTTGAGGAAAACTAATAATAAATTCCACACCTTTTTGATGATTAAGAGCCGAAATATTGCCCCCCATCGCCAAACATAATTCTTTTACCAAAGCTAAACCAATTCCTGTTCCAGCCGTTTCTCGGGTAAGTTCATTACCACTACGGTAAAAAAGTTCAAAAATATGCTTCATGTTATTTTTTGAAATCCCAGGACCAAAATCTCGAACTGAAATTTCTATTTTATTAGTACGAGCACTTATAAATCGAATATCAATCTGCTTTTTCTCAGCTTTAGCAGCGTACTTAATTGCGTTATCTACCAGATTTATGAGTATTTGCACAAAGGCGTCAGAATCGACCAATAAACATTGTTGCTCTAAACCATCCTCAATTTTGATATTTAAATGAAAACCACTTTGTAAAATTTGAGAATCGACTTTCGATTTAATTAAACTAGCTAATTCTGATACTTGAAGAGGAACAAGTGTCAATTCAAGCGCATTATGATTCACTTTCGAAATTTGTAATACATTTGAAATTAAGCGAGACAAACGCTCAGATTCGGAATAAATATAATCATAATATTCCTGTCGTTTTTCATCACTCACCCAACCTTGTTTTAATATCTCGCCATACATTCTAATTGACGTAAGCGGCGTTTTTAATTCATGGCTCACGGATGAAACAAAATCTTGTTGTTGTTGGACTAAATTAGATTGGCGGATAGCAACACGATAAAGAAAATACGTTCCCAAAATAAGCGCAAAAAGCAAACACGCTGCGGTCATCAAAATAAAAGACTGCCCTGCATTTGTCGGAATATTCACCAATCTAAAACCCAAGGTGATCTGGTTAAATGGTTCACTTAAACCTATTTTCATCAAATAGTCAGTCCTTGAAGAAAGGCCATAATCCATCCTATAAGACGCTTCTCTAACTGGTTTCAACAATAATTTATTATCAAAAAATAGATCTAACTGCATAACACTGACTAAAGTCGAGGCTTTAAATAGCTTATCAATTGCTTCCTCAGCAAATAATTTTGCAGATAAAACGGCCCCTTGAATAAGTCTTTTATTATCACGCCACACGTAGCGATAAACAACCAAATGTCCATCATCTAACAAGTTTAAACGAAAGGGTTCTATTTCACTTTCAAATAAACTGATCTGGATTTGATCTTGCTCCAAACGTTTTGCTTGTTTTTCTTCATTAACTAAAGACTGTTGTGGGCTATAGTTTTTTTCTAAACGATTTTTACGTAAAGATTTACTCTCTTTTTTTAAAGGGCTTAGTTTAGACTTACTTTTTTTCGCCAAATTAGAATCAAAATCAGAAAACGCTTGCTCCTTCTCTTCATCTTGCGATTGAACAGTTAAACTTTCATTAATCGATAAATCTCGATTTCTTTTAGTCAGGTCTTTTCGCTCTAATATCGCCCGTTGGTCGCTCCAACGACTCTCAGATAATATTTTCATTACTTGTTGTTCTAACTGGTTACGTTGTTTATTTTCTTGAGGACTAATACCGTAAAGCTGAGGTTGTACTTCTGATTGAACATGGGCTGATGGTAAAATTGGGCTGCTATATTGTCCAATTTCATCGACCTGAAAATAACCAATAATTCCTGCGAAGCTTGATTCAACTGGATATTTAGACAAATCCGATCGCTGCACAAAGCGAGCTTCTGGCGTGCCTGCCAAAACAAAAAAAGTATAATCAGTATCTGGTCGAGCTTCCTCTTTGCTGGTTGCATCCAAGATAGATTTATCAATTTGATTAACCAAAGAACGTATATCTTGCTGATATTGAATCAATGTTTGCCAGCGCAGCTGCTCGTAAGACTTATAGGTTAAAATACTCGCTGGGATAGCAAGCGCAAAAAAGAAGGCTATAAATAGCCATCGGGTTTTGCTTAAAGAAAAAACTTTCTTCATTAAGGTTATTCTTCTGAACAGATTAATTTATAACCTGCTCCCCGTATCGTTAAAAGAAATTCTGGATTTTTAGGACTGGTTTCAATTTTTTTTCTAATTTTGGCGATATGAATGTCCACAGTTCGAGTTTCTATTTCCATATCAGGTTGGTAACCCCAAACTTTAGAAAGTAATTCTTCTCTGGGTACCGGTCGGTCGGAATTTTGACGCAAATATTCTATAACCTGAATTTCTCTCTTGGTAAAGTAGGTAACCACTCCATCAGCGTCTAATGTTAAATTTTTCACATCAATGATTCGTCCTGCTTGCAAACAAATAACACCTATATCAGGCTCAGACTTTTGTGAACGACGCAAAACAGCCTGAACCCTTAGAACAAGTTGTGCCACAGAAAAAGGTTTCGCTACATAGTCATCTGCGCCTAATGACAAGCCTAAGATAATATCCTCATCACCGGTTTTAGCCGTTAGCATAATAATGGGTTGATTTTTATCAACCGCGCGAATTTCTTTACAGATATTAAAACCATTCATATTTGGCAACATGACATCTAGAATAATCAGGTCAAAATTGCCCGTTAGCGCCTTTTCTAGACCTTTAGCGCCATCTTCCGAATATTCCACATCAAAACCATGGTAAATGAATACGTCGACCAAGCCCGCACGAATGGCTTCTTCGTCCTCAACAATCAATATTGAATTAGGTTTGGTCATTATTAATTTTCTCTATGTTTACTTAGCTTATTTTATTGGAATTCAGGCTTATGATTCATTTTACTCAAAAACCCCCAAGCAAATAGTAACTTTTATGTAAACTTGAAAAACAAGGCACCCTCATTTTTGCTGTGATAACAAAAAGTCATAAATTTGGTTTTTCTTATCTCCATACATTTGATTAACGATTTTAGCGGCCTTTTTACCCGGAAGATGCTCAGCTAATAAAAGTGCAAGCTTTTCGGATTCCGAAGAAATTAACTGTTTTTTCTTTTCCGCTCCTTTAATTAAAACAACAAACTCGCCCTTAGACTGATTAGGATCTTCGTTCAATATATGAGTTATTTCTAGCGCAGTTCCTTCCAATAAAGTTTCAAATGTCTTAGTTAATTCTCGCGCAATAACAATTTTTCGGTCATTACCAAAAACCTCAGCGATATCTGCAATACAAGCTTTGACTCGATGAGATGATTCATAAAATACGCTAGTAGCTGTTTCATTCACTATCTTTTTTAATAAAGCAATTCTTGCTGAAGACTTAGATGGTAAAAACCCCTCAAAAATAAACCTGTCAGTTGGCAACCCTGCAATCGATAAAGCCGTAACAAAAGCGCAAGGGCCTGGAATAGCAACCACCTTCATATGTTTCGAGCGAAGTTCCGTCACTAACGGATAACCCGGATCGCTAATCAAAGGCGTACCAGCGTCAGAGACTAGTGCAACAGATTCACCGGATTCTAGTAGCTGAACTATCCAATCTAACTTTTGTCTTTCATTATGGTCATGAAAGGAAAAGCATGGCGTATCAACATCAATATGCGATAATAACCGCTTAGTTCGTCGGGTATCTTCAGCAGCAATTTTAGAAACGTTTGCCAAAGTGTGACGCATTCGGTCACTCACATCATCAAGATTGCCAATTGGTGTGGCTACGACATACAATGTCCCTTGTTGATCTTTTTGTCGAACCTTTTGACTTTCAATAGATACTATCGACATATTGACCCTTAAATAGATTGCAAACTTAATTGCAGATTAAAATATTAAACGAGTTGTGAATATGCTTAATTATATCACCCACAGCGTAAAATTAGTTGCCTTTGCCTTAGTCTCACTATTAATGGTTGCTTGTGGCTCAAATCCGTCACGGACACACGATGGGCTATCTATGCCATTGAAAAACCTTGAATCAATACTTAAACAGGCAGATCAAGCTGAACCCAGCCGGAAAAATCCATTACTTATTCAAGCTTCGGGTATTTTATTAGCTGATAATCGACCCAATAAAGCATTAGAACTACTTGTCCACATTGATACTCGTTATTTAAATAATCAACAAAAAGACAGCTATCATTTGTTTTACGGTCAGGCACTTCTGGCTGACGATTCTGAAACTCCTGCACATAAACAAAAAGAAAAGAACCAAGCGTCATTAAATCAATTATTATCTATTAATAAACCGAGCGCTCATTCGATTGAATGGCAAATTCGTTATTTTCAAGTTTTATCAGATAGTTATTACGCTAATAATAATTATTTAGAGTCCGCCAAACAAAGGATCGGCATCAACGATTTGATTGACCAACAAGAATTACTTGAACAGAACAATGAAAAAATTTGGCTCGCAATTAATCAAATGTCGGTTGAGTTTCTAGAACAAATTATTTCTGATTTTAATTCTCAACGAGTCAATGGTTGGCTGGAAATCGTTTATATTAATAAAAAGTGGGGAAACCAACCGGATTTATTAGTAAAAAAAATGGCGCAATGGAAACTACGATACCCGCTTCATCCTGCAACCCAAGCACAGCCAAAATCGTTACAACGCGTAGCTATAATTGAGACATTTCAAGCAAAAAATATCGCCGTACTATTACCCTTAAGTGGCCGTTTTGCTAGATCAGGAAAAATGGTTCACGATGGTTTGTTAGCCGCACATTACGCACAGAAAACTCAACTAGACTCGCCAACTGTTCGTTTTTACGATACCAATAAACTAGTTTCAGGAATGGCGAGTTACCAAAAAGCGGTTGAAGATGGTGCTGATTTTATTATCGGTCCACTTGATAAACAAGCCATTGATGAGATCTTACTACAAGATACACTGTCTGCTCCCACATTATTTCTTAATACCGCAACAACTGATTTTTCTCGTCATAAAACAGCTTTCCAATTTGTTTTATCTGCAGAAGATGAAGCTATTCAGGCAGCACATCGGGCTTGGGAAAATGGCTACAGAAAAGGAATTGCTTTTGTTCCAGACACCCAACGAGGAGAGCGAGCAACTCAAGCTTTTAAAGATTATTTTGAACAACTTGGTGGAGAGTTAGTCGATACTCAAAAATACAGTGACATAAAAGAGCTAAAGAGCAACGTACAAGCGCTTCTTCATGTTGATAACAGCATTAAACGAAAAACACGCTTAGAACAGACTCTCGGAAGAAATATTGAATTTGAGATGCGCAGAAGAAAAGATGCTGATTTTATTTTTATGTTATCAAAACCAACCGAAGCTAGACGAATAAAGCCTTTTATCAATTTTTATTTTGCGTTAGATTTGCCCGTTATATCAACTTCGCGGATCTATTCTGGTCGACCAAAACCTCAATTAGATAATGAACTTAATGGAATTGAATTTTCTGATATCCCTCTTTACGTTAGCCAACAAGCTGATATCGAAGAAACCAGAAGCTTTATTAATCAAATCGATTCTGACATCTTAAAAGATAACAATGGCCGATTATTTTCACTTGGGTTCGATGCCTATCAAATATTATCTCAATTGCCAAAATTGCAAGCATTCCCAGATTATCGATGGTACGGTCTTTCAGGTGAAATTGGTGTTGATGAAGACGGGCTTGTTCATCGATTTTTAACTTGGGCCAAGTTCAATCAAGGCATTCCAAAATCGACCAAAGAACGAATTCCACCGGTCATCAATAATAAACATTTAACAAACGAAAATAATGAACAAGCTTCATTAATATTAAATAATTCACCAGCCGAAACTAATTAGTTTGAAACTATTTAATCTTCAGCCTAAAACAAAACGAGAGCTTGGTGACCAGCTAGAAGAGTTTGCTTCTAAGAAGCTTGTAGAAAAAGGCTTGAAGATTGTCAGTCAGAATTACCTTTGTAAAATGGGTGAAGTTGATTTAATAGCTAGAGACAAACAAGATTTAGTTTTTGTAGAAGTCCGATATCGAAAATCTGAATCCTATGGTGGCTCACTCGCTAGTGTTGATAAAAAGAAACAGAAACGTATCATATTAGCTGCCAATCATTATTTGCAAAAACATGATCTTACAAACAAAATTCCTTGTCGATTTGATGTGTTTGCAATAACAGGAACAATACAAGATTTAAATTACAATTGGATAAAAGCGGCATTTAATACTTCCTGAATTCAAGTCTACTAATAACCACTCAATATTCATGCTATATTTACCCTTATAACATTCGAGCCATAATCAAACTATGATAGAAAGAATAAAAAATAATTTTACAGAAAGCATCCAAACCAAAATTGCTGCTGCAGATGCATTACCAAATAAAATTGCTAAGGCAGGCGAGCTGATGGTCAAAACAATGCTCAATGGGGGTAAAATTCTTACCTGTGGAAACGGAGGCTCTGCTGGCGATGCTCAGCACTTTTCTTCAGAAATGCTTAATCGTTACGAGCGTGACCGGCCACCATTACCCGCAATTGCATTAACTACAGATACCCCAACTATTACTTCTATCGCCAATGATTATGATTTTACTCAAATATTTTCAAAGCAAGTCAAAGCACTAGGGCAAGCGGGCGATATCTTATTTGCTTTCTCGACTAGCGGAAATTCAAAAAATGTCATAGAAGCAATGCGTGCAGCGCTCGCTAAAGATATGCTAATCATTACATGTACGGGAAAAGATGGTGGTGAAATGGCAGGATTGATGGGCGAAAACGACGTAGAAATTAGAGTGCCATCTAACTCAACAGCTAGAATACAAGAAGTTCATCTTCTTGTAATACACAGTCTTTGTGACTTAATTGATAATCAACTTTTTGGAGAAAACAAATGAGGCTATTAGCCATTCTTGTCGTATTTTCCTGTTTCTTTTTGAATGGTTGTGCCAGTTTAATGGTAGCAGGTGCTGCAACCAGTGCTGTCGCGTCCCAAGACAGACGAACCCTTCCAACTCAATTAGAAGATCAAAATATTGAGATGAAAACAATTACTGCATTATTTAAAAATGATGAGGTCTGGAAAGATACTCATATTGATGCGATCAGTTATAACGCTAATGTCTTGTTAGTTGGTCAAGCACCAACAGCAACCTTAAAAGCAAAAGCAAAACAAGAAGTCTCTAAAATTGAAAAAGTTAAGAAGATCAATAATCAAATACGAATAGCAGCTCCTATTTCATTTTTATCACGGCGTAATGATGAATATCTCACTTCCAAAGTAAAATCATCAATGTTATTTAGCGAAAATTTTCCTTCCGCAAAAGTGAAAGTCGTTACTGAAAATAGTGAGGTGTTTCTATTAGGTCTTGTGACTAAAGAAGAGGCGGACAAAGCCATCGCCATAACTCGAAAGATTGATGGTGTAACTCGGGTAATTAACGTTTTCGAAATAATAGAAACTGAAGCTGTCGACTAATAAAACTAAAGACTCTAACTAGATTATTTTATTACCTTCAAATGTGAAGCACCCTTTTTAGCTTTTGATGTTTTAGTATTTGTCTTTTGGGTTTTCGCTCTTTTAGTGTCCTCCTTTTTAATTTCTTGAATACTTCCAGAAGCATTAGAAGTCTCTTCCTGTGATTCGTCCTCCGTACTCTCGACAGGAAAAGCCATCCCAAGGCCATTTTCTTGAGCATAAGCCGCCAAAAGAGCTTTCATGGGAATAAAGATATCTTGCGCCTTTCCAGAAAATCGCGCGCTAAAAGAAACTGCTTGATTATCCACAAACCATTCTTGAATCGCACTTGGTGAAGCATTTAAAACAATTTGCCCATCCTTAACAAACTCTCGAGGAACTTGAACATTAGCTTGTGTCGCATCAACTAACAGATAAGGCGTACCATCATTATCTAATATCCACTCATATATCGCTCGAAAGAGATAAGGCTTATTAGAAGTAAACGGGCTACCCACTAATTCAATATTTGACATAAGATTTTTAACCGATGATAAGTAGATTACTTGCAAACGCCATGTAAACTACTCATCACTATTAAGTAGAAGTTAGACCCTTAACTAAGGACGCATTTCTCTTTCGATATCACTTAAACTAGCTTGAAATGATTCACGTTCAAACAATAAGTCCATATACTGAGAAACTTCTTTTGCACCACGCCCAGTCAGTTCAATTCCCATTACTGGTAAACGCCACATTAGCGGAGCTAAACAGCAGTCGATTAAGGAAAACTCCTCATTTAAGAAATAAGGTGTTTCAGAGAAAACAGGTGCTAAAGTTAATAAACTTTCAGTTAATTCCTTTCGCGCTTGCTCTGCTTCTTTCTCTTTGCCAGTCAAAATGGTATTCATTAGACTGTACCAATCTTTTTCTACTCTTCTCACCATCAAGCGAGAACGAGCTCTAGCGACAGGATAAACAGGCATTAACGGAGGGTGCGGAAAACGCTCATCCAAATACTCCATGATAATAGGCGCTTCGAACAATACCAATTCTCTATCTACTAACGTAGGAACCGTGTTATAAGGATTTAGATCGATTAGATCTTCAGGCGGCTGGCGAGTATCAACAACCTCAATCGCCTCAAAGTTAACTCCTTTTTCAGCAAGTACGATCCGAACTTGATGGCTATAAACATCATCAGAACCTGTGTACAAGGTCATTATGGAACGTTTGGCAACAGTTGCCATATAAGCTTCTCCCAAATAAAAACTTAAGAAGAGTAACGACAAAGAATATCTTTGTGATGAGTTCTTCTAATACAAGCTTGTTAAAATTAATATAATTATAAATTCATTAATATTAAAAACGACAAAAGCGGCTCATTTCAAATAAGCCGCTGATAGATTAAATATTTTGCCAACTAAAAACTATATATTTTTAGTGAACATCTTTCCAGTATTCTTTTTTCAACAAGTAAGCCACACCAGTAAAGAAAAGAATGAAAAACAACACATAAATACCAAGTTGCTTTCTTTCTCGCTTAATTGGTTCACCGACATAATCTAAAAAGTTAACTAAATCAGCCATCGCTGAGTCATATTCTTCAACTGATAGTTCACCAGCTTTAACGATAGTGAAATACTTTCCTTCAGCAGAAAGGGCAATTAATTCTGCTTCTTTCTCGTGAATGAGTTTTTCCGCTTTAGCAATAACTGCATTTAACTCGCCTTTTTTTCCACCTGAGTGAAGTTGCTCTCTTGCAGTAACTATATCGCCGTGAGCATATTCTATTTCATTTTCCAATGATTTCACTTGCTCAGTCTTTTCTTGAACACCTTGTAAGCTTTCAAGTGCATGAGGCATACCCACATCTTTAAAGACCGTATTATTCACACCATAGGGTCTATTTTTATCAGAATAGAAAGCTCGTAAATAATTGTAAAGCCACTGAGGTTTTCTTGAACGAGCAATCAATGATAGATCCGGCGGAGCGGTTCCAAACCATTTTTCAGCTGATGCTATTGGCATATTATTAGTCATTAAATCGCCAATTTTCTCACCAGTAAACATCAAGTTTTCCAGCATCAACTTCTCTGGAATTTCTAGGTCTTTAGCTGCGCGATTATATCGTTGAAATTGCAGAGAATGACATCCCATACAATTATTCATATAAACCTGCATACCGTTTTGCATTGAAGTCGTTAATTTATGACCGGAATAACTTGGCATTTCATCATTAGGTAAATAAGAACCACCTCCAGCAGACAAAGCAGAGAAAGAAATGCTTACTGCTGTTATTAGCAAGGTTACCAACAAAGTTTTAAGTAAGTTTTTCATTAGTGTGTCACCCTCTCTGGAACTGGCTTGGTTGTTCCCCATTGACTCCACCAAGGCATTAATAAGAAGAACGCAAAATAGTATACTGTACAGATTCTCGCTACCAGAGTTCTCATATCATTTGGAGCAAGCATTCCTAAATAACCTAGAATAAAGAAACAAATAACAAACAAGGTTAAAGCAACTTTAAAGATTGGACTTTTATACCTCATGGAAAGTACAGGACTTCTATCTAACCAAGGTAAGAAAAATAAGATAACCAAAGATGCGCCCATAGCAACAACACCTAGACCTTGATTAGGTACAGCTTTCAAGATCGAATAATAAGGCGTAAAGTACCAAACAGGTGCTATATGCTCCGGTGTTTTTAACGGATCAGCAGGAGTGAAATTTGGTGGCTCTAAGAAGAAACCGCCCATGCCTGGTGCAAAGAAAATCACCCAACAAAAGATCAATAAGAATACACCAACACCAACAATATCTTTTACTGTGTAATATGGGTGAAAAGGAATACCATCAAGAGGAATACCATTTTCGTCTTTATGCTTTTTGATATCAATTCCATCTGGATTGTTAGAGCCAACTTTATGTAGTGCTACGATGTGCAAGAACACCATTAGCAGTAATGCCATTGGTAGTGCAACCACATGAAGTGCGAAGAAACGATTTAATGTTGCTCCAGAGATGATGAAATCACCACGAATCCAAACGGCTAAATCTTCTCCAACATAAGGAACTGCGCTAAATAAGTTGATAATAACTTGAGCGCCCCAATAAGACATATTGCCCCAAGGTAACAAATACCCCATAAAACCTTCAGCCATCAATAGGACGAAGATAATCATGCCAAAAATCCAAACCAGCTCCCTAGGCTTTCTGAAAGAGCCGTAAATCAATCCTCGGAACATATGTAAATAAACAACCAAGAAGAACGCTGATGCACCGGTAGAATGCATATATCGCAATAACCAACCCCATTCAACATCCCGCATGATAAATTCAACAGAAGCATAAGCACCTTCTGCAGAAGGATTGTAGTTCATAGTTAACCAAATTCCGGTCAAAATCTGATTAACTAATACCAACATGGCTAACGAACCAAAGAAATACCAAAAATTGAAGTTCTTTGGCGCATAGTATTGAGCTAAATGCTCATTCCAAACTTTGGTGGCAGGAAAACGGTCATCAATCCAGCCCATAAACTGAGTCATCTTACCCATTATGCTTCTCCTCCATCTTCACCAATTAGAATAATATTGTCTTCAATGTATGTATAAGGAGGAACAACTAAATTGGTTGATGCTGGTGAACCACTAAACACTCTTCCAGCTAGGTCAAATTTTGAACCGTGACAAGGGCAGAAAAAACCGCCCCCCCAGTCAACTTCTGTTTCTTTCTTGTGTTGAGGTACACAACCTAGATGAGTACAAATACCTTCAATAACGGCTATCTCTGGCTTTCTAGAACGATTGATAGGATCAACATATTCCGGCTGTTGAGTTTTTACCTCACTATGAGCATCCTTTAGCTCGTCACCTTCGCTTTTTTCTGCAAGCGTCGACAAAGTTTTTGCGTCCCGCCTTACAACAAAAACAGGTTTACCACGCCATTTTACTTTAACCATTTGTCCGACTTCGACTTTATCTAAGTTAAATTCTACTGGAGCACCACCAGCTTTAGCTTTTTCACTTGGATTCCAAGAACCTAAAAACGGAACAGCAACAAAACCCGCTCCAACGGCACCAACTCCAGCAGTTGCCAAAGTCAAGAAACGGCGTTTCTCTAAATCTACACCATCATTACTCATTCGGATAGTCTCCCCATCGACCAGTAATACTAAATATTTTTGAATTATGCGCAAAGACTTTTAAGTCAATTTGCCACTTTCGCCTTAAAATTAGTTAAGGGCTTAAATTTCATCGAAACAGAGCTAAAAGAGTCAAAAAAAACAGCTAATATCAATAAGATTTCTAGCAATTTCTATTTGATCAATTTGCTTTCCGGCAAGATCATAAAGAAATAGTAAACTATTTACAAGGAATTGCCAGTTTTTGTTTGTACATTACTGTTTTTAAAGGGAATTTATTTTTCTACCCTTGAACTCAATAGCCTCATGTTGGTCATTTATTTTATCTATCGCCGAAGCAAATTTGATCGATGACTAAATCAGGCAAAAATTGGCTTCTGTTTTCCTTTGTGTTATTACTTGTTTCAATAGAATAGAGTTAAAAACAGATTAGGATTTATACACCATGAAACCCTCTCGATTTGGCCCCGCATTTCTAGTCACTGCTGCCTTTATTGGCCCCGGAACAGTGATAACGGCGAGCCTTGCTGGTGCAAATTTTGGTTTTGCATTACTTTGGGCTTTACTTTTCTCAGTTATCGCAACCATCATTCTACAAGAGATGGCAGCACGACTTGGAATCGTTACCCAGCAAGGTCTTGGAGAAAATATAAGACAAAACCTTACCAACCCCGTTGTTAAAACCATCGGTATCGCTTTGGTAGTATCAGCAATAGTCATTGGCAATGCAGCTTATCAAGGAGGAAATATTTCCGGTGCCAGTTTAGGCCTATCTTCAATTTTTTCAAATCAAATAGAATTTAGCTACTGGCCAATATTAATTGGCACAATTGCCTTCCTCATTCTTTGGAAAGCTCGTTATCACCTGATAGAAAAAGTATTGATCACGCTTGTCGGCATAATGAGTTTGGCATTTATGATTACCTTTGTTATCACTCAACCAAATATGACTGAATTTTTCTCTGGATTATTAATTCCTCAAATACCTGATGGTGCAACCTTAACGGTTATTGCATTAATAGGTACAACCGTTGTGCCTTATAACTTATTTTTACATTCATCAAGTGTTTGCCAGAAATGGAAATCTCCCTCACAAATTCCTCAGGCTAGAAAAGATTTATATTTTTCAGTTTCTCTTGGCGGGCTTATTTCAATGGCCATTTTATCTACTGCCGCAACCGCTTTTTTCGGTAAGCAAATCGCTATTCAGTCAGTTGCGGATCTAGCTCCTTCTCTTGAACCTTTATTTGGTTATTCGGCAAAATTTTTGATGGCAATTGGATTATTTGCGGCCGGAATATCATCCGCAGTCACGGCTCCTTTAGCTGCAGCATTCGCTCTCAGTGGTATTCTTGATTTTGAAAAAAATATTCGCTCAATAAAGTTTAAATCAATTTGGATTGTAATATTAATTTTAGGTGTTATGGTCTCAACTTCTGGTTATAAACCTGTCAACATTATTTGGTTTGCTCAAGTAGCTAATGGCATATTATTACCACTAATCACTGTTTTTTTACTTTGGTTAATGAATACTAAACATCTTGGCAAATATAAAAACTCTATTGTACAAAATATTATGGGATTTGCAGTACTCATAGTTACTTTGCTTTTAAGTGCCCGTAGCTTGATGTCGGCTTTTAACTTACTTTAATCATTCAAAATACTTGGATTAACTAGCTTCTGATTAATAATGACTAATCAAAAAATTAAACCATATTATATCGATATTAATTGTGACCTTGGTGAGGGGGAAACAGTTGCCGGCTGTGAAAAAGATGCGTTAGTTATGCCTTATATTTCAAGCTGTAATATTGCATGTGGTGGTCATGCGGGGAATGATTTAACCATGAATGAGTCAGTTAAAAACGCCTTATCTTATCAGTTGAAAATTGGCGCTCATCCTAGCTATCCTGACAAAGAGAACTTTGGACGAAGATCAATATCTATTCCATTAGATAAGTTAAAACAGTCCATTCAATTTCAAATTGACTCTATTAAGGACATTGCGAATAATAAAGATGCTCAGCTTAATCATATTAAGTTTCATGGCGCACTTTATAATGATGTCGAATCAAATGAACTTATGGCTTTTGAACTAGCTAGTTTTTGTTTGAACGAATATCCAAATATAAAACTAATGGGACTTTCTAATGGTTCTTTAAAACAAGCATGTGAAAAGTTAGATATTGATTTTATTTCCGAGGGCTTTATAGACCGACGTTATTTATCCAATGGATTACTAGCACCAAGAACCCAACAAAGATCTGTTATTGAAAATCCAGAACTCGCAATCAAACAAGCCATTAATCTAGCGACCAATCAAGCCATAACAACTATTGAAGGAGAATTAATTAGGCCGACGGTGAATAGTATCTGTTTGCATGGCGATAATCCTAACGTCATTTCAATCGCAAAAAAACTTCATCATTCAATGAGTGAAGCTAATATTATTCTATTAAGAAAATGAGCCTTATTAGCTATAAAATCAGAAACAATGGCGATTCAGCTTTAACACTTACTTTTGAAGAGCCTCCGAGCGAATCGTTAACCAGAAAATTGATTGCTCTTTGTGAAAACTTTCGTTTAATCTTTAGAGAATTATTAATCGACATTATTCCAAGCTACCAAAGTATTACACTTCACTTCAATCCTTTACAATTAAAAAAAGAACGCCTTATTGAACAAATAAATGAGATCCTAACTCAGCCAATACCTTCCGTTGACTATCAATCAAAAACGATTGAAATTCCTGTTTGTTATGAAGAGCAATATGCGCCTGACTTATTCACTGTTGCTGTTCATTGCCAGATGTCTAAAGAGAAAGTCATCTCGATCCATTTAGAAAACACCTACCTTGTGCACATGCTAGGCTTCTTACCTGGTTTTTTATATTTAGGAGGACTTTCTGAAAGGCTTTGCTGCCCACGGAAAGAAACACCCGCCAAACAAATTACCGCTGGTTCAGTGGCTATTGGAGGTAATCAGACAGGAATTTATCCCGTTAACAGTCCTGGAGGCTGGCATGTTATCGGTCGCACTCCGATTTCTATATTTGATCCCTACCAACAAAATCCGGCTATTGCCTCACCGTTAGATAAGATCAAATTTATCAAAATAAGCGGCTCGGAATTTATTAAATTGCGGCAAAAGCAAATTGAGAAAACAACATGAGTTTGTTTTTTATCAAAGCAGGATTACAAACCAGCATCCAAGACTTAGGAAGAAAAGGTTTAATGCACTTAGGCATTTCTCAAAGTGGCACGATGGATTCAGTTTCAATGAAAAAAGCCAATTGGCTGGTTAATAAACCTATCAATTCAACTGTTATTGAAGTTACCCTTATTGGTCCTAAGATTCAGTTTTTAAATGATATTAGTTTTGCTATTTGCGGTGCTGAGTTCGATTTATATTTGAATGGCAACCTAGTTTTTAATGACGAATTAATCCATGCCCACAAAGGTGATGTTTTAGAATTTGACAAACTCTTAAGCGGTGCAAGAGCCTACATGGCATTTTCAGGGAAACTTAATTTATCGACACTATTAAATAGCTATTCAACTCATTTAACATCGCAATTTGGCGGTTTTCAGAATAGACAATTAAAAGATTCTGACTCACTTGATCTTACTCCTACACCAATCATCGAGAAGAGAAAGTTAAGCTCAAAATACAAAACGAGTTATAGCGGCAATTACTTATTAAGATGTGTCGAATCTGTCGAGTCCAACCAATTTAGCCAATCACAAACCGAACAGTTTTTTTCTCAAAATTTTGCTGTTACCGTAGATTCTAACCGGATGGGGATTCGGCTCAAAGGCCAGCCCCTGCTGTTTGAAACATATCAGGAAATTGTATCGAGTGGTCTAGTACAAGGAAGCATTCAAATTCCACTATCAGGGCAAGCAATTATTTCATCAGTCGATGGACAAACGATGGGAGGTTACCCAAGAATAGCTAATATAATTAGTGCTGATCTTCCTCTTTTAGGACAGCTAAAAGCTGGCGATAAAATTAATTTTATTTTAGTCGATGATTCATACGCAACAAATGCACTAAATCAGTTACAAGAACTAGAAAACCGAATGCTTAACGAACTCTAATATACTCTGGTTATGACACAAAATTTTCTCAAATCTAAGGCACAAAAAAAACGCCACATAAAGTGACGTTTTAAAATCAATATTTTGTCCTTGCTCAATACCTCAAGCAAGCAACAAATAATAAATTGATTAACGCTTAGAGAATTGTGGCTTCTTACGAGCTTTATGAAGACCAACTTTCTTACGCTCTACAGAACGAGCATCACGAGTTACATAACCAGCAGCACGTAAAGAAGGACGAAGTTCATTATCATACTCCATTAACGCTCGAGTAATGCCTAAACGAATCGCACCAGCTTGCCCAGTATCACCGCCACCTTTAACAGTTACGTATGCGTCAAATTTTTCATTATTTTCAGTCAAATCTAGTGGCTGACGAACAACCATTCGAGACGTTTCACGACCAAAGTACTCGTCTAGCGGTTGTTGGTTTACAACAATGCTGCCTTTACCTGGACGTAAAAATACTCTAGCAGTAGAGCTCTTTCGACGACCTGTTCCGTAATATTGTGTATCAGCCATATTCATTCACCAACTATATGTTTAGTTCTTTTGGTTGTTGTGCCTGATGCGTATGCTCAGGTCCAACAAAAATCTTAAGCTTACGTAAGCAAGCACGTCCAAGCGGATTACTCGGTACCATACCTTTAACAGCTAATTGTAAGATACGCTCAGGTGCTTTATCTCTTAATTTGCCAAGAGTCATGCCTTTAATTCCACCAGGGAATTCAGTATGACGATAGTACATTTTATCTGCTTCTTTATTACCTGTTACCGCAACCTTCTCAGCATTAACAACAACGATATAATCACCTGTATCAACATGAGGCGTGTATTCTGCTTTATGTTTGCCACGTAAACGACGGGCAATTTCTGTCGCCAAACGGCCAAGTGTTTTACCTTCTGCGTCTACAACGAACCATTCGCGTTGTACAGACTCTGGTTTTGCACTGTATGTTCTCATTCTTAGCTCCAATGTGGGCTTAATTTTGCCAATTAATTCTTTCTTGCATTCAAAAAAGAGCGCGAATTTTACAGAAATGTCCTGCTATTCACAACCTCTTTTTATTAAATTTATTTAATTTTATTCAAATTAAAATTAACAAGTAAGTATAGATGTGTCCAATTCGGTATTTCAGCTCTGTTAATTAACCAGAATCTGCCTAGTTCTTTAGGAAAGACGGGCTTAAATCATCAAAATCTAATATGCGGGGCATTGTCCACTATTTTGATCAAAAAAGCACCAGATTGTTAATTATTTTGAGATATTGTGTTTCAAGACGCATTATTTCCTTTATTTAGTCGAAAAACTGGAGTACAAAGCAAAACTAGTTTCTACTATCCATGCGGTATACAGGGTATAGCGACTAGATAACTATAAGAATGTATTTAATTAATCCACGTATAGGAAAAATGATGGCAGCAAAAAAACCAAAGTTAATAAAAGACCGGTACACTAAAACTCAAATTATTGCGGAAATCTCAGAATCTACAGAGCTAACTAAGAAGCAAGTTTCTTCCGTAATTGATGAATTAGGTGATGTTATCGAGCGACATATTAAAAAACGTGCTTGTGGTGAGTTTGTACTACCTGGAATGTTAAAGATCTCAACCGTTAAAAAGAAAGCAACCAAAGCAAGAAAAGGAATCAATCCTTTTACTGGCGAAGAGACCATGTTTAAAGCCAAACCGGCTTCAACTCAAGTCAAAATACGTCCGTTAAAGAAATTAAAGGACATGGCTGTTTAAACGATAGCTATTGCAATGGGGCGAGATTCTTTTAGTGTCTTGCTCCCGGGTTTGGTCACCATGAATTAAGTTATTGAGAGTTTAAGAAAACCCTCACTTTATGTAATTATATTCAAGTTTTCAGAGGCTTGTTCAATTAATCACTGACTATCTGATCGATATAAACCTAGCACTTTGAATATTGATGGGTAAATATAATATTGGTTACTGCACAGTAGAAGACTCAACTTTCATCTTTCTTAAGTTGATTCAACTGAAGCTGGTTTTTCTACATTATTATTAAGTTCTCGTTTCTTTTGTAATTTCATACCAAAAATAAATCGTGTTACATTATTTCGCTTTATTAATTCATAACCAATGAAACAAATTGCGAAAGTTAAGAATGTTACTAAGATCGATTCCATCATACCCCCTAAAGAATATTGAGCAAGATTCATTGCGACCACGATGATAACCGTCTGATGTAAAATATACCAAGGCAACACTGCTTCATTCATATAAGCTAATACTCGATTTTTTCGATTTAAATATGCGCCAGAAAAACCGATAACGGCCAATAACCATAGAACAGTGTTAGCTCGCCAGACAAGATGGATCAAAATTTGAGTAAAAGACGACGCTTCATCGTAACTTATATCGAAGCCTAAAACTCTGTTGAATCGGATGATCATTAGGCAATAACTAACGATCGCCAAACCCAGCCAAGCTTTGTGATTTCGAATAATTGTTTGCCATATAGTTGGTGATTTAACGATCACAAAACCAAACATAAATGCTGTAAAAGAATACGCATGATTGTACCAATCAGCCACCAATGCATGATTTACGGGAAAATACGGTTCTATCAACATAGCATATAAGGTAAACAGCGATACAGGCACTAAGAATATAGTTGCCGCTGAAATATTATTGGTTAATGACTGCCAATTTATTCGACGGAGCAGTGGTTTGCTCAATATATAAATTAGAGTATAAGTAAATAAATAAGGTAAATACCACAGGTGATTCCATGTCAGTAAACCTATTGAAGAATGTTGCTCAAGATACATAAGAGTATTAACATCAACATAAAAGCTAAAAAACTCTAGATAATTCCCCGTAAAGCCATTATTTTGTATCAGTTGATAATAAAGTTGTGGCGGAACAATTAAATACATGCCAATCACGAGAGGAATAAATACTCTAAGGGATCGCAACTTAAACAGTTTCCAAGATGATATTTTTGGCTCGACCAAAGATAGTGCCATACCAGAGATTAAAAAAATTAGCGGCATTCGCCACGTATTAACCAACAACATAATATTCTGCAAAAACTCACTTTGGTAAACACTTTTAACATGCCAACCCCAGTCGAGCACATAAAACATACCAATGTGATAAAAAATTAATAGAATAAAGGCTAGGCTTCTTAGCCAATCGATATCGTACCGTCTTGAATCGCTTATTGGGCGCACTAATTTTCTCCGAACCAATTAAATGTATTCAGACTATTTTGCCAATAGGCTTGATAGGTGTGTGCAAAAAAGGCTTAATAAACAAGGTGCAGGGATAAGTGGTGGTATAATGGGATGAAATAATTGCTTTCATAATTCGATCTGTCGATAATCTAGTCCATGAGCAAACTAAAACATTTTCAAAAATATCAATTCGGATATGAAGCAGCCGCAATATTTTTGTATTTATTGATTAATGCCACCATTAATGCCACTTCTGTCATTATGGAAGCAAAAAGAAGTTCCGATGAACCCTCTTTTAATATATGGGAACCATTTGTTTGGGAGTATTCTAGCGTACTTTCAATACTTTTAATTTTTCCTGCAATCATTTGGTTATTGAAAAAATACCCCCTTGATTGGTCGAATATAAAACGTCGCCTAAAGATTTATATCTTAGCGTCAATTGTCTATTCTGGAACCCATATTTTACTCATGGTAACCATGCGTAAAATCGTCTATTGGTCGCAGTCTATGTCCTATCAATTTGGCGATATTCCATTTGAATTATTATACGAATATAGAAAAGACTTATGGGGTTTTATTTTTATTATCATCATGATCAAAAGTTATAGATTCATTTTAAGTCGCTTTCAAGGAGAAGCTAACCTAATTCCCGATGGAGAAGAGTCTGTTAAGCCACAAAACTGTGATCGCTTATTGGTTAAAAAACTTGGAAAGGAATTTATTATTAAAGTGACCGATATTGAATGGCTAGAATCTTCAGGAAATTACGTCAATTTACATATTAAAGGAAGGATCTATCCAGTAAGAGCTACTCTTAGTGGATTGATCGAACAAATTGCTAACAAAGGTTTTTGTCGAGTACATCGATCACATGGATTGAATTTAGACTCAATTGATTCAATCACACCTTTAGGCAGTGGTGACAGTGAAATCAAACTGACTAATGGAAAAATATTAAACCTTTCGCGGCGATATAAGGACGAATTAAAGCTTCGATTGGTCTAGCTCTCATTTTGATATATCTTCAATCAACTTTATACAAGCACTTGTACAAATAGAAGCGTCCTGCTATTATATATACAAGTACTTGTATAAATACCAATATTCATGACAACTAAATACTTTGAGACCCTCAATAGCTCGTTCCTAGCTCATTTTGCCCGCCGTTTAGCGGATTTAATTATTGAACAAGGTTCAGAACTATTGCGAGATTTAGAATTAACAACACCAACCACGTCAATTTCGACCTTATTATTTATCGCCAACAACGCCAACGTAACGGTTGCAACGATAGCCGAAGAATTAGGGGTTAGCCATCAAATGGCAACTCAACGGATAAATCTACTTGAAAAACTGTTGCTTATTGAGAGACAGCCACTACCAAACGATAAGCGTGCAAAGCAAGTGACTTTAACGGAACTTGGTAAAGCTGAAGTAAAAATACTCTTCCCTTTCACTCAACAAATGAAAGAAATTTTTGAACAACTCGAAGCAGAAGTTGGGTGTGAGTTAACTAAGGTGATTCGCCGTACTGAACTATCGTTACTCAACAAATCAATTAAAGAGCGCTTAAAAGCATCTATAAATTAGGACAAAAAATGAAACATACTGAACAAAAATCATTTACCCAATCGACGAGTTTTGACCTATTGCTCACTCTTGGAACACTTTTTAGTTTGAAATGGATATTGCTCCAGTTTCCAACGATGTGGACTTTCGCAGGCCCTATTTCATTATTATCAGCGTTAGCTGTAGCAACATGGTGTTTAAGAAGAAAGAATGAATCATGGCGGGATCTTGGATTAATACATTCCGGCAGTTTTCTGAACTTATCTCTATGGGTAGTAGGTGCGCTAGTAGTGACTATATTAGTTGGAAGCCTCGCAGGTTCAGTAGCTAGCTCGATTTTTTCACCACCAAGCGATCTTAATCCCCAAGTTACTGACTATTACCAAAACAGATTTGACAATGTACCAGGTAATTTACCCGTCTATCTTTATTGGTTAATACTATCTTGGGTAGTTGGCGGATTTACTGAAGAAATGCTATTTCGGGGTTTTATGATTACGCGTTTTGAAAAAGTATTTTCCAAATTTCCTTTCCCTATAGTTTTTGCGATTGTTGTCCAGGCACTTATATTCGGTCAACAACACATGTACTATCAGGGTGTTGCTGGGTTATTTGCGACGGGATTTATTGGCCTAGTATCTGGATTGATTTATATTTTGTGTAAACGTAGACTTTGGCCTCTAATTATTTCTCACGGACTGGCCAATACCTTGGGGATGACGATGCTATTTCTTGGTAATGCTTAACTTGATTGACTTGACGAAGCAAAAGCTCTTTCCCAAGCGATTAATCACTGACTGTTTGATAGATATCAGCATTTAAAGCTTCTACTGTATTGTAAAGCAACCCAGCGTTAGAAAAATCGAAATGAAAACTATCTGAAACGAGCTGCTGAACTCCAGGTATATCCAGATTTTCTTTTATCATAAGGTGATACTTTCCATTGACTCTCTGTTGCCAAGCCCATTTATTGCCTAATTTTCTTATATTGAATGTTCTACCAACAACAAAATTCACACTTAACAATTCTTTATCTAGAACCTCCTCTGTATCACTTCCAGAAAATAATTTGTTATTACTATCAATCCAAAGTGTATCTTCGGCATTTTTTGTATAGCGAATAAAATCCCAACTCTCTTTTTCTAAAATACTTTGATGTGTCTTGATATCATAATAGTTGATCCGCCAACCACCTTCATATTTGGTACTGTAAGAAATGATTTGATTACTTTTCCAAGATACTCCTCGAATTTCTACTTGTGGAATTTTTAATACTGTAAACAAACCTGTTTCTGAGTCAATTAAATGAATCTCATTAAGTGTCAAAGCGATTAAATGCTCACCACTATATGACCAGAGTAGATCAATATAGTGCCGACTATCATTGAAGTTAGTTATCTTTGTTGGCTTTTTCTGTTCAGTATTAGCTATCCAAATTTCTTCGCTTCCTGAACTCAATCCAATATAAGCAATTTTATTATTATGATGGGCAAATGTCGCGAACCTATCTTCAACCGATGCATTAGCTATAGATTTAGAAGCGTTTGTCTGAAAATCATAAAACAACACATTTTGATTAACATTAAACGCTGCAAACAAATAATCTTTACCATTAATATGCCTTTGCGGCGACCTTACCTGCTGACTTCCAGAATAGATAATCCGACTATTTTCTCCATCAAAATCATAACTCACTAGCTGATAGGCAGGATGCTCTCCCATTAATACAACTCTATCTCCAGTATGATTCCAGATACCGCAACAAATATATGCATCTTGTTTAAAAAGTAAATTAAGCTCATCGGTTTCCAAATCAAGAGAATAAAACCCCTCCCACTGCTGCTTATCGGGTGATGAAATTAATAATATGTTTTTTTCGGGGTGTATATCGAATTGGCTATTACCACCCAGAAACTGCGCTGGCTGATTCAACCTTTTCTTTTTACCCGTAAGTAAATTAATTTCAAATAATGTATAAGGGGAATGTCTATCTTCTGCTTCAGTATATATAAGTCTATTATCATCGTGTGTGAAGGCTATTTTTCCAGCGCTACCGGTAGGGCAGTTATGAATTAATTTTGCTTCGCCGACAATTAGATTATCAAAAGAGCGTAGAAAATATTTGCATGAATCTGTTGTTGTGATCAAGTAAGCGAATAAACTACCATCACTATTCCAAGAAGCCGGCCCTATCCATGCTTGTTCCTCATCCTCATGAACGATCTCAATACTCTTTTCATCGACTAACGATTTAATCCATAAACGGATTTCATTATCTCGAACTTCGATAAAAGCTAGGTGCTTTCCATCTGGTGATACTTGAGGTGCCGTTTCCCTTCCTGCGGCACGGGTTAGTGGTTTAACTTTAACAATAAGTTCTTTTTTATAGTTTTCCTCATTTACAGACTTTCCAATTAAAATAATTACAGCAATTACGACTATTAGAAATAGTGTTGACCATAATAATTTAAACTTTTGTTTATATGCCCTAGAAGGGCTGTTCATTTTATCCGGTGACGGATGTAGCATGTTAATTTTATCTTCAATAACAAAGACTTCAGCAATAAACTTGTAACCTTTCTTGGGGAAAGTTGCAATGAACTGAGGTTTCTTAGCGTCATCATTTAATATTTTACGCAACTTAGTCACTACTTTATTGACCGCATTGTCGGTAATAAGTCGCCCAAGCCAAACTTCTTGGATCAATTGCGACCGGCTAATTATTTGATCCGCATTTCGACAAAAGAAAGCTAATAGCTCCACTACCATAGGTTCTAATTGCTGAACCTGTTGGTCAGAAGTTAAAGTTTGTTGTCGTTCGCAAAAAACGAATTCTTTTATACGCCAACGCATAGTTAAACCAAAAATGATGTAAGTCGATGAAAACTAGCATAGTTTTACTAGCCGGTCATCAAAAGTCACAACAAATCACTTCTTTATCACTACTTTGCCCTTCCCCATCCTCTAGTATGCTCATCAATTAAATCTAATCCAAAACAACTTTCAAAAGGATATATCTATACCATGTTAAATAGCTATTTTAATAAAACCGTGAACCAAGCAAAAATACTTTTGCTCTGGTTGATATTGTTATTGCCACAGCACAATATTACTCAGGCTAAAGATATTGAAACAACCTCCTATAAGACACCTAGCGCATTAATGAAAGCAGCTTTTGAAAACAAACAGGACGTTATTGACTTAATGCAATCTCAACAATTACAACAACAATTACTCGAAATCGCAAAACAGATACAGATGAAACCTGAGCTTCATTTAGCCGATAATGAAGATATAGGGCTGGCCACCATGTTGAATAAAAATAATAAAGTTTTGTCCTTAATTAAACAGAATAAATACCCTTTAAATTTTTACCATTACTCTATTTACGCCAAATCAAATGAACTAGCGATACAATCTAATACTGATTTTCAACAACAAATAAAAAAACAAGTCGAGTCTTCTTTATCAAATGTTTCAGGTGAAGAACTACATAAAATAAGTTATACCTTAGGTTGGTCACTGTCTAGAGGACAAGACTACATGTTCGACCTATTTAGGCATTACAAAAAAAATGACACTCTTACATTAAAACAAGCTGTCAATTTACTTTCTAATTATCAATTGTATAAAGTATATGAAAAAGTTTTGCCAATCGCGACAATTTTAGTAAAGGCTGAACAAGACCGTCGCTATATCGTTCAAAAAGATATTTTAATAGAAACTCCCAATGGTGCGTCAATTTCAGCAATAGTTGTTAGAAAACGCGGTGACAATAAAAAACGCCCCACAGCATTTCAATTCACTATTTACGCTGATGATAATTGGGGAACTAAAGAAGCTATGCATGCCGCTTCGCATGGTTATATTGGAGTAATAGCCCATACTCGTGGAAAAGCAAAAAGTCCTGACCAAATAGTTCCTTGGGAATATGATGGTAAAGATGCTATCGCTGTAATCGACTGGATATCAAAACAAACTTGGAGTGATGGTCGCGTCGCAATGTACGGTGGAAGCTATCTTGGTTTCACTCAATGGGCTGCAGCCAAATATATGCATCCTGCTTTAAAAACTATTGTTCCTTACGAAGCAGCTAACCCAATGGTAGGTCTACCAATTGAGAATAATATTTTTATCACTCCTAATTATCAATGGGCTTTTCATGTCACTAACAATAAAACTATGGATCATTCTGTATATGAAGATTGGCGACACTGGCAAAATACCTATGATGAACTATTTGAAAGCGGAAGAGCGTTTAAAGATATCGATAAAATAGAAGGTACGCCCAACCCATGGTTTCAAAAATGGCTAAAACACCCTAGTTTTGATAACTATTACCAGAATATGCTACCTTACCAAGAGGATTATAAGAACATCAATATTCCAGTACTGAGTATCACTGGTTACTTTGGCGCTTCGATATCAGCCGTTGACTTTTTAACTCAACACCATCAATACAACAAAAATGCTAACCATTCATTATTAATTGGCCCGTATAGTCATGGTACAGCTCAGGGAATTCCTCGTTCTTATCATAAAAACTACAAACTAGATGAAGTCGCATTAGAAAAAGATACAAAGGAAATTACCTTTCAATGGTTTGATTATGTGCTTTTTGGCAAGCCAAAACCCACATTGATAAAAGATAAAGTCAACTATCAGCTGATGGGTAATAATACATGGCAACATAAACCTTCCTTATCAGAAATTAATAAGCAAGCCATTACCTACCATCTTGGTTTACAGAAAAATAGTGAGGGTTTTTATCCTTTAACCACCAACCAACAAAAGCATTCAAACTATATCGAACAAACCGTCAATTTAGCTGAAAGAAAGACACAGCGTAATATTGAACCTCATCAAGTAATCCAAAAAAAGCTTGAAGTATCTAATGGCTTAATATTCTCGACGACACCTTTTGAAAAGACAATGGAGCTAGCTGGTTCAATCACTGGCAATTTCCATCTATCAATCAATAAGAAAGATGTAGACATTGGCTTTAACTTTTATGAAGTAAAGCCAAACGGTGAATCCTTTCATTTGAGTTACTACATAAGCCGAGCAAGTTACGCTAAAGATATGAGTAAGCGCGAACTGTTAACCCCCTACGAAAAAACAATTATCCCAATTATCAATAGTAAAATGACTGCTAAATTAATTGAAAAAGGAAGTCGCTTGGTTATTGTACTTAATGTGAATAAGAACTCTAGAGCCCAAGTTAATATGGGAAGTGGCAAAGATGTAAGTGAAGAAACAATCACCGATGCAGGTGTACCACTACAAATAAAATGGTTTAGCGATAGCCAAATCAATATACCTTTAAAGGCCTGGAAAAATTAAACTTAATTTGCCTTTTAATATCAGCGTTTTTAATAATAAACGCTGATTTTTCTTTTAAGCCAAATGCTCCAATGCTAAATAATCATGGGACTGCATTTCTAACAATCGACTCAAGGTTCTTTTAAACTCAAAAGCCAATAACTCGCCTTGATACAACTCCTCTAACTCGACTGCCGCAGTAATCATTAAGTTTACATGCCGCTCGTAAAATTCGTCGACTAGGCTAATAAATCGTCTCATAGCTGCGTCATCTTTAGCTTCAAGTTGAGGAATCTCGCTTACCATCACCGTTTGGTAGCATCTAGAAATCTCAATATAGTCATTTTGGCTTCTTGCGGTCTCGCATATTTCATTAAACGAAAACCAGATTACGCCTTCACCACAACGAACTGTTTTTACAGGACGATGCTCTATATCAATAATGGTATTCGCCGGCATTTCCTCAGTGACTAAATGATCAAAACTATTATTTAGATTAGCAATTGCTTCCTCATCGTGAGGGGAGTGAAAAATATCGGCTTGCTCTAAAGTTCTTAAACGGTAATCAATCCCGTTATCAAGATTAACAACTAAACAGTGCTGTTCAATTAATTTAATCGCAGGAATAAACCGCTCTCTTTGTAAACCATTCCAATACAGTCGTTCAGGAGGAATATTAGAAGTAGCAACCAAACTCACACCTCTTGCAAACAAGGCTTCAAATAACCCACCTAAGATCATTGCATCAGTAATATCTTTCACAAAGAATTCATCAAAACAGATCACGTTAGTCTGTGATGCCAGCTCGTCAGCAATCAATATAAGTGGATCTTGTTGGCCTTTAAACTCTGTTAATTTTTCATGCGTTTGGTGCATAAACCGATGAAAATGTAATCTCATCTTTTTATCAGTCGGTAATAGATCAAAAAACATATCCATCAGATAAGTTTTACCACGACCAACGCCCCCCCAAAAATAGATCCCCTTTTCAGGTGTTTTTTCAGAACTAACAAATGAGGCTAATTTACTTAATAAAGAAAGCGGTTTTTCGACAGCAATTAATCGATGGTAAAGATCATCTAGCATTTCAACCGCTTGCAATTGGCAAGGGTCTTCAGTGAAGTTATCCGTTTGAATATCAAGAAAATATTTTTGTTTTGGGGTAAAGCTTTTCTGTTTCATAGAGTATTCGATTAGTTTAGTCTAAGAAGGTAAATCTAACTGTTATTAATTTTATAAATTGAGTTTATCTTTCAAAAAAGCTTCAATCACAGAGCGCAAATCGGTTAATTTACCGTGAAAGAAATGGCTAGCATCAATCATTCTATGAAACTCTGGAGGCTGTTCGAAACTATTAACCCAATTTTCAACCTCATCGACATCAACCAATTCATCTTGATCGCCTTGAATGATGAGCCAAGGACATTTTGGTGGAACAAAATCAACAAATTCAATTCTGCCAATCGGTGGAGCTATGCTAATAAGAAGATCAGAATCCAATTTAGACGATTTCATTGCCGAAATATAAGCACCAAAAGAAAATCCCGCTAATAACAATTTTCGGTTTGGATAATTGCTCTTGACCCAATCAATAACCGAGATTAAATCCTGTTGCTCACCAATGCCTTCGGAATAAACCCCTTCACTATTGCCGACGCCTCTAAAATTAAATCGAACACTTGGAATACCCAATCCTGCAAATGTGCGCGATGCGGTATAAATCACTTTATTTCCCATCGCGCCACCATGGAGTGGATGAGGATGACAGCAAACTGCTATGTAAGAATCATTTTGATAAGCAACTTTTTGGCAGCCATCCTTTTGCTCTTTGGGCTTGTCTAACAGGGCTTCAAGTTGACCTATCTCGCCCGGAAGTTCAAAGCCCTCAGAAACGATTCTCATTGCAGAACATATCCCATCTTTGAGACTTTCCTTATTTGCCTTTTACTGTCGTCAAACCCAAAATATGCCAGTCCTGCATTCCACCACGATACCACTTTATTTTTTCCGCAGGATAACCAAATTTTAATAAGGTTTTAATATTTCTAGGCGATTGCCCACACCACATGCCATTACAATACATGACTAGTGTTTTTGCATTAGAAAAATCATACAAATCATCTTCAAATACCACACCAAACCTATCGGTTAATATTTCTGCGATTGAAAGTGCATTTCCTCCAGCTTCTAGGTCAAGACTTGTCCAAGGGATATTAACTGAACCAGGTATCGTACCTTTTTTAACCCAATTAGGCGTCCGAGAATCAATCACTAGAATCGACTTATCCCCTTTACTGACTTTTTGCAGATATTCAAGGACTTCCAATTCGGCAATTGTTTCAATTCCCTCAGCAAGTTTCATCGGTTTGATACAAAACGGTGGGCAATCGCGTGAAGTAATCGCGTAATCTGGATTGATGGTATTTTTATTGTCTTGATTTCGTTTTATTACAACTTTTTTACCTTGGTGTTTTACAGCAACACTAGCAATATCAGCGGTAATCATTACCTTTAACCTTTCTTCGGCAATGCCATTGAAACTAAAAAGTGCTAATCCGAGCGTAAGTAACTTGGTTAACTTATTTCTCATAATATCCTCCAAATCTTCTATCAGTGATATGCTCTACAGTTTAATAATTATGTAGCAGCAAAGTAAGAACTAATTAACTACTCTTTGACTACCAGGCTACTATATAACAATTTACTCATATAAAGAAACAATCAAGCTTGACGATAGTTTTGTAAAAACTCTTCAAGTGAAGAAATGGCCGTTCTTAAGGTTTCATTATGGGGTAAAAAGACTAAACGAAAGTGGTCTGGTTTATGCCAGTTAAAACCACGCCCAGGAACAAGCAATACTTTTTTTTCTCGAAGAAAGTCAAAAGCAAACTTTTCATCATCATAGATATTGAATTTTTTGGTGTCTATTTTTGGAAATAAATACATCGCGCCTTTTGGCTTTACACAACTAACACCGGGTATTTGATTAATTAGCTTATGGCTTAAATTCATTTGCTCCCACAAGCGTCCACCCGGTTTAACCAACTCTGTGACACTTTGATAGCCGCCGAGCCCTGTCTGTACGGCGTGTTGCATGGGAACATTTGAACATAAACGCATTGATGACAACATATCAAGCCCATGAATATAGTCTTTGGCCTGCTTAAGTGGTCCGGACAAAAGCATCCATCCGACACGGAAACCAGCCACTCGATAGTTTTTTGATAATCCACTAAATGTCACACAAAAGACATCGTCACAAAGAGACGCAATTGAAATATGCTCGGCTTCATCATAAATGATTTTATCGTAGATTTCGTCACTATAGATCAGCAAATTATGCTCTCGAGCAAGCTGGATTATCGACTCAAGAATTTCTTTTGGATAAACCGCTCCTGTAGGGTTATTCGGATTAATTAATACAATCGCGCGGGTTCTGGCGGTTATTTTAGATTTAATATCTTCAAGATCAGGAAGCCAATCAGAAACTTCATCACACAAATAATGAACAGGATTTCCAGACGACAACTTTACTGCCCCTGTCCAAAGTGGATAATCAGGACTTGGGATCAAAACTTCATCATTAGAATTTAATAATGCCTGCATCGACATCATAATTAGTTCGCTTACACCATTACCAAGATAAATATCGTCAACTGAAATGTCGGCAACGCCTTGAGTTTGATAATATTGATGGATCGCGACCTTTGCAGAATAAATACCGTTCGAATCACAATAACCTTGAGCCAAAGGTAAATTTCGAATCACATCTTTTAAGATATCGTCAGGTGCTTCAAAACCAAAAGGGGCGGGATTTCCGATATTTAGCTTAAGGATTTTATGACCTTCATCTTCAAGCCGCTTTGCTTCATCTAAAACAGGTCCGCGAATGTCATAACAAATTCCATGCAGTTTGTTAGAGCGATTAATTGATTTCATCATTGAGTTACTTGGGTTTAAACTTGTTAGCTAAATTCTAGGCTGAAAAACCAACCAATTACCAATACTTTATTGTGATGCTCGCTTATTAATTAGCCTATTTTTTAGTTCTCGATATCTTAAAACTAGCGACCACCTGATACATCGATAAATGCGCCGGTTGTATAACTGGATTCATCAGAAGCTAACCAAGAAATTGTCGCGGCAACTTCCTCAGGTTTTCCTCCCCGATTTAAAGGCAAAGTATTCTTAATTCGATCCACTCGATCAGGCTCTCCGCCATCGGCGTGCATCTCGGTATAAATAAATCCAGGACGAACACAATTTACTCGAATCCCCTCGCTTGCCACTTCTTTAGATAAACCTAAAGTTAATGTATCAATGGCTCCTTTAGAAGCCGCATAATCCACATACTCATTTGCCGATCCAATTCTTGAAGCTGCCGATGAAACATTAACAATCACACCTCCGACTCCACCATGTTTTTCTGACATTCTCAAAATCGCTTCTTTGCAGCAGATAAAAGAGCCTGTTACATTGGTTGATAAAACTTGATTAATTCGTTCAGCAGTCATCTGATCCACTCGTGCTTGAGGGAAAAGAATTCCAGCGTTATTAACTAACACAGACAGAGCTCCTAACTCTTGGTCGACAGTTATAAATAATCGCTTAACATCTTCTTCTTTAGCAATATTAGCTTGTACCGAGATACACTTTACACCCATTGATTGGACTTTCTTTACAATATTATCGGCTGCACCTTTGTTGCTGACATAGTTAATACAAATATCATAGCCATCAGATGCTAATCGTATCGCAGTAGCCGCGCCAATGCCTCGACTTGAACCGGTAATCATTGCTACTTTATTCATCGCTGTCTCTCTTATTTCTAAATTCTTAGCTTTAGTTTTTTAATTCTGGCTTAGTCGCTGCAGCTTTAGTTATTTTAGCCAATGCATTTTCTATTTTAAAAAGCTCTTTAGTACAACCTTCAAGTTGATGCCTTTTGACCAAATGTTGAGGACTATTGTAAGAAATCCAAACATTACTCTTTTCATCTTTCCAGATAAGTGCTTTTTGTGGTAAATCAATCGCTATACTCTGCTGACATTTCATCAAGGGGCTACCAACTTTTGGATTTCCGAAAATAATTAATTCCGTTTCTCTTAGTTCAATTCCAACGTTACTTGCTGCTTGGGAATGTTTTATTCGATTAAAAACTGTCATTCCTTTCTTTTTTAGAATGTTCTCTAATCGATCGGCTGTTTTAGTAACGTTAAAGTCACTTTCTATATTGATCATTCCGTCTGCAGATATTGCTGGAAATGAATAAATTGATAATAGAAATAATAGCCTGATGAGTCGTTTCATTTTTTTCTCACTTAAGTTGGTTTTTATAAACTAGTTACTTCGGATAAAATGGCTACTTTAAATATATCTGAACACCTGCTTTCTTAGCGGCCTTCAATAAATTTTTATCTAACGAAGCTAACGGGATACTTTCTCGAATTGCTAACTCAAGATAAGCAGCATCGTAGCTACTCAAATTATAAGCTCTCGACAGGGATAATATATGGGTAAAACTTTGATTCGATGTGAGAGGATCAACTTTTATCGGTAACCCCTCTAATTGAGAAATAAAGCCTTCAACTTCACCAATACTTAACTCACTTCTTTTTTCAGCTCCGAGCAAAACATTGGTTGCTTCTAAGTGCCACAGATTTGGTACCATAGCATTTGTATCAATCAAACTTTTTAATACCTTTTCAGCATAAACTTGATCAGATTTTTTTCCTGTTTGTAATAACCAACGCATTGCGACTGAATTATCTAAGACAAAAGTTGTCATTTTCGACCATCATTTTTAAGATTATCTAACAACTCATCAGAAACAAAATGTTTTTTAGCTTTCAGAATGTTATTAATAGCCGAGCGTGATTTTGCAGTTTTATCTGAATTACTAGGGATAAGATCGGCAACCGGTTTGCCTCGATTAGTGATGGTAAATGCTTCACCAGCTTCTACACGACGTAATATTTCTGGTAATTTAGTTTTTGCGTCATATGCGCCAATTTCTACAAACATATTGATTCTCTAACAACTCAGCATTCAGACTAGTGTACAGGTCTATTCATAAAGTATCAATAGAAGACTTGTTATCTAGTCTATTTAGATAATCAAGTCTCAACGAAAGTAGTTACCAATTTTTATTGGTGCTAGAGTCTACATCAAGCGGGCACAAAAAAGGCCGAATAAATTCGGCCTCCATGAATCGATTGTATATCCACTTTTGTAGCTATTTTTCTTTAGGTGCTTCCAACAAAAACTCCATCGTATATATCAAATTTTTCTGTGCTTTATTCTTTTCAAAACGCCACTGATGAATAGCTCGTCTGGCATCTCTTTCAAACACCCTTCTCGGAAAAGCATCTACTAGCTTAACCTCATAAGGTTGACCATAACTATCGACATTAAACTCAAACTTTACCCACCCTTCGAGTCCTTCTTCTGCTGCTTTCCTTGGATAACGAGGTTGCACAATTTCGGTAGGAATAGCCTCACTAGCTTTAGCCACCTCCTTCTCCGCCATCACCACTCCACTGGTCATCCATATTGCACTAGCGGCAAAAACGCCTGCCACCCATGAATGCCATTTTTTAGATTTAATATTGTTTAACATTTTTACTCTCTCCTTTATTAACGATTTGTATTTCCACTGACTAATTAAATGATTTCGATTAGAGCCGGATACCGACTCAAGTAGAGCGTGCGCATATTGCTGCTGATCGAACTTCTCGGAATTTTGTAGCACACCTAAGTCACATGACATTTCCTGATCAGCTTCACAATATTTATCCGCAAAATAAAACATTGGGTTAAACCAAAACAGGCTTTTAATTATGATCCGAATAAAGTTAATTCGATGATCATGCCGCTCAAGATGATATAGCTCATGGTTTAAAACCATCGTCTGAGTTTTGACCGGCAACTCAAAGAAATTTGTGGGTAATATAAGATAAGACTGTAACAACCCAAAAACAGCTGGCACATCAATTAAAGATGAATGAACCAACGCCACTTGCTTAAACCTTTTAGAGCTAACTATTTGCTGGCATTGTTTAACTTTAGTAATGTCGACTGGATTCAAACTAGATAATAACTTTTGATATCTGAACATAAACAACACCAAAGTGGTGATTAAGCCAATTCCCCAAACTCCTAAACTATAAATCGCCAATAAATTCTCACTCATAAAGTCATCAGCTATTAGATCAATAGCAAGATTGTTTGCGCCTAAGAAAAATGTCATCACACCCGCCGTAGAGCTGATTTCAACAAAATTAACTGGAAGTAGTAAATAAACCGGTATCATTAACCACAGGCTATAAGCCACTCTCGCGTTCATCCACTTTAAAACGAAAGGCCGAGTGACAAAAACAACCACTAAAAGCAAAGCCGAGCCGATACTTTTCAGAACCAATATTTCAAAAATTAAATCAATCATATACTCTCCTCCGTGGTTATTTTTCCATCTTATTAATTAGCGATTTTAGTTCCGCCAAATCTTTTTCGGTTAGTTTTTCTTGCTTAGCAAATGACGCAACTAACGAAGAAACACTACCGTTAAAAACCCGGCTTAAAAAATGCTCCGATGCTTCATTAACATACTCACTTTCTTTTAAGATCGGATAATACAAATACCCTCTTCCTTCTTTACAAAAACTAATGGCCTGTTTTTTAAGTAACCGATTAAGTAAAGTTTTAACTGTTTTGTCATGCCAATCTAATTTCGTATCGATACGCTCGATAATTTGTTTGGCTGATAAGGGATGACTTTTTGAAGACGACATCCATAGAACATCCATAAGAATTTTTTCTGAATTACTAATTTGCATTAAAATATCTCACTTAAAGTAAAACCAATTATTGGATTACAACCGTAATCGATAAGCAAAGTATTACAGCTGTAATCGATTAACGCAAGAAGAATTTATAAATCTTTACAACTATTATCTATATTGCCCAAAAAACCATCGACTAAATCCGTAAGAATGCTATAGTTAGGTGTATACCAATTTGTTTATTCAACCGCTTATTTGAGGATTAAATCATGGAATTTTTATCCGCTATCGCTATCCTTGTTGCCGGCGCAGCCGGATTTATATTTGGCAAAACGTTTTCTACAAATGAAGCCGAAAAAAATCGTCTTGAAAAGGAACTTAAAGAAAAGACAAGCGAACTCGAAGCGTTTCATTCAAAAGTAAATACTCACTTTGAAAAAACCTCTGAGCTCTTTAATCATGTTTCAGATAGTTATCAATCGCTTTACGACCACATGGCCAAAAGTTCTACTCAGCTTTGTGCAAGCCAAACTTTTCAAGCCTTGCCAAAATCTACCGATGCTCCTCTAGATCAAGAAACACTAGAAAACCCAGTGTTAAAACAAAAAGCCAATGATGGTGAGTTATTTGATGCTGATCAACTTTACAAGGCACATGAATACCGAAATCAAGAAGAAGAGGAAGAGCAGGAAAAAATAGAAGAGCCTGTGATTAATGACAATAAAGTAGTAGAAATCACCAGTGCTATAGACGACAAAGATCAAGCACTTGATTATGCTATCAAAGAAAAAGGTGTTATTAATCATAATAGCCTTGATATCGAAGGCGTGAAAAACTCTTAACTTTTTCTTTTTGGTTTTTAATTAATAAAACAGGTCGGCTTTTGGCCTGTTTGTTGTTTAAGACAACTAAACCTATCAGAACAACCCTTGACTATGAAAATTTTAGCTAATGTAACCTATCTTATCAAATCTCTCCTTATTGGGTGCATTATCGGGTTTGCAGTATTATTTTTTATTCCCAACAGCCCTATGGATTTTAATTGGCATGAAGCTAAGACTGCATGGGATTTTTATAAAAATACCAATCAATCCAATCATTCAGATAAATTAGCGGGATCTCACCAATTTTCTTACTCTGCCGCTATTGAAAAAGCTGGGCCATCTGTTGTAAGTGTAAGAACCATCCGACAAGGTAGAGCTAGACCAGCAACTGACGGGCGGAAAGGCGATATGTTGGTTGATGTTTCTGTTGGTGTTGGTTCTGGAGTGATTTTCAGTGAGGACGGATATATAGTCACCAATCATCATGTTATTGCCAGAAGCATTAGAGTCGAAATTCACTTCCCTGACGGCCGTAAAGAATATGCAAAACTCGTTGGGGTCGATCCTCAAAATGACATTGCTGTACTTAAAGTTAACATTAAAACACCAAGAGTTGCAGAATTAGGAACCTCCGCTAATGTCAAAACTGGTGACATTATTATGGCAATTGGAACCCCTTTTGGATTGTTTCAGAACTCAGTAACCTTAGGGATCGTCAGTGCGATTGATCACGGACCTTTTTATCCTAAAATTCAGACCGACGCGACAATTAATTATGGTAATTCAGGTGGTGCCTTAATCAATAGTAAAGGGCAAGTTATTGGTATTAGTCGTTCAAAATTTAGTGTCAGTAGAAATGATGAAACGGGAATTAGTTTTGGTGTTCCCATAGATATCGTAAAAGAAGTATTTGATGATATTAAAAAGCATGGTCGCGTTATTAGAAATTGGTTAGGTATTAATGTTGGACAATTAAATCAAGCAGGCCACCAACACTTAAATCCCGGCGTTGACTTTGGTGTTGGCTTAATTGTTAGAGATATCGAAATTGGTAGCCCCAGTGCAGAAGCAGGTCTTAAAGTTAACGACCTACTGATTCGTTTTGATGACCAGCTTATCAATGGTCCGGTTGAATTTAAGAACCTATTTCTTTCAATACCGATTGGCAAAGAAGTGGAAATTGAAGTTATTCGAGATAGAAAACCTATAAAAATGATATTGAAACTTAAAGAGCGGCCTGTTACGTAAATACCAGCTTTTAGTACTTCTTGCGAGTCATCTTTTTACTTTTACTTCGATTACGACGAGATTTATCCATTAGCTCTTTAGTCACTTTAAGCTTTTTCCCTTCAAACGGATTTACACTTTCTTTAAGTTCAAACTTAATCGGCGTACCGACTATTTTAAGTGCTTCTCTAAAGCCTTTTTCTAGATATCGAACATAGGATTTTGGTAAAGATTTAGTTTGATTTCCATGAATTACGATTCTTGGTGGATTATGTCCACCAGGATGAGCATAACGAAGTTTCGCTTTAAAACGTCCTTTGGCTGGCGGCTGGTGTTTTGAAACAATCAATTCAAGAACACGAGTTAATTTAGAGGCAGACATTTTTACTCTTGCGCCGGCATAAGCTTCATCAACAGCATCCCAAAGGTGACCTACATTCGTTCCATGCAGTGCGGAAATAAACTTAATTCTGGCAAAATCAGCGAAATAAAGACGACGACCGATCGCTTCTTTAACATCAGTTCGTTTTTCTTCCGTCATATTGTCCCATTTATTAACGCCTAAAACTAAAGAACGTCCGGCATCAATCGCAAAGCCTAAAAGGTTAAGATCTTGCTCGGTAATACCTTCTCGTGCATCAAAAATCATAATGACAACATTGGCATCATTAATAGCTTGTAGAGTTTTTAGTACCGAAAATTTTTCAACCGCTTCATGAACTTTACCACGTCTTCTTACACCTGCAGTGTCAATCAGTGTGTATTTCTTTTCTCGTCTTTCCATTTCAATATAAATAGAATCACGCGTCGTTCCGGGCAAGTCGTAAACAACGACCCGTTCTTCCCCAAGCATACGATTTACAAGCGTGGATTTTCCAACATTGGGGCGACCAATGATCGCTAGTTTAGGTCCTTGTGTTGGATCTTCAACCTCTTCATCAGTTTCTTCTTGAGCACTTTTATCTTCAAGCTTATCTTTAACTGCTGGAAAAATGACATCATCAATTAAGCGATTAACACCTCTTCCATGTGCAGCCGCAATTGCGGATACCGAGTCAAATCCAAGGGAATAAAAATCACTTAAAACAGTATTTTGATCAAGCCCATCGACTTTATTAACAACAAGATGAATTTCTCGATTCTCTGATCTAAGTTGAAGAGCAAAGGCTTCATCAACTGGTGTTAAGCCTTCACGTGCATTAACAATAAATAAGGTTATATCCGCCTCTCTAACCGCTTGCATTGACTGATCAGCCATCAAGCCATCGACACCAACCTCACCACCAGTGATACCACCTGTGTCGATTATAATGAAGGGTTGTTCACTAAAAGTTGCATGACCATATTGGCGATCTCGGGTCAAACCAGGAAGATCAGCTACCAGCGCATCACGAGTGCGAGTAAAACGATTAAATAAGGTCGACTTTCCAACATTTGGACGGCCAACAAGTGCGACAACTGGTAACATTAATTTTCATTCGCCCTCATTCAACCCTCATTAGTTACTAACTTGAGGATCGAATGGAATTTAATAATCTATTTCTAAATTTAATTTTTTCTAATTAAATCTATTTTCAAACTTGTTCTATCTATAAATCAAGTCTATTTCGTTTATTTTTGAAGTGCTACCAAAGAGCCATCACGTGTGTATAAAATGACTTTATCATCGATAATCAGTGGCGCAGCAGCAATACCGCTAGAATCGACGTGTTTGCGGCTTTCAATCTTGCCCGTTTTGGCAGAAATCCAATGAACATAACCTTCGAAATCACTGACTACTACATGGCCATCAACAAAAGCAGGCGCAGTTAATTGGCGTCTATACAAGTCTTTTTGTGTCCAAATAATAACACCGTTAGTTCGGTTAATCGCACTTAAATGACTGTTTTCATGAGTTGCAAAAAGTAATAAATTACCTACAGCCATATCCTGAAAAGTTGATAATTCACGCTGCCAATTAAACTCACCATTTTTAAAATCTAAGCTTGCTAGATTGCCGTTAAAAGATCCAATATATAATGATGAGCCAACGATTAATGGTGCTAAATCAACATCCACTAAACGCTGAATTTCTGAGCTTCCTATCGGGGTAGCAATTCTTTTTTCCCAAGCTAATTGTCCATTAGCTAAAATGAAAACTGCCAATTTACCATTAGAAAAACCAGAGATAACACCTCCGCTTGCAATTACTGGAGATGAATTTCCACGTAATGTTAAAGGAGGAAGTGATTCATCATAGAACCATTTTTGCTCACCACTAGCTGCATCAAACGCATAAATCTTTCCATCAACTGTTCTGACTGCTACATGACCTTCGCCAACCGCAGGACTAGAAATAATTTCACTCGAAACTAAAGCACGCCATTTCTCTTTGCCTGTTTCAGCATCGACAACTAATAATTCACCTTGGCTTGTACCAACAGCTAATATTTTATTTGCAACAGCAGGACCACCAGCGATTGGAATATCATAATCAGATTCCCAAATCTTCTTTCCATTGCTTGGATCAAGCGCCACTATTTTGCCGTTAGTATCGGCTACGTAAATTTTATTATAAGCATAAACAGGAGAAATTTTTACTGCTTTATCTCCAATACCATCCACAACGTTAGCAGACCAAAGTGTTTTAACTTCAAACTGATTTTCAACATCAACCAGCGGATTAGGCGCATAGATATCAACATCATCATCGTCGTCACTACAACCGCTGAGCAGCAAAGATGCTACTAATAAAATAGCTGCATAACTTCGCATTATTCAGTTGCCTCTTCAGTTTTTTCTTGTTCGTCGGACGATTCTTCTTTTTCAGTTTCAACTGCTGTATCCTGCTTTATCAAACTAATTTCTGAGGCGGATAATTCTTCAATTGCCAGTTTTAAAGTAGGATGATTGGCGGTTACTTTTCCAGCATTATCTGCTGCTCTATAAGCTTCTAATGCTTCCGCTTTTTTGCCCATAGCATTTAATGCGTGACCTTTAATCAAACTAGCCACTTCAAAATAGCCTGAATCAGATGGGAAAGATAACAAAGAAATCGCTTTTTCAGACATCTCTTGAGCAATATAAATTCTTGCTAAGCGAAGTTTTGCAATCGGAGCTAATTCACTGCCCTTATGATTATCTAAAACCCAGTTAAATTCACTCGCCGCTTTTTCTAAGTCATTAGCTTCAACCGCAATTTTAGCAAGATGAAATGCAGAAAGAATCGCGTAACTTGAATCAGGATACTGCTCTTTTACCGATTGTGCTTTTTCAGGTAATCCACTTTTATCTTCTTTGGTTAATTCATCCGTCACAGAAACATAAAGATTAGAAGCTGACTCTTGGTAAACAACTTCTTTTTCCGTCACGTATTTCCAACCAAAAAAACCAGATAAGCCAAGAACGGCTCCAATCATTAAAGGAGTTCCATTATCTTTCCACCATTCCTTTAGTTGTTCAATTTGTTGTTCTTCAGTTTGATTTGACACTTTTAACTCCTAGTTTTCTCAATACTTATAATTAGTTTAATTTGCTAAACCCAGTTCCGATAACTGCGTCTTTAAATCTGTTTGATTAATCGTTTTTTGTTCAGTTTTTTCACGAAGATGTTTAATCGTAATTTGATTATTTTCTACTTCATCACTGGCTAAAATCAAAGCTATTTGGGCTGCTGATTTATCTGCTTTTTTTAGTTGTTTCTTAAAATTTCCGCCACCACAATGAAGCTGCAATTTAATATTTGGTAATTCATCCCTTAAATTTTCCGCTAATTTTATACCTTCTAATTCAGCAGCTTCGCCCAAGGTGCATAGATAGACATCGGTTTTTGCTGAAAGTTTATCTTTAAACCCAATTTGCTGCTGTAATAACAGAATGATTCTTTCTAAGCCCATGGCAAAACCGCTTCCGGGAGTTGATTGACCACCGAGCTGTTCAACTAAACCATCATAACGACCACCGGCACAAATTGTCCCTTGCGAGCCTAACTCAGTCGTTACCCATTCAAAAACCGTCCGATTATAATAATCTAAGCCTCGAACCAGCTTAGGATTAACAATATAGTCGATGCCTAATTGGTCAAGATTTCCACATAATGCTTGAAAATGTAGTTGCGACTCTTCATCTAAATGCTCCATTAATTTTGGCGCATTCTCAACCACCTCTTTCATCGCAGGGTTCTTTGTATCAAGTATTCGTAGCGGATTTGACTTTAACCGCCTATGGCTATCAGCATCTAACGCATCGAGATGCAGTTCAAAATAAGTGACTAGCTTAGCCTTGTAGGCTTCTCGGGCTTGATTACTTCCTAAAGAATTAATCTGTAATTCTACCTTGTCTAGACCTAGTTTTTTCCAAAGCCTTGCGCTTAAAGCGATGACTTCAGCATCAATGTCTGCCCCTGAAAAGCCAAAAGTTTCAATGCCAAATTGATAAAACTGACGATATCGCCCTTTTTGAGGACGTTCTCTACGAAACATCGGCCCCATATACCAAAGGCGCTGCTGCTGGTTATAGAGTAAACCGTGTTGAATGCCCGCTCTCACACAAGAAGCCGTTCCTTCAGGACGCAAAGTTAAACTGTCTTCCCCTTTATCAACAAAGGTGTACATTTCCTTTTCAACTATATCAGTCACTTCACCAATTGAACGGCAAAATAACTGAGTATTTTCAACAATCGGCATACGAATTTCTGAATAGCCATAGCTTGCGGTAATTTCACGCAGGCACGACTCCAGATACTGCCAAACAGGCGTTTCATCTGGCAGAATGTCATTCATTCCTTTTACTGATTGGAAAGATTTACTCAAAATGGAATATCCGCAAAAGTAGCAGCTAAAATCGAACGCGCAATTATAGCGGAATTTATCGGGGAAAACAGCGGTATTTCAGCTAATTTAGGCCATCTAGAGGTGTTTATTACGCCGAAAACCTAAGGTTTATACGAAAGCTTCAAATCCCTTGTCTTTTCGATGACTATAAAATCGCTTTTTAAGCGTATAATCATGACAAATAAACCTACCTCTAACCTAACCAATCCTAATTATGAATAGTCAAAAATCAGGAAGCTTACCAATATTCGCCCTAGCATTCAGACCATTATTTTTATTCGGAACGATATTCTCTATATTAGCAATCAGCTGGTGGAGCTACTTCTGGTTAAACCCTAACGATTGGACACCTTACGGTGGACATATCTGGTGGCATTCACACGAAATGTTATTTGGATTTGGCATTGCGATTGTCACCGGTTTTTTATTAACCGCTGTGCGCAATTGGACAGGCGTTCCCGGAATCGGTGGGACGCTGTTGGCTGGGTTAGTGGTTGTTTGGTTAGCGGGAAGGATCGTTATTTCCTTCGGCGAAGCTCTGCCTTGGTGGACAATCTTATCTATCGATGTTTCTTATCTTTTATTGGCAGCTATAGCCTTAGCTTATCCGATTATCAAGGTTAAACAATGGCGTAATTTGATGTTTATTCCAATACTTCTCGTGCTTGCATTACTAAACGGCATCAGTCATTGGTCAGTTGCTTCTAACCAGCCTGAGATAGCTGTGAAAGTGATTCATGCGACTATTATCTTATTTACACTCATTATTGCGATCATGGGTGGTCGTGTTATGCCGATGTTTACTGCAAACGGGGTAGGTTGCAAAAAATCAAATCCCATAATGTGGTTAGATACTATTTCGATTGTTTCCATTTTAGCTATGGTAACAATTGCGCTAATCGGTTTTAACCAAGTCGATTCTTTATTGTTATTTTGTGTTTCCACTATTGCAGCAATCGCTAATGCAATACGATTTTCTCGTTGGGGAATTCAACATACTTGGTCGATTCCCCTATTATGGTCGCTACACCTTTCCTATATTTTTATTCCGATAGGTTTTGCGCTACTCGCATGTTACTCAATGGGGTGGATTAATAATCTAAGTGCCTCGCTACATAGCTTTACTGTCGGCGCAATTGGTGGAATGATTTTATCAATGATTTCCCGAGTATCGCTTGGACATACAGGGCGGCCGCTAAAGGCCCATAAATTATTAACCATCGCTTATGCTTTGATCTTGGTTGCGACATTGATAAGAATGATTGTTCCTATTTGGCTTCCTAGTTTTTATAATTTAAGTATTGGTATTTCCGGTTTGCTTTGGGCAATCGCTTTTTTATTTTTTGTGATTATTTATGCGCCGATGTTGTTAAGTAGGCGTGCTGATGGGAGTCCAGGGTAGGTTCTTCATTCCAATCGAGTAGAGGTTGTTCTTTTCTATTTCGCAGCGTTTCACTTGCCTGCGAGTGACTTTTGAAAAGCCTCAACCAAAAGTAGGCGCTCTTAGGCGAAGTAACCAAAAATGCTTTTCGTTGAATCTAGCTAGATATTGGGTGGTGTAATTTGTTCAATAACTTTAATTTCCTTGTATATCCAAAGCGGCTCATTGGGAGAAAAAGAACTCGCATTGCTCAAACAGCTTTTTCACTTATCCAATGCTCCAAGAATTTCACAAGTCCGCTAGAAGCCACTGGGCAAAACCTAAAAACACATCAAATCTGTTGCGATACCGATACAAACTAAGGAAGGTAAACGCAAATGAAAAAAGATAAGTCTAATTCGTAAACAAACCGCGCTGCCTAGTGCGAACGTTAGGGCTTTTTTCGTTAGTTTTTCAGCTCTTGGAAAAAGTAACTCGCAGGCAAGTGAAACGCTGCGAAATGCTTTATAAAAACACCTTCAAGTATATTAAATTGGTTGACACGATAACTTCAGACACCGCTTGCGATCCTTGTAACCTATTGATAATTATAAGTAAATAGCTAAATCTATCCGGGTATATGTTTGCAAAACTTGTTTTTTGTCCGACAATAAAGTTTTCAAAAAAACTAACTTGTTGATTAGTATAGGTATTTAGGTTTAAATGGAGCTTCAGAAGCGGTCATACTCCGCTTAAATTTATAAATAATCGTGGCTAATATACATCTTGAATAAGTTTTTGAAGACACAAGCGTCTTATAAAAGTGCAGCACTGGTGGCCATTGCGCATGTATTCATCGGTCTCGCTGTGATTTTTACTGGGCTTGCATTAGAGTTCAATGAATTTTCGGCCTATATGTTAGCTGTTGGCTATTTCGTATTTTTTGCCATCACTGGCTACATTTGGGTTATAGACTTAAAATTCTTCTTAGGTGATGCAGGCGGTTTGATTGGTGTCTTTAAAAGAATGGCAATGTGGTTTCTGTGTGGTGGAGCAGTATTAGCCTTAGCTGGCAAATTATTCGAAGCCTTGGGGTAAATTTAACAAGGCATTGGAAGAAAGCGGCGCGAAAAAACGCGCGCCTCAATTGAGCGTCATTCCCCCTATTCTGTTAAATAATCAAAAGAAGTCTATTCCGGTTATCCCCTAAAAACTAAAACTAGGCAGACTAGTCTAAGTAGACTCAACCACATCATCAATAATCGAATAAACTGCTCTTCTTGGACTATGCGCCGTTGCTTCCGCAGTTCCCAAACGAAATAACATCTGCACTGTATCATTTGTGGCAATACCGAAATGCTGTTTAAATTCATTTTGTAAAGGAAGCATATCTTTATACTCTTGAAGAATTTGACTCATAGGATGCTGAACTAATCCCATTAAAGAAGCATGTAAATTAATTCGGCAATAATCACGCCCTACTTTGATTTGATCAAGACGACTATTGCTTGCTGTGCTCAACCACGCAAAAGTAGCGGTTGATTCCGCTGCTTTTTTTACCATTTCAACAGCTTGTTCGCCAAAAGAGGTTGGATCTTTTTCAGTTGCATCTCTGGATAGAAAAAAACTTTCGGCAATAAATTTCCTTATCCCCGTGACACCTGATTGAGCAACCCCAAATCCATCGCGATACTTGGCGACCTCGTCATCATCAAAACGAAACATTTTTATTGTCTCAAGATCTCTTTTCCGATTTCCTACTTCTATCGCCATCGCGTCTGTTAGAATTCTTTCAAGCTTAACTTTCGCCTCGTGCTTTTGAAGAATCATCAATTCTGAAATACTTTTTTGTCGATGCATTTCTTCTAATTTAGATTTCTGCCCTGAAGAAATTCTCTGATTATTATATTCTCGTTTATTTGAATGACGTTTTAATACTTGGGAGAATAATGGGTCAATATCAATGTTAGAATTTTTAATTAGCTCTATTGATGCTACCGGTTTATTTTCTATCTCATGATTGCCATACATACCTTGAGGAAAATATTGAATATTGACTTGATAACCTAAACCGCTCCCAGCGATTTCTAAAGTTTCTAAAAACGTCCCTTGCCCAATATGAATTTGACGATAAAGCGGGTCGGTTTCTGGTAACAATCTTTGCTGATCAACATACAAATCAAAACTATTCGAGCCAGTCAATTTAACTAACCACGGCTGAATATTATGTGGGTTAGGGCTTAACATTGCATATGCGATAAGCTGTAGGCGAATATCATCAAATTGAGTTCTAGGGTCGTCCCAGCCAAGGTTATCAACGGAAAACTGTGTGGTTTTGCTACTGCAACTTATAACCGATGAACTGACAGCAACAGCGCCCGTTCCTAGCCCTAAAACCTTTATAAAATTTCGTCTTTTCATTTAATCACCCAAACAACCCCACTATACATTCCAAGGAATGTATATTATATTCTTTGGAATATTTGTCAAACTGCTTTTTAATCTAGTTATTAAAATAGAGGGTGTAAATTGAAAGAAAGAATACAAAACGAAGTAAAGTTAATGACTCAAATTGGAATCATTCAACAACTTTTAGCCACTAGACAGGCCAAGCATTTTGCTAAACTGGAATTGAGTTATTCTCAATTTACCATCTTAAAACACTTCAGTAATAACCCTGAAAAGGAATGGACGATTACCTCTCTAGCTGATGTGATGGAAATGAATCAACCGGGAATTACTAAGGTCGTATCAAAACTAATCGATAAAAATCTGCTATCGGCTAAAAGCGATAGCCAAGACGCTCGAAAAAAGCATTTAAAAATTACACCGCAAGGGCTCTCACTTTGTGACAAAATAATCCGTTCACTGATCCCAGATATATCAAATATGCTATCTAGTTGGGATGATAACCAGTTAATTGATATGCAAATTCATATCGAGAAATTGATGCGTTGGTTAGATGAAAATCGAGATAATATAACTAAATAAATACTAATTACATTTTTTCACAATTAATCACTAATAAAGGGAAGATCATACAGTTGTTTTTGGTTCATAATACAAGCCATTACTGATAGAACTTGCCTCCATCGAACACAGGTTAAATTTGAAACAAGCAGATATTAAATATATGAAGCCGCATTTAGGAATCATCCTAAGCAGTTTTTTATTGATTATTACTTCGGTTCAAAGCAAAGAAAACCCTATCTGCAACGACACCAACGAACAATGTATTGAAACAGGAAAATTAAATCTTTCCGTTTCTGTAGGGCTTGGACTAAGAACAAACCCCTTATTTCAGAGTGACAACATTCCATTAATAGTACTTCCAGAAATCAGCTATTATGCCGATAATTTTTTTATTGAGAATCTAGATATTGGTTATACCCTTTATGACTCTGCCATATCTTCATTAAACCTAATTGCAACTCCTAGTTATGACAGTGTCTTTTTTAATCGTTGGGATCCTGGAAATTTATTGATTGATATTGCATCGGTAACAACAGAAGTGAACATAGGTTTTGATAGCGAAATTGATACAGATCCAATACAAATCAATCCAAACGAATTATCCAGTAGAAAATTCTCCTATCTAGCAGGATTAGAATACAGCTATCAATTTAGAAACAGTTTATTGCAAATTAGTCTTTTAGCTGACATCACTAATATACATTCCGGTAAAGAAGCCAGATTCGCTTATGCTTACTCATTTAATCAATCTGTTTCTACCACTTTAGGTTTTACTTGGAAAGACCAAAATCTCACCAACTATTACTATGGAGTCGATCCAAATGAAGTTGCGGATGTTCGAGCTGTATACCATGCCAACTCAAGTATTAATCCTTTTATAAGAATATCCTTCAGACCCCATAGCAACCAAGAAACGGGAAGCTGGAGGTTTTCTTTTGAATTACAGAAATTAGACAAACAAATCAGTAATAGCCCAGTAGTTAAAGATGATTACATTATTACCTTTTACGCAGGAAAGACCTTTAAGTTCGAATAAGCCTATCCCGCAAGAATAAAAATAATTAGTTAGAAAAGTAGGAATATAAAATTTACTAGATAATGGGAAACATAAACTTAATAAAATCTATTTTTATTATTCTGTCGATGACTTTTTTTGGTGACTTAATCGCCGAAAATCGTAATAATTCAGTTTATGGTCTTTTTTTGTCTCCAGAAAAATGTTTATTGCTTGAAGCATCAAGTAATTGCGATATTTTGGTAACCATAAGTTGGCAATTAGCTAATAAAGAAAATGTCTGTCTATATCATCATTTGAGTACAAAACCTTTGGGTTGTTGGAAGGATGAAAAACAAGCAACTACCAGCATATATCTAAAGTTAAAGAAAGATCTAGAATTTGAACTAAGATTAACCGACACTAATAAAACAATTTTCTCTTCGCCGTTAAAAATTTATAAGAAGATCACAAAACTTAGACGTAAACGGCGTAATCCTTGGAGCTTTTATTAGCCTAAATAATTGGAAAACTGAATATGTCAGTCGCAAAAATTCTCTTAGTTGAGGATGACCTAAAGTTAGCCTTACTAGTCAAACAGTATCTTGAAAATTCTGACTTTGAAGTTCGAATTGAAGGAGATGGCAATCAAGCGGTTAACCAAGTTAGCCAATATCAGCCAGATCTAATTATTTTGGATATTATGCTACCTGGCAAGGATGGATTAACTATTTGCAAAGAAATTAGGCCTAGCTTTTCTGGCTCAATATTAATGCTGACCGCAAGAAATGAAGATTTCGACCAAGTGCTCGGTTTAGAATTTGGCGCAGATGATTATGTAATCAAACCGGCTGAACCACGAGTGCTTCTTGCTCGAATTAAAGCATTATTACGTCGCGGACAATTTAGCAAAACAGAATCGGTTGAATCACTAACTTTTGGTAGCCTTAAAATCGATCTTGCTTCTAGAGACGTTTGGCTCGAAAATAAAAAAGTGATATTGTCATCTCACGAATTTGAACTGCTAACAACCCTTGCTCAAAAAGCCGGAACAATCCTAAACCGAGACTACCTCTTTAAAAAACTTTATAACCGAGAATATGATGGCGTCGATAGAACAATGGATGTCAGAATTTCTCAACTACGACGAAAACTTGGTGATAACGCAGAAGAAGCCTTTCGAATAAAAACTATTTGGGGAAAAGGTTATCTTTTTGTCGCAGATGCTTGGTAAATATAGGGGTGATAGACAATGAATAGTCTTTTTCTTCGTCTCTATCTTTTAATTGTTGCGACAGTACTAATAATAGGCATTAGCCTTGATTTTGCATGGCAATATTTCGACAATGAACCTTTGCAAAATGATGACAAACAAGCAATTATAAGTGTCACTTCTGTTCAGCTTGATACACTTCGAGAAGAACAACTTGAGCAGCATCTAAAAATATTAAATCGGGAGTTAAAAAACCATTTATCTCTTATTAATATTGATACACCAATAGGAAAATCACTATCGTTCGAATTAAATAGTGAAAAGACCACTTTTGTCGAGAACGAAAATGAAGTTATTGGCTTTAAGAAGTTAAAAAAACATCCTTATATATTGCAATATACGTTCGCTCATAAAAATCAGTACTCACTAGCAAAGCCCCTTTTTATCGGCCTATTTTATTCACTTATCGCTGTCGTTATTTTTTATTGGATATGGCCGCTCTCAAAAGACTTAAATCAATTGGAAAAATCGGTTAATCAATTCGACCAACAAGAGTGGCAATCTTCTGTCGATTTACCTGCGACTTCTTCAATTTATCATTTAGCAAAAGCTTACAATTCACTACTCGATAGGATTCGTTTACTTGTTGAAACACAACAAGCCATGTCTCATTCAATCTCTCACGAACTAAGGACACCATTAGCGAGAATTCGATTTGCATTGCAAATGGCTCAAGAATCACCCGATATTAATCAAATAAAGCAACAACTTAATAGCATCGACGGTGATATTTTAGAAATGAGAGAACTCATAGATGAATTATTAAGCTTTGCTTCTTTAGAGAAAATATCCGTTGTCGCTCAAATCGAAAAAGGTGAAATTAACCTTTTAATTGAAAACTTACTCAATAAATTAAAACAAAATTACCCAGACAAACAGATTAAATTTAGCAATAACCAAAAAGCACAACTTGTCGCATGTGATAGCTACCTAATTGAAAGAGCGATACAGAACCTTGTGGTAAATGCCTGTAAATTTTCTAAAAATAAAGTAAAGGTTTCATTTCAAACAGACTCTCACTTTTATCAGATAATCGTAGAGGACGATGGTACAGGGATCGATGAAAAACAACGAGCTAAAGTATTCGATTCATTTGTTCAATTAGAAAACTCAAATAAAAACAAAGGTTTTGGTTTAGGATTAGCTATAGTAAAAAGAGTCATGGTGCTCCACAAAGGAACCGCCGAAATTTCTGATTCAAAGCTAGGAGGAGCGAAATTTATTCTATCTTGGCCTATGCCTAAATAGAAACAAACCTCCTCCATCGTTGACTCATTGCTAAAGCACTCAATTAACTTTGGTATTTATCCAATTGGTTCCATCAAATGAAATTTTCTGCGTCGGCCAATAATTTTTATCTTGCTTTAAAGTGATAATCGATTCTCGACCGATCAAATCTTCTAAGCGAATTCGTAAATAATCAGTCTCTTCATATTTCTTAGTTAAATCGATAAACTGTTGCAAACTTTCAACAGCCTCGCCTTCGATCTCTGTAATACGGCTAAGAGGTTTTAGACCATATCGATTAGCAGGCGAACCATACCAAAACCAAGAAACGTAAACACCTTTTGCTTCAATTCCATATTGGGCTGCTACTGACCGATGAGTTTCCTGCAATAATGCTCCTGACCAAACATAAATCGATTCAGTATTATCACCAGTCAATTTTGACGCTTGTACTTCAATATCCAGTTGTTTTCCATCTCTCCAAACACTCAGCTTTAGTTGGCTTGCGTTAATTTGTTTATCCAAATCATTAAAATCTTTTATCAACTTGGAATTAACCGTTAACAACAAATCGCCTTCTTTAAGTTTTTCAAATGAATCAGAACCTGCAACACGTTTGCCAATTTTCAACACCTGGGACCGTTTAGCACCTTTTTGAAACGCTTCCATCCATTTATCTGAAAGACCGATATTTCTCGCGTTAGCGACACTAATAGGAGTTAATTCAACATCTAATGAATAGATATCAATCTTTCCATTTTTTAACCACTGATCGCGCATTTTAATAATATGGCTAACAGGTAAACCTCTATCTAAAGTCTGACTACCAGGTCCACCAAAGGCAAAATTTGTCCACCATGAACGAACTTTTCCTTTTTTATCCAGTAATAGACCACTAGCTACGGATGGAGGATTGTTTATGATTACAGCATTGACGTTAGTTTCTCTAAAACGCGGTACAGAAGGGATTGGAGTAATCAAAACATCATGGGATGAAACTGTTAGCTTTTCATTGATTAGTCGATTATCAGTCTGATAACCAACCAGCCAAATAGTATCGCCAGCTAAAAGTGGTTTAGCATTTAAAGGAGCGGATCTTACTTCGGAATCAACCAATAGTTTAGGATCATATTGGATAAGCGCATAGCTATGTAATGGATTGACAAAAAGTACTTTGGCTGGAACTTGCGATACTCCGCCAAAAGTAATGGTGACTTCAGCCATTTTTACTGGGACAGTATTTCGGTCAACAATCACTAGCCCAGAATCAGCGTCAATCACCATCCCCGTCCCAGTATAATTCGCAAAATTCTGACCATCAATATGATAAGGTAAATCTGTTTCTACAAGAACTAAAGATCGCGAGATTTTCGAAATTTTACGATCAGAATAATCCTTAAATTTAACACTCGTAGGGGAAACAGATTGGCTTTCACTTGTCCATTCAAGATCTTTACAAGGCCATAAACCTGTTTCATCATTTCTTAAACAGCGGTTCGAACTATGCCAACGAGTTTGAAATTTCACATTTCCAACTAATTTATTATTAGGTGAGCCAATACGAACGTATTTAACGGTAAAATATTGCCCTTGAGATAAAGTTGATAACGCAGCTTGGAAGTCATCGAGATCTTCAATAATCGTTTCATCAATTTGATTTATGACAGCGCCTCTTCTTACACCGGCATTACTAAACATAAATCCTGGCTGAGCTACGTACACACCTTTAATTGCTAAATGAGTTTGTCTTGCAAGTTGGTAGGAAAAATTGTTAAATACACCTCCACCAATTTCAATAAATTCGTCAGGGGTTATCTGGTGTAAATCAGCAACCATTATCGGCAATTTAATAACTTCTCCCTTTCTAGATATTGTTAATATAATTTCTTTACCAACATGTTCATCAAGAAAGATTTCAAATTGCTCATAGCGACTCACATATTCAACTTTGGCTCCTTCGCTTTGCAAAGAAATAATGATATCACCCGGTCTTAGCTTTTTATCTGCCGGTCCATCAAGCACCGTTTTTTCGACGGTAAGTAGGCCGTCGCCCTTAGTATATTTTCTAAATTTTTCTTCCAATTCGCTCGATAAACCTAAACGCCTCACTTCATCGTAGGTTTGATAATCTAAAGTCGTTTGGATAGTTCCTCGTTCGATCGAATGATTGTTTTTAATCATTTGCAACGCACGAGTTATTTTAAATAAAGGAAGAAAATAACTAGAAGAACTACCATTTCGTCCTCCAGCATTAAGCGCTAAAACTTCGGCTTTTTCATTAATAACAGGAGAGCCAGAAGAACCGCCTGAAGTGTCCGCTGCCGATTGAAAATAAAAAGTATTAAAATCGTTATATCCGCCTCGTCGATATTTTGGTGCGGAACGATCCAGTCTCGCAAGAGTTCCTGATAAAATCGACATATGCTCACCAGAATCATTTCCAATGACTTTAATTTCATCACCAACTTTGGCACGGTTGTCGACCAATTCAAGTGCCACAGGCTTGATAAATTTAAGTGCTTTTGGATCATATTTAAAGAAACCAAAATCATGTACCGGATCGCGATAAATAGGTGTTAATGTCACTTCTTCACTATTAGAAAAAATAGCTTCCGCAGTAATTGGACCGGGGTTAACAACATGACGATTGGTTAGAATGATTCCTCGTTTAGCATCAACCACAAAGCCTGTTGCTTGAGAAGTACTATTACCTTGAGTGTCAAAGGGTCTAACCACATTCACTCGAATACTAACAATCGAGTTAGTAGCTTTTTTTATGGTTTCTTTCCATTTAGAAGTTTCTTCAGCAGCTGATGAAAAGCTAACAATACTGACTAAACAAAAAGTCACTAGCCCTTTTATTGAAAATTGTTTAATTACTTGATACATCATTGAGTGTGGTTTCCTTATAACTCAGATTTTTCTATGATTTTTAGATTAATCAAAAATGCTTATTACCCATTTTCGATAGAGGGAGTTGTTGTTTTCGACTTAGCTAGAATCACAAAGATTATAGCTAAAGGTCCCAATAATGCGCCTAAAAAACCCCAAAAAACAGGCTCTATTCCTTTATTTTTAGCCATGTAATGACAAACAAAAATACTTGATAAATTTATTACTAACAAAACTAAATAAAAAACCATCTTATAACTCCCTTATTTATATCAATGTAATGATTGTATTTTTAGAAAATAAAACACGATTGAGCAAATTTGAACAGTCTATTCTAACTTGATAAATTAACGTCTATCAAACTCTCACCTTTCGATTTTTTATCGATTTGTTGTGCTCTTATTGCCAGCGTCTCTCTAACTGATTTTTCAAGCGCATCAACTAATTCTGAATTATCAATCTTGTGGCTTTTTACACCATCTTGATAAAGTAAACTCGCTTTCAGTCCACCCGTTAATCCGAGATCGGCTTCTTTGGCTTCTCCTGGGCCATTCACCACGCAACCAATAATAGCAACATCAATCGCTTCCCTAACGTCTTCTAAACGCATTTCAAGTTCGTTAACCGTTTTAATGACATCGAATTGTTGGCGAGAACAAGATGGGCAAGCGATTAAATTAATTCCTCGCTGCCTAAGACTTAAAGATTTTAAAATATCAAAACCAACTTTAATTTCTTCAACCGGATCGGCAGCAAGAGAAACTCGAATCGTATCACCGATACCTTCTGACAATAATAAGCCTAAACCAATCGATGATTTAACCGCGCCCGATCGCAAACCACCGGCTTCAGTAATCCCTAAATGTAATGGCTGGTCAATTTGTGTGGCTAGTTTACGATAGGCCGAAACCGTCATAAAAACATCCGACGCTTTTAAGCTAATTTTATAATTTTGAAAATCATATTTATCCAAAATATCAATATGTCGAAAAGCAGATTCAACTAACGCATCGGGAGTTGGCTCGCCATATTTCACTTGTAAATCCTTTTCCAGTGAACCAGCATTAACGCCAATTCTAATTGGAATATTGTTATCTCGCGCTTTTTCGATAACCGCCCGAACACGGTCTTCTTTACCAATATTTCCTGGATTAATTCTTAAACAGTCCACACCATAATCAGCTACTTTTAATGCTATTTTATGGTCGAAATGAATATCGGCAACCAAAGGTACCGGAGAGCCTAATTTAATTTGTTTGAAAGCTTCAGCTGCACCCATTGTTGGTACAGAAACTCTGACGATATCGGCGCCAGCATCTACAATTTGATTGATTTGATTAAGTGTTGCTTGTACGTCACAGGTATCAGTATTGGTCATACTCTGCACCGCGATTGGCGCATCACCACCGATGGGTACATTCCCCACCATAATTTGACGACTTTTACGACGTTTGATCCAGGATTCACCTTTCATACAGTAAATTATCTCTTGGTATTGATTTTTAACAGTGGAAAAGAATTAGTTCAAAATAATCTCAGCACGTCTTCCGGCACGATAGCTAGAAAGATCATAATCACTGCCGGCATAAGACATTGTTACTGCAGACGGGTCGCCTAAAACCACATTAAAAGGGGCAACACCACGCACTGGCATGTGCTTTCCAGGTTTTTTTACTCCAATTGCAATGACTTCACCTCTGGCATCCACAATTTCCACCCAACATTCTGCAGAAAAATCGAGTACTAATTCAGTCAAATTCGCATTTGTCATCTCAACATCAGTCATTGGCTGAGAGACCGGTAAAGCTTCTTCAATTTGCTCAGTAACTTGAACTTCAACACTTAATTGAGCATCTTTTGAATCTTGTTCTAGTAACGCGCTATTAGTATCGTTATCAATATTAGATTTTGGTTCAAATACCAGTTCTGATTCTAAAGCTGAATCCGATTCAACGGACTCGCTGATAGGTTCTTCACTATCGGTTACACTTTCCCCAAAAGCCAAATCTAAATCATTAGAACCTGACACATTTAGTGGAATTTCATTTTCCGCCATTGAACTGGTTGGAGAGGTTTTTACAATAAATCGCTCCCATAATTCCCACCCTGCAAAAACTAAGAACACTAAAACGATTACAGCTGAAATGGACTTAAATAAAAAGCTATTTGAGTTGATCTCTTTTCTTCTAGTATTAAATGTAGAGATGGTTTCTTTTCGTTTGAGGGACGGCATTTCATTTTTTGTCTGCCGATCAAATTCAGCGAGGATCGCGCCAACATTTAAGCCTACTTTTGTTGCATAAGATTTCACATAACCTCGAATAAAAGCCGCCGGAAATTCTTGCTCAAATTCGTTTGCTTCAAGCTTCTGAATAATTTCTGGAGCTAAGTGAAGATCTTTAGCAATATCGGAGCTATCAAGCCCAAGATTTTCTCGCGCTTGACTCAATAATTCGCCAATATTTAGCGAATCTGCCTGTTCTATATCGTTATCTTTTTCTACATCCATTGGCTTTTATTATCTAAAAATTCTGCAGTTTCGTCAGAGTCAGGAAAAAGTTGTTCCAATTTAAGGGCGTAACTTGATAGATCATTCTCGTCTTTACGAAAATGAGCCACCCTCAATGCCAACCAAAGCGATTTTGAAGTTGGCTTAGAAACTTCCTCATAACGTTTTATATAATTGTGGGCTCGCTCATAACGCTTTTTTTCATATTCAACAGTAGCCATTTCAATCAATGCGACTGATAATTTACCATTTCTGTTAAGCGCTTTTCTAAAGTAATTAGTGGCTTTGTCTCGATTGCCTGCTAACTTAGCGCAAATCCCAGCATTTAGATAAGCCGATTCAATATTTGCGTAAACAGGATTCCCGATCGCTTTGGAAAAATACATCTCGGCTTCGGCAAATTCATTTTTATTACACAAAAAAGATCCGTAACCATTTAAAAAATCGGGGTTCTTAGGTTCTAATTTGAGAGCTCTTTTATAGGATTTTTCAGCTTTAGCGGATTCTTTAATCTGCTCATAATAATAAGCTATTCCGAAATGAACGCTGCCAACATCTGCCCCTAATTCTAATGCGCGGTCAAGATGCCTTTTAGCAAATTGTAGGTTACCTTGACGTAAATAAGTTAGTCCAGCACTTAATCTCGTTTGAGCCGCTTTATTTCTATCGAACTCTCCTTTCGGAATCGTTGATCCTTGCGCACCAATCGCCCTTGTTCCACTATTTGATGTTGTCTCACAAGCCGACAAAACAATACTACCAATTAGCACCGCTAGGATTTTAAAGATTTGTACCTTCATTTAAGTCAACTCCCTATTTTTCGAGAAACAGATTGATCTAAGACCGCTCAATAACTGGCGACAATCATAGCACAATGTTTTATCAAATATTGCCAACTGGAAACATACTAGAATGATTAATGGATGTCGATCCCTAATCAACCGTTTTTATAGCAATTTTCTGTTGTTTCTTCTTTTGTCGCTCTTCTCTTCGAGTTCGGTCTGAGACTTTTCCTACTAATTGTCCACAGGCAGCATCAATATCATCGCCACGTGTTCTTCTTGTGACAACAACAAAACCTTTTTTGATCAAAATTTCACCAAATTTATCAATATCTTTTTGAGTAGATGTCTCAAAACGAGTTTTAGGAAAAGGATTAAAGGGTATCAGGTTGATTTTACAAGGTATGTCAGACAATACTCTTGCCAACTCTCGTGCGTGAGATGGAGTATCATTCACCCCTTTTAACATCACATATTCAATGGTCACTTTTTTGCTCGCACTAGAATCATCTAAATAACGTTTAACCGATGGCAAAAGAACTTCTATTGGATATTTTTTATTAACCGGAACTAATTCGTCTCGTAAATCATTATTAGGCGCATGAAGCGATAGAGCTAGAGCAACATCCGCTTTTTGAATCAGTTTATCTAATCCAGGAACAACGCCCGACGTACTAATAGTTACCCGCCTTTTAGATAAACCATAACCAAAATCATCGAGTAATATATTGCAAGAATTAACGACTGGCTCAAAATTGAGTAAAGGTTCACCCATTCCCATAAAAACGACATTACTAATTCGTCGTTTTCCAGTGGTACGTAATGCACCAATTCGTCTCGCTGCCAACCAAACTTGGCCAACGATTTCTGCGGTTGAAAGGTTGCGATTAAATCCCTGTTGAGCTGTCGAGCAAAAAGCACAATCAAGGGCACAACCAACTTGAGAAGATATGCACAAAGTCCCCCGCTCACCATCAGGAATAAAAACCGTTTCAATGGCTTGTCCGTCAGCTGTTTTTAGAGCCCATTTGATGGTGCCATCATTTGATAGCTGCTCAGTAATAATATCTGGACCTTTAATTTCACAGATGACTTTAAGCTTTTCTTTGAGGGATTTTGAAATATTTGTCATCTGATCAAAATCGTCAGCAACAAATTGGTGGAGCCATTTAAAAACTTGAGGTGCTCGAAATGGTTTCTCGTCGATTTCTTTAAAGAATTCAACCATTTCATCGCGAGTCAGGTCGAGCAGATTTAATTTATCACTCATTACAATACCTTTGCGAACATAAATTGGGGATTGTTAGACTAAGGCTGTCACAAAAAATGAAGTGACCTTAACCTAACAATTTAAAACTAAGTGTATTAAAACAAATATTTATCGAGTTCTTGCACAAACTTCTTCGTCTGAGAAAAAGTAAGAAATTTCACGAGCCGCAGATTCAGGAGCATCTGAACCATGTACTGCATTTTCGTCGATAGAATTTGCAAAATCTGCTCTTAAAGTTCCGCGAGCCGCTTCTGCTGGGTTAGTTGCGCCCATAATTTCACGATTTGCTTTGATAGCGTTCTCGCCTTCTAAAACTTGAACCATAACTGGACCAGAAGTCATAAAAGCAACTAAGTCTTTGAAAAAAGGACGCTCAGAATGTTCTGCGTAAAATCCTTCTGCTTTTTCTTGGCTTAAATGCATCATTTTGCTTGCTACAATTTTAAGTCCAGCACTTTCAAAACGTGCATAGATTTGTCCGATTACATTTTTTGCAACTGCGTCAGGCTTAACAATAGAAAAAGTACGTTCGATCGCCATTTTTTACTCCGGTCATATTTTGTAATAATTGATTGCTAAATCAATAGGTTAAAAGAATTCTGTTGCACCAAACTGATTCAGCAGGATGCTAAGGGCGCGTATTATACACGGCAAAATGTGACTAGAATAGGTTTGTTTAATAATTAACCGCTTTTCGCGGCACTGAGGCGCGCTCCTACCAAAGAATACTACACCTATTGCATCTCACCAGCAGCGCCCATCTCGGCGCGAATAATATCAAACAATCAAAAGAGCTACTTTTTAAATGGCAGCTTCTGCTTCAAGATCTCCATATTATCATCAATCAACTTTCCCTCTCTCTTAACAAAACCTTGAATTGCATTTGAAAATTCTGGCTGAGCTATCCAATGATTCGAATAGGTTTTTGTAGGCTCAAATCCCCGCTGAATTTTATGTTCACCCTGAGCACCCGCATCAAATTTTTTCAACTGGTGTTGAATGCAGTATTCTACCCCTTGGTAATAACAAAGCTCAAAATGAAGAAAATCAAACTCCTGCAAACATCCCCAGTATCGACCATATAAATTCCTTGAATCTTTAAACAGCAATGAAGCAGCAACTACTTTATCTTCAACATAAGCAACCATCATCACGATTGAATTCGGTATATACTGACCGAGAAAATCAAAAAAAGTCTGGTTTAAATAACCACCATGACCACTTCGTTTAGCATAAGTCATTTGATAAAAAATAAAAAACTGCTGCCATAGTTCGCTAGTAATGCCATTCCCTTCAACGACACGAATTTCAATTCCTTGCTCCTTAACTATGCGCCTTTCCCGTTTGATATTTTTTCGTTGTTTTAATTTACATCGAGCAAGGAAATCGTCAAAACTATAATAGTTATGATTAAACCAATGGTACTGAATACCCTCTCGCCTCATTGAACCTGAACTAACTAGCTCATCAGATTCGTCTCTAGTTGGAAAAAGAATGTGCCAAGAACTCATTTTTTGTTCTATCGATAGCTGTTGAATCTCTTGATTAATATTCGAATAAACAGTCTTTTTGGCGGCTCTATCTTGATTGATCGAATGATCTAAATAAATCCTCTTCCCTGTCGCTGGCGTAAAAGGAATGGCAGTGACTAACTTAGGGTAATAATTAATTCCCGATTGATGGTAAGCATCCGCCCACTGAAAATCAAAAATATACTCACCATAACTATGAGTTTTGACATACAGTGGCATAAAACCTTTTAACTGATTATCTTGTTTTATAATCAGATGATAAGGCTGCCAACCAGTCGATTGAGAGGTTACCCCACTTTCTTCAAGCGCTCGTAAAAATCCCTGTTGGATAAATGGATAATCGGAGTTGATGACCTTTGACCACTCAGTCGCATCGATATTTGCTACTGAGGAAATAAAAGAAAAATCGAACGACTTGGTCATCGTTTGTGAATAATTAACTGCAACTTAATTTCCAAATTTCAAAACCGCCATCAACACTATAAGACTGCTCAAAACCATTGTTAAAAAAATAATCAGCAACGCCTTTGCTAGAATTACCATGGTAACAATAAACAATCACCGGTTTATCTTTGTCCGCAGTCGCCAAAATTTTCCCAACATTATCATTTGATAGGTTAATTGAATTTGGAATATTTCCAGCAGCAAAAGAAGCCGGGTCTCTTACATCAAGCAATGTCACATCACCTTTTTCGATGAGTGATTCAGCTTCTAGGATTGATATGGATTTGTATGTCATGGCTTGTTCTAACAGTCAGTAGAATAATTTAACAAAATCCTACTCTTCAAGTCATTATTAATCAATAGACGACAGGTTGTATTTTACCTAAATCCAAGACACTGGATTGAAGAATTCCTTTTTAATCTAAAGTAATCACTCTATTTCTTTTTTCAAAAACACAACAAAATGACTCGCTAATGATTCGACGTCTATCTTATCAGCCGCGACATCAACACGGGTAGAATCATGAACAATTGCCGTTCTTGCATCAACCAAATTAATAGAAACTCTTAACAAATCTTTATGAACTCGAATGCGTCCTTCAATAATCCATTGTGCGGCAAACTCTCTTGAGAGGTAGGGATAAAGTTTGTTATTCCCATCATCGAGTGTTCTTGAAGACAAAAAGCGTATGTTTGTTGTGGATAGTAACTGACGCCTTAACTCATCTTCAAAATCAACCGCGAGGTTTTGCTGTGATTGGTCGGCCGTCTGAATCGGCAACAATGCAACCCTTACCATTGCTTGGTCAAAAGAGTAACTAACACTCCATAAGACAATCGTCGATAACAATAAAAAACAGGCTATACCACTCCCTGCCCATAGTGCAATCTGTTTCCATTTGCTCTTTTGAGAAGCTGCATCTTCTTGCTGTGTATTTCCTACTTGAACCTCTTTTGATTTAACAAGTTCCGGCGGTTGCGAAACTGAAACCTTTTCAAGCCATCGATACCCTCGCTTTGGGATAGTCTCAATTAACTTAGTCTCAGGAACAAACTCACCCAACTGCAGACGAATATCGGAGATACAACGAGTTAAGCTATCATCACTAACTACTTGGTTCTTCCAAACCTGATCAAATAATTCTGCTCGACTAACGACCTGACCTTGATTTTCTAGTAATACCAGCAGCACCCGTAGGTTAACGGGTCCCAATCGTATGACCTTTTCACCGCTACGTATTTGTCCCGAACTAGGACAAACATTAAAGCCAGAAGTAAAGAAGCTATTATTATTTTGCATTGATTTCATGAACCGAAGTGTAGCATTTTATTTTGCCGATAAAAGCTGATTCAGCCACCTCTCAGCTTTTAAGGATGTTTTACTCAGGAAATAGTTAAGGCTTTTGGACATACTTTAATCTCCACTATTTTTAAAGGTTGCATTTAATATGAACTCTTCATTCTCATTTAAAAAAGCGTTACTTGGTTTAGTTGCCATGATTATTCTATTCATTTCATTAGCCCTATTTATCAATCTATCAATATTTGACGAAGAGTTAAGTCCCGAAATAGTTGAAATATTAAAACCATCCCAAAAAGCGCCTTTAGATTCAAGTTCAGATTCAGAAAATGCTTATTTTGCACTCTGGGGAATTTCTGCTGCTGATGATAAAGATATGTTTGTCGTGGGAAAAAAGTTAATTGAGAGATATTTTTCCAATCGCGAGACTAAGAACTTAGACCAATTATCTGAACAAGATTATAACGAGATTCTTGGAAATGAAAACATCGACGATACTTGGTTAAAATCGATAGAGACTTGTCAATCAAGACTTAAGCCAAACTGTACAAGTCAATTGAGCAAAAAGTTAATTGGCGAACCAATCATAAATCCTCGTCTCGACCTGTTGTTAAGCAGATATCTACAGATGATAAAGTTGACAAACTACCAACAGGTGGACAATTTATCCTTTACTTCTCCATTACCCAATTACGGTACTCTGATGAAACTAAGTCGTATTAATATTGCTCGTAGTTATAACTCAGATGCTCCTCAAGAATTCAGTTTGAAGATAGCGAAAGACTTAAAATTCTGGAAACTAATGTTAGAACAAGGCGATACGCTAATTGATAAAATGGTTGCCATCGCTAGAATTTGGGACAATTTACAAGCTTTATCAGAATACATTAATAATCAGAAAAACCTCACTGCATCGGATTATAAGGCTTTCGAAAGTATTCTTTCTCCACTAACCAGCGCCCAACTAAATATCAGTGAAGCATTTTCTTTTGAATTAAGAATGATGTATCAAATGCTAACCACGATTGATCCAGAACAATTGGAAAGCACTTTGGGTGTTAGTGCGACACCTGTATTTTGGATGATACAACCCAATGCAACCATCAACGATTATCATCAATATTTTATTCAGCCTATCGAACAACTCAGCCAGTTATCAGTGCAAGATTTTTCTAATGCCATTAGCAAAATACCTGATGGGCAAGTAACTTGTTGCTTTAAAGAATTAGAATCGATGCCCAATTTTACACCAAGTAGTTTATATAACCTTGGTGGTAAGGTTCTTCTACCAGCGGCACACTTTCAAGCACAAGATTATCTAGCAAGAGCACATGATATTAATACTATGTTCTCTTTAATCAAGCTACAGATCGAAATAAAACAATCACCTCACACATCCATTAACGAAGTAATTAATCATTCAAAAATAGTTAATCCTTATACCGGTAAACCTATGGAGTTTGAACTGGAAAGTGGCTTGCTTGGATTTGACTGTTTAGATACCGATTCTGTTTGTAAAATTGTACTTTAATTTAGGTTAGATTTATTGATTCGCGGCACGGAGGCGCGCTCCTACCAACATAAAACAATACCCTCAACTCACGGTAGGAGCGTCCGTCCCGGCGCGAATAGTTGTTAGAATAAAGAACGAGGCTAATATCCCCCCAGAAGTTTCAATGCTTTCTGAAAATTCTTGGTTAAATGTTTAGGATGAGCTTTAGTCAAAGCCACTGAGTCACAATTTTGGAACTCGCAGAATTTTTTGATGGCCTCCACAAATGCAGTAATGACCAGTTCTTCATCAAAATCATGCAGTTCCAAATGCAATAATTTGATCTCTAAATGTCTGGTCTTCCGGTGGGCTTTGCAATCCATTCGCCCAATAAATTCATCTCGGAAAAGTATCGGTAGGCTAAAATAACCATACTGACGCTTGGTAGCCGGTAAGTAACATTCAATTTGATAATCGAATTGAAATACTGCTTTGAGCCTTTCACGCTGAATGACACTGTTGTCAAATGGTGAAAGAATCATCATGCGGTTGTTTAGCCGAGGAAGGCGTCGTTCGAGTGCCCCCGCCTCCAATATAAAGACTTCACCACTATTTGATTCTACTTGTTCTAAAGTACCATCTGCCAACCTTTCGTTTACCAAGGTTTTTACTGCTTTACGTAGTTCTGAATTTCGGCGCAAGTAAGTCAGCCCCTTGAGTGATGCAAATCCATGACAACGCAATTGTTGACCAACAATATGCGCGGCAAACTCTTCCACGCTAGGCATTTGTGTATTGGCCTGAGATGGTAGTACCCGTTCGGTTAGATCGTATATTTTTTGGAAACCGTCGCGCTTGCTGACCATTAGGTCACCTTGCATATACAACTGTTCGAGTGCTTTTTTGGCGGGCTTCCAATCCCACCAGCCTGCTGGCTTTTTGGGGTGACTTTCTAGATCTCGAGATCGTAATGAACCTTCTGAACCGATTCGAGCCAATAGCTCACCCATCAGCTTCTTATCAGGATTTTTATACCAATGAGTTTGACCACTTTTAATAGCCTGTTTGTAAGGTAAGGAAAAACGAAAATCGGCGATGGGTAAAAAAGCTGCGGCGTGTGACCAATACTCAAAAATATCTCCATCGAGTAACATTTGATTGATCATAGCAGGCATGAAATTAGGTACTCTAGCGTGAAAAACATGATTGTGCGCTCGTTCCACCACCGATATGGTGTCGATCTGAACATAACCTATATGGTTAATCGCTTTACGTGCTCCCACTAAACCACGCCCATAAGGCTGAGCCTGTAGTAAGCCTTGAGCAGATAATGCCAGGCGGCGTAAACGAGCTAGATCTTTTGGGTGTTTGATTTTGATCATGGTTTTAGTTGACTAGCACCTTCATAAGGGGGAAACGGATTAATAGCATTGAAGTTGAATCTAATAAATAGCTTACTTTAATTAACTACAAACATCTGTTGAGTTAGTTTACTCTTTTTGAACAACTTATTTTTTTATTTTGGTCACAAGACTACTGTATGATTAATTTTAGACTATAGTACGAAAAGTTAAATTAACTCTTGGGTCCTTTATTCTTTTTGTTGTCGGAACACAGTGTAACCAGTTAGTTTGAGTTTCATATTTCATTACGAGTAAGCTTGATTTCTGTAAAATAACAGAAACTTTTTCTTTAGTCGTTTTATGTTTCAAAACAAACTTTCGTTCTGCTCCAAAACTTAGTGATGCTATTGCTCCATTCTTTTTCAGATCTTTTTCTCCATCACTATGCCACGCCATACCTTCACTACCATCGTGATATAAATTCAACAAACAAGAATTGAAAGTCTCACCCGTTTTATTTTCAACCAATGTTTTTAATGCTAATAGCTCCTTAGTCCAAGGTAATGCACTTTTGGTGATTTTTGAATAAGTATACTCAAAAGGCTTTTCAGCATACCAAGCCACTTTTCGCTTGGTTACTATATGTTTTCCAAAAATAATTGCTTCATCATTTTTCCAAGCAATATTGTTTAACAAATACTTAAAATAATTATCAGCCGTTGAATCCGCAAGTAGCGTACCGTAATAATTAACCATTCCTCCTCTTGGTAGGAGATTTATTGGCTCTTCCAATTGTCCGAATAAATCCATTTAAAAATTCTCTTTCGATGCTTCCCAACCAATAATGGCTGATTTTCTAGTTTTACCCCACATATAACCGCCAATACTTCCATTTACTTGAATAACTCTATGGCATGGAATAAGAAATGCTATAGGGTTATTTCCTATAGCTGTTCCCACCGCTCTCGATGCTTTTGGCTTTTTAATTGCTTTCGCTATTGCTCCATAGGTCGCAAGTTTTCCGTGAGGGACTTTTAATAAAGTCTCCCACACTTTTAATTGAAAATCGGTGCCTTTTAGATGAAGTTTTATCTGATCAAGGTGTTCCCAATTATCCCGAAAAATATGCAGAGCGCTTTGCTGTGATTTATCTACATTTTCTTGAAATTTCGCATTTGGAAAGCGAAACTTTAAGTCATAAAAAGCTTTCTGCTTGTCTTCTTCAAAAAACATATGGCATATACCTTTACTTGTAGAAGCTACAATTATTTTACCAAATGGACTTTCAGCAAAGCAATAATTAATCGTCAGGTTTTCTCCGCCATTTTTGAACTCTCCGGGTGTCATTCCTTCAATATAATAAATAAATCATGTAGTCTGCTAGTGCCCGAAAGCCCTATTTCATGGGCGGTATCAAGCAAAGAAGTTTGTTCGTTACTTAATAATTCTTTTGCATATTCTATACTCAAATACTGCATGAATTTTTTAGGACTAACACCCGCCCAATCAGAAAACATTCGTTGGAAATGAAATGAACTTATCCCAACAATTTTAGAGATTTCTTCAAGGGAGGGCTGTTCCATAAAATGTTGCTGTATATATTTAATTGCAATTTCTATACGGCCATAGTTAATTCTTTCGTTGCGGTTCATATTAAAGCTCTTTCATTACTATGATAATTAAGTTTTACTAATGGATATACCACCGTCAACTAACATCGCAGTACCGGTTGTAAAGCTAGAGGCATCAGAAGCTAGATATAGCGCAGATTGTGCGATTTCCTCTGGTAACGCTCTTCTTTTTAAAGCATGCATATTATTTACAAATTCAATAACTTCGGGAGAATCTCCAAATTCTTTTGCCATTGGAGTATCTGTTCCACCTGGCAATAAAGCGTTTACTCAAATGGCGTTAGTACCATATTCACTCGCTAAAGATTTAGTTAAGCCAACCAATCCTGCTTTGCTTGCAGAATATGAAGCCATTTGAGGCATACCAACTTTACAACCAACAAAAGATGCAGTGAAAATAAGAGATCCGCCTTTCTCTACCATCGCTGGCAACTGGTATTTAGCACCAAGAAAAGCACTTGTTAAGTTGCTGTTTATTGTGTTATTCCATTCTTCAAGTGTAATATCAGGCGTTGACGCAGAAACGCCTAATATACCAGCATTATTAAAGGCAATATCAAGACCACTATATTCACTGATTGCTAATTTTACTAAAGATTTTGCGTATTCTTCATTTGTAACATCACCGGTTAAAGCGATAGCCTCACCACCTTCTTTTTTTATTTCATCAACAAGTTCATCAAGTTTTTGTTTTCTACGCGCCCCAATAACAACCTTAGCACCTTCCTGAGCAAATAATTTTGCCGTCGCATAACCGATGCCTGAACTAGCACCTGTCACAATCGCAACCTTATTTTTTAAACTATCCATCTGTAAGCCTCTTAAAAGTATATTTAATAGCAAATTGCTATCAGTATTTTAAGAGTTATTTTTTAAATCCTCGACCCGATTCTTGCTATGGACGAATTTTGCATTTGTATAGCAGTCACATAATGCAAGGCGGCGTAAACAAGCTAGAAATTTTGGATGTTTGGTTTCGATCATAGTTATAGAACTCAAGTGTACACTTAGTGCGTAGCCTGGAGATTTTTGTTATGTTTTGATTAATATTTGGTATAGAACTGAGCCAATCACAGCATAAAGAAGAAACTGCCATGCTAGCTTCTTCTTACTTTGACCGAACTCTTTTATTTCTACAACTTCTTTTGGGTTGTATTCTAACGCTCCAGATATAGATATTTGGTTTACAATTTTAGCCAAGTTTTTCTTGAAACGTTTCTTCATCATCAGTGGCTCAAAGGGAAAACCCCAATTACCAACACTTACTTTTAATGAATCATCAATTTCTTCAAGAACAACCTGCATCTGAATTGCTTCAGAGTCATAATTAAATTCAAGTCCAATTGCCGCGCCGCGTTTATACAGCCACTTCCTGGGATTGATCTCTTTTTCAGAAAAACCGTTTTTGGTAAAAGATTCTCTAAGTCTAGGTAGATCTTCAGGCATAGAAATAGTTTCACTCACATAACAATATACAATTTCCTTAAGATTCATCAGTCACCTTTGAACGCTCACAGCAGGTGATCGTATTTTGCTTCACTTGCCTGTTCTTGTTAATACGATCCAACGACTTCTTCTTTTCCAATTTGAATCGTCCCATCTTTGCTTGTAGTTATTAGTTCCCAGTATTTTTCAGACCTCTGAATTCGTTGCATACGATCCAGGTATTTTCCTTCGCTAAATGTATAAGTCACTTTAGGGTCTTCATACCAATCTGGGTATACATCAAAATCAACATCTTCGAGATAATTAAAACTAATAAATTTATAGCACTTTACAGGATTGAACGAACACCCACCTGTAAATTTGACTGTATTCAATTGAATAGATGAAATTCCTTTAAAGTGCTTCTTATCTACGAGAATCTCTTTTCGATCAATAGTAAGCCTCATCGTCTCAAGCTTCCCAGTTTCTCTATTTACTTCAAGAAATACCTTTCCTTGGTCAGTTTCAAAAGAAAGATTATTCCAAAAGTAAACGACGTCCTGGCTAGCGAGACAGCTCGATGATAACAAAAATGAAAATAATGCATATTTGATTATTGATTGCTTCATAGTATTAACGCTTGTTTAATTTATTGTTAGCTGTACTGACTGATACGTTGCAAATGCTTACTAGCCATTTCTGGCTTGAATGTTTTGATTGACTCTAGACCTTGGATTGCAGGTTCTCGCAATATTTCATGCTTAATAGCTAAATTTGCTATCGCTGAAATTGCCGCATCTTGAGACGCGATACCCACAGGAAAAGAAGCAATTGCTGAGCTATAATCACTATTGCCAGTATCAACCAAATGCTTAGCAATTATCTCGCTAAAGTGGTATCCGCTTCTTGCGTGGGCAACATCCATTAAGCGAGCAAATAATTCTAATAATTTTATTTGTGACTCTATTTCAGCAGTTACTTTAAGTCTTGTTTCCGCTTCAATTTTTATCCTAACAACAGCTAAAGTTTTCCAAACACCTATGACAGCTACTATTAAAGAGGTTAACAGTACCAATAATTTGATAGTTTCAATTACAGCTTCGATTGACACGATACTCTCCTTGTACAACTAACGCTTATTATATGCAGCAAACGCTTTTAAACCTCACCAAAAGGTTAACTACAAATTGTTTTTAAATTAAATCAACAAATTACAGATAATCATCATAGATTACAAGAAAATTAAAAAACGAGCTGAGACAATCTCTAATTACTCTGTGCATTTTCGCGGCACGGAGGCGCGCTCCTACCTATATTTTATCTCTTTATCACCCAATGCTTTCTTAACGGCGATCTTTTGATTTTTCCCTAATAATATCTTCCATTGATTATAGGTTTCTCCGGCAAGAATTTTCCCTTGTTTATTACACCAGGTTTTATGATAAAGATGTTTAATGGCTTTATTGGAATCTGGAGAGCGTTGAATTAATTTTTCAGCTAGTTGGTTGGCCGCTTTCATGGGTTCATCATTAATTTGAGTAATTAAATTGGCATCTAAGGCTTGCTGAGCTGAAATTTCCTTTGCGGTCATGGCTAATAACATCGCTTGATCTAATGAGAGGTTTTCCTGCAACCCAGTTGTTCCACCCATGTCTGGAATCAATCCCCACTTTGCTTCCATAATTGATAACGAGGTATCAGGTGCAGCAATTCTGAAATCCCCTCCTAGCGCAATTTGCATTCCGCCACCCCAACAATTTCCATGCAACGCCATAATGACTGGAATATCTAGCTGTCGCCAGCCAATGGTCACCTTTTGAGCCAAATTAGCTTGGGTCGGCCACCATTTCCAAAGTAGTTTTAGGGCGTTTTTCTGTTTGCTTAATACCGACTTAATATCTAAACCAGAACAAAAACTCGCACCTTCACCGCTAACAATAACCACTCGAATTTTTGGATTGTTTTTTATTTGTTTGATAACTTCAACAATACGATAAAACATATCCATATCAAGCGCGTTGTGCTTATCTGGACGACTTAATACAACACTTGCTATTTGATTGTTAATATTCAGTTTTACGCGATCAGTTTTCATAGAAGACTCTTTATTTATCCTGCATTTCTTTTGACCAAGCTTTTATATCTTTGATCTCATTTTCTGAAATCCCTAAAGATTCAAGAAAATCAGTATGGGCTTCTGGTAAGTCTTTTTCAAATTCTATATGCCATTGATGCATGTCTTTTTCATTCATACCTGACGCTTTAAGAATGTTAACCCATTGTTGTTTATTCATTACTTTAGAAACTCTTAGCAATGAATCTTTACCAAGCAAATCAACAATCATTTGTTGTTGTTTTCTTAATCGACTAATTTCAATATTTAAGCTTTCTAAACGTTGCTCTAAAATCTCAGATTGACTTGTCGACGTGTCTAGAATTTCTGAAATAGCTTCAAGACTCAATCCCGCATCTTTATAAAGTATAATTTGTGTAAGACGCTCAAAGTCTGCTTGAGTATACAATCGATAATTGGAATCGCTTCTTGCCGTGGATTTTAGCAAATTTATCTTGTCGTAATAGATCAGAGCACTTCTAGAAATTGAAAAGTGCTTTACTAGCTGACCAATGGTATACACAACTCTCTCCTAGAACTCTTTTTTATCGGGTAGGATTAAACTGATTCTGGCTTTTTCACTCAACAATTTGTCTTTACTGAAATATTGACATAATACCGAAAGCGCATCATCAACAATATCTGAGTTATGTTTAAGAAAATCTTCCCACTTTCCTGTTTCTTCACTCGCTATTCGAGTCGCAATCACCCGCATGATTGCATCGGTGATGGTTAAATGAAACTTATTATCGGCTCCAAGTGATTTTGCGTAATCTTGGATGCCCTGACTGATACGCGAGATTGCTGCTTCTAAATCATATTCAAGCAAATACAACCTTGCTAGTCTTATATGACCGAGATGGTCGAAGTGCTTTGGGTCTAAGGTTTGATTTTCAAACTGTTTAACAAACATACTATCACTAATTTCTGCTAATTCTTGGTTCATCTTTTTATCCTATACAGTTTATTGGTTTAGGAATTATCAAGGGTGAAGCTATAGTCAGGTCAATAGTAAAATCATAACATATACCCGTGAATCTATTGTGTTCATTTCTGATCCACATCAATCTCTTTTCAGCCTATACTGACTATAATGTACACAATTCTGAGCAAATCTTTCATAACAATAATAAGGAATTTCTTATGATTCAACTTGATAATATATTAGCCGTTGTAGATTTCCGCCAATCCGAACATTATGCACTCCCAAGAGCGATTGAATATTGTAAACAGTTCGGAAAAAAGGTCACCATATTAGCCAACTGTTATGAAGGGTTTATGGATTTTATTCCATCAAGCAGCGGTATTGACCACCTTCAGATTAAAACTGAAGCAATCAAACAAAATAAAGAAAAACTCGAGAAATTAGTCGATAACATCGATCACCAAGGTATTGATATAAAGCTTGAAATTTTATGGTCAAAAAGCTTACACGACGGGCTTTGTGATTTTGTGAACAAAAATAACTTTGATCTAGTGGTAAAAACAGCCCACCGTCATAATCCTTTGGAAAAGCTATTATTCACTCCGACTGATTGGCATTTGTTACGAGACACTCAAACCAATTTATTGTTTGTTAAAAAGGAACACTGGTCAAATAGAATCGGTATTTTAGGTGCAATCAACATAGAAGACGATGAAGAACACAACCGACTAAATAAACGTATCATCAAAACGACTGTAGATCTTGCAGATGCAGCACAATGTAAATCAAACATCCTTAATACCTTTCCATGGCCGATGGTGCAAATGGAGAAATTTAAGCACCTTTTTGATGAGCAAGACCCTTTTCTGATGATAAAACAATCTCACGCAAAATCAGTCGATAATTTTGTCAAAAGCGTCACTGATTTCAAGGGCAACATTATTATTGGCGAAGGTCTTGAACCTGAAGAAACTATACCTAAAATCGCTAAATCAACTCATTCTAGCCTATTAGTCATGGGTACAGTTGGCAGAAAAGGGATAGAAGCCGCAATGATCGGAAATACAGCAGAAAAAATATTGGATGATCTTGAATGTGAAGTTCTAGTTTTAAAATAAGATAATTTACATTTTGTTGCCACAATTCATTAGGCTAGGTGTAGATTTTTAATCATAAGATCATATAACATTAGCGCACTTTGTTAGTCTATCAAGACTTGTACTCTATCAACCGGAGCAATATGTGCCGCTTTTGAAATCTTTGATCTGCCTTAAGGGGTATGACAACGGTCGTCGTTTTTTAGTTATTAGCTTAATTTGCTATAGTTTGGTGCTTCTTTTAAGTTCGGTAATGAGCCAAGCTCCTGTCATATTGCTGCTGTTATTGATTGTTACTTCTCCAATTATTGCAACTAGCTCTATGAGAAGAATCCATGATGCAGGATTTGCGACACCTCTTGCAGCTATTCCTTTGGTTATCTTTTGGCTGAATCTATTTGGATTGAGTTACATCGACCACCCTGCTCGTTGGGTATTAATTATTTTTGCGTTTTTTACAACCATTGTTGTTGGAACAATTAGCAATGCTAATGCACGGAGCAGAAGAAATAAGCACTATCAAATGGGATACAATGGCCCAATTGAGCTAGTTGTTAAAGAAGATATCATTTTACATAAAGAAAGAATTGAGCCTACCATCGCCGGTAAAAAGGTCACTGAAAGCTACACCGAAGATCTTTTAAGTAGCCAATCAGTTCATCCTGAACAGTCTTATGATACAAAAATACATGAAGAAGCTTTAGCAAAAGATCAATCTGACCATTGGGAACAAAAACTGGGACAATGGCTCGCAGAAAATAAAAAGATTGCTGCTATTGCAATCATATCTTTGTCTATCGTTACATTTTTAATTTTATCACTCTCTTCAAATAATGAAATCGAAGAAAAGCCTATAGTAATCGAAGAAAAAGAACCTGAATTTGTAAAACAGCGATTAAATAAAATAGAAATGCCCGATCAATTTTGGGTGATGCTGGATCAAAATGATGCTCTAACCATTGCTTGGGAAGGTGATTTTAAAACTAAATCTCAGCTTGGAGAAAATGATAGTTATTGGTCTGCAGCGACAGGTAAAGGCGATAAAGACTGCGTTGACCTTGATTTTGCTTTAGGTGAAAAGCTCAGAAGCTTAAATGTAACAGTTAAAAATGGTGGTGATTATTATGCTGATTTTTCACCGGTCGATAGCCAGCTAATCATTCGCTCAATCGCTGATAAAGATCGATTCAAACTTTGTGGATATGAGTTTACTTTAAAAGGAACCCGTAGTTTGTTGAGAAAAAATGATAAATATTTTGAATATCTTAAAATCGAATAAGGCTAAATAAAACCGGCTCTCAGCTCTTATTCAAAAAATTATTGATAACGTGTCGGGTCGCTATTTACTGCTTTTATGAAAGCTTCTTTTCTGATCCGACAAGAATCACAAACACCACAAGCTTTACCTAATTCATCAGCCTTATAACAAGAAACCGTTTTTGAATAGTCGACACCGAGTTTATGTCCTGCCTGAATAATCTGTACTTTAGAAATATTAAGTAGTGGCGTTTCGATTTTGACACCTCGACCTTCTACCCCAGCTTTTGTCGCTAAATCAGCCATATTTTGGAAGGCTTCAATATACTCAGGCCTGCAATCGGGATAGCCGGAATAATCAACCGCATTAACACCAACAAAAATTGCATCAGCTTCTAATACTTCTGCCCAGGCTAGAGCGACCGATAAAAAAACCGTATTCCTTGCAGGAACATAAGTAATAGGAATACCTTCGGTTTCACCCACCGGCACTTCGAGCGAATCGTCGGTTAAGGCTGACCCACCGAAACTGCCTAGATCGAGATTAATAACTTTGTGAGCAATCACACCAGAAGATTCTGCAATCCGTTTAGCGGCTTCTAGTTCAGAAGAATGCTTTTGCCCGTAAGAAAAACTTAATGCGTAACAATCAAAAGCTTCTGATTGGGCTATTGCTAAACAAGTACTGGAATCTAATCCGCCGGATAATAAGATGATTGCTTTTTTATTCATTTTTCTTGATGCCTATTGGATATCTAGTTTCTGCGTATCTGACTTAATGCCCTTTGGCGTCGTTCCATAAAATTTTATGCATTTGAATTTGAAACCTGACCGGTAAATTATCTTTAATGATCCATTCGGCTAATTCCCTTTCATTGATATCGCCAAAACAAGGCGAAATAATCACATTGGTTTTATCTGATAGTTTATATTGGTCGATTTGCATCTTACACCAGTCGTAATCTTTGCGCGATTTTATGACAAATTTGACTTCATCATGTTCGGACAAAAATTGGATATTAGAATATAAATTTTTGCCCATTTCACCAGAATCAGGCGCTTTGAGATCCATTACTTTACTAACTCGAGGGTCCACCTCAGAGATATCAATCGAACCGCTTGTTTCAAGCGATAAGTTAAAGCCTTTATCGCAAAGCTGTTGCATCAATGCTAAGCAAGGCTTTAATTGCGCTAATGGCTCGCCACCTGTAATGCAAACATTTTGCGGTTGATAGCTCTCAATCTTTTCAATCAGTTTATCTAATTCCCAGTACTCACCACCACTAAATGCATATTCAGTATCACACCAAACACATCTTAAAGGACAGCCGGTCAGACGCACAAAAAGCGTGGGTTTTCCGATGCTGGAAGATTCGCCTTGTAAAGAATAAAAGATTTCTGAGATTCGTAAACGGGACAATTTAGTTCTTCTTTTGATGGGTGAAATGATTTCTAAAAGGATAAACTATTTAGTTTTAATTAAGGCTTCAAATAATTTCAAAATGAAGCCTAATTAAATTAGTGACCAGCTTTCTTTATTTTATCCAAGGCCTTAGTCGCTAACTGCTTTTGAGAACCTGTACCTTTTGCAACAACTTCGTTGTACTGAGCTTTAGCTTGGCTCCATTTTTCTTGCTTAGAAAAAATATCACCTAACTTAAGCTTGGCAGCCAAAAGTTTTTTCGATTCAGGAAACTCTGATATCAAAGCTGCAAATTGAGTTTCAGCATCCGCCTGATTTCCTTGGACTAAGAAAACTTGCCCCATCCAATAGCGTGCGTTATCCGAATAACTACTATTAGGGTATTTAGCTAAGAAACCTTCAAACGCAGAAATGGCCGCTGCGTATTCTTTATTTCTTACTAATGCAAAAGCTGCCTCAAAATCTTTACCAGCATTTCGCTGGCCAGCGATAGCTGGAGCAGAGGTATTAGCTGCTGATTCTGTAGAGCTTTCGATATTCGCTGTTTCACCATTATCAGCTTCCCTACTTGGTTGGTTGGTGAGTCTACTTTCGATATCTCGATACAACTCTCTTTGTCGGTCTTGGATTTGTTGAAGCTTAAAACTATTCTCTTCAACTTGGCCGGTAAGCGAGCGTACTTCTCGCTGCAACTCGCTCACTTGATAACTAATATCCGCTTGTACTTGATTCCGAGTTTGATTTAGCTCTTCCAGATGTTTCACACGCTGAGCGAGTGAAAACTTTTCAGATTCGGCCGATACACCAAAAGAAACGGAAGATAAAGAGACTACGGATATCGCCGATACAAAAAAAACGGTGACATAAGTCACCGATTTAGTTAATGATTTAATCATTAGATTTACTCAGCGTAGTCTAGCACTGCACGACGGTTTTCAGACCATGCGGCTTCATCATGACCTGGGTTAGCAGGCATTTCTTCACCATGACTAACAGTCTTTATTTGAGAAGATGCAACACCGTAAGACATTAAGATTTGAGCAACGGCTTTTGCACGACGCTCACCTAATGCTAAGTTATATGCAGGTGTACCACGCTCATCACAGTGTCCATCAACTGAAACAACAGTGCTTGAATTAGCTGGTTGAGATAAGAACCAAGCGTGAGCTTCTAATACTGCACGACCTTCAGAAGTTACAACATCATCATCTAGTGCAAAATAAACCGTAGAACCTGCAGCGGCTCTTGCAGCAGCATTGGCCTCAGTCGCTAACTCAAGTTCCGTTTTTTCTGGTGGAGCGACAACTGCTGGAGCTTCTTCTACAGGCTCTACAGGTTGGTTGTTAGTAGTATCTGTTCCCGCACATGCAAACAATAACGTCGCAGACGCTAGAATAACAAGGCTTTTCCCCATTTTTATAATTGACATTTAATATCTCCCGATGTTGGCTGTATTTAAGGCTTTCTTTTAAAAAAATAACTACGTGAATTTTGGCTCTATTATCAACGAATTGTTAAGCCACAATCAAGGCTTGATTGATTAAACTTCTGTAAAATATGAGCAAAATCAGTGCTTTTTCACGTTTTTTGCTCATTTTCGACCAAATAATAAAACTTCTTCGATCTAACTAGCGTAAGTAAGGCGACCAAACAGGTGCTTTCACCTCACCTTTTTTCGAGGGAAGTCTGGCTTTAAATCGCCCATCGGTAGAAACTACCGATAAAACCTGTCTACCTCTATAAACCGTCGCATAAATAATCATACTGCCATTTGGTGCAAGGCTTGGCGATTCATCAAGAGATGTTTCTGTTATCGTTTGCATGGCTCCTGTTTCAATATCCTGAACAGCCACATGAAACACTCCATTAGTCCGGTTAATTATCACCATTGTTTTACCATCAGGTGTAAACGAGGAACTCGCGTTGTAATTGCCTTCATAAGTTAAACGTACAGGTTTATCGCCAAATAAATTTTTGCGATAAATCTGAGGGCGTCCACCGCGATCAGACGTAAAGGTTAGCGACTGTCCATCAGGCGTCCAATTAGCTTCGGTATCAATTCCATAGTGGTTAGTGACTCTAGAAAATCGCTGAGTAACTAAATCTAAAATATAAATTTCTGGATTACCATCACGAGAAAGGGTTAATGCTAATCGCCGACCATCAGGTGAAAATGAAGGCGCACTATTAATCCCTTCAAAGGCGGCAACTCTTGTTGCCTTGGTTGGTTTATAAATATCCTTAATAAACACTTCTGAGCGGCCATTTTCAAATGAGACATAAGCTAATTGTTGCGCATCTGGTGACCAAGCCGGAGACATAATTGATTGGGTACTTGCAAATACTAGCTGCGGCGCATAACCATCAGCATCAGCAACCATTAGCCGGAAGGGTTTCGCTTCGTCTCGCTCAACAGAAACATAAGCAATTCGAGTTGCAAATGCGCCTTTCTCACCAGTTAACTTTTCATAGATTCGATCAGCTATTCGGTGAGAATGAAAACGTAAATTACTTGGTTGAATAAAAGCAGAGTAACTATCCAGTTTATTTCGGGCAACATTGTAGAGTTTACCGTTTCTAATTTCTTGGGTTTGACGATAAACATCAACCAATTCGTAAGCTACTTTTAAACGACCATCCGGTACTTGGGTAATTCGGCCGACAACAACTGCCTCGATTCCCTTTTCTTTCCAAAGCTCAACATTAACGGCTTCGTAATTATCAACTTCTTGCAATAGCTCATGTCGAGCCATCGGATTAAAACGTCCGCTTCTTCTTAGATCGGAAGCGATCACTGCAGCGGCATCTTGAGTTGGTCCAGATTCAGCACCTTGCCAGGAAAAAGGTAAAACGGCGACAGGTCTTGCACTATCCATTCCCTCGGTGATTACAATTTCTATTTCGGAATAAACCCGAGTAGAAAATATAAAAATAATAAAAGCAGATGTCGTAATAATTTGTTTAATCATTCGTTTCTTTTTTTCCTAAAGTTAATCTTATCGTTCGCAGTTTTTCGAACACGTCTTTATCTGGGGAAACAGGTAAAGGTTCTGATTTAAAAATTGCCCGCTGCCCTGAGTCACAATGCTGTTTATCTCCTTCAAGTACTGAAACACCTAGCACCAATCCACCAGTAGCAAGTCTGACCCTAAAAGTACAATATCCAAGAGTTTCTGGCTCTAGCCAATTTCTTTTAATTTTTCCTGTAATCAAAGCAACATATTTATCAACTTCAGTTAAAACATATTGCTGTTTAGCCGCATTTAACGCTTCGGCCTCTTCTGCCATTTGTCGCTCAAGTTCTTTTTCAAAGGCTTCTTGAGCCGCTTTTTCTTCCGCTAGTTTTTTCTTTCTTGCCGCTTCTTCTTTTCGCTTCTTTTCTTTTTCTTCAGCGTCTTTTTGTTTACGCTTTCTCTCGGCTTCCTCTTTACGCTTTTTTTCAATTTCAGCTTTTTTCTTTTCTAACGCGATTTTTTCTTTTCGAGCTTTTTCATCGGCAACTCTTTTCTTTTTAGCATCAGCGGCTTTTTTTTCTTCTTGTTTGCGTTTTCTTTCCGCATCGGCTTGTTGTTGCTTGGCCTTTTTCACCCGGTTTTCTTCTTCAATTCTTTTTTTACGAACTTTTTCTTCTTGTTGTTTTAATTTTCTTAACCGCTCTACTTCTTTATTTTTTTTATCAATTTCTTTTTGTTTAAGTTTGTTCACTAACTGATCAATACTTTTTTTACTCACCGCTTGTGCGTTAATTTGCTTGCCCGGTTTAGTTTGTTTTACTTCAACTTTCGAAAACTGATAATTAAATAACAGCAGTCCGATCACAACGACGTGACCAACAACCGATAAAAAAATGGCTTTACTTAACTTCATTACCTGCCACTAACCTTCAGGTTCAGTCATGATTCCGACTGATTCAATACCAGCCTGAGTTTGTAGTAAGTGCATTAATTGCACCACTTTATCGAAGGCTACCTTTTTGTCACCGTTAATCATCACTTGTGCTTGTGGGTTGATTTGTCTATGGGCAAGCACTAATTCAACTAATTCATGTAACTCAAGTGCTTCATCTGAAGTATCTCCAACCGATAAATAATAGTTGCCACTTTCATCAATACTTGCAATTAAAGGCGGCTCAGCATCAGCTGACATTGGTTCAGCTGTTAACTGAGGCAAATCGACTTTTACGCCAGCGGTAATTAATGGCGCAGTAATCATAAAAATCACTAACAAAACTAACATCACGTCAATGTAAGGAACGACGTTTATTTCGCAAACTGGCTTTCGTTTATTTTTACGAATTATTGGTTGTTGGCTCATTCGACTAATTCCCAGTTATTTTCTAAGTGAAGAATGGGCTTTACGGTGAAGAATGCCTGAAAACTCCTCGACAAAGTTTTCATATTGAGTCTCTATTTTTTGCAATTTGTGAGTAAAACGGTTGTAAGCAATAACCGCCGGAATTGCAGCAAAAAGTCCCATTGCTGTCGCAATAAGTGCCTCTGCAATCCCCGGAGCAACCATCGCTAAAGTGGCTTGTTTAACTGAGCCAAGAGCAATAAAGGAATTCATAATCCCCCAAACGGTTCCAAATAAACCAATATAAGGTGTGGTTGAACCTACGGTTGCAAGAAATGATAAATGAACTTCTAGCTTATCTGTTTCTCTTGAATAGGCCACTCGCATAGCACGATGTGTACCGTCCATTACTGCGTCAGGTGAGGTGGCTTCTTGCTTACGTAATCGAGCAAACTCTCGATAACCAGCAACAAATAAATGCTCCATTCCACTTGGAACTTTATTTCGAGTGGTTAGGTCACTATAAAGCTTGCCAAGATCGAGCCCCGACCAAAAACGCTGCTCAAAAGTATTTCCATCAGTCGTCGCCTTACTTAGCGAACGACTCCGGTCATAGATCATCGCCCAAGAAATAACAGAGAGCAGTAAAAGCGAAACCATAATCAGTTGAACGATAACGCTGGCGTTTAAAAATAAGCCTAAAATTGACATATCAGCAGACACGCTGAAACTCCTCTTTAACTTTTGTCGGCATCCGACAAGGTGAAAATGTATTTAATTTTAGGCTAGCTACTTTTATAGCTGCCCGGTTAAGTAATATTAGTTGCTCATTCTTCTGTAAATATAATTCTTGTTTAAACTCTACTGACGCAGCAGAAACCTTTGTGATTCTAGTTTTAACTTGCAGTTGATCATTTAATCTAGCTGGCCTTAAATAATCGACTTCAGCTCTGGTGACCACAAAAGCAATATCCTTATCGAGCAACTCATTTTGATTGATTTGTAAATGATTAAGCCATTCCGTTCTTGCTCTCTCATAAAATTTTAAATAATTGGCATAATATACAACGCCACCTGCATCGGTATCTTCGTAATAGACTCTAACTGGCCAAATAAATTCCGTTGTCATAATTCTCGATAGCTTACAGCTTTGCCGTTAGGAATAGTGTGTGTATACCCGCACTATAACGAATATAGAGGCATAAATTAACCTCAAAAAGGTAAATATAAGGTAAATTCAAGACTTTTTTGAGGAAACACTCATAACTCTATGAAAATTTTATGTATTTTTGTTTCAATTTAAATTCTGCAACTTAAAAAACACTCCTGACATAACCTTGTCAGTAGGCCAAAGATAGAATACTCAAGCATTAACGCTAACCTTATAAAATAACTCAATTTAGGAGAAGGAAATGATCGGATACACAACTTTAGGTACTAACGACTTACCCAAAGCAGTTGCCTATTACGACGAGCTAATGAAAATGATAGGTGCAGGACGATTTATGGAGGATGAGTCCTTTGTCGCGTGGGCTAAATCACCAGACGATTGTGGTTTTAGCGTGACAAAACCTTTTGATGGTCAAGCGGCAACCGTTGGTAATGGCGTGATGATCGCCCTTCATGTTGAAAATAGAGAACAAGTTCATGCCTTTTATGACAAAGCAATTGAGCTGGGTGGAACGGATGAAGGTATGCCAGGCCCCCGCGGTGATAGTGGGTTTTATTGTGGTTATTTTAGAGATCTCGATGGCAATAAGCTTAATGTATTTTGTATGAGTTAATTAAAGTGCTGTTTAAAATGCCTCTTGATTATAAAGGGGCATTTTTCTATTTCGATTATTTGCATGTTAGATTAGTCAATCAGCTAAGAAGTTAAATCTAACTCCCAATAAACCACTTCATCTAGAGGATTATCATAATAGGGTCTAATTTCCTTAAATCCTAACTTCTCATATAAGCCGATTGCACGATCAAGTCTTTGCAAAGTATCTAATTGCATTTTCTGGTAACCAAGTATTTTGGCTTTGCGAACAATAGCCTCAGCGAGCATTCTTCCAGCAGACAAGCCTTGAGATTCAGGTTTGACATAAAGACGTTTCATCTCACAAATATCATCTTTAAGTTGTCTTACGGCAACACATCCGATAATTTCATTTTGATGTTTCGCCAATAAGATTGAGCCATGGGGTTCAGCATATTTACCCGGCAAAGAAGCGAGTTCTTGCTCAAAGCCTTGAAAGCAGAGATCGGTATTTAGCCATTGTTGATATTCTATAAACAACTGTCTGGCTGCATCAAGTTCTTTCGAATTATCTATTTGTACTATTTCAATAGGTTTCATATTGGGAAAAATATTTATTTGTTTAAGGTTATCATAATAACCCATATTGTATGGAGCAAATCTTACTTATAATGTAAGAACTTAAACATATATTAAAAAGCATCCTATGCTACATATCTATGATAATCATACAATAAATCAGCTTCGCTATTTGCTCTCTTAAATAATTTAACAACAATACCGCAAATAAAGAGATTATTCTGGATAAATCATTACATTAGGCTACGCTTATATAACGAACTTCGAAATAACCTACGAGTTTCGAACTATGATCTATTCTAAGCCATCAGCCACTAAGATATTAATTATCGATGATGAACCGATTAATTTAGATGTATTAAAAGAACTTCTAGATTGTGAAGGCTATTCATCGATTACCTGTCATCACAATCCATTGGACGCTATCCAAAGCTATAAATGTGAAGAATATGACCTAGTTATTTTAGATCTTAACATGCCAATCATGTCTGGATTTGATGTGATGGATGCTTTTAAGGATATTCAAAGCCGGTTACCCCCACCTATATTAGTACTAACAGCTTTAGGTGATAAAGCAACAAAAATACAAGCTCTTACTCAAGGCGCTAACGATTTTCTAACTAAACCATTTGATCACGAAGAAACAATAAGTAGGGTAAACAACTTAATTCACCTCCATATCGCCAAAAAAGAACTCAAAAAAACAAACGATATTCTTGAAGAAAAAGTTCAAAAAAGAACTCAGCAGTTACAAGAAGCGACTATGGATGCTATTTATCGTTTAGGTTTAGTTGCCGATTATAGAGATACTGAAACAAGTGAACACACTAAGCGAGTTGGAACAGTGTCTCAAAAGCTTGGTGAACTGTTAGGGCTCGATAAAGAATATTGTACGAAATTGTTACATGCTGCACCAATGCACGACATTGGAAAAATAGGTATTCCCGACAGTATCTTACTAAAACCAGGCAAGCTTACCCCTGACGAATGGAAATATATGAAGCGGCATACAATTATTGGTGAGCATATTTTGCAAGATAGTCCATCCGACATTCTGGAACTTGCCCGCGAAATCGCTTTAAGCCATCATGAAAAATGGGATGGTACGGGCTACCCTAGCCAATTAAAAGGAGAAGAAATTCCCCTTTCAGGAAGAATCGTCATTATAGCTGATGTTTTTGATGCTTTGAGTTCGGATCGTCCCTATAAAAAAGCGTGGCCTAAAGAGAAAATTTTGGGTTATATGCTGGAACAAAAAGCGATTATGTTTGATCCCAAAGTCTTGGATGTGTTCTTACACAATATAGAGTTTATTGGTTCCGATGAATAATTGGATACTAGTGCTAACGAATAAAGCTTACATCTACATAGTTATAACCTGGCTAAAAAGAGATTAATTTATGCAAAAACGTTCCTATATATTAGCAGCAGAAGATGAACCTATGAATCGCTCTGTATTAGAAGAGCTATTAACTGATGACTTTGAACTAGTTTGTGTTGAAAACGGTGTTGAATGTCTCGATTCAATACAAAGACGGGTACCAGATTTAATACTTATGGATGTTTATATGCCGGTGTTAGGAGGATTAGATACCACCAGAAAAATACGGGCTCTTCCTGATCTAAATAAAATTCCGATAATCATGGTGTCTTCATTAGCATCAGAAAAAGAAATAGAGCAAGGCAAAAATGCTGGCGCCAATGCCTATGTGACAAAACCTTTTACTGATGATGAGTTGATGGAAGCTATTAATAATTACCTAAGTTAACTCCAATATAAAAGAACTTTCAGATGAAAATTAAAATTATAATTTTACCAATCCTCGCTTTTTTAGTAATCAACTTAATATCTTTTGCAATCTATCGTGTTCATCTTAATATCATTGACCAGAGCGAACATAGGGAGTTTGAATACACTTCCAACGAATACCGTAAACTGTTCCAGCAGCTCATCATATCGAAACTTGATATTGCTAGAGCGATGCAAGCCTACTTTATGAGTAGCGAATATGTTAGCTCCGAAGAATTCAGCTCTTTCTCTAAAGTACTTCTTAAAAATCATCCTGAGGTTCAATCTATTAACTGGCTTCCTTACGTCGAAAGCTCCAAACGCTTGCAGTTTGAAGAGCAAATGCAAAATCAAGGGTTAACTGATTTTAAAATAAAAAAATACCAAGGCCAAATTAACAGCGACTCAGCTATGGCGAAAAAATTTCATTTACCAATCAAATACCTAGAGCCACTAGAAAATAACCTAAACCAACGAGGGGTAGATCAACTCACAGTGCCCCAAGCAAAAAAAGCTATCGATTATTTACAAGCAGGCCACCCCTTTTCTATCAGCCTTCCTTATTTGCTAAATAAACAAAATGCGACTCCACAACACGCTATTCTCTTATTTTTACCCATAAAAGAAGATCAAAAACTCGAAGGTTTAGTTCAACTGGTTTTACGATTAGAAGACTCGTTTAGACTTATTACTGACAAATTTGAATTTTCTAAGAACATTGGTATCCATATTCATGATGTCACCAATGAAGGTCGTGAACTGATGTTGATTAGTGGCCACAGTTTTGACCAAGACAAGGAGCATTTTTATATTAAAGAATCTCTTTCTTTCGCTGGCCATCAATGGGAACTGGAGTTTTACCCCTCTAAAGAATTAATTAATTCCCACCTCAGCATGTTTCAAAATCCATTTAAATACTACATGTGGGCTAGTATTCCGTTAGGCGTAATTATTTCAAGCCTGTTATTTAGTCTAATAAGAAAACAACAAAAATTAGGGCTGTCAATTAGTAAATATAAAACAAAAGATCATCAATTAAAGCGCATTATCGATCAAACTGCCGATGCTTATTTCTTACAAGATTCCAAAGGTAGAATTATTGATGTAAATAAACAAGCTTGCCGCTATCTCGGTTATACAAAAGACGAACTTATTAGCTTAACAGCCCGAGATATTTGCCTACTTCCAAAAGAAGAAATGGATGCTTTGTGGAAGAGAACTCCCACCAACTCATCAATATTAATTGAAGGACCTCACAAACGGAAAGACGGTAGTATTATTCAGGTGGAAGCAAGTATTAACCGATTTGAACTGGATGGTAAAACAGTTTATAGCCGTCTAGTTCGAGATATTAGTGAGCGAAAAGAGAAAGAAAAACAGTTAAACCTATCGAAAAAAAATCTTACTTTCGCTGAGAAAATAGCAAAATTAGGTAGCTGGAGCCTTAATAACCAAACAGGCGAGCTAATTTGGTCAAACGAGGTGTACCGAATTTTTGAAATCTCTAAAGACATACGTCCCGATTATCAAATATTTATCAACTGTATTCATCACGAGGACCGTGAAAAAGTCGATCACGCCTTTAAATCTTCGTTAGAAACGCAACAACCTTACTCCATTGAACACCGGCTTAAAATGTCAGATGGAAGAATTAAATTTGTATTAGAGCAAGGCAGAACCGAATTTGATGACCAACAACAACCTGTAATCACTTATGGTTCTGTTCAGGATATTACTGAAAGAAAAATACAAGAAATAGAACTTATTAAAATGAAACAAGAAGCTGACAAAGCAAATAAAGCAAAGTCAGTATTTTTAGCAAATATGTCTCATGAGCTAAGAACACCAATGCATGGGATATTGAGCTTCGCTAAATTTGGCATAAAAAAAAGTTCATCAGCGCCTCGAGCAAAACTCAATCAATACTTTGACAATATATTAATTAGCGGAAATCGATTGCTTTCATTATTAAATAATCTGCTCGATCTTTCAAAATTAGAAGCTGGTAAAATGGAAATCAATAAAGAGCAATCTGATTTTAATTTAATCGTTCAGGCCTGTTATAACGAACAAAAACAATGGATAAAAGAATTAGACCTTCGTTTACAGTCCAATGACCTCTCCATTCCATTGTGGGGCTTTTTTGATACACAAAAGCTAGCACAAGTAATCATAAATCTTTTATCTAACGCTATTAAATTTAGTTCAAGTGGTGGGATAGTGATTATATCTTCTGAAAAACTATCTGACGGAACAATTAAATTTTCAGTACAAGATGAAGGAGTAGGAATTCCCAATAACGAAATTAATAGCATATTTGACTCATTTACCCAAAGTAGTAAAACAAAAAACGGTGCTGGTGGAACCGGTCTAGGTCTATCGATAAGTAAGCAAATCATAAATGCTCATAATGGAAGAATATGGATCGAACCTGATATACAGAAAGGAACCAAGATAAGTTTTATTATTCCTATCGAGCAAGAGACAACCAATGATTAAGCTACTTTTCCGTCCATCGACCTGGCTAATGGAAAGGTTAAGTTACTCCAAAAAAATTATCGTCATAGGTTCTATTTTTGTTATCGCGGCAAGTTTCTTATCAGCTAACTTATACCACCAATTAAATATCACTATAGTTGAGTCAGAGCAACAACTCATCGGCATCGAAAAAGTAGCCCATATTTCGGAATTGATACGTTATGCTCAGCAATATCGAGGTTTATCAGCGGCGATAAAAAGTGGAAGCAATTCATTTACTGAAATCTATAATAACGTTTCAATCAAGATAGAAAAGCATCTTCAAGAAATAATACTGGATATAAAACCTGAAATATTAGCTGAATCACAATACGCAGAACTAAAGGAACTCAAAGAAACCTGGCATGTGCTATCGATGAATCATGTTATCAATGACTTAGAAGAAGATTTTCACGAACACACCCAACACATAAATCATCTAATCTTATTATTAAAAATAATTGGTGACCATTATAAACTCTTTACCGATGGAGACCTTTCCTCCTATTATTTAATTGATAGTAGCTTGTATGTTCTACCTAATGTTGCAGAAGATCTTGCTAAAATAAGAGGTATTGTTTTGAGTATATTAGTTAAGCAAGAGCTTACAAAAAAGCAAACAGAATTATTGATTGGGTTAGAATCTAATATTGAACGAGCATTCAATGACCTAAAATTTGCCTCGGAACGGATTAGTAAATACTCGCCCCAGCTAGAGCCGGAAATTAGTAATTCTTATGCTCAACTGCTAGATGCTAAAAGTAGCGCTCTTGAAATTATACATAAAGATATTTTTAGTGAAAAATTTACGACTTCGCCACTCAAGTTCTATCACCAAATTACAGCCAAAATCGATGTAACTTATCAATTAATAAATAACGTATTTTTGCCTTCAGCACAACGGCATATCAAAGAGCGAATATCAAAATTATATTCAATTCTTGTTTTAACTATATCTTTAACAATTTTTCTCTGGTTGGTATGTATTTACCTTCTAGTAGGCCTCTATTTATCAGTAAGAAGAAATATCAAACATGTAAATAATATTCTAAATGAATATTCTATGGGAAACTTAGAACCAAGAATCGAGATTAATACATTTGATGAAATGCGTTCAATTAGCCAATCAATTAATTTCATGGCTGAGAATTTTAACCAAATGATAAATGAGAATAGAGATGAGAAAGATCGCTTTAAAACTTTGTTCGAAAAATCAGGCGATGGAATCGTTCTTCTAGACGATGGTAAATTTATAGACTGTAATGAACGAGCTGTCGAGATACTTGGTTACGATAATAAGTCAGATTTAATGAAAACACCTTCGGAGCTATCTCCTGAGTATCAACCTGATGGACAACTGTCTACTTATAAATCAGAGCAAATGAATAAAAAATGCATTGAAGACGGTTCCAATCAATTTGAATGGATACACAAAAAGAAAGATGGAAGTAATTTTTGGGTTGATGTATTACTGACCAGGCTAAACTATAAAGAGAAAAATATTATTCATGTTACTTGGAGAGATATCTCAAAAACTAAATCGCTTGAACTTTTACGAGATAAACAAGCTAAACGTTTAAATACAACTATCGAATTAGCAATGGATGCTTCTATTCAAATGAATGCTAAAAGTAACATCATCGGCTGGAACAAGCAGGCAGAAGAAATTTTTGGTTGGTCAAAACAGCGAGCAATCGGACAAAAACTGCACAAGCTAATTATTCCGAAGAAATACAGAGAAGCACATTTAGTTGCAATTAATATGTGTTTAATTACCGGCAAATCCTCTATGAACTCAAAGGTTAGGATTACAGCTCTTCACGCAAACGGGAAAGAATTCCCTGTAGAACTAGCCGTTTCAATGATTAAAATAGGTGACCATGTCGAGTTTTCCGCCTTTATCAGAGATCTAACTGAACAAAAAGAATACGAGCGTTCAATTATTAATGCAACCCAAGAGGCTCTGAGTGCAAACAAAGCTAAATCTCAATTTTTAGCAAATATGTCTCATGAACTAAGAACGCCAATGCATGGAATTCTTAGTTTTGCCAACTTTGGAATAAAAAAGGGAGGTAGCGCTTCTCCTGATAAAATAAAACAGTACTTTGAAAATATTAATACTAGTGCAAAACGTTTACTAATACTTCTAAATGACTTACTTGACTTGTCAAAATTAGAAGCAGGTAAAATCGAACTTGATATTAAAGAAAATAGCTTAAGGGAAATAGTCGACACTTGCTACATAGAGCAACAACAGCGATTAAAAGATTTAGATATTCAATTAGAAATTAGTTCTTGTGAAAACGGCTGTAAAGGCGAATTCGATAAAATTGCAATAGCCCAGATAATCACTAATTTACTTTCTAATTCCATAAAATTCAGCCCAACTTCTAGCACTATTTATATTTCCATTTCAGAAAGAGAATTAGAACTATGTTTCGTCATAAAAGATAGCGGCATTGGTATTCCCGAAAGTGAACTAACAAATATTTTCGACCCATTCAAACAAAGTTCTAATACAAAAACAGGCGCCGGCGGCACAGGTTTAGGACTCGCTATTTGTAAGAAATTAATTACTGCTCACAAGGGTAAAATATGGGCTAAAAACAATCGAGATACAGGTACATCTTTTTACTTCACGATACCTAGCAAACAAATTCTAAATGAGGTTATATGATGAATAGATTAAATATTTATAAGCTGATAATTGTTAATTTCACTCTATTTTCTTCATCAATTAATGCCGAAAATGATCTGTTTCAACTCGATCTAGAACAGTTGATGAAAGTAAAGATTGTATCTGTTTCCAAATATGAAAAGTCTGCAGATGAAACCCCCGCGGCAGTTTATGTCATCAATAGAAATGATATCCTTAGAAAAGGAGCTATAACAACCGCCGAACTTCTTAGAGGTGTCCCAGGGCTTCATGTTGCTCGAATTGATGCGAATAAATGGGCGGTTTCTATTCGAGGAATGAATGACCGTTTTGCTAACAAGCTATTAGTATTAGTTAATGGACGCAGCGTCTATACCCCAATATTTGCAGGAGTCTATTGGAATTTACAGGACATGCCTTTGGAAATTATTGAAAGAATAGAAGTCGTCAGAGGGCCAGGCGCTACTTTGTGGGGAGCAAATGCTGTTAATGGCGTGATTAATATCATCACTAGAAATTCCAGTGAGATTTCCGGATCAGAAGTTAGTTCTTTCGTCTCTTCTGAAGGTAGTAGCGTCAGCTCTATTATTGCCAAACAAATTGATGATAAAACATCCTATAACATATTTGCTAAAGGTTTAAGAGTAGATAACTTTGAGTCAGATAGCTCGTCAATAGCAAACGATTCTTGGAAAAAATTAAATCTTGGGTTTCGGTTAGATTATGATGACAATAAAGATCAAAAGTGGCTTACTGAAGGAAGTCTGACAAAAGGGAAAGCTAATTCCACATCATTTCGAACACAGTTATTTCCAGTAGCTTTGAGCACAAAGTTTAAAGATTTAATTGATTACAAAACAGGTCATGTGCTAGTTAGATTTGATAAAATGTTAGATACTCAATCAAAACTTAAATTTCAAAGCTATTTCGACTTTTTTGATAGAACGTCATCTAGTGCAAGATACGTAGTTCGTACTTTTGATTTTGATTTTCAACATCAATTTAATTATCTTGATAAACATAACATTGTGTGGGGTGGAGGATATCGCCTCGTTGACGATGATCTCGAACCTAGTTTTACGATAAGCTTCAATAGAAAATCTGTAAACTCTGAACTTTATAGCCTTTTCATTCAAGATGAATATCAGGTTTCTGAAAACACTGACATGACTTTAGGTTCTAAATTTGAATACAATGATTTTTCAGGATTCGAATATCAACCAAGTTTACGTGTTTCACATCTATTAGATAATGGGCACCATATATGGGCAGGAATTACCAGAGCAGTTCGAGTTCAATCAAGAAGCAATCATGATTTGAGGATTAACGTTACTGCTTTTCCCGCTTCACCACCGACAAGCCCATTACCGACATTGGTTAGCATATTACCAAACCCTGATCTTGTATCTGAAACAATTATTAGTACAGAAGCTGGATATAGGGGAATGCTTAATAGCGATCTTAGTCTCGATATCAGTATTTTCAATAATCAATATGATCATTTAAATAGTCAAAGGCAAGGTTTTAGTGTCGAAAATTCACCTATCCCACACTTTCTATTAAGCAGCACGATTGACAATCAAATAGAAGCTGAAACCTACGGGCTAGAAGCGCAAGTAAATTGGTCTGTTAACAAAAATCTACAATTAAGAAGTAATTATAGTTACCTAAAAGTTAAAGCTGATTATAAAAATACTTTAAATGCCGATCCGCGTCTTATTGTTGATTTTGAAAACAACAACCCTCAACAACAAGCCAATTTTCAGGTTAATTGGAAAATCAATAGTTCATTAGATATCAATTCAGATATTTATTACGTTTCTGAATCTCAGTCTAGAGATATTAATTCCTATACAAGGGTAGATTTTAACTTTCAATGGCGGCCATCGACAAACTATTATTTTTCAATGGGCGTGACAAACCTTCTTGACTCGCACCACCAAGAATTTACCGCGCAGGATGCAGAATACTCTCTGATCGCTAGAAACCTATTCATAAAAGCTAGAGTAGAGTTCTAATGAAGCATATTGCATTCACAGTTAGGTACTTAATAGTCATGTTAACCCTCATGGCTCCTAATATAGCACTATCTATCGAAGCATCAATAGACGAACTAAGTGCCGTATATATTTATCAATTGTCTCGCTTTACAACATGGCCTGAAACACTTGATACACAAAAAGAGTTTAATATATGTTTTCTAGCTGAGCAAAAAAAGACAGAGATTGCAATTAAGTTAGAAGAGCAAAAAATTCACGGTAAAAAAATTCTAATTAAATATATAAAAAATGAACAACAATTACAAAACTGCCGAGTTCTTTATATAGATAAATACAAAAACCAATCCTTAATTCATTCTAAGGTTGAGAAACTATTAGATGCCGCTCCAAGCTACCATGTTTTAACAATTAGTAATCAAAAAAGTTTTGTCAAACAAAAGGGAATAATAGAGCTGCATGTAGCTAATAATAGACTCCGGTATTCTATAAATTATCCAAACTCACAAAGTTCTAAGTTAACGATAGATAGCCGGCTTTTCCAGCTAGCAATTAAGATCGTTCGGTAGTGAGAAAATCATATGGATAAATCGATGCAAAAAACGACTATTGTTTCTACGCTGATTAATGCGGTTTCCCGCTATTTAATTTCTTCTCTATTGCTCGTTAGTTTATTCTTTATTGGAACAAGCAGTTATTTATCAATATCTCAATTAGAAAGCGAAACAGAAAAAACAATTAATGAATATGCTCAACGCCTTATAATACCAGTCCTGTTTAACGACTCTTCATCTATGAACAAAGAAATTAATCATTTGAGGGATAGAAAAGAAATTTTGAACGTCGGACTTTTTCTAGCAGACGGAAAATTGATTTCAAATGGTTTTTTTAACGAATATCTCAACAAAGTCGAAATCCAGACTATATGCCACCCTTCTAAATTATGGTTTACAATACAACGTCTATGCCGACCAATAATTGACGAAGGTACAGTGATTGGACATTTGGTAATAGACTATACTCGAGCTATGATCCTAAATAGGTTGCTAAATCAATTTTACCTCTTATTATTTGTAACCTTAGTAGTCATTCTTTATATCCGTTATTCGGTATCAAATATACTAAAACTTAGCTTGAAACCGCTAAGTTCACTATCAGAAGCCGCGAAAGCTATATCCATTAATCACGACGAAAAAATTAGAGTTGACATCCAATCAAACGATGAAATAGGTGTAGTATCTCAGGCTTTTAATGAAATGTTAGATTCCATTGCATTACGGCGAACAGAACTTGAAAATTATTCAGAAAAACTAGAAGGTGCGGTAAAAGAAAGAACCCTTTCTTTAGAGCAAGCAATTGACGAGGCAAACCGCGCTAACCAAGCCAAGTCCGAGTTTTTAGCTAATATGTCTCATGAATTACGTACACCCATGCATGGTATTATGAGTTTCGCTAATTTCGGTGTTAAAAAGATCGACCAAGTTAGTAATGAAAAACTAAAACAGTATTTCCACAACATATTAACAAGTGGCGAACGATTATTAGGTTTGCTAAATGACTTATTGGATTTATCAAAATTAGAGGCTAATAAAATGCTCTTAGATAAACAATATGAAAATCTTGAGACTGTCTCCTTAAAATGTATAAATGAGCTTAAACAACATATCAAAGATTTAGATTTAGAAATAAAGATAAATCCGGTTATTCACAATACCGAAGGCTATTTTGACCCAGTCAAAATAGCTCAAGTGATTACAAATATCCTCTCAAATGCGATTAAATTTAGCCCTACAAAAAGCCAAATAGTTTTTACTATTGAAAGAACAATGAATGATCAACTCTCTCTTAGTGTAAGCGACCAAGGCGTTGGAATACCTGAATCAGAGCTAGAAACAATTTTTGATGCTTTCAAACAAAGTAGTAAGACTAAAACCGGTGCAGGCGGTACTGGGTTAGGCCTAGGTATATGTAAACAAATTATTTCTCTACATAATGGAAAAATATGGGCCCAAAATTCTAAAAGTAGTGGAGCGATTTTTACCTTTGTAATACCAGCAAAAAATGGAGATATTTCATAGATGAATCAACTACCTCATATCTTAATTGTTGATGACGAACAACTCAATCAAGATATTATTACTGAATTATTAAATGATGTTAACAAATATAGAATATCAACTGCCAATGACGGAGAGATCGCATTAAAAATACTACTTAATAATCCAGAAGACTTTGATGTGATTCTACTTGATAGAATGATGCCAAAAATGGATGGTATGGAACTGCTAAAAAAAATTAAGGAACACTCAATACTACGCCATTGCACAGTAATTTTTCAGACTGCAAAAATTGAATCTAAAGACATTTCTGATGGTTTCAAGGCGGGGGCTCACTACTATCTGACTAAACCATTTGATGAAGAAATTTTATTAAGTATCGTACGTACCGCAGTTGAAGATAGACAACGATATAATCAGCTATTATTAAATCTTGATCAGAGTCGCGGAGTCATTAATTTACTGCAATCCGCTGTATTCGAATTTAAAGATCTATCTCAAGCGTCTAAACTAGCATCTCATTTGAGTTGGGCTTTCCCAGAGCCTGAAAAAGTTGCAATGGGGTTAAGTGAGCTACTAATAAATGCCGTAGAACACGGCAACCTAGAAATAAGCTATCAGCAAAAAACACTCTTAAATCAACAAGGCCTTTGGTTAAAGGAAGTTGAAAAAAGGCTGATCACCGATGAATATAAAAATAGAAAAGTTATCGTTACTTTTAAAAGTAATCAAAATGTCATTAGTATTAATATTACAGATGAAGGTAAAGGGTTTAATTGGAAAAACTATTTACATTTTGATATATCAAGAGCAACAGATAGTCACGGTAGAGGAATTGCAATGGCCAATAATATGATTTTTCCTGAACTTGAATACCATGGAAATGGTAATTCTGTCACAGCAAAAATCATATTAAACTAACCAGAGCTCTCATTTAAACAATCGATTTCAGATAATCCTCATAACCACCTTCAAAATGAACGATACCTTCTGGCTTCATATCTAGTACTCGGGTTGCTAAAGAGGATACAAATTCACGATCATGAGATACAAAAATTAACGTACCTTCATAATGCTCCAATGCCAAATTAAGCGCTTCAATTGATTCCATGTCCATATGGTTAGTTGGCTCATCCATCACTAAAACATTAGGCTTTAATTGCATCAATTTACCAAACATCATTCGGCCTTTTTCGCCACCCGATAATTTAGTTACTGATTTTTTAATATCATCCTGAGAAAACAACATGCGACCTAATACACCACGAATTGCTTGTTCATCATCTCCCTCTCTTCGATATTGGTTCATCCAATCATAAACCGAAATATCTTCAGCAAAGTCTTCATTATGATCTTGTCCGTAATAGCCTATTTTGACATTTTCAGACCATTTCACTTCGCCTGACTTTGTTGGTAATTCACCGATTAGTGTTTTAAGAAAAGTTGTTTTACCGACACCATTAGCACCAATAATTGCGACCTTTTCACCGACTTCGAGTAGCATACTAAAATCTTTGAAAAGTAGTTCATCATAACCATTGGAAATTTTTTCTAGCTCCAATGCCAAGCGGAATAATTTTTTCTCTTGTGGGAATCGGATAAACGGACTCACTCGACTTGAAGCTTTCACTTCGGCCAATTCTATTTTCTCTAAACGCTTTGCTCTAGAGGTCGCCTGCTTTGCTTTTGACGCATTAGCAGAGAATCGACTAACAAACGACTGAAGATCAGCCATCTCTGTCTTTTTCTTAGCATTTTCAGATAGTAGGCGCTCACGTGCTTGAGTGGCGGCGGTCATATATTCATCGTAGTTTCCGGGAAATAATCTTATTTCACCATAATCCAAATCAGCCATGTGAGTACAAACACTGTTTAAAAAATGACGATCATGAGAAATAATGATCATAGTGCATTGGCGCTGTTTTAAGCTGTCTTCAAGCCATCTGATAGAATTGATATCCAGATTATTAGTTGGCTCGTCAAGAAGCATAATATCGGGTTCAGCAAACAAAACTTGCGCCAATAAAACCCGCAATTTCCAGCCTGGAGCGACTCCGCTCATTAGTCCAAAATGCTGCTCGATTGGAATATCAAGCCCTAACAATAATTCACCAGCTCTCGATTCAGCAGTATAACCATCCATTTCTGCAAATTCGGTTTCTAAATCGGCAACCCGCATCCCCTCCTCTTCACTCATTTCAGGTAAAGAATAAATCCGGTCACGCTCTCTTTTAACTTCCCAAAGCTCTTTATGGCCCATAATCACGGTATCAACAACTGAATATTCTTCGAACGCAAACTGATCTTGCCCTAACACACCAATACGCTCGTTAGGATCGGTCATCACTTGACCAGCCGAAGGCTCTAACTTGTCAGACAGAATCTTCATAAAGGTGGATTTACCACAACCATTTGCGCCAATTAAACCGTAGCGTTTTCCATCAACAAATTTAATGGATATGTTTTCAAATAATGGTTTTACACCAAACTGCATGGTGATATTTGCTGTTGAAATCAATTTAAATGCCTATTTTTTGAATAAATAAAAATAATTTTTATGGCTGCTCTGCCACAGAGGGCGCGCATTTTATCCTAATTTGTTCAAGAAGTAATCAATTGTGATAAAAAATATCATTGACAAACTCATGCACACTGTATCATTATATTAATACACCGTTATCCAGTTGAATTTGCATGACTAAAAATAGTTCTACACAAGATAGTTTGAAACAAGACCCGCTTATTCAATTGTTTTCAATCAACACCAGTTCTGGCATTCCCATATACAGACAACTAGTTGATCAAATTAAACAAGCAATTCGAATTGGTTTACTCAACCAAGAACAACAACTGCCTTCGGTAAGGAAGGTTGCTAATGCGCTTCAAGTTAATCCGATGACCGTTTCTAAAGCTTTTGCTCAATTAGAACTAGAGGGTGTGCTGTTACGCAAAAGAGGTATTGGAATGCTAGTGGCAGAAACCAAGCCTCAAACATCAATCCCTAAAGCCGTTGAAAATGCACTCAATGAGTTCGTTGAACTATCTCGAAATAACCAGTTAAACGATGAAACAATGATGATGCTTTTACAGCAATCATTGTCTGCCAACAAAGAAAGGAAGTAAAAAATGTCTGCTCCAGTTATTCACATTAACAAAATTCGTAAATCCTATAAAAATGTTCTCGTGCTAGATGAATTAAGCGCGAATATTGAAGCGGGACAGATCATTGGCCTTGTTGGTCGAAATGGTGCTGGAAAGACCACCTTAATTGAATCAATTATGGGTCTACGAGAGATTGAAAATGGCGATATAGGAATTTGGGGGGAAAGCTTAGGGGAACTAAGCCAAGATCAAAAAGAACAAATAGGGTTTGTGCCTCAAGATAGTATTGGTTTTGAATGGATGAAAGTTGACCATTACCTAGAATATTTTGGTGGCTTTTTTGCAGGTTGGGATAGTGATTATTCTAAAGAGTTAACCAAACGTTGGAAACTTGATAATCAATCACGAATAGCCGATTTATCTGGCGGACAACAACAAATCTTACAAGTGATTCAGGCTCTTTCTATCAAGCCAAAGTTGTTAATTCTTGATGAACCTGTTGCTCATTTAGATCCCAATATGCGTCGCCAGTTTTTAGCTGAATTAGTGGAACTAACTTGTGAATTAGGAACAACAGTGATCTTTTCAACTCATATTATTTCAGATCTGGAACGTATTGCGAGTCATATAGCCCTTTTAAATAATGGAAAAATCACTCACTATTATGAATTAGAAACTCTTAAAGAATCGGCAGCAAGTTTATTGTTTGAAAAAGAAGTGCGTAACCCAAAACAGTTCGGCAACCTCATCAATTGGCAAACAATCAACCAAGGAAGTAAAGCCATCCTTGCAAGTCCAGGCGGAATATCCGTTGATGAAATGCAACAACAACTAGGAATCAATATTCAGACACAACCCCTGTCTCTTGAAGATTGGTATTTGGAGGTAACTAATGAAATTAATTCTTAGTACTTTAAATGTCTTTTTAAAACAGGAGTGGATTTCTGTGGGGGTTTACGCTGTAGCAACAACTTTATTTATGTTTTTAATCTTTAATTCAGAAGTTTCAATTGATCTCAATGGTAATAAAGAGCCACTCTTTTTTGCACTATTACTCGTCTCAATGTTAAGCATGTTTGTTGGCCTATATTTAGGTAGTGGTTTTCTGCGCTTACAACAAAGTCACCTCTGGTACACCCTTAAAAAATATCGAAAGACATTAATCATTAGTCTAATCTGCGCAGCATTTATTTATGGAAGCTTACAGTTTTTTGCACTCTTACATTCTGGATGGAGTCTACAAGTTTCTTTTCTTGCTCCTGTTTGCATTACAATATTAAGTACGCAATTGATCATCGGAAATAATAGTGTGATGAAATTCTTTTTTCCAGCGACACCATTTATTCTTTATCAGCTGACAAATTACAATGTGAATTTTGACCTGTTATTGTTGGTTTTAATTCTTTTTACATTATTAGCACTGTATTTAAATCTATCAACTCTTCCGAATAGGAAAAATGTGGCTCTAGGTCTATTCTCTGGAAATATCAAACAGCAAATGCAAAGTCTAAATAGTCAAAAACTAAACAATCTAAATGAGAGACTAATAGATGCTTTAAAATTACCCAGACGACCAAAAGCATTATCAATATTATTACTTCAACCCGCAAACCGATCTGGGATAATCAATACATGCATAATTTTCTTAGTGCTATCCGTCCTTTATTTAATAAATCCAGATAAATTAGATGTTGCAACCTTTGCTATCATTCTGATTGGTTCTGTGATCTTAAATTCTTACATGGACATACAATTACTGTCGGCTCAATCAAAGCCTATCGCCCATCTATATTCAAGAAACAAACATTTTCAATTTAAACAAAAAGTAATTTCAATGTTAGACAGGCATATTATTTTTCAAGCATCATTAATTATATTTACATTACTATTGTTAAATTTATTTTTAGGTGATTTCGTCAAACCAATGATATTACTCAAATTAGGTGTAACCATAGCCGCTGTTGCGGTGGTTTTTGCACCGCTTATGTTATGTCTCAACTGGTTTACGGTAAACCTAAAATTAATCGTTTCTGTTTTAGCTTATGTTGCAACGTCAGTATTATTTTGTGGTTGGCAGTTTCAACATAGCTTTAGTGAACTGATTGGTTTCCCCATTATCGTAGGGATAGTTTTGCTAAGTCTAATACGAACCTTATCAATGAGCCTTTGGAAGCGGCAGTCTATTGAACAATTTATGAGGACTTTTGGGTGAGTGATGAGGGCTAGGCTGCTCAAGAAAAAATAGACCTAGATTGGGACGTATTGTTAATAATGTAACCTAAATCGTTACTTACTTTCGCGGCACAGAGGCTCGCTCCTGCCAACAATCAACCAGCGTTTTATCTTAGGTAGGAGCGTCCGTCTCGGCGCGAATTAATGATTCAACAGAACGGATTACTGGTCTTTTAGAAAAACTTTCGAATATCCAACCTTTATTCCTTAGAAACTATTGCCTCAGCTCCCTTGATTTCACTTAGATAAGAGAGCGCAATTTTAACCTATTGCAATAAATTTTCTTTTAAAAACCTTTCAAACGATCCTAGTACTTTTAATCTATTTTTCTCTATACCTAAATAATGATTTCCATTTTTTAACTCAATATATTCTACCGACTTATTATTATCCTTTAGTTCATCAAACATTCTTCGGCTATGTCGAACATCAACAACATGATCTTTGTCACCGTGAATCAACATAACAGGTATATTGATTTTCTCCGCAAAATTAACGGGTGACTTTTCTTCAAGAAAATCATTGTCGCTACCAATCTGTTTTTTTACAACATCATAATTTGTAAATCTTCTTGCTTTTCTCATCAGAAATTCAAGATCAGATACACCCGCAAGGCTTGCGGCACAACGAAAGCTATCTTGTTGGTTTACAGCAGCCATTAGTGCAGCATAACCACCATAACTGGCTCCCATAATACACACTTTATCTTTATCTATATTTTTCTTTTCAACAAGCCAGTGCGAGGCATCTTCTAGGTCGTCTTGCATCGCTCCACCCCACTTCTTAATTGATTCCATTTCAAACGCAAATCCGTATCCAGATGAGCCCCGGAAATTAGGCTCTAAAATAGTGTAACCTCGACTTGCAAAAAATTCAGTAAACCAATCAAATCCAGCATAATTTCTAGCCATAGGGCCACCATGTGGAACAATAATTGCCGTATTATTTGAGGTGCCCTCATGAGGTAATGTGATATACCCTTCAATAAGCACATTATCTCTTGCCTTATAGGTTATCTTATTTTTGCCCGATAATTTCTGCCCTGCAAGCATTGGGTATTGCTCTAATAAAAATGCCAAACTATTTTTATTCTTATCACCAAGATAATATGCTCCAGGTGTTTCAGCATTACTCGTAAAAAGAATATACTTATTTTCATCAGCACTCATACTCGAAATATTATTATATGCGTCAGGAATAGCCGCATTTAGTTCTGATTGAAAATTTTGATGTTCCGTATCAAAAAACACCTTAGAATCATCAGCTTCTCCATGATATACGCCAATAACATCATTTGTTTTTTTAGAATAAATTAATGCACCCTCAACATCATAGTCCGGGTCAGAATAGACCAGTTTTCTGGGAAGTGATTTCTTTGTTAAATCAACAACAAATATAGCATATCTGTTATTGTGGTTTGCTCGAATATACAATTCATCGGGATTCAAACCAAAGCCCATAGGCGTTATGTCAGGCGCATCGAAAATTTCATATTCCCAAATATTACGCCATTTATTATTTTTCAAATCAAGTAGACGATAAAAAATCTTTGTTTCATCTCGACCAAAACCTAAGCGTACTCGATGTTGTCGATCTACCATCCAGCCTGTGATGTGACTTTTCCCCTTGTAGACAAGTCCACGGATTCTGCTTGAATTCAGGTTGATTTTATAGACATCCGGCATATTTCCCACTTTCAAATCAAGCGACATCAAAATATGATCTGGTTCATCAGGTAGCAAATCAAGAATTCTATTTTGGAACTGAGGAACGAGTTCATTTTTCTTGCTTTTTATCACCGTTTGAGCTTTGTCGCTTCCATCGGCAGAAATCCTTAGAAGCCGAGTTTCCGAATAATTAACTTTACTACTTATTACCGGATAATCAGCACTGATTAAAAGAACCTTATCATTTGCCCACAAAAACCACCCGATCTTAAATTTTTCGTTATCAGTACCAATGATATATTTTGTTTTTGAAGATTTTAGATTAGTAACACCAATATAAGTACTTCCCTTAATAATACGTATAAAAGCTATTTGATTTCCATCTGGAGATAATTTAGCCTGCCTGACCTCAGGCAATTTTCCAAATGCTTCAATTGGTAGTTTTTGTGCCAGTAAAGGTAAATTAATAATTGATAAAATTAGAAAAATAATTGTTTTGTTCATCCCTGCCTCAATAATCAAATTTAGTATTTTTATTTTGACTTAGAATTATCTCACATAAACATAATAAGAAAAATAGAAAATAGTTAACTGAGGCTCAACACCAACCAAACGCTTGATAAGGAATAAGGGCTATGTCAATCTATGCAATCATCAATAAGTAAGTATAAATAACGAAATATGAGTCGTTATCATTTAATATTTAAATTGGAAATTATGAATTACTTTAATCAAACATCAGAGCGACTAATTTACAGAAAATTAGAAGAGTCAGATATTGAAAGCTGGACAGAGTTTTTTGTGGATAACCCTAATCTACCTTATTTCGGAATACCTGAGGTGAGTATCGAGGAAAAATCGAGTCTATGGGTCAATAGGCAGTTAGAGCGCTATAAGGAAAATAGTTTTGGTGGGTTGGCGTCTATCTGTAAAGAGACGGGGGAACTGATAGGGACTACTGGAATTTCCAAGAAAGAAGTTGAAGGTCAAACTGAGTACGAAGTGGCCTACTCTTTAAAACCTAAATATTGGCGTCAGGGGTATGCAACTGAAATGTCTACAACAATGAAACAATTTGCGATTGATAATAATGTACATAAACGAGTCATTTCAATTATCCATAAAGATAATATTGGCTCAATTAAGGTTGCTGAAAAAAATGGTATGCGATATTTATTCAAAACAGTATATAAAAAAATGCCCTGTTTTGTTTATGGAGTAGAGGTAACTTAAGCTGATTTCAATAGTAATAATGACAGGCACAATATGATTATCCTACTACTATATTTTTAGAGCGTATTGAAATCTATCCATCTATTATTATTCATTTAATTCTTAAATTTCACTTTATCGTCCTAATAGTCTGCTCAGCCCATTCCAAAGATTCAAGATAACAATTCCTAAGATTTTGGCAAGCGATAGTAGATTTATCAAGCTCATCAAACTTAAACTGCTCATAAGCGTAAACTAGATTCAATATTTCCCCATGGTCGCCCGATTGATCCAACAGTGCGAGCTTGATTGGCGCGCTCAAAATAACCGTATCAAGTAGTTCAACCATGGGTCGATCCATCAAGGCATCTAAAACGGAAAACAGCCCAATGATAAACATTTGAGGAACAGCATGAGGATAGATTTCTGCGGCTAACAACTCACACATTTTTCCGCGGGTTAAAGCGACTACAATCAGTTCGTCGGGTTTATCAGTTTCAAGACGAGATAATAAAATTAAAGAAAGCCATTTACGAACGTTATCTTGTCCAAGCAACACCACGGCATCTTTTATTGATTCGACTTCTCTTCTAAGGCCAAACATTGCACTATTGATATATCGAAGGAGTTTATAAGATAGTGTTACGTCCTGAGATAAAATTAATTGAAATTCATCAAAATCGACTTCAGGATCTTGAATTTTACTCAGCAAGTTTAAAACAACCATTCTATTTGCAGGGATCTGGGTTTCTTTTACAATTTGTGGTTTACAGAAAAAGAAGCCTTGAAAATAATCGAAACCACATTGAATACATAAATCTTTCATTTCTTGAGTTTCAACTTTTTGAGCAATTAACTTCACGCCAAAGTCTTTAATTAAATCAAGTTGCTGTTTTATTTTTTCTTCATCGCTATCGAGTACATCGATCTTAACGTAGTCAGCCAACTCTAAAAGCGGTATTGAGATTTCATCGTAACGGAAATTATCCAGAGCGATTTTGTATCCTTGAGACTTTAAACCATTAAGTCCGTCGAGTACTTCTTTATTAGGGGTTATATACTGAGATAATTCCAGCACACTCTGTTCAGTAAAAAATGGCGCAAAGACATCACCAACGATAAATTCTTGAGGAAAGTTTATATAGGCTTGAGCGCTGCCAACAAGGTTATCAATACCAACATCCATAAAGGAATGAATAATTGTATCGCAGGTTGCTTGATACTCATCATGAATGTCTGCTTGTTGTTTTTCACTGCCTCGATACAATAATTCGTAACCAACGACTTCTAACCGGGTATCGTAAATAGGCTGTCTTGCAATATAGAGTTCGTTCATTATTATTAGGCCGAATCTTTGACGAATAGACTTATATTACTCGAAAAAGTCGCTTGAGACACCTTTGAATATCAATTTGAATAGCTAAATAACAAACCCTTTCGCTAAAAAGAGGAATATAGCCTTATAATTGCAATATTTTCGAAGTCTAACTGGGTTATAATTGTGACAATAAATCGGTTACACTGTAGTTAGCACAATTATATTTTAACCACTATATTTAACACCTCTCAAATTACCTTAAATGACAAATAGCTTATGACAACGCTTAATATTCAAGCACTAGAATCCTGTTTTAAACAGCAAAGCATTAAAGATTCCTTTGAAGGGCTTTATCACTGTTTAGGTTTTATCACTTCTATGGCATCTAGTCCTGATGAAATTCAACCCTCAGAGTGGATTGAGCAACTAGTGATCACTGAAGATAAAAAACCTCACTTTGATAATGAAGAACAAGTAAAGTTGCTAACGACCAATTTGATCACTTGGTGGAATCAATGCAGTCAACTATTTGACCAAGGTGGAACCATCGAGCTGCCTAAAAAATTAGGACTTACCCCTAAAAATAAAGCAAACAAAGCGTTAATGGAATTTTCATCTGGCTACTTACAAGGCTTTGATTGGTTAACCGAATCATGGATGGCCGCTCTTCCAGAAGATAACGAAGAAGCACACCGAACAGTCATGGTATTAAACTTTATACTCGCCCGCTTTATCGATGAAAAAAGTATGGAAAAAGAAGAGCCTGAACTTTATCAGCAATTACCCGATACTGAAGGCTGTTTTAGAGTGTTACCCAACTTAATATCCGGAGTTGGCATGCTAGGTAAAGATTTTGCGTTAGACGATGAAGAATTTGATGAGCTCCTAGAAACTGAACCAGATTTCGGTTCTGAATCAGGAGCCGAATCGGAAATTGAAGACTCTATTTCAGTCGAGCCATTTACCAATATTCATCGAACCGTTGGACGAAATGATCTTTGCCCCTGTGGTAGCGGTAAGAAATTCAAGAAATGTTGTTTGCATTAGAACAGTCTTGAACTTTGAAAAATTAATACTCCCCCAACTTAATCTTTTTTGGGGCTTGTTACCTTTTTCTCTGCCTTAACAGGTTTGCTTTCCGGCTTAACCGCTCCTTTAGTTGCTGATTTCTTCTTATTTTTGAAATCAGTTTCATACCAACCGGTACCTTTTAGTTTAAATGATGAAGCTGAAACCAGCTTGGTTAAGGTCGGATTATCACACTCAGGGCAATCTTTAAGTGGATCATCACTCATCCTTTGTAATTTTTCTAAGCGATGGTCACATTCAGTACATTTATATTCGTATATTGGCATAACAGGATCTTTTTGTTTTAATCGTTAGTTAAACTTACTTCAAAGATATTTATAAAGCTGATTATTCACTAGTCAGTACTTACAAATAACCAATTTATTTTGTCTGCTCCAATATAGGGACTAATCTAATGAAAATAAAGTCTAAAATCAGCTTTTTTTTCGCTCGCTATTATCCAAGCTGGAAAGTAAAATGCTAAGTTATTGCGCATTATTGCAACAACTTTAATATTTATCGAGATTTAATCCATGAAAACCAGTCAATATTTACTTGCAACCTTACGTGAAGACCCAAGCGATGCAGAGTTAGCAAGCCATCGGCTAATGTTACGCGCTGGAATGATTCGAGCACAAGCTTCTGGTCTTTATACTTGGTTACCGACAGGTTTAAAGGTATTAAGAAAAGTCGAAAACATTGTCCGAGAAGAGATGGATGCTATTGGTGCCGGTGAAATACTAATGCCTATGGTTCAAGCCGCTGAGCTTTGGCAAGAATCTGGGCGCTGGCAAGAATATGGTCCAGAATTACTCAGAATGCATGACCGTCATGGCAGAGAATTTTGTTTAGGTCCCACTCATGAGGAAATTATTACCTCAATGATCCGTGATGAAATCCGTAGTTATAAGCAACTACCCGCTGTTTATTATCAGATCCAAGGTAAATTCAGAGATGAGCGTCGCCCTCGTTTTGGCGTTATGCGGGCGCGTGAGTTTTTAATGAAAGATGCATACTCCTTTCACACCAATGACGATTGTTTAGAAGAAACTTATCAGCAAATGTATCAAGCCTACTCTCGAATTTTCGAACGTCTCGGTCTTGAATTTCGAGCAGTAATTGCCGATACCGGCTCGATCGGCGGTGAAAAATCCCACGAATTCCATGTATTAGCTGATTCAGGTGAAGATGCTATCGCTTTTAGCAGCGATAGTGATTATGCAGCCAATGTTGAAAAGGCAGAATCGCTTGCTCCTAATGTTAAATCAAGAGCTGATGCGATAGAAACCCTGGCTGAAGTCGCAACACCTAACGCACATACCATCGAAGAAGTGGCCAAGCTTTTAACAATCGCTAAAGAGAAAGCCCTAAAAACCCTCTTTGTAAAAGGAACTGAAGACCAACCAGTTATTGCTGTGTGTTTAAGAGGCGACCATCAACTTAATGAAATAAAAATGGAAAAACATCCTTTGGTTGCAAGTCCTTTTGCGATGGCTAGTGACGAACAAATATTATCGGTTGCCGGATGTAAAGCTGGCTCAGTTGGTCCAGTTGGACTAAATATTCCAATCATCGCTGATAGAGATGCAGCAATACTAAGCGATTTTGTTTGTGGCGCAAATAAAGATGGGTATCACCTAACGGGTGTTAACTGGCAAAGAGATGCACAATATAACGAAGTTTTTGATTGCCGAAATATTGTAGAAGGTGATACTAGCCCCGATGGGAAAGGAACATTAACGGTCAAACGAGGCATTGAAGTTGGACATATCTTCCAACTAGGAACTAAATACAGTGAAGCAATGAAAGCCAATGTACTGAGCGAAAATGGCAAAGCCGTTACTTTAACGATGGGTTGCTATGGAATTGGTGTATCTCGGATTGTAGCTGCAGCCATTGAGCAAAATCATGATGAATACGGTATCACTTGGCCTGAGAATATTGCACCTTTTCAAGTAGCAATCGTTCCAATGAATATGAAGCGCTCACCAAGAGTGGCTGAGCATGCCGAAGCTCTTTATGCCCAGTTGAAACAAGCTGGTGTTGAAGTTTTATTTGATGACCGTAAAGAAAGACCGGGCGTTATGTTCGCTGATATTGAGTTAATTGGTGTACCACATAGGATCGTTATTAGTGAACGAGGGATTGATGCTGGCACCTTCGAATACAAACACCGTCGCAAAAATGACAAATTAGATATCCAAATTGATAACGCTTTTCCATTGTTAATGGAAAAAATGAGCTAAAATAATAGAGATATCAATCAATAGCTAAAAAATAATGCTCAAAATTACGCCGATAGGTAAATCGTTAAACAAATCGTTAAGCAAAGTGTTGCAACTATCACTTTGCTTACTGTTTGCAACTAGCGTTAGTGCCAAAAATACTGCCAGTAATATATCTCAACTTCCTTCAACGACAGACAAATCAAAAACACAACAGGAAAAACCCGACAGCGACTTTAGAAAAAAACTGATCGCAACCATTGCTAAAGCAGAAAGCTCATTTGACGACCAATTTGACGCCGAAGTATGGCTATTTGAGCAAGCAAAACGACTCGCTAAGGTTTCCCCTCATATCCCTGAAGATGAACGATTTACTATCTTACGACTGGTTCATAAAGAAGCAAAAAAGTTTAATTTAGATCCCATGCTAGTTCTTGCTTTAATCAACGTAGAAAGCGACTTTGACCATTATGCTATTTCAAGTGCCGGTGCGCGAGGGTTAATGCAGGTCATGCCATTTTGGAAAGACGAAATTGGTCACCCAGACGATAACCTCCACGACATTGCAACCAACTTAAGGTACGGCTGTGCAATCCTCAGTCTTTATTTACAAAAAGATAAACAAGATACCACTTTAGCTTTGGCACGCTACAATGGAAGTCGAGGGCAAGTTTGGTACCCAATGCGAGTTTACAAAGCAATGAGAAATGTTTGGCGTTCTTGAGGTTTTAATAACTTTTATCAAAATAAAATGTTTTTACGGAAACAAACGATTTGCAAGATAACAGCTCCAACAATAATCAACCAAACGATGAAAACTTTATTGAGCGTCGTCAAGAAGGCAATACGCCTCGAGTTTGTTATAACGCAGTTGGGCAACCTAAAACAGGATTGGTATTGACTGGTGGTGGAGCAAGAGCAGCCTACCAAGTTGGTGTACTTAAAGCCATATCAAAACTGATTTTCAAAACCCACTGCGGTAACCCTTTTCCTATTATCACCGGAACTTCTGCAGGAGCAATCAACGCAACGGTTTTAGCAAGTTATGCTCACTCACCGGCAGTTGGCATTCGCAGTTTAGAAAAAGTCTGGCAAAGTTTTTCTGTCGATAAAGTTTTTCGTTCTGATTTTAGAGGAATCGTTCACAACGCCGCTCGATGGACAAAATCAATTTTTGTTACTGATTATCATAAAACAAGGCAACTTAGTTTATTAAATAACAAACCTCTTAAAGACCTTCTCGCTCGGGTGGTTCACTATGAAAATATTCAAAAAGCTATCGACGCCAATCAACTTGATGCCATTTGTGTTACAGCCAGTGGTTATACGACAGGACAGTCTGTTTCATTTTTTCAAGGAAAAGAAGAATTAAATAGTTGGAAACGCCACAGACGCGTCGGTAGTAGAAATATGATCAAGCGCAAACATCTATTAGCCTCTTCTGCAATTCCGTTAGTTTTTCCTGCAGTTAAAGTTAATCGCGAGTTTTTTGGTGATGGTTCGGTTCGATTTTTATCTCCCTTAAGCCCGGCAATTCATTTAGGCGCAGATCGAATATTGGTTGTGGGAGTCGACCCAATCAAAGAAGAAAGAGAACGGCGACCTAAAGAAACTATGTACCCAACCACTGCAGATATTGCTGGACATGTACTGGATAGTGTCTTTGTAGATAGCCTTGATAGCGATTTGGAACGAATAGAAAGAATTAATAAAACGCTTAATCTAATACCAAAAGAAACCAGAGAAAAAGAAACTAACTTAAAAATGATAGAGACCCTATCTATTTCTCCGACTAAAGATTTAAGTGAACTTTCAGGAAAATACTTTCATACCCTGCCACCAATGGTTAAATTCTTCTTTAGAAGAATTGGTATCGATGATGACGAAGGCTCTACCGTATTAAGTTATTTATTATTCGAAAGCCTATACACCCAAGAACTAATAGACCTGGGTTACAATGACGCGATGGATATGTCCGAATCAATTATCAAATTTTTCGAATAAATCACAATTACTAATTACTCAAACAACTATCTTTTAGATCCCTTGCTGGAAATATTTTATTTAGAGCCCGATTGAGTTCATTCCAATCTGATTCCATTTTCTTTGCTTGTTTTTGAGTAATCACCGCACCGTTAACTTCTTTTCTTTTCTCTTCAACACGAGTGTAATGAAAAATTCTCATATCAAGAGATTGATGATTAGCGTATTTTTTGTAAAGATCATCAATATTTTTCTGGGAATCATCAACAAAAATAATTGCCTTAAATTGGCGCTTAGTTTTATCTAAGATATATTCCAGCATTTCACCTTTATTCATTCCCGAAGTCATCATGATCCCTTTCATGTAACTTAGCTCTCTTCCTTTTACTTCTCGATAAACTGGTGATTTTTCGCCTTTAGGAGAAAGTGGCGAAATGTCCAAGTTAATATTCCTTCTGTCCAGTTCTCTTTCTGTCGCGGCTCTATATTTAGGCGCTCTTGAGGTCAAAGCCATCACATTATTGCCTTGTGACTGCCATGCCGAAATAGTCCTAGGTAGATGTTCTTCCGTTAATCTCATAGTGCCTAATTCATAAAGTAGACCAATGCTATCTTCAAAAAGACAGCGAACTTTTTGAGATTCACTTGGTTTAATTGCTAACTTTTCTCTTTGCCATTGGTACCAAACATCGCCACCTAAATCGATAGTGCTGGTTAAAATGGTGTTATCAATATCTAAAACAATAAGAACATTTTCAACGCCGTATTTTTTATTAATTAGTAATACTGTTTTTTCAACATCAGAAAAAGCAGTTGTTTCAATTGTTGTAACTTTTGAAAAATCCGGTTGCTTTACTGTCGCGCAAGAGCTGACAAAAAAGACTGTAACAAAAATAAAAAATAAATGATTTGTTTTTAGATTCATGCTTTTATTAACCTAATAGTTTATTGTGAATTCAATGCCATCTTGGATCAAAACTGACTGTTCAACAAATACGCCGGGCACAGCAACGAGCAGGTCATTATAATAGATAATTGGCAACCATGTTCTTTCCCACGGTGGTACTTTTAATTCTTGGTATATTTTTTTTAATTCTGTAGAGTGTCTTCGATGGCTTGGTGTCGCCGATTCACCACCTGACCGAGCTAAAACTCTAACCACCTCATTTTCTAAAGGAGGTCTTATTTTTAGTCCATTTATTTCTCTAGTCGGATCATCGTCAGATACAGTTAATTCAACGCCATTCTCTAATAAAAGATTAACAGACAAATCATTCCAAATAGCTTCATCAGTTAATATTTTTGGCTCTTCAAGTAAGCAGAAATAGAGTTTACCGTTATAACTTCTAACCCAACCACCACCAATTTTTACTTTAATTGAATTTTCTAGAGGAGTACTTAGCTGATTGAGCACTTCTTCTATTTCAATTTTTGATGGCGATAATAGCGATTGGTCTTTGACCCAATAATGAAGGAGGTTTCTTTGTCTTGCGATTGACAATTTTCTGAAACCAGCAATAAGCAAACTTTGGTCGTTTGATAATAATAGCGCTCGGTCATCTTTGGCAACCTCGTCCAGAATACTCGTTTGATCAGTTGCCACTTGTGAAAGACTTAGCAACGATTTATCTAACTGAGGCCATTTATCATATAATAAAGGAATAACCTTATTACGCAGAAAATTTCTTGAATAATCATTTGTTCGATTACTAGGGTCTTCAACCCAATCAAGTTGATAAGATTCAGCATAACCCTCTAACTCATCGCGTGGAATATCTAACAAAGGTCTCAGCAAATATCCTTGCCCAAGCCTACGAAAATGTGGCATGCCTTTGAGGCCATGTAACCCTGTACCTCTTAATAAACGGAATAAAAGTGTTTCCGATTGGTCATTAAGATGATGGGCCAAAACTAGGCACTCATCCTTTTGAATAACTTCTTCAAAAAAGTGATAACGCGCTTCTCTTGCAGCTTGTTCACTATTTTTATTTTCTAAGGATAAATGGAATTTCTGAGTTAAAAAAGGTAATTGATATTCTTCACAGATCATCTGGCAAAATGTCTGCCATTCGTCAGCTTCTTTTTGTAGTCCATGATTGACATGAGCGACTCGAACCGAGGCTAACAAGCCTGATTGATAAGCTTGATAAATCTCATGAAGTAGCACTCTAGAATCAAGTCCTCCACTAAAAGCAACTAAAATAGATGGCTTGGCTGATGAACTTTCCGAAACTCTCAAGTTTAGCTGTTTAATACTATCGGATAAAGCAGCTTGAACTTGATTCATGAGTAACCTGTTTATGATTATTACAATCGGTAATAGAGTTGATTAGACCGCATAGCTAACTAAAGAGCCTATTGACCTAATTGATTAACTCCATTCTTCTTGAACACCAAAAGACATCAAACGGTCATAACGACTATCTAACAAAGAGTCTTCATCAAGTTTATCAAGATCTGCTAAATCATTTAGTAGTTGTTGCTTAAGAAACGTTGCCATAGATGGATGGTCTTTATGTGCGCCACCTTCAGGCTCTTCTACAATTGAGCTGATCAGTTCTAATTCTTTTAGTCGCCTTGCCGTAATCCCCATCGCTTTTGCCGCATCAGGTGCTTTATCAGCACTCTTCCATAAAATTGAAGCACATCCCTCAGGAGAAATAACCGAATAAGTGCTGTATTGGAGCATGTTAACTCTATCACCAACACCAATAGCTAATGCACCACCAGAACCCCCTTCACCAATGACAGTACAAATAATTGGTACCTTCAATTGAGACATCACTTTTAAATTTCGAGCAATTGCTTCGCTTTGGCCTCTTTCCTCTGCACCAACTCCAGGATAAGCACCCGGTGTATCTATAAAAGTAATAATCGGCCAATTAAATTTTTCTGCCATTTCCATTAATCTCAAAGCCTTTCGATAACCTTCTGGTCGGGGCATACCAAAATTTCTAGCGACTTTCTCTTTAGTATCTCTGCCTTTTTGATGGCCTATCACCATAACGGGTCTCCCATCTAAACGAGCTGGTCCACCAATAATGGCTAAATCGTTAGCAAAAGCACGATCACCGGCCAAATCATCGTAATCCGTAAAAATCAGATTGAGATAATCCTTAGTGTAAGGTCTCATTGGATGTCTGGCTAATTGAGCGACCTGCCAAGCGTCAAGCTTAGAGAAAATTTGAGTGGTTAACTCCTGACTCTTGGTTTGTAAGCGTTCAATTTCTTCGGTTATGTTGATTTCACTATCGTCACCCATTAATCTCAACTCTTCGATTTGTGCTTCCATTTCCGCAATTGGGCGTTCAAATTCAAGGAAATTCATAGTATATTTTTAATCTCTTTAATATTATGGTTCATTAGACTGTAAGTATAATAACACTCTGTCTGCTCGATTACGTAATATTCTAACCGCTTTTAGAAAGTAATAAAATCTCTCTCCAACTCATAAGACCATTAAAGTAACCTCCTATCAACGATTCTACTTTATGGTAAAAATAGGCTTAAGTTGGTTATTTCTACCACAACCAACAAAAGAGCAAAACATACAATCTCTCATTTGTGGTGAAAAAACAAAAATATCATTCTTTTGTCGGCCTTAGCTATTGGATTAAGTTGGTTACTCAGCTATATTTATAAAACGGAACAAAGGAAAACTCACTTCATGTCCAGGAAGCTCAGAACCTTATTAAAACAAAATAGGCTACTTGAAGAAAAAATCTTCTATGAACCTAGAAAAACCGATTGGCGAAAGGATTTAATCACCTCTCAAGAGCTGTCGGAAGCTTTGAGCTATTTGTCCAACAAAATCATTAAAAATCAAGCAACTGATATGTCTATCCTAAAGATGTTTAATGAGGTAGATTTTCTAACAGGGCGTCCCTTAGCATCGTTCGAAAAAAATGCTATCCAAATAGTTGAAATACTATTCAATTATTTACGTTTTAACACCGGCTATGAGCAGCGTTATTACCCTATCTTAAATAGCCTGCAGATCATTTTTACACGACTCGCATTAAGTGATTTAAGTTTTATTGACAATCCAAAGCACCCAGCAATTCTTTTCATGGAAAAGCTCATTAATATAGGGTACCTCTTTGACGAAACTTCTGGCAAACTCACACGCTATTTTATGAATGCTATTGAGCTATTGCTGGAAAAACTGGTCGCTAAAAGTGATATATCTGCAAAAACTTTTATTATCGTTCATCGTAAACTCTTGGAGTATTTATCTGGTTTTGACGAAAAAGTAGTCGTTAGCAAAAATAAACTACTAGCAAAAATCGATAAAAAATCTCGAAATGCTCAAGCAGACTACTACACAGATCAACTAATAAAAAGCAAAATCGAAGGAGAAGAAATCCCCATATTTCTACTCGATTTTTTTGAAAACCAATTATCAAAAATTCTTCATAATCTAATCATGGAGTATGGGCTTCAAAGCAGACAATGCCAACAATTATTAACCGATATGGATACTATTTCTTGGAGTATTAGTTGCCCATTAACCGACCCAACCTTTGAAACTCGATTTGAAGCAGACGTTACTCCAACATTAAAACGCCTTTACCACCATTTTCAAGATATGGCATTGTCAAATGAATATGTTGATTCATTTTTTTATGAAATTGAAACGTTACACAAAGATAAGATTGACGGAAAGCGGATTGACCTTGATGTAATGATTTCTGCTGATATTTTCGGTGATGATACCTATGAAACTGAGCCTATCGACAGTTGGAATTCTGAGCCTTCTCAAAATTTTGAAATCAGCCAACTGAAAGAAGGTAGTTGTTATTATTTAAAAATTGACCAATATAAAATCAGAAGCTACTTATTGATGATTAATGAACTTACCGAGGAGCTTTATTTTGTAAATCTTTCTGGTGAGCTCGTTAGAACGGTAGAATTTGACGATAAGGAATTTTTGACTGAAAACTTAGAGATGTATATTTTAGATGATGATATTCATTTTAGTCATGCCATCAAATCGCTAGAACTAGAATTACAATCAAAATTAGATGTTTTAGAAATAGAGTTTCAACAATTTCAACAACAGGCCATTGCCGACGAGCAAGAAAAGGAAAAACTAGAAGAACAAGCCAGGGAAGCTGTATTAAAAAAACTGAATGAGGAAAAACGCCAAATAGAGCAGCGTAGATTGGAACTGATTGCAAAGAAAAAACAACAACAAGACTCTATTATTGAAAAAGAAAAGCGAGAAGCCGCAAAACGCTTTAAAGCAAAAGGAATATTAAGAAAGTTAGGTCCAGGCTCGGAAGTGGCCATTATGCTAACAAAGGATCGCTGGACAGAAGCATCTCTAATGATTATTTCTAAAACAACCGATCGCTATATCTTTTCAGACTCTCATGGCAAGAAAGTTTTTGAGCCCAATAAAGAAGAACTAATCGAGTCCATCAACAATGACCAGATAAAAGTTATTCAAGCAAAAACATCTAATCATGATCCACTACAATCATTAGTTGCCGAACGCCGTCAAAAACTATCAGAAAGAAACTAGTTTTTAATCTTATAATTTACTCGAAAATTAAAGACCACTATCTTCCCTGCCGATACCCCATATATCGTGGACATTTGTTGATGTGATGGGGCTATGCTTAATAACTTTCTAACTACTCAAAAAACTTACAACTTATTAGCTCTTGTTTTAAGTGGATTATCCTTTATTTCAACCAACATCAGCGCAAACGATACTCAAATGGATATTCCAACATCTAGCCTTGAATATCAATCAGCATCAAAATATAGCCACTTAAAATGGCATTCTGGGTTAGATACTCCTATTAAAGTTAATATCCTTCCCGTTCAGAACTATTCGGGAATTCCTATTAAGACTAAACAGCAAGATGCTAATAATTTTGACTATAGTGAAATTCCGGCATCTATCGAGCTATTATTTTTGGACTTGACCAAGGCTAGCCGCTACTTAGAAATTGACCAGGAAAACTCTGATTTTTACTTTCAACTATCTATCGAGGAATACAAGTTACCCTATGACTTTAAACCGGAAGACGGCTGGATAGATGAACTAAATGGCAAAATCGACCGCTGGCTTATTTCACCCAAAAGTAGCAGTGTAAAGCTCTCTTTAAGAATTACAGGAAAGCAACCAGTAAAACCTTGGGTTCATACTATTTCAGCGGCCTTAGATACTTGCGATTTGAATAGTATCCCTCAACCTTTAACATCAACTAACAATAGCAATCAAGTACTCACTAGTTACCTCCACACATCAATCGGACAATCCTTTGTTGCAGCAAGTAATTATTTAATACTTCAAGGAATTAAACATATTAAGCAAAAACATACTTTAGCTCAGGTAACAGATAAATATGATAATGAACTGATCTTAACAGCTAAAAATGGCCTATTTACCATCGGTGAAAAACTCAATGTCTATTACCAAAATAACTACCCAAACCAGTTTGATTTACCTGCTGGCGAAGTTCAAATTGTTAAAGCTTATTCAAATCAAGCTGTAGCCTATCCGACAAGCTTACGATCGGATCAAATCAAAAAAGGTGATTGGGTTAAGTTAAATAAAACCACGCCAATTCAACGACCTAGCTCAAAATTCATTCCTAAGAATCAATGTGCCGAGGTTGAAGTCGCTGTATTATAACGATTATTAGAGCGACTCTATCGATACCCTTGAATTCCTCCACAATGAATCAGTAAGATTCTAGATCCAGTCTCAAAGTAACCTATTTCAATAAGTTTTTTCACTGCAAAAAATGATTTCCCGCTGTAGACGGGTTCTAGTGGTATATTGTGGGTTAAGGAAAAATCATTAACAAAGTTTGTTAGCTGTTGATTTTTTTTTGCAAAACCAGAGAATTCATATCCTTCAATAATTTCCCAATTTTCCTCTTTTTGCCCAATTAAATTAATAACATTACTTCTTTGCTCATTAGCATTGTTAAGAACTGAGATACCAATTATTTTTGATTGAGGTTGATAAGCCTCTGCTCCTTTTATAAGTCCCGCAATACTTGTCCCGGTCGCAGTGGCCATGCAGATATAATCATATTGCTGCTCTAATTCCATGAAAATCTCTGATAGACCCAAAATCGCTTTATCCGCTATTCCTCCTTCTTTAATCCAGAATATATTTTCATCCATTTTCGGAGGAGTATTTCTTAAATCCCTAAATTCTTCTCGATCAGTGAATCTAATTTTAGCACCCCACTTTAAACAATCCTCTAACGTGGGAGTTAATGGTTGGTTTTTATAAGCCCGAACATAAAGTTCACAAGACCAATCCAATCGCCAACAAACATAAGCTAACACATGTAAAAAGTTAGAATATGATCCCCCCATACTCGCAACACATTGGTAACCTTGCTTTTCGATAGATAACAACAAGTATTTCAACTTTCGCCATTTGTTCCCAGAAATTATCGAGTGGATTAAATCATCTCTTTTTACGTCTAACCCTATGCCCTTTGCAGCAAAACAACTTTCTTTAATAGGATGTATGGGTGAGTTTTGAATAATAGAAAACAAATGAGAGACTTGAGATATTTTCATCGTTTGATCCATTATCTTTCAATTAATAACAAAAACTAGAGACACAAAAAAACCGACAATTGTCGGTTTTTAATAATTATTTAGGTAAAACTAACTAGGCTCTAGCAGAATTACCAGTACCATTTGAAGTTAAAAACCAAGAAGTATCTTTTCTTCTTCGGTCTGTGCTCAAACGTCTGTCTAAACCAAAATTAGTTAACAAGCGCTCAACTCGCTCGTGACCTTGATCTCTTCTGCGCTCAAGACGTCGCTCAGGACCAACATACGCCTGTTCTCCGTCAATTACTTTAAAATCATTTTCTTTAGTCACGTTATTTACCAAGATTATAGCCAAATATGGCTACTAAAATTTTCCAGCTAGATTAGATTTTAGCGTGAAACAAGGAAAATTAAAAGAAAAACTAGACAATTGGTAGATATTTGTTGATATAACTCGCAGAAGAAAAATGTATAACTTGCTAACTATTTATAATTTTGTTAGTAGCTTTCTTTGTTTACCCATACACTTCAAAAGGAAATAAACAACTATTACTTTAATTTCAATAAGTTAAGTTCATCACTACTACAGCTTGTTAGAAACGTTATTACAACCGTAACTTATAACCAAAATATTTTTTACTCATACAGAAAAATTCTTTAATCCACCCTCTAATTAAGTTAATCTGCTTGTAATTTGAATTTATTACGAATAATAAAGGTGTTATCAATGAAATCATTTTTGGCAATCATAGTTACTTTCCTCTCGTTTTCATCTAATGCAACCAGTAATCGCTGGGAAGGCCAAGCATTTCCCTCTTTTAACCTGGCTGATCAACATGGAGACTTTAAAAGTAATAGCGACTATCAGAATAAATGGCTAATTGTCTATTTTTATCCTAAAGATCGCACTCCAGGCTGCACTGTGGAAGCGCAAAACTTTGTTGATGATTATACTCAGTTTCAAGCACTCAATACTGAAATTATCGGCGTTAGCTATGATAGCGTTGAGTCACATAAAGACTTTGCTGATACTTATGAAATGAAGTTTACTTTGCTTGCTGATACAGAAAAGAAGCTATCTAAAGCGATGGATGTTGACCGATTTTTACCTTGGCCACACCCTAGTCGTCAAACTTTTTTAGTTGATCCTAAGGGAATCATTGTAAAACATTATGAAGATGTTGATCCTAAAACTCATTCTGATGAGTTATTGACTGATATGAAGAGTTTGGTTAAAACTCAATAATCTCACTCACCCATTAATATATAAAAATAAGAGGTCATTTCATATGACCTCGTAAATTCTAGATTAAAAAAATGGTGATTAATTATTTAGCTTCACCGGTTGTCATCGGATTCTCAGAGTTTACTGCCCACTCTTGAAGTGATCCCATATACACTGCAACATCGGTGTAACCTAATCGATACATCGCAAATGCCAAAGATGAACCAGCGATCCCTCCCCCACAATAAGTTATCACACGTTTGCTGCGCTCAGCTTCAAGCCCGCCTTCAAATTGCATATCTAATTCATCCAATGACCGGTAATGTGCCGATGGTTGAAAAAGGTCTGATACAGGCATATTGACTGCACTTGTAATATGACCGGGTCGAGCGTACATAGATACCTTACCAGAATAATGGCCTTCAGATAATGCATCGATAATACTCACTTGTTCATTATCAATAGCCGCTATCACTTCATCACGATCAGCGATCATTTGTGGATTAAGAGAGAGGTTAAACTGCGCTTTCGAGTAAATAGAAGGCTCAGTCGATATTGGTCGCCCCTCAGCTTTCCAAGCTTTCAATCCACCATCTAATAACGCAACTTGTTCTAAACCCGCCCAGCGCAGCATCCACCATAAACGCGCACCCCAAGTTTGATTATCGGTACTATAAATGACAACTCTCGAATCATTACTCACACCAAGCTCACCAATGGCATTAGCAAACTGCTCTGGTGATGGCATGACAAACTCAAATGATTCATGAGTCGCCGATAGATTTCCTTTTAAATCGGCAAACCTTGCTGTGGGAATATGTCCTGAATCAAAATTTTCTTGTCCACTAATGGCGCTCATATTTCCCTTATCATCAAACTCAATAAACACAGAGCTATCAAGTACAATCAAATCGGGATCATTAAGATGTTCGCTCAACCACTGAGTCGTCACCAATGAATCCATTATTGGAGCTGGTTCACTTTTAGTGTTTAACGAGGTTGATTGTTCAGAGCAGCCGTTGACTAAAATAAGTAAGGCCGATATGGAGAAAAATAGTTTTAGCTTAGGGATAGTTTTCATAAGTTTCTTCCAGTTGAATAACATTAGTTGCACTATAGGATTTATTACTGGCTTAAACAATAGGGTTGAAATAAGGATTTACAAAATGACTAAAAAGGGTACTTTTAATCTTACTTCATAATATGATTTCTTTATAGACGTTATTATCCTTCTTCTGATTCATTGTTTCAAAATATAACGATTTCTAATTTAACTGTAACAAGCATAACCCACAGGTTTTGTGGGCGCTTAGGTTAATTGTATTTTCTACGCTTCACTTTTTAAAGTCGCACACTTATCTTTTGAAGCAGGAAATATTCTAACCTTATGGCCTGTTCTAATTTTTACACACTCAGTTTGAATATTAATTTTCTTTTTTTGTATAACCGAGAAATCGCCCTCTACCTCTGAATTTAAGGAATATTCATACGCAGTATTACTACCTTCAAATAAAGCGGTAAAAATTCCACCGACTAATGCGCCGGCAAGTCCTCCTGAAATCATATCTTCATGATTACCATCAGAATTTTCAATAACACCAGCAGTACCCGCACCAACAATACCTACAACCACATTAGACGAAAGTTCAACCTGTTTCATAGATTCTACTGAAGCATAGAACTCCTTGATCATTTCGTTTTTATCACTTCTATCAAAGCCTTGTGTTGCACAGCCATTTAAAAAAAACAAAACCAATAGCATTTTTTTCATTAATGTATTCCTATAAATATTGTTAAGCATCATCAGCAGAAGCTTAGAAGAAAGTATATAATCAAACCTACAAAACCAATGAAATAGTTTTCATCTTGCATCTTTGTCTTTACTTCCTCGAGAAGGTTCAAAGATTTATAAATTTTAAAACTAGCAGGTTTAAAATATCAGTGAATAGTTTTCAGATTTTGCTAAAATCTTTTATAGGTTAAAAATTTAGTTGTTTTGCTACATAAAGCCTACAGAATTAATTTTATAGCCATAAAGTGACTGTCTGGTTATTTTTTTAGCTGCACTATATGATTTATTGTCGATTTAAACAATAGTATTGAAACAAGGGTTTACATAATGGATGTGGTTAGTGTTTCTAAAAAGTCCATTTTATAATATTTAACTCGTATTTCGCAGCGTTTCACTTGCCTGCGAATTACTTTTTCCTAGAGATGAACCAAAAGTAGGCGCTCTTAGGCGAAAGTAATCAAAAAATCCCTAACGTTCGCACTAGGCAGCGCGGTTTATTTGTGGATTTGACTTATCTTTTATCATTTGCGTTTATCTTCCCTATTTTGTATTTAGATCGTAAGTGACTTGCATCGAGTTTTGTTTTTGCCCAGTGGCTTCTAGCGAGATTGTGAAATTCATGGGGCATTGGATAAGCGAAAAAACTTGTTTGAGCAAAGCGAGTCTTTTTTCGCCCAATGAACCACGTGCCCAACACTAGGAAACTAAAGTTATTGAAGGTGTTTATAATAAAGTTTATCTAGCTAGATTCAACGAAAAGTACTTTTGATTACTTTTTGTACTTTTAAAAAGTAATTCGCAGGCAAGTGAAACGCTGCGAAATGCTTTTATAAAAACACACCAATGTACAAGGTTAAAGATACTTCCGAATGATTCTAAATTTTGTAGAAAATTGACAATATGGTGACTGGTACTTGCTTTTTGAGTTGCTGGGTTACGCTAAGCTAACCCAGCCTACGCTCTAATTCACCCAAGGTGCTGCCGTTCCACTTTCCAAGATTGTTGGGGTGCTGTTCATAATAAAATCTTAATCCTGAAAATAACGCTATTGCAAGCCCAGCAAAAGCAGAAAATATCATAATATTTCTTGTTTGTTTAAATCTCTTTTTGTTATCTTCATGTTCCTGCAGTTTGAGTGCTACCGAAATTCCTTTTTCATTTAGAGAGTATTCGTTTATACCCATATCTATATTGCTAACATCAACATACTTCAGTTTTTCTAGTCGTCCCATAAGTTGACCTATTACTAAATGTGCACGACGGTATTTTGCTGCCTCATCACTCATATTTAGATTCAGTTGTAGAAATATCTCTGGCATTGGGAGTGATAGATAGTCTAGCTTTTTTGCAAATTGGTAGAAATTTGGAAAATGTGCGAGCATCTTCTCTATATCGTCATTGTTTGTTTCCATCGGACCATTCACGCTCCTGTTTGAAATCTTGATATCACCATATTCGAGCATAAAATTTACTGCTACTTTCCATGATGTTGCTGATGTCAAATGATGTTTGTTTGCTTCCTTTCTAATTTTGATATTTTCAACTTTAAACATCTTTTCTCCTATTTTAGAATTCTAACAGTTCAAATCGTAATATAGCTAATATCCTACATAACTTCCCTAAGATACAAAAAAGCCCCCAATGAGGAGGCTTCAATGATATTTTTTATGCTTTCCTTAATACCATTTAAAACGGAATATCATCATCAAATGAATTATCAAAATCACCACTTGGTTGCGCTGGTGCTTGATTAGGCTGCGCTTGTGGTTGTTGATTTTGTTGCGACTGTTGCTCTTGAGGCGCTTTCCCCATTGGCGCACCGCCACCATCACCACGTCCACCTAACATTTGCATCACGCCGTTAAATCCATCAACCACAATTTCAGTTGTGTATTTATCTTGGCCTTGTTTATCTTGCCATTTACGAGTTTGAAGCTTACCTTCTACATAAACTTGAGAACCTTTACGTAAGTATTCACCTGCAATTTCAGCTAATTTGCCAAAAAACACTACTCGGTGCCATTCGGTCTTTTCTTGCATTTGACCTGAATTTTTATCTTTCCAGCTGTCACTGGTTGCAATACTAATATTAGTGATTGCCGCACCACCGGGGGTATAACGAACTTCTGGGTCTTGCCCTAAGTTTCCAACGATGATGACTTTATTAACGCCTCTTGTGGCCATGATTCAACTCCCGAATAGTTTTCTTAATATTTGTTGTATTTAATTTATTATCTTCTTAACTAGCTACTATATTTGGCTAGAGATTCATTATCAAGCTGATCTTTGTCTACTTTTAAATAAACTGCGCCGGCTTCTGGTAAAGCGATTGCTTCTGAAACACCTTCAATCGCCTTTATTTCATCAATCAAGGATGGGAAGGCATCTTTTGCTACATCTGGCATTGTTAAGGTATAGGAAGTCAAAGCTGGTGGATTTTTTAATCCTAACAGCAAAATTGCCCATAAAATTGCCATAAATGCACCTACCAGATAAATTCCGTCCATTCCTTTATATTGCATAATCATACCGGCAACGGGTCCACCCAAAAAAGCACCGGCAAACTGACTCGTCGAATAAACCCCTAAAGCCGTTCCTTTACCGGATAACGGAGCAATTCTAGAAATCATCGATGGCAACAGCGCTTCCATTAGATTAAACCCGGTAAAATAAACAATCATCGCAATCACCACTATTGCTAACGGAAATTGAAACATTCCAAAACAAAACTGAACAATCGCAATAAGCATCACACCAGCAAGCATCATTCTTGAATGTTGACGCTTTTTCTCGGCAAATATAATCATCGGTAACATCAAAATAACCGCCGCAACCATGGTCACCAAATAAAGCCAACTGTGCTCAGCTAGATCAATATCAAGCCCAATCAAACGATGAGGGAAAGCGACAAAAAATGAGGTCAATAAAAAATGAAGCGTGAAGATACCAAAATTAAGCCGCATTAATTGACCATCTTTAAAGATCATTGAAAACTGATTGCGACTAGCGATTGAGTCCTTTTGCGCAAATTGCTCTTCTGGCTCAGGTGTTAGAAAATAGATCACTAAAATAGCAACAACGGCTAAAGCTGCAATAAGTAGGAAAATACCTTTTAATCCAATCCAGCTAGTCAGTCCCGGTCCTAGGATCATTGCAAGCGCAAAGGCGGCGCCAATACTCATTCCGATACTTGCCATAATCTTTGTGCGCTGATTGTCTCGCGAAAGGTCGGCTGCCAACGCCATAATAGCACTAGCAATCGCACCGCAGCCCTGTAAAAAACGACCAGCAATCACACCATAAATATGATCGCTAAAAGCCGCAACCAAACTACCTATGACAAATAAAACGAGACCAAAAAAGATAATTGGCTTGCGTCCAAAACGATCCGAGAGCCAACCAAAGGGAATTTGAAAAATTGCTTGAGTTAACCCATATGCACCGATCGCTAAACCAATCAAGGCAGGCGTATATCCATCCAAGGATTGACCAACAATGCTAAAAACTGGTAACAACATAAACAACCCAAGCATCCTAAGAGCAAACACACTACTTAGTGTTAGCGCTGCTCTTTTTTCTGTTGAATTCATTTTGTTATTAGTTTTCATTTTAGGCTTTAAAAGAGTTATCATATTCAGTTCAATTTTGAGAGCGAGCATTATACAAGAACAACTATGAATCACATAGAAGTAAGGGGTGCTAAAACCCATAATTTAAAAAATATTGATGTAACCATCCCTAGAGATAAATTAACCGTGATTACTGGTTTATCCGGATCAGGAAAATCATCGTTAGCCTTTGATACACTTTATGCTGAAGGTCAAAGACGCTACGTTGAATCATTATCTGCCTATGCTCGACAGTTCTTATCTTTAATGGAAAAACCCGATGTCGAACATATTGACGGTTTATCTCCGGCAATATCAATCGAACAAAAATCAACCTCCCACAATCCACGCTCTACCGTTGGAACGATTACCGAGATTTATGATTATTTAAGACTATTGTTTGCCCGAGTTGGTGTTCCCCATTGCCCCGAGCATCAAATTGCTTTGGAAGCTCAAACCGTCAGTCAGATGGTTGATCATACATTGGCGTTGCCGGAAGAAAGCCGGCAATTATTATTGGCTCCGGTGGTTCGAAATCGTAAAGGAGAGCATGTTAATTTGTTTGAGGAATTACAAGCCAAAGGTTTTATCCGCGCTCGAATTAATGGAAAAACCTACGAACTAAATGAAGCACCAAAATTAGAGCTCCACAAAAAACACACTATCGAAGTGGTGGTTGATCGATTTAAAGTAAGAGGTGATTTAAAACAACGTTTAGCCGAATCATTTGAAACCGCTCTCGAATTATCCGATGGACTCGCCATGGTGGCGCCAATGGATGAAGATTCACAAGAACCAGAATTACTTTTTTCAGCCAAATTTGCTTGTCCAGATTGCGGGCACAGTCTTTCGGAATTAGAACCTCGCCTGTTTTCGTTTAATAATCCTGCGGGAGCCTGTCCAACTTGCGATGGCTTAGGCGTTGATCAATTTTTTGATCCCCAAAGAATAGTAGTTAATCCAGAAGCATCACTTGCTGGTGGAGCAATAAGAGGCTGGGATAGGCGTAGTGTTTATTATTTCCATATGCTCAAATCATTAGCCAAACATTATGAATTTGATATCGAAAAGTCGTTTCAAAAACTACCTAAGAAGATCCAAAAAATAATTCTCTACGGAAGCGGTAAAACAAAAATTGAATTTACTTATTCTAATGACCGTGGCGATGTGATGCAAAGAGTACACCGTTTCGAAGGTGTTATTCCCAATATGCAACGGCGCTACCATGAAACGGAATCAGTTGCCGTTAGAGAAGAATTACAAAAGTACATGACCAAACAATCTTGCCCTTCTTGTGATGGGACTCGACTAAAAGATGTTGCCCGTTCGGTTTTAATCAAAAATAGCAATCTACCTTCACTAACTAGCTTACCGATTGATGAAGCTTTTGAGTTTTTCCAAAAATTAAAACTTCCGGGTAAGCGAGGAAAAATCGCCGAAAAAATATTAAAAGAAATTTGTGACAGATTAGAATTTTTAGTCAATGTTGGCTTGGAATATTTATCACTTGAACGAAGTGCCGATACTTTATCTGGTGGAGAGGCACAACGCATTCGACTTGCCAGTCAAATTGGTGCTGGCCTCGTCGGCGTGATGTATGTTTTGGATGAACCATCGATTGGATTACATCAACGCGATAACGAACGCTTATTAAAAACACTCCGTCACCTGAGAGATTTAGGTAATACAGTCATCGTTGTTGAACATGACGAAGATGCCATTCGAACCGCGGATTATGTTTTAGACATAGGCCCAGGAGCAGGGATTCACGGTGGTGAAGTGGTTGCCAAAGGAAAACTTAAAGATATATTAAAAAGTAAAAATTCACTGACCGGAAAATATTTATCCGGCAAAGAATCTATTGAAATACCAAAACAAAGAATCCCAGCAAAAGATAACCAGTTCTTTGAACTAAAAGGCGCCACCGGAAATAATCTTCAATCCGTTGATTTAAAATTACCCGTGGGTGTGCTTACCTGCGTTACCGGCGTGTCTGGCTCAGGAAAATCAAGTCTAGTTAACAATACCTTGTATCCAATTGCCGCGACTGAGCTTAATCGAGCATCAACATTGACGCCTTCCTCTTATGAAAGCTATTCAGGAATTGAGCATTTCGATAAAGTGGTTGATATCAATCAAAGTCCTATTGGTCGAACACCGCGATCGAACCCTGCAACTTACACAGGTATTTTTACTCCGATCAGAGAACTAATGTCAGGCACCCAAGAATCAAGAACTCGCGGATACAAACCGGGGAGATTTAGTTTTAATGTAAAAGGTGGTCGATGTGAAGCTTGTCAAGGCGATGGATTGATCAAAGTTGAAATGCATTTTCTGCCTGATATGTATGTTCCCTGCGATGTCTGTAAAGGTAAACGCTACAACAGAGAAACGTTGGAAATCACCTACAAAGGTAAGAACATCCACGAAATTCTAAATTTAACCGTTGAAGATGCGCGAGTTTTCTTTGATGCGATCCCTTCTATATCAAGGAAGTTACAAACCCTTATGGATGTAGGACTTTCATATATTTGCTTGGGTCAAGCAGCAACTACTCTTTCAGGCGGTGAAGCTCAGAGGGTCAAATTATCCAAAGAATTGAGTAAACGGGATACAGGTAAAACGCTTTATATTTTAGATGAACCGACCACAGGTTTGCATTTCCATGATGTAAAGCAACTGCTTGCTGTTCTTCATCGCCTACGAGATCACGGCAATACTGTACTGGTTATTGAACATAACCTAGATGTTATTAAAACCGCTGATTGGATCATTGATCTCGGTCCAGAAGGTGGTAGTAAAGGTGGTCATATTATTGCCGAAGGCACCCCTGAGCAGGTTAGCAAAGTTAAAAAATCCTATACTGGAATGTTTTTAGGACAAATGTTGGTAAAAAGCTAATACGCAAACTCAAACAAATAGTTTGAAGCGTTAAAAAGGTGTTTTGGAAACAAGTTTTTAGGGTTCAAAAACCACTAATTATTAACTAATAAACCCTTTGTCTCAATTAGTCTGATAAAACGGAGAATAAATCCAGCAGTTTCTTGCTCAAATGCTATATTTATAGGGGGTAAACAATACATCTATAAATAACAACAAAGGTCTTCATTATAAAATGCTTCAATTAAAATCTCTCATATGTACGCTAGGGATTGCAATCAAATTACTATTTTGTGCCAGTTTAGTCAGTGCAACAGAACAAGCAACAATCATTTTTACTTCAGGGATGACCGAAATTGGTAGCGAAACTAAAGGACGTTACCCTGAACTTGCCCATATTTTAAAAACCAATCGATTATCCAACCCTGCTACCTTTTTCCTTTTTGGTGGAGATAGTTTAAGCCCAAGCCCTTTGTCCTCATTAGACAGAGGTACTCACATTATTGATTTATTAAATAGCTTAGAGCCCGATGCGATGGGTATCGACAAAAGAGAGTTTGGTTTTCTAGAAGACGAATTGTCATTAAGAGCCTATGAAGCAGCTTTTCCTATTATCGCAAGCAATCTAAAAGATTCACTCACTCAGGGAAATTTAGATGGATTGCTTGAAAGTGTAATTGTTCAACAAGGTGGTTATAAGCTTGGGGTCATTTCTGTGCTTAATCAAAGTGTCATTGAAGAATACGCTTTAACCAGAATAAGCATAACGGATGAAAAACAGGCCATCGAAAGGGAGTCAAAGAAACTACGTAAGGCGGGTGTCGATTTAGTTGTGTTGTTATACACTGCCCATATTCCAGCTATTAAACAGCTACTTAACGACAATGTCATTGACCTTAGTTTTTGTAAAGATGTCTATTTTAACCCCTATGAAGAATTCGATAGTGTTCGACATAAAAATGATATATTTCTCGAAAAACAAACGCACATCATATTAGCTAAATTAAACTGGAAAAAAGGACAACCCTCTTCATTATCGGTCGATTGGCAAACCAAAGATTTAAGCCAATACCCCAAAGACCCTGAGGTTTTTAGTCAAGTAGTCCGTTACACCCAACGACTATCTACTCTACTTCAACAAAAAATTGGTTTATTAGAAACCCCTATGAATACTGGGCACACTATTACAAGAACAGAAGAAAACTCTTTCGCCAACTTTATAACTGATGCAATGAAAAGCTATACAAATTCAGATATAGCACTATTAAATAGCGGTAGTATTCGAGGCGAATCCTCATACCCTGCCAATACATTTCTTACCCGGAAAGATCTTGGCAAAGAAATTCCATTTAGAAATAAAGTTGTTCTTCTGCAAGTCACTGGACAACAATTAATTACTGCGTTGGAAAATGGATTCAGCATTATTGAACAAGTAAAAGGCCGCTTTCCTCAAGTTTCCGGCATGCAAATTAAATACGACTCTTCAGCAACATCAGGAAAAAGGGTTGTTTCTGTTCTTATCAATGGTAAACCTTTAGAGCTCTCATCTGTTTATAAACTTGCCACCTCTGATTATTTAGCCTCTGGTGGTGATGGTTATTCGGTATTTAAAAATGCTACCTCTATTCACTATGATAATCAAATGTTTAGATTGATAGCGGACATAGTCGTGGACAAAATCATAGAGAGGAAAAGTATCTCACTCAGTATAGATTCTCGTTTAATTGATACAGCCAAGCAAAAGAACCATAAATCAAATGACTGATAACATGTCCACTGATAAAGTAGAAGTATCGACTCAAGATAATATTTCTTCGGTTAATAAAAAAAGAGTTTCTCTTGCTACTCTCGTAAGCAGTGCGCTGCTAAGCTTACTGGTGATATTTATCATAGTTAATTCCATTGTAATTAACCGCTTCATTGATTTCCAATCTATCTTGTCACAGTTAACTTCTAAGGCATTACCGGAGGTTAACCTTTCTCGTATGACCTATAGTAAGGCCAACAATCTAACTTATCTCACGGAACGATTAGTTCAATCAGAAACTCAAGCGTTCCGGCGCATCGCCTATCAGGATATTGAAAAAACTGTTGAGGAAATAAATGAGCTAGGATTGGATAAAAATAACGATGAATATTTAAAAACACAGTTACAAGTTATCTCTCAAGAATTTGAAAGTTTAAATTTATTAATTGAAAAAAGAATTCAGATTCAATTAATTATGATATCTCAAGAACAAAAAATGTATCAGCTTAACGATATGCTTTTGGGTTTGACTAATCACAACGGCCATAATCATGAGAATCAACATGCTGTTTTTTCTTGGGCATTAAATTTTTCCGAACTTGTTGGCGTTTCAGGTAAAACACTTGCAATGAGCCAATTAAACCAAGTAAGACTCCAGCTGAACCTGATTGAGAAGAAGCTTGATGCAATATTGTTAGAAAGCGAAAATGTTATTTTACCTGAAGGTTTTGATGCTAAAAACTTAACCTCTCAATTGCGAACTATTTTAATTTCAGATATTGGATTAATACCTACTCGAATAAAGGAGCTAAGAAGTATTGGGCAATCAACTGGACGAGGTAATTTTGTTCTTAACTTGGTGAATGATTATGTTGGGCATGTTCAATATTATTCATTTCAAATTAGTGAATCCGTTATAAGTGATATTAAGTCAACCTCAGTACGTATTGAAGAGCAAACTCAAGTTATCGGACTGACAGCGATATTTTCTATTTTATTATTGATCGCTACCATTTATTATTTACATCGCACTGTAATAAAACGATTAGTATTACTCAACAATAGCGTATTACTTAGTTCAAAAGGAGAAAATGTTCACTTAGATCTGGGAGGCAATGATGAAATTTCGGACATCGCGCAATCATTTAACTATTTCGTAAAAACCATTGATGAACAAAGTCAAAAATTACATGAATTGTCATTAACCGATGGACTTACAGGAATCGCAAATCGACGCGCCTTAGACAAACGATTAATGACCGAACTACAATTAGGTAAACGATATCGCTGGCCTGTTTCAATATTGATCTTAGATGTCGATTGCTTTAAAGCCTTTAACGACCATTACGGACATTTAGCCGGAGACGATTGTTTAAGATCCGTCGCTACAGCATTAAAACAATGTCAACAAAGAGATGTCGATTTTGTTGCTCGCTTTGGTGGTGAAGAATTTGTATTTATTTTACCGGATACATCAAACGAAGGAGCTAAACAAGTAGCCGAGTTAATTTTAAGATCAATTATTTCTCTTAAAATCACTCACGAATGGAACACTGCAAGTCGCTATTTAACTCTTAGTATCGGTATTTCAACTTGTTATTTTGAAGATCCGGTCAGTGATATTGAACTATTGGAAAGAGCAGATAAGGCATTATTTCGAGCAAAAGAACAAGGTAAAAACCGCTTTATCAGCTACGAGGATACTAAAAGTTAAAATTTATTTTTTTACTTCATATCTAAACCAACGTCTAATAGCTCAGCCAAAATCTCTTTACTAATTGGCGTAATTCTATCGGGCAACTCATTAAGGTCATACCAAGCCAGTTTTTTGCATAAATCTCTCTCCATATTGATAACCTCCCCATCATACTCAGTCACCTTAAAGACTCGCTGAAAAATAGATTGCTCCTCATCCACTTTATCCATGATCTTCTCAGCTAAAATAAGCTCCACTCCCAACTCTTCTTTTATTTCTCTTTTTAACGCTTGGAGGGGAAACTCTCCCCGCTCAATATGCCCAACTGGTAAGGACCAATATCCAGAAAAATATTCCGTATTTTCTCTCAGACCCAGTAAAACAAAATGTTCATTAAGCAACACTGCTGATACCAGATTGGTTTTGTATTTATTAGACATAATATAAACGGCCTCTTGTATAATTCTTTACTTGTATTGAAAACAGATCGAACAAGCTTCATACTCTTCATAATATTTATATGAATCAATCAAATTAAAAAATTGATGGCGATCTTCCTTGAGGTTTAATTCTATGCTTTTATCGGACAGTAATCTATTTCAACCTATCAAACTAGGTTCATTATCACTACGAAACCGCGTTGTCATGGCTCCGATGACTCGTACATTCAGCCCAAACGGGATCCCTAACGACCTAGTGGTCGATTATTATGAAAGACGTGCCAAAAATGACGTTGGCCTCATTATTACTGAAGGAACCTGTATTAATCATAAAGCCGCCAATGCATACCCTAACATCCCCTACATTTATGGAGACAAACCTCTCGCAGGTTGGAAAAAAGTGGTTGACGCTGTTCACGCTGCAGGTGGAAAGATTGTTCCTCAACTTTGGCATGTTGGCTCAGTAAGACGAGCCAATAAGGGTGCGGGGCCTGATGAAACCGTTCCCGGCTATAGTCCATCAGGTTTAGCCGCCAAAGGAAAAGAGTCCGGTGTTGCTATGACAAAAGAAGATATCCGTGAAACCATTGATGCGTTTGTTCAAGCAGCTGTTGACGCTCAATCGATTGGATTTGATGGCATTGAACTTCACGGGGCTCACGGCTATTTAATCGACCAATTTTTCTGGCAAGACACCAATCAAAGGGATGATGAATACGGAGGTGATTTAGCTGCTCGAACCAAATTTGCCGTGGATATCATCAAAGGTATTCGAGAAAAATGTGGTTCCGATTTTCCAATCATTCTCAGGTACTCACAATGGAAACAACAAGACTACGCTGCAAAATTAGCCAATACGCCAGAAGAATTAAAATCTTTTTTATCGCCATTAGTTGATGCCGGTGTCGATATTTTTCATTGCTCTACACGACGATTCTGGGAATCAGAGTTTGAAGGCTCTACGCTTAATCTAGCAGGTTGGACAAAAAAGCTCACAGGAAAAGCGTGTATCACAGTCGGTAGTGTAGGTTTAAATAGCAGTTTTATCGACGAAGAAAAACGGGATATGGTTAATGCTTCTGAAGTCGAAGAGAAATCATTTAGTGATTTAGCAGAACGATTAGACAATAACGAATTTGATTTGGTTGCTATTGGTAGAGCGTTACTGCAAGATCCTGAATGGGTAATGAAAGTTCGTGAAAATAGAACCGGTGAATTAGCTGATTATTCAAAAAAATCATTAACTAAACTTTATTAAAAATAAGGAATTTAATATGCCTGAAATATCTCTATTAGGTTGGTTTCATACTGTAATTGCGATTATTGCATTGATCACAGGTTTTTATTCTCTGGCAAAATATAAAGTTATTTTACTAGAAAAATTAACCGGAAAAATCTATCTCATTTGTACTTTGCTAGCCGCATTGACTGCATTAGCCATTTATCGTCATGGTGGCTTTGGTGCTGCTCACGGACTCGCAGTTTTAACTCTAGCAGCTTTATTGGTTGGTTATCTCGCAGCAAAATTTCAGTTGTTCGGAAAACTATCAATTTATATTCAAGCGACCAGCTTTTCTGCAACCTTTTTATTTCACATGATCCCTGCAATTACCGATGGATTGATGAGACTGCCAGTAGACGCACCAATTGTAACTAGTATTGAAGATCCCTTGCTAAAAGGTTTTTATCTGACATTTTTAGTTATCTATGTTGTTGGTTTAGTCTTTCAAATTTTATGGCTACGAAAAAACCCCAATAACCACTAAAAAATAACTGATTATCACTTGGGTAAGGCTTCCTCCGGTCTTACCATCGACTGTTTCTGCCAATAAGTCAAACTTCGCCACATCCATTCAAGAGGACCAAATCGATATTTGTTTAACCAAAGTGGCGAATACCAAAGTTGAAGCCCCCAAATAACAAAAACAATAATGATTTGACTACTCCTCTCAACTTGGGAAAATAACCCCAAACCATGACCATAAAAAATAAAAGTACAAATTAACGAATGAGCAATATAATTGCTAAATGCCATTTGTCCAACTGCCGCTAAACGTTTTTGTAAGCTTTTTAATAAGCCATTATTAATGACCAGATTAATCATTCCAATATAAGCTAAGGTTGTAAAAATACTTCCCCAATAGTTAAATTGACTTCCTAAAAACATCGAATAATTGACATCAAAACCATGTAGAAAATTTTGTATGATGCCATAGCTTGAAAGTGATATTCCAATAGACAATCCAACTAGAATTAGCCAGAAATAGAAAGTATTTGTGCGCTTACCGGTTAATACACCATTTTTATACAGCGCCATCCCCAATAACATCATTCCACCAACTCGCCACAAAGTCCCGCCAAAGAAACCTTGAGTTTCTAAGAAAAACGCATCAGAACTGCGTCTAAGAGTTTGCTCTAAAAAACCACCTGTATAAGCCGATATTTCAGCTGCTAACTGAGCGTGATCTGGACGCCAAAAATAGAGAATTTCCTCAATAGATTCTTGCGGTATAAATTGATTATTAATCGCAAAATTAACCAATAAAGTATAAAAAAAGAGTATTGAAAGAAACAAAATGCTTGAAGTAATTAAAAACTTAACTGATTTATGTCGAAACCAATAAACCCAAAAACCACAAAGAGCATAACTAACCAAAATATCACCAAACCAAATAAAATGAGCATGGATCAAACCAAAAACCAGTAACCAAAAATTACGCTTATAATGAAGTAATCCTGAACGACCATTTCTTTGTTCTGCTCTTTCTGCAAACAAACAAATACCGGCACCAAATAGAATAGAGAATAATCCCATAAATTTGGCATCAGCTAAAATATGACTGGTAAACCAAACGAAATAGTTTATACCTTTTAAATCACCCCAAACGGTTGGGTTAAGATAAGCAGCCAGAGGCATAGAAAAACTTTGGATATTCATGATAAGAATTCCCATTAAGGCAAATCCTCGCAAAATATCGAGTTGATTAATTCGTGAATCTTGATTGGTTGGTTCTACTTGCATTGGACTCATTTTATGCCCTCCCTGAGACAATTTTTCATCTTAACAAAAAAAATTATTGAGAATGTTCTGCCCAAGTCATTAAATATAAATAATTGTTAATTTTCGATTTATGACTCAACCTGCTAACAACGCTCACTAATCCCTCGTAGAAAATATCCTCTCGGTTAAGCTTTTAACCGTTAAAATTAGAAAACTCTAATGTAACGAGCATTATTTGCAGACTATGCTATATTTTATAGTAGCTAAGCTTTTGCTAACACTCTCGCAGCTTCATATTAATCATACAGTAAATATTTAGTTTAGCATTGTCCGCTCATTAGTTGTAAGGATCAATCAAGTTGAAAAAACTGCTTTTTTGTCATCTATTTATCTTTAGTGTCCTACTACAAGCAATAGCTTTTGCCTCTGCTAATAATCAGTTTGTTCCAAAAAGCGATCAACCAATCGTTCCAATTCCTGATGTAATAGGACTAAACCCGGATAAAGTTAAACTTGGTGAACGCTTGTTCAACGATCCAAAATTATCGGATGATGGGACAGTCTCATGTGCCAATTGTCATAATATCGCTAATTTTGGAGTTGATTCATTACCAACATCATTTGGCATAAAGGGCCGTAAAGGGGCACTCAATGCTCCGACAGTATTGAATAGCAGTTTATTATTTCGCCAGTTTTGGGATGGCCGAGCAGAATCATTGGAAGAACAAGTAGACGGCCCGATCAATAATCCAGTTGAAATGGATACCAGTTGGAATAGTGTTCTTTCGTACATTCAATCCGATCCAAGCTACCAAGAATCCTTTTTGAAAATTTATAACCAACCGCCAAGTAAAGAAAATATTTCTAACGCTATCGCCGAATTTGAACGTAACCTTTTAACGCCTAACGGTGATTTTGACCGCTATCTCAAAGGCGATGAAAACGCCATTGATGAACAAACTAAACAGGGCTATCAGACATTTAAATTACTTGGATGTGTTTCTTGCCACCAGGGTGTGGCCGTTGGTGGAAATATGTATGAAAAATTAGGTGTCGTTATTCCCTATTATGACGAAAAAATGACCTCCAGCACTAACCTAGGACGGTATCGGATTTCGGGCATTGAGGAACATAAATATGAATTTAAAGTTCCATCCCTTAGAAATGTAGCAAGAACCGCCCCCTATTTCCATAACGGCTCTATTAAGACTCTTGAAGAAGCTGTCAAACTCATGGCAAAACACCAGCTAGGCCGAACCCTTTCTGAAAAAGAAGTTTCAGATATTGTTAAATTTTTACATAGCTTAAATGGTGATTTAAATGCCAAATAAGCATTTTATTTCTCTATCTAAATGGCAATATTTCGCACTTTTATTAACACTTCTTTTGACCGCTTTTTTATACGTCAAATCTCAAGGTGTTGCTACTGAAGTCCATGAAAAAATATCTGCTAGTAATCAATCACTAAAAAATACCGATAATGCAATTAAGGCTTCAATATTTGAAATCCGATTTGGCACTCAAATAAACTTCGATACAGTAGTTTTTCAAACAAAAAAATTATCAAAACAGCTTAAAAATCATTTAGAAGGTTTAGACGAAAAAACAACGTCTACATTAACACCAATAATAGTAGAGCTGGCTGAGGCCGTAACAAAAAGACAACAAGATATCGAAGGATATAAATCACACATTGCTTTATTTAAAAATTCTGCCCGTTATTGGCCATATTTGAGCCAAGAATTTAAAGCTAAACTCAATGATTACCCTGAACAAAAAATACCACTGACTCAACTGGTTAATGAAACACTATTAACGGTTGTTAATTCTGACTTTAATTTTCAAGGACATAGTGAACAAGCTATAAAAAACCTCTACAAAGCCAAAACCAATGTTCCGAATGAATTAATTAACACCTTCAACATGCTGATCATCCATGGAGAGCACTATATTGATACTAGGAACGAAACTCATTCGTTAATGATTAATATTATGAATTCTAATGCTTCACAACAAATAAACCGACTTACTGACACTTATAGAAACTATTACCTTCAAGAAGAAATAACCGCTAAACGATATCAACAGGGTTTGATTTTTATCATCATTATCATGGTGTTAACTATATCTTATGTTCTTTATAGAATGGCTATGGTGACTGTTAAACTAGAAAAAACCGTCCGTTCTCTCGATTTTCAAAAATACGCACTTGACCAACATGCCATCGTTTCTATTGCCAATGTTAAAGGAAATATTACTTATGTTAACGAGCTGTTTTGTAATATTTCTAAATATTCCAACAAAGAGCTCGTAGGGAAAAATCACCGCATTGTAAAATCTGACGAACATGATAAAGCATTCTTTGAAAAAATGTGGCGTACCATTTCTAGTGGTAATGTATGGCACGGTGAAATAAAAAACTATGCCAAAGATGGGAGTATTTATTGGGTAAGTTCTACTATTGTTCCATTTATGGATGAAGCAAATAAGCCTTTTCAATATGTCTCAATTCGCACAGACATCACCGAGAGAAAACGGCAACAACTCGAATTAGCCGATGCAGTAATCAACGCCGAACAAGCGAACGCCGCTAAAAGCTCTTTTTTAGCTAACATGAGCCATGAAATTCGCACCCCAATGAATGCCATTATCGGTATGAGCTACTTAGCTTTGCAAACTGAGCTAAATGAACAACAAAAAGATTATATTAATAAGGTTAACACCAGCGCAAAAGCTCTACTCGAATTACTCAATGATATTTTAGATTTTTCGAAAATAGAAGCCAATAAACTAGATATTGAAAGTCGACATTTTTTAATGAAAGATGTACTCACTGGCGTGACTGATTTACTCACTTTACCCGCCAAAGAAAAAGGCTTGAAACTTTCCATTCAACTCGATACAGAAATCCCACTTGCTCTGATAGGCGATGGTTTACGTCTGCGCCAATGCCTCGTAAATTTTGTTAGTAACGCAATCAAGTTTACTGAACATGGCGAAGTAATAGTGAAAATATCTCATGTTGAAAATATCAACGATATAATAACAATTAATTTTTCCGTACATGATACTGGCATAGGAATGACAGAAATACAAAAAGGCAATCTATTTGAAGCTTTTTCTCAAGCTGATATTTCTACCACCCGGAAATATGGAGGCACAGGGTTAGGTTTAACAATTACGAGTCAATTAGTCGAACTCATGGGAGGAAAAATTAAGGTCAAAACTAAGCTTGGAGAAGGAAGTATATTTAGCTTTAATTTAAGCTTACCAATCAGTCATCAAACAATCAAAAAAGTCGACGTTTTACCAACATCCTCAGTGAAAGATAAATCAGTTAAACAGCCAACAATAAATATAACTCAACCCCAGGATCCACATCAAAACGAAAATGAATTTGATAAACTAAAAGGGCTCCATATACTTTTGGTTGAAGATAATCTACTCAATCAAGAGCTCGCTCGCTCATTATTAGAAATGTATGCCATGATCGTTGATATAGCAGAAAATGGACTAGAAGCTATCGAACTCTTCGAAAGAAATACTTACGACTGCATATTAATGGACTGCCAAATGCCTGTTATGGATGGGTATACTGCATCAAAAGAGATTAGGAAAAAACATAGTGCGTCAATTCCTATTTTGGCGTTAACGGCCAATGTAATGACCGAAGATGTTGAGAAAGCGATCAATGCTGGAATGAACGATGTGATCGCAAAACCTATTGATATTGATACAATGCTAGCAACAATTGAAAAGTGGGCAGTAAAATAAGTTATTCAAAATATACTTTTCATTCAATCGAAACGTTTAAATTCTCCGCAAGAATTAATACTTCTTTTTTTGCAACATTAAAATCAAAATGGTCAATTGCCCGCTGAATTGCAGCAATATCTTTAGAATTAAGAAACTGCAACAACTCATCCATATGTGGTTGGACAGCATCAGGACTTAATTCTTCTAGCGCTAAGTTGATTTGTTTAAATAACTCTTTGACTCTATCTAAATCCATTTGCTTTTTATCTTCACTAAGTTCTCTTGGAGTTTCTAATTGTAGAATAACATCGATAGCTGAACTCATTAATAAACCTAAATCTCTAACTTTTATCATTGCTTGCTCTATCTCTTCTTCTTTTAACAGAAGATCAATATCTTCGGATATTTTAGCAACGGAGTCGATAAATAAGTTTCCAGAAACACCTTTTAAAGCATGAATTTTCGCTTTGCAAATAGAAATATCCTCACTTGGATATTGAAGAATTTTTTCAATATCCTTGGCTTCATTTTTGTAATCTTTAGCAAAATTAATTAGTGCTTTAGCATAAACAACTTGATCAACCCATGTATCAATACCCTTTTGATAATCAACAAAGTTATTCAATACAGAAAAATCAATCGAACTTTGGATACCAATAACTTTTGAAGGGATTTGGCTAATATCAGTTCCAACTGAAGTATGAACGACTGATTCCATGGTTGAGAATAACTTGGGGAAATCAATCGGTTTGGCAATAACCGCATCCATACCAGCATTTTTGCATAACACCTGATCTTCCATCATAACGCTAGCAGTCAAAGCTATAATCGGTATATTTTTAATTGTGTCATCTTGAATTTTTCTAATCAATCGAGTCGCTGTTAACCCATCCATAACCGGCATTTGAACATCCATTAATATCAAGTCATATTTACCTGTGGCTGCTTCAGAAAGAGCCTTTTGACCATTTTCAACCCATGTCACTTGATGATGTTGTTGCTCTAAGCGTAAAATTGCGAGAGTTGCGTTGGTTTGAATATCCTCAGCTAACAAAATATTAAATGCCCGAGGCGAACTATAATCTGCTTGGATGTAATCATTGTTACCAAACAAACAACTCGCCGATTTTTCAGCTGCTTTTAGTTGTACTGTAAAATAAAAAACACTACCTTTATCTTTTTTACTTTCTGCCCAAATTTGTCCGCCCATTAAGTTGACAATCTGTCTGCTTATCGTAGTTCCTAAACCGGTTCCTCCAAAATTTCTATTAATGCTTGCATCTGCCTGTGAAAAAGGTTCAAACACTTTTTTTAATTCATCTTGAGTCATACCAATACCGCTGTCACTAATGCTAAATAGCACCTGGCCAGCTTTTTTGGATGTTTCTATTTTAACTTTAACGTCGCCTTGTTGGGTAAATTTAATGGCATTTCCAACAAGGTTAATCACAACTTGACGAAGTCTTACTGGATCACCCGTAACCAGCTTAGGCAGCTCAGGAGAAACTTCACAAGTTAATTTTAAACCCTTCTCATTAGCACCTAATTCCAACGTTCTTAAACAATCATTAATTGCATTAGATAAATGAAAACAAATGCTTTCTAGTTCGATTCCACCGGCTTCTATTTTAGAAAAATCCAAAATATCATTAATGATACTTAATAAATTTTTCCCCGAACTTAAGATTGTAATAATATGCTGGCGATTTTCTTTTGTTAACTGATTATCTTGAAGTAGGATTTCCGAAAATCCGATAACAGCATTCATCGGAGTACGAATTTCATGGCTCATATTAGCTAAAAAATTTGATTTAACTTTAACGGCTTCTTCCGCTTTATCTTTCGCTTCTATTAACTCTAATTCGGTTCGTTTTTGTTCAGTAATATCTGATATATAACCAACAAATAAATGTTCATTATTATTAAGAGCACTATGACCGACGGCTAAATGAGCAGGAAACTTAGAGCCGTCCTTTCTTATTGCTTCAACTTCACGCCCCAGTCCAACTATTCGAGCATCTCCCGTATCGATATATCTTTGAATAAAAGCATCATGAGCTGCATCCTCCATATCTGGAACAAGTATCGCCACATTTCTACCAACTGCCTCTTTAGCAGACCAACCAAAGATTTTTTCAGCAGCAGGATTAAAAGTATGGATGATTCCCTTTCCATCAATTGAAACCACAGCATGAACAGCCGTTTGTACAATCGCATTAATTTCTGCCGTGGCAGACGAAACCATTTCTTCTAATTTTTCTCTATAACGTTTTAGCTCCCCCTCTGCGGCAACTCGCTCGGTGATGTCTCTAACGACACCTGTTAGATAAATCTTCCCGTCGATGTAATAATTACTCACCGACCCTTCAATGGAAAACAGACTTGAATCTTTTTTTCTTCCTTGAGAGAGAACCCACTTTCCTAATGCGTATTGCGCTTCTATATTAGGGATAATCAAATTAACATTTTGTCCAACCAACTCACTTTCTTGGTAATCAAATAGCTTTTCTATAGCAGGATTTATACTTTGAATTATTCCCCATCGATCAGTGGTTATCATTCCATCCTGCACAGCGTTAATAATTGCTTCTGTACGGTTCATTGTGTTCCGAGCCAATAATTCAGCTTGTTTGCGCTTCGTAACGTCTGCCACTATGTAAATATTAATAATTCGATCATCAATTTTAGTGTTGCCGATAGAAAGTTGAAGTGCTAATTCTTTTCCGTCTGAGCAAACGCCTTTATTTTCTTCGTTTTCTGATTCTTCAAAGTCGGGAATTAATAAACTAATATGTTGATCAGTTAGCTGCGCCTTTTGGTAACCAAAAATCGCTAAAGTTGCCTTATTAAAGGATAAAATTTTGCCTTGACTATCAACCGTAATAATTGGATTTATCGCAGTATCTAAAAGAGCCCGACTAAATGCTAATTGATTATTGAGATCATTAATCATCGGGTTAACTTGATTAGTGATAATAATCGCGCCAATCAGGATCAATAAAATAGCTATTGCAAGGGTGATCAACCCAGCGTCAATAAAAGGCTGGCGGATCTCCATTTCATTAACTTTTGAAACCAACAAAAATTGGTGTTCACTAATTAACACATGGTCATAAACCGCCAAAATCCCATTTAGATGAAGTGACCCCAGAGGAGCTAAATTAATTGTTGAATTAACGCCTGAAAACCAACTAGGAACAGGAATATGTTTTCCCCCTAAAAAATATTGATCGGTGATCAGTGTTTCCTGATTGTTATGTTGAAGAATAACGGAGGTTAAATTATTATTTTGTTCGATTAAAATAAATTCGCTGGACTTACCTGGGAGTTTATAGTGTAAATGAGCATCAACTATTTGACTTAAAGTTCCCCCCAAAGCTCCGCCGGGGTGATCTGTTTGACTATTTTTAGCATCGAACCTACCAACAGCCGCAATCAGCTCTTTCTGGCTATGTACCGAAAGTTCAAGTTGCTCGATATGATCATCATAAGCGGCATTATACAATTCATAAATTGCGGCAAAAACAGATAAAGTAACACAAGATACCATTACCAAAATAAGGGTAAGAAGACGGTTTCGTTCAGAAACAGTAAAGGGCATTTATAAATCTCCAGCTTTTAGTACTTATCATGGGGCTAACTTTAATTATTTTAGCTCCCTCACTAATAAATTCCCTCCACCATATTGTCCTACGTACTATTTCTTGATAATGCCATATTAGCTTCCATTAATACAACAATAATTACCCTACTTATTACATGGTTAAATACCCTACAGACGAGTATCAGGGATAAATTCCGAAGCATCTCGGGTCGCCATTTCTTCATAAACAGACCATTTTTGATTAACGACTATTTGAGCCATTTCCATTAATCGCTTAGCCTCTTCTGGGTGAGATTTGGTCAAACTTAAATAACGATTTTCCTTGTATGCATAATCTTTAACACTAATTTTAGGACGAAGTGAATCCAGCATAAATGGATTACGATGTGCTGAACGCAACTCTGGATTATATCGATACAGTGGCCAATAGCCCGATTTGACGGCTCGTTGCTGCTGAATTAACCCATCTTCCATATTGATCCCATGCTCTATACAGGGGCTATAAGCAATGATTAAACTAGGACCATTGTAGGCTTCTGCTTCTCTAAAAGCTTGCAGCGTTTGCTGAGGACTTGCTCCCATCGCAACTCTTGCGACATAAACGTTTCCATAAGCAATTGCTTGTAATGCAAGGTCTTTTTGTGGAACCACTTTACCGCCAGCGGCAAATTTAGCGACTGCACCAATTGGTGTCGCCTTAGAGGCTTGACCGCCAGTGTTGGAATACACCTCAGTATCCATCACTAAAATATTCACATCACGGCCAGCCGCTAAAACATGATCAACCCCCCCATAACCAATATCGTAAGCCCATCCATCACCACCAACAATCCAAATTGAACGCCTAACCATGTGATCGAGCACCGACAATAATTCTTTTGCCTTAGGTGTCTCTATTTGTTTTAGATTTTTTTCAATGGCTGCTACCCGAACTCGCTGTTTACGTATTTCAGATTCTTTAGCTTGGGGTGCGTCGAGAGCTTCTGTAACCAATTGAGTATCCAATATTTTTGGATCAAATTCGGCTAACAATTTTCTAGCAAGCTCCAGATGTTTGTCTGCTGTTAGACGATAACCAAAGCCAAATTCCGCATTATCTTCAAATAGTGAATTTGACCATGCAGGTCCTCGACCTTCAGAATTTTTTGCCCAAGGTGTTGTTGGCAAATTGCCACCAAAAATTGAAGAACAACCAGTCGCATTTGCAACCATTAGGCGATCACCAAAGAGCTGACTAATCAGCTTTAAATAAGATGTTTCACCACAACCTGAGCAGGCACCGGAAAACTCAAACAAGGGTTCAAGAAATTGAACCCCACGCACATTAGAAAAATCAACACGATCTCTTGGTTGGAAAGGTATTTTTTCATAATGAGTAAGGTTTTCTTTTTCTGATTTTAAATGCAGCGTTTTTTCCTGCATATTAATTGCAAAATGATGTTCGTCATTAGGATCTTTTGCTGGACAAGCTTTTACACAAAGCTGACATCCTGTGCAATCTTCTGGGTAAACCTGAATGGTGTAACGTACATCAGGAAAACCTCTTGATGTAACGTGAGTTGAACGGAAGGATTCTGGCGCACCATCTAATTCTTCAATCGGATAGAATTTTGCACGAATTGCCGCATGAGGACAAACAATGGAACAGTTACCACATTGAATGCATAAATCAGGCTCCCAAATCGGTATTTCATGCGCGATATCACGTTTTTCCCACTTACTTGTTCCGGTAGGATAAGTGCCATCATCCGGTAACATACTCACTGGAATTAAATCACCACGGCCATGAAACATTTCAGCAGTCACTTTTCTGGCAAAATCTGGTGCCTGTTCAAAATTTCCATACCCTGAACTTTTGTTATCTTTTGAAACAACCTCTGGAACTTTAACTTGATATAAATGTTCAATCGCTTGATCGATTGCTGCAAAGTTCCTACGAACAATTTCTTCACCTTTTTTGGCATAACTTTTTTCTGCTGCTTGTTTAATTTTAGCGATGGCTTGCTCTTTTGGCATAACACCTGACAAGGCAAAAAAGCAGGTTTGCATGACCGTATTAATTCGTCGTCCCATTCCAACCGAACGAGCAACCTTGGCACCATCAATGACATAAAATTTAATTTCCTTATCAATAATAACCTGCTGAACATCGGCCGGAATTTGTTGCCAAACCTGTTCTTGGTCATAAGGGCTGTTTAAAAGAAAAATTGCGCCTTGTTTTGCATTGCTTAACATATCAACATAATTCACAAAATTAAATTGATGACACGCGATAAAATTGGCTGACTCGATTAAGTAAGGAGCCTTAATCGGTTCCGGTCCAAACCTTAAATGTGAAGTCGTTTGAGAACCTGCCTTTTTGGAATCATAAACGAAGTAGCCCTGTGCATAATACCCTTCTTCATCACCAATAATTTTTATACTATTTTTATTCGCTCCAACCGTCCCATCAGAACCTAAACCAAAGAACATTGCCCGCACCACGGAATCATCTTCAATGTTTATTTTTTCAATAACATCTAAGCTAGAAAAACAAACGTCGTCATTAATGCCAATAGTAAAATCATTTTTCGGGCTTGTTTGATTTAATTCAACAAAGACTCGTGCAACCATTGATGGAGTAAATTCCTTACTGCTTAATCCATAGCGTCCACCAATAACTTTTGGCATTAATGTGATTTTACCAGCAGAAAATGCCTGCCCCAATTCAGTCAATACATCTTTATACAATGGTTCACCACTATTGCCCGGTTCCTTCGTTCGATCTAGTACCGCAATTTTTGAAACTGATTTTGGTAACGCATCCAAGAAATGTTTAGCACTAAATGGGCGATAGAGACGCACCCGAAGAACACCAACCTTCTCATCCTTCTGGTTAAGATATTCCATAGTCGAAATAGCTGTTTCAGAACCGGAACCCATAATAATCATTACTCGTTCGGCATCGGCATCACCAAAATATTCAAACAGTTTATATTCGCGCCCAGTTAATTTAGCGAACTCTTCTAAAGTCTCTTCTACATGGGTAATTGTATTAATGTAATAACGACTAGCTGATTCTCTGGATTGAAAATAGGTATCAGGATTTTGAGCCGTTCCTCGCATAAAAGGTTTGTCGGGATTCAAAGCTCGCGAGCGATGATCAAACACTAATTGATCATCAATCATCGCTCTGATCTCTTCATCGCTTAAAAGGGTGATTTTGCTGACTTCGTGAGAGGTTCTAAAGCCGTCAAAAAAGTGAATAAATGGAATTCGGCTTTTCAAAGTTGCTGCCTGGCAAACTAACGCCATATCATGGCATTCTTGAACCGATGATGATGCAAGTAAAGCAAACCCAGTCATACGAACGGCCATCACATCTTGATGATCACCAAAAATTGATAAGCCTTGAGTCGATAATGCTCTTGCTGCGACATGAAAAACCGTTGGTGTTAGCTCCCCCGCAATTTTATACATATTGGGGATCATCAGCATTAAACCTTGTGATGCAGTAAAAGTCGTTGTTAGTGCTCCGGTTTGCAAAGCGCCATGAACACTTCCAGCAGCACCTGCTTCACTTTGCATTTCTGCTACAAGTGGAATGTTATCCCATAAATTCTTTGTACTTTCACTCGCCCATTGGTCGGCTAGTTCAGCCATGCTTGATGAAGGAGTGATCGGATAAATTGCACAAACTTCGTTGGTTCGATAAGCGATATAAGCAGCAGCTTCACCACCATCAATCGTTTTTTCAATTCGAGATTTTGTCATAATTATCTACCGGTATTTTAATATTCTATATTATTTATATTCTGGCTCTATAAACTAATATTATCGACCATATGAATGGCTGCCGTTGGACACTGCAAAGTGCAGGCACTACAGCCTGTACATTTGGAATAATCAACCTGATAAAAACGTCCCACACCTAATTTGATAATCGCATCTTCAGGGCAAGCACCATAACATCCATCACACTCGAAACAATTACCACAGCTATAGCAACGGCTCGCCTCATACATTGCTTCCTTTTTATCCAAACCGCCTAATACTTCATTAAAAGACTCTGTCCTTTGCTCAAGCGGTATAGCTGGTTGTTCTGAAACTTCAGCGTCAGTGTGATACCACAGATGTAAAGCATCGAATTCAACAACCGGCGTTTTGTCAGCAGGGTTATAAACGGCACTCGATAAAAATGCATGAATATGACGTGCGGCTTTTTTTCCATGCCCAGTCGCGATTGTTACAGTTCTATCACTGGGTACCATATCACCACCAGCAAAAATTCCAGCAGCTGATGTCATCATTTGTTGATCCACCACGACGGTTCCATCTTTTTCAAATTGAATTTCTGGAAAGCTACTTAATAGTTTTGAATCAATATTTTGCCCTAACGCCAAAATTAATGAGTCTGCGGAAAGTTTTTCTAATTCGCCTGTAGGAACAGGTCGGCCGGATTCATCTAAAGCCATTTTCTCGACAGTAATTTGATCAACGTCAATTTCTTTAATCGTTCGCAGCCAATTAATTTTTACCCCTTCTTCTAGGGCTTCTTCTGCTTCAAAAGGCAAAGCAGGCATATTCGCCATGTCTCTGCGATAAATAATCATGGTTTCTTCCGCGCCCATTCTTTTGGCCGTTCGAGCGGCATCCATCGCCGTATTACCACCACCGTAAACGGCAACTCTACGTCCCAACTTTAGCTCTTTACCTGCACCAACATCTCGCAAATAGCTAACAGCATCCATAATTTTTCCGGCTTCTCTAGCAGGAATATCAATCTTTTTACTAACATGCGCGCCAACCGCTACAAATACCGCATCAAACTCACCTTGTTCTTTTTCTTTACGAAGATCATCTACCTTGTGATCAAGGGTAAACTTCACTCCCATATCTTCAACGCGCTTAATTTCATTGGCTAAAACATCACGAGGCAAGCGATAAGCAGGAATTCCAAAATGAAGCATTCCTCCAGCGATAGGTCCTGCATCTCGAATTTCAACATTGTGACCTAATCGACAAAGATGGTAAGCCGCAGAAATTCCACTTGGCCCAGCACCAACGATTAATACTTTTTTATTCGACCTGCGCGGTGCGATATAAGGAGTCCAACCTTTTTCAATAGCCAAATCACCAAGAAACCGTTCAACTTGGTGAATACTCACAGCGTTATCAACATTTTCTCGATTACAACTGGTTTCACAAGGGTGGTAACAAACTCGACCATGTACCGCTGGCATTGGATTATTCTCAACTAATAATTGCCACGCCTCTTCAAACTGGTTGTTATAAACTTTATCTAACCAACCTTGAATATTTTCACCCGCAGGACAGGACTGGTTACATGGTGGCATATAGTTTTTATAAAGCGGCCTTTTCTGAGCCATTGGTCCCGTTCCATCACTTTTTTTAAGATCTGGAGGTGAAGTTAAATCAGTTAGTTTGGAAGAATAATGTGGCGTTTTCATTATTTTTATAGTCCCTAAGCGTCAGGTTTCTTGAATTCGATACAATCACACCCACAAAGACTAATATGATTTTGAAGGGGTAGCTTTGAGCTAAATCAAGTTATCGGGTACTTTATAGGGTTAGAAGAGTTTTTTTTATCGAGAGTGAATCTTCTGGGTTTTCATCAAACAGATACATTAATTATTGGTATTAGGAATATCAGTAACAGCTAATTATTTTCTTTATCAGAATAATGAACCTTTCCATTTTCATCAACCCAACGATGAATTTCTTTTGTCCCTTGTGTTTTTGGAAGACTACTTTGAGGCTGCTGAAGTGATAGGTCATCAACATTAACAGAAGAGATTACTTTTAATAACTCTTCGAGCTTTTTACTTTGGAGCATTTGATAGGCATTGCCAGAACGCAAGAGTTGTTTAATTTCTGGTTCATTGACTAGTTCAATATATTTGGGATTATTCTGCACTTGAGTCACTTGGCTCCATAACAGAACCATCTTAGATGCCAGTTCTTTTTTTATGTCATCTTTTTCTTTAGTCAGTTCTAATACGTTAGCTAATTCTATAAAATCTTGGTTTTCTAATAATTGATTAAAAGCGGGCGATTCAATTAACATTTGCGGGTTTTTATTATCTAAAGCATACCTTACATCTGGATTGCGCAACAATTTGGGAATAAGTTTTTGCTGAGAAATCTTCTGTATACGTTGAATATGAGCGGCGGGATCGGCTAACAATAAGGCACCTGCCTTAGCTAACTCTTTTTGCTCAGTAACTGCTTCCGCTGCACTTTTTATTACCTTGGTTGCTACGAATTTAACCTTTCCCTGAAATTCACTTTGAACAGGCGATTCCATTCCTTTTTTACTTAATAGAATACTTTGAATCGTGATATAAAACCAAATGGTAAAAATACCAATTCCAATACCGATAACAACACCAAATAAAGAACCAACAATTGAAGATATTTGGCTAACAGATCTTTTTTCTTCATTTGGTTTTGATCGAACTGAATAAATAATTTTTGCAATCAGTCGGAAAAATAGTGATAAGGTAAGGCTGGCAAGAATAAATATTATTATGCCGGATAAAACATGAGACAAAATCCCTGTAATAGGCGTGTTCGATTGAAGCCAGCCTGACAAACTATCTGAATAAGATAGCGCAGCCCAATAAGCAAATAACAAGGTTATCATTCGAGCAAAAATAACACCTGCACCGCTTTGATACCCTCTGAAAGCAGAAAAAGCGACAATCATCAAAAATACAATTAAAGAAACATCCATAACATTTGCTAAATTTAGCGGCTACCCTCCAATGGCTGAAAGGTTAGGAGTATCTCCGGTATCATTCTGATGCAAAAAATGTTGCTTCCTCTTATTTAATAAAAGCTTACGAAGATTTTGCTTTAATACTTCTTTTTGTTCTACCGATTGAAGAAGCTCCCTCACTGAAAAACCCTGTTCACCAAACAAGCAAAGATGAAACTTACCTGTAGACGAAATACGTAATCGATTACAAGTATCGCAAAAATCTTTTGAATATGGCGCAATGATACCAAAACTTCCTTGATAATCTTGATGCACATATTCAATCGCAGGGCCGCTAAATCTTTCTTTTAGCTTTTCTGTCCAACCATTAGCAAATAAATAGTTTTTTAATGACTGAGAGCTAACATGGTATTGATTAAAATAATCTAAATTATCACCTGTTTGCATCAACTCAATAAATCGAATACTTAAACTTTTATTCTTCAGTAAATCTGTATACTGAGAAAATTGATGACTGTTGATATCTTTCAATAAAACCGCGTTCAATTTTATTTTTTTGAGCGGCAGCGTTAAGGCAAGATCAATGCCCGATAGGATTTCTTTTAATCGATTATGCCCAGTTAAACTGTTAAACAAATTGGCATCTAAAGTATCAACGCTCACATTCAAATGAGTCAACCCGGCATCAACCCATTTTTCAATATTTTCTTTTAGTTTATAACCGTTAGTGGTTAATGCAATTTGCTCTATACCATCAGTTTGTTTAAGTAATTTGATGCAATCAATAAAATCTTTTCTTAGAGTCGGTTCTCCACCGGTTAATCGTACTTTATGGGTACCTAGTTCAGAAAAAGCCGTAGCCAGATTTTTTATTTCATTTAAAGACAAAAATTCTTTTTTATCCGCACACTGATAACCATCCGGCAAGCAGTAGTCACAGGAAAAATTGCAAACATCTGTTATCGAAAGCCTTAAATAAGGAAACTTGCGACCATGAGGATCGACCAAGTGCTGTTCTTGTTGATTCAAAATAGATCTAACTCCTTTCCAAATTCGGGAGGCAAAGTGATTTATCACTTAACCCTGGCAACTGTAATTTTTAATCTTACAATTACGGCAATACAAACCTATCTGCTATCAGGACTAACTATTCAATCCCTTTAATGAAAGAGCAAACTTAGCTATATATTACTCGGAGAACTTTAAAAAATTAATTTCACTACTATACTTTTGCTAATAGTAACAAAAGCATTTTGTGGAAACCATTCTATTATAACCTAACAAAATTAACAATTTTACTTTTATGATCTAAATCATGTTTAGAATGAGTTATATTTTGAATAAATACCAATAAAATCTTTAGGGAGTTAGTGACTACCTCTTTAGTGTTAGCTGACAACTCAAATACATACCACTTAGTGGTTATAGACTGTTTTTAAAGGTTTTTTTGCTATTGTTAGTTGATGTGGATCAATAATAAAATCATTCATAGGCGTAGATTACAACTGCACTTAAAATACGTGCAAAACAAATAATAAGTTTTCTATTATTCAAACAACCAAAAAAGTCAAAAGCATCCTTAGAAGGGGATTCGAAATGAGAAAAATATTCAAATTAAACATTTTAGCAGCAAGCGTTCTTGCAGCAACATCTTTTCCGGTTATAGCCGAAACAAAAAGCCAAGAAGGCGTTGACACTACACTAGATCTAAGTTTTAGATACCGAATAGAAACCGTTGAACAAGATGGTTTTAATAATGATGCATCAGCATCAACACTTAGAACAAGAGCGACCGTTAAGACGAAATGGACTGATAGCTTAAAAACAGTAATAGAGCTTGACGATGTGTCTGAATTAGGGCCAGACAAGTTCAACTCTGGTATGGGCACCTCGGGCTCCCATAGAGCACAATATCCAATCGTAGCAGATCCTGTAGGAACAGAAGTCAATCAAGCCTACCTCCAGTATTCAAGTGGCGATACCAAGGCTGCTTTTGGTCGTCAACGTATATTAGTTGGCAATCAGCGTTTTGTTGGTGGAGTCGGCTGGCGTCAAAACGAGCAAACTTATGATAGTTTGACATATAATACTAAAATATCTGCTAATTTAAGCTTCAATTACGCCTACGTTTTTAATGTTAATCGTATTTTTGGGGAGACGGTTGCTGCGGGCGATCATAATCATAATACTCACTTACTGAATGCCGATTATAAATTAGATAACGGTAAATTATCCGGTTACTACTTTTCTATAGATAATGAAGATGCTGCTGGTTTATCCAATAACACTTTTGGAATTCGTTACGCCGGCAAAATGAATGCTTTTTCTTATAATTTAGAGTTTGCTTCTCAATCAGATACTGCAGATAACCCTGTAAGCTATGACGCTAACTATTATCTAGCCGAAGGTAGTTACAAAACTGGTGCGGCATCATTTGGTGCGGGAATGGAAGTTCTTGGCGGCGATACTTCTGGTGGAAAAGGTTTCACCACTTCTTTAGCAACTTTACACAAGTTCCAAGGTTGGGCTGACGTATTTTTAGGAACGCCTGTTGCTGGAATTGAAGACTTCTATCTAAACGCGACTTACGGCGTTGATGGTTATAAATTCAAAGTGGTATATCATGATTTTACAACTGATGAAGGTGGCTTAGACTTAGGAACTGAAATAGATTTTGTTGTTTCTAAAAAGTTCTCTAAAAACGTTTCCGGTTTGTTAAAATTCGCTAGCTTTGATAGTGACAGCGCTTCCTACGCTTCAAGAGATAAAGTTTGGTTTATGATTACCTATAAACCATAAGAGTTAATCACTCAATAAAAAATACCAGCATCTGCTGGTATTTTTTTGACTTTTAAATAAGAGATTTAAGCTAAAACCATTTTTATCACAGAGACAAAATTTGCCCCTTAAACACAGTGCTAAAAAGTGTTTTGTATCAATCAAACAACGATGTTTTCTTCTGCAAATCTAATTTCTATTCCCTGAATATCCGCCTTTGCCACTAAGCTTTGAATAAAGGCTTGAATTGCTAAATAAGACGCTCGGTGATTTAGGTAACCGCGCACTTTATCTTCAACCATCGAATACTCTAATTCTTTACCATCAATTCTGCGAGTAATATTAACCACATGAAAACCATAACGAGATTCTATCGGTTTACTTGCCAGTCCTTGCGGCATTTTCTCAAGCTGCCGCTCAAACTCTGGAACCGTTTGTCCTTTACTTATCTGCCCAAGAGAACCACCGGTTTTCTTTGATGGACAAGCTGAAAATTGATTGGCTAGGTCAGAAAATATAAAAGGTTCGGCTTTTAGTTGATTAATAATATCCGTCGCCTGCTTTTTAGCCGCTTCTCTTGTTGGTAAATCGTCTTTTGCTGCAGCTAAAAGAATATGGTCAACCTCCATCAATGAATCTGTGATAAATTTATCTCGGTTATTATTAAAATAGCGTAAACAATCTTCATCACTCGGATCCTTATATTTCACTTCCTCAGACATTAATTTTTGTAATATTTCTTCTTCATTATTATCATTAACGACTAGTCCTTGTTTGATCGCGTAAGCAATTAATAATTGCTTAATAACCAAAGCTTGTCCCGCCTGTTGAACCACCAGTTCAAAATTAGGGTTCTGGTGATATTGAAGCTCATTCGCTAGAGCAGACTCTTCAATAACAACGCCATCAACAGAGATAACGGGAAGAGGTTCCGAGGGTACCTTTTGCTCCTCATTGTGATTATGTGAATTGCATGAACTCATATTTTATTCTCTTTTTCCGATAAAAATTTGCCCCCTTGGTTATTCCTCGGAGGCATTGGTTATATTATAAATCTAGTTGGTTTTATATATCTGCTTGGTTTAGCAATGAAAGACGATTATCTTTCTCTCACAACTTGATATTTTCGCCCAAAATACCATACAGGAACACTAATGATATGAACAAGCCTTGTAAAAGGAAAACATAAAATCATTGTTAATCCAACAAAGACATGCAGTTTATAAATGATATGAACCGGCTCTATCGCGGCAGCTGCTGCTGATGATTGGAACATCACAATGTTTTGCGCCCAATTACCTAACATAATCATTACTGAACCATCTAAATGATCCATCGATACCACAATCGTTAACAATCCTAATATTAATTGGATAAGTAACATAAACAAAATCATAATATCTGAAAATTTAGATGACGCTCGAACCCTAGGGTTAGTTAAACGGCGTCTAATTAGCATAAGTAACCCAATCAAGCAGATGATTCCAAAAAAACCACCACTAACCATTGCAACTAATTGCTTATCAGCACTCGAAATCACATGATGATATAACCATTCTGGCGTTAGCAAGCCAACGAAATGCCCCATTAGAATAAAGATCACTCCGACATGAAAAAAGTTACTCGCTATACGAAATCCTTTTCCATCTAACATCTGGCTTGAATCAGCTTTCCACGTGTAGGGTTCACGATCAAATCGTATCCAACTGGCAACAAGGCAGATCATTATTGCAATGTAGGGATAAACCCCAAATAATAAATTATTTAAATTTGACATCTTCTCTCCTTACAGTCCAGAAACTTGAGCTGCATCTTGCTCTTGCCAGTTAATGGGAATATTTTGTATTTTATTGGGGTCTAGTGATTTAGACGATTTCTGAATACCAGAACTTGCGCTAGGGCACTGCTCACCGGCTTGAATGGGTTCATCAAATTTAATTTCTTTGTCTTCCCATTCCTTATCAATCGCCTCAATCGTATCGTCACGCTCTTCTTTTTTAACCGCCTCAGCAACTTCTTCACGATTAACTTCTAATCCAGAAATATCTATTAGAGTGTCAAATAATACAGAGTAATAACATTCTCGATCGATCAAACGTTCTGATAGCATTGTCATCAAATGGCAAATATCGCCTAACCATTCTTCCGTAAAGTCAACTGGTTGTTCGCTTAAAAACTCTAAATACAAAGGAATGTAGTCAGGTAGTTGAGACGATTCAACTTCAAATCCTTTTGATTTATAAACTTCTAGCAAGTTGACCATTGCTTGGCCGCGATCTCTTGATTCACCGTGAACATGTTCAAATAGAAGGAGTGATAAAGCACGCCCTCTATCAAACAAAAGGTCATAACTTTCTTGTGCGTCATAAAGATCTCTAGCGGTTAATGCCTGAATAAAAGCAACTAAAGAATCTTTATTTGTTTGACTAACATTGTCCGCATTTTTTACTACCTCAATTAACTCTTCTGAGGCTGAAAATAATTCAGCGGAAGGATAATCAAGAAGACGGGAAATTACTTTAAGTATTAACACCATTAATCTCCCACGTTAGTGGTTTTAATAATATGACGTTTGTTGATTTTTTTAGCCCCAAACATGTTCATATCATTGTTACCACTGCTACAACCATTGCCAAAAGTAAAACCACAGCCACTTTTTTCAGCATAAGCTTCTGGAACATTCATTTCTCGATGTCCAGTCGGAATCACGTAACGATCTTCGTAATTAGCAATTGCCAAATAACGATACATTTCTTCCGCTTGCTTTTTGCTTAAACCGGCTTGTCGAAGAACCTCTAGATCTTCTACGCCTTCAACATGCTCCGCCCGCTTGTATGCGCGCATAGCCAAGAGTCTTTCTAACGCTCGTATTACTGGCTCTTCATCTCCAGCGGTTAAAAGATTCGCTAAGTACTTCATTGGAATTCGCAAAGAACGGACATCCGGTAAAACACCGGCCATGCCTAAAGTGCCAGCTTCAACTGCATTTTGAATAGGACTTAAAGTCGGAACATACCAAACCATCGGTAACGTTCGATATTCAGGGTGAAGAGGCAATGCAAGTTTCCAATCAACCGCCATTTTATAAACAGGCGATTTTTGAGCCGCTTGGATAATTGAGTCAGTGATGCCATCTTTTTTAGCTTGTTCGATCACTTTTGGATCATTTGGATCTAAAAACACTTCGAGTTGGCGTTCGTATAGATCAGTTTCTGACTCTGTAGATGCGACCTCTTTGATTTTGTCAGCATCATAAAGTAAAACACCTAAATAACGAATTCGTCCAACACAAGTTTCCGCACAAACCGTTGGCATTCCGGCTTCAATTCGTGGATAACAGAAAATACATTTTTCTGATTTACCTGACTTCCAATTGAAATAAATTTTCTTATAAGGACAGCCACTGATACACATTCTCCAACCGCGACATTTATCTTGGTCAATCAGAACGATACCGTCTTCTTCACGCTTATAAATAGCACCAGAAGGACAAGCCGCCGCACAAGCTGGGTTTAAACAATGCTCGCACAAACGAGGTAAATACATCATAAAAGTATTTTCGAATTCGCCGTACATTTCCTTTTGCATGTTATCAAAGTTTTTATCTTTGCTTCGTTTTTCAAATTCAGTGCCTAGAATTTCTTCCCAGTTAGGTCCCCATTCGATTTTTTCCATTCGCTTGCCAGTAATCAGAGAACGCGGCCTAGCCGTTGGTTGATGTTTTGATACCGGTGCAGTGTGTAAATGCTGATAATCAAAATCAAAAGGTTCGTAATAATCATCAATTCCCGGCAGATCAGGGTTTGCAAAAATATTGGCTAATACCCTAAATTTTCCACCTATTTTAGGTTGAATATCACCGTTTGATTTTCGTTCCCATCCACCATTCCATTTATCTTGGTTTTCCCATTCTTTTGGGTAACCAATGCCCGGTTTAGTTTCAACATTATTAAACCAAGCATATTCAACACCTTCACGAGATGTCCAAACGTTTTTACAAGTAATTGAACAGGTATGACAACCGATACATTTATCAAGGTTAAGAACCATACCTATTTGCGATCTTATTTTCATGGTCTTCTCCTTATGCCTGTTCTGGGTTGGTAGGAAGTGCTCGTGGTAGTCCATCGACAGTATCTTTGTCATCAGAACCTTCTAACCAATCAACTTTTGCCATTTTTCTTACAACAACCATTTCATCACGATTACAACCAACGGTACCGTAATAATTAAAGCCCCAGGATTGTTGCGCATAACCACCAATCATATGAGTCGGTTTCATCACCGCGCGAGTCACCGAATTATGATGTCCCCCTCTAGTGCCAGTCATTTCACTTCCCGGCACATTAACAATCCGTTCCTGAGCGTGATACATCATTACCATGCCTTGGTTAACCCGTTGAGAAACAACTGCTCGACAAGCGATTGCACCGTTAGCGTTAAATACTTCAACCCAATCGTTATCTTCAATTCCCGCGTCTTTGGCGTCAACTTCACTCAGCCAAATAATTGGGCCACCACGAGATAAAGTTAACATCAACAAATTATCAGAATAGGTACTATGAATGCCCCACTTTTGATGAGGTGTAATCCAGTTTAGTAAGATTTCTTTGTTGCCGTTTTCATTACTCCCTTTAACAAGGTCAATTGTTTTTGTATCAATCGGTGGACGATAAGAAACAAACTGTTCACCAAATGCCTGCATCCATTTATGATCTTGATAAAACTGCTGACGCCCTGTAAGTGTTCGCCAAGGAATATACTCATGAACATTGGTATAACCAGCGTTATAACTAACATGCTCATCTTCTAACCCAGACCAAGTAGGTGAAGAAATAATTTTACGTGGTTGAGCTTGAAGATCACGGAAACGAATTTTCTCATCATGTTTTGGCTTAGCTAGATGAGTGTGATCTCGTCCAGTAAATTCACCTAAAGCTTCCCATGCTTTCACGGCAACATTACCGTTTGTCTCTGGCGCTAAGGTTAAAACTGTTTCTGCTGCATCAATCGCAGTATCAATTATTGGACGACCCTCGCTTATTCCTTCGTTCGTATGTCGATGGTTAAGGTCGCCCAACAATTGAATCTCTTCATCGGTATTCCAAGAAATACCTTTTCCTCCGTTGCCCAGCTTTTCTAACAATGGGCCGAGTGATGTAAATTTTTCATAGGTGCTAGGATAATCTCTCTCTACCACCATCATATTTGGCGCTGTTAACCCTGGAATTAAATCGCACTCACCTTTTTTCCAATCTTTAACGTCAAAAGGTTGCGATAACTCTCCCGGAGTATCATGAAGCATTGGTACGGTTACTAAATCTTTTTCAACACCAAGATGTCCTACAGAAACTTCTGAAAACTTTTTCGCTATCCCTTTATAAATATCCCAATCTGATCGCGCATCCCAAGCAGGGTCTACCGCAGTTGATAAAGGATGAATAAACGGATGCATATCAGAAGTATTAATATCGTCTTTTTCGTACCAACAAGCCGTTGGTAAAATAATATCTGAGTACATACAAGTTGAAGACATCCGGAAATCTAAAGTCGTAACCAGATCAAGTTTTCCAGTCGCCCCTTCATCAACCCATTCAGCTTCTTCTGGTTTTATTCCATCAACCATTCCCGCGTCTTGATTCATAATTCCATGTTTTTCTGCGCCCAATAAATACTTGAGCATATACTCATGTCCTTTACCGGATGAACCTAATAAATTAGATCGCCAAATAAACATGTTTCTAGGAAAGTTTTCTGGCGCATCTGGCGCTTCAGCAGCAAATTTTAAATTTCCATTTTTTAGCTCTTGGATTGTAAAGTCTTTAGGATCCATTCCAGCAGCTTCTGCATCTCTTGTTAATTGCAAAGGATTTCTATTTAGCTGTGGTGCTGATGGTAACCAGCCCATACGTTCTGCTTTAATATTGTAATCAAGCATATGCTCGGAAAAATCATTCTTATCCGCGAGCGGTGAAAGCACTTCATGAATGCTTACTTTTTCATGTCGCCATTGCGAAGAATGATTATAGAAAAACGAAGTTGAATTCATTTGACGAGGCGGACGAGACCAATCAAGTCCAAACGCTAAAGGCAACCAGCCAGTTTGTGGGCGCAGCTTTTCTTGTCCAACATAATGAGCCCAACCGCCACCAGATTGTCCAACACAACCACACATCATTAGCATATTGATTAGGCCGCGGTAGTTCATATCCATGTGATACCAATGGTTCATTGCTGCACCGACAATAATCATTGATTTACCGTTAGTTTTGTTTGCAGTGTCTGCAAATTCTCTGGCAATTCTAATGACCTTATCACGAGAGACACCGGTGATTTTTTCTTGCCAAGCCGGAGTAAAAGGAATGTCGTCATCATAACTGGATGCAACATTCTCTCCACCAAGGCCTCGGTCTAGCCCATAGTTAGCCATCATTAAATCGTAAACGGTGGCAACTAGGTATTTTTCACCATTAGCACCCTCAATTGTTTGAGTAGGTACATTTCTGACTTGAATTGGATCTTGGTCACAGCCTGCCCAATGATTGTTCGAAGTATCTGCTGCAAAATGAGGGAAAGCAACGGGTGAAATATCACCACCAATAAGCGATAACTGAAGCTTAGTTTCTTTACCTGCTGAACCTTCACGCGCTTCTATATTCCATTTACCTTTTTCGCCCCAGCGATAACCAATTGAACCTTGAGGTGACACCATTGAGTTTGAATTTTCATCAATAGCTATTGTTTTCCATTCTGGATTATTCTCTTGACCTAAATCACCGGCTAGATCAGATGCTCTCAAAAAGCGAGTCGACTTAAAGGAACCATCATCATGATTTTCTAAAACTACAAGCATCGGAAAGTCAGTATATCGACGAACGTAATCCGTAAAGTATTCGCTTGGATTTTCTAAATGAAACTCTCTTAAAATGACATGACCAAAAGCCATTCCCAAAGCTGCATCGGTACCCTGTTTTGGATTTAACCATTCATCTGTTAGCTTAGAAACTTCCGCATAATCTGGTGTAATAGAAACGGTCTTGGCACCTTTGTAACGAACTTCAGTTAAGAAATGAGCGTCAGGCGTTCTTGTTTGAGGTACATTTGACCCCCAAGCAATAATGTAATTTGAGTTAAACCAATCAGCAGATTCTGGCACATCTGTTTGCTCACCCCAAACCATCGGAGAGGCTGGAGGTAAGTCACAATACCAGTCGTAAAAACTCATACATACGCCACCGATCAATGACAAGTACCGGGAACCTGCAGCATAAGAAACCATAGACATTGCTGGAATTGGAGAGAATCCTATAATTCGGTCTGGACCATATTGCTTGGCGGTGTAAACATTTGCCGCTGCAATCATTTCATTGACTTCATCCCAGCTCGAACGAACAAAGCCACCTAATCCACGTTTTGATTTATAGGAATGAGTTTTTTCTTTATCTTCAACAATTGAACCCCATGCATCAACAGGCTCCATCGTCTTTCTGGCTTCGCGCCAAAGCTTCATTAACGGTTTTCTTATTTTGGGATATTTCAGTCTATTGGCACTATACAAATACCAAGAGTAACTAGCACCACGAGGACAACCTCTGGGCTCATGATTTGGTAAATCAGGACGAGTTCTTGGATAGTCAGTTTGCTGAGTTTCCCAAGTAACTAAGCCATTTTTAACATAAATCTTCCAGGAACAAGAGCCGGTACAATTAACGCCGTGAGTAGAACGTACCACCTTATCGTGTTGCCACCGCTGACGATAGCTGTTTTCCCACTCACGACTTTCATTGGTTGTTTCACCATGCCCGTCTGAGAATTCGCCAGTTTTTTTCTTAAAAAACTGTAAGCGATCCAAAAATTGACTCATTTATTTTCTCCGTTTACAAAACTAAATATTCTTAAAAACTAAAAACTAAAAACTAAAAACAATTTTTACCACGGAGACACAGAGTTCACGGCGAAGTTAATTAAAAAATGTTAGATTATTATTTTTATAACCTTTTTTTCTCTGTGTCCTCTGTGCTTTCGTGGTGAATAAGTTTTTATGGGTTATGGAACTCAGCACCTTTTCTAAGATAGAACCACCAGTTGATAACGATACAAACAGCATAAAAGATAGCGAATCCGTAAAGCGCATTTTCTGGCGTTGTTGCTTTAATTTGCTCACCAAGTACTTTAGGGATAATGAAAGCACCGTAAGCAGCTACCGCTGAAGTCCATCCTAATACTGGGCCAGCTTGTTCTTTGTTGAACACCATTGAAATAGTTCTGAAAGTTGAACCATTAGCAATACCTGTTGCAGCAAACAAGACTAAGAACAAGATAAAGAAAGGAGCAAAGAATTCTTCTGGCGTTGCTGATGCATAAGCAAGTTGCATGTAATACGCGACACCTACAGCACAACCAACCATCACAAATGCACAGATTTGGGTGACCAGAGCACCGCCAACCTTATCGGAAATCCATCCTCCAACAGGCCGAATTAACGCACCAATAAATGGTCCCATCCATGCGTACATTAGAGCACTAGGTCCGTTAGCATTTGCTGTGCTGTGAGTCATCACACCATCAACCATAAGGTGCTGATAGCCAAAGATGACTTTAATAGATAAACCAAAACCTGCAGCAAAACCAATAAATGAACCAAAAGTCATGGTATATATAATACTCATGGCCCAAGTATGTTTGTTATCAAAAATCTTGTATTGACGAGTTAAGTTTTCTTTTACTTGACCTGGTATTAACTTGAGTAAAAAGACGGTTAAAGCAATAACCATTGGTAATACAATCCATTTACTCACACCAAAACCGGAGCCACCAACATTTTCTGGCAGCATTAACCAAAGACCAAATATTGCTGTTAAAAAACCAACTAGAAGCATTCCTGAAATCGTTGTAAACGAACCAATAGGACTTGGTAAATTTGGAGTGACGTGCGAAGCTTTGATGTTATTCATTCCCCACCAGCCAACACCAACTAGAGGAACTAAGAATAATAACCAAACATAACCTGCATTGTGTATCCAAGCATCTGAGCCTGCAGGAATTTTACCTATTAAAGTTCCTGAAGTGGTTACCAGCTCCATTGGCTGACCACCAAACAACCCAAAAGTCATCGCCAATGGAACCAAAATTTGCATCGTAGTCACACCAAAATTACCTAGACCGGCATTTAAACCGAGAGCCAGACCTTGCTGCTTTTTAGGGAAGAAGAAACTAATATTTGACATTGATGAAGCAAAATTCCCGCCACCAAAACCTGACAATAATGCAAGAATTTGGAATACCCATAATGGTGTATTCTTATCTTGTAATGCGATACCAGCTCCAATAGCAGGTATCATTAACAAAGCAGTTGTAAATACAATCGTATTTCGCCCACCTGCTAGCCTAATAAAAAAACTACTCGGTATTCGAAGCGTCGCGCCCGTTAGGCCAGCGACTGCCATTAAGGTAAACAGTTCACTTTTTGCAAAAGGGAAGCCCAGATTTAACATCTGTATTGTAATAATCCCCCAATAAAGCCAAACGGCGAAGCCGCAAAGCAGGCTAGGAATTGAGATCCAGAGATTACGATTAGCAATCTTCTTTCCTTCAGATTCCCAAAATTTGGGATCTTCGACGTCCCACTTATTGATATCTGACATTGTGTGCTCCTACTGTTTTAGGATAAATTTGATTAAAGATTCTTTTAATTCAACCGAGAAACTGACCTATACACTGGATAAAAACCTCCTCGTCATTTCGAGATTGCAACGGCAGATTATCAATCTCCCTCCTGATCTTCTTGATCTAGATCAAGTCACCTTAACCTCAAAAAACCAAACCAAGCCTTTTCTACTACTAAAGAGGTAGATTGATATATTCTTTATCTAATTGATTTTGCTGATTTTTTTTAGCACTCACCTAATCTCAATATAGTTACGGGTAGTAGTAAGCTATTTGGTAGTAGTTGTTCATTTGTTCGAAATTTTATTGACCTATTTATTAACCCCCTTATCATGTAACTGTCGCAATATGGGTATAACATAAAAATGGGTAACAAGATTAAAGACTCTACTCCAAAATCAGAAAAGCTATCCGATTCGAAAAACGAAAACGAACAACCTATCAGCAAGGTGTCTTCGAGTGCTTCGATTGTTGCTCGCGCGGGTCAAATTATGGCCGTCATTATTACCCTTGGGGTGATAGGAATGATCGCATCAATGCTAGTTTCTGAGAGTTTGGGCGGTGACGCCGCTCAAATAAATAATGCGGGTGCTTTGCGAATGCAAGCAATCAGAATTTCTCGTGCAATTATTTCTGTTGAAAATGAGTCTAATCAATCGAATAACAAATCATCAGCAAACCTGAACAAAAGCAAAGCTCTAGTAAAAAATGAAATCAATAATTTTGATGAGCGGATTACTCACTTATTTTTGGGTGGTATAACAAGCCGTGATAAAAATAGTCAAATCGAAAAACAATATCATTTAATTCTCTCTTCATGGAAATCGCTAAAAACACAGATTACTGACCCTATTGGTACACAAAACAGTATAAAATCTTTCGACAATTTTGTGACCGAAATCGATCAATTAGTAACATTTTTACAACTAGGTTCAGAAAAAAAACTAGCTTCTTTGAGAAGCATTCAAGGAGCGAGTCTATTTACTCTTTTACTCATTGCTTTCGTCGTCCTCTATCGTCTAAACCGCGCAATAGTTATACCGCTAAAGCAACTCGTGACAGTCGCTGAACACGCAGGAAAAGGTGACTTTAGTATTAAAGCTAATTACAAGGCAAATAATGAACTAGGGCTTCTTGCTAGCACCATCAACCGCATGTCAGAAGAACTAGCGCTCACTTATCAAGATTTTGAACAAAGAGTCGACTCAAAAACCAAAGCTTTGACCCACAGTAACCGCTCCCTTCAAGTGCTTTATCAAGCAGCTCGAAAATTAGCGAGTAACGACTTGCAACAAACTGATGAGCAAATTATCAACGAACTAGAGGAAGCTCTCGGTATCGGGAAAATTACCATAGAGAGATGCGTATCAGAAGAAGCCGTATTTGATAAAAATAACACTAACGAGAGCCTAATAAATAACCAACTAAAGCAGTTAAAATACCCTTTAGAAAAACCTAATCAGCAATATGGTTGTATCATTTGGCATATAAAAAGAGATGAAATAATCTATAAATGGCAAACTCAAATGCTACGAGCAATGGCTGATATCGTTGCAACAGCTATCGATTTAGAACAAAGAAGGAACTCGGAAAATCGCTTACTAATTGTTGAAGAAAGAGCTGTCATTGCTCGAGAGCTTCATGATTCTTTGGCACAATCACTCTCTTATTTAAAAGTTCAAACAAGCTTGTTAACACGAAAAATGCAAAAAAATTCAAACCAAGCCAGCATTGAAGAAACCATTGGTGAATTGAAACATGGATTGAATGCCGCTTATCAGCAGTTAAGAGAACTATTAACCACTTTTAGGCTTAAACTAGACGACCCTTCCTTGATCAATGCGCTACAAGGAACGGTTGTTGAATTTTCTGAAAAATGCCAACATAAAATATCATTAGAGTTCTTAATCCCCGAAAATAGCCTTTCGGCCAACCAAGAAATTCATGTCTTACAGATCGTTAGAGAGGCACTATCCAACGTTCATCGTCACGCTAAAGCCTCAAAAGCAGGCGTTAGCTTAAGAAACAATCGCGAAAAATTGGTTGTTGAAATTTGGGATGACGGTATCGGGATTGACAAAATCCCTCAAAAGCAAGGGCATTTTGGACTCGGTATCATGCAAGAAAGAGCAAAATCGTTAATGTCAGAAATAAGTATCGAACCTCGAAATCCGAAAGGAACTAGAGTATCTTTTGAGTTTTAAATACATAAAGAGAGAAAAGGATGAACCAAGCAACCATTATTTTAGTTGACGACCACCCTATGTTACGTAACGGTGTCGCCCAACTAATTTCGTTAGAAGATAATTTAACCGTGATTGCTGAAGCTTCTTCCGGGGAAGAAGGCATTAGCTTATCAGTCAAACACAACCCTGATCTAATTTTGCTCGATCTCAACATGAAAGGTCTTAGTGGAATTGATACTTTAATCGCGCTTAAGCGAGCTGAAATCACAGCAAAAGTAATTATCTTTTCTGTTTCAGATAATAAAACAGACGTCATTCAAGCTCTAAAATTTGGCGCAGATGGCTACTTATTAAAAGATTCCGAACCGGAAGAACTGATCGATAAAATCAATAAAGCTTTGAGTGGCGATCTGGTATTAAGTGAACCTCTATCTCAAATAGTTGCTCGCTCTTTGCAAGGTTCAAACGATGTCGACCCGATTGAAAACCTCACCCACAGAGAGTTCGAAATTCTTCGTGCTATTGCGGGAGGCAACAGCAACAAAGTAATTGCCAACAAGCTTGGTATCACTGAAGGCACGGTCAAGGTTCACGTTAAAAACATGCTGAAAAAGCTCGGACTTAAAACAAGAGTAGAAGCTGCGGTCTGGGCAGTCGAACAAAGTATTCCTCATTAAATATTCAATCAGGTATTAGGATCTAAGCTTTAAGAAAATAATTTATTTTTCCAAAAAATTATTTGCAATTGCATCCCTCAATAATTTTTGATGTTGCTCTGATTTAATGGAGAAATACATAACCGCCATACAAAGTGCCAGGATTCCGTATAACAACATAAAACACGCTGTATGAATACCGACAAGATCAACAGCAAAGCCAAACATGACGGGTAAAGTTACACCGCCTAACGCACCAATAGTCGCAACGGTTCCTCCAACACTGCCCATATGATCCGGATAGTGATCTTGGATGATTTTATAAACACTTGCCCGACCAAAACCTTGCGCAATACCGATAATAAAAATAAGAAAAGTAAATACCCACACGTTTATTTCAATTGATAAATTAACATCCTTTTCAACACCATGAATAATCATCGTAGTTGGCGGATAACTTAAGAAAAACAAACAAACCAAACACACCCAAAAAACACTCCAATTAACAGCTCGCCCACCGTAGCGATCTGAAAACCATCCACCCAGCGCTCTAACCATGCTAGAAGAGGTTACAAAAAGTAGTGTTAACAACATCGCGCTTTCTAGATCAAGTTTATAAGCACCCATATAATATTGCGGTAACCACAAAAGTAATGCTAAAAAACTACCAAAAACAAAATAATAATATAAACCAAATCGCCAAACTTGAATTTCCTTTAAAGGGGCTAAATGATATTCAAAATTCTTGTTTCTTCGTTTTTCCATATAACGAGTTTCTTCTGGCGCAAGAAAAGCAAATAAAATAACCATTACCAACATGCCAATTGAATAAAAAACACCGATAGATTCCCAACCCCAATAGCGGATAATTAAAGGTGCAAGTGCTAAGGTAATAGCAGCTCCAGCATTACCGGCGCCAAAAACGCCCATCGCGTAACCTTGTTGGCGACTTTCAAACCAGGCCGAGACATAACGAATTCCGATGGTAAAAGATACACCTGAAATACCGATTAGAAACCCAATTAAAATATATCCTTGATAAGTTTCAATCCAACGCAACGCAAAAATAGCGGGAATAATAATAACCATTTGAGCAATAAAAATTTTCTTGGAAGAATAGATTTCACATAAAAAACCTATTGGGAAACGCAGTAGCGCACCGGTTAACATTGGCGAAGCTAAAAGAAAACCAAATTCCGTAGAGGTGAGATTAAGCGACTCTTGAATGCTAATTCCCATAACAGCATACAAGGTCCAAACAGAAAAATTGGCAGCAAACGCGAGTGTCGCCATTAACAAAACTTGACGCGCTTGTTTAGTTTGGAAATCCATTTAAGCCTCTTAGAAGTAAAATTCGATAAAAATCATTCTATTATTCTTTAGTAAAAACATCCAAATATTCTTTTCAAAAAAGCTTAAAAAGGCTATCACTTTGGTAGTAGACACTATCACTTTGTAGGTAGATTCTCTAAATATTTCATCCGGATTTTATTAGTTTTTCTATCTTGCTTGACCCAGATCAGGTTTTTCTAACCCGCCCTGCTAAACTTGCCCCAGCAAAACAAATAATCAGCATATACTCAAAATATTCGAGCATATCCTCACCTGTAAGGGGAATAATAAATGTCTACAACAAACCGTTTTAACATCCTTAATTTTAAGGATCCAAAAATAAAAACATTGCATATCACATGGTTTGCATTTTTCTTAAGTTTTTTAGTCTGGTTTTCACATGCACCTTTAATGGTGTTTATCAAAGAAGCATTTGACTTAACCACACCACAAGTTAAAGCTTTATTAATACTGAATGTTGCACTAACGATTCCAGCTCGAATTGCAATTGGAATATTGGTCGATAAGTTTGGCCCTAGAATTGTTTATAGTGGATTATTAATTGTATCGAGCTTTATTTGTATCGCTTTTGCAATGTCGACCACCTATGAGCAACTGGCTCTTTTTAGATTTCTATTAGGCTTTGTTGGTGCCGGTTTTGTTATCGGTATCCGCATGGTGGGTGAATGGTTCCCCGCAAAACAAGTGGGCGTCGCTGAAGGCATCTACGGCGGTTGGGGTAACTTCGGTTCAGCCGCAGGTGCGATGAGCTTACCAACTATCGCTTTAATGTTTGGCGGTGATGATGGATGGAGATACGCTCTCGGACTAACTGGTGTACTTGCTGGCCTATATGGTATATTTTACTACACTGCAGCACAGAATACTCCTAAAGGTTCAACTTACTTTAAACCTAAAAAATCAGGCGGCCTAGAAGTAACCAGCAAAGGTGACTTTTATTTTTATCTACTAATGAATATCCCTATGTATCTAGCACTGGGTATATTGGCATGGAAACTTTCACCTGCAGGCGTAGCACTACTGACAATCGAAACTATGTACATCATGTGGATAGGTTTAGTCTTATTATTTATTTTCCAAACACATGCAATTTACAAAGTGAACGAAGATCATCTGAAAAATGGCGTTTCGGATTTAGAGAAATACAAGTTCAAGCAAGTTGCGATTTTAGATGTAGCCTACTTTGTCACTTTTGGTTCAGAACTCGCAGTCGTCTCGATGCTTCCACTATTTTTCCTTGATACCTTTGAAGGTTTAAGTGCCGTTCAAGCAGGTCTATTAGCTTCAGGCTTTGCATTTATGAACTTAGTTGCTAGACCCACTGGCGGCTGGTTTAGCGATAAATTTGGTCGACGTAAAAGTTTAATGTTTCTAATTGGTGGTTTAACGCTCGGTTACCTTATGCTTGCCAATATAGACGGTGGCTGGTGGATTCCTTTAGCGGTGATTGCAACCATGTGCTGCTCATTCTTTGTTCAAGCTGGTGAAGGTGCGGTATTTGCAATCGTTCCACTAGTAAAACGTCGTATGACTGGACAAATAGCCGGTATGGCTGGAGCCTATGGAAACGTTGGAGCGGTCACTTATTTAACTGTTCTGTCATTTGTAGACTATAGTACCTTCTTTTATGTTATTGCAGGTTCTGCTGCAGTTATCTTTTTCTTCTGCTGGTTTATTGACGAACCAAAGGGACATATGGCTGAAGTAATGCCAGATGGAAGTGTTCATCTAATTGATGTAGAGTAATAGAAGAAAGGTCATGTTTTACTAACCGAAAAAAGCCTCTCTTTTGAGGCTTTTTTATTTGTTCTAGAAACAGACATTTTAAATAATTCTTAACCTGTTAATAAATAAATTCACGGACTTTATTTTATGGCTATAACAGAACCAACACGTTCATCAACAGACAATAGTCAAACCTTACGGGATTCCGAAAAAATCTATCTAACCGTTGAAATTGGAAGTCATTCAACAAAAGGAATTAAAAAGGAAAATGAGGATTTTGTCGGAAACTTTATTCCCGAAAATATTCATCAACTAGAAAACAAAGGCATTGCTCTCGCTGTCGCAGATGGAGTCAGTAGTGCCGAGGCAGGAAAAGAAGCCAGCGAAACAGCAGTTACTAATTTCATTGCCGACTATTTTCAAACCCCTGATACTTGGTCAGTTAGTCATGCTGGACAAAAAATTCTTACCGCAATCAATCTAAAGCTCTACCGAAAAAGTCATGAATTTGCTAACGAAGAGAAAGGTTATTTATGCACTTTTAGCGGAATGATTTTAAAATCTCAAATCGCTCATATATTTCATGCCGGTGATAGCCGAATCTACAAGTTAGAAAATGACAAATTAAAACAAATTACCAATGACCATACTGTTATGATTGGTAAAGGAAGAAGCATTCTGGCTCGCGCTGTTGGTATGGATAGTCAGCTCAATATTGATTATTCTAAAATTGAACTAAAGGTCGGTGATTGCTTTTTATTATCAAGCGATGGAATTCATGATTTTATTAGCCAACAAGAAATTGTTAAGTGTTTACAATCAGAACAAAGTGCCCAAGAAAAATCGGATAGTCTGGTAGAGCTCGCAAAACAAAATAATAGTGATGATAATATCAGTTGTCTTGTTTTACAGATAAATTCACTCCCCAAACAAAGTCTAAACGATTTCAATACCCAGTTAACTCGCCTGCCCTTTCCTCCAGAGCTATATGAGGGAATGAGCATTGATGGATTTAAGATCATTAAAGAAATCTTTGCTAGTAGCCGTAGCCAACTTTACCTAGTTGAAGATCAGGATAGCGGTGAAACGGTTGTCATGAAAACACCTTCAATTAATTTTGAAGATGATACTTCTTATATTGATCGTTTTATTCAAGAAGAATGGATCGGAAAACGAATTGACACGCCCTTTGTTGTAAAAACCCTTAGACAAAGTCGCCAACGTAACTTTCTCTACTACATTATGGAATATGTTAAAGGCGAAACTCTCGAAGTTTGGATGAAAAAAAACCCTTTTCCTCGCCCCAAAACAGCCATAAAAATTATCGAACAAATTGCAAAAGGTTTACAAGCCTTCCATAACCAAGAAACGATTCATCAAGATCTTAAACCCGGTAACGTGATGATTACTGAAGATGGAAACGCAAAAATTCTAGATTTTGGCTCGGTTTATGTAGCTGGTATCGCAGAAGTATTTAGACCATTAGAGCATGACGGTGCACTCGGAACAGCCAGCTATTCCGACCCTCAATATCTGATGGGAATTAATTCAGGAATTCAAGGCGATTTATATGCCCTCGCCACCATTACCTATGAAATATTTACTAATGAATTACCTTATGGAAGTGCTATAGAAGAATGTCAGTCTGCGCTAGATTATGATCGACTAAGATACCGCAGTGCCAATCAATTTAATCCAGTCATTCCACTCTGGTTCGATCGAACATTAGAGCGAGGTGTTGCTTTTGATTTAGAAAAACGCTATTCCGTAATGGAGAATTTTTTAAATGATCTTCATCACCCCAACCCCGATTATTTATTAGATGATCCAACCTATAAAAAAGATCAAAACAAAGCACTTTTTTGGCAGTTTATTTCGGGATTTATGCTATTAACGGTTATTTTGGTTGTTGTTTTGTTTTCTTCTTAAACATAAGACGATTATTATCTTAAATTGGCTCATGATTAAAACGAATAACTGGAATCAAACAAAGTCTGCTACTATAGCCTCTCTTAGCTTTCTCAGAATAGTCAAAATGAATAATGAGATTCCGTCAGATATAAACACAAAACTTCATGCTATCGCAGATCCAATCGCTAGTAGCCTGTATAGCAAAGCGGAAGAATTAGCTAACTCTACCAGTCATGGGATTGGGGTCATTTTAGGTATTGTAGGTTTAGTGATGATGCTGCTTATTAGCGGTAGTGAAACAACCCGCATTGTCAGCGCTATTATTTATGGTTCTAGTATTATTTTACTTTTTCTATCTTCAACAATTTATCACTCTGTCACATCACATCCCGTCCGAAAGATAATGAAGACTCTCGACCATTGCGCTATCTATTTGCTGATTGCAGGCACCTACACTCCCTTTATGTTAATTAGTCTCGAAAATAGTGGCGGATGGCTCTACCTCAGTTTTATCTGGCTCATAGCTCTATTAGGTATTTTATTTAAAGTATTTCTCGGACACCGTTACCCAAAAACAAGTTTGGCTTCTTATTTAGCGATGGGGTGGTTTATATTAATTGCAGGAAAAGAAATGGTAAACAATGTTTCATCTGACGGATTAATTTTACTTGCCGCTGGTGGTCTCTGTTATACCGTTGGCGCAATTTTTTATGCTTGGAAAAAACTTATTTTTAATCACGCAATTTGGCATTTGTTTGTCTTAGGCGGCGCCGCTTTTCATTTTCTTTCAATATATTGGCATGTATTACCAATGCCACACTTGGCATAAAAATAACAATGGGAACATCAGGCTAAAACAAACTGATCTCGGCCTTGAGCCTTAGCCTCATAAAGTGCAGTATCTGTACGATCAAACCATGATTCAAATGTTTCATTATCTTGATATTGAGATAGTCCAATGCTCACCGTTAATTGTCCTGCAGCGGCAAATTCATTCTCTCTAACTTTATCAAGCAGTCTGCCTGCTAAATTTTTTGCATCGGCTGAGGTTGTATCTGGAAGAAGAAAAATAAACTCTTCCCCCCCCCATCTCGCGGCCAAATCAGCTTCGCGCATAATTGATTTAAATACTCTAGCCATTTCTGCTAAAACATCGTCACCAATAGCATGACCATAATTATCATTTACTTGCTTAAAGAAGTCTATGTCCACAAGCATCAAACAACTATTCTGCTGAGTGCGCTTTAAAGATTTAAGCTCATCATGGATAAAACGGCTAAAATATCTACGGTTATACAATTGAGTTAAAGAATCTTTAAATGATAAATTCTGTAATTCACTATTAGCAATTTCTAATTTTTTATGTAACTTTTCTAAAGTATCATTATTATCACTTAGAGTATGGTTAAATTTGTTAAGCTGAACCTGCCTAAATATAAAAAACAAAATGACAGCACCCAAAAAAAGCATGGCTTTATAAAAATCACTATAATCCGTTTCATTAATGATCCGAGTATTATTCCATCTACTAAAAATTTCAATCCGCTCTCGCTCTGATATCTGATCAAATGCATTATTAATATCATCAAGAATGTGTGCCATATCATGAATAACACCCACTCTGAGTTGATCCTCGGGGCCGCCCCAGCCAGCTATTTTTAAATAACCATAGCCATACTGTTGAACTCGAGCATTAAGAGACAACATTGACCCAACATATACATCAGCTTTGCCATCAGCTATAGCGCGCATGCCTTCATCCTCATTCGCTACCAAAAGCTTATTAATACCTGGGTGATACTTATCAATGTATTCCACAATTCGATAATTCTTTACTACGGCAAGCTTTCTATCACCAATGTGAGAAATATCCTGTAAAAATGGCTGTTCTCTTTTTGAAACTAAAACATTAGGGGTACGAAAGTAGACATTGCTAAACTTAAGATACTGATTACGATCTTCGGTCTGATTCAACATAAAAGTCAGTTGACATTTACCTGACTTCAACATTTCGATTGACTGTTCCCAACTACTAGTTTTTAAAAGTTCAAAATTATAGTTGGAATGCTTTTTGACAATTGCTAGATAATCAGATGCTATCCCTACATGCTTACCATCTCTTATTGCTTCATAAGGCATCCAGTCTGGATCAGCGCAAAAACGGAGAAGCTCTTTATTCGAATTAGTTTGCGCAGAAACAAAAAAAAGTCCACTAAAAAATAATAAAAACAAGAAAATTAATGATTTTGAGTAGATGTGTTTCATATTATTGTTGGAGTTTTCCATGTGTTTAATCATTTAGCTTTAGGGAATTATAGCCCACTGAGATAGATTTACTTCATTTCTCTTAATTTACCTATTATTCGATTATAGGCTATAAGCCTGTACGCATTAACCGAGCTCTAAGAATATCATTCTCATTCATTAATTCTAATGCTAAGGCTGCACCAGCAATGTTGACCCCTAAATCTTGTTGTAGCCGTTTGACCCTTCGTACTCGCTGTATACTCCCCCCTTCGAAGCGCCAATCTTCTGTTGAAAGGCCACTAGGCTCAAGGATCCCTTCATCGACTAATTCAACCAGCCATTCGATTTTTACTTCACAGGCTCCACATAAATCAGTTATGCTCAGCTGGTGTTGTTCGTCCAACACTAATCCAATTAGAATATCATTTGACATATTAACTATACCCCTAATTTAGCGCGTGGATTAAAAGCCATTTGTTGCGCCATATTTTGATAAAACTCTTTCGATTTTTTATTATTCGCCGGTGGCAATGAAATTTGTAATACCACATAAAGGTCGCCCGGAATTTTTGCTGGTATTCCCTTTCCTTTTAAACGTAATTTGTTATCCGAAGCAGAATCTGCAGGTATCTTTAATTCGATAATTCCACTTGGCGTAGGAATTTTCATTTTTGCGCCAAGAGCTGCTTCCCAAGGAGTGACAGGTAATTTTAAATAGAGATCATAACCTTCCGCCGAAAAATAAGGATGTTTTTTAAATTCTAATTCAAGATAAAGATCGCCATCTACTCCTCCCGCAGCACCCGGCTCTCCTTGACCGGTTAGTCGTATCTGCTGACCTTGTTTAATGCCTTTGGGGATCTTGATTTTTAACTTTCGTTTTTTGATGTTAATCCGTCCTTGCTCGTCAACTTTAGGTGATTGTAAAGTTATTTCTCGAACGGCTCCGTTAAATGCATCCTCTAGATCAATTAGCACTTTGGCATGATGATCTTCACCCTTTAATCGATAACCTGCTTGTGAACTTTGTGTTCTACCCGTTTGATGAGGATTGAATCCTGCCGTATTTTGTCCAAACAGCGATTCAAAAAAATCACTAAAAGCAGCCGAATCTGAAGCATTAAATCCGCCACCAGCCCCCGTATATTCATAGCCAGCATTCCAGCCTGGGGGAGGATTAAAATCTTGCCCGGCTTGCCAGTCAGCGCCGAGTTGATCGTAAGAAGCTCTTTTTTCTGGATCTTTTAACACCTCATAAGCTTCACCAACTTCTTTAAATTTTTCTTCCGCATCAGCTTCTTTATTGATATCTGGATGATACTTTCGAGCGAGTTGACGGTAGGATTTTTTTATTTCAGCTTGTGTCGCAGACTTGTCTAACGACATAACTTTATAATAATCTTTATATTCCATAATAAATCTCAAATTTTAAATGGCGTTTATAGTTATGGGTATTTATTGTTCTCTTTGTTCAACTTTATCGTCATTGCTACAACAAGCATGCAATCGTTTTAATTGGTTAATTATTCGTTGCTGAAATAATTCCATATTTTCTCCTTGGCGCAAACATAAAAACTCTATCGCTTGTTCAACATTGCTTACCGCATAAATATTAAATAAATTTTGTTCTACAGAATCCCTCACTTCTTTTTTTAACATTAAATGTGGCACGTTAGCTTTTGGAATGATCACACCTTGTTCACCATTTAATCCTCGAGCTTTGCATAACATAAAAAAACCTTCAATTTTTTCATTGACTCCGCCAATCGCTTGAACTTCACCAAACTGATTGATAGAACCAGTCACTGCAAATGATTCTTTAATTGGGGTTTCAGTGATTGCCGAAATCAGTGCACAAAGTTCAGCCAGTGATGCGCTGTCTCCGTCGATGAGTCCATAGGATTGTTCCATCACTATATTAGCTGAAAGCGTCAATGGAAAATCCTTTGCATATCGGTTCGCAAGGTAGCCTGAAAGAATAAGTACCCCCTTAGAATGAAGAGATAACCCTAAATCACTTTCTTTCTCAATATCAACAATTCCTTTTTTACCGGGAAAAACCGTCGCAGTAATTCTCGCGGGTGTGCCAAACTCAGTGGAACCAATTTGCCAAATCGTTAAACCATTGACACTGCCAACTTTTGACCCACTGGTATTAATAATGATCTGACCTTCTAATACCTTTTCTAACATTCTGTTCCTAATTCGTGAATGTCGGTATTCGCGCTGTTTTTGTGCTTCTAGTAGATGGTAACTATCAATTTTTTCAGCCGCTTGAAGCTCTCTAATAGAATCGGCTTCACCTAACAGTTCAATTAGCTCACCAAATCGAGTGGTTAGTTTTTGCTGATGCCCACAAAGGCGTGCACTAAAATGAATTAACTCCACAAAACCTTGTAAGGTCATTTCTGCAAAACTTTCTGATAGACAAATATTTTTCACCAATTGAGCCATGTGAAAAATGGCATCGTCGGTTCGTTCCAATTGCTCGTCAAAATCAACCAACACTCGAAACAATTCGCTAAATTCAGGATCGAATTGCTGAAGCTGATAATATGACTCACGACTTCCCACCAAAATGACCTTTAATTTTAACGGTACCGCATGGGGAGTTAATCCAATGGTGACTAATGCTTGTCCATCAATGGTTGGGGGTTCAAATTTTAATTCCTGAGACTGTAAGGCTTGTTTAAGTTGTCCCCAAACATAGGGTTCTTCAAATAGTTTTTGTACTTCGATTACTAGATAACCACCATTGGCTCGATGAAGGGCACCAGCGCGAATGTATTGAAAACTGGTGGAAATGCTTCCTCCTTCATTGCGGTAATCAATTCGTCCAAAAAGATTGGCATAAGTCGGGTGGGCTTCATGAATCACCGGCGCACCTACTGATGGAAAATTAGTGACTAAAAGATTAGGTACAAACGCTTGCTGTAATAATTCTCTTAATTCATGATCGTTTTTAAGCTCTGAAGATTCGGATAAATTAAAATGTTCAAGAATTAATTTAACCAAATGTTGCCTGACTGATTTAATATAAAGCTGTATCCCGATCAATCCTTGATATTTACTTTCTAACTCATCTACCAAAGGCGCTATTGCGTTATTAATAGTGATTGAATCTAATTGCTGAAGAGCATCAAAAGATTCTCGCGACCACTGAGGCGTTGCTATAAGTGCCTCGCTAAGCTTTTCTTCTAGTTGGTCAATTGTCTGATTAATTTCATCTCGCTTGTCCTGACTTAAACCGGCAAATTTAATATCATCAACCGCTTGGCCATCAATAATTGGCGAAAATGAAATGTTATTCGCTTCTTGATATAAAGCAATATTTTTTTGATTGGCTTCTTTTTCCAATAAATCAACTACTAACTCGATTTTTTGCTTAAAAACTTTATCAATCGCTGTTTTTTTTCTTTGATAGTCGGGGTTTTCAAAAGCCGCTGGAATGGTAACGAATAAATGATTAACCATATTCTGACAGTCATCAACTAATCTCTTACCTTGACCGCAAGGCATTTCAATTGCCCAAGGCTCATGAACATCTTCAAAGTTATTAACATAAACCCAATCCGCCGGCGTATTTTGTAACATGGCCTTGGTTTTCAAATGCCTCATTACCATCGATATTCGCCCACTGCCACTATTTCCCATTACAAACAGGTTGTATCCGCTTCTTTTAGATTGTAATCCAAATGCCAAAGCACTTTTTGCACGTAATTGGCCTAGGAATTCGTCACTGGCAGACAGCTCAGAAAAAGACGAAAAAGGTAATTTTTTTTCTGCTATTGTTAAGGATAATTGTTCAACGGCTAACGGCTTGATTGGCATGTAGAGCTCTTCCCTTTGCCTCATTAAATTGAGGCGTTTCACTGTTTACTGACTAATCTTTGATACAAAAAACCGCACTTGATTTTTAATCAAATAATCTTTACCAATTGCGTTATTGAACCCTAATTACTTTTTATTTTTTAATGCTATTAAAAATATCAAGCGGTACAGGAAAAACAATAGTCGAACTATTTTCACTTGCTATATTGTTTAAAGTACTCAAATACCGCAATTGAATAGCTTCGGGTTGCTCTGCCAAAATTTTTGCCGCTTGCAATAACTTCTCGGAGGCTTGTAACTCACCTTCGGCATGAATAACCTTTGCTCTCCGCTCTCTTTCTGCCTCGGCTTGTTTAGCAATTGCTCGAATCATTGATTCATTTAGATCAATGTGTTTAATTTCAACATTGGAAACTTTTATTCCCCAACCATCAGTCTGTCTGTCAAGAATATTCTGGATGTCGGTGTTTAACTGGTCTCTAGACATTAACATTTCATCAAGCTCATGTTGTCCTAGTACAGACCGCAGCGTAGTTTGAGCCAACTGGCTAGTAGCATCATAATAGTGTTCCACGTTAATGATTGACTTCTGAGGATCGAGAACTCTAAAATAGATAACGGCATTCACTTTCACTGATACATTATCGCGCGAAATCACGTCCTGAGTCGGTACGTCCATGACCACCGTTCTTAAGTCCACTCGCACCATTTGCTGAATAAATGGTATGACAATAATTAAACCTGGTCCTTTTACTTTATAAAACCGACCCAGCATAAATATCACGCCACGTTCATATTCTCTTAGCACTCTAAAAAGGCTTACAACTAAGGATAAGCCAAAGATCGTCAGAAATATTCCAATGTTAGGTAACATATTTAGTCCTCCGTAATCACTTTAAGGGTTAAACCATTAACTGCTTTAATACGAACGGCTTGTTCTTTTTTTATCGCTTGTTCACAATCTGCTTGCCAAACTTCACCACCAACTAATACTCGACCATGACCATCAAAATCTTCAACAGCGATCGCCCGCTGATTGAGTAGTTGTTGCACACCGCTGACGAGTGGGCGAACTCTTGCTTTTAACAAAAGCGACAACACAAAAATAACAATAAACGCACTGAACAAGGCGGTTGAAATAATCAATGCGGGCGCAATCTGAAAACCGGGCAAGTCAGTATCCATCAGCATAAATGAACCTATGGTAAAAGAAACAACACCACCGATACCTAACACTCCAAAACTCGGTGAAAAGGCCTCGCCAGCCATCATGCTAATACCGAATAGCAACAAGATTAAACCCGCCATATTGATAGGTAACATATTGAGTGCATACAAAGCGACAATAAGACAAATAGCGCCGATCGTTCCAGGCAACAAGCTTCCTGGATTAAGAAACTCAAACATCAAACCGTAAACCCCGGCCAACAATAATAAATAAGCTAAACTAGGATCCGTTATAACAATTAAAATTTCTGTTCGCCAATCAGGTTTATAGCTAATAATTTCTGGATCAACTAGCTGTAAAGTAATTGTCTTATCACCTAATTTAATTTCTCGTTGATTTAATGTTTTAATTAATTCTTGTTGGTTGTAAGCAACAAGATCGATGACGCTTTTTTCTAATGCTTCATTGGCGGATAAATTATCCGCTTGAGCAACTGATTTTACTGCCCATTCTTCATTTCTTCCTCGAAGTTGTGCCAAACTTCGGATATAAGCTTGGGCATCATTAATCATTTTTTTTTGCATTATATTTTCAGATTTGTCGTCACCGACTAAACTATCGGCATCCTTTTCTTTTTTGGGTTTTGGCAGTTCGATATTACCGATGGATACCGGAGTTGCGGAGCCTAGATTAGTTGCCGGTGCCATGGCAGCAATATGACTAGCATAGATTAAATATGTTCCAGCGCTCGCACCTCTGGCACCCTTTGGGGAAATATAGATGACTACTGGGATTGGCGAATCTAAAATAGACTGAATCATTAAGCGCATTGACTTATCCAGTCCACCGGGCGTATTTAAATTGAGTAGTAATAGATCAGCGTTATCTTCGACTGCTAGATCGAGCCCTCGGATAAAATAATCGGCGTTAGCTGGGCTGATAGCACCATCAATGGTAAGTGAATAAATTTTTCCTTGTCGAGCAAAAATATCCGTTGAAAAAAAATATAATAAAATACCAACAACAATTGCAACAATGGTCAATTTTTTGATCTGCGGATGTATTTTATGTGACATTTCAACCTCGATTAATTAGTTGAATTAATTTCCTGTTTTGATTCCTACTCCAGCATATTTATAAGCTAAATTAATATTTGTTACCAAGTCTTACCTTTAACACCTTCTATTAAATTGGCATTCGTCATCACCGATCTTAATTGTCTCTTATTTATAGCTAGTTCGTGCTGACCTATGTCAACTTCGAGTCTTCGCATGGAATTATTTACTATTTGATGTAATATTACCCCCTAATTTCGAAACACTGAATATAAAAAAACATGCTAAACATTTTTAAGCCTAGGCAATCGTTACTTGATGAAGAAATTATTGAATGGATTTTCAATTGTTACGTATGGACATTCGACCAATTTGATAAAGACGTTTTTTTAAATGAATCAGTCTTAGTGATCCCTGATAACAAACATTTTCCCGGTAAGGAAACTTCGGCTGACGGCATGGCAAATCTGATATTCGATCAGGTTAAGCGGTATGCCGGTATGGCTCATTGGCCAACGCGTTTAATTAACTTGGAGCAAAGCAAGGGTGAAGTTCCATCGAATTTGCCAATAGTCATTGATGGCGCGTTGCGCGGTAAAAATGCGAATATGCAGGAACAATCGATGACACTGCAAGCAGTAAATTCTCCATCGGCTCTATTTGTTGGTAATTATCCTCAGCCAAAAAGCAGTATTAACTTTAGCTATCACCCTCAGCAACTAAAAAGCCCTGAGGGAATCATTGCCCATTTTGCCCATGGCTTATCACATCATTTGGCTGCGACAGCCAAAGTGCCGCCACCAGGCGGAGCAGACTACCGGCCTATGGCTGGCGAATTAACTGGGATTTTTATGGGCTTTGGGATAATGTTTGCTAATAGCGCGGTGATAGCGCGGGCGGGCGGCTGTGGAGGTTGCGGCGGCGCTCAGTCGCCCGTTAGACAAGTATTTTTAAGCGAACAAGAAGCCACTTATGCGTTGGCTGTATTTTGTCACTTAAAATCAATTGATGGCAGCAATGCAACCAAGCATTTAAAAAAGCACTTACGTCGTTTCTTTAAAGCAGCACTTAAAGATTGCAAACAAAGATTACAAGATCATAGCGTTTTAAAACTGACTCAAGAATAGAGCATGGGATGAAGAAGTTAAAATGCTGTTGGTAGGAGCGCGCCTCCGTGCCGCGAAGAAAACTAAAAGAATTCGCGCCGAGACGGATGCTCCTACTAGGACTTATTGACATAAACATAATAATCTTAGAGAGGATAAAAAATGAAACTAATAAAGATTAGCTTACTAACTTTGATGGTATTTACTATAGCCGCTTGTGGCAAAGGCAAATACGGCAGCATGACGAATTCAGAATTAGCTGAAAAGCAACGCCATTGTGATAGCATCCCCAAAAAATCTGCGGTATTTGCCAATGGTTGTGAAAAAGTGGCTGAAGAAATCAAGAAACGTAGGAAGCAAAAAAAATAATATATGCTTCAGCAAGATTGATTAACTTCAAGCGCGGACACTGGTGGTAGGAGCGCGCCTCAGTGCCGCGAAAAGGGCTATGGCTTTATATCAACTAATAGAATGATAGTGATTGTTTTATTGAGATTGAAATAGCTATCACAAGATCTGGAACAAGGTAACTCCACCCCCCCTACCCACGATTCATTTGTTTTTTAGTTTTGCTGGTTGCCTGTGCCGTGAATGGATCGTCTGGCCAGTAGTGTCGTTTGTATTTTCCACGTAGTTCTTTTTTTACATCGTGATAAGTCGTTTTCCAGAAGCTGTTTAAATCTTGTGTTATCTGCATTGGCTTACGAGCAGGTGATAATAAATGCATCATCAGTTTGCATTGCCCGTTTAACAGAGTGGGCGTATCGTATAAACCAAAAACTTCCTGTAGCCTAACGGCAAGTACGGGTTGCACCGGATCGCTGTAATCAATGTTCACTGAAGAACCACTAGGTACGCTGATTCTGATCGGTGCTAATTGTTTTATCAGTTGTTGTTGATCCCAGTTGAGTTGATTCAAAAGCAGGTTATAACAATCCAGTTTAAAACATTGCTTGAGGCTATTTTCATTACTTAAGTATGGTTTTAACCATTCATCCAGAGTGTCGCTCAAGGCCTGCTCTGAAAAATCTGGAAAAGACTGAACAGCAAACTGTTTTTTAAACTCAGGATTATTATTAAGATGATAGTTAATAAATTGTACCCGTTGTTTTAGGCTGTCAGCCTTGCCGCTCCAGTTTAGGCATTCTAGTTTAGTATTTCTAACTGCCTGTACCAGACTCTCTTGGATAGCATCTTGAGTTTTTGTATTTTTTACATCCTGCAGCTTTGATTCCTGAAGAATGATTTTGCCAATGCGCTTGGTTTGTTTAGCTTCAACTCGTTGCGCGCTTTCGTTCCATTCAACCGCTTCTTCTTGCTGTATGTTTTCAATAAAATATTCCTGTAATTGTTCCGCGCTAATATCTGCTGCTAGATAAATAAAAGCTTCACCCTGCTTGGCATCAAGGTTGGCGACCACAAGATATTCATGGTGATGATGCTGTAAATGGGGCGGAATTACCGCGCCTTTTCCGTTACTGAGTAAATAACGAGCTTGATTACCGCTACGTCTTTTGGCGATTCTGTCGGGGTAGGCGTAGGCCAGAAGTACTCCGCTAAAATTATTATCTGGCGTTGCTGTGTTTTGGTTTAGCGTCGCCTTGTTTAGAAGATCTGGACTGCATCGCTTAACTCGTTTAAAAAAATCATCGGCGGTTTGTATTATGCGTTTGCGCTGCTGGTTATCTATTCCATTTTGGCCGTGATGGTTTGTGCTTTGAAGATTAGACTGGCTATGAAAATTAGATTGGCCATGCATAAGCACATTAAGCCTGTCGTGAATATCAGCACTTTTCTGGATACTATTTTTGGCATTAGCTTGGAATAAATCTTTTTCAGTGAGTATGCTGGCGATTAAACAAGCGTGATAAGCCTGATCAAGTTTAACTGCAGACAAAATCATGTGCGCTAAGCGTGGATGCGTGCCCAGTTTCAGCATGTCACGGCCGTGCGCAGTAATTTTGCCTTGATCATCTATAGCACTGAGTTGTTGCAACAATGTTTTTGCTTGCTCAGTGGCACTGATTGGTGGCAGATCCATCCATTGTAATTCATTAACGTCAGTCACGCCCCAATTAGCAAGTTCCAGCACCAACGATGACAGATCACTGTTTAAAATTTCAGCCGATGGATGTTTGAGTAAACGAGATTGTTGCTCTGCTGTCCACATACGGTAACAAATGCCAGCGGATAACCTTCCGGCACGTCCACTACGTTGCACGGCGGAGTCTTGTGAAATTGACTGAGTGTTAAGTCGATTCATGCCCGAGGCAGGACTGTAATCCAAAATGCGCTCCAGCCCTGAATCAATCACGCAGCTAATACCTTCAATCGTGATACTGGTTTCTGCGATGTTGGTAGCCAGAACAATTTTACGCTGAGTTTTATCTTTCGGAGACGCGATAGCCAAATCTTGTTGCTGTTTATTTAAACTTCCATGTAGCGGAGCAATCAAAATGTTCTTACTTGATTTGGATTTAGATTCGGATTCGGATTCGTTCTCTATTATTTGTTTTATCTGTCTGGATAGCTGATTAATTTCTTTAACGCCCGGTAAAAATACCAAGCAGTTGCCTTGGTGTTCATAAATGAATTTTTTAACAGTATTAGTCAAATTAATCATCAGTTGCTGTTGTGGGTTGGTGCTGCGCTGGCGGATAACTTTATCAAGATATTTATTCTCGACAGGAAAGCTGCGACCTTCGCTCTGAATGATAGGAGCGTTATACAGCAGACTAGCGACAGTATCAGTATTCAGTGTCGCCGACATCACCAGAATTTTTAAATCATCGCGTAAAATCTGCTGGCTTTGTAAACACAATGCCAGTGATAGATCGGCATGCAGGCTACGTTCATGAAACTCATCAAAAATAACCAGAGCCGTTTTTTTAAGCTCCGGATCAGCCTGTAATTTACGCGTTAAAATACCTTCGGTGACCACCAGTATTTTTGTTTTATTACCAAAACAATTGTCTTGACGAATCTGGTAACCCACGGTTTCACCGACTTTTTCATTGAGTAGAAAAGCCATGCGTGTTGCCGCATTACGTGCAGCAAGTCGACGAGGTTCGAGCATAATGATTTGTCTATCACCTAACCACTTCTGATCAAGCAAAGCAATAGGGACGGCTGTCGTTTTTCCCGCGCCAGGAGGCGCTTGCAGTACAAGACGATTGTGAGTGGTTAATTCGTCTTTGATGTCCGGTAGAACATCGTTGATAGGAAGAGTTGGCTTAGAGATATTTGACATAGCAAGATTATAACTGATGGTAACGCAAAAACACTTACAATAATTTGGTTAGATGGAATTCCTAAAGCTCAAACGCATCCAACAGCTAAATCGGCGCTTGAGTTTTATACTCAGTCAGAAGACAATAAAGAGCTAGCAATAGAACCTAGGCAAAAAACTTATCTTTGAGGTCAAAATGGAAATAATTTATCCGTTAGTTTTGGCGGCAGTTCCGATGTTTATTCTGAGCTTTCTGCTTGTATTTTGGGCTATTAAACATAATTATATTTCGACTGAAAAAGGAGAAACCGATCTCAAACAGTTTAAAAAAACCGTCAAACAAAATAAAGAACAATACAGAGTTAATCCTATCCATAGAAAATGGTTGTTTTTTGGCGGTGGGTTTTATGGTTTGATGGCGTTTATTACCTATGTTCACATTGAAATCTTAGAAATTGCCGATTTTTTCGCACAATACACCACCTTTGCTAATTTCATTGACCAAATCACTGTTTCAGCGGTGGTTCAATTGATTATTGATTCGTTTCTCAATCTGATCCCAGCTTTCATCTGGTTTTTATACTGGCCAAAACAAATTGAGATGCTTAACGGGTTCTATTGGTTGATTGCCGCCTATTTGGGTTATCAAGCAGGCACTAAATTTGCTCAGTGGTGGGTACAACGTAACGGTCTAACTTATGTTTGGAAGAAAGAAGCATAGGCGATATGAGATTTAGAATGCAATTAAGTTTATATTGTTAGCTCGGAACGCGGTCGGAATGTCTCTAAATCAAAAAAAACTCAAACTAGGTAATCGACTGCGCCAGTTAGAAGGGATGATCGATCAAAAGTATTCCCTAATTTGGGATTGCTGTTGTGATCACGGTCTACTTGGCATGTCATTATTACAAGGTCATGCTGCTGATAAGGTTATTTTTGTTGATATTCTTGCCAAACAAATGGCATTGCTAGAAAGTAAGTTAACCCAATACTTTTCCGCTGATGAATTTGATTGGGAAGTCATTTGCAAAGATCTGAAAGAGGTTAAAGTTCCTGATGATGATTCTCAACTCTTTATTATTGCTGGAGTTGGTGGTGATAAAACCATCGAGTTTATTAATAACCTGTGCGCTTATTCTTCCATACCTAACTTCGACCTACTGGTGTGTTCGGTTCATGGAAATTATCAAGTCAGACAAACGCTTGTCAATCAGGGATTCTACTTAGTCAATGAACAAATCGTGATGGAAAATAATCGTTTCTATGAAATTATTTATGCGTCGGCTAAGGCTGAGGCTAAACAAAAGATAACAAAAGTTGGATCGTCAATGTGGGATTGGTCTAATCCCGAACATCTTAATTACTGGCAAAAGATAATTGCCCATTACAGGATTAAAGCCAAAACTAACTCTGCGGATTACCAGTCTATTTTGGAGGATTATGAAAGGTTAAATAACGGCGTCGATTAACTTATTTGGCTAATAATTGTAAATTCTAGTTTAATATTTCTTATATCACCGGCATATTTCGCCGTTAATTAACTACTTTATAAACCGACTAAACTATGTTAGGTTTAACAAGTGCTATATTAACGGCATAAAACACCGTTAAAACAATAAAATCTAAACTATGAAACCAAAAAACGACCATTTAAACAATATCGAAATACAGCTTCAAAATGGGCTGCTGGTGACCCGTGAATGGCTGTTGGCGCAGGGATTATCAATCCACAGCATCGATAATCAACTTAAAAGCGGTCATCTTGTGGCGTTGTCCCGAGGCGTGTATCACCGTCCTCATGTCTCCCTAAACTGGCAAAATGTCGCTAGTTCACTCTCTTTTTTGTATCACGACCAATGGCTGGTCGGTGGATTAACTGCTTTGGAATTACTGGGCTTTGCTCATTTTATGAATTTATCAGGTCAACATAAGGTTCACCTGTATGGCGAAAAACCATTGCCAAAATGGGTACGGACTCATTTGACCGAAGCAGAGAAAGGCGATTCTGAACTAACAAAAACAACCTTCCACTGGCAAGGTTCCTGCCGTTTGTGGCATAACAGTAATGATGAACTATTAACAAAACATACGACAAAAATCACGTGGCGAGGCTCTTTGCCGCCGATGTTAGTATCAACCGCTGAAAGAGCTTTGTTAGAAATGTTGTTGATAGTGCCCAAACAGGTTTCTTTGGAAAATGCGGATTACATAGTACAGGCGATGACAAACTTGTCAGCACGAAAGTTAAAAGAAGTATTAACCCTTTGTAAAAGTGTCAAAGTGAAACGGCTGTTTTTCTGGCTGGCTGATCGTCAGCAATATAGTTGGCGAAAAAAGTTACAGGTGGAAGACTTTGATCTGGGCGCTGGAAAACGGGTGATCGTTAAAGGCGGAAAATTAGACCAACAATATAGTATCACCGTACCGGAACATCTTCATGGATAATATAAGAACCGTTATGGACTGCACTCGTTATGGATAAGAACGGACTCTACTATCGCCAAGTTCAACTCTTACTTCAAGTTTTACCCTTTGTCGCACAAGAAGATTGTTTTGCTTTAAAAGACGGAACGGCGATTAACCTATTTGTGAGAGACCTGCCACGTTTGTCGGTAGATATTGATCTGGTTTATTGCCGTGAAAATGATCGAGATGAAGCGCTGGCGGAAATCAAGCAAGCCTTAACCCAGATAAGTGAAACAATCATTAGTAAAATCAAGGGGTGCCATGTTCATCGCGCATTCGATGGTAAATCAGATTCGCTTCGGTTAATTGTGAGTAAAGCGGACGTTCAAATCAAAGTAGAATTATCGCCCGTATTAAGAGGAACGGTTTATCCTGTTGCACTGATGGAAGTGAGTGAAGCGGTGGAAGAAGAGTTTGGTCATGTTGAGGTGCCCGTTGTTTCATTGGCCGACCTTTATGCCGGTAAAATTTGTGCCGCACTGGACAGGCAACATCCTAGAGATTTATTTGATATTAAGCTTCTGTTAGAAAATGAAGGGTTAACGGAAGAAATTCGAAAAGCGACTTTGGTCTATATTATCAGCCATAACCGACCCATTGCAGAATTACTTGCACCAAAGCGCAAAGACTTAAAAACAATCTATGAGAATGAATTTGCTAATATGTCCGATAGAGAAGTTTCACTGGATGAATTAACGGCTGCTTTTGAACAACTTGTAGAAGAACTCAAACAAAAGTTAACCGCAGATGAGAAGGCGTTTTTATTATCCTTTAAATGCAGTCACCTTAAGCATCATACGCCAGACTGGTCATTACTTGGCCTTGATAATATAGAGCATCTTCCAGCAGTAAAATGGAAACAACAAAATTTAAATAGAATGAAAAGTGACAAACGCCAACAGGCGATTGATAAGTTGGAGAAAGTATTAGGCTTAACAACGGAAGGTTGAGGCATTAAATTCCATTTGCAAGAATAAATGAGGAATAAAGTTGAGTAATCTGGCAATGCAAGACTTGGCACCATCAGTTTCTTGGTAGGAGCGCGCCTCCGTGCCGCGATAAAGACTGAAATAATTAGCGCCGAGACGGACGCTCCTACCGACCAAATATTAAAAATTGAGTAATAAAACTTGCAAAGATCCATTTTGGGTCTTTTTTATAAATTAATACTTAGCACAATAGCATATGATTAACTCTTCGATAGGTGACGCCTTATTCACTAAAACTCAACAACGAGTTTTGGCGATACTGTATGGAAATACTGAACGGAGCTATTATCTCAATGAGTTAGTTCGGTTAGCAGGAATGGGCAAAGGTGCGGTTAACAGAGAAGTGTCTAAGCTATCCGATGCTGGTATTTTAGTCGTCTCTAAACTAGGTAATCAAAGTCACTATCAAGCGAATAAAGATAATCCTATCTATTCAGAATTAAAACAAATTGTTCAAAAAAGTTTTGGTATTACCGATACCATTAAATCAGCATTAAAGCCTATTTTTAATCGTTGTGAACAAGTCTTTATTTACGGATCAATGGCAAAAGGAAACGAACATTCTTCTAGTGATATTGATTTAATGATAATTGGACAGGAGTTAAGTTATGGTGCAATAATGGAGCTACTGGATGATGCAGAAACACAGTTGGCTAGAAAAATTAATCCAACTATTTTGACTCCAGAAGAATTTCAAGAAAGGATTAATAGCCAACAAAACTTTGCGACAAGAGTTATAGAACAACCCAAATTATGGATAATAAAACATCGTTAAACAAGGAAGTCAGGTCATGAGCAATCAATCATTAGATAACCTAGTAAAAATTAATAAGCTAAAAATAGAGCCTCCCAACCAAAACGAATATAGCAGAACACGAAGGCCACTTGACGATAGATGAGCAGTTATTAAAAGAGCTTATAGAAATCACTAAAGAATTGTTGGATTTAGTTAATGCTTTGGAGCGGATTTCAGAATGAGGTTGTTTTTTTATTTTTAAGTTGATCTGACCCCCTTGGTCTCTAAAAAATTAATCTTTATTTATTCATGGTGACAAATAAAAAATGACAAAAGCAAATCGTTTAATATATATGTTATTGGTGATTCAATTAGCTATAATAGTGTTTTTTATTTTTAAAAACACTTCTTTAACTAAACAACGAAAAATGATGAATCAAGAAATTGATAAGCTTAAATCCGAAATGAGAAGTAAGCTACCAGTTAAAGAATGCAATTTAACTTCAACTAACAATCAGTTAGAAACAGAAGAAAAAAATAAAAACTCCGAGCCTACTAAAGAAGAGTTTCTTAGGTCATTTCCAAAGAAAAATGATGATGTAGTTTTAGTTAAGAGTAAAAATGGTATTGACCTTTCATCAGTTGAATATAGGAAAAAAATATTTAATGAAGAAGAGACTGATATTGAGTGGGCAGTAGAATATGAAGAACAGATTAATACCATGTTAAATAGCTCGGAAAATCTATCTGAAATGGGGTTTGTGCATTTAGAATGTCGAACGAGTGGATGTCTTCTTATTTTAGCTCGTTCAGCAAGAGGGGCATTTACAGACTATAATATATTTACAGATGAACTAAGGAAACAAGAATGGAGAAAAAAATCAAACGGAGTGGTTTCATTTTCTTTTGGGAAAAAAAATGAGGAGGAATATATCGAGTTCTTTATTGCAAAATAGAAATACTTTTAAAGTAATAAGAGCTGATAATTTCGGGTCGAACCAAGCTAACTGATTAATATTATTGATGATTTAGGATGATAGGCTACTAAATAATACCTTAAACAGCTGTTTTTAGGGTATAAATACATATCGTAACATGTACATGCTGAGGTCAAATCAAACTGCTTTAACAAAAATCCTCATAACGATCACTTGCCACACAAAGCGGAATATCTACATTAAAACCTAAACACCAAACACACAACAACATTTGTATGATTTTGATATAATGTTGTATTTAATTTATACTTACTGCTTCTCCCTCAAAGTAGAGTAAAGTCGTTATGCGCTTGTCAATAGATATCACCAAAGAACAGCATCAACAGCTAAAAGCAACCGCAGCATTACAAGGGAAATCGCTCAAAAATTATGTTCTTGAGAGAGCATTACCCAATACAGATGAAGAAGCGGCTTTGCATGAATTAGAAGAATTTTTAAAACCGAGAGTTGAGGCTGTTGGTAATAATCAGCTATCTGAAAAGTCGCTTGAAGATATATTTGATGATGTTCAACGAGAAAATAATTGATGCAAAGTTATGTATTGTCAAAAGAGGCTGAAAAAGACCTACGAGAAATTGCACAATACACATTAAATAAATGGGGCGACATTGCCTTTAAAAAGTATAAAAGTGGTTTAAGTAAAAAATTAAATGACATTGGTAATCATTTAATTATCGAACGCCATTTCTCAAAAAGATACCCACAATTATTAGTGACAAAATATCGTTATCATTTTATTTTTTATTTGAAAAATCGGGTAAATAAACCTGTCATTATTGGCGTTATTCACGAACAAAGACACATTGTTAATCGATTAAAAAATAGGTTAAGTTAGTTTGGTTAGAAAGGGTCGAAGGCTTCCTAACTCTTTGTTACTGTTATCTATAACCCTAAATATAGCGGCATTTATCCGCTTAAAACACTCGTCTTACTACAAAAAAACAAGCCATAAACCACAGTAGTCTCTTTAAAACCAAGAACCAAGGGCGTCATTTCTACTCTAAACAAGATTTACCTCTTTCTTAAATACCGCCACCTCATTATCCTCTTGAATAAAGAAAACCTCTCATGACGATTCACTTGTGAATCCACAAAGCGTAATATCAACATTAACAAACAAACTGACTAAAACTTTTTATGAAAAAAATAATCCGCATTTGTTTCCTTATAAGTTTAGGGCTACTAAATGCTTGCCAAAACTCCACTGAAACTAATATTACAAAATCAGACTCTATGAAAACAATACGAATTGCCACTTTTAACGTCAGCATGGAAGCAACTAATTACCGAACAAATGACGATGATACACCTCCTTTAAATACTGCATTAACCTCCGCATTGGCAAGTGGCAACAACCCACAAATAGCTAACATTGCAGAAATCATTCAGCGAACTCGCCCCGAGATTATTCTATTAAATGAGTTCGATTTTATTAAAGATCCAAAACAAGGCATCGAAAAATTTATCAATCAATACTTACAAATTTCACAAAATGGGCAAGCGACGATTAATTATCCCTATGTGTATATCGCACCAGTTAATACTGGCGTAAAAACACCAATACAAGATGAAGACTCACGACTAACTCACTATGGATTTGGACATTACCCCGGTCAATACGGCATGGCGCTACTATCGCAATACCCAATAGAGCAAAACAACATTCGTACTTTTCAAAACTTTTTATGGAAAGATATGCCAAACCACCTGATGCCAGTTGAGGAAAACGGTGACAGTTGGTATTCGGAACAAGAAAAAAATATTATGCGATTGTCATCAAAATCACACTGGGATGTGCCAATCAATATTTGTGGTCAAAGTCTACACCTGCTGGCAAGTCACCCAACGCCACCTGTTTTTGATGGTACAGAAGACAGAAATGGTCGTCGTAACCATGATGAGATCCGCTTTTGGCGGGACTACATTGAAGGAAGCACACAAAGCTACCATTACGATGACAAGAACCAACAAGGCGGAATAAAAACCAATCAGCCTTTTATTATATTAGGTGATTTAAATGCCAATAACCTCGAAGGTGATGCGCACCCCAACGCCATTTCACAGCTATTGGAACACAAAAGAATAAACAACTACCCCGCTCCAAAAAGCGCAGGTGGATTAGAAAACAAACCCGAAAGTAAACATGCCTCCACCCATACTGCCGCTTGGGGAATGCGAGCTGATTATGTTTTACCTTCTAGCCAATTAGCGGTTAAAAACAGTGGCGTCTTTTGGCCAACAAATAATGAAGAAATTGCCAGATTAGTTGAAAACCGAGAAGCTTCATCTGATCATCGACTCGTATGGATTGATATTGAAATAGACACAAAGGGTGAATCTAAAGAATAGGATCAAGTAGGAAATCGCGGTTTTCACCTTTCATGCGAGTGATTCAATAAACGTTTCGGTAAAGTTCAATCCACCATAACTTCATTCTAGGAATTGAGTAGTGATTCAATATCCATGATCAATATAAATTGTAGCCTGACCAGCGCTCTATTTTCGAACCGTATAGTTCCAAATATTTTCTAAATCTTTTTCAGCTTCGGGAAGTAGCTTATATATCCGTGTCATTGAGACTCATTATCATCCGTTTTTTAAAAGATTCAACATCAAAATTCTGCGCTTCACCACTTTCAAGTCCTTTGCTAATAGCCTCTTGCATTGCTTGTATTTTTTGATCACGAACTTGATCTTTACGGATAAGATCACGAACATAATCACTATTTCCCGCATATTTACCTGTCTCAATTTGTGCTTTAACCCAGTCCCGCATGGGGCTAGGAATAGAAATATTCATAGTCGTCATAACGTTTTCCTTTCAACAGTCAGGTTTTTAGTATGGCATTAATTGGCAAATTTTGTCAATTTTGGGTAAAACCCGTAATTCTACAAAGTATCCCTTTTTAGTTAAGGATGTCCGCGATCAAATGAATTTTGAATTGAGAAAGATCAGGTCTTTCATCGTGCATACTAACAATGACTATCTTACGGCCTTAGCTAAATTCGTTTCTTTTGTTGCGCTTTTGCATTCTCAACTAACTCCAAAGTCGCCCTATAGGCTCTCATGCAAAAATTTTCAAATTCACCATGGCTCTTAGTTTCTGGCCAAACACCGGTATGAGCAGAAATCACTCCAGAATCAATTTGATAAGACGCCAAAAGCTGAATATATTCTCTTCGATCTTCTTGAGAAATAACCAAGGGAGGAAAACCTGATTTAAGCAAAGGAATATTACTTAACAACCTTGCCATGCGTCCATTACCATCCCCAAAAGGGTGGATATGCACAAAGCCTAAATGTAACTGACAGTAAGCCATAACAGCTTCATCAATTGATAGTGATTGTTTACTAATGGAGTTAAGTTCCGCTACCCACTCTTGCATTAATTCAGGTACATCGGCAGGTAAAGCATAATCGATAAATACTTGTTTACCATTACTATCAACCGCATAAGTACCATTTGGCTCTTTCTTCCAAACACCTTGCGGTTTAAAAATGTCTGAAACAACTTCTGTTTGAATGGCTTTGTGTAGAGTAAAAAGAGATTCTTCAGTGATTTTTTGGTTAATTAAATCATATAAAATATCGATGGCGCGAGCATGACCAATGACTTCTTGATGATCTTTAAGTGGTTTGCCTGAGACAGTTAAACCTTCCTCAATAACAAACTTTGTTTCACCAAGAGATAAGGTGTTGCCCTCGATAGAAGTTGAGGTGTGAGTCCATATATCTCTTAGTTGATTGAGTAGTGACGCTTGAATGTCTTTGTCTAGTCCATCTAGGAAAGCAAAAGTCGTCATTGATAAGTCCCCTGTCAGATAGCACTATCTTAACCAAAAAAGGTTCACTTTTTTAAGGTGAACCTTTTTAATTTGGTGGAGGCGGGGGGGATCGAACCCCCGTCCGCGAATCCTCTGCTCTTGGTACTACATGCTTAGTTAGTCTATATCTTAATCTCTAACAGATCCGGCTAACAGGATGAAAGAAACGAGTTTGTTTAGTTTTAACGGTTGGGGAACAAACATCCTTACCCGCGAGTCTCCGTGAATGACTGTTAACTACCTACCGGTGACGCTCAGTAGCAACAGTTAGCCTAAGCGGCTAAAGCGTAGTTGTTATCGTTTGCAACTAAAGTGTTTCAGCTAGTGTTTACGAGGTTCGCTGACACCTCGGCATGCACCTTAAGTTTTGTAATCCTCGTCGAAGCCATGTCGCCCCCAAATTTCCTAAATCTACAACTTTAGACAGTCACAAACCCTAATAAGTTCGAACTGCTTCTAAAATATTGATTTAGTAAGGATAAATACTCGAAAGTACCCTAGAATTATGACACACTTAAATTAGCTAGACTATTTATAATTAAGCTTAAATCGCTGCTTTTTCTTGTTTGGTTGTTAAATAAGAATAAACGGGCACTTCGCTAGGATAAACATGGCTATTAACCCAAACATTCAATTTAATTTCGCCCAATCGACTGATGTTGGTTGCGTACGAGATTTGAATGAAGATAGCGTCTATTCCGAATCTGGACTATGGTTATTAGCCGATGGTATGGGTGGCCATGCGTGTGGCGAAGTCGCTTCAGCACTATCTATTCAAGAAATTCGCTCAAGCATGTCCGAAGGACTCAGTCTCGATTCTTCCATACAAACATCCCATCAAAAAATTATTGATGCCGGCAATTCTGATTCAGCTCGCGCGGGTATGGGAACTACCATTGTTGCTCTAGCGAGTGATGAGAAAAATTATCAGCTTGCCTGGGTGGGTGATAGTCGCGCTTATTTATGGGATATTACTCAAGGCAAGCTGACTCAAATTTCTGAAGATCATTCTTTGATGGTTCGACTCATTAATGCTGGGCTTATTAGCGAGCAAGATGCCCTCACCCACCCTCAGAGACACATGATTACCCAATGTTTAGGTTCGGTAGAAATCGACCAAGTTAGAGTCGACCAGCTTAATAATAAATGGGAATATCAACAACAGATTTTATTGTGTAGTGATGGTTTAACAGATGAAATAACGGAAAGAAAAATTGCCGAAATTATGGCAACGGAAATTAATATAAATGACAAATGTTTGAAACTGATCGAATCAGCAAAAAAAAACGGAGGAAGAGATAATATTAGCGTTATTATCATTGATTCTCCGATCAAGAATTCGCCAAATTTTTTATCTAAAATTCGGAAACTAATTGGTTTTTAAATCTAGTTAATTTATTTTTGTTCACAAATGATTCAGGTAAATTTGTCTTCCAGTAAGCAAGGGTTTTAAGGAGTCATTATGACCTCAAACGAAAAACAGGCTTCTAAACTAGGCCCACAAGGTACCCAAGTTTTTGAAGTCGATGAAATTAACCGAATGATTGCAAAAGAGATCGTTGAATCTCAACCTAAAACCGCAAATGCACCAGCACTTATTGGTGTTAGCAGCGATGTTATTGGTCAACAATTTGTTTTAAACAAATCAAAAATTGAAGTCGGACGACGTCCTAGCAGTGATATCATTTTAACTGAAGCCAGCGTTTCTTCTATGCATGCTCAAATCATTTCTGATAATGAAGAGTGGAAAGTTTTAAATCTTCTTTCCTCAAACGGCACTTTTGTTAATGGTGAAAAGGTTGTAGAAAAATACTTGAATATCGGTGATATTGTTGGATTTGCTGGCTCTGAATTTGTACTGGCTTTAATTGTTAATCCGCAAGCTAAAGAAGAAAAAAAGCCATTAAAAAACATTATGCTTGCAACGGGTTTTACCGTCGCAATCTCAGCCCTACTCATTTATTTTTTCATGTTCAAATAATTCAGTAAAAGAATACTCGCTATGCCAATTACCGATTATATTGACTACCTATTGATCGCCGCATTAATTACTGGCTTATTGTCTTTGTTCTATTTACTCACATTTTTATTTAGAATAAAAAAACTAAAATTCATTGGTTCAATACGAAAACTTAGCGGCTTACTTTTTTTCTCAGTCTTAACTGCATTCTCCTCTTTGCTAATTGTTACCGCAAAAGGCTATCAAGCACTCACTCACGAATCGCATATTGCCGATTTAATTATTGTAAAAAATGAAGGCAAACAGTTTAAAGCGATCATTGATTTTAAAGATGGTGGCGCTCAACAATTTGATCTGGCGGGTGACGAGGTTATGATTGAATCAAATATTTTAAAGTGGAAACCTTGGTCAAATATTTTAGGACTTAGAACCGCGTATCGTCTTGACCGTATTCGAGGTCGCTATCAAGATATTCAAGTCGAAAAACTAAGCAGCCCTACCCTATTTTCTTTGCGAGATGAGACGAAAAAAGATATTTCTGATTGGCGCAAAGAATACCAGCAATTATCATTTTTGGTGGATGTTGAACACGGTTCTGCGACTTACGTAACCGCCGATAAAAATCAAACTTATCAATTAATGGTATCGAATAACGGGTTAATATTAAGGCCTCTCGAAAACTAGCTCCTACGATTATTTCTTTAACGCTCGTTTCTTTCTTGCTTCTTTAGGATCGGCAATCAAAGGTCGGTAAATTTCAATTCGATCACCATCATGTAAAGAATCGGTTAACTGGCAAGCTTTACCAAAGATCCCGACTTTATTAACCGCTAAATCAATCTCAGGGTACTGTTCTAAAATACCGGACAATTGGATTGCTTCAGATACAATCGTCTCAGGCTCTAGATCAATTTCAAATAACACTTGTTCTTGAGGAAGCGGGTAAATTAGCTCAATGGTTATTTTATTATTTTCCGAATCACTAGCACTTAAATTAGTCGGCATAAACTTTCTCCGCTCTTTCTGTAAATGCAGAAACCATCGATTCCATTAATTGAGCAAATATTTTAGCGAAAAGAATAGTCGCTAATTTATTTGAGAATTCAAAGATTAAATCCAGTTCTATTTTGCAAGCTTGCTCGGACAAGGCAGTAAATGTCCAAACTCCGGAAAGGTGAGAAAATGGTCCATCAACCAACTCCATTTGAATTGCATTAGGTGCATCAAGGAAATTTTTGGTAGTAAAGGATTTTGCTACGCCACTTTTGGCGACCTTCAATTGACCAATAACTTGACTAGTGTTTCTCTCAATCACTTTAGACGATTCACAATAAGGTACAAAGGTTTGATAGCTTTCTATATCATCAACTAGGTCAAACATTTGTTGGGCTGTAAAATGAACCAGTGCGCTGCGACAGATATGTTCCATAATGATTTTACTTTAATTTTATATTTTAGAGCTTGTTCAATATCTATTTATTGATCACGACTTGCTTTTAAGATTCTGCTTTTATCTTTCGCCCATTCTTTTGCTTTGTCTGCGGCTCGTTTGTCATGCAATTTTTTACCTTTAGCCGTGGCAATTTTTATCTTCACTAAATTTCTAATCCAGTAAAGTGAAAGCGGAATAATGGTATAGCCACCCTTTTGTTGAGCATCATGTAATTTAACCAGTTCATTAGCATGCAATAATAACTTTCGGTTACGAGTAGGCTCAATAACATTATGAGTCGATGCTGTTTTTAGTGGCGAGATATGACAACCATAAAGCCACGCTTCGCCCTGATGTAATTGAATATAAGCTTCAGCCAAAGTCACCTTGGATTCTCGCATTGATTTAACTTCCCAGCCTTGCAATGCCAAGCCGGCCTCAAAGGTTTCTTCGATATGATAATCGAAACTCGCTCTACGGTTTTGTGCGATGGTATTGTCTGGTGTTTTTTTCTTTTTTGCCATGAAAGAGCCTTATAAATGGCTTGATTAGGATAATATTTTGATGAGCAGATTATAGGGGAATCATGCGTGAGTTACTAGGTATGAGTAACGACATAACTATTGAATACTAAAAAGGGGCTATTAAGCCCCTTTCGATAACTAAAACTTCGGATATTAGCGTAATAGTTTATTCACTTGTGCGAGATCGTCTTCGGTCAGCATTCCCGTCGCTTGCTTCAAACGTAAAATATTAAGTACATAATCATAACGCGCTCGTGCATATTGCCGTTTTGAATTAAACAATATTTGAGTTTGTTGTAACACATCAACAATGGTTCTTGTTCCCACTTCAAAACCGGCTTGAGTCGCTTCTAAAGATTTTTCAGAAGAAATAACCGCTTGCTTTAAAGCTTTAACCGAACTGACCGCTGCAACGGTACCCAAATAAGAGCTTCTGGTAAGGCTAACAGCGCGACGTCTTTCGGCTTCTAAATTATGTGCAGCCTGTTGATACAAACTTTTTGATTCTTTTACTTGAGAATTAGTTCGACCACCTGAATAAAGAGGAATATTAACATTCAAACTGATTGAACTACTCTCTTGATTTCCATCACTATTAGTCACACTTGTATCAGATAAAGCTCCAAAAAATTGAGTACCCGCTGAATCCGTTTCACGGCCTCCGTCAGAATAGCTAGCACTTAAATCTATCGTCGGATAATGACCCGATTGTGAAATAGAGATACTCTTTTTAGCAATTTCTAGCCCAACACTGGCCGCTTTTATACTAATATTGTTAGATTCTGAACGCTCAACCCATTCTTTAATATTTTCAGGCTGAGGGTTACGTAAAGGAATTTCTGGCTTTAAACTCAATAAATTATAATGATACTTTCCGGTAACTTGTTGCAGTAATTCGTGGGCATTATCCAACCCATTTTGAGAGGCTATTTGATTTGCGTTTGCTAAATCATAGCGAGATTGCGCTTCATGGACATCAGTAATCGCAATTAAGCCAACTTCAAACCGTTGCTTTGTTTGCGCTAGCTCTTTAGATACAGATTCAGTCTCTGCTTTAGAAAAAGCCACACTATCTTGAGCTGCTAACACGTTAAAATAAGCTTCTGCTGTTCTCACGATTAAAGATTGTTTAACACCTTCATGGTTAATTTTCGATTGTAAAGCGCGTTTTTCAGATTGTTTTAATCCTAACCAAGTTGAATGATTGTAGATTTCTTGTCTAAGATTTATTGAGTATCCATCGGAAGTAGAATCTGAATTGCTCGCAGAGTTACGTGGCAGTGATTCATCAATGTCAACAGTTAAAGGATTATCAGCTGCGCCAATAACGGTGGTTACTCCAGTAGAGTCTGAGCTAGACTTTGAAATGCTATAACTGGCACTCAACTGAGGAAGTAGTCCAGACATACTTTGATTAACTCGCTCACTGGAAGCTCTTGTTCCAGCTTCGCTTGCTAAGAAGGTTGGATCACTATCTTGCGCTAAACGATAAATTTCTAATAAATTATCGGCATAAAGATTTGAAGAAGTCGCCAACACGACACAGCTTAAAGCTATCTTAAATGTTTTTTTCATTTTATTACCTTTCATAAACCTTGGTTGCTTTTCCCTAGCTTTTATTGGCTAGAACTGATTATTTCCATTTAGAAATGGCCGGTGTGTTGGTATTGTAACTCACCTACCAAAAGGTTACTTCATAGTAAAGTATTAGAAAATGACACAATTTGTAAATGGATATGTCTATTCAGCTAAAACACGAATTGATTAGTGATCTCCGAATTAATCATCTTTGCGGTATCCACAGGAAACAGGTATTCGTACTGCCATTCGTCATTTTCATCTAACTGAGAAAGAGTCGCCATCAATATTCCTTTGTGTTCTAAAACAGCTATCACTCGACCATTTTTCGCCAGATTTCTTTTTAGGTTATTATTTAAACTAGGCATTGAAGAAGTAACCAAGATCGCATCGTAAGGCGCATGAGCCATCCAACCATCACAAGCATCTCCTTCCTCAACAATAACATTATCAATCGCTAATTTTTTCAACGTTTTTTGTGCTGATTTAACAAAATCTCCAACAATATCAACAGAATATACTTGTTCAACCAATTTGGATAATAAGGCTGCTGAATAACCACTACCGGTACCAATATCTAAAACTTTATCATCAGAGCTTAACTCCAAGGCTTGAACTAAACGCGCAATTTCTCGGGGTGCTAGCATTGATTGTTGATGGCCAAGCGACAGTTGAGTATCAGCATAAGCTAAACCTTGCTGTTCTTCATTGACAAACTGCTCTCGAGGAAGCGCCGACATTGCACCTAAAACCTTTTGACTAAAAACTTTCCAAGGCTTTACCTGCTGTTCAATCATATTAAATCTTGCTTGTTCAATATCCATCTTAGTCACTTTATCTCTTTATTATTTAGCACTTATTCTGCCTGAGCCGACTCAATTTTGCCAATAATGATTGCAAAAATACTTCAATTAATTATCAACCGATGCTTGTTTCAAAATTCTAGTAAGTTTACCCTAATCTAGATGATAATGAGTCTCAAAAACATAAGCCGACTTGAGAGAAAATAATGCAATACAAATTGATCAAAAAAGAATCTCTTTACAGCGGTTTTTTTAAGTTAAATAAATACTACCTCAGCAATCAGCTTTTTAAAGGAGGCTGGAGCGAAACCTATACTAGAGAGGTTTTTGAAAGAGGAAATGCTGCCGCAGTTTTACTCTTTGATCAAAAGCGTGACCAACTCATTTTTGTTGAACAATTTAGACCCGGCGCTATTGATACATCGGAATCTCCGTGGCTGATTGAACTAGTGGCTGGAATGATAGAGGAAAATGAAACACCTGAATCAGTTGTTAAGAGGGAATCAATTGAAGAGTCAGGTAGCCAAATAACCAAGTTAAGAAAAATATGCGAGTACCTAGTTAGTCCCGGTGGAACAAGCGAAAAAATATGGCTTTATTTAGGTGAGATCGATAGCAAAAAGGTTGCAGACTATGCAGGGCTCGAAACAGAAAATGAGGATATCAAAGTTCACTGCATTTCCACTCAAACAGCTTTTGAATGGTTAGATAAAGGCAGGTTTAATAACGCAATGACAATTATTGCACTGCAATGGTTAAAACTAAAATTGTCAGGCGGATCGCCACTGTGGGAGTAAAAGCGGGGATTTGTTCACAAAACAAGCAATAATTTGATAAAGTTACCTAAAACATCAAGTATTTAACCAATTTATAATTAAGAATGAAGTAGTATTAGTTTGATTAGCCATAAAATTAATTAATTCCTAAATAGAATTAATATAATTAAATCAAAGTGATAACTATTAAATTTATAATGAAATAGATGGTATTGCCAGATTGATTACTAAACAAAGTAAAAAGTTAAATTACAAACCTAATTTGACTGAGTTTATTTCTCAGTGCGAAAAAAATTACTATTTAATTCTAAAAATACTTCCTTTTTTAGATATAAGTAAAAATATTGCTCTAGATTCTAACCTTGAAGAATCAATAACCTTTTGCTCTGAGTCTGGTTATCAGTTAAATTTTACCATTGTTGAGAGAGCGCGCTACACAACAACGATGATGTTGAATTTAAAACTTCCAACCCTCGTCGATAAATCAGGAATCAAATTAATGGTTCGCTTTTATCATGATGTTAAATTGCTAGAAGTGATGGATGAAATAGGACCGAAAGCTTTAAAACCGATAATAAAAAATAAAAATACGAGAGATCAAAATCGATTCCATCAACATACCGATGAAAAAAAACAACTTAATCGATTTTTAGGTGAAAGCCTTAGTTACTGTATTCAAAAATGCAAAGAAATTTAATAATGCGGCTAAACTTAATGGCTGTTTAGCTAAAGCCAGTAGGATATTGGTGTACCAGAAAGAGAAAACGTCATGGATAATACTAACAATGAAAATCTACCACTAGCAATCACACCATCTCAAATGGATGTGGTTCGGCTTGTGCAAATAACTGACAGTCATATTTTTGCCGATCCAAATGGCAGCTTGTTAGGAGTAAATACCCGCAAGAGTTTTGAAGCCGTTTGCCAAAGAGTAAGCAAAGAAGAATGGCGCCCTGATGTATTATTAGCCACTGGTGATTTAGCGCAAGATGCTTCTCCTGACGCCTATCAATATATAGCAAACCGATTTAAAAAGATGGATATTCCCAGCTTTTGGCTTGCTGGCAACCACGATAGTCCTGAAACAATGGCAATGTACATGTCAAATGACAGTGTATTTTCAGCCAAACATATTGTAATCGGTGACTGGCAGATTATTTTACTTGATTCATCAGTGGTAGGGAAAGTCTATGGAAGGCTAGATCTATCACAGTTAGAGTTCCTCAAAAACACACTTAGTCGACACCAAGATAAACACACATTAGTCTCATTACATCATCAGCCTTTAAATGTTGGCAGTATCTGGCTTGATAATCTTGGACTAAAAAACGACCAGGAATTTGTTGAAATTATCTCTCAACACCCACAGGTAAAATGTGTTCTTTGGGGACATATTCATCAAGCGTTTGAAAAACAACAAGATGGAATCAATTGGATTGCGACACCTGCTAGCTGTGTTCAATTTAAACCAGAATCAGAAGACTTTTCTGCTGACGATAACGCCCCTGGATATCGCTACCTTAATCTTTACCCCGATGGTAGAGTTGAATCAGTCGTCCATCGTATTGATAATATTGAGTTTACTGTTGATTACTCGATAAAAGGCTATTAATTTTCCTTTAGACTCAAAGATTTTCCCCTCAAGGATTAAAAAACAAAAAAAATCACTTTTGCCTATTGCCTTTGAGATAAATAGGCGGGATGATACTTATTATAAAAAAATTAAATACGTAGATGATTTTTATATCATTTTTTCGTCAGTTATTAGCTTTTACCTCTAAGGAATCCAATGTCCAGCTCTTATAATTCGGACTCTATTGAAGTTCTCAGTGGCTTAGACCCAGTCAAAAAACGTCCCGGTATGTATACCGACACAACTCGTCCTAATCATTTAGCTCAAGAAGTGATCGATAACAGTGTTGATGAAGCATTAGCCGGCTACTGTAAGAATATTACCGTGTTACTACATAAAGATGGTTCTCTCGAAGTTCAAGATGATGGTCGAGGAATGCCTGTCGACATTCATCCAGAAGAAGGCGTAACAGGTGTCGAGTTAATTTTAACTAAACTTCATGCCGGTGGAAAATTCTCTAATAAAAACTACGAATTTTCCGGTGGTTTACATGGGGTTGGTATTTCGGTAGTTAATGCTTTATCTAGCCGTGTTGATGTCAGTGTTAAACGAGACGGAAAACGTCATCACATTAGTTTTGAAAATGGTGAGCTAACATCGCCACTTGAAATTGTCGGAGAAGTCGGACAAAGAAATACTGGCACAACAGTGACTTTTTGGGCTGATGCAAAGTATTTTGATACGCCGAAATACTCGACTTCCAAACTAAAACATTTATTAAGGGCAAAAGCCGTTTTATGTCCGGGCTTAAAAGTAACCCTTATTGACAATAATAAAGGCGATAAAACAGAATGGTTTTATGAAGATGGCTTAAGAGATTACTTAAAACAAACGGCGTTAGATACTGAGATCTTACCGGACGAGCCATTCACGGGAAGTTTTAAAAGCGAAACAGAAGCCGTCGACTGGGCGTTATTTTGGTTACCCGAAGGCGGAGAGATAGTTAATGAAAGTTATGTCAATTTAATTCCAACGGTTCAAGGCGGAACTCATGTCAACGGCATGCGAACAGGTTTGTTGGATGCCATGAAAGAGTTTTGTGAATTTAGAAATAGTCTTCCCAGAGGTGTTAAATTAACTGCCGATGATATTTGGAATGGGCTCAGCTTTGTTCTGTCAGTAAAAATGCAAGACCCGCAATTTTCAGGACAAACCAAAGAACGTCTTTCATCAAGACAATGTGCCGCTTTTGTTTCAGGAGTAGTCAAAGATGCCTTCTCATTATGGTTAAATCAAAACCCTAATTATGGAGATGCACTCGCAGAACTGGCGATCACCAACGCACACAAAAGAATGCGTTCTCGCAAAAAAGTTGCTCGCAAAAAAATAACCAGTGGTCCAGCCTTACCGGGGAAATTATCCGACTGCTCCGGCCAAGATACAATGGCTGGCGAATTATTTTTGGTGGAAGGTGATTCTGCAGGAGGTTCTGCCAAACAAGCAAGAGACAAAGAGTTTCAGGCGATTATGCCACTACGTGGAAAAATTCTAAATACATGGGAAGTAGACTCATCTGAAATATTAGCATCACAAGAAGTTCATGATATATCTGTTGCATTAGGACTTGACCCTGCCAGTGATGATTTAAGTGGATTACGTTACGGAAAAATTTGTGTGCTTGCTGATGCTGATTCCGACGGTTTACATATTGCGACCCTTTTATGCGCCTTGTTTATTAGGCATTTCAAAGCGCTAGTTGAAGCAGGACATGTCTACATTGCGATGCCGCCTCTTTATCGAATCGATATTGGCAAAGATGTTTATTATGCTCTCGACGAAGATGAAAGAAGAGGTATTTTAGATCGCATCGAAGCCGAAAAAAAACGGGGTAAAGTCAACATTCAACGCTTTAAAGGTTTGGGTGAAATGAATCCCAAACAATTACGAGAAACGACCATGGCACCAGATACCAGACGCCTTGTTCAATTAACCGTTGAATCAGAAGAAGAAACTTTTGAAATTATGGACATGTTACTGAATAAAAAACGAGCCGCAGATCGTAAATCATGGCTTGAAGAAAAAGGTGGAATGGTTGAAATAGAATAAAAGTCACAATTTTGCGCTTATTTTAACTTAACAAAATTACTTAAATAGAAAACGACATAAGAAGAACTATGGAAATAAATTTTGAAGGTGTCGAGCAACAAACGCTCGCTGATTTTACAGAAAAATCTTATCTCAATTATTCAATGTACGTGATCATGGATCGTGCATTGCCCCACATTGGCGATGGGCTTAAACCCGTACAACGTCGCATCGTTTATGCGATGAGTGAACTAGGTTTAAAATCCACCGCTAAATTTAAAAAATCAGCGAGAACCGTTGGTGATGTACTCGGTAAATTTCATCCGCACGGTGACAGTGCCTGTTATGAAGCCATGGTATTGATGGCACAACCTTTTTCTTATCGTTACCCTTTAGTTGATGGTCAAGGAAATTGGGGTGCACCCGATGATCCCAAGTCATTTGCTGCCATGCGATATACTGAATCTCGTTTGTCTGCATATTCCAATGTTCTACTGTCAGAACTAGGCCTAGGGACGGTTGAGTGGGCACCTAATTTTGATGGCACTTTAAAAGAACCCAAAGTGCTACCCGCAAGACTTCCTAACTTATTACTCAATGGAACCACTGGGATCGCGGTTGGAATGGCAACGGATATTCCTCCCCATAATATTAAAGAAGTCGCCAACGCTTGCATCCACTTATTAGATAACCCTAAAGCAACTCTTGAAGACGTGATGCAAAAAGTTCCGGGGCCGGATTATCCCACCAATGCTGAAATTATCACGCCAGCTGAAGATATCGCTAAGATTTATCAAACAGGTCGTGGCAGCATAAAAATGCGAGCCGTGTATGAAATCGAAGATGGTGATGTGGTTGTTCATAGTTTGCCCCACCAAGTTTCTGGATCAAAAATACTTGAGCAAATTGCCGCTCAAATGCAAGCCAAAAAATTGCCTATGGTTGCTGATCTGAGAGACGAATCTGACCACGAAAATCCAACCCGTTTAGTGATTGTTCCGCGTTCTAATCGAGTTGATATTGAAACCCTAATGAACCATCTTTTTGCCACCACCGATTTAGAAAGAAATTATCGCGTTAACATGAATGTAATCGGTATTGATGGTAACCCGAGAGTCAAAAGTTTAATCACCTTTTTAAATGAATGGCTTGCTTTCCGCACCCAAACAACTCGACGTCGTTTGCAATCTCGATTAGAAAAAGTTGATGATCGTTTACATCTTTTAGATGGCTTGTTAATCGCATTTTTGAATATCGATGAAGTCATTCGAATTATTCGCGAAGAAGATAAACCAAAACCCGTTTTGATGGCACATTTTGGCATTACTGATCGTCAAGCAGAGGCAATCTTAGAACTAAAACTAAGACACCTTGCCAAATTAGAAGAAATGAAAATTCGCGGTGAGCAAGATGAACTTGCAAAAGAAAAAGCCTCATTAGAATTAATTCTTAGTTCTAACCAACGACTTAAAACCTTGGTTAAAAAGGAAATCAAACAAACGGCTGAAGAATTTGCTGATGAACGTATGTCACCAATTGTTGTTCGAAATGAATCTAAAGCGCTTACTGAATCAGATTTGATGCCAAGCGAAGCCGTAACAGTCATTGTGTCAAAAATGGGTTGGGTAAGATGCGCCAAAGGACATGATGTAGATCCTACGACACTTAATTATAAATCAGGGGACACCTACGGCTCGGCCGCCAAAGGAAAAAGCAACCAATCAGTCGTCTTTATGGACTCAAGCGGGAGAAGCTACTCACAACTCGCTCACAGCTTACCATCGGCACGAGGACAAGGAGAACCTCTGACAGGGCGTTTTAATCCTATCGCAGGCTCGGTCTTTGTTGATACCCTTATGGCCGCAGATAGCCAGCAGTTTTTGTTTGCAAGTGATGCCGGTTACGGTTTTGTCGGTAAATTTGAAGATACTATTACTCGTAATAAAAACGGTAAAGCATTATTAAGTTTACCATCAGGCGCAAAAGTATTACCCGCACGACAAGTTGTGGATTATCAAAATCAACTCTGCGTCAGTGTCTCAAATGAAGGTCGAATGCTTGTTTTCCCTATTTCTGAACTACCACAACTATCCAAAGGTAAAGGGAATAAAATTATTGGTATTCCTTCGGCAAAATTAAAACTCCGAGAAGAGTTTGTCGCTTCGATTGCGGTTATTTCATCAGAGCAATCCTTACTCGTTTATTCTGGGAAACGATATTTACGGTTAAAGCCATCGGATCTTGAGCACTACCGAGGAGAAAGAGGCCGCAGAGGTAACAAATTGCCTCGAGGTTTCCAGCGAGTCGATTATTTAGAAATTGAGAAAAAGCAACCAAAAGCCCAAAGTGATAATGAGGATTAATAACTGATAAAAAACAACTTTTACTCCTTTTATCAGCTATATTTATATTCAGAAGTTTATTAACGTGAGTTCGTAAAGAGCTCTTTCGTATTAGTCTCTTTAATAAAGGTCTAAATATGTCGACAACTAAACAAACGAAAGTTTCTCACGATAGTCCAATTTCTGGAATATACATACCTCCCCAACCAGGCTTAATTGACCAGATTAAAACTTGCGGTGCCGATTTAGAAAGAATTGGCGAAATTATTTCCAGCGATCCTGGCGTTAGTGCCGCCGTGATTAAAGTCGTGAACTCTCCGGCCTTTGGGTTAGCCAATAAGATATCATCGATTCCTCAGGCTGTCGTTACGCTTGGCCTTGATAGAGTGATTAGTATTATTAAAACACTCTTATTGAGAAAATCTATGTCCGATCTTAATACACGACTAGACATGAATCTATTTTGGGAAGTCTCTCTATCTGTCGCAACCGTCGCCTCCACTATTTGTAGGCAACTAAATTTGGCCGTTGCAGATGAGGCATACACCTTAGGGTTATTCCATAATTGCGGAGTGCCTATTTTGGCGTCCATGTACGACGACTACCAGCAAGTCATTGAGTACTCTTACAGTCGAGAAGATGGAAGAATTACCAGCGAAGAGTTTACCAAATTTGGCGTCCATCACGCGGCAGCAGGATATCGGGTTGCTCGTGTCTGGAACCTGCCTACTGTAATCTGTTTAGCGGTTAAGAATCACCACTCGGTCGATCGCATACTTGATGACCATTCAATAGAAAACCCAACTTTAAAAACATTGCTTTGCGTATTGAAAATGGCAGAAGATATGGTCAATCTTCCTGAGAAATTAGCACAATGTGATGTTGATTTTGAATGGCAAAAAATTGGTGGCAAAGTATTAGAATTTACCGGACTTTCTGAATATGATTATGATGATCTAAGAGACGCGGTCAGATATACATTAGGGGAGGGGATGGTATAAATAGACGATTAAGAACCTATCTAGCTAGTCTTCTGCAACACTCGTTTTGTTTCGACCATTTTCTTTCGATTTGTATAGCGCTTGGTCAGATTTTTCTAACCATTTTTGTGCACTTTCTATGTTGTCGCTTAATTGGCAGATCCCTAAACTAATGGTGAATTGAATCTCATGTTGTTCATAAACAACCGTAACTTTTTCAATCAAGCGGCGCAACCTTTCAGCAAAAACATGTGCATCTTGCAGGTTAGCTTCAGATAAAATAACAACAAATTCTTCCCCGCCATAACGACCACAAATATCAACATCTCTCGCGCAAGATAATAAAGCTCTGGCACATTTACGAATGACTTCATCTCCAGCCTGATGTCCATAAGTATCATTCACATTTTTAAAATGATCAATATCAAAAATTACTAAACTAAGGTTATTCTTATACCGCCCATAATGGGAAAATGTTTTCTCTAAACATTCCTGCCAATAGCCTCGATTATTTAATCCCGTCAGCCGATCCGTACGACTGAGGTGTTCGAGCTGACTATTCGCATCCTTTAACGCGCTTCGATTGGTTGCTACATCGGTTACGTCATAAACAATAATACAAATATTATCCACTTCACCAGTCGTTGAAACAATTGGAAAAATTGATATATTTTGATACATAAACTGAGCAACACCGGTAATCGGCCGGTAGTTTTTGAATTTAAAAATATAAGGCCTTTGCTCCCAAATACTAAAAGCTCTAGTTTTAAGCTGGAATACCGATTCAACTTTATGCTGAAACCAATCTTTTTCTATTTCAGGAAAAAGCTCAAAAAGATCTTTATTTCGAGTATTACTCGACAAAACCCCACTATGATTTTCCATAAAAGAATTCCATAACTGGACTTGATTGTTTTTATTGAGAACGACTAATCCGACATCAATGTTTTGCAACATATCCATCATCCAGTGAAACTCTCGTAATTGATCAATATTATTATTCATCTTATTCAACCAGATAACTTAAACGCTTTCTTAAAGGCGCAATACTATCTTCAGTAAAGAGTAGCAACAAATCACAATTAATTGCTTCGTTTTCAATCTTATAATTAATTTCAATTGAAAGTGTTTTAGTCCAATGCTTAACATTTTGCTGTATTAAATCGGGAATTTTAATGTGCTGACCTAAAACCACAGGGTGCCCCTGGCTTAAGTTAATGTTGACTTGATCGGAAATTCCCTGCAAGCAGGAACCAACAATAATATTGGCGATATCCATAAGTAATTCAAGCTCAAGGTTGTCATTTATTTCACCTTTGTACTTCATCAGTTTCGCAATATTCTTAAAACTTGAATCATTAAAAATTAATAGTGCCTCACCAGCCATATCGGGTCCAATAAAGCCTTGGCAAACGGATGAAACAGTTTCTTCTTGTGCTGCAAACTGAAGTGCCATATTTAACTCTGTGAGTTCAATATGGTTCACTTTAGGAATCGGTAATTCGATAAAAACATTTAAAAATCGAGCGAGTAAATCGCCTGCACGTCCCATCGCAACATTAGCAACCTCTTGGCAGGCGTCTAAAAAGGCTTGTTCATCAGTTAAAATACTTTCAGATGTAAGCATAGAAGCCGAAGAATCTGGAATTTCAGTTAGTCGAGTTTGAGTATCGCTTTTATCCAAAGCATTATTGTAAAACCCTGCAAACTGAAGGGTATCAACCAAGTGCTCTTTACTAATTGGTTTTTTCACAAAATCAAGCGCGCCAAGCCCCAAAACTCTCTCTTGAGCGGTTGGCTGAATATCACCAGAAACAACAATAATAGTAATATCTAATTGATGAGCGTTAATTTCTTCAAGAGTCTCGTAACCATCTAAAACAGGCATATTTAGGTCTAAAAAAAGCAATTGTGGAGATTCCTCAACAATCACTTCAATGGCATGTCGTCCATCTTCAGCAAAAAGAACCTCAACATCCCAATCATCTGGCAAACAACGAGCTAGCTGTTTCCTAGCCATTCGCGAATCATCACAAATTAATATTTTTGTCGTCATGAACTATCAATGCCGTTATTTTAGTTGTTGTTTTAATAGTATTTTTTACTAACTAATAATATTAATAACATGATCTTAACCATAGCAAATTATTTCGATAATACCAGCTTGAACGCCAAGTTAAATAGTTTTTTTCTTTATGAATTGGATTTATTGATATGCTTATAATAAGAAAAAATGGATAAATTGCTCTAATATTAGAATTGAACTGACTTTTAATGAATCATCAAAAAATGCCTGTAACTGAAAAAGTATCAACAGAGCTATCAAAAATAACAAAAAAACGTCTCGCTCTTGAAAGCTTGATTCGAATAACAGCAAGCATTCAGATTCAACAAGAAAGCTTGCGCGAATTATCAGTTATTGCAAAGCCTTCACAAGACTTTCCCACAAAACTAATTTTGCATATAAAACAACTTAGCCATCGCATTGGGGATTTACCGCTTCCAGAACTCATCACCCGACTCGATAAAATAGAGCAGGTCATGGCGAGCAGTTTAAACCAAGTCTTATTATTAGCGAATATTGATGCCAATGAGCTAAGGGATGAGCAACTCGATAACCTTTCAATCGATCAATTCATTGACTCTATCGGAAACTTTAAGCGTCGGACTCAAACAGCAGTTGCACTAAGGTTTATACTAAAAGACCGCGGTGTCGCCATTGCTCCCTATTCTTTATCAATTCCTCAAGAATCGATTGTTGTACACATTGATAACCTTAGACAAAAAGAGAAAAAATGTGTCAAACAAATTAGAAAAGAGATCGTCATCATTATAAAAGATAGTGATCGAATAGCTCGGATGAATGGTTTAACCGAACAAATGAAAACTGAAATTAACAATGTTCGAAAAGCCATGCAGGTTAATTTAGAGCATTTAGATCGCGGAGGAAGTGTAAAAGATATTCCTAATGTGTTTGAAACTATTGTATTAGAAAGTGAAATTGATAACACACCAAAAAATAGTGCCCAAAACGAAACAGAGGGTTCAGAAGTATCTGATAATCAAAAGTTAGAAAACTCCGATGCTAAGAGCAGTGCTCCAGAAGAAACTAGTATAAAAAATGAATCTATTTGGTCACTATTTTTAAAATGGCTCAGTTCGCCTTGGAATGTCAGTTGGAAATCTATAAAGAAGCAATCTAAAAAATAATGCCCCGTTAAAAATGCTTCTTTAATTTTCTTCTCAGTTGTACAAATAAAGTAATTATTACCAGATAGGTTAACGAACCACTTCCGCCTGGAGTATCGTCACCTGAAAAATCAGGAATTGGTTCTGGACCTATATTCGCTGGAGGGCTCAATCCTGCAGCAGTATCTACCGTAGCATCAATCACTTGAATATTAGTAATCATAACAAGATGTGTATCATCCGGCGTATTTGAAATATCAAAATTCTGTAAAGGAATTTCGGTAAAAGCTCCATCCAAGTCATAAGTAGGAAGCGCAGCAATCGAATCGATGATTGCCATACCATCACCTTGAACTTCTCCAAAGACAGTGAATCCTTGGTTTTGCCGATCAAGGTTAAGGCTATTATCCGCTAAATTAAAAAACCACTGGTTGGTTGCACTATTCGGATCGCTACTTAGCTTGGCCATAGCTATCGTGCCTCGAACATTAGAATAAACAGGTTCATTTGCTACCGCAGGGTTAGTCGATATAGCACCAAGAGGCCAAGCTGTTTGATAACTAAACCCTCCACCTTGTACAATAAAGTTATTAACCGAGCGATGAAATACTGCATTTGAATAATCGCCATCGGCGACATACTGAAGGAAATTCTCGACCGTTTGCGGTGTAGCGTTGTCATACAAATTGACTTCAAAATTGCCAAAATTAGTCTCGAACTGAACGATGGTCGCTTTTGCTGAAAAACATAATAGTGAAATAGATAAAAGTGCGAAATATTTTATAAAACAGATTTTTTTAGTAATAGAATATTGAATCATTAGAAAGTTTAAGCTTTGTTGGACGTCGATAATCTAGAGCATATCAACGACACGATAGACAATCAATTTATAGCTGTAAAACATTGTACTATTGATGTTATTCCTTGTTAATCCCAGTAACAATTTGCTTTGCGCCTTTTAATAATGTTTCCCTATCGATAGGGGGCGGAACTAAAATACCTTTTTGCACTGCCTGCCTAGCGGCAATTAAATCAATCCAACGTTGTAAATTAGGCAAATCACTGATATCAACGCCTGGCCATTTATAAATTTTAGCCCATGACCAATTTGCGATATCAGCAATCGAGTAATCACCAGCTAGGTATTCGTGGTTTTGTAGCCGACGGTCAAGTACTGAAAGTAGACGCTTAGATTCAGTCTGATAACGTTCGATAGCCGCAGGTATTTTCTCCGGAAAATACCGAAAAAAAACATTCGCTTGTCCCATCATAGGGCCAACACCTCCCATCTGAAACATTAGCCACTGCATAACTAAAGAACGTCCGTTAACACTGGTTGGCATCAGCAGACCTGTCTTTTCTGCAAGATAAACTAAAATAGCCCCCGATTCAAAAACCGAAAAATCATTATTTGTCTTATCAATAATTGTAGGAATTCTGCCATTGGGATTAATTGCCAAATAGCTGGGTAGGTTTTGTTCCCCAGTACGAAGGTCAACTGTTATGGCTTCATAAGACAAACCTGTTTCTTCAAGCATAATTGATGCTTTCCAGCCATTGGGTGTTGGTGCTGTGTATAGTTCAATCATGAAGGTTTCTGGTACAGCTAATATCAAGATAACAAGCATAACTGTTTTAATGATACTAAGCAGTAATAAAATTAACTCTATACACAACAAGATTAAATAAGCCTAAAGCACTTAACTATTTTTAATTTGCCTCTTTATAATATTTGTTCTATATTTAGTGTGAAGATGTTTATAAGATAATTTCTAACCACCCACGGAAGGAAATACTAAGTTTGTATGGTAAGCCCATTAGTATTATCCACCGCACTTCCTTTTGGTTAACCAATAAACATTAGCTGCCGCTAATGTAATGCATTTTTGGGTGGGAAATTTATGTTTAACTTTGTTAATAATATTTCTGTGAAATTTCAGATTGGCGGAATCGTAGTATTTTTATTGTTATTAATGCTAACCGCCTCGATCAATTCTATTAGTTCAATGACCAGTATCGGCAATGAAATGAAATACATTGCAGAAAATGATATACCCTTAACCAATAAAATTAATGCGATCACTATCCATCAACTAGAACAGTCAGTGCATTTTGAGCGTTCCATTCGCTTTATTGAAACAATGGATAAACATTCAAATAACCGCTCAAACCTTCCAATCGAAATTGAAGCCTTTAATAAGTTAAACAAAACAGTTGCAAAAGAAATAGAAGAAGCTCTATCTCTTTCAGATAAAGCAATCAAAACAGCCCATAGTGATGTTGAAATAAAAGCATTTAAACAGGTTGTATCCTATTTAAATACCATAAACTCAACGCACAAAGAATATGCTCGTATTTCAGTTGAAGTTCTTTCTGCAGACAACCGAGAAACCCGCACTATTTCTGACGAAATTCTTGAACTAATCAAACAACAAGAAAACGAGCTTGATCACAATTTAATTGCTTTACAAAAAAACATTGAAAAATTCACCTCTGCAGCTCTAGATACGGCTAACGAACATGAACAAAGTGCAGAAATAACAATATGGATATTAATGATTATATCAACAGTTTTAGGAAGCTTTGTCAGCCTTATTATCGCAAATCGTTTAGTATCTCGAATCACTCGCTCTATCGAAGAGTTAGACGCAATCTCCGAAGGCGATCTTAGTCAAGATATTCTCATTGATGGATCTGATGAGATAGGATCTTTACAAGCTGCCGCCCTTCGTATGCGCGACAAACTACTTCTTATGATTGACAATATATCTCAAACAATTGAATTATTAGCGACTGCGTCTGAACAACTTTCAGTATCACTCAACCAAACGAAAGCAAATTGTAGTGAACAACAAATTCAATCTGAGCAAGCTGCAACCGCAATGAATGAGATGACTGCAACGATTCAAGAGGTTTCAGGCAATATTAATGATACTGCAATAGCTGCTGAAGGCGCTAAAAATGAATCGGATCGAGGGACTGAAATTGTCACCACATCGATTGCACAGATTAATCAATTAGCTAACAAGATCAATACCGCAAGTGATGTTATTGGTTCTTTATCTGAGGATACTAATAGTATCAACACCGTACTTGACGTTATCATAGGAATCTCGGAACAAACTAATCTGCTAGCACTAAACGCAGCAATAGAAGCCGCCAGAGCAGGGGAAATGGGTAGAGGTTTTGCTGTTGTAGCAGATGAGGTTCGTACATTGGCAGCAAGAACCCAAAATTCAACCAGTGAAATTAGCCAGATAATAGAAAACTTGCAAAAAGGCTCAAGTAAGGCCGTTGATGCTGTTAGTCAGAGCCAAGAACAAGCAATTTCCGTCGTTGAATATGCCGAACAAACGAATAGTACTTTCCAATCGATTGCCAATTCAGTATTTCAAATCAATCAAATGAGTACCCAGATTGCAACCGCCGCCGAAGAGCAAATAGCGGTATCTGAGGATATTTCAAGAAGTATTGTGATAGTTGATTCAATGGCAACTCAAAATGCAGAAGCGAGTGCTTCGGCGTTTGAAGCATCTGAATCATTAACTCAAATGGCAAACGAGCTTGATAATATTGTTAAGCAATTTAAATTAAAGTAGTCTATTTTTAATATTGAAACCCTAATTTTTATATTAAAACCCTAAACCCGAGGAAACGTTAATGATACTTTCAAACAAATTCTCCAAAATAATTCGCCTAGTCGCTTCATCATTTGCGCTAATATCATTATTGCTAACAACAGGTAATTTACAAGCCGCAGGAGACAAACAACATTTTGTGGGTGCTTTTGTCGGTGTTCTAGATAATGGTGAAACGGAAAATGTTTTAGGTATCGAGTACGAATACAAATTTAATTCTCAATGGGGCATTGGCGCTGTATATGAAAAAGCCAGTGATGCTCATCATGGCGATGGAATTACTTCAAAAATAGCTGGCCTCTATTATCATCCTATTGGAGACTGGCGTATCGGAGCTGGATTTGGCGAAGAAAAAGTTGGCGGTGCTCATCCTCACAGCGAAAACTTAACCCGATTGGGCGTTAGCTACGATTTTCATGTTGGTGGAATGGGAATTGCGCCTTCACTAAACTTTGACCGTGTAAATGGTCACACAGCTAAAGTTTATGGTGTTGCATTTATTTGGTCGTTTTAAGGCTAACCACTAATCTTAGATAATTAGAACCACCTCAATTTAAAACTAAATTGAAGTGGTTTATTTTTATTAATCTCTTTTTCCCTCAACTACAACATAATTACATCCATGAAATTTTTCGACATAAAATCTTAGCTCGCTTAATTTATACCCTTTATTAATATTTCCTTCTATTTTCTTTTAGATGGTTATAAAAAAGAATACTAACGATCAACCAACCAGTCCGTTATGCCTGCACTTAACCACATACAAAGTAGTGCAATCCAAGCAGACAAAGCAAGCACAGAACCACCTGTAACACCGGCACCAACAGCACAACCACCGGCAAGCATACTGCCAAATCCCATCATACTCGCACCAACTAGGTACCTTGCTTGTTTGGTTTCTTGAGTAAATTGCTGCCAATGAAACTGCTTAGTTAAAATTGCAGCAACAAAAGAACCTATAAATACGCCTGGAACGAGACCTATGTCAAAGCTAAAATGAATTAAAGGGCTATTAATCAATCCCATTAAAGTATCTGCCGATGGCCCAGTAAAGCTAATACTTTTAACGGCGACAATTTCAAAAGAATTATCAGCTTGCCAACTAGTTAAAACCCAACCTAGAGCGACACAACATCCCGTAAAAAAAGCCATCCAAGCAATTTTTCGGTTAAGGCTAAATTTAATCGCATAAAAAAGGCCTAAACCAAGTAAGAGAATACCAAGAATAAGACCTCCATAACTTGGTAAAAGGTGGGAAAAACTTCTTTCATGAGCTTCTAACAACCAGAAACTTGATAGCTCCTCTCTCGCTGGAGATAAAACGCCTCTTAACGAAGCCTGCGCAACAATCGTGACCACTAAACCAGAAATTAATGCCCGCATATTACCAGTAGCAGAAAGAACCAATAAGCGACTTGCACAGCCTCTGGCCAGGATCATTCCAGAACCAAACAACAAACCACCAATAATTGCACCAGACATTGAACCAGTTGAATTTAATTGCCTAATATTTCCCGTATCAATCACACCGTTTTCAATTGATAACTGAGTAAGAATCAATGCACCAGAAAAGGCTAGCAGCCAAATAGCAAATTTAGAACCTATATTTTTGCGCCAAAACTCAATACAAGCAGCTCTTAAACAGAATTGGCTTTGTTGAGCAAATATGCCAAAAAGCAAACCAACAATCAGACCAATTACTGCAGAAAATTGATCTGAATTAAGCTGTTCTATAAGTTTTTCAGGATTCATTATTTTACTTTAGATAATGTTATGCTAACTTAATTCTAAGTTCTTAATGGGCAGTTTAACACATCACTCAATACTTTCTGCAAACACTCTATTTCGCCCTTTCTTTTTGGCTACATACAAAGCTTTATCAGCAATAGATAATAGTTCACTAGGCGAACATTTTTCACACTTATTCATATGCCCAATACCAATAGTTACAGTAACAAAACTGGAAATTTCTGACTGAGGGTTGGCTAAAGTGAGCTTTGATACTGATTGACAAATTTTCTCAGCCTGTTTAATCGCTTTATCCTTATCGATGCTTGGTAAAACAACCGCGAATTCGTCTCCGCCATAACGGGCAACAAACTCACCGGCTCGATTAAAATGCTGTTCAAGAACATTAGCAACGGCCTGAATGCAAGCATCTCCAGCAGGATGTCCCAGCGTATCGTTGTATTGCTTGAAGTAGTCTATGTCAATTAATAACAGGTTAATCGCTGTTTGGTTGCGCTCTGTTCGGCGACACTCTTGCTGCAGAATTTCATCGAAAGCTCGTCTGTTTAAAATTCCAGTCAAACCGTCTTCTCTTGCCATTTGTTCAAGTAAATTATTAGCTTGTTGTAACTGCTTTGTACGCTCATCAACAAGATTTTCTAAGCGTAAATTATTTTTTTCTAATTGGTTAACTCTAAATCGATAAACAACAAAGATAAAAGCTAAAAAAAGAAATAGTGCTAAGATTTTAAACCATAGAGTTTCATAATAATAAGGAAGGATTGTAAATTTAAGACTAATACCATCATTGACCCACGGGTCACCATTATAAGTTGCCATCAACCTAAAATGATAAGTTCCCGCAGCCAAATTAGAATAATAAGCTTCTCTTCTAGTCCCGGCATAGGTCCATTTATCTTCTACACCTTCTAGTCGATACTTAAAATAAATTTTCTCTGCTTGTGAAAGATTAGTCGTTGTATAATTGAATTGTAAACTATCTATATCGGGCGGGAGCCTGTTAATTGAATTCAAAGAAACACTTTCCCCATTAAGCATAACTCGTTCAACTAACAACCGAGATGAAAGAAAATCACTTTCTCTCGGCTTTGGTGTAAAACTGACTACGCCATGAGCCGTTGGAAACCACATTTTACCATTAGAAGCGAGTATTCCGGCATTGGAACCACCATTACATTCAGAGTTTTTCATCCCGTCAGCAACACCATAAGCAAAAGAATTCACTCTTTCTCTCAAACCGTCAGCAACTTCATCTAAAGATTTTTTTGATACGCTAAATATCCCTCTATTACTAGTTATCCAAAATTGCCCCAAATGGTCAGGAATAATTCGGTGAATTACGTTATCAAATAGCCCTTGTTTTTGAGTAATAGAAACTATTTTTCCTTCTTTTAGACGACTAATTCCTCCTCCATAAGTTCCAATCCAGATGCTTCCACTGCTATCCTCATGGAGCGCAAAGACCAAATCATCTGACAAGCCATTTTTGGTTGAATAAAGAGTGAATTCCCCATTATAAAAACGATTTAAACCGCCTCCTCTTGTCCCAATCCATAACGCACCTTGGCTATCTTGCATAATAATATTAACCGTACTATCAACTAATCCCTCGTTAGTAGAGTAAGACTCAAAAATACTATTCTCTATATTTGAGTTGTTTTTATTTTGTTTGGGTAATTTATTTAAACCACCTTTATAACTACCTATCCAAATATTTCCCAAGTTATCTTCTAAAACATCTAGAACGACGTTACTCAATAACCCGTCATCAACTGTGTAACGCTTAACTAGAGAATTTGAATTAACATCGTATTTTATTTTAATTAAACCTTCATCTGTACCAAACCATAAAACATCTTCTGAATCCTCTAACATTGCATATATCTTACGGTCAGATAAACCATAACTTTCAGGTAAAGAACGAATAATACCATCGGCATACGAGTCAACACCCCCACCTTCTGTACCAATTAAAATATGTCCATCTGACTTTTCTAAAACTGAACGAACTAGATTGTTAGAAAGGCCTTCTTTATCCGTGTAACTGGTCATAAAAGCATCTTTTAATAACGTTAGTCCTTGTAATTGAGTCCCAATCCAAATACCTTTTTCCGCCGCTTCAAAAACAACATTAACCGATTGTCCTTTCATTATTGATTCTATTTTTGAAGGTCTGTTCAAATCACCTTGTATTCTGAATAAGCCATTACTTTCAGTGGAAACCCATAAGTTTTTAGATCGATCCTGAATAATTGATAAGATTGATTGTTCGGAAAGTATAGAAACTTTTTCGATATTGAGATGGTTTTTGCTATCTAATTTATACATACCTGAGTTGGTACCAATCAGCAATTCGGAATCAGTATTAAGAAATAATTTCTGAATTAGAGGTGACGAATTGTTCGAAAATAAATTAAGAAAAACAAGGGGCGCATCAAATGGCTTGTAGAATAGGCCTTTCTCACTTGCTATCCACAAACCTTGCCGGTCTTCTGCTATTGATTTAATACTTAAACCAATAGCTTTTGTGAAACCTTCGGAAATAAATTTTCCTGATTGATACTTTACGAGTCCTCCTCCATCAGTACCAACCCAGAGTTCTCCTCGGTTGTCCTGCAGAATTTGATTAATCTGATTAGATGGAAGGCCTTCGTTTTTAGAATAGTTCTTAAATGAGCCAGCTTCCATCCTAGTCAATCCACCACCCGATGTTCCGATCCATAAAACTCCCTTATTATCGATAAACAAAGAGGCCACCATATTGTGACCAAACGTGTCAGTCGTTCGAGTATCAAAAGCAGTAAAATTAAGTCCATCAAATCTTAACAGACCTTCTAAAGATCCTAGCCATAAATACCCGTCAGGCGTCTGAGCAATTGACGTTATCGTATTTTGTGGTAAACCATTTTGATTGTTCCAACTTTTCTTAACATACTGATTTAACGTTTTGTTAAACTCGGCAGCTCCTGCGGGTTCCATAAAAATACAACAGAATAAAAAACAAAAATAAAACCAAATTCTATTCCAATTCAACAAAAGACAATTCCTCTGCAAAGATTATTTGACCGTTAAAATTTTGCTTAATGTGTTTACGGGTTTCTTCTTTGCTATCAAGAGTACGATTCATAAAATGAGCAAGTAATAATTTTTTAACCTTGCTTTGAACAGCAATTTCACCAACCTTTAAAGGCGTCATATGTAATTTTTTAGCTACACCTCCAGCATCTTGTGGTATTGCATTATTAGCAACTAACAAATCTGTACCTTTAGCAAGTTTCTGTAAATTATTATTCGAGCCATTCATATCACCAGAAAATGTAGCAGAGCAACCGTTAATATTAACTCGCCAAGCTAACGCTGGTATAGCACCATGAACCACCGAAATTGCCTCTATCGTTATGTCATCAGTAAGATTAAGGAAGAAATGTTTTTTTAACGGAGTAATGGACTTAGCTTTCACTAAAAAATCAGTGGATACTTGTTGATAATAATTATCCGATAGATATGGATAAACACTTTGTACTCGATCATCAAATAGCGATTCAACAAACGATTCTGTAGAGGGAAAACCTCCACCACCTAACGGCCCGAAGATTTTAAGTTTTTTTTCACGTCCGGTAAAATATCCGGCCTTTATATAAACGGGTAATGCAGACGAATGGTCAACATGTAAATGAGTAAATAATATCGCCTCTATGTCATTAAAATTTGCTTTAGATTTCTCGAAAATTAAACTGCTTCCCCCACCTGCGTCAATCATTACCTTAGCTTTCTCACCATGCCAAACTAAAAAGGACGATGAAGCTAAACCGTCATCTATTTCGGGACCTCCAGCACCTAAAACCTGTATCCTAACATTACAATAGCTATCGCTCTTAGCATTAACCGAAATTGATATAAAAACGGACATGACAGTAACAATGAAGTTAAAAATTATATAACGCATGATTAAGCTCTGTGATTAAAACAAAAAGAATCAAAAAATCCCAGATTGAGAACTATGATATTAGACTAAGTATAGTTTAGTTATGAAAATCTAATTAAAAAGATTGTAATTAGAGAATTAGTTTTGCGCCAAAAAAAAAGCCCCACCGG